>Ga0190282_1009_pt1 | contig 240369 bp, 214 predicted proteins | sample ZER3_100Endo_I3_FD_131024 | JGI IMG/M metagenome (GOLD analysis project Ga0190282, IMG submission 131024) | Enriched cells of freshwater protists from Biology Centre CAS, Ceske Budejovice, Czech Republic - ZER3_100Endo_I3 | ecosystem: Environmental > Aquatic > Freshwater > Unclassified ...
GTATAGACGTAGAGCCAGGAACAACGATCCTGCAGGCTGCACGTATGATTGGTGGAGATTTGGTGCCGCCAGCCATGTGCTATTACTCAAAATTAAAAGGCAGCGGTGGAAAATGCCGTTGTTGTTTAGTTGAAGTTTCTAAAGGAAGTGAAGCTGACCCAAGACCAATGCCAAAATTAATGGCATCTTGTGTAACAGGATGTATGGACGGAATGGAAGTAAACAGTAAATCTTCTGCCAGAGTTACGGAAGCACGTAAATCGGTGACAGAATTTTTATTGATCAACCACCCATTAGACTGCCCAATTTGTGATCAGGCTGGTGAATGTGATCTTCAAAATTTAAGTTTTGAGCACGGAAACCCAAAATCACGTTTTATTGAAGAAAAAAGAACATTTGAACCAGAAGATATTGGTCCAAATATTCAACTACATATGAACCGTTGTATCTTATGCCAAAGATGTGTACAAGTTGCAGATCAATTGACAGACAACAGAGTTCACGGAGTATTAGACCGTGGTGACCACGCTAATATTTCAACTGGAATTTCTAAAGCAATCGACAATGAGTTTTCAGGAAACATGATTGACGTTTGCCCAGTTGGAGCTTTAACAGACAAAACTTTCCGTTTTAAATCAAGAGTTTGGTTTAACAAACCGTATAACGCTCATAGAGAATGTACAACTCCAGGTTGTTGCGGTAAAACAACAGTTTGGATGTTTGGTGGAGAAATTCAACGTGTTACTGGTCGTAAAGATGAGTACCATGAAGTTGAAGAATTCATCTGCAACAGCTGTCGTTTTGATCACAAAGATGTAAATGACTGGGTTATTGAAGGACCAAGAGAATTTGAAAAAGATTCTGTTATCAACCAAAATAACTACACTCAAAAACTTGAGAAAGTACAAATCGATACTGAAAAGAATATTCTTATGGGTAGAGATATTGACCGTAAAAAAATTAGTATGGCTGAAATTCCATTAAACAATAACAATAAAAACTCTTAATGATGGTAGATGGTGCGTTTATTATAGAAAAGAGTGTTGTAATTGTTGTAGTTTTTGCCGTAACGATGATTATGGCAATGTATTCTACTTGGGCTGAACGTAAAGTTGCAGCCTTTCTACAAGACCGTGTTGGACCAAACCGTGCTGGATGGGGAGGTTTATTACAACCACTTGCAGATGGTATGAAATTATTCTCTAAAGAAGAATTTTTTCCAAATACTCCAAATAGATTTTTATTTGTTGTAGGTCCTGCAATTGCCATGAGTACTGCCTTAATGACAAGTGCTGTTATTCCGTGGGGAGATCATTTAGTAGTTTTTGGAAGAGAAGTTATTCTTCAGGCAACTGATGTAAATATTGCTTTATTATACATTTTTGGAGTTCTTTCTGTTGGAGTTTATGGTATCATGATTGGTGGATGGGCTTCTAACAACAAATTCTCTTTAATGGGAGCCGTTCGTGCGGCTTCGCAAATGGTTTCTTATGAGATTGCGATGGGATTATCAATGATTGCTTTATTGATGATGACAGGAACAATGAGTTTAAAAGAAATTTCATTACAGCAACAAGGCATGAACTGGAATGTTTTCTATCAGCCTTTATCATTTTTGATTTTCTTGATTTGTTCATTTGCTGAAACTAACAGAACTCCTTTCGACCTAGCAGAATGCGAAAGTGAATTAATTGGAGGTTACCATACAGAATATTCTTCTATGAAAATGGGATTCTATTTATTTGCTGAATATGCTAGTATGTTTACTTCTGCAACTATTATTTCTGTATTATTCTTTGGTGGTTACAACTACCCTGGAATGCAATGGATGGTAGAAAATGTTGGTATAAATCCAGCGAACTTGTTAGGAATTGCAGTATTATTTGTGAAAATATGTTTCTTCATATTCTTCTACATGTGGGTACGTTGGACGATTCCAAGATTTAGATATGACCAATTAATGAACTTAGGCTGGAGAATTTTGATTCCACTTTCGATTATTAATATTATGATTACGGGTGTTGTTATTTTAAGACACGATATTGCAGCAGCTTTAGGATTCTAAAAATCATAAGACGTTGAATAGCAATATCGATAATTGTTGGGAAGCTCAAATAAAAAACAAAATAGATTTCAAATTTGATTGATTTCAAATTGCAAATCATAAACTATAATAGTAAAAATGTCAATAGAAACTATATCATTATCGGGTAGAAAAAAGGTGGTGTCAAATAAAGACATGACTTTTATTGAACGATTGTATCTTGTGGCGATTGTAAAAGGTTTGGCTATCACGCTTAAGCACCTTTTTAGAAAAAAAGTTACGATTCATTATCCTGAGCAAGTTCGTACAATGAGTCCAGTTTATCGCGGTCAACACATGTTGAAACGTGATGAACAAGGTCGTGAAAACTGTACAGCTTGTGGATTATGTGCATTATCATGTCCAGCAGAAGCAATTACAATGAAAGCTGCTGAACGTAAAGCAGATGAAAAACATTTATACAGAGAAGAAAAATACGCTGAAATCTACGAAATCAATATGCTTCGTTGTATTTTCTGCGGTTTATGTGAAGAAGCTTGTCCAAAAGACGCTATTTACTTGACTCAGTCTAAAGTTTTAGTTCCTGCTAGTTACGAAAGAGAAGATTTCATTTTTGGGAAAGATAAATTAGTAATGCCTTTAGAAATGGCTATGAAAAACGCTCAACTTAAAAACGCTAACTAAATGATACATATTCCCGATTTTGCACACGCAACAACTGTTCAAATTATCTTTTGCTTTTTAGCGTTTATTACCGTTATTACTGCGTTTTTGACTATTTTCAGCAGAAATCCAATTCACAGTGCTATTTATTTAGTTATCTGTTTCTTCTCGATTGCTGGTCATTATTTATTATTAAATTCTCAATTCTTAGCAATTGTACATATAATAGTCTACTCCGGAGCTATTATGATTCTGTTCCTGTTTACAATCATGTTGATGAACTTGAACGAACAACGAGAAGTTCACCGCCCTAGAATTACACGCTTAGGAGCAATTGTTTCTTTCTGTTTAATAGTGATTGTTTTGATTACAATCTTTATCAACTCGAAACCAATTGTGGGTGAATACGATTCTACTGGAGAAGATTTCCAATCAATTAAAGTTTTAGGTAAAATTTTATTGGACGAATATATGGTTCCATTCGAATTTGCTTCTGTTCTACTTTTGGTTGCTATGATTGGAACAGTTCTATTGTCTAAAAAAGAAAAATTAAATAAATAATGGGTAATATATTAAATCAAATAGGTATTGAAAACTACATCTTTTTAAGTGTTGTACTTTTCTGTATTGGTATTTTTGGTGTATTGTACAGACGAAATGCTATTATCGTTTTCATGTCTATCGAAATTATGTTGAATGCGGTAAACCTTTTATTTGTTGCTTTTTCAACTTATCATCAAGATGCGCAAGGACAAGTTTTTGTGTTCTTCTCGATGGCGGTTGCTGCAGCCGAAGTTGCGGTAGGATTGGCCATTTTAGTTTCTATCTTTAGAAATATCGGCTCAATTAGTATCGATAATTTAAAAAATTTAAAAGGATAATCAGAAATGGATACCAATTTAGCTTTAATTTTAGTTTTAACTCCTTTACTAGGTTTTCTAGTAAATGTCTTTTTTGGAAAAAGCTTAGGAAAAACAGCTTCTGGTGCAATCGGAACTGTTGCCGTGGCAATTTCTTTTGTAGTTTCTATTTTACTTTTTAATCAAATAACTTCAACTGGAAAAGGAATTCAAGTTACCTTATTTGATTGGATTCAAATTAGCAACTTAAAAATCAATCTTGGATTTTTATTAGATCAATTATCTGTTCTTTGGTTACTTTTCGTAACTGGAATTGGATCTTTGATTCACTTATACTCTATCAGTTACATGCACGATGATGAGAATATGCACAAGTTTTTTGCGTATTTAAATCTATTCATATTCTTTATGATTACACTTGTAATTGGAAGTAACTTATTAGTTCTTTTCATTGGATGGGAAGGTGTTGGACTTTGTTCTTACCTATTAATTGGATTCTGGCATAAAAACCAAGATTACAATGATGCTGCGAAAAAAGCTTTCATCATGAACAGAATTGGAGATTTAGGTTTATTAATCGGAATGTTCATTTTAGGATATACTTTCCACACTTTAGACTATAGCGAACTAAAGCAAATAATTTTGACCACTAAAATTGATCCGTCAATTGCAATGTCTTTATCTGCTGCTGCTTTATGTTTATTTATTGGAGCTTGTGGTAAATCTGCTCAAATTCCGTTATACACTTGGTTACCTGATGCGATGGCTGGACCGACTCCAGTTTCTGCATTAATACACGCAGCTACGATGGTAACTGCAGGTATTTTTATGGTAACAAGATTAAACTTTATTTTTGACTTAGCTCATGATGTTCAAAATGTAATCGCAATCATTGGAGCTATCACTTCATTAGTTGCTGCTACAATTGGATTAGTTCAAATGGATATCAAAAAAGTATTGGCTTATTCTACAGTTTCACAATTAGGATTAATGTTTTTAGCATTAGGGTTTGGAGCTTATGAAGTAGCTGTTTTTCACGTAATCACTCACGCTTTCTTTAAAGCATGTTTATTCTTAGGATCTGGATCTGTAATTCACGGATTACACGGAGAGCAAGACATGCGTAACATGGGAGGTTTGCGTAAAGCAATGCCAATCACATTCTGGACAATGTTAATTTCTTCATTAGCCATTTCTGGAGTTCCATTCTTCTCAGGATTCTTTTCTAAAGACGAAATTTTATTGACAGCTTTCCACCACAGTATTCCATTATACGTTGTTGGATCGGTTGCTTCAATCATGACAGCTTTCTATATGTTTAGATTAATGTTCTTAACTTTCTTCAAAGAATTTAGAGGAACTGAAGAGCAAAAACATCATTTACACGAAAGTGGTTCATTAATTACTATTCCTCTTATCATCTTAGCTATTTTAGCAACTTTTGGAGGTTTAATCAGTTTACCAGGAAACAGCTGGTTGAATGGATACCTTGCTCCTCTTTTCACAAAAGTAGCTGGTGAAGAACACCATTTAGGCGCAACTGAATACACTTTAATGGGTGTTGCAGTTCTTGGTGGATTATTAGGAATTTTAATTGCTTACGTTAAATACTTCAAACAAGATAATGTTCCAGAATCAGATGAAAACATTACTGGTTTCAGTAAAGTATTATACAACAAATATTATGTAGACGAAGTTTACGATGCAGTATTTGTTCAGCCAATTAATAGTTTATCTAAATTCTTTAGAGACTATATCGAGACAGGATTATCTGCGCTTGTTTTTGGATTAGGTAAGATAGCAAACGAAATTGCTTTCCAAGGAAAAAAATTACAAACCGGAAGTATAGGATTATATCTATTTGTTTTTGTTTTAGGACTTTGTGCAATTGTTTCCTATATATTTTTAGCTCAATAATATTATAACTATGAACGTTTCTACTATATTAATTATACTTTTAATTGGTGCATTTGCCGCTTATTTTTCTGGTGACAAACTAGCTTCAAAAGTTGCTTTGCTATTTAGTTTAGCAGCTTTAGGATGTTCAATTGTATTATTGAATAATTATAATGCTGGCGAAAATATCAGCGTAATCAACAGCTGGATTACTCAGCCAAAAATTTCTTTCGCTTTAAATGCTGACGGACTTGGGCTTGCAATGGTTTTACTAACTGCAGCTTTAACTCCGATTATTATATTTTCTTCTTTCGGAAATGAATATAAAAATGCAAAAGGTTTTTATGCTTTGATCTTATTCATGGCTTTTGCTATGACAGGAACTTTCTTAGCTTCTGATGGTCTTTTATATTACATTTTCTGGGAATTAGCTCTTATTCCAATCTACTTTATTGCTTTAATTTGGGGTAATGGTGATGCTGAAGAAAGAAGAAAAGCAGTGGTTAAATTCTTTATTTACACACTTGCTGGTTCATTATTCATGTTAACTGCTTTCATTTATTTATATCAAAAAGCAGGTTCTTTCTTAATTGAAGATTTATATAAAGTAAACTTATCTGCTTGCGAGCAATTCTGGATTTTCTTGGCCTTCTTCTTAGCTTATGCTATCAAAATTCCAATTATTCCTTTCCATACTTGGCAAGCAAATGTGTACCAAAAAGCACCTACAGTTGGAACAATGCTTTTGTCTGGTATCATGCTTAAAATGGGATTGTACAGTGTAATTCGTTGGCAATTGCCACTTGCGCCAATCGCTGCAAAAGAATACATGTATATCTTTATCGCTTTAGGAATTGCTGGAGTTATCTACGGTTCTATTGTAGCTTTGAGACAAAAAGATTTAAAGAAATTATTAGCTTATTCTTCTCTTGCTCACGTTGGATTAATCGCTGCAGGATCTTACACTTTGACTCTTGATGGTTTAAGAGGTGCTGTTCTGCAAATGATTGCTCACGGTTTTGTCGTAGTGGGATTGTTCTTTGCTGCTGAAGTAATATTCAGAAGATATGAAACTAGAGAAATTGCAGAAATGGGCGGAATCCGTACTCAGTCTCCAAAATTCACCTCAATGTTTTTAATCTTAGTATTAGCTTCTGTTGCATTACCAACTACATTTAACTTCGTTGGAGAGTTTACAGTATTATACAGTTTATCTCAAATCAATATCTGGTTTGCTATTCTTGGTGGAACTACTATTATTTTAGGAGCTTACTATATGTTGAGAATGTTCCAACATGTAATGTTAGGCGAAACTAATTCTAAAACTTTTGCAGATGTTACGCTTAATGAAGGAATTTCATTTGCAGTAATCATTGCAGTTTTATTATTCTTTGGTTTCTATCCAAAACCAATCACAGATTTGATTACACCAAGCTTGGAAACTATTTTACAAGTTATCAATAAGAACTAATATTTTAAACAAAAAATAAATTAGGATTCCTCTTAAAAATTGAAATCCTAAATCAAAAAGATAAAAATGAATACATTAATAGCTATAACAGGATTGGGTATTTTCTGCCTATTGTTTGAAATTCTTAATTTAAGAAAGGCCATTGTTCCTATTACCATTTTGGGTTTAATAGGTGTATTGGCACTTAACTACTGTGAATTTGGAACAGAACAAAGTTATTACAACAATATGATAGCAGTGAACAAGTTTTCTACAGCTTTTTCATCTTTGTTTATCGTTTTGACTATTTTCCTTGTAGCATTAAGTCATAATTTTTACCAAAATCACCAATCAAAAATTTCAGATTTCGTTGCAATTAAGGTTTTCTTATTGGCTGGAGCTGTAGCAATGGTTTCTTTTGGAAACTTAGCGATGTTCTTCTTAGGAATTGAAATTTTATCTATTGCTTTATATGTACTTGCTGCAAGTGATCGTTTGAATATCAAAAGCAACGAAGCAGGTATGAAATATTTCTTAATGGGATCTTTCGCTTCAGGAATTATTCTTTTCGGAATCTGTTTAATCTACGGCGCAATGGGAAGCTTTGATATTAGTGATATTCACGAAAGTGCACTTTCTGCAGAGTTACCAATCTGGTTTCCAATTGGAATGATTTTAATGGTTGTTGGAATGTTATTTAAAGTTGCTGCTGTTCCTTTCCACTTCTGGGCTCCAGACGTTTACGAAGGTTCTCCAGCTTTAACAACAGCTTTAATGAGTACATTGGCTAAAGTTGTAGCAATTGCAACTTTAGTTAAGTTGGTTTCTGGTATGAACTTAATTGCTTCATTAGACAATCAAGACCTTTTACACACATTTGAAGTTATCGTAGTTATTATTTCTATCGCTTCTATGTCTGTCGGAAATATCATGGCACTTAGACAAGTAAATGTAAAACGTATGCTTGCTTTTTCTGGAATCTCTCACGCAGGTTTCATGTTAATGACATTATTAACTGTTTCTGCTTCTGCTGGAGTTTTATTATACTATACTGCTGCTTATGCATTAGCTGGTATCGCTGCTTTCAGTGTTATTTTATATGTATGCAGAGATCAAGATAATGAAGATATTACAAACTTCCACGGTTTAGGAAAAACAAATCCACTATTGGCTGCTGTTCTTACAGCTTCATTATTATCAATGGCCGGAATTCCTATTTTCTCTGGATTCTTTGCTAAGTTATTCTTATTCAACCAAACTATTCAAGCAGGATATATTGGTTTAGTGATTGTTGCTGTAATCAACTCTATCATTAGTGTTGGATACTATTTCAAATTGATCATCGCAATGTATTCTAAAGAAGCTAATCAAGAAAGAACAGGAAGACCATTCCTTATTTATGCTACAGCTGTAGTATCAATTGTGTTAAACATTGCTCTTGGTTTATTCCCATCATTAGTTTTAGACTTATTGAAATAAGATTATTTCTTTAATTAAAATATTCAAAATCCATTAAATCAATTTTAATGGATTTTTTTATGCCTTAAATAAAGAACAGAAATTCATGTTAAAAAATTCTTTCCTAAGATTGCACTTCAAAAAATCTCCATATATTTGAATTCAATTAAACGTATTAAAATATGAACTTTAATTCAAAAAATCCATTTTTAAACAGTAAGCGTTTTTCATCTAATGCTGAACCAAGAACAGAAGTACACCAAGCTCAAATTATTGATTACAATCAAGAAATGACAGTGTCTGGAACAATCAACAAAACAGCTATTTTATTTCTTATTTTGTGCGGTGCTGCTATGGTAACATGGTGGATGGCTTTTAATGGAATGAACCCTATGTTGCCTACAATTGGAGGTGCAATTGTTGGTTTTATTCTAGTATTAGTTTCTTCATTTAAACCGCAGTTGTCTCCTTACCTAGCTCCAGGATATGCTTTATTTGAGGGATTATTCATAGGAGGTATTTCTGCAATATTTGAATTAAAATTTCCAGGAATCGTAATTAATGCGGTTGGTGCAACTCTTGTTACTTTTTTGGTTTGTCTAGGTTTGTACAAATTTAGAATTGTAAAGGTTACAGAACAATTCAAATCTGTTGTCGTTGCGGCAACATTAGCAATTGCTACTTATTATTTAATTTCTTGGATTGTTTCAATGTTTGCTTCAAGCTATGTTCCAGTTCACTACGGAAATTCTATGATGAGTATTGGTATCAGTGTTTTTGTTATTATTATAGCAGCCCTTAACCTTTTCTTAGATTTTGATTTAATTGAAAAAGGTGCAAGAGAAAGAATGCCAAAATTCATGGAATGGTATGGAGCTATGGGATTAATGATCACATTAGTTTGGTTATATATCGAATTCTTAAGACTTTTATCAAAACTTTCTAGTAAAGACTAAAAGTCTCTTTTAAATAATCCAGAAGCCTTTTTGAGTAAAATCAGAAAGGCTTTTTTTATTTCTATAAACTACTTTTTTACTTATAAATTTAAAATCGGATTTAAAACTTCTAAGAATAATCTGCTGTTCAAAATTCAAAAAGAATCCATTTCTTACAAAAATTTAAAATGTAATTTTTGTAATTAAAAAAAATTACGAATCTCCTAAATTCTTACCGTTTAAATCTCAAAATTATCAAAAGCTAGGAAATTACAGCTATTGTTAAACAAAAATAAATGTGCAATAAATTACAATCAGTGTAATTAGTTGCATTTTTAACATTTAAAAAGCCAAAAAAATTAAGTATGTTATTTTTTTTAGTAAAAAAATTACGGTATTAAAAATTAATATATAATTTCGTGTAATCGATTACAATTAAACCACTTGGAGTCGAAAGTAAAACCACTTACTTATTTTATTAACTATCTTAAACAAACACTATGAAAAAAAACCTACTTTTCGTGGCTGTCTTTCTTATGACAGTCCAGTTATGGGCACAAACGATTAATCAAGCTTCTGGCTGGCTAGAATCTGCTTTTGTAAAATGGCAGCCAGTCAACGGCGCCCAGACCTACAATGTTTACTACACAGGAAATGGATTAACAGACAAAAAAATTGATGACCAACTTATTAGAAGTTATGGCTCTTATTTTCGCGCTGATATTCCAGGTCTTAAAGCTGGAACTTATACTGTAAAAGTAAAGCCTGTTATAAATGGCACTGAAGGAACAGGAACTTCAACAAGCAGCTTAACCGTAGTGGCACACGACAGAAACGGATTTGCTTTTGATGGCGGTCGTGTTCCAGGAGGATATAAAGCAGATGGAACTCCTAAAGACAATGCGGTAATTCTTTATATCACCCAAAATACAAAAAATACAATTTCGATGAATATTACTGGGGCTAGTGCAAATCCTTGTATTGGTTTACAAAATATTCTTTATGCCATTAAAAAAGGAAAAGATACTCGCCCATTTATTATTCGTTTAATCGGAAATATTACTGATATGTCGGTTATGGAAGGTGGTGATGTCGTAATTGAAAACTCAAATAATGCTTCAAGCTATGTAACAATTGAAGGTGTTGGTGATGACGCTGTTGCAAATGGATGGGGAGTTAGATTAAAGTCTGCTTCGAACATAGAAGTAAGCAATCTTGGATTTATGAATTGTGATAGTACTGCGGGCGACAACGTAGGAATGCAACAAGATAATGATCACGTATGGGTTCACAACTGTGATTTATTCTACGGAAATGCTGGTAGCGATGCTGATCAAATAAAAGGTGACGGAGCATTAGACAATAAAACTTCAACTTACATAACATTATCTTACAACCATTTTTGGGATAATGGAAAAGCAAGTCTTTTAGGTTTAAGCGAAGGAACAACTTCTGGATTATACATCACGTATCACCACAACTGGTTTGACCACTCAGATTCTCGTCATCCTCGTGTGCGTTACTATTCGGCACATATTTATAACAACTATTATGACGGAGTTTCTAAATATGGCGCTGGATCAACTCTAGGTTCTTCACTTTTTGTTGAAGGAAATTACTATAGAAACAGCAAGCACCCAATGCTAACTTCTCTTCAAGGTTCTGACATTTGGGATGAAGCCAACCAAGTAAATAATGCAGGAACAATGGGAACATTTTCTGGCGAAGCTGGAGGAAGTATCAAAGCTTTCAACAATACTTTTGACGCTTCTAATGGAACAAACAACATGCGTTTTGTAGCTTACAATGATCCTAATCCACTATATAATATCTCAGGAAAAATAAGCTCTACAACAGATTTTGATGCTTATGTAGCAACAACAAGAGGTGAAGTTGTAAGCAGTTCTGTAAAATCTAAATCTGGAGCTAATACGTACAACAACTTCGACACAGATGCTAATTTGTATGTGAAAAATTTAGTAATCGATACACCAGCTGCTGCAAAAACAAAAACTACTCAATATGCAGGACGTGTTTCTGGAGGAGATTTAAAATGGACATTCAACAATGCTACAGATGATACTTCTTCTTTGGTTATTACAGCATTAAAAACAGCGCTTACAAACTATAGCAGCACTTTAGTTGCGGTACAAGGTGAAGGAAATCCTCCAGCTGGAACGCAGACTTTAACTTTGACATCTTCTTCAAACAACAATCAAACTGTTGCAAGTGGCACGGCAATCTCATCAATCGTTTTTACATGGGGTGGAGATGCGACTGACGCAGCAGTAACTGGAATACCAGCTTCTGGATTGACTTTTGTTAAAAATACTACTACTAAAACTATAACTATTTCGGGTACGCCAACTGCAACAGTTTCGTACTCTATTGCAACTTCTGGAACTAGTGGTTCCCCAGCCACTGGTTCAGGAACTGTAACCGTTACCGCGGCAGGTACTCAAACTTTAACTTCTACTGGTAACAATAGCCAAACCGTTTCTTCTGGAACAGCTATTGCTTCAATTGTGTTCACTTGGGGAGGAAATGCAACAGATGCAACTGTAACGGGATTACCAGCTTCTGGATTATCTTTTGCAAAAAATACATCAGCAAAAACGATAACTATTACAGGAACTCCAACTGCAAATGTATCTTACTCTGTAACAACTTCAGGAAGTGCAGGAACTCCTATAACTGCTTCTGGAACTATAACCGTTACAACTGGTTCATCTGGCGGATCTGAAGTTCATAATTTTACAACTTCTGGAAAAACAAGTTCATTCTATGCTATTACAGGAAATATGAATTCAACTCCGGGTTCTGTAACTTATAACGGATTAACGCTTACTGAACGTCTAAAAATAGAATCAAGCACATCAATAGCGTATTCAACAACAAGCGCATCAACTTTAACTTTGGTTTTCGATTCAACTTTTACAGGAAGTATTAAAGTAGACAATGTTTCTTATACTGCTTCTGCAGGTATTGTGACGGTTTCAGTAGTTGCTGGTTCTCATACTATTACCAAAAATTCTGTTGCCAACTTATTCTATATTAGCACAGTTTATGGCGGAAGCTCTTCAAAAATGGCTGTAGCCGAAACAGCAACTACTACAGAAACTTCAAAAATAATTTTATATCCTAATCCAGTTTCAAGTACATTATACTTATCTGATACAGAACAAAAAGTACAAAAAGTACTTATTTACAATATTTCTGGAAATCTAGTAATTAACTCTGGAAACTCTGAAAGCATTGATACAAGCAGTTTAATTCCTGGAACTTATCTAGCGAAAATTTACACTGTTGACGGATCATTTAATCAAACTCTTATAAAAAAGTAAAACTAACTTAACTAAAAAGGCTTCCAGATTTGGAAGCTTTTTTTATTTATTTTAAAAAGAATATAAAAGCTGTATTCGCCTTAAATTCATTTCGAAACTTCTTCCATATTTTTATCGTTTTGTGCCAAAGGGTGAACATATATGTAAGAGGAAACTATTTTTTCTACTTTATGATCATTTTTTAAAGATATCAAAATGCTATCGTTCTTTTCATTTACGGTTAATTCTAACAATAATGGTTTTACTTTTTTTGGACCGTCCATTTCTCTAAAAGCATCTAAAATTTCTGATTCATTAAAACCAATTTGCGATGCGAATCCTCTTGTATCACTTTCCCATGAAATATGAATGCCACTAGGAATGTTTTGAAAAATATATGGTTTTTCATTTTTATCGTCTCCCAAGTTCCAATCATTTTGATTATATAATTCAACTTGTGCTTTTGTCAGATGAAATCCATCTGGTAAGTTTAAATCAATATTATAAGAATGTTGCTCCATTACCAATGCAAATTTTTTTCCAATATCAATTTTTGAATCAGAATTTTTCTCATCATAATCATCAAAAATATGCCAAGTTTCATTTACAGTTTTTGCTTGATATTCGCCAATTTTAAACTTTTTATCATAATCTGAAATCCATACCACAATTTTTCCATTTGGCAATATTTCAGCTAAAAAATTTAATAAAATTTGATTTGGGTTTTCTCTTGCAAACGTTCTTTCATAATGAGTTGTTGTTTCTCTCAGATATTTTGCTTTTTCTAAAATGATATCATAAGGCAACTTAAAATCTCCCTTATAGAATTTTTGTTCTGTGTAAGAAAACCAAGTTATAGATAAACTATCCGGATAAAAAGCATTATCCTTGCTTTTTTCAGAATAATTGATTTCATCCCAACCATCATCAATTATTTGATTTTTATCAACATCATAGTTCCAAGCACCTGTGTGATGAAAATAACAAGTACTGACTTGTACTATGTTTCCCTTTTTACTCAGAACACCGCTGTCCCATGTAAATCTTTCATCTGCCTTATAATTATAAATCTGAATTAAATTTGCAAGTACTATGCAAACCAAAAAAACTATTAGGAGCACATTAATTCTATCTTCTCTTTTTGTAAAATATTTCATAAACAATTTAATGTGAAAATGCTTTACCTAATTGAACTGCATACCAAAAAAGCCCAAAAAATATTATGGAAATAATGCTGCAAATTATCAAGATAACACCAAAGAATCTTCGATAAAAAGTCTTTCTAGGGGCATAAAAATAAACAAAAAGCAAGAGAACAATCATAGTAATTGGCATCGTTAATGTCGTCCAGTTCTCAGAATGATATTCTCCGTTAAGAAAATAATATTCTAGTGAAATAGCAATAACTGTTAAAAGAAGAAGCGTTAAAAATACCTTCATTATATTGTTTTTGATTCTAGGAAATTTTGAGCATTTTACCACTCGGCATGAGGAAGACTTTCTAAAATAGTATTCGGGTTATCTGAAGCAAATAACATTTTTCGTTTTAACTGAAACTTTTTTTTGACTTCATAATCACTTGGCATACTATCGTTAATTGTATTGGCTAATTCATGATCAGCTTCGCCAGAAATTAAGTTATAATTGCTGGTTACAAAAGAACCGGCACCAGAATGAAAAGTACTTATACCGACTAAAACCAAAACATTATCAATATACTTGTAAAGTGTTTCTCTTGCAACGACTGGCCCCGTACCTTGTAACAAAATATGTAATGTTTTATTATCTATAGAAATTTTTTCATGATCATACATCACAAAACCATCTTCTTGAGAATAAGGTTCTAAAGCTTCCCACGATGTATCGTGAAGTTTAAATCCTCCTTTTTCTTGTTTTAAAAGGACCAATACCACACGATTATCTGAAACATCATTTTTATTTTGCAATACAAGCACAACATCCTTCAATGTATCATCATTTAAAAAACCTTCTGCTTTCATTTGAATTTCGTAAGGTTCTAAAACAAAATCTTCAATATTTTTTTTTCCTGTTTTTGAAAAATTTGGTTGTTCCAAAGTCAAATCTTCTTTAAAACTCTCTTCTTTTTCTTCAGATAAATTCTGATTCAATGTGTCAACATTAGATATTTTATTTATCGTACTTGGTTTTTTATTACAGCCTAAAACAAAAAGTACAATTAACAACAATACAATTTTAGATTTCATTTAATATAGATTTTGATCAAAATTAAAGAAAAATACTATAAATAAAAAAAGTCCTTTTCCATAAATTATGAAAAAGGACTTTTTATTAAAATGATTAAATCTACAAATCAAATTTAATTCCCTGCGCAAGCGGAAGATTTGTTGTATAATTGATTGTATTCGTTTGACGTCTCATATAAATTTTCCAAGCATCAGAACCAGATTCGCGACCGCCTCCAGTTTCTTTTTCTCCTCCAAAAGCACCACCGATTTCAGCTCCTGAAGTTCCGATATTTACATTTGCAATTCCACAGTCAGAACCTGTTGCAGATAAGAATCTTTCAGCTTCACGTAAATTATTAGTCATGATTGCAGAAGATAAACCTTGAGCAACACCGTTTTGAATTTCGATTGCATTTTCTACTTCACCCGAATATTTAAGTAAATATAAAACTGGAGCAAATGTTTCGTGCTGAACGATTTCAAACGAGTTTTCAGCCTCAGCAATTGCAGGTTTTACATAACAACCACTTTCGTAACCTTGACCTGAAAGCACTCCTCCTTCAACCAGGGTTTTTCCGCCTTCAGCCACTACTTTATTTAAAGCCGCAGCGTACATTTCAACAGCGTGAGTATCAATTAGCGGTCCAACATGATTATTTTCGTCAAGCGGATTTCCGATTCGTAATTGTTTGTAAGCCGCAACCAAAGCGTCTTTTACTTTATCATAAATACTTTCGTGAATGATCAATCTTCGAGTTGAAGTACAACGTTGTCCAGCAGTTCCAACAGCTCCAAAAACCGCTCCGATAACAGTCATTTTTATATCTGCATCTGGAGTCACAATAATGGCATTATTTCCTCCTAATTCCAGCAACGATTTTCCTAATCTTCCTGCAACAGTTTGTGCTACAATTTTCCCCATTCTAGTCGAACCAGTCGCAGAAATAAGCGGAATACGAGTATCTGCAGTCAATAACTCTCCTATTTTGTAATCTCCGTTTATTAAGCACGAAATTCCTTCTGGAAGATTATTTTCTTTAATAACTTGAGCAATAATATTTTGGCAAGCAATACCGCAAAGAGGTGTTTTCTCAGAAGGTTTCCAAACGCAAACATCTCCAGAAATCCAAGCTAAAGCCGTATTCCAAGACCAAACTGCAACTGGGAAATTAAATGCCGAAATAATTCCAACAATTCCCAACGGATGATATTGCTCGTACATACGGTGTCCTGGTCTTTCAGAATGCATTGTTAATCCGTGAAGTTGACGCGATAAACCAACTGCAAAATCGCAGATATCAATCATTTCCTGAACTTCTCCAAAACCTTCTTGCAATGATTTTCCCATTTCGTAAGAAACCAATTTACCAAGAGCTTCTTTATTTTGTCTCAATTTTTCTCCAAACTGACGTACAATTTCACCACGCTGTGGAGCAGGAATCAATCTAAATTTTTTGAATGCCTCTGCCGCAGTTTGAATTGCTTTTTCATAATCCTCAGCTGTTGACATTTTTACCGAAGCAATTAATTTTCCGTCAACTGGCGAATAACTCTCTAAGATTTCTCCAGAAGAAAAATTATTAATTCCTGTTGATGTTCCTTCATTTATTGTCTTGATGCCCAATTTTTCAAGAGCTTCCTTCATTCCAAATTGCGATGCTATTGTTGTCATTGTAACTTTTTTAGTTAAAATTGTTATATTTTTATGTAAAGATATTGTTTTAGAATTAATTTCCGATTGAAGTTAATTCATAAATGAACGTAAATTTAAGTTTATTTTATAGTATTAACAGAAAGGAAACCAAATATTGAATTTATTTGATGAAATTTGCAATACTTAAAATTAAAAATATGACCCATTTCAGTAGGCTTCTGCTTTGTTTTCTTTTAGTTTCAACTTCAATATTTTCGCAAAAAGCTAAAACTTCTTTTTCTGTTGTTCCTTTAGGAGTAATGGGCGGAATCGACGAAAAAAATCTTTCGGCTTATTTAATAGCTCCATCAAACACAAACGATTATATCTGTCTTGACGCTGGAACTGTAAACGCTGGAATTGAAAAAGCGATTGAAAAGAAAACATTTACAGTTTCCACAAGCGAAGTTTTACGTAAATACATCAAAGGATATTTAATTTCGCACGCACATTTAGATCATGTTTCTGGATTGATAATCAATTCGCCAGCAGATTCTTCAAAAACTGTTTATGCAACTAATAAATGCATGGAAATGATGGAAAATCATTATTTCAACGATCAGACTTGGGCAAATTTTGGAGATGAAGGTCCTGGCTTTCATATCAAAAAATATCATTTTCAGACTTTAGATTTGGCAAAAGAAACCCTTTTGACCAATGCTAAAATGACGGTTAAAGCATTTCCTTTAAGCCATGTTAATCCGTTTGAAAGTACCGCTTTCTTAATTAAAAACGACACTGACTATGCTTTGTATTTAGGAGACACGGGACCAGATGAAGTAGAAAAAAGTAATAACCTTCGTAATTTATGGACCGCCGTTGCACCATTAGTTAAAGAAGGACAATTAAAAGGAATTTTTATTGAAGTTTCTTTTCCAAACGAACAGCCAGACAAATTTTTGTTTGGACATTTAACTCCTAATTATTTAATGAAAGAACTTCATGTTCTAGAAGATTTGGCAGGAAAAGGTTCTCTGAAAAACTTTAAAATTATCATCACGCATTTGAAACCTCCAGCAAAGAATATTGCAAAAATCAAAGAGCAGTTAAAAAAGCAAAATGATTTAGGAGTTCAGATTATTTATCCTGAACAAGGGAAGAAATTAGAATTATAAATAAAAATAAACCCGACAAGTTTTTAAAATTTGTCGGGTTTTGTTTTTTCTATTTCTTCGCTACAAATCTCGGATCAGTTTCCATTATAGTTCCACAATTATCGCAAGTCCTTAGCTCTTCTGAATTGTAAAAATGTTCAAAATGAGGAAGGAAATCTTTCTCTATATTATGAAGTTCAAAATATACTTCGTACAATTTATGATTGCAGTTATCGCAATGCCAAAGCAAACCATCTGTAAAACCTTGTCCTGCACGTTTTCTTTCAATTACAAGACCAATCGAACCTTCTGAACGAACAGGAGAATGTGGCACTTTAGCAGGATGTAAATACATATCGCCAGCATTTAATTCCATTTCTTTACGCTGGCCATCTTCTTGAATTACAACTTTAATGCTTCCTTCTAACTGATAAAAAAGCTCTTCAGTTTCGTTATAATGATAATCTTTACGAGCATTTGGTCCTCCAACAATCATTACAATATAATCTCCAGAATCTACATATAGGTTTTTATTTCCAACAGGTGGTTTTAGTAAATGACGGTTTTCGTCAATCCATTGGGTTAGGTTAAAAGGTTTTGTTATAGCCATTTTTTCAATACTAAATTTATGAATAGCTAAGGTAGTGAAAAGTATTCAGTCGCAGTCGCAGTTTTCAGTTTTGCTGAGACTGATCGCTGCGACTGTAAACTTATCTAACTTCTTTTATCAAATAAATATAAACTGGAAAATGATCGCTAAAACCAGCTTCCACTAATGTATTTCGTAATGGATAACCTTTATACTTTCCCGAATTTTGAATGAGATAAGTTTTGTTGAAAACACCTGCTTTCCAAAAACTGAAAGTCAGAAAATCAGATTTTATTAAAGATTCTGTCATTATAATCTGGTCGAAAATATTCCAAGAATCACGATAAGCAATAGTTCCAAAACCTTTATTGGCAAGCTCTTCAAACGGATTAAAAACTCCAAACTCTGAAAGTTCTGCTTTTGTAGTTTTTGCTCCTAATCCTGTTTTTATGCTGTTATTCAATGGTCCGTCATTAAAATCTCCCATTGTCAATACTTTTGCTCTCGGATTAATTTGTTGTAATGAGTCCATAATTCTTCGGTTCAGTTTTCCTGCAGCTTCCCGAAACAAACTAGTTGCTTTTTCTCCACCTGATCTAGAAGGCCAGTGATTGACAATAATATGTATTTCTTCATCTTCCAAAAATCCCGAAACCAAAAGCTGATCTCTTGTAAAAACTCGATTTTTATTTTCTTTTTTAACTTCAATTTCATCATCCAAAACTTCTGTTTCTTCTTCTCTTTTAGAAATTTCTTTTCGATAAATAATTAAAGGAATGTTCGAAAAAGAAGTTGGCCTGAAATATTTTTTCTGATACAATAAAGCCACATCAATTCCGCGTTTGTCTGGCGAATCAAAATGAATAATTCCTAAATCTAACGGTTGCAATTTTGGCACTTTTATTAAATCTTCCAAAACGCTACGATTTTCTATTTCCGCACCTCCAATTAAAGTTGGCGGATTTGAATTTTCTGGTGTTCCAATTTCAGATATAACTCTTGCTAGATTTTTTAATTTCTGCTGATATTTTTCTGTTGTCCAATGTTGCGTGCCAGTTGGCGTCCATTCGTCATCATTAGTAAATTCATCATTTACAGTATCGTAAAGATTTTCAAAATTATAAAAAGCAACTGTATGTATTTTATACTTTTTGGATTGACTAAAAAAGACTGAAGTCCCAAAAAGGAAAATCAGACAAAAACTGAATTTTAAAGGCATATAGAAAATATTAGAAAAACCAAAATTAATAAATTTGTAGGATTTTTATTAAATTAATTTTAGAAATGCTATATTTGTTTCTAATAAAAGTCTTGTACCTTGCTGAAAAAATCTGATCATTTATAACATGAAAAAAATATTATTTTTTGCTTTCTTCCTGAGCTTTCTAAATTCATTTTATGGGCAAAAAAATAGCTCGCGCGCAGAGGAAATCAGAAAACAATATAAAATTCCAGAATTGGCTTATGCAGTGGTTTCATCAGATTCTATCATTGAAATCGAAGCTTTAGGATTTCAACGTTATAAGTCTTCTTATAAAGCAAAAATCGATGATAAATTTCGTTTAGGATCAATCACAAAAACCGTTACAAGTTATATCGCGACGACTTTAGTTAAAGAAGGAAAAATAAAATGGGACACGAAATTCTTTGATTTATATCCTGAATTAAAAGCTGAAAGTAATCCTGAAATTTATAATGTAACCTTGCAGGATTTCTTGACATTTCGAGCGCCAATTCCAACTTGGTCTTACGGAAATAAAACTCCAAATCAACAAGAAATAAAAGGAAATAATCAAGAGCAGCGTTATGAATTTATAAGCTGGTTTTTTAAACAAAAACAAGTTGTTACTGAGAAACAAGAGTGGTACGGTGCTAATCCAAGTTTTGTTGCTGCAGGTTTAATGCTCGAAAAAGCAACTGGAAAAAGTTATGAAACTTTAGTGCAAGAATTGGGTCAAAAGCTAAATATCAACTTCGGTTTCGGGCAGCCAAACGTTACTGATATCAACCAGCCGTGGGGGCATGATGAAGATTTGAAGCCTGAAAAACCATTTGTAAATTATAAATTAAATTGGCTTTCATCAGCAGGAAATATCAATGTAAATCTTCCTGATTTTTGCAAATTTACTCAAATGCAATTGCAAGGTTTATTAGGAAAATCAAAAGTATTATCTCAAGAAGAATTTAATAAAATGCATTTTGGTTTACCCGAATTTTCTTTTGGCTGGTATTCTGAAATTAATGAAAAATCTGGTCTAAAATATTCTTTTCACTACGGAAATCCAGGAACATTTTTAACCAAAGTGTATATTTGCAAAGACATCAATAAAGCTTTTATACTATTTGCCAATGTGCAATCTGAAGAAGCTGATAAAGGTTTAATGTTGCTTTTAGCCGAACTTCAAAAACAATATGGAGGTTAAATCGTTAAACCTTAAAAATTAATTTTATAATTTTAAGCAAAAGAAAAAAATGAATAAAAACTGCTTTCACTATATAAAGAGACACTTTGTCTTTTGTAAACTCGCATTTCTTATTTTTGCTTTACATTCATTCAACTGTCAATCTCAACAAAACATGATAACACCGCCTTATTTACAAAAAGGAGATACTGTAGCGCTTTTAGCAACAGCTAGAAAAAACATCGATGACAATTTAAAACCAACAATAGATTTATTGCACAGTTGGGGTTTAGAGGCTGTAATTGGATCTACGATTGGCTTAGATTATCACCAATTGGCTGGAACAGATGAACAAAGAGCTGCCGATTTTCAAAAGCAATTGGACAACCCGAATATTAAAGCAATTTGGTGTGTTCGTGGCGGATATGGAACGGTAAGAATGTTAGATTTATTAGATTTTACCAAATTCAAACAACATCCGAAATGGGTTATTGGTTTTAGCGACGTAACAGTTCTTCATAATCATTTGAATACAATGGGCTACAAATCTATTCATGGAATAATGCCTGTAACGGTTCCTAGAGCAACTCCAGACGCTGTTAGTTCATTAAAAGCAGCTTTATTTAACGAACCCATTTCGTACTCAATCAGCCCAACTCCGATGAATCGTTTAGGAAGTGCGACAGGAGAATTAGTTGGTGGTAATTTATCTATTTTATACAGTTTATTAGGATCTCCATCGGCTATTGACTGCAAGGATAAAATTTTATTCATTGAAGATTTGGATGAATATTTATATCATATTGATCGTATGATGATGAATCTAAAACGTAACGGATGCATCGAAAACCTAAAAGGAATTATTATTGGCGGAATGACAAGCATGAAAGACAATGAAGTTCCGTGGGGGAAAAATGCTTTAGAAATTATTGATGATGTAACCCAAAAATACAATATTCCAGTAATTTTTAATTTCCCAGCTGGCCATATTAGGGACAATAGAGCTTTAATTATGGGAAATACCGTTTCTATAGAAGTTACAGCTTCAGGAAGTACGGTTACTTTTAAAAAGTAATACTGCATAATCCTTTTTAAGGAAACTCAAAATACCACATAAAAATCTCGCAAGACGCAAAGTTGCAAAGTTTTAAAATGCTTTGTGATTTTGCGTTTTTTCGTGCAATATTCATTTAGTAAAAATAAATTCTAAGATTCACACTGAAAACTGTGACTGAGACTGAATACTACAGCAATGGCAGAACATAATGATTTAGGAAAACTTGGAGAAGATCTCGCAGTGGCACATCTTGAAGAAAACGGATATACTATTCGAGATAGAAATTACGTTTCTAATAAAGCCGAAATAGATATCATTGCAGAAAAAGATTGTGTTTTGGCCATAGTTGAAGTAAAAACCCGTTCGAGTTTAGATTTTGGCTCTCCACAAGATTTTGTGAAGCCAAAAAAGATTCAATTACTTATTAAAGCAGTAAATGCCTACATAAACGATAGGGAAAAGGATTTTCAGGAAGATCTAGAAATCCGTTTTGACATCGTTGCCATCTATAAAAACGGGGAATCATTTGCAATTGAACATCTTACCGACGCTTTTTATCACTTTTAACATAATTTTTTATTGTTATAATTGTAACAATTTGTTTTTTTATTTATATTTGCAAAGAATTATAACATCGTAATGTTAAATTAACAACCAACTCAACTGTTACCAAAAAAAAAAAGAATTATGAAAACTGTTTCTTCTATTGTAGAAAACTACATTAAAACAAAACCATTTTTATTAAATGCCCTGTCGCTCGGAATTATTAACCTGACTTCACTTTCGCGAAATATTATGACCGAATTAGAAAGTGAGTTTGGCAAAGAAGTAAAACAAGGCGCTGTAGTAATGTCTTTAAAACGACTGACAGAAGAATTAGATTTCAAATTAAACCACAAAATCAATAAAGTAATTAAGAATATTGGTGAAATCACTGTTCGTTCTGAACTTACCGATTACACTTTTGCAGCTTCAGAAACTGTCTTGAACAAACAAGCAGATTTGATCTCTGATATTAATGCTTTATCTGATATTTTTTATACCTCATCTCGTGGTGTAAACGAAACCAATATAGTTGTCAGCAGTAGTGTAAATCACCTAGTTGAAAAACATTTCATGAGAGAAAAACTAATCCAAAAATTAGATAATTTAGCTTCTATTACAGTAAAATTACCAAAAGAAAACATTGTTGTTCCTGGTATTTACTATTTTATTTTCCAGCGTTTGGCTTGGGAAGGGATCATTATCAATGAGGTAATTTCTACTTCAAATGAATTTACAATCTTAGTTGGAGAAGATCAAGTTGATGTCGCTTTCAAAGTAATTAAAGACTTGAAAAACTAACTAATATATAAATAAAGAATCTTTTTGATTCTCCTGCACGCAATCCTTTTATCTTTCCTGAAGATAAAAGGATTTTGTTTTTTAATCTGGCATTAATATTCTTTTTTAGATAAGAATATTCTCAAAAGACAAATTCTGAAATAAATTTTTTTTAGGAAAAGCGTCAATATGACACTTACTTGTAAAAAAGCCACTTCACACTATATTTCATGTCTTTCATATAAAAAACTAACAAAAAATACGAATTAAGTTTTTTTGAATATAATTTATTAAGAATAATATTTTTATATATTTGCTAACACATCAAGAAACAATACCAATTTTGACTGTATAATGAATTAAATTATTTTGAGATAAGTGTTCCCAGAGTTCAAATCGAATAACGCTTTTTCAAATTGACGATACAATTATCTAACCAAAACCACAATAATGCCATGAAATCACTCTTCGGAGTGATTTTTTTTGGCTTCTTTTATTTTTTTCTTTTAAAAAAATCCAGCAAAATCAATACTTGACAAGTTTTTAGTTTGTTTTCAAATGTTAGAATTTAAATTTTTTTGATGATGAGATAAGTCAATCACCACTTATCTTCAGGAGTTTATATTGTCAATATTATTTCTAAAGATTTCAAGGCAACTAAAAAACTGATTGCCAAATAAGAACACAACAGAATTTCATGCGCTTTTTTTAATAAAGTAATCTAAAATGAGGTTTCCCGTATTGATTTCACCATATGATTTCTTTTTTTTGCACTTTAATTTAATCCCAAAAAAATGAATAAAAAACTACTTTTACTTAGCCTTATATTAGCAGGAGGATTATTTTTCTCTTGTTCCAGCGATGATTCTGGAAATAAACCAGAAACACCTGTTACACCAGTAGTAAAAGATCCGTTGCCAATTACTATTACAGCACTTTCTTCTGAATTTTTAATTATTGGACAAGATTTAGAAATCAAAGGAATAAATTTTGTTAACAAAGATTACCCAACAGTATTATTAATAAATGATACAGAGAAAATCACTGCTAAGGAAGTTACAGATACCAAAATTGTAATTTCAGTAACAGATGCAATAAAAGCGGGTATCAATTCGATAAGAATTCAAATTAATAAAACACTAAGCGACCGTTCCAATTTCTTTGTCATAAAAAAAGGATGGACTAAATTGAATGGCTTAGGATCATATGATATTATGACTTCTAACGTGTTTGATGACAGTAATTCTGTTTTTTCATTTGCTGACAATGATATCCGAGATTTTTCTTTTTGGGGATTTCCTGCAAAGTTGCAAGGAACTTCAGAAGGTCTTAAACGCGTTTATATTAAGCAACTTGGCAGCTATGGCGCTTTTAAAATGCTAAATGATCAATCTGGTGTTTTAACAAACACTAATGAAGCGTTTTATTCTGATAGCGGTTTCGAAACCAACAATTCAACATCTGTTACATCTAGTTTTAGTCCTGCAATTAATGGATTAAATATTAGCTATCTGGATCAGAATATGAGCATTGTAAGTACATTTAGAGGAGCACAGATTTATACAAAAGATAATGGAGCCACAATTATTAAAAATGAACCTCCAGTATGGACAGCTAGAGGAAATTTCTATAGAGCTTCAATGACTACTTTAGCAAAATCTACAAACGGTAAATTTTATCAGTTAGGAGTAATAAATGATTTTATTAAAGAAGGCTCAAACAAACACAGAAATATCGTAATGGAATCTCCAACTGGATATAGTGACTGGACTGTTATTGATACTATTACGAAAGCAAATCTTGACTTATCTTACGGTTACAAATTCTTAAATATCAACAAAGTTTTCACTATAGATAATACGAACAAAGCACTGGTTGCTTCTACTGATATGCTAAAAACATGGAGCGTAGTTAAAACTGATGTGAAAAGTATATTCCTTAGAACAGAAACGCAGTGGTACATACAATCTGGCGACAAAATTTATGTTACAAAAGATGCTGGAGCAACATGGGAATTGGAGCTTGAATTACCAGCAGAATCAGTGGTAAATGATATTTCTTTTTCTAAATCGAAAATTATTGTTTCAGGAAATAAAGGTTTACATTATTTGAAACTAGAATAACTTTTTTAAAGAAAAATGAAAAAGGCGTATGGAATAACTCATACGCCTTTTTTATTTTCTAAAACGAATAATTCATAGCGAAACCAACATTATTCTTAGAAGTTATATCATTGCTTATTAGCGAAGGTTTAAAAGCTAGATTTTCGCTTACATTAAACTGAGATAAAGCAGCATCAACGTTGGCATCAATAATGTTTAGAACATAAAAACCAACCATAAACAAGGCTGATAAATCTCTATTTCTTTGATAACCTTTTTGAGCTGTAATTAACTGGCTTTCACTTAATCTTGCTAAAAAATCAGAATCGCTTTTTTTACCTTCGAGTCTATTTTTATATTCGTTTCTATAAACATTGTAGTTTTTCTGATTGTCTACATACAAATAAGCACTCGTGCCAATTGCGCCATAAACCAAAGGAAGTTTCCAATATTTTTTATTGTAAATCTGACCTAAACCAGGTAAAACTGCAGAATAAAATGCCGCTTTTGCAGGACGAAGCGGATCAATAGTTTCAGATTTTAATGTATCGTTTAAAATGATTTTGCCTTTTCCTTGGGCAAAAATTGAAGTAAATCCAAGAAGTAAAAAAAGAACAAGAAATTGATTTTGCATAAAAGTTGGCTTTGAAAAATTTTGGTTCAAAGAAAACTTTTTAGTTCTAAGGTTTTTCTTAAATAAAAGGTAAATAAAACTTAATTTTTTTCCAATTTACAGATTCTGAAGAAGTTCTAATTTTCTCTAAAATTTCTTAAAAGATTTTTTTTTAATAAAACTTATTTTACAACTTTTTACTCGTAATATTCATAGGTTATGTTTTTTTCTGATGAAGGAGTGGATAAATTTCCCTTATAAACAAAATGAATGATATTAATTGGAAAATTATCATTGTTATATTTTATCTCCTTTATCACAGAAGCAGTAGAGCCCTTAATTGAAATAATATTATTAGGTGACATCGAAATTATTGAATTACTATTGCTAAACATCCAATAGTAAAGACTTTGATTGTAATATTTATAACTTACATATTCAGGATTCTTTTTGCTGTCATATTCATAATTCATAATTAAGTCCGGTTCTTTATTTGTATTTCCACTATTAATAATCTGTACAATATTATCATTACTGTCATATTTAATATCTGTAATTAAATACTGGCTAGAATAAGAAGGCGTTATTTGAATTGTTTTAATTATTCTTCCTCTATTATCAATATATACTTCAGAAATTAAGTTTTTAGAACTATTGGAAGTTGTTTCATAATGATTTGTTACAAGAACTTTATTTGGAAAATATTCTAATACTGAATAGTCCCCTGTACCCTCTTTAATTACTTTTATCAACCTATCTTGAGTATCATACAAATAAGAAGTTTTCTGTGTTTTATTTACTATTGAAGCTGTAAGTTTTCCTTCATTATTATACTCATAACGATTTTCTGTTACTAGCATACCTGGTACATTCGGAATTACTTTCGTCAAATATCCATTTTCATATTCATATTCTTCGTTACCATCCTTTCCAGAATCTATAGATTTTAATAATCCCTTGTTTAAATTTGGATGATTTTCGTTTGAATTATCAGAACTGCAACTATAAAAAACAATTAAAATCAAATAACAAAATATTCTAATTTTTTCACTCATGTAATAAAACTTATTTAATATAGAACAATTAATCCAAACTTTACTCCTCAAACAATTCCATCAACTCTAGCGCACGTTTTATCGACTTCACATTTTCAAAAGTCAATAACAAACGTAATCCGTTTACGGTTTGTTTTTCTTTCATTTTACAGAGATTGCTGTGCTTTTGAACAAAGTTTAAAACATTTCTGAATTTCACCGATTGGTAATAATCAGATTGTTGATCTGAAACGAAATAACCAATCATTTTACCTTGTTTCAAGACCAATTTCTCGATTCCGACTTTCGTTGCAATCCATTTAATTCTGATGCTGTTTAATAAAGCAACAGCAGGTTTTGGCAACGGTCCGAAACGGTCAATTAGTTTTTTCTCGAATTCTTGTAAACCGGCTTCGTCTTTTATCGCTCCTAGTTCGTTGTATAAAACCAAACGTTCTGAAACGTTATTGATATATTCATCTGGGAATAATAACTCGAAATCGGCATCGATTTGAATGTCTTTTACATATTCTTTTGTGTCGATATCATTTTCTTCTGGATATAAATCTTTGAATTCGTTTTCCTTCAATTCCTCAATCGCTTCATTCATTATTTTTTGGTACGTATCAAAACCAATTTCATTGATAAAACCGCTTTGTTCTCCTCCTAATAAATCTCCTGCTCCACGAATTTCCAAATCTTTCATTGCAATATTGAAACCGCTTCCTAATTCGCTGAATTGCTCCAAGGCCTGAATACGTTTTCTCGCATCTTCGGTCATTGATGAATACGGCGGACAGATGAAATAACAGAATGCTTTTTTATTGCTTCGCCCTACTCGACCACGCATTTGATGCAAATCTGATAAACCAAAATTATTGGCATTGTTGATGAAAATTGTATTGGCATTTGGAACGTCCAATCCGCTTTCGATGATTGTGGTTGCGACCAAAACATCAAAATCTCCGTTCATAAAACCTAGCATCAATTCTTCGAGTTTTGCGCCGTCCATTTGTCCGTGACCGATTCCGACTCTTGCATTTGGAACCAAACGCTGAATCATTCCTGCCACTTCTTTTATATTTTCGATTCGGTTATTGATAAAGAAAACCTGTCCGTTTCTCTGAATTTCATACGAAATCGCATCACGAATAATTTCTTCATTAAAACCAACCACATTCGTTTCAATTGGATAACGATTTGGCGGAGGAGTTGTAATTACCGATAAATCTCGCGCCGCCATTAATGAAAACTGAAGCGTTCTCGGAATCGGCGTTGCTGTCAATGTCAACGTATCAACATTTGCAGCAATGGTTTTTAATTTATCTTTTACGTTTACTCCAAACTTTTGTTCCTCATCAACGATCAATAAACCAAGGTCTTTAAAAACCACATTTTTGTTTACTAATTGATGAGTTCCAATTACGATATCTAATTTTCCTTCCGCTAAATCTTTTAAAGTTTGTGTTTTTTGTTTTGCTGTTCTAAATCGGTTTAAGTAACCTATTGAAACTGGCATGTCTTTTAAACGTTCCGAAAATGTTCTGTAATGTTGATACGCTAAGATTGTTGTCGGAACTAATACTGCAACTTGTTTACTATTGTCAACGGCTTTAAAAGCAGCACGAATCGCAACCTCAGTTTTTCCAAAACCAACATCTCCACAAACCAAACGGTCCATTGGGCGATCGCTTTCCATGTCGGCTTTTACTTCTGCCGTCGATTTCATTTGGTCTGGTGTATCTTCGTAAATAAACGAACTTTCTAATTCGTTTTGAAGATAGCTGTCTGGCGCAAATTGAAAACCTTTTTCTAAGCGGCGTTTTGCATACAACTGAATCAAATTGAATGCAATATGTTTTACACGCGCTTTGGTTTTCTGTTTTAAAACCTTCCAAGCGTTCGAACCAAGTTTATAGATTTTCGGTGGAGTTCCGTCTTTTCCGTTGTATTTTGAGATTTTATGAAGCGAGTGAATGCTCACATACACAATATCATTATCGGCATAAACCAATTTTATGGCTTCCTGCGTTTTTCCTTCAACCTGAATTTTTTGCAATCCGCCAAACTTCCCGATTCCGTGATCTATATGCGTTACATAATCGCCTACAGAAAGCGCAGTTAACTCTTTTAAAGTGATATTCTGCTTTTTAGAATACCCATTTTTGATGTTGAATTTATGATAACGCTCAAAAATCTGGTGATCCGTATAAGCTGTTATTTGATTTTCTTCATCAATAAAACCTTGATACAAAGGCAATACAATGGTATGATATTGCTTTCTGATATTCTCCGAATTGGCTTCATCTAAACTTTCAAAAATATCATGAAAACGCTTTGCCTGTGTGTCATTCGAACAAAACAGATAATTAACATATCCGTTAAAATGATTATCGCTTAAATTATTCAGCAATAAATCAAATTGTTTGTTGAAAGATGGTTGCGGCTGAATGTGAAATTCGAATTTTTTAGTTGTTTTGTAAACTGGTCTTGAAGCCAATTCTACAACAGAAAAATCCAAAGATCTTTTTATAAATGACGCCTGATTTAAAAATAATTGTTCTGGCGTAGCATGTTTTATTTCTTTCGATAATTTCTCAAAAGCTTCTTCTGCTCTTGCGAATTGTCTGTCCAACTGACTAAAAAGTCCTTCGGTATTTTGGATGAAAACAACTGTTTTTTCAGCAATATAATCTAAGAAACTCTCACGGTTTTCCTGAAAAAGTTTGTTTTCAACATTCGGGATAATCGTGATTTTTTTATGTGTTTCTACAGACAATTGCGTTTCAACATCAAAAGTTCTGATGCTGTCTACTTCGTTTCCAAAAAACTCAATTCTGTACGGATGATCATTTGAAAAAGAGAATACATCGACAATTCCTCCACGAACCGAAAATTCTCCAGGTTCTGTAATGAAATCTACTCTTTTAAATTCGTATTCAAATAAAACTTCGTTGATAAAATCAATCGAAATTTTATCGTTTAAAGCTACTTTTAAAGTGTTTTTATCTAATTCTCTTCGCGTAACTACTTTTTCAAAAAGTGCTTCTGGATAGGTAACAATTACGGCCGGTTTTTTTCTTGAATTGATTCTATTTAAAACCTCAGCACGAAGCAAAACATTGGCATTATCAGTTTCATCAATCTGGTACGGGCGACGAAATGAAGCAGGGTAAAACAATACGTCCTGCTCGCCAATCATTTGCTCTAAATCATTTAGATAGTACGCCGCTTCTTCTTTGTTGTCTAAAACAATCAGAAAAGGCAGTTCGGTCTTTTTGAAAACAGAACGGATAATAAATGAAACAGCAGATCCCAATAATCCGCTGATGTTCATTTTTACCTGATTCCCTTCCAGTAAACTTGATGCAATCTGCTGTGCTTTTGGCAGATTATCGTAGGTTGTATATAAGGCGTTTTTACTCAACTTTTGGTGCGTTTTGATCTATATTTTGTAGTGGAACCTGAGGAGCACTCGAACTCGGAATCGCGCGCGTTGTATCCAACATTCTAAGGAAATCAGCTTCTCCTTCCTCTTTTGGAATTTTAGCTTTTTCAACAATTTTATCCATTTGTCTTTCCAACGAAATCATCTCTTTATTGATTTCTTGTATCAAAAACACGACTTTATCATCTGGAATTACACTTAAATGAATAAATAAATCCAGCATTTTAATTTTAGTAATTAAAATAGAAATACGGCTTTTGATCTGTGGCTGATTAAACTGTGGCGGTATATTGTTGTTTAAAGCTACAGCTTTCTTAGAAATTGCAGTCGATTTTTTCTGAAAAGCTCCAATTGTCTTTCTAGGCTTATCCCCAATTTCTTTCATAAATTCACGCCACTCTGTCCATGAATTCAATTGTGATTCTGAAATTTCGTTAATTGGTTCGTCTAGAAAAGTCCAGCCTTTATTTATATTGTTAAAAATAACTTCTTTCTTTTTCGCTTCTTTTGCATTTTCCGCAAGGCGTTTTTCATTTTCATTTTGGCAAGAAAATAATACAGTTGTCAAAAGCAGAAAAAGAGATATTTTGTATTTCATTTATTAAAATGTTAGGCTGCAAAGTTACGAAGTAAATTTACAATTATGAATTCTGTTTTTATGCTAAAGATTCTATAAATCAAGGTTATTTTTTTTGTCGTCGCTGACGCTAAATGAGACCTTTTTTTTCGTTTTATTCTTCTTAAAAAGAAGCTTTAAAACCAAAAATAAAAAGACACAAAGACACACCTCTCTAAAATGAATAATCTAACAAACAAAGTTTTAAATTATTGAATTGATAATTTCTGTTTCAAAAAAACACATTTGATTACGAAAACGTTATATTTGTCTCACTAAAAAATCATGGAAAAAATGAATCCAAAAATATTGATCATTGGCGCTTGCGGTCAAATTGGAACGGAGCTGACCCAAAAGTTGCGTAAAATATACGGTACAGAGAATGTAATTGCTTCTGATATCCGAAAATTAAATACTGATGTTGTGAATTCAGGACCTTTTGAAGTGGTCAATGCTTTAGATTTTAATCAGATCGAACATTTGGTAGAAGTTCATAAAATTACCGATGTGTATCTGATGGCGGCGCTTTTATCGGCAACTGCCGAAAAAAATCCAGCTTTTGCTTGGGATTTGAATATGAATTCACTTTTTCATGTTTTGAATTTAGCTAAAGCTAAAAAGATTCAGAAGATTTTCTGGCCTTCAAGTATTGCCGTTTTCGGACCAACAACTCCGAAAGAAAATACGCCTCAATATACCGTAATGGAGCCTTCAACAGTTTACGGAATTAGTAAACAAGCAGGTGAAAGATGGTGCGAATACTACCATAATATTTATGGTGTTGATGTTCGAAGCATCCGTTATCCTGGTTTAATTAGCTGGTCTACTCCTCCAGGCGGTGGAACTACAGATTATGCTGTTGATATTTTTTATAAAGCTATTGCTGATAAAAAATACGAGTGCTTCTTATCATCTGAAACCAAAATGCCGATGATGTATATGGATGATGCAATTGATGCTACGATTAATATTATGAAAGCTCCGGCTGAAGAAATCAAAATTCATTCTTCATACAATTTAGCGGCAATGAGTTTTACTCCGACTGAAATTGCAGCAGAAATCAAAAAACACATTCCTGAATTTGAGATTACTTATAATCCAGACTTCCGTCAGAAAATTGCGGACAGCTGGCCAGCAAGTATTGATGATGCTGAAGCTAGAAAAGATTGGGGATGGAATCATAAATTTGATTTGGAAACTATGACAAAAGATATGCTAGATCATTTAGCATAATCTAAAAACGATAAGATTTTAAAGCGTGTTATTTCAGAATAACACGCTTTTTTTGTGAATTTTATTATAAGAAAAAACTTTGAATCTATAATTTATTTACTTTTGATTACGTTAAACATTAATCAAGTTTATTCCAAAATCATCAATCAAATCACAACAAAATCATCAATCAAATGACAAATTCTTATCATCCTGTCGAACAAAGCAAAAGAACTGCAATTGTCGACATACTTCGGGGCTGGGCCATATTGGGCGTGGCAATTGGCAATTATATAGATTTCCTGTACATCGGTATAGAAAAAGAAATTAAGCACAGTACTTTTTCTGAAGTTCTCCTATACATTAACCGCTATTTATTTGCGGCAAAATCTTGGACATTATTAACTCTCTTATTTGGCTTCGGATTTGCCATTTTAATTAACAATGTTGCTTCTAAAGGAAAAAATCCGGTCGCTTTTTTTGCATGGCGAATGTTTTTGCTATTTATTTTAGCTTTTATTAATTCTGCTTTTTGGCTTGGCGACATTTTAAAAGATTATGCCTTTTTAGGTCTTGTATTATTGCTTTTCTACAGATGTTCTGCCAAGACTTTAGCCATTATTTCTGGTGTAATTATACTTACCGTTCCTTTTGTAATGGCTTATGTAAATGGTCTAGAAATCGAACACCCTGCAATTGCATCAAATCCAGAATATCTAAAACTATATCATTCTGGAAACTGGATTGACTTTTTTAGATTTAACTTATTAGCTTCATTTTACGAACAAATTATTATTCCTGGTTATGCGATTACGGCTCATTATGTAATGTTGGGCTGTATGCTATTTGGGTTTTTACTTCAAAAACTTAACTTTTTCAATCGCTTAAGAGAATTAAAAGGCCTCTTAAAAAATGTTTGTGTAATTAGTTTCGCACTCGCTGTAATTATCGGAATCGGATTTAATATTGCTATAATCTACAAATCTCCAATATTAAAAATCTTCCATCCGCTTTATTGGCTGGTTTTAAGTACGATGATTTTCATATCAACAGGAATTTGCCTTTTGTACATCAATGGAAAATTAAAAACGGTTTTCAGCTATTTTAGCGCAGGCGGAAAAATGACATTAACCAATTACATGACTCAAAATGTATTGGCTGGTATTATTTTCTCTGGAATTGGATTCGGAATTGCAGATTCAATGCCATATTGGTTTTACTTTTTCCTTGCTATTTCTGTATTTATAATTCAACTATTTGTTAGCAAATGGTGGCTTTCAAAATACAATTATGGTCCAATAGAATGGTTATGGAGATCTGCGAGTTACAGAGAATTGGTTCCTTTTAAAAAAGTACAACCAGAAGAGGTTGTCGCAGATATGAAAATGGTATAAAATAGAAAATAGGAATAAACTTGATTATAAAAGAAAAGCCCTTAAAACTAAATTTAAGGGCTTTTTTTATGTATTATAAAGAGAATTACTTCACTTCAAAAACATTATTTGTTTGCTTCACATCAGCCATTAATCCGCTTGGATCGATAGTGATTTTTTTGATTGACGTTTTGTTTTTGTCAATTGTAAAACTATAGTTTTGCTGTGCCCAAGCCCAGTCTTCTAAAACTGTTCTTTTCTCGTTTGGATTTGGATTTGGTTTGATGAAATTCATCATTCTTAACGGAATATAGAATGTTTCAGAAGTTCCGTCAGTGTAATCCACTTTTAGATCGATTGGCATTGGCATTCTTCCAATTCTTTCTAAAGAAACTGTTGTTTTTCCTGCATTATCAGCCACGTCTTTAATTCCGTAATCGATAGTATTTGTAGTTTGTGTCCAATCGATTAAATACCAATCTAACTCAGCTCCAGAAACTCTTTCTGCTGATCTCTTGATATCATTTGGAGTTGGATGTTTGAATTTAAAATCGTTGAAATATCTTTTTAAAGTCGCATCAACATTCTCTTTTCCGATTAAATAATCTAATTGAGAAAGGAAAAGACTTCCTTTAATATAAGAAGAAATACTGTACGGACGGTTTTCATCATAACGATCTCCGTGAGTTGTTTGCGGCTGTTCTTTTCCAGAATTTACTAAACTGTAATATGCTTTATAATTTCCAACAAAAGGATTTACCTCTTTTTTGTCCCCTTTTAATTCATTCAAAGCACTGTCTTCGATGTAAGTTGTAAATCCTTCGTCCATCCAAGGGTGTTTTGATTCGTTTGAAGCCAAAATATGCTGGAACCAAGAGTGTCCTAATTCGTGAGTAGCTGTTCCTAGAATTCCTTCAAGAGTTCCGTTTCCTAACATTAAAGTACACATTGCATACTCCATTCCACCGTCTCCACCTTGAATAAATGAGTATTGTTTGTATGGATAAGCTCCAACTCTTTGGTTGTAATAATCCATTACTTTAACCATTAAAGGCTCTAACTGTTTCCAGTTTGCAGTTGTTTTTTCATTGTTTTTGTAGAAGAAATGCAAATCAACATCATTTGGTCCTTTTACAATATCATGAGTATATTCTTTATCTGCAGCCCATGTAAAATCGTGAACATTTGGCGCGATAAAATGCCATGTAAGTGTTTTTGCTTTTTTAGGATATGTAACTGTTACACCTGCATCTTCGTAACCATGTCCGATAGCATTTTTGTCTTGCAAATATCCAGAACCACCAATTGTGTAGTCTTTATCGATTGTAATTTTTACATCAAAGTTACCCCAAACACCATGAAATTCTCTTGCGATGTATGGATCTGCATGCCATCCTTCGAAATCAAATTCTGCTAATTTTGGGTACCATTGTGACATAGAAAGTTCAACTCCTTCAGAATTGTTTCTTCCAGAACGACGTACTTGAACTGGAACTTGTCCGTCAAAATCTAAAGTGAAAGTTGTTTTAGAATTTGGCAAAATTGGTTTAGCCAAAGTTACTTCTAAGATTGTTCCAGAAACTCTTGTTTGAGCAACTGCACCATCTTGTTTGAAGTTTGTAATTTTTAAATAACCAATTTCATTTGGTTTTAAAGTTTCAATACGGCTTTGTTTTACTTCTTTTCCGTCTGCTCCTTTTACTTTGTTTACCATTCTTCCGTCTGGATCTTTAATAAAATGAAGACGTGCATCCATTTCGCTTCCTGGTTGAAATGCGTTTGGAAATAAATGATAGAATACTTTTTTCAGAGTATCAGAAGAATTATTGGTATAAACCAATTCTTGTTTTCCTTTGTACTGATAGTTTTTTACATCCATCGAAACCTCCATTTTGTAGTCAGCGTGCTGCTGCCAATATGGGGCGCTTTGTGCAAAAGCCGAGTTAAAACCTAAGCTTAGGAAAGAAAGTAAAATAATTTTTCGCATGTTTATATGTAATAGAAAATGGAAGAGCGTTAGCCCTTCCATCGGATTAATAGTGTATTATCGTTTATTTTTTAGACATCTTTTCTGCCATTAATAAAGCATTATAAGCATTTACCATCTTAGCTGTTTTTGATGATTCTGCTGATGAAACAGGAGCTGGTTTTTGTCCAGGTGTTTCGCTTGTACCTAAAACAACTGTTGAAGGAAGCGCAACTCCAGAGTCCATTAAAATCTTTTTAACTTGAGCCGCTTTCAATTTCGGATAGTAAGAACGAATTAAAGCTGCAACACCTGCTGCATTTGGAGATGCCATTGATGTTCCTTGTAAATATTTGTATTTATTATTTGGAACTGTTGCATAGATTTCTTCACCTGGAGCAAAAACGTCTACGTTTATTTTTCCAAAGTTTGAAAACGAAGCCACAACATTTTCTCCGTATGATTTATTGATTGCTCCAATTGTAATTAAATTATCAGCAAATTCTTTTACGTTGTCTTTAGAATCGTTTGGATAATTGATGTTTTTTGCTTCATCGATATTGTAACCATCGTTACCAGCAGCATGAACAATTAAAACGTCTTTTTTAGCCGCATAAGAAATCGCATCATAAACCCATTGTTTGTGTGGAGAGAAACTTTTTCCGAAACTTCCGTTGATTACTTTTGCTCCATTGTCTACTGCGTAACGAATTGCCAAAGCAATATCTTTATCGTATTCGTCTCCATCTGGCACTGCTCTCACAGTCAAAATTTCAACGTTATTCGCTACTCCGTCTCCTCCTAAATTATTTCCTCTAATTTGAGCAATAATTCCGGCAACGTGAGTTCCGTGAAGCGCTTTTTCTTTGTCTGGACCAAAAACAACATTATTTCCATAATGATTGTTTTTAATGTCTTCTGGATTATCTCCTACGATTTTTCTTCCGTCGTAATCTTTATTTAAATTATATTTTAACTGATCTTCAACTTGTTCGCTGTATTCAGTTAATTCAGATTCTGGATTAAAAGTTGGGCCAGCATTTGTAAAAATCTGAGTCATAATTGCCTTACTTCTTGCCACTTTTGGATCTGTTGAAGTAATTGCGCTTAAGTCTTCGATTTTATAATCTGACTTATTCAGTTCTTTTTTAATTGTGTTATGAACATCAAGTAAAAAATCTGCTTGCTGTTTGTCTTGAAGAGCTTCTTCGTATTTTTTAGTATACTCTGCTAAAGCTGCTTTATATTCTGCAGAACCGTCATCGGCTTTTTTTGCAATACGAGTCATTTCCAGATTTTCATGAACAGCATCTCCAAGGAAATTCCATCCGTGAACATCATCAATAAATCCGTTTTTGTCATCATCGATTCCGTTTCCTGGAATTTCTTTCTTATTTGTCCAGATCATTCCTTGCAAATCTTCGTGCTCGATATCTACACCAGAATCTACAATTCCTACGATTACTTTCTGCCCTTTTTTACCTTGCAATAATTCAGCATAAGCTTTGTCAACGCTCATTCCTGGAATTGAATCTTTTATTAAATCAAGATGACTCCATCTTTTTAATTCATTTTCGCTTAGAGGAGCTTTTTTTACAACTGCCGCAGGCGCTGTAATAAACTCTTTTGAAGCAGAAACTTGCGCTTGTACTGTAGCGCTACATCCTGCTAAAACAAGTAATGCAAAAGCAGATAATTTAAGAGGTTTTATATGACTCATGTATCTATATTATAAGTAAAGTTAAAAGATGGGTCTAAATTATGCTTTTTTGTTACAAAAAACTAACTGTTAACAATGTGTTATGAAATTTTGACGAAAATTATTCAAAAGTATACTTCTCGCAAATATTTACGAATCAAATCATTACAAAAATGACTCAAATCAACTAAAAATATACTTTCTGTATGTATTTGTTTTTGAATTACGAAAAAATCAACAAAAAATATATTGCTTACGTTTTTCCGTAAGGAATATCCGTTTAATTGGCCTATACTTGCGCGACCGAATTCTAAATTTTTTCTATGAAAGCAAAACTACTCTTATTGCTATTATTAGCAAATTTTTCTATTAATGCGCAAACGAACTTAGTTCAAAATGGAGATTTCGAAACTTGGAGTTCCTCTAATCTACCAAGCAATTGGCTTCTATATTTTAGTGGCTATGTTTCTAAAAGCACTATCGCGCAAAATGGTGCTTCGAGCGTGAATATGATGATCGCCAGCGGAACATCTAATTTCATTAATACTGATTATTTTCCGGTAACGGCGGGTAAAACGTATAGAGTGACTTTATATCACAGGCTTGCGAAAGGAACATTTACTTCTATCGAACTTAGTTTGTATCATAAACCTAGTACTTTTAAGGAAGAAATAATTAAAAAATCAGATGCTACTTTTTCTACGACTGAGTGGAGAAAATTAGAATTTGAATATACTCCGACTGTGACTGAAAATATCGAATTAGATATTTGGACTTATGGATCTCTTAATTCTGAAATCTTGGTTGATAATGTTTCAATTGTAGATGTAAAAGATATTCCGCTGCAATACACTAAGATTCCGGACGTTGAATTCGAAAAAAAATTGATCTCTTTAGGTCTTGATAGTGGTGCAACAGATGGACAAGTCTTAACATCTAATATTAAAACCGTTAAATCATTAACTCTTGACACAAGAGTAATTTCTGACTTGACAGGAATTCAAGATTTTACGGCTTTAGAAACATTGGTTGCAAAAGGAGCCACTTATCTTTATCCTACTGCCGAGTCTGATGGTATATTGAAAACATTAGATGTTTCTAAAAATATCAATTTACTATCTCTAGATTGTTCTGTAAATAAATTGACTAGCTTGGATATTTCTAATAATCCAAAATTAAACTATTTAAATTGTGGCGAAAATAAAATAACTTCAATCAACACCTCTAATAATCCTAACTTATGGTTATTATCAGTAGACAGTAATTTAATCACTACGATTGATATTTCAAAGAACCAGAATATAACTTCATTTTCTTGTGCTTATACAAAAGTAACCTCATTTGATCTTGGTAAAAATCCAGGATTAATTCTTATAAATGTATCCGGAAACAAACTAACTACTTTAGATGTTTCAAAAAATACTAGCCTAGTGACATTATATTGCTATGGCAATTCATTTACAACTATTGACATCTCAAAAAACTATAATTTAGTTAATCTTGATTGTTCTAATAATCCGCTAACAAGTTTAGATCTATCAAATAATATTGCTTTACAAACTTTACTTTTCACAGATACTACACTCCCAACTTTAGATGTTTCTAAAAACATTAACTTAAGATCAATTGACTGTGGATCAAAAGAATTAACTACAATTGATCTTTCTAACAATTTAAACTTGCAACGTTTTGCGGGAAGTCATGGTCAATTTAAAACTCTTGATTTTTCTAAAAACGTTAATTTGACTACGGTATATTGTCAATTCAATCCCGTATTAGGCGAAATAAATTTAAAGAACGGTAATAATACCAAGATTACTGGTATAAATTTAACAGGAAACCCAAGTCTATATTGCATACAAGTTGATGATGTAAATTATTCTACTCTAAATTGGAAACAAAAAGATGCCTATGTAAACTATACTGCTGCATGTTCTGCTCCTACATATACCGCTATTCCTGATAAAGAATTTGAAAAAAGACTGATTGAGTTAGGCATCGATTCTGGAACAGCTGATGGAAGAGTATTAACTTCAAGAATTGCTACTGTAAAATCATTAAAAGTTGACCCAACTCTAGTCGCTGATTTAAGTGGTATTGAAGATTTTACTTCGTTGGAAGTTTTTGAATGCAGAAACGGCTGTATCTCTACAAGCGGTGGTGGCTGCGGAAAAATCACTAAACTTGACGTTTCTAAAAATACTGCTTTGACACAATTATATTGTGAGGGTAATCAACTAACAAATTTAGATGTTAGTAAAAATACAAAGCTTATAACCTTATATTGTTCTTCTAACAAGTTAACATCTCTAGATATTTCAAACAATACAGAATTGTCTACTATTGAGGTGTCTCGCAATTATTTGACAGAACTTAATCTTACTAATAACAAAAAGCTATATCAAGTTAGCTGTAGTGATAATAAATTAAAAAATCTAGATGTAACGAACAGCAAATTATCTTTATTGTCTTGTGGCACTAATGAATTAAGCAGTTTGGATCTTTCTAACCAAAGCGGATTAATGCAGCTATATGTTGAAAATAACAAGCTTACTACATTAAATACTACCAATAAGCCAAATTTAGTATACTTCAATTGCAGCAAAAATTTACTTACTGATATTGATGTAACTTCATCAACATCATTAGCAGAATTCAAATGTTCAAGCAATAAATTGACTAGCTTAAATGTTACTAAAAATGTTAATTTAACTTCTCTTGCATGTGGAACTAACACAATCGCAGGATTTGATATTTCAAAAAATTTGAAACTTAGGGAATTAGATTGTACTGAGCTTCAACTAAACACATTGGATGTTACGTTTTTGCCTGAATTAAGAAAATTAACGGCTGCCAAAAACAATTTAACAGCTATTAATTTATCTAAAAATTCAAAACTAACTGATGTTTATGTATCTGAAAATCAAATTGCAGAAATAGATGTAACAAAAAATCCTTCATTATCATATTTACTAATTTCGAATAATAAACTGAAAGTTTTAAACATTGTAAATAATTTAGAACTGCAATATGTTGATTTTTATAATAATCAATTAACGACTTTTGATATCTCAAATAATAAAAAAGTAATTTATGTAAATGCTAATGGCAACAAGCTTACCAATTTAAATTTACAAAATGGCATACAGCAACTTTATATCAATCTTGAAGTTCCTAACTACAAAAACAATCCAGATTTAAAATGTATTCAGGTTACTGACGCAACTTATGCTAAATCAATGTGGTCTTATTATGCAGATCCAAATGTTAGATTTTCTGAAGATTGCGCTGGACCTCTTGTACTTCTTCCTAATAATTTTACTGTTGAAGCAAAAGGAGAATCTTGCCAAGGCGAAAATAATGGAGCGATAAACATTACAGCAAAAGAATCTTTTGCTTATCAGGCAAAAATTAATGACAAAGTAGTATCATTTTCAAATAACACTTTAAGCTATCCGAATTTAGCTCCTGGAAACTATACGATTTCAATTACTATTCCGAACGAAATTTTCGAACAAAACTTTAAAGTAACCATTCCAAAAGCGGCAACTACAACAGGAAAATCTAATGTAACGGCTAAGAATGTAGCAGTTGAAATTACAGAAGGAACTGCTCCTTTTACTGTATTTGTTGATGGTACTGAACAATTTAAAACAACAGACACCAATTTTACGGTTGCTCTAGACAAAGCAGGATTGGTTGAAGTGGCAACGGCAAAAGCTTGTGAAGGTGTTTATGCTAAAAAAGTTTCTTCTTATGAATTGGGAACAATACTTGCCGCATATCCAAACCCTACTTCTGGTACGATTGAAATCGAAATTCCAAATGCAAAAACTGAAGTTTCAATTGAATTATTCAACTTTGGCGGTCAATTAGTTTCTAAAGGAAATTACAATACTGAAAGTGGAAAAGTTCTTTTAAATCTTGAAAAATTACCTTCAGGAATTTATGCTGCTAAGATCAATTCGGAAACTCCAGAATACATTAAAATTATAAAAAACTAAAAAATGAAGAATTCTATATATCTATTAATTATTAGTTTATCCTTTGCAGCTTGTAGCGGCGGTGACGATCCGAAACCTGCAGAGAATACGGCGCCAACTGTTCCTGTGCTTTCGCTTCCTGTTGACAATAAATTATGTTTAGACAATAATGTGTCTTTTCAATGGCAAGCTTCTACAGATGCAGAGAAAGATGTTATCGCATATCAGATTCAAATTGCAAAAGACAATGCTTTCAGTCAAATTGCAATGACATTAGATAATGCATCGCTTTCTACAAGTACTTTACAATTAGATAAAAATACAGCATATTACTGGAGAGTAAAAGCAACTGACACTAAAGGTCTATCAAGCGCTTATTCTTCAACATTTAAATTTTATACTTCAGGAGAAGCTGTTGTGAATCATTTGCCTTTTTTGCCAGAATTGATTTCTCCGACATTCAATGCTGCTTTGAGCACAACAACTACAAGTTTGAAATGGAACGCATCGGATGTTGATGCTTCAGATGTTCTTACTTATGATGTCTATTTTGGAACTGCAAATCCGCCAACCGCAAAAGTAAGCGAGAATGCAAGTTCAAAATCATTTGATGTTACACTTCAGCCTACTACTCAGTATTATTGGAAAATTGTTGTAAAAGACAATAAAGGTGGTGAAACCGTAGGTCAAGTTTGGAAATTCAAAACAAACTAAAACTTAAAATTACAGTTAGTTAAATTAAAAAAATCCCGTTTTCATTCTGTTGATAATGGGATTTTTTTTGTAACGTTAAATTATTTGATTCGTAAGAAAATCAGCTGCAATTCGTATACTTGCATAACCAAAAAAACAAAAACTAAGCCTATGAAAATAAAATTACTCTTGCTGCTTTTGTAATACACACTTGGTTGTTTTAAGAAGCGCCATTTCTATGATTATCTAAGAATAAAACTCTTTAAAAAAACAAAGAAAATCTAAAGAATTACTTATCTATAAATATGAAAACAAAACTACTTTTATTACTTTTTTTTATCGGTTTATCGTCCTTTGCCCAGACACTTCCTTCGAATGTTCCGGCAAATGGACTGATTTTTTACTATCCTTTTAACGGAAACGCAAATGACATAAGCGGACATAATATCAACGGAAATCCTTCAAATCTAACTCCTGTCTCTGATCGGTTTGGAAATAGCAATTCTGCTTATTCATTTAATGGAATAAACAGCAGCATGCAACCTTATTTGGCAAATAATCCTCAAGTCAATAATACCCGAACTATTACTGGCTGGTTTAAAGCCTTTTCGCCAATTAGCAAAAGCATGGATTTTGCAGTAATAAATTACGGGAACAATCCAGATAACGCTTTTAAAATGAGTTTTTATGCTAAAGGTTATTTAGATGTCATTTTTGAAAAACAAACTTTTTCATCTCAAAAAAATTACTTCAATAATCAGTGGACCTTTTTTGCTTTGACTTTTGATGATAATACTAATTTCTTTTCATTGTATATCAATAATGTTCTCGAATTGTCTGGAACTGCAGATTTGTTCCCTAACGGATTTGGCGATTCATTAAGAATAGGAAAAAACAATGAAAAAGACTTTTTTGAAGGAGCCTTAGATGATATTGCTATTTGGAATCGTGTCTTGACTCCAGCAGAACTTTCTGCTTTATATACTCCTGGACCACCATCTTATACCTTGATTCCTGACACTAATTTTGAGAAAAAATTAATCGAATTAGGAATTGATACTGATGGATTAAATGGAAAAGTTCTTACCAAGAATATTAGCACTCTAATGTTCTTAGACGTTACCAAAAGTAATATTTCAGATTTAACAGGAATACAAGATTTTGCATCATTAACTTATTTGCATTGTGGTCAAAATTCATTAACAACACTAAATATAAGTAAAAATACCGCTCTAACTACTTTAGATTGTAGTAGCAACAGAATAACCTCTTTAGACGTAAGCAATAATATTGCTTTGCTCACTTTGAGCTGCTATGCCAATCAATTAACTAGTTTAGATGTTAAAGCAAATACGGCGTTAACAAAATTAGATTCGGGTTCAAACCAATATACTTCTTTGGATGTAAGCTCAAATACTGCTTTAACATTTTTGGGCTGTAATACAAGTCAATTAACTAGTTTAGATGTAAGTAATAATACAGCTTTAAAACTGCTGGATTGCCGTGAAAATAAATTAACCTCATTGAATGTTTCTAAAATCACTACTCTAACAGAATTGTATTGTCAGTCTAATCAGATAACAGATTTGAATTTAAGCAAAAATAAAGTTTTAGAATATGTAAACTGTTCAAAAAACCAACTAACCACTTTAGACATTAGCATAAATACTTCGATGGTTGGTTTATATGCTGTTTCTAATCAATTAACGAGTCTAAATTTGAAGAATGGAAATAATAAAAATTTCCTTCTAAACAATTATACAAAATTTACAAACAATCCAAATTTGACTTGTATTCAAGTTGATGACGCTGTTCATTCAAACGCAAATTGGGCTACTCTTAAAGATGCAAATGCAACTTATAATACCACATGTGAGACAACAACTGTGGTGCTTTCAGATACTAATTTCGAACAAAAATTAATTGATTTGGGAATTGATACTGATGGTTTAAACGGAAAAATAACAGTTGAAAATGTAAGTTCTGTTACAACTTTAGATCTTTCAAACAGCAATATCAAAGATGTAACTGGACTTGAATATTTTACTTCATTAACAACCTTAGACGTGAGCAACAACCAGCTTACAACATTAGATGTGTCCAAAAATACTAAGCTTACAATTGTATATGCTGTCAATAATCCTTTGGTTTCTTTAAATATCCGAAACGGAAATAACCTTAATTTTATTCTGCCTTCAAATACTGGTAAAAAATCTGCTTCTGGATTATATACTTCTTTCTTAGGGCTTACAACTCTTAGCTGCATACAAGTTGATGATGAGAATTATTCGAATGCAAATTGGTCAAACATCAAAGAATCTACTACTGTTTATGCTAATACTTGCAAAACTTTAGGCGTTGATGAATCCAGTCGCAGTCAAGCTGTAATTTATCCGAATCCAACAAAAGGAGAAATAAACATCAGCAATATTGCATTAGAGAAAGCGACAGTTTACAATTCGTTAGGACAACTGGTAAAATCTTTTACTTTAAACAATGCAAACACAGACAATGCAATCAATTTATCTGGCTTGCCTAGAGGAGTTTATTATGTATTTTTAATTAATGGAGATGCCGCTTCTGCGAAAAAAGTTATCGTAGAATAATCATCACTAAATAAATTAAAAAATCCCATTTTCATTCAGTTGAAAATGGGATTTTTTATATTTAAAATATTCTGTTTAAAGAATTTCTTCACAAGTAAAAACATCTTTTAATCGAACTCCTTTTTCTGTGTGTTCGACAGTTATAATCTGATTATGAGCGTCATGTTCTAAAAACAAATAATGATTGTTATCTGCAGCTAAATTTAAAAATTTTGATTTCTCAGGCATTGTCAGCAAAGGTCTTGTATCGTATCCCATAACATAAGGAAGCGGAATATGCCCGGCTGTAGCTAATAAATCAGCACAAAAAACAATCGTTTTATCTTGGTATTTGATGTACGGAATCATTTGTTTTTCGGTGTGACCGTCAACGTAATAAATATCGAAACCTAGTTCCTTCGAAAAACCAAAATCAGAATCGGGTCTTTCAACAAAATTCAATTGCCCGCTTTCCTGCATTGGCAGAATATTTTCCGAAAGGAAAGAAGCTTTTTCACGAGGATTTGGTTTTATTGCCCATTCCCAATGGTTTTCGTTTGTCCAGAATTTAGCATTTTTAAAAGCAGGCTCGTAACCCGTTTTATCCGAATTCCATTGCACGCTTCCGCCGCAATGATCAAAATGAAGATGCGTCATAAAAACATCTGTAATATCTTCACGATTAAATCCGTATTTTGCTAAAGACTTATCTAAAGAATGCGACCCCCAAAGCGAATAATACCCAAAGAACTTTTCTGATTGTTTATCGCCCATTCCGGTATCAATTAAAATAAGACGATTTCCGTCTTCAATTAATAAACAGCGCGCAGCAATATCAATCAAATTATTAGCATCGGCAGGATTGGTTTTATTCCAAATTGTTTTGGGAACAACGCCAAACATCGCGCCTCCATCTAACTTAAAATTTCCAGATTCTATTGGGTAAAGTTTCATGAGAATGATTTTCTAAAAGAACAAAGCTAGAAAATTCAAACTCCTTTTGCTAAAAATTTAAGATTAAAAACTTCTCGATTATTCTAATGTGATCGAAGTACTTCCCATTATTTCCTGTTTATCAAAATAATTCACAAAATAAGTTCCTTTCTTAAACTGATCTGCATTTAAAATTCCGTAAGCATTTAGAGATTTACCTTGAAAATCGGCGCTAACAATAAAACTATAAACCAGCGCTTTATCATTTCCAAATTCAATCAATTTATTGTCTCCTAAAACTGTATTTTTTTGATCTAAAACTTGAACATAAAAGACTTTTCTTCCTGTCTTTGCAACAGCATTCCCATTAACTGTAAAACTTATTTTAAGCTTTTTTGTGTTCTTTGCTTTTGTCGTTTCCAATTCTGCTCCAGAACTTTTTTCACGAAGTGCAATTGCTTTAAAATTGCTTAAATAAAGCTTTGAAGCATCTTTAAGAGTCGATTCTAATTTCTTTTGTTTAGAAATTAAAGTGTCATTTTCTGCCTTTTGCTGATACATGACAACATTCTGGCTTTCTATTTCTGTCAATAAATTTTTATTCTGAGATTTCAATTTTTTAATCTCCGTCACTTTACTGTCCAACGAAGATCGTAGTCCAGAAAGTTGATTTCTGTAAATTCTAATTTGATCGGCAGATGGATTTTGCGAAACTTTAATGATTTCCATCAAATTTTCGACATTCTTGCGTTCCAATTCCAACTCTTTAGACAAAGATGTATTTTCTAAAAGCACTAAATCATAAGCCGCTTTCAGTGTATTTAACGAATCTAAAATATTTTCCTGCTCAGTTGTTTCGCTATTAGCAGCTAAGTCTTTTTTATTTTCGATTTTATCGTCTTCTTTTATTTTATCAGATTCACTGCTAAAAACTAGGACTGCAGCACCTAATCCAAAAACAAAAATTACTGCCAATAAGGGTTTCATCCACTTATTTTTATGTTGTTTTTTCATAATTACTCACAATTTTTCGCAAAAGTATCAAATTAATAACCGCTATAAATCAGTATAAATACTTGTTTTTTAACATTTAAGAGCGATATTTGCAGCTTGATTCTGAAAAAGAAATTTCGTTTTTAAATTTCCATATCCATTTTATCAAAATAACTAATATCTATTTTCACATTTGTTATAATAATGTGAACCGTTATGGAAAAAGGTTTTTAAGTCGTATCTTTGCAGATAATTTCATTTCAACATTGACATACAGCACTTTAATTGTAATAATTTGATTACTATTTTTGAATGATTTAAAAGGAATGTTGAAAAAGATAAATACTATACAAAATGATAAAAGTTTCTGATACTGCTAAAAAGAAAATCATCGATTTGATGACTGATGATGGTTTTGACGCCGCAAGCGACTACGTAAGAGTAGGCGTAAAAAGTGGTGGATGCTCTGGTTTGTCTTACGATTTAAAGTTTGACAAAACCAAAGGAGAAGACGACAAAATATTCGTTGACAACGACATACAAATTGCTGTTGAAAAAAAATCATTCCTTTATTTAGCTGGAACAATTCTAGAATTCTCTGGCGGATTAAACGGAAAAGGATTTGTTTTCAATAATCCGAACGCGAGCAGAACTTGCGGATGCGGGGAATCATTCTCTTTATAGTCAAAAGCAGAAAGTCAGAAAGTCTTAAAGACTGCCAATTGACTTTCCTTTAGACCTTAAAAACTTTAAGACAACATTAAAAAATATAATGAGCAAATACACCGAAGACGATTTAAAAATCGAACTGGAAACTAAAGAATATGAGTACGGATTTTATACTAATATAGAATCTGAAACTTTTCCTATTGGCTTAAACGAAGAGATTGTAAGAGCTATTTCTCTTAAAAAAGAAGAACCTGAGTGGATGACCGAATGGCGTATCGAAGCTTTCCGCGCTTGGAAAGAAATGATCGAACCAGAATGGGCAAATGTTCATTACGAAAAACCAGATTTTCAGGCGATTTCTTATTATTCAGCTCCAAAAGCTGTAGATCCTAATAAAACTTTGGATGATGTAGATCCAGAATTATTAGAGATGTACAAAAAGTTAGGAATCTCTGTAGACGAACAGAAAAAAATGAACAATATCGCTATGGATATCGTTGTCGATTCTGTTTCTGTTGCTACAACTTTCAAGAAAACTTTAGCAGAAAAAGGAATTATTTTCTGTCCAATTTCTGAAGCTATTAAAGAGCATCCAGAATTAGTAAAAAAATATTTAGGTACTGTTGTTCCTCAGAAAGATAACTTTTACGCTGCTTTAAATTCAGCTGTTTTCTCTGACGGAAGTTTCTGTTATATTCCAAAAGGTGTAAAATGTCCGATGGAACTTTCAACGTATTTCAGAATCAACCAAGCAGGAACTGGACAATTCGAAAGAACTTTAGTTATTGCAGATGCTGGAAGTTACGTTTCTTACCTTGAAGGATGTACAGCACCAAGCCGTGACGAAAACCAATTGCACGCAGCTGTAGTTGAATTAATCGCTTTGGATGATGCTGAAATTAAATATTCTACAGTTCAAAACTGGTTCCCTGGAAATAAAGAAGGAAAAGGTGGAGTTTACAACTTCGTAACGAAAAGAGGTTTATGTGAGACAAACGCTAAAATTTCTTGGACACAGGTTGAAACAGGTTCTGCTGTAACTTGGAAATATCCTTCTTGTGTACTTAAAGGAGATAATTCAGTAGGAGAATTTTATTCTATCGCTGTTACCAATAATTTCCAACAAGCGGATACTGGAACAAAAATGATCCATTTAGGTAAAAACACTAAATCGACTATCATTTCTAAAGGTATTTCGGCTGGAAAATCACAAAATAGCTACCGTGGTTTAGTGCAAATTTCGCCAAGAGCAGAAAATGCAAGAAACTTTTCTCAATGTGACTCATTATTAATGGGTAACAATTGTGGGGCGCATACTTTCCCTTATATCGAAAGTAAAAATCCATCTGCAAAAATCGAGCACGAAGCAACTACAAGTAAAATTGGTGAAGATCAAGTTTTCTATTGCAACCAAAGAGGTATTCCGACTGAAAAAGCGATTGCCTTAATTGTAAACGGTTTCAGTAAAGATGTATTGAACAAACTTCCGATGGAATTTGCTGTTGAAGCTCAAAAACTATTAGAAATTTCTTTAGAAGGATCTGTAGGTTAATTTGAAAATGGAAAATAAAAAAGTTATCATTTTAGGTTCTTCCAGAAAAAACGGAAACACAACAAAAATTGTGGATGAAATTTCGAAAGAACACAACATAGATGTAATTAATTTAAGTGATTATACTATTTCCTATTATGATTACGAAAGCAAAAATATAGGCGATGATTTTTTGCCTCTGATAAGAGGAATTATCGAAAAGTATGACACTTTAATTTTTGCAACGCCCATTTATTGGTATAATATGAGCGGAATTATGAAGGTCTTTTTCGACAGGATTTCAGATTTAATCCGAATTGAAAAAGAAACCGGAAGAAAACTAAGAGGAAAAAAATTCGCAGTGATTACAAATTCACACGATAATGAAATCGAAGAGAGTTTTTACATTCCGTTTCAAAAATCAGCCGATTATTTAGGCATGGAATATTTAGGACACGCGCATTACAATGCAAACATCCTAAACCAACAAACAAAAATAGAATTGACATTTATATAAAATAAAGAACAATGTTATCAATAAAAAACCTTCACGCCGCGATTGGTGATAAAGAAATCCTTAAGGGAATTAATATAGAAGTTAAAGCTGGAGAAGTTCACGCGATAATGGGACCAAACGGTTCTGGAAAAAGTACACTTTCTGCTGTTATTGCAGGAAACGAAAATTATGAAGTTACAGACGGAGAGGTAATTCTTGACGGAGAAGATCTTGCTGATTTAGCTCCTGAAGAAAGAGCACACAAAGGTGTTTTCCTTTCTTTTCAATATCCGGTAGAAATTCCTGGAGTTAGTGTAACTAACTTTATGAAAACTGCTATCAACGAAACTCGTAAAGCAAACGGACAGGAAGAAATGCCTGCAAACGAAATGCTTAAAGTGATTCGTGAGAAATCTGAATTGTTAGAAATCGACCGTAAATTTTTATCTCGTTCTTTAAATGAAGGTTTTTCTGGAGGAGAGAAAAAAAGAAATGAGATTTTCCAAATGGCAATGTTGGAGCCAAAATTAGCTATCCTTGACGAAACCGATTCTGGTCTTGATATCGATGCTTTAAGAATTGTGGCTAATGGTGTAAACAAATTAAAAAGCGACAAAAACGCAATTATCGTTATTACACACTACCAACGTTTGTTAGATTATATCGTTCCAGATTTCGTTCACGTTCTTTACAACGGTAGAATCGTAAAATCAGGCGGAAAAGAGTTGGCTTACGAATTAGAAGAAAAAGGATACGACTGGATTAAGGCAGAAAACTAGTTTACAGTTACAGTTTACAGTTTACCAAACTCATAACTTATAACTCATAACTTATAACTAAAGAAATGGATTTAAAAGAAAAATTAGTATCGTCTTTTATGGCTTTTGAAGAGCGTGTTGATGTGCATTCAGATTTGCATGACATCCGTACAAATGCTATAAAAAACTTCGAAAATAAAGGTTTCCCAACCAAAAAGGAAGAAGCTTGGAAATATACATCGCTAAATGCCATCTTAAAAAATGACTTTACGGTTTTTCCAAAGCAGGAAAGCGCAATCGAATTCAATCAGGTAAAAAAATACTTTTTACACGAAATTGACACTTATAAATTAGTTTTTATTGATGGTGTTTTCAGTTCGCATTTGTCTTCTACAACTCACGACGGAATCGATGTTTGTTTGATGTCTTCGGCATTAACCAAACCAAAATATAAAATGGTTATTGACACCTACTTCAACCAAATTGCAAGTAAAGATGATAGTTTGACTTCATTGAATACTGCTTTTGCGATTGAAGGTGCATTTATCAATATTCCGAAGAAAAAAGTTGCTGATAAACCAATTGAAATTATGTATTTCTCAACTGGTAATGAAGCTGCTTTAATGGTTCAGCCAAGAAATTTGGTTATTGTGGGTGAAAATTCGCATGTTCAAATTATTGAGCGTCACCAAAGTTTGAATGAAAATCCGGTTTTAACAAATTCAGTTACAGAGATTTTCGCTCAAAAACGTGCAATTGTTGATTACTATAAAATTCAAAACGACAATAGCGAAGCGAATTTAGTTGATAACACTTATGTTTCTCAACAACAAGAAAGCCACGCTTATGTTCATACTTTTTCATTTGGAGGAAATTTAACTCGTAACAACTTAAACTTTTACCATTTCGGCGAAAGATTAACAAGTACGTTGAACGGAATTTCTATCTTGAATGACAAACAACACGTTGACCATTATACTTTGGTAAACCACGCACAACCAAACTGCGAAAGTTTCCAAGATTATAAAGGAATTTTCTCTGATCGTTCGACAGGAGTTTTCAACGGAAAAGTTTTGGTTGAGAAAGAAGCTCAAAAAACAAACGCTTTCCAAAAAAGCAACAACATTTTATTGAGTGATAAAGCGACAATCAATGCAAAACCGCAATTGGAAATTTTTGCTGATGACGTAAAATGTTCTCACGGATGTACAGTTGGACAGCTTGATGAAACAGCAATGTTCTATATGCAGTCTCGCGGAATCCCGAAAAAAGAAGCTAAAGCTTTATTGATGTACGCATTCTCAAATGCCGTTATCGAAAGCATTAAAATACCAGAATTAAAACAAAGAATTACTAAAATCATTGCCATGAAATTGGGCGTGAATTTAGGATTTGATTTGTAATAGATTCTTTTAACAAATAAAAACCCGATAAGCTTTAAAAACTTATCGGGTTTTTATTTTATATGATTTCCGCATTTCCAACTAAATTAGGCCCTTCGTGAATCCACCAGATTTGTCCTTTACTAAGATACTTTTCGATGGGCTGATTAAGCAAAAACCTTACTGTGACTATTCTTTCTTCACCTGGTTCGATGGTAGCTTTATTTTCAAAAATAATATCTCCCATAAAAGTTTGATTTATTTTTCCATCGCTCCCATATTCAAAAACATGATTAGGTCGATAACCACTAATAATACCTGTTCGCCTTCCTCCTTCTAGAGTACCTTTTAATCTAATTTTAGCTTTAACAGGCAGCAATTCATTTGAATTTTCATATTCTAAATCATTATAAGTCATTAACGTATATTTGTCATAAGCCATTATGTCAAATATTTTAGAATTTCCAGAACTGAGCCAGCGTTTATATATTAGAACTCCATTCATATATAAATAAAGCTCTTCATTTTCTATTCTTTTTAAAATTGACATTTATTATTTCTTCACACTATCCATAACCTCCTTCAAAAACCCATTAAAATCAAATCCTGGTTCTTCTTCTCTTACTCCCATTCTCACAATTACCATATCTTTTGATGGAATAATCGCTACCATTTGACCTTGATAACCGCTGCAATAATACATATCACGAGGAACATCTGGGAATTTTCCGCCTGCGTTTAACCAAAATTGAGCACCATATTTTCCTTCAGAAGTATTAGTTGGAGTTGCTGTGTATTTCACCCAACTTTCGTCGAGGATTTGTTCTCCGTTCCAATTTCCTTTATGGAGATATAATAATCCGAATTTTGACCAATCGCGCGGTGTCGCCCATCCGTAAGACGAACCAACGAAAGTTCCGCTCATATCTTGTTCAACAATCATCGAGTTCATTCCGATTTTGTCGATTACGGCGCTGTACCAAAAATCAAGATATTCCTGTTGTGTTTTAAATTGTCTTCTTAAAATCAGAGATAATAAATTGGTTGTTCCAGACGAATAATTCCAATGTGTGTTTGGTTTGAATTGTGCTGGTTTATCCAATTGCACTTTCCCCATATCTTCGGCCTGGAAAAGCATTTTTGTAGCGTCGCAGATTGTGCTGTAATTCTCTTCCCATTCTAAACCAGAATTCATGTGAAGTAAATCATTAAGCGTAATATTTTTACGTTCATCATTTTTCCATTCTGCAACTGGAGCTGGTTTATAAATGTCGATTTTTCCTTGTTTTGCCAAAACTCCAAAAGCCGAACTTGTGATACTTTTCGTCATCGACCAGCCTAAAATTTTACTGTCTTTATTAAATCCTGTGTCGTATTTTTCAGCAATTAAATGATCTTTGTATAAAACTACAACCGCACGAGTTCTTTTAATTCTTCCACCAGTTTTGTCGAAAGCATTATCAACCGCTTTTTTCAATTTTGAATAATCAACATTAGAAAATGAAGTATCTTTTGGTTCGTTATTTCCATACGGAAAAGGAAGATTATTTTCTAATTTCGTTCTTTTCGGAAGTAAATACGGTTTTGAAACATCAAAATCATCATTAATCAAAGTCGCTCCTATACCTTCTCTATAAATTGCTTTTCTTTCTTTCAATCCATAAACTGAAGCAATTGCAAACTTTCCAGCATCATCGATTGAATTTTTAGCCAAATCAATCATTTTAATATCATTGTCAGTTTTCTGAATTAAATCCAACGGACGATTGTCTATAAAATGTCCAGAAGCGACACTTTTAGCCGAAAAACCAGAAATCAAATCAAGTTTCGGATACGTCGTAAATCCGAAGTACAAAAAAGCCAGAACCAATACAAGAAGGAATACTTTGAGAAATTTTTTCATAATGATTAGATATTTTTACTGCAATATAAATAATTTATGTTCACGATTTTAAGTGTCAAATTAGAAAACTGTTTCAGATAATTCAGAAAACCGAATTGATTTTTATGGAATCAGCATTTACACCTTCAATCAATAGCGCCATAAAAGGAAATTATAGAATTTCTGTATAAACAAATTTAGTTTTAGTACTTTTGTAAATAGATTTTTTCTAAATAAGACATGCTAGATATTCAAAAAATAAGAGCTGATTTCCCGATACTTTCTCAAACTGTAAACGGAAAGCCATTAGTATATTTCGACAACGGAGCTACTTCGCAAAAACCACAAGTTGTAATTGATGCAGAAGTAAAATATTATAACGAAATCAACGCCAACATTCACCGTGGCGTTCACACTTTAAGCCAGTTAGCAACTGATGCTTATGAGGTTGCTCGTGGAAAAGTAAAAGACCACATCAATGCAAAACATGCTCACGAAGTGCTTTTTACATCAGGAACTACACACGGAATTAACTTAGTAGCAAACGGATTTGCTTCGATTTTAAAACCTGGTGATGAAGTAGTTGTTTCTTCTTTGGAACACCACAGCAATATTGTGCCTTGGCAAATGTTATGCGAGAAAACGGGTGCGATTTTAAAAGTTATTCCGATCAATGACAATGGAGAATTGATTATGGAGGAATTTGACAAACTGCTTTCAGATAAAACAAAAATCGTTACCGTAAATCATATTTCAAATGCATTGGGAATCATCAACCCAATTAAATATATCATTGACAAAGCTCACGCTGTTGGCGCTGCAGTTTTAATTGACGGCGCGCAAGCTGTTCCGCATTTAAAACCAGATGTTCAAGAATTAGATTGCGATTTTTATGCTTTTTCTGGTCATAAAATGTGCGGTCCAACAGGAACTGGAATTTTGTATGGGAAAGAGGCTTGGTTAAACAAACTTCCTCCTTATCAAGGTGGTGGAGAGATGATTAAAGAAGTTACTTTCGAGAAAACAACTTACGCTGATCTTCCTCATAAATTTGAAGCTGGAACTCCAAATATCGCTGGTGGAATCGTATTAGGAACTGCAATTGATTATTTAAATGAAGTTGGTTTCGAAAATATTCAAGCATACGAGCACGAACTTTTAGATCACGCTACAAAACGTTTGTCTGAAATTGAAGGCATCAGAATCTACGGAACAGGAAAAAATAAAGCTTCTGTAATTTCGTTTAATATTGATGGAATCCATCCGTATGATGTTGGTTCTATTATAGATAAATTAGGAATTGCGGTTAGAACAGGACATCATTGCGCGCAACCAATCATGAATTTTTTCTGTATTCCAGGAACGATTCGTGCTTCTTTCTCTTTCTACAATACAAAAGAAGAAATTGACGCAATGGTTGATGCTGTGAAAAAAGCACAAACTATGTTAAGCTAAAAATATGCGAATACTATCAATATTACTTGTAACACTTTTTATTGCATCAGGATGCTGCAGTCAAAAAAAAGCAGATATGAAATCGACTCAAATTGAATATTCTGCACTTTCAAGAGGTTATTATAAAGTGATAACTGTTCAAGATAAAACAGTTTCTGTTGCTAAAGACCGTAACGCTGAACCTGTTAAAAACAATATCGATGATGCAAAATGGAATAAAATCGTTGATGCATTTTCGAAAGTTAACTTGGAAAGTTTAAGCACTTTAAAAGCGCCTACTGACAAACGTACTTATGATGGTGCTGCAATAGGAAATTTAAAAGTAACAAAAGATGGAAAAACCTATGAAACTCCTGGTTTCGACAATGGTTTTCCACCAAAAGAAATCGAAAAACTAGTAAATTTATTAGTTGATTTTTCTAAAGAATAATTATGACGATAAAAGAAATTCAAGACGAAATAATAGACGAATTTTCAATGTTTGATGACTGGATGCAGCGTTATGAATACATCATCGAATTAGGAAAAAGTCTTCCGTTAATCGAAGAAGAATACAAAACCGACGAGAATTTAATCAAAGGCTGCCAGTCGAAAGTTTGGTTGCAAGGTGAACAGCAAGATGATAAAATTGTTTTCACTGCAGATAGCGATGCTATTTTGACAAAAGGAATAATTGCGATTTTAATACGTGCTTTCTCTAATCAAAAAGCAAAAGATATTCTGGAAGCAGACACTGATTTTATTGACGAAATCGGATTAAAAGAACATTTATCAGCAACACGTGCCAACGGTTTGGTTTCGATGATTAAAAACATTAAAATGTACGCTTTGGCTTTTGATGCTAAAAACAAAAATTAAATTTTTCTCCGCCACAAATTACACGAATTAACACTAATTTTTAATTCGGGAAATTTGTGAAATTCGTGGCAAAAAACAATAATAAAAATGGTACAAGAAATAGACACAAACGAATTGGGAGAATCAATCGTAAGAGTTTTAAAAGGCATTTACGATCCTGAAATCCCTGTAGATATTTACGAATTAGGATTAATTTACGATGTAATGGTAAACACAGATTACGAAGTAAAAATCTTAATGACATTGACTTCTCCAAACTGCCCAGTTGCTGAAAGTTTACCAAGAGAAGTAGAAGAAAAAGTAAAAACAATTGAAAACATCAAAGATGTAGACGTTGAAATTACTTTCGATCCGCCTTGGAGCAAAGATTTAATGAGCGAAGAAGCGAAATTAGAATTAGGAATGCTTTAAAAAAGTATACAGCTTACAGTCTCAGTCTCAGTGTTCTACTGCGACTGAAAACTGTGACTGAAAACTTAAAAAAAATGGAAGAAATTATCAATAAAGTTGCCAATAGTGCTTTAGAAGTCTTTGATTTAGAGGATTATTATCCAAAGGGAATGCGTATGCAAATTGACATTTCGCAATGGCTTTTGGAAGGATTTTTATTGAAAGAAAAAGACTTTAGAGAACATCTTAAAAACCACGATTGGTCACAATATCAAGATCAATATGTGGCTGTAAATTGTAGTACAGATGCTATAATTCCTGCTTGGGCATTAATTTTAGTAAGCGTTCATTTAGCACCTTTTGCAAAAAAAGTAGTTAACGGAACTATTGAAGATCTGGATGCAAGTCTTTACGAAGAAATTCTAAGCACAATTGACTATTCTGCTTATAAAGGCAAACCTGTCATTGTAAAAGGCTGCTCTAGAAAACCAGTTCCAATGAGAGCTTACATTTTAGCTACAACTTATCTTCAGCCATTTGCAAGAAGTATTATGTATGGCGAGGCATGTTCAGCAGTACCTTTATACAAAGAATCTAAGAAATAACCTGCAATAACAGGCTAATACCCCTTAACTTTCCATTGGTTTTTAGTATATTTGATAATACACTCTAAACTAAAAACCATGAGAAAGCTAACTCTATTACTTTTCATTTTAGTAAACTTCACATTTGTACAAGCCCAAAATTCAGAAAAAGAGCTAGTCAAAAATACTGAAAAAGCAGTAAAAAAAATTAACGACACCATAGAAGGAGAAGGATGGAAAACGAAAGGAATTGTCTCTCTCTTACTGAATCAATCTAGCTTTAATAACTGGATTGCGGGAGGCGAAGACAGCTTTTCTGGAACATTGGGAGTCAATTACGATTTCAATTATAAAAAAGACGATGTCACTTGGGACAATAAACTTTTAGCCTCATACGGTTTATTGCAGACTAAAAATGCTGATTTTGAAAAGAAAACTGATGATAGACTCGAATTCAACTCTATAGTCGGAAAAAGAGCATTTGGAGAATGGTATTACTCTTATTTCCTAAATTTCAGAACACAATTTACAACTGGATACCTTTACGGACAGGATGCAAACGGGAAAGAAATCAGAACGGAGCAAACTAAGTTCATGTCACCTGGATATCTAACCACTGGACCTGGTATATACTGGTCTAAAGACGAAAATTTAAAAATAAATTTTGCTCCTCTAACTTCAAAATTCACTTTTGTAGACAACGCCTATACAAGTGGAATTGATAGATTTACTGGCCTGCCTTATGTAGATGGCGCTTATTTTGGAGTGGACGAAGGCAAAACCATGCGTTACGAATTAGGTTTCTACTCATCGATTTATTACAAATTAGCGATCATGACCAATGTTACAGCAGAAAACACTTTAAACCTTTATTCAAACTATTTAGAAGATCCTCAAAATGTAGACATGGATTATTCTCTTAATATTATCATGAAAGTAAATAAATTCCTGTCTGCAAATTTCTCATTTCAGGCAATATATGATGATAATGCATTTCGCGGATTCCAAACTAGACAAGTATTCGGTTTAGGAATTAGCTTTGGATTCTAATGATCCGAAGTAAGCCAAATATATATCATAAAAAAGCGCTCTCAATTGGAGCGCTTTTTTTTATTCTTCTTCATCTTTTTCAACTGCATCCTTATAATCTGGATACAAGAAGTTATTATATGGGAATCGAGTTATATGAATCTGGCGAACCGCTTCATAAACTCTCTCTCTAAATTCCTCAAAGTTTTCTTTGTTTCTAGCAGAAATAAACAACGCTTTATCTTCCCCAACATTACTCATCCACGTCTGTTTCCATTCGCCAAGAGTATAATGTTTACGAGTTCTTTCTGTAATCAAATCATCTTCATCGATAGTAAGATGTTTGTAAGTATCGATTTTATTAAAAACCATTATGGTTGGTTTATCGTTACTTTTTATTTCTTGCAAAATCCTATTAACCGATTCAATATGATCTTCAAAATCAGGATGCGAAATATCTACAACATGTAAAAGCAAATCAGCTTCACGAACTTCATCTAACGTACTTTTAAAAGAATCTACCAATTGTGTTGGCAGTTTTCTAATAAATCCAACCGTATCCGAAAGTAAAAAAGGCAGGTTTTTAATAACCACTTTTCGAACTGTTGTATCTAAGGTTGCGAATAATTTATTTTCAACAAAAACATCACTTTTACCGATTGCATTCATCAATGTCGATTTTCCAACATTGGTATATCCAACCAACGCGACACGAACCATTGCGCCGCGATTGCTTCGCTGAATTCCCATTTGTTTGTCAATCGTCTTGATTTTCTCTTTTAGCAACGAAATTCTATCACGAACAATACGTCGGTCGGTTTCGATCTCCGTTTCTCCAGGTCCACGCATACCGATACCCCCTTTTTGGCGCTCAAGGTGTGTCCATAAACCAGAAAGTCTTGGCAATAAATATTGGCATTGCGCCAACTCAACCTGTGTTCTTGCGTATGAAGTTTCTGCTCTTTGTGCAAAAATATCTAGAATCAAGTTGGTTCTGTCTAAGATTTTGCAGTCAATAATTCTTGAGATGTTTTTTTGCTGTGATGGCGTTAATTCATCATCAAAAATTACAGTCGATATTTTATTTTCAACCACAAAAAGATTGATCTCATCAATTTTTCCCGTCCCTACAAAAGTCTTCGGATTAGGGCGTTCCATTTTCTGCGAAAAGCGTTTAATAACTTCACCTCCAGCGGTAAAAGTTAGAAACTCCAATTCGTCTAAATATTCATTTAGTTTTTCTTCACTTTGACTCTGAGTAACAATACCAACAATTACTGTTCTCTCAAAATTTATAACTTCTTTATCTAACATAGTCTCGAATAAGCTGCAAATTTAATCATTTGTCAGCTACAATCAATTATACAATTTTGTTTTTACATTTATATTAAACTATACTTCAAAAAAAAATGGAACCCGTTAAGATAAACTCAACTAAAGTTCCACTTTTCAAATGAATGGTCTAAGTTTAAAACCTTTATTCGTAAATAAACGTTTTTTCCGTTTTCACAATTCCGTTTTCTTCTATTTGAGAACAAGAAATTGGATAATTTAATTTGTTGTATTTGTATTTTCTGCTCACCGCAACTAAAGCTGTTGATGATGGGCTGAAATTCATTTCGTTGTTATATGAAATTGCTTCAAACTCAAATTCTTCTTCGTGATAAGAAATCATCGGAACGATTACTTTGTAATTATCTCCAAAAAGACTTTGAACTATTAATTGATCAACCGATTTTTTATCATCGTAAGTATATGATTTAGAGATTTTATCTCCCACTAATCCTTTATGTCTCGATACGTTATCATTTACATAAACATATTCTAATTTTCCGATAATAGCTTTATTTCTATCACGTGAAGTACGTCTTACGATAATTCCGTTTTCAACAAGATATTCAATATCGTCTACTAAGTTTTGGTGATTAGTGCTCTTTTTTGTAGTTACTTTTACCCTTGCTCCTTCATAAACAAACGAAACCACTTTTGTAATATAATTTGGTCCTTCTTGGTATTTTTTTACAAATTTGGTAATGTTCTTATCAGCGTCGTAAGTGTAATTTATGACTTCTTTCCAATCACTTCCAACTTTGTCTTTTACTGTCATATCCAGCAATCCATTTTTGTTGTAATAGAAATGCTGTACAACATCTGAAGTAGTTATGGTTTGAAGTTTACCCTCTTTAAAAACCATTGTTTTGTTAACAATTTCTCCGTCTTTAGAGTTTTGGTAATTTGTCTTTACAATGTTAATCTGCTTTAGTTTAACGTCGTCTTGACTGTGCATCAAGCAAGGAAACACCATCATTAAGATGGCAATAAAGTAGGTTTTCATATTTGTTTTTGTATTGATTTGGGACGACCAAAATACAAAATTCAATTAGATTTTCACGTTTTGAAATACAAAAACTACAAACTTTTCAATAATACTTTAAAAATCAACCTATTATTTTCATTATTCTAAATTACTTCTTACTTCTCCCCAAATATCTTTATGTCATCTACCATAAAAGCGCCGTTTAACGTTTTATCTTTTCCAGATCCGATGTACTTAAACGCAATATTTATATTTCCAGAATAAGCAGAAAGATCGATTCCGCCAGAACTTATAAATTCACGGGAAGGTGTTGAAAGTGACGGGACTTTTGCATCCAATTTTATCCATCTTGCTTTCGTAACGTTTGACCCATCAAAATTGGTTGAAATATAAACCTCTAAAGCATTTAAAGGCGAATCAACTTTCAAATCATGTTGTGCACTTCTAAACGAAAGGATAATATTCTTATAACTTGTAAGATCTATTTTAGGCGAAACCAGCCAAGCCACGTTCTCGGCTGCAGTGGTGCTCGTAGTATTAAATTCTGCATACCCATTTCCAGAATACACTGTGCTTTCCCATAATTTCGAAGCCTTTTCTACAATATTGCTCCAGCCAGGAAGCACAAAATTCACATTGTTTTTAACGGATTGAAAATCTTCCGAAAAGAATGGCGTACTTCTTTTCCCGTTCATTGCAATGTCACTTTCATAACGAACCATAAATTGATAATCTGAACCAAATTTTGTTAGTATACCTCTAACTTTCCCGTTCCCTTCTGGCACAAAGTGATCTGCAAATTTTGCATAAGCGCTCGTTCTAAAAATAACCTGATTTCCTGTTTTATCTCTCAAATACCAATTGGTTGAACCTCCTACATTATTGGCTTCTTCAAAATAATGACGTCCTAGCGCTGCTTCGGTAAACTCAACATCGTTTAATTCAATCAAAGTATTGAGCTTATCATCTGAAAGTGCTTCCTCCATAGAAAGAGATTTTACCAACTGATTCTCGTTTATATTGGTACACGAAGCGTTTAATACATTTTTATACTCATTTTGAGAAATTCTTCCAATTGTTGGATCTCCAGCATTACTCACATACAAACTCCCAATCCTTACACCGCCATAATATAAATCTGTAAACTGATTTTTAAGTCTTACATATACTTTATTCCCTACTCGATAATCGATAAAAGTATTTGTAGCGTCAATAGATACACTAAAACCAATGGCTGGTACTTTTTCAGTTTCTTTTGTCTGTAATGAAATTGTTTTGAAAAAATTCCCTCCTTCATCGCTCGAAACTACATAAGCTTCAATAATATCATCGTACAAATATTGCTTAGCTGTTGTCCCTGTGAGTTCATATACTTTTTCGGCCGTTTCGTTTGCAGTAAAATTTGGCTGTGTACAAGCTAATTCTGGATTTTCAACTCCTTTACTGCAGCTGAATATTATGGATAAGGTGAAAAATAAAATTAGTTTTTTCATGAGAAATAAGTTTTTCGGTTTATAAACCGATTGTAAGATTTAGAAAATAAGTTCGGCCATAACCGTAATAATAGTGCGGCCCAAAAGATGGTGTTCCACTAGACATATCTTGATTTAAGGCTCTAAAATTGGCATTTCTTGCCTGCTCAAAACCGCCTGTTTTATACATTAAATTCAAGACATTATTGACGCTGGCAAAAAGCCCGATGTATTTTTTATGAATACGCCAAGATTTGCCTCCGCTAAGATTCAGTAATGTAATGGGCTTAAATTTTTCTTGTTTTAATAGTTCATTTCCTCTTTCGGCAGTTGCCTCAGAAAAAGGAAAGCTATTCACTGGATTGATGTAAAATTGAGAAGTTCGAGAAATTGGGGAAACATCAATATAACTATCTGACAGATAATTAACATTCACGCCCACCCACCAAAACTTTTGATCACGATATTCTAGTCCAAACGAATATGCTTGTTGTGGAGTTCCCGGCTGTTTATAATTCTTTAAAAAAGCAGGCCCAAAATCAAAAGTGGTTTGAGCTCCTTCTTTTGCTCTATTGGCATCGTTTGTAATCATCACATTTGGATTACTGCTATATACATAATTTCCAAATGCTGCTGATAAATTTGCTTTTAGTGTTGATGAAATTTGATACTCGAAACTTAATTCTGCGCCTGTATTTTTCTTATCCAATTTTGTCAAAGTCTGACTGACAAATGCGTTTGTAGGATTATATTCAGAACCTTTGTCGAAAATTCCCTCAGCATAGAAATAAGACGTTTTTGAAGTATTTTTTATTGTAGAATAGTAAGCTGTTAAACGCAACTTGAGTTTTGAAGATCGGTAAACATAATTGGCTTCAGCACTGCTGATATTCTCACTTTCAATACCATTAACAATGCTATTATTTAAGCGTGCATTCGAAAAAGTATTTCTAAGCGAAGGTGCTCTGGTAAAATGTGCAGCGTTGAAAAACAGCAGTTGCTTTCCTGAAATTTTATACGTGAATCCGCCTTTGAAACCAAAATTTTCAAAATTTACTTTATCGCTTTTTCCTAAAGAAGTCGTTGGATAAAGTCCGTTTTGATATAATCCTTCTCTTTGATAGTCTGACATTGCGTAAGACTGCGCTAAGAAGAATTCTGTTTTATTGTAGCTAAACTTAAACTGAGCAAAAACATCTAAAGTGTTTGCCAGTAAATTATAATTATATCCGTAAATATCTCCTTTCCCGACTTGACGATTTGGATGCTGCAAATCTGATTGCGAAAGATTTCCTTTGTAAAACGGATCAATATCTTCAAAATATTCTCCGCCAAGAAGATCCAATAAATATTGAAAATTATGCGATTTTAATTTCTTAAAAGTAAATCCGCCATCAAAGGAAATATTAGGTGTAATCTGCGTATTTAAATTTGAATTCACAGCAAAGGTCCTGTCATCTGTTCGGTCTTCATAAAGCACATAGTGGCTTTGTGCAGGCTCATAACCATTGGCTCCAAGCTTCTGATTAGCAAAATACATTTCATCCCAATTTATCTGCGAATTTGTCAAAAAAGCAATTTTACTTTTTTCTGCATTTTCATAATCTGGAGTAAATGCACCCGAAAATTCACCTTGATCTTTCGCGTAAAGCGAAGTAAAATAACTTGGCATTTTTTTGTAATAAACTGGATCGGGACTATCGCCATTTTGATAATCAATCGTACTGTTTCCTACTTTTCCAAACTGATACATTACCGCCGAATTCAGATTGGTTTTATTATCAATTTTAAAATAATGATTTAGCATAAACAGCGGCTCCTCTACATTTTTCACTCTTGCATTCCGTTTTTCGCCATTCTGAAATCCCCAATAAGAGTTGTATTTTTCCCCCATTAGCTCAGCAACTTCGCTGGTATTGGCCGAATTCTTTCCGTGTGAATTTGGCGTATAAAATCCCGTAAAATTAATTGAGTGTCTGCTGCTTAATTTCTTTTCTGTACTAAGAAAAAAAGAATTGCCATTGAAATCTGTTCCTTCAAAATAACCTTCATCAGTCCAACGTTTTCCTGCTGAAACTACAAAAGCCCATCCCGAAAGATTCATTCCGGAAGCATAAGTTCCAACTGCTCGCCATAAATAAGTAGTATTGCTTCCAGAAAACGTAAGCGATCCTCCTTTTCGATATAAAGATGCACAAGTAAAAATCTGCTGTGTACCTAAAATACCTCCAAAAGTGTAATCGGAAACCGATGTTCCGACTGAGAATTCCTGATTGCGAAGTACATTGTTTAAACCTCCCCAATTGCCCCATTGCGGTCTGCCGTCATAGATTTTATTCATCGTCATTCCGTTAAGCATAACTGTCCCATTTTCGCTATCTAAACCACGAACACGAAATCGAGCTTGCCCCCAATTGAATGCAGAAGCCTGCATAAAAGCATCTTTTGAAGATTGTAAAAGACCTGATGTCATTTCGGACGAACTATTGTCATCAGAAAAATCATTATCTGACAACGTAATCAATGCCGCTGGAGCCTCATCTGAGTAAGTATCTTCTAATTGTAAAATACCGAGATCTATATTTTGCCCTGAATTGGACTGAACTTTTAAAAGAAAATCTTTATAACCCTGACTTCTCAGTAAAAGAAGTTTCTCTTTTTGGGGAAATATCTGAAGTTCAAATTTCCCTGTTTTTGACGTGAGCTGCATGACAGCCGTATTTTGTATCGTCACCACTACATTTTCTAGCGGATTTTGCGTTCTAGCATCGATAACAATTCCTGTTACCCTAATTTCCTTCTGCGAAAAAGCAAAATTAAAAAACCATACAATAAAAAAGACTGCGTATTTTTTTACCATTAAAAAATCCAATTTACTTTGAAAAATAATCTTAGGATAGAAATCCTTTATTCAAAAGATAAAATTGGTTTTTGGAAAAAGAGCGTTTAAAAACTCAAGCTATTGCTGAATTCAAATGTAGACAAAATATTTAAAAAACAAATAAATTCTTACAAATTTATTTGTTTTTAATAAATGTTAATCAAAAATAGAGTTAATACTAAGCTCTAATTTTAGAAACCATAAAGGCAATTAGAACGCCAAATATTCCGATAAAGGCAAAAGAAAACTGCAATCCGAAACTTTGTGCAATATGTCCAATTACTGGAGGTCCCATTAAGAAACCTAAGAAACTCACGCTCGAAACAATCGTTAAAGCTTCTCCCGCAGGCACTGTTGGATTTTTTCCTGCAATACTATAAACAGTAGGAACGATCGTTGCAACGCCAAGTCCTACAAACATAAATGCAATAGTACACGGAATAATATAAGGCAGAAAAACAGCTGTAAAAAGTCCCGCTGAAATCATTACTCCACTAATCTGCATAACGCGTTCACGTCCAAATTTATTGATTAATCCGTCGCCTAAAAATCTTCCGCTTGCCATCATAATCATGAAAGAAGTATAACCTAAAACTACCAATGGCCCTGGCGCTTTTACAATATCTTTAAAGTAAACTCCGCTCCAATCGAACATTACACCTTCACTCGCCATACTGCAAAATCCGATTACACCTAGCCAAAGCAAAGCGGTATCTGGTTTTACAAATAGTTTTTTACCTTCTGGTTTTGGTTTTGATTTTTCTTTGGCTCTAACCAAAAATTTGAAGTTAAATGCCACCATTACTAAAACAATTCCAGCGACAATTATAAAATGATGCAACGGACTCAAATCTAAAGTCAGCATTCCTAAACCTACCAATGCGCCAGTAAATCCTGCAAAACTCCACATTCCGTGAAAAGAAGACATGATTGTTTTTTTGAATAAAACTTCGGTATAAACGCCTTGCGTATTTACGGCAATATTGGCAAGATTTCCGAAGACACCAAACAAAAATAATCCTAGTGATAATTGTAATGATGTTGTTGCTAATCCTAAATTGATTAAGCACAAAACATACATTATTAAAGAGAAAACCAAAATGCGATGACTACCGAATTTGGTTACCATTTTTCCTGAAAAGGGCATAACGATTAGCTGTCCAACCGGAAGCGCAAAAAGTATAGATCCTAAATCGCCTTCGGTTAAATGTAAAGCCGTTTTGATATCTGGAATTCTACTCGCCCACGTAGCAAAACTCAAACCCATTCCGAAATAAAACATTCCAACAGCAAAACGAATTCGGTTTAAATATGAAGCTTTTGCTTCTCTAAATACTTTCTTGATTTTGGCTTTGGTCTGAAAAAGCGATAATGGATTAATGTTTATCAGCATATTGAATTTTATTGGAATGTGGTCAAAAATACTAAAAACGCTCGTTAAAGTGCATAAAGCTTAAGGTTATACACAATATACAACGTTATTGTTTATAAATTCACAGGTTTTCCGTTGAATTCATCTTACTAAAATTACAATATTTCGACTTTACTTTTAGAATTGAAGCCAAAAAAAAGACGCACTATTGTGCGTCTCTATTTATTGTATGCCTATTACTTTTTGCTGTGCATTACTCGCAATCGCAGCTTCAATAATCTGCATTACTTTTACGCCTTCATCTGCTGTAACGGGTTCTTTTTTATTGTTTGTAATCGAATCGTAAACGCCATCGAAGAAACTGAAATAATTCCCTTGAAGCGTCGGAATTTTTTCTCTCACAATTTTACCGTCAATTTCGGTATGCAAAAGTCCTTCAAGACTTTCGTCTTCTGTTCCCCAAGAATCTAAATTTGGTTTCTTGCCGGCTTTTAAATCATCTTCTTGAACATCTCCTCTAGGTTTTAAGAAAGAACCTTTTTTTCCGTGTAAAACATATGCAGGATTGGCTTCGCGCACAAAAAAACCAGCTTTTAGACGTACTCTGAAATTAGAATAAAACAAAGTTAAATCGATCCAATCGTCTACAACAGAATTTTCTCTAGTTACGCGAATGTCTCCAAAAACAGCTTTCGGACAACCGAACAAACTTACAGCTTGATCAATAATATGAGGGCCTAAATCTTTTAGAACTCCGGCTCCGTCGTTGGCAGTTTCTTTATGCGCTTTTGGGCTTAATAAAGGATTGTAGCGGTCAAAATGAAATTCTGCTTCTACTAAATCTCCTAAAACTCCGTCATCAATTACTTTTTTTATGGTTTTAAAATCACTATCCCATCTTCTATTTTGAAAAACAGCCAATTTTAGATCTTTTTCTTTGGCAATTTTAGCCAATTCTTTTGCTTCGGCAGCAGTTGTAGTAAACGCTTTTTCGACCACAGCATGTTTTCCTGCCAAAAGGACTTTTTTAGCATATTCATAATGTGTTCCAACTGGCGTGTTTACAATTACTAAGTCGACATCGTCGCTTAATAATTCGTCCAGAGAAGCGTAACTTTTTACGTATGGATAATCTTCTTGAATTAATTTTTTACTTCTTTCCCAAGAACCTAATAATTCAAATCCTTCGTGAATATCTAAAAACGGAGCGTGAAAAACCTTCCCCGACATTCCGTATGATAATAATGCTGTTTTTATCTTTTGCATTGGTATAGTTTTTTTGTTTGCCACGAATTGCACCAATTAACACAAATCGCTACTTATAAATTTTTAATTCGTGAAAATTCGTGCAATTCGTGGCAAAAACATTTTAAAGTTTAGCTCTTTCGTATTGTTTTGGCCATTGAATATCGTCGTTTAATGCTTTCGCGAAATCTAAAGGCAAGTTCGGATTTCTTAGAGATTCTCTGGCGAATAAAATTAAATCGGCTTGATCCAAATTTAAAATTTCTTCGGCTTGTTTTGCTTCCGTAAGTAATCCGACCGCGCCTGTTGCGATGTTGGCTTCTTGTTTTACTTTTTCTGCAAAAGGAACCTGATAACCTGGCCCTAATGTTATTTTTTGATGCGAAACCAATCCGCCTGACGAAACATCGATTAAATCTACTCCTTTTTCTTTTAATATTTTAGAAAGCTGAACAGATTCTTCAGGATTCCAACCATTTTCTGCCCAATCGGTTGCTGAAATTCTAACAATTAATGGCAAATCTGAAGGCCATTCTGATTGTACTGCTTCTACAATTTCTAAGGTAAAACGAATTCTATTTTCAAAACTTCCTCCGTATTCGTCTGTTCTCACATTCGTTAAAGGCGATAAAAATTGATGCAATAAATAACCGTGAGCTGCGTGAATTTCTACAACTTGATATCCTGCTTCGACCACTCTTTTTGTAGCAGTTTTGAAATCGGATATTACTTTTTGGATTCCGTTTTTATCTAAAGCTTCTGGTAGAAATGGTTCTCCTTCATGATACGGAATCGCACTTGGCGCAACAGTTTGCCATCCGCCTTGAGCGAAATCTAATTTTTTATTTCCCAACCAAGGAGAAGAAACACTTGCTTTTCGACCAGCATGAGCCAACTGAATTCCAGGAATCGAATTCTGAGAAACAATAAAAGCGTTGATTTGTTTTAGTTTTTCGATATGTTCATCTTTCCAAATTCCAAGATCGGAAGGAGAAATTCTAGCTTCTGGAGAAACCGCAGTTGCTTCTTGAATAATTAGTCCGGCACCGCCTGTTGCACGACTTCCCAAATGAACTAGATGCCAATCGTTTGCAAATCCGTCAACGGCAGAATACTGGCACATTGGCGAGATAGCGATTCTATTTTTTAAAGTGATTTTTTTTATGGTGAGCGGAGAAAATAATTTCGTTGCCATAGACTTGTAACTTTTAATGATTTTTTACTACCAATTGAGTAAGGCAGTGTTCAAAAAGTAAAGTTACAGTATCTTAATAAAAAGAGAAATCGAAATGTTTATTAATTAACAAACATTTAAAACCTTAAACACTATCTTGCACTCTTATATTAAAATAGAAAACGCTACTTTTGTGCGTTAAATACGAATTAAAAACAAAAAATGGATATAGTTATCAAACTCTCTCAATTTCTATTGAGTTTATCTTTACTTATTATTCTTCATGAATTAGGGCATTTTATCCCTGCTAAATTGTTTAAAACTAGAGTCGAAAAATTTTATTTATTTTTTGATGTTAAATATTCACTTTTCAAAAAGAAAATCGGAGAAACAGAATACGGTATTGGATGGCTTCCGCTTGGAGGTTATGTGAAAATTTCTGGAATGATTGACGAAAGTATGGACAAAGAGCAAATGGCTCTTCCTCCTCAGCCTTGGGAATTTCGTACTAAACCAGCTTGGCAACGTTTAATTATCATGCTTGGCGGTGTTACGGTAAACTTTATTCTAGCTTTTATTATCTATATAGGTATGGCATTTGCTTACGGAGATACTTATATTGCTAACGCTGACTTAAAAGATGGTGTTGCAATTGAAAATCCTGCTATGCTGAAAGCTGGTTTTAAAACGGGTGACAAAATTATTTCTATTGATGGAAAAGCTGTAGAAAATTTTGACAGTGACATGAACATGAATGTGATCATGGCAAAACACGTTTTGATTGAAAGAAACGGACAACAGCAAACGATTACAATGCCAACAGATTTTGTTGATCAGCTTTCTAAAACAGAAAAAGGTCTTCTTGTTGGTATCCGTACACCTTTTGCCATTGCAAAAGTTGATAAAGAATCTCCAAACCAAAATTTGAAACCAAAAGATTTGATTCTTTCCCTTAACGGACAAAAGATTAAATATTTTGATGAAGCTAAAACTTTTTTGGAAGCAAATAAAGGGAAAACAATCTCTGCAATTGTTTTACGTGATTTGAAAGAAACACCGCTTACTTTAAAAGTTAATAATGAAGGTAGACTTGGTGTTGCTTCTGGTGGCTTAGACATGAAATCATTAGAAAAACTAGGATACTATAAAATAAGTACAAAAGAATATGGTTTCTTCGAATCTATTCCGGTTGGTCTTGAAAAAGGTAAAGATCAATTAGTAGGTTATGGAAAACAATTGAAAATGATTTTTAATCCAGAAACTAAAGCTTACAAACAAGTAGGTGGTTTTGCTGCGATTTACAACATTTTTCCAAGTTCTTGGAGCTGGGAAGTATTTTGGTCAATCACGGCTTTATTATCGATTATGCTTGGAGTTATGAATTTATTGCCAATTCCGGCTCTTGATGGTGGACACGTGATGTTTTTATTGTACGAAATAATTAGTGGCAAAAAACCAAGCGATAAATTCCTAGAGAATGCGCAAATGGTTGGTTTTGTTTTACTTATTTCACTACTACTGTTTGCTAACGGTAACGACATTTACAAAGCGATTGTCGGCAAGTAAAAAAAAGTAAAAAAAAAGAGTGAAAATGTTGTTTAGAAACAAAAAATAGTTTTATATTTGCACTCGCTAAAAAGAGCAACAACTTCCTCCTTAGCTCAGTTGGTTAGAGCATCTGACTGTTAATCAGAGGGTCCTTGGTTCGAGCCCAAGAGGGGGAGCAACTTTTTTTAGCAAACATATTTACCTTTAAGGTGATTCCTCCTTAGCTCAGTTGGTTAGAGCATCTGACTGTTAATCAGAGGGTCCTTGGTTCGAGCCCAAGAGGGGGAGCTTATTAAATACCACTTACAATTGTAAGTGGTATTTTTTTTATATCATATTGACATGTTAATCAGAGCCCCGAAGGCTTTCGGGGTTGATTCGAGCTCAAGAGATGAAGCTTAAAAAATACCTCTTACAATTGTAAGTAGTTTTTTTATATACTGATTGTTAATCAGAGCCCCGAAAGCTTTCGGGGTTGGTTCAAGCCCAAAAGACGAAGCTTAAGAAATCCCTCTTATAAATGTAAATTTTTATATACTGATTGTTAATCAGAGCCCCGAAAGCTTTCGGGGTTGGTTCAAAACTTTCAATACGAGAGAAACTTAGAAAGAGACTTCCAATTATAAATGGTACTTTTTTCCATAAACTGATTGCTAAACAAAACATTAAAACAAAACATTTAGTAACATAAAAAACACAAATGCCACTTTTACACAAGTAAGTGGCATTTTTAATTTTATAGTATCATGAATCACATTGTATATATTTTACATTCTGAAAAACTAAATCGCTATTATATTGGCTACACAACCAATTTTGATTTAAGATTAGAATTTCACAAGAATGCTCCTTCTAACAAATTTACTGCCAATGCTAGCGATTGGATTTTATTTCTTAATTTCAACTGTAGCAGTAAAACACAGGCTCTTTCTATAGAGAAACACATTAAAAATATGAAGAGCACAATATATATTAAAAACTTAATGAAATATCCCGAAATAATAGACAAACTACTTATAAGATATAAATCTGACTGCTAATCAGAGCCCCGAAAGCTTTCGGGGTTGGTTCTCCCGATAGTTATCGGGACAAGAGGGGGAGCTTAAAAAAAAGACGATCAAATTGATCGTCTTTTTTTTGTTTAAATCCCAAATCTAGAAATTTCGAATTCCAATATTAAGGACGGCTTTTTTAACCGCAAAAGCGCTAAGATTTACACAAAGCTCGCAATGTCATTTCGACCGATGGGGAGAAATCACAAACAAGTTACCTTAAAAACTTCGAGCCTCTGTCCCTTTGCAACTCTGTCCCTTTGAACCGTTGAAAAACCTATTTCATAGACAAAGTCTCGCTTTTAAACCTTTTCATTAAAGTATTTGCTTTCTCATTTTCATTTATTGCTTTTAAGGACTGAGCGTATCTGTAATAATATATGACATCCAAATCTTTGGCTTCTTCAAATAATTTCGCGTAATAACCAACTGCTGCGCTTAGATTTCCTTCAAAATAAAATCGATCGGCTACTTTTTTAAGCATATCGATAGATTTATAACCTTTATCAAGCACTTTTTCATAGGTGTCGACCATATTAACGGTTACGTATTTTGAAGTTGTCGGAGCAGGAGCTGTAATTTCGACTTTAATGGGTTCTACAGGGACAGACGAACTCGAAACAGTTGTTTTTGTCTCTATTGTATTTGGAGCTACTTTAGGTTTTCTTTTTACGTAATTAGGAATTACTGTTCTAGTATTATTAGGTCCAAGATCGTAAGTGTCGACCATGTCCAATTTTGAAACTTGGTAGGTAATAATTCTACCTCCAAAAAGCTTATTGATTCTCTCTTCTACATAATAAGATTGGATGACCAAATCATTGTTAGAAAGACTATCCGTCAATAGTGTCGTTTTTCCTGTTTCTGGAGAAACAGAGGCATTGTTTGCGTGCTGGGCAAAACAACTGAGAGAAAATACGAACGCAAGTGTAACAATAAGTGCTTCATACTTTTTCATGATTTTTGAATAAAATTAATGCTCCAATTAAAAAACTCACATTAAAGTTACTCATTTTCTTCCCTTTAACTTTTATTCTCCTGCCAACGACCTAGAAAACCGATAAAGTACTGCTTTTTAGGAATGGATCATTTGAACGCAGGCTTTTTGTATTTCTTCGTCTGAAAATGGTTCTAAAGCTTTTGCCAACATTTTACTGATTCCAATACAGCTTAGCATTTTAAGTCGTAACTCGCGACTGTTTCCAAATTCTGCTTCTAGAAGATATTCGAAAATTTCGGTTAAGTATTCGGGATGGTTTCTAAATTCTCCGTCGAAACAAATATCTGATACCAATCTCGCTAACGATTCTATTACTTTCTTTTGACTTTCGTTGCTTTCGTTTTCTGTTTTCATGGCGTTTATTATGATTTTGGTTTTGAATATTTATTGTACGAAAAATTGTATTTTTTCTTTCGCGAAATAAACAATAGAATACCTTAAGACAAAATACAAGAAATGGTATTTCACCAACAAAAGATTGTAATTTACTATAGTCCTAATTTTTAAGGATTTTTAATATCTTTGAACTATGAGCACAGCAACAAAACCAAAACATATCGGGAGAAACATAAGCCGAATTAGAGAGCTTAGAGGAATGAAACAAGAAGCACTTGCCATTGCCATTGGCTTGAGCCAACAAACGGTTTCTAATATTGAAGGAAGCGAAACGGTTGATGATGAAAAACTAAACGCCATTGCTGAAGCTTTGGGTGTTTCGGCTGATGCGATTAAAAATTATAGTGATGAAGTTGTATTAAACAATATTCAAAACAACCACGAAGGCTCTGTTATTCATAGCGGACCAACTGTAAACCACAACTGCACTTTCAATCCTCTTGATAAAATTGTGGAACTTTATGAGCGTTTGGTTCAGGCTGAGAAGGATAAAGTGGAGTATTTGGAGAGGTTGATGAAGGGGAAGTAATTTTTTTGAAAACATAATAATATCAGCTTTTTCCATACTTTCTAAACGCGGAAATTGTCTGATAAATTCCATATCCAATAAAAATTTTAGCTACAATAAATATCAAATATAAAAATCCATTACTCTGTATCTCTTTATTATCAAATCCGAGAGAGAAAATAAACTTTAAAAATTCAGTAAGTATTTGAGAGTAAGAAGCAATTTGTCCTTTGAAATTAAAGGACAGTGGATATTTAGAAATAACAAAATTATTTACAATCAAAAGCAGTAGAAAAAACTGAATTCCTCTTTTAACTGTAAACTTTATTCCAAGAATCCAATTGTTTCCAAAATCGTTTGATTGCTTATTTAAGTTAAGCAATATTCTATCATTTACATTTAATTTTGAGCTTCTCAAAAGATTATTTTGCTCAATAGCACTGTATTTTAAATAATCTATTTTATTTTCAATTTTAAGTAAATGATTTTTTATCAACCTAATTGTTTTTAAATCACAATTATCTGGTTTTCTAATATTTATATCATTAAAGAAAGCAACTTTATCAAAATGAGTTCTATTGAGTTTTATTTTATCACAATTCAAGTTTTGAAATGAAACAATTTCTTTAAAAAAAGCCGTATCAAAACTTATTTCAAAAACATCAGATTTATCGAAGTATACATATTTATCAAAATTACATTTAGAAAATTTGAACAATGTTCTTTTATTTTGTACACTTTCAAAATTACAATTTCCTAAAAATTTTATTTCATTAAAATTCATCGCTTCCCCATAATTAGAATTATCACCTTTTAATTCATTAAATGAGCTGTTTTTAATGAAAGATTCTGAAATTAATTGGTTCCTCCAAAAACTAAAACTTCCCTCAAAAATAGAATTTAAAATGTGAATTCTCTCAATTATGTTTGCATTAATAGTACCTTCTCTAAAGATGCAATTATTAATATAAATCATCTTCTCAAAATTATTTAATCTTATATCTATAGATGTTTTTTTAAACGATAAATTATTCAATGTTAAGCTAAATATTTTATTATATTTTCCTGGACTTCCTACAATACTTATTCTATTTATATCAGATGAAGATATAGAAAAGTTATCCGAAGAAATATGCACATTTTTAAATTCAAGACTATGCAGACAGCAATTTTTAATGTATAAATCATTTACAAAAATACAGTCAACAAATGACAAACTACAAAACTGATCTTTAATATCATCATTTCTAACAAAATCATAGAAATCGATTCTACCTCCCCTAAAAAAACAATTATTAAATTCAATTGAATCAATATTCAAATTAATGTCTAAATGATCTTCAATATCTATTTGAACATCATTTATCTTAATACTATTTTGAGTAGCATTATTCATTAATTGCAATAAATCCTTTGAATTTAAAATTTTCATTTATTAAATTTTTAGGATTTCAATTTAGAGATATTTTTTAATATTCGAGAATATTAAAAAGAAAAATCTTATTGAAAATTTTTATTTATAAAAATAGAAAAACGCCGCAATCCAAAAGATCACGGCGCTTTTCTGTTTCTTAAAACTCTAAGGTAATTAAACCCCTAATTTCTTAGCAATTTCAGCAGGAATTCCTCCTTTGTTTACTAGTAATGCAGTAGTTTTATATTTTACGAAGTTCTTAGTTACAAACAAGAAACCTTTGTAGTCGTTTGTTTCTCCCCAAGAATTTTTTACGATATAGTATTCTTTTCCAGTTTGGTCTTTTGCTAAACCAATAATGTGCATTCCGTGGTCGTCTGTTGTAGTGTAGTTATCAAACGCAGCTTGACGCATTTCTGGAGTAATTTCTGGTTCTGCTTTTGGTCCGTTAAACATGTCTGCTTTTTCTTCTGCAGTCATATCGTCGAATTTTTTAGACGCTACGTAAGCAACACCGTTTTTCCAGCTAAAGCTTTTCTCGCTAACATCTGTTGCCCAAGCTACAGTGTATCCTTTTTTAAGAGCATTGTCGATAACATCTGTCATATCGTTCACTTTTACATTGTAAACTTGATCCAATGACCAGTTGTCTGGCACCATCATCGTTGTTTTTTGGTAGTATGGAGCATTTGTGAAAGATGACATTTCTACGTAATCATCTGGGTTAATTCCTACTACTTCTTTAGCAAAAGTTTGCGGTGTATAGTTTTTTCCTTTGTAAGTAAAGTTATCTGGCACTTTTCCTAAGTAAGAATCAATAACAGCTGCGTAAGCTTTTTGCCAGTTTGGAGTTAATTCTCCGTTCGGGTTTTTCACCACTGCTGTAAGAACACTTTCCATAAGCGCACCCATTTCAGCAAATTTGTTTTTGTCTGTTCCGTAATTTAATCCAGTATAAACTTCTCTTGGTACAGTTCCGTATTTTTTATACATATTAATTACATCGTGCAAAGCTCCTCCGTCTCCAAGAGTAATTGCTCCGTGCATACGAACATAGTTTACTCCTTTTTCAACATATACGTTTCTTGCAGAATAAATTTGAGATAACTCAACTGGCTGTTTTCCTAAACGAATCATTTCTGACTCTAAGAATGAGTTTGTTGAGTAGCTCCAACAGGTTCCAGATGATCCTTGAGATTTTACTGATGTTGTTCCTAAGTTAATTACTTCTGTAAATTTGAAGTTCTCTTTACTTTTGTCGCTAGCGTTTAGTTTAAGTGAATTTACTAAAATGTCTTGCGCAAAACAGCCTGCAGTTCCAACGAAAAATACTGAAGCAGCAAACACTGATTTGAATGAAAATGTATTCATAATTTATGTTTAAGATTTAACAAAATTAGTCTTCAATGTTTCTAATTTGTTACAAAACAATTAATTTTTTTGTAATTTATTGCTTTCTAGCGGTTAATTTTTTCATAATCTTTCTTTTGAGATGTAAAAGATTACAAAATATGCAAAAGTGAATGTGTATTTTGAATCCTATTCAGATTATATTTTTAGCTCGCAAATAAAATAGTATTTTGGTTGTCTATAAACGCCACGCAAGAATTTGGAAATGTACGAACTGGAAAAAGAAAAATATCTGGGCAATACCAAAAATATCTTCCATACAGAAGGTCTTGCAGTCGTAGAAACCGAATATCAAAATAAGGTTTACGAAGGCTGGCATTCGCATAATAATGCCCATATCACTCTTTTTCTAAACGGAGGAACAACCGAAAAACGTAAAAACTTTAGCGAAACAGTTGGTCCAGGTTCGTTACTTTTTTATCATAGTGATGAACTGCATTTGAACCAAAACACGCTTTTTCCGTCCAGAAATATTAATATCGAAATTGAAGAAAATCTGCTGAAAGAGCTTGAAATGAATGAAGCTGCTTTAGAAAAATCGGTACAGAACAGCGTTTATACCAAGTTTTTGATTCTAAAGATTTTTAAAGAAACACAATCTTCTGATTCTTTTTCTAATGATAATATTCGAATGTTATTTTCGCAGCTTTCCAATTCTACGGATCATTTGGAACGATTTGACAAGAGTCCGTTTTGGGTTAAAAGTTTAAATGAATTATTGAATGACTGTTGGAACGAAAACCCAAATTTGAATGATTTGGCGCAGGTTTTACAGTTAAATCCGATTACGATTTCTAAACATTTTCCGAAATATTTTGGTTGTACTTTGGGCGAATATATGCGTCGAATTAAAATTAACCGTTCGCTTTCGCTAATACAATCCAGCCCAGAAAACTTAACCGAAATAGCGTTTCAATGCGGTTTTTCAGATCAAAGCCATTTTATAAGAACTTTTAAAAGTCAGACGGGATTTCTCCCAAAACAATTTCAAAAATTATAAGCGAGGCAAATTTCATTCTATTTTTTGGTTTCGAGGCAATCTACATTTGCTTCAAATTAATACTTAAACCAAATTCAAATGGAAACGCTTACCTTCAAACAAAAAATATCCAATTCATCCATAATTAAAGCTGTTTTGGCTTTACTTATTTTTATGGCAGTTGTTGTAATTGGGCAACAAATAGCCTCAAAATTATTAGCACTGACTCCTCTAGATAAAGGTTTCAGAAATCTGCTAAAAGGACTTCTTGTTTCTTCTGCCTGTATTTTAAGCTATATTTTTTTCTTTCAAAAATTTGAAAAAAGAAGCATTACCGAGTTTGCTGCAAAGGGATTTTTAAAAAATGCTACCCTCGGAATTTTAATTGGTTTTACGTTACAAGCGCTAACGATTTTAGTTATTTACCTCAACGGAAGCTATAGTGTAGTTGCTGTAAACCCAATTTCATTTATTCTGATTCCGTTTGCTATCATGTTTACCGTCGCAATTATTGAAGAAATATTAGTTCGCGGTATTATCTTTAGAATCATCGAAGAAAAGCTAGGAAGTTACATTGCACTTCTTATTTCAGGTCTTTTGTTTGGAATTTTACATCTTGCCAATGCGCACAGTACTATTCTTTCTAGCTTATGCATTACTATGGCAGGTTTTTTATTTGGTGCTGCTTTTATTTACAGCCGAAATTTATGGCTTCCAATCGCTTTGCACTTTGCATGGAATTTTACTCAATCTGGAATTTTCGGAGCAATCACATCAGGAAATGAAAAAACAAGCAGTTTATTAGAAGCAAAAATACAAGGTCAAGAGTTTATTACAGGAGGTGAATTTGGTCCCGAAGGAAGTATTCAAGCCACTATAATTTGTTTAATAGCAACTGTTATTTTGTTAGTTTTAAATGCCAGACAAAATAAAATTATAAAACCATATTGGAAGAAATAAAAAGTTTCTCAACACCCAACTTTGTCAAAGTTTTAAACTTTGACAAAGTTCAAACTGAGACCGAAAACTGAGACTGAGACTAAAAAATTATCGCATCCAATTGCTTCCAAAAACAATATAATACGCCCACTCTTCTGGCCCTTTAGCAACGTCTACACCCATTCTAAGCTTAAATTTTCTAGCCAAAAGATATCTAAAACCAGTTCCGTAGCTGTAAACAACAGGTTTGGCAAAGGCTTTGTCCCAATCGTCAAAAGCGCTTGCGAGACCTCCAAATCCCATTACGCTCCATCGTCTGTAAACATCCCATCTTAGCTCGGCTTCAGAAACGATACTGGTATTTCCCATGTATCTCGCTGCCGGTATACCTCGCAAATTGATTCCTGGTTTTAAATAAAAAGGCGGACTCCCCAACGCCTGCTCCCCTTCAATCCTTAGTCCGCCAATTAATGTTTTCGCCAACGGATAATATCCTATTGCCGATAAATTTATTCGCCAAGCTTGGTAATCACTTCCAAGTGCCTTATCCGACCAGAAAAAATCGGACTGAATCCGTATTCCTTTATCTGGTGTAAATATATTGTCACGCCCGTCAAACTGCAGCGCAGCTCCCAACTGACTTATAGTACTTTTAATATCTTTTGGATCAACAAATGGCGGCGGAAGATTAAAATCAGGCAGGTTTATTTTCGAATTTAAAAATAAATATTGCGGTCCTGCACTCCATTTTGCATTTTTAAATTGCTTGAGCCATTGCGTATAAAATATAGTAGATTTAAAATTGAGCTTAAATTCCTGATCGGCCAAGTTTGGTCTATTGTTCGCATAAAATGATAAATTCATATCGCCATAAGCCGCAAAACCACGATATAAGATTTTAGATTTTACCAATGTTGCCGAACGGAAAGCTCCTGCCATCCAGCTTTTATTTGCGGTATACATTCCTAAACCTCCCGTAATATCTGGATTTACAAGACGTTTCGTTCCGTCTTCTTCAATAACTGGAGGACGTTTTTTTAAGAAAACCGGAGCAACGGCACCTCCAAATCCGCCAACTGCAGGTTCTGTAATAATGGTTGGCACTACTATAAATCCGTTGGCGTAAATTAGAAAATCACTTAAATCGAAAGCTCCGTCTAGAGAATCTTTAAATACTACTTGGTGTTTCTGCGCGTTTAAAACATTAAACGATAAGAGAATCCAAAGCAAAAACAAGATATTTTTTTGTGTCGGTTTTTTGTTTTTCATATAAGATTTTTATCGTTTATACTTAAAATTTCACCTCATCTACAACCTACGCCAGAAGAATTTTACTTAAAATAATACGCTTCTGAACGATCAGGATTTATTCGGATAGTTTTAAAATATTCTGAAGGAGATTTTCCGGTGTGTTTTATAAACGCTCTGAAACAAGTCGTTCGAGATTTAAAACCAGAACCCCATGCCATGCCTTCCAGTGATAAATCTTTCCATTCGGGATCATTTATTTTGTCTTTAAAATATTCAATCCTTTTAAGGTTGACATAATCCTGAAAATGAAGACCAAATTCAGAATTAATTAAATTGGATAAATGATGCACAGATATTCCTGTTTCTTCGGCTAAATCTCTGATTACAAAATCCTTTTTTAAGAATAGGTTTTTAGAGTTTAACTCATAATCTAATTTTAAAAGGTATTCTTCTCTTTTTTCAAGAGTCAGTTCATTTGCAATTGGAATGGTAGCCTTTGTTTCTTTTGTTTTTACCACTAATGTATTGTCAACAACAAAATCGAATTTTTCTTCTTCATCATGAAAAATTTGAGGTCTGAAATAAAGCCATCCGACAGTAAAAAACAATACGGAAGAAATGAGAACGTAACACGAAAGATCTGCCGCATCTACTTTTTGCAATAAAAAATGATGAACAAAAAGTGCCGAAAACAAGAACAAAATCATGAGATTGAATACTCTAATCCAATTAATTACTTTATTATGATGAAATTGGTTTCCTGTAAATTTTTTCAGATCATAGTTTAAAATCAACATGGTTTGAAAAAAGACATAGAAAAGCCAAATCGTCAGTGTTAAAACAGAAAATGGATTTTGGATTAATTGTCCAAGGTAATGAACAGCTTTTATATCGGTGTAACTTCCAACATAAACAATCAGCGTTAAAAAGAAATAAATAACAAATGGCACAAAATGCAACCAATCGTATTTTCTGAAACTTTTATTCAACGATAAAATGTTTCTAACGTACAAAAATGAGCACGGTGCGGTTAAAAATATAAACGCTTTTGTAATGGTAAATAAATCTGGGAAATTTTTAAATAAATTGGCCGACAGATAAAAATTGTAGATACTTACCACCGCAAGACTCAATAAAAACATTCCCAAAAAGAAACTCTTCGAATAATTTTTTCTGGAAAATAAAACCATAATTGAAGTTGCCAGACCTGCAATTGTAGCTACGAAAAAGAAAAGTGAGAGCAAGATATCGATCATTTTTTTAAGTTTAATTAGTGTATGGTTTTCTTAAAATCTTAAAAATAGAATACGAGAAATGGCGTGTAGATACAAAGCATTGTACTTGCCGTAGATTGGCAAGTACAAAAACTATATTTTATAAAGTTATTTTTTAACTGCTCCCGGAGGGAAACCAGCTAATATTTTTGTGATAGCATCATTAATAAATTGCTCTGGATTATCTGGTCTGCTGTCAATTTCAGCATTTCCGATTCCTTGCCAAATCAATTTATCTGTTTTTGTAGACACGATATCTATAACCAACGAGCCATCAACATAATCGTAGGTATTGAATGTTGTGCTACCGCCACCCATCATGGCGCCACCACCCCAATATCCGTATGGACGATACATTCCTCCATAGCCATAAAAATTAGTGTCGGCTGTTACTTGAGTTTTGTTTTTTAATATAGAAACTGCATTTACTTTTAAATCTGGATTGCTAGATTCTGTAAATCCTTTTGCTAGCATTTCATTTCTGATTGCTTTTGCAACACGATCAACATTAAGCTGATTCACTTGGCCTTGCTGCGCTTTTAAATCGTAAACTGCAAAGGTTTTGTATTCACTGAAATTAGCCGAATGATCATAATCGGTTGTAACTTTTACAGTTGGAGAGCAGCTGTAAAAAAGACCCAAAAATAAAATTGGGATTATACGAAGACTTGTTCTTTTAATATTCATGTTGTTGCATTTATTAAATTAATAATTAAATCAGTTTAACTCGAATGTATTAAAATCGTAAAAATCTTGAACGAGGGGCGTAACACTTGTCAATAATGCTTATTACAACACAAACAACTATTATACAATTACTTAGAAGGCTATCAAAGATAAATTATTTTATTTAATTAACACTATTAAATAAATAAAATCTTACTTTATATTCTTTCTATTCATTTAGTTCAAAATTGATTCAATTTTTTTTGAAATATTTTACTTTGTACAACTATGCACTAGATTATTAGATTTCGGCCACAATTGGCAATTTTCCGTGTTTTATTGCTTCTAACATTTTATTATAATCCGATTCGTTTTGAGCAGCATATAAAATAGAAAACTCAGAAATTGCCTCAGCAAATTCATCTGTTTCTCCTATATAACCTGAAATAACCGAAGGATCTCCCGAACGCGCGTGAGCTCTCGCAAGCGCCCATCCGCAAGCTTTGGCATAATCTGCCATATTTTTCGGTTTCATAACTTCTAGAACCGGTTTTATTTTTGCATCTCTAAGCTGACGAATGTAGAAGAACTTATTTCTGCTGTCATTTGTCCAGCCCAAAAACATATCAGAAGCAGATTGCATCAGCTTTTGTCCCATAACAATACGCTCGCCCTGATGCGTATATTTACCTTTGATTTTCACATTTTCTTCAAGAACGCTTTTTCTGGCTTCTTTAAATTGTAAAAAAATAGGTTCGCCAGTAGCAGACATTAACAAACTAATTCCGCAAAGAGTTCCAACACTCCCTACGCCAACGACTTTTATGGCCACATCGTGCATCATATATCTGCTTAACAAAACCTGTTTATCTTCTGAAAGAGATTCTACATATCTTTTATGAATGATCTCACCTTCCTTCGCAATTTGTTTTTCCAAATCTCCGCTAGGATGAAATATCAGTGGCGGATCGTCTTTAATGCGTGCTCTAGCTCCATCAAAATAAGTCATCTTTGCAAAGTCCTTTTCATGAGCGGTATACTCTGACGCTTTTTTAATTCTCTTTTGGTCAAACTCTTTGAGTTCTTTGTCATGACCTAAATCAATCAAATCTGCAAAATCAATATCAGCGTACCAAATTTGAAGAGCCGATAATTTGCTATAATCAATCATATGCCTTTTGTAACTGTCGGCAACGTTCCAAGCAAATTCTCTACAATTTTTCTTGGAGAATTTTCGCCATTGTCCCGCAATAACAAAACTGGCCGCCAATCTTTTTATGTCCCATTCCCAAGGCCCCGGAAATGTTTCGTCAAAATCATTAATATCAAAAACCAATTTGCGTTCGGGAGTTGCAAAACCTCCAAAATTCATTAAATGACAGTCGCCACAAAGCTGAAGATTTATTCCCGACACAGGAGTATGGGCCAAATCTGCGGCCATAATAGCTGCGGCTCCTCGATAAAAAGAAAACGGCGATTCCATCATTCTTCTGTACCGAATTGGCAGTAAACTTTCAACTCTTCCTATACTCGTCTGAATCAAAATATCTACTGGATCTTTTCGATTTTTAAAAGAATTCCATTCCTGATGATTTGCCAAAGGCGTTTTGTTTCTGATAGAAGCTCCTCTTTCATAACGCTCTGCCTTTGATATTACAGGATCAAATATGGTTTTGTCTATATGTTTTGATTTTTCAGACATCTTATTGATTTATTATTGAGGAAACACAAAAGCAACTACGGCTCTTAAACCCCAATCTGGCCTTATATTTTTATGACCAACAATAGGAATTAATGGCTGTACAGAAAACTGAACTATTTGTTTTCCAAATTTTGTAATTCCGCCCATCATTGGATTCAAAGAAATTAAAGTGGTATTGCCTTCCCAATTTTGAGTAATCTCGGCATTTACACCCCAAGACGCTCCACTTTTATAACTGTGGGAAAGAAATATCTGCGTGTAAAACTGATTAAAATCGGAACGATCACTTGCTCCTGCAACAGACCAAATCTGATTGGCAATAAAACCAACTGAAAGTCCTTTTCCTTGATGCATCACTAAAACACTAGGTCCAACTCCAAATTTTTCTGTTCCTAATAATTTATCTGTAGCTGTTGGCACTAAAAATGCAGGTCCGACTCCGTATATTATTTTTTCACTTTTAGGAGCAAAAAATGCAGTAACTGTAGCATCACTCAAACCGAATTCATGAGAATTTAATCCTGTAATATTTCTTTGGTCCACAACTGGAAGAATCCATCGGCTTATTAAATTTAAGTTGTCGCTCAATTTAAACGGAATAACAGGTTGTACATTGATGGTATACTTCACACCATTGTACGGCCCGATTCCGTAATTCAAATTATTCTGAAGCGGCACACTAATTAAACTTGCTACTGGATTTGCTAATTTATCAGCAAGTTCCTGAGGACTACTTCCCGGTTTATCTTCTTGCGCATAAGTATTAAGACTAAAAACTAAAGAAACAGCAATTAAAAGTGATCTGATAACATTATAAAACTTCATAGGATTGCTCATTTTAAAATTTATAAATGTTCTTTAAATCAAAATGAAACAACCCAACCAAAAAAGTTGTTTCATTTTAATTCTAACTAACTCAATCTAATTATCGGAAAAAACTTTTTTCCAGTCTTTTTGCATATCCACAACATGCCATTTGTTTTTAGCGGCAGCGTTTAATGATGCGTTATCTTTTTCTTGATAACTAAACTCTCTTATCGAATCATTATGGTTTACCAGTAATTGAAAAGAAGGGTATTTGTTGCCTTGCGAATAAGTTAACATGGCAATATCTCCTGCTCCGCCCTCGTTTCCGCAAGCAAAAACAGGTCGTTGTCCAATGTGCAATTGAATTCCGACAGGTTTTCCTTCCTTATCATTAAAATGATCTAAAGCCGCTTCTCGCTGAACTGCATTTTTAGCTCCATCATATTTATATTTGAAAGAAGTCCCCACAACCTGATCTTTCGGAATTCCGTAAAAGTCCTGAGATATTCCTCTTACTACTTCTATTGTTCCTCCAGTTACGATAAAGGTTTTGAATCCGTTGGCACGGAGATAATTCAGCAGTTCCAATTGCGGCTGATAGCGTATTTGTTTTACTGGAACATTTTTGCCAGGATATTTGGCATTTTTATAAAAATCTGCAACTGACGCTTCAAATTCATCTTCTGTCATTCCGGTATGAGTTGCTGCAACGAGTTCTATAAGTGCTTTATCTCCTCCTTTTTCAAAGAACGTTTTATCTTTTTCTACAACCGCTTTAAAAGGCTGTTTTTTTGCCAATTCAGGATTAGCTTCAACCATTTTTTTCACTTTATAAAAAGCAAAAAGTTCTTGTACATAAGGTTTTTCGGCCCATAACGTTCCGTCATTATCAAAAGTTGCAATTCTATCTTGCTCTGGAATAAAGTCTGGACTTCCTTCTTTGGTCACTTTTTCGACATAAGCAATAATATCGCTTTTTAACGCTCCATCGTTCCAGCTCGGCAAAGGATCGCCGCCCGCAGTAGTTTCTGTTTTTTTACTCTCTGTTGTAGGGGTAGTTAACGTATCAGATTTTTTACAGGAAAAGAAAAACAAAACTACTAGAGACAAAAAGTATATTTTTTTTCTCATGGTGTTTGCTTTAATAAAGAGATTCAGACCTTTCAATCTGAATCTCTTTGGTTATGATTTATTTTTTCTTTTTTGAAGCTGCCTCTTCTTCTTTCATTTTTGGTAAAATGTTTTTCTCAACATACTGTTGCGTTTTAATACCTTGAATAGTTTGTTGAAGTATAACTGTTGGATTAAAACTTGGCGGGAATGAACGTGGTGGATATTCTTTGAATGTTTCTGCAAAAACAAATACATCGTTCATTGCACCATAAACAGATCCTACGTGATTAATTAACCAATCCCAATACGTATTTGAAGTAAAATCAGCTCGCTCGTATGGATCTTGGTACAAATTAAATATTTTTTGAAGACGAAGTTCTGTAAAAGGCTCCGCCCAAACTCCCATAGTTCCCGCTAAACGCTGTTCTGCAAAAACATATTTATAATCGCCTACGCGAAGACCAACTAATAAACCATCATCATCAGAATAGAAGAATTTGTCTCTATGGGTTTTTCCTCCTTTTAATAAATCTGTTTGGTCAAAACCGTCTAAATGCACTTTGTAGATTTTACCATTTGCATTATAGCCTTTTAAAAGTTTATTTGTAATATCTGGCTCTCCAGCAATAGAAGCAAAAGTTGGAATCCAGTCGTTGTGACTCATCAATTCTGTAGTTATAGTACCTGGTTTAATGTGTCCTGGCCATCTTACAATACAAGGTACACGGAAAGCTCCCTCCCAGTTTGTATTTTTTTCTGAACGGAACGATGTCATTGCTCCATCAGGCCAAGTATTCATGTGAGGACCGTTGTCTGTAGAATACACTACGATTGTATTGTCTGCAATTCCTAAATCATCAAGAGCTTTCAAAATACTTCCAATAGTTTCATCGTGTTCGATCATACCGTCTATATATTCGCTGTCTCCGTGCGTATACCTTCCTCTATGTTCTTTTCTTACGTGCGTGCGAAGGTGCATACGAGTCGCATTAAACCAACAGAAAAATGGTTTTCCGGCTGCATTTTGTCTTTTAATAAAATCAATAGCTGCTGCAGAAGTTTCGTCGTCTACAGTTTCCATTCTTTTTTTAGTAAGCGCTCCTGTATCTTCGATTTTTTGTTTTCCAACTCTTCCAAAACGTGGATCTGTAGTTGCGTCATCTACATTTGTTGCGGTACATTTTAGCACTCCTCTTGGACCAAATTTCTTTACATATTCTGGGTCTTTTGGATAATCTGGCAATTCTGGCTCTTCTTCAGCATTTAAGTGATAAAGATTTCCAAAAAATTCATCAAAACCATTTACTGTTGGCAAACTTTCGTTTCTATCTCCCACGTGATTTTTACCAAATTGCCCTGTTGCATAACCAAGACTTTTCATGATTCCTCCAACTGAAGGGTCTAATTGGCTCATTCCCATTGGCGCTCCAGGAAAACCTACTTTTGTAAGTCCTGTACGAATACCATGCTGTCCTGTTAAAAACGCTGCACGCCCAGCAGTACAGCTTTGCTCTCCATAATAATGTAAAAATCTTATTCCTTCGTTTGCTAAACGATCTATATTGGGTGTAGTATATCCCATAAGTCCGTCACTATACGCGCTAATATTAGTAATTCCAATATCATCTCCCCAAAGCACCAAGATATTTGGTTTCTTACTTTGTGCCGTAACAGAAACACCAGATAAAAATAATACTGCCAATACCTGTATGGTATTTATAAATCCGCATTTTAATTTGATTTGTTTCATGATAAAAAAATTCGTTAATAATTCTTATTGTATGAGTTTGAAAAATCTAAAAAACAAATGGGAAAATTGTAAGTTTCAAAAAATACTCTCAATTGAGGTTTCATTTTTTTGATGTGTTTCAAATTCATTTTATTTAAAAATTTGAAACAAAATATTTTTAACTTTTTCTTAAGTATCTCAAAATTAACCAATAAGTAAGCGAACAATCGTATTTATTAGGCAAGAGCTTGTTTCATTTTATAATATGAAACAACATAATTTGAAAATTTGCATCAAATTGTTTCATTTTCTAAAATGAAACACACCAAAACGTCAGAAAATTAAGCAGTTATGACTTTCTTCGTAAAAAAGTAAAAAAGAAGTAAATGATGGGTTGAATCCGTTTTTAGCGTAGGCATTTTTCAATTTTGGAACAAGATGAAACGAAAAAACCTAGTTTTTCATCTAAATTCCCATCAGATTATCAGAGAATTAAATCAGAAAACATCCCCAAAGAGTAAAATATTGGGTAGGAAAGTAAAGTGATTTTTTTTCAAAAATCATTAAAACAAAAAAGCCGTTTAAAAATATAAACGGCTTTTTTTAATATTTGAAAGAAATATTACTCGATTTCAGAAACTCTCATTGTGTTAACCATTCCTCTATCTTTAATTGGCATTGCAGCAAGGTTGATTAAATAATCTCCTTTTTGTGCATAACCTTTATTAACTGCAATTTGATTTACATCTGTTACAGTATCATCTGTACTTTCTTCATTATCATAGTAGAAAGATTTAACTCCCCATAATAAATTCAATTGTGTTAAGATTCTTCTGTTTGAAGTAAATACTAAAATGTGTGCTGTTGAAGGTCTCCAAGCCGAAATTTGGAAAGCTGTATAACCGCTGTTTGTTAAAGTACAGATTGCTTTAGCTTCAATTTCATTAGCCAATAATGCTGCTTGGTGACAAACTGTTTTAGTAACAAAACGTTTTGTTTTAATTTGTGGTGTGTTTTGTGGAACTTGAATAAGTGGTGAATTCTCAACAGCCTCACAAATTTGTGCCATTCTTTGAATTACTTGAACTGGGTAGTTTCCAGTTGCAGTTTCTCCAGACAACATTACAGCATCTGCACCATCCATTACTGAGTTAGCAACGTCGTTTACTTCTGCTCTTGTTGGAGTTAAACTTGTAATCATTGTCTCCATCATTTGTGTAGCAACGATAACAGGAATTCTAGCCGTTTTAGCTCTTCTAATCAAATCTTTTTGTACCAATGGAACTTCGTGAGCAGGAAGCTCAACACCAAGATCTCCACGAGCAACCATTAAACCATCGCAATATGCTACAATTTTATCCATGTTCTCTAGAGCTTCTGGCATTTCAATTTTAGCAATAATTGGAATTTTAACTTCAGAATGCTTAGCAATTAATTCTTGTAAATCTTGTAAATCGCGAGGAGTCTTTACAAATGAAAGTGCGATCCAGTCTACTTTTTGCTCAATTGCAAAAATTGCATCAGCAATATCTTTTTCAGTTAAAGCTGGTAAAGAAATTTTTGTGTTTGGAAGATTAACCCCTTTTTTAGATTTTAATTCTCCACCTTGAATAACTTTAGCAACAACTTCTGATTTTTTATCTGTAGAAACAATTTCAAAAATAAGTTTACCATCGTCAAGCAAAATACGCTCTCCAACATTTACATCATTTGGAAAATTTTGATATTTCATAAATGCTTTTTTAGCATTTCCTACAATATCTTCTGCTGTTGTAAAAGTGATTTCGTCTCCATCGTGAACAACAGTTCCTTCTTCCATCACACCAACTCTAAGTTTTGGCCCTTGCAAATCTCCTAAGATTGCTGTAGTGTAACCAAACTCTTCGTTTAATCCTCTAATGATATCGATTTTCTCTTTTACTCCTTCGTAATCTGCATGCGAAAAATTGATTCTAAACACATTAACCCCTGCTTCGATCATATCTTTAATGATCTCTCTTGTACTACAAGCGGGCCCAAGTGTAGCAACAATTTTGGTTTTCTTGTTTGTTAACATTTTTTTTAAAAAATTAGATTGTTTTTTGATTTTATTTTGTCTGTATCAACGACATAAATAGCCGCAATACTTTCTATTGTGTTTAATTTTTGTTGAATTTCTGAAAAATTAAGCGCCTCTTCGCTATTATCAATTTTCAGGAAAAAATCGACTTTTTTAAATTCAGGAAGTAAATGAATTGTTGTCGAAACCTCACTTGTTTCATTAGAAAACAAATTCTGAAAATCATTCGTACTCACAGAAATGATTTCATTTTTATTCTGAATTAAATTCCAGGAAACAGCTTTTTCTTCATCGTAATAATAGAATCTAGAAAAATTTGCTTCACCTTCCTTAGTTTGAGCATGGATCTCGTGTTTGCTCTTACTTAAGTTGATCGGAAGGATTTTATTAATAAAATAAGCCAATCTATAATCTTCTAATGAAGTATGAATTGCCATTAAATAATAATCAATTTCGTCAAATTCGTCTAAATCCAATTTATGAATAGCCATGTCTTGAAAAATCAAGTTGTAAATATACTATTTCTAAACGGAGCATCAACAGTTATGACGTGCTTGTTTTGTTAAATTATAAACGAAAACGTTGTAGACTTGTGATAGTTACAACATTTTTGCAGCTATTTCTTGTCAATTTTCTCTTGAAATGCAAAATAAGCTCTTTGCGATGCTTTTTCTTCTGCTTTCTTTTTTGAAGTTGCACGCGCTCTTGCGACAACTTTATCATCGATACTTAATTTAACACCAAATAAACGCTGGCCGTCTATGCCATTATCTTCAAAAATGTCATAATGAAAAACTCTTTTTTCTTTCTGACACCATTCGATAACAAGGCTTTTATAACTTATAACTTTTCCTTCTAGTCGAGCAATATCGACATAAGGAGTAACTACTCTTTTCTGGATGAATTTCTCGCAGAAAGCATAGCCTTTATCTAAATAAATTGCTCCAATTAAAGACTCAAAAATATTACCATGAATGTTTTCTCCAAAGTGCTGAATTGGCACTTTGCTTTCTACAAACTGTACTAAATTTAAATCTTTTCCTAATTCGTTCAAATGTTCTCGGCTCACAATTTTCGAACGCATTTTGGTTAAGTAACCTTCGTCGCCATTTGGAGCTTTATTAAATAAATGCGCAGCAATTACGGCACTTAACATAGCATCTCCTAAAAATTCTAAACGTTCGTAATTGATAGGATGCCCATTTTGATCTAACTTATTAGAAGAACGATGCGTGAAAGCCCTTCGATAAAAATCAACATTTGTAGGCGGAAAACCAAGAATTTTCTGAATAGTGTCAAAAAAAATCCCGTCTTCTAGAGAACGGGATTTAGAAAATATTTTTTTGATAATATTCATATACAGAAAATTAATCAGCTAGTTTTTTAAACAATACGCAAGCATTGTGTCCACCAAAACCAAATGTATTACTCATAGCAACATTTACTTCTCTTTTTTGAGGTTTGTTTAGAGTAAGGTTTAATGATGGGTCAATGTTTTCGTCAACAACAGTATGGTTAATCGTTGGAGGAACAATTCCGTGTTGCATTGCCAAGATAGAAGCAATAGCTTCAATAGCTCCAGCAGCACCAAGTAAGTGTCCTGTCATAGATTTTGTAGAGTTGATGTTGATGTTTTTAGCGTGATCACCAAAAACTTTACTAATCGCTTTTAACTCAGCAACGTCTCCTAATGGAGTAGAAGTTCCGTGAGTATTGATATGATCAACTTGATCAGGCGTCATTCCAGCATCTCTCAATGTGTTTTCCATTACTGCGATAACTCCAATTCCTTCTGGATGTGGTGCAGTTAAGTGGTAAGCATCTGATGACATACCGCCTCCGCCAATTTCGCAATAAATTTTTGCGCCTCTTGCTTTTGCATGCTCGTAATCTTCAAGAACTAATGCTCCTGCTCCTTCTCCTAATACGAAACCATCTCTAGTTGCGTCAAAAGGTCTTGAAGCCGTTTCTGGGCTTTCGTTTCTTGTAGATAAAGCGTGCATTGAACTAAATCCTCCCATACCAGCAATTGTAACTGCAGCTTCAGAACCACCAGAAACAATAACGTCGCACATTCCTAAACGAATGTAGTTGAAAGCATCGATTAATGCATTTGCAGAAGATGCACAAGCAGAAACCGTTGTGTAATTTGGTCCCATATATCCGTTACGCATAGAAATATGCGCAGGAGCGATATCAGCAATCATTTTAGGAATAAAGAAAGGATTGAACTTTGGAGTTCCATCACCTTTTGCATAATACAATACTTCATCTTGGAAAGTTTCTAAACCTCCAATTCCTGCTCCCCAGATAACACCAACTCTTTGTTTGTTTACGTTATCATTTGTGATTCCAGCATCTTTAATAGCTTCGTCACTGGCAGCAATTGCATATTGTGCAAATTTATCTAATCTACGAGATTCCTTGCGATCCATGTAATCTTCAATATTGAAGTTTTTCACTTCGCAGGCAAATTTCGTTTTGTGCTTCTCGGTATCATAATATGTGATCGGAGCGGCTCCGCTAACCCCATTCACAAGTGCATTCCAATATTCTTGGATATTATTCCCAATAGGAGTAAGTGCACCTAATCCTGTTACAACAACTCGCCTTAATGCCATAAATATGTGTTTTGTACTTTAAACAAATAAAACCCACGCTTTCTTAACTTAATTGTTATTTAAGAGCCATGGGAATTACAATAAAATATATCTTGTTTGATTGAAAATCAATCTAAATTTAAAATTTAAAAAAAAAAATAATAACACCCGACTCTTAAAAATTTCAAAAATCAAAAATCAGATTCCAACTGGAATTTGGAATTTCAAAAATTGGGACTTTTAGAAATCGGGTGTGGTATTATTATTTTTTTGCTTCTTCGATATAAGAAATAGCTTGACCTACAGTAGCAATGTTTTCTGCTTGATCGTCTGGAATTTGAATATCAAATTCTTTTTCGAATTCCATAATAAGCTCAACAGTGTCTAATGAGTCAGCTCCTAAATCATTAGTGAAGCTTGCTTCTGTTACAACTTCGTTTTCGTCAACACCTAATTTGTCTACGATAATCGCTTTTACTCTTGATGCAATGTCTGACATAATCTTTAATTTTAGAATTTAATTTGTTGGCAAAAATAAAAAACTTTATTTTAAAACCATGATTTAGTTAATAAATGTAACACTAATTTATAAAATTAATTTCAAGAAAGGTCTTTTAAAGCTATTTATTTTCGATTTTTATTCCGTTTTTTGCACTCTCAAAACACACAACTTTATGAAAAAAATTATCGTTTTCGCCTCAGGATCAGGAAGTAACGCAGAGAACATTATAAAATATTTTTCGAACACTGAAATTGCAAAGGTCGTTTCGGTCTTTACAAATAATGCTTCGGCAAAAGTGATTGAAAGAGCAAAAAATCATCAAATTCCTGTCGAAATCTTCTCAAAAAACGAACTTTTAGAAAGAAACGTACTACAAAAAGTACAGGAAATCGACCCGGATTTGATAATCTTAGCTGGCTTTTTGCTAAAGTTCCCAGAAAACATAATCGAACAGTATCCAAACAAAATAATTAATATCCATCCTGCCCTTTTACCTAATTATGGAGGCAAAGGAATGTATGGAATGCATATACATAGAGCAATCGTAAATAATAAAGAAAAAGAAACTGGAATCTCTATTCATTATGTTAATGAAAACTATGACGAAGGTGCGATTATCTATCAAGCAAATGTTGCCTTAACAGATGAAGATACTCCAGAAACAGTTGCAGAGAAGATTCATGAATTGGAGCAAAAACATTTTCCAGAAATCATCAAGACTTTATTAGAGCAATAAATTGTTTAGATCATTAGACTTCTTAGAAAATCTAACGATCTAATATCTAAGAAATCTAAATGTCTAAAAATCTAAGAAGTCTAAAATGACCCACGAAGTACACATATATACAGACGGCGCTGCTAAAGGAAATCCAGGAAATGGAGGTTATGGAGTCGTAATGGAATTAGTCGGAACACCGCATAAAAAAGAATTTTACGAAGGTTTTCGTTTGACTACTAATAATAGAATGGAGCTTCTAGCCGTAATTGTCGGTTTAGAAAAGCTGAAAAAACCGAACATGAAAGTTTTGGTAATTTCCGATTCTAAATATGTGGTAGATTCTGTTGAAAAGAAATGGGTTATGGGTTGGGAAAAAAAGAAATTTGCCGGTCGTAAAAACCCAGATTTATGGAAACGTTTTTTAATTGCATATCGCAAACACCAAGTGGATTTTAAATGGATAAAAGGGCACAACAATCATCCGCAAAACGAACGTTGTGATCAATTGGCCGTAATGGCTTCAATGCAACCGAAACTTTCTGTTGATGAATATTACGAAACTATCGGATCTAAAGAATAAAAAAAACGCATCAATTAATTGATGCGTTTTTCATTACTAATCTAAAATCTTTATTCTTTGTCCAAATCTTTTGCCGTTTTAAATCCAACCAAAAGTCCAATACCTGCCATTATAAAAATAATTGAAGGATAAACAGCCCCATCATTAAGAGAAGTGTAAGTTGTAATTACCAAAGCAAGGAAAATTCCAACACCACTACCGATTAATAAAAATGCCAGGTTTACTACAAGAATTTTCCATACCGAAACTCTATTTGTTTTTGATTGAAAAAAGATACTGGCATCAACACCTTTTTCTATAAGTGCTAAACGTTCTCTGTTTCTTGTTGAGTAAACTAAATAAACGATCCCAAAGATCATTGCAAAAAAACTAAGTGGTACTAAAATTTCTGGTCCCATGATTTTATATTTTTTAATTGATTGATACTCCATATGACGACACCTTTTAAATTGAGGTTACAAGAATTTGAAAAAAAATTCAATTTTTAAAACTTCAGAACCAAAACTTACTGATAATCAATTAATTTTAATCCTTGAAACCTTGTCAAAATTTTAAGTTTTAACAAAGTTTACCTATATATAGTTCCATCAATTGGAATTTGGGATTTAAAAATTGGAATTTTATTAGTTTGGAATTTATTTTAAAATTTCTGTAACCTAAACAAAAGACATGTCGTCTTATATAATATGAGTACTTTAAATGATCAGCATTATATCGACAGAATTCTGCAAGGCGAAACCAATTTGTTTGCCGTGCTGGTTGATCGTTATAAAGATATGATCTTTACATTATCACTCAAAATGGTCAAAAACAGAGAAGAAGCTGAAGAAGCCACACAGGACACTTTTATAAAAACGTTTAATTCGTTAAGCAAGTTCAAAGGCGATTCAAAATTTTCAACTTGGATTTACAAAATCTCCTATAATACATGTTTAGATCGTTTGAAGAAAAGCAAAAAAGAAGAACATAATATTTCCATTGATGAATTTTCGTCACATTTAATCAAAACAATGGAAAATGCTTTGAGTGCTTTAGAAGACAAAGAACGAAAGCAGGCAATTCAAAATTGCTTAAATTTGTTACCAAGTGATGACAATTTTTTGCTAACGCTTTTTTATTTTGAAGATCAGAGTTTAGAAGAAATTGGCAAAATCATGAATATAAATACTAATAATGTCAAAGTAAAATTATTTAGAAGCCGACAAAAATTAGCTACCATTTTAAAAACGCAGTTAGAACCCGAAATAGTTGAGTATTATGAAAGAGAGCGATAAAAACTTAGAAAACCTTATTGATAAAATGATGGCCGAAAACACACTGCAATCGCCATCTGCCGACTTTACTTCGAACTTGATGTCGCAAATTCTTGTTGCTGAAAAGGCAAAAATAAAACCATACAAACCTTTGATTTCAACATCAACATGGATTTTTATTGGTTTAGCAGTAATGCTGTTAGTTGTTTACAATGTTCTTTTTGCAGGAGCAGAAAATAATGTAAAAATAGGAAAAACATACACAGATAAAATTGCAGCGATCTTTTCTGGAATACATATTTCAAAAAACATCTTGTATGCCTTTTTGATTGTTCCTATTATGATGCTGATTCAGATTGGTGTTTTGAAAAATTATTTTGATAAAAAATATCAGATGTAATACTATTTTAAAAGAAATGAAAAATATCAAAATCAAAGGTTTTAAAGCATTTACATTTTTCCTCTTAAGTTTGTTGTTTTTTGTCTCGAGTTACGCTTCAGCAACTCCACCAAACTTTACTACTAAAGAAATAAAATTTGTTAGTGAAGGAGTTTCTCTTGCCGGAACTATTTTTACACCTAATAAGATACAGGCCGCCGTTGTAATTGTTCATGGATCTGGACAAGAAAAAAGAATGATAGACTTTGCCACAACTCTAGCCAATAATGGAATCGCAGTTTTAACCTATGATAAACGTGGAGTTGGAGAATCACAAGGTGTATATGCTGGGCCTGAAGTAGGAACCAACAACGTTGATTTTGCAAACCTAAACCTTTTATCATTAGATGCTAGTGCTGCTGTAAATACTTTATCTAAATCTTTATCAAACAATAAAATAGCAATCGGTTTAATCGGCGGAAGCCAAGCTGGATGGATAATTCCATTGGCTGCAGAAAAAAACAAGAAAGTCAAATTTATGACGATCTTTAGCGGAGCACTTATAACCGTTAAAGAACAATTGAGGTTCCAATTTTATACCAATGGAGATAAAAGTTTTTGGGATACGCATTCAGAAGAAGAAGCGAGAAAACATGTATTCAATGATCCAGACAAATATGAATTCATCGATACAAATCCTAATGATGTTCTTTCTAAATTGTCAATTCCAGGATTTTGGATTTTTGGAGGCAAAGACATTCAAGTTCCTGTGAAATTATCAATTGAATATCTTGATAAATTAAAATCTAAAGGAAAAAATTACGACTATAAATTGTTTCCAGATTTAGGACACAATACCGCATTTTCCAAATCTGAGGAACCGATGAAGGATGCAATTAATTGGATAAAAAATATTAATTTAAAAAAGCATTTTCAAGAAGCTGTAAAATAATCGCAATTTTTTTCGAAAAAGTTGCAACTTAACTCTAGAAAACATATTTTAAGCTTTCTAGCAAACCCATTTTAACCAATTCATTTACAATAGTTTTACTTCGAAATCGTTGTCATTTTTTTAAGAAAATTTTGAGAACCTAAACCATTGCAAGATTGTAACTTATGAAGTATCTTTGCACCCTAATTCGAAATTCATAAAATGAATAAACTATTGATTGTTGGAACAGTTGCTTTCGACGCGATTGAAACTCCTTTCGGAAAAACAGATAAAATTTTAGGTGGTGCTGCAACCTATATCGGATTATCAGCGTCATTTTTTAACTTACAATCAGCCATTGTTTCTGTAGTTGGCGACGATTTTCCTCAAGAACATTTAGATTTATTGACTTCAAAAAATATTGATATCTCTGGTATCGAAATTGTTAAGGGCGGAAAAACCTTTTTCTGGAGCGGTTTATACCACAATGATTTAAATTCTAGAGATACTTTAGTTACTGAATTGAACGTTTTAGCTGATTTTCAGCCGAAAGTTCCTCAAAACTACAAAGATGCTGATGTTGTAATGTTAGGAAACTTACACCCATTAGTACAAAGCAGTGTTTTAGATCAATTAGAGAAAAAACCAAAATTAGTTGTTTTAGATACAATGAACTTTTGGATGGACTGCGCTCTTCCAGAATTACTAGACGTTATTAAACGTGTAGATGTTATTACAATCAATGACGAAGAAGCAAGACAACTTTCTGGTGAATATTCATTAGTAAAAGCAGCTGCGAAAATTCAAGATATGGGACCAAAATATGTGGTGATCAAAAAAGGAGAACACGGAGCACTTTTATTCCACAACAGAGAAGTATTCTTTGCACCAGCTTTACCATTAGAAGATGTTTTTGATCCAACTGGAGCAGGAGACACTTTCGCAGGTGGTTTCTCTGGATTTATTGCGCAAAGCGAAAACATTTCTTTTGGCAACATGAAAAACGCAATTATTTACGGTTCAAATTTAGCTTCGTTCTGCGTAGAGAAATTTGGAACTGAAAGGATGGAAACATTAAGCAAGGCCGAGGTGGCGATTCGATTACAGCAATTTAAATCGTTAACTCAGTTTGACATAGAAATATAATGCCTAAGAGCCTCGGTAAAACGGGGCTTTTTTATTACGTTAATACACACAACTTACAACACACAAAAAAACAAAAAAAATGAGCGACGCTTTAAAACATGAATGTGGAATAGCTTTAGTTAGACTACTTAAACCGCTTGAATATTATAAAGAAAAATACGGAACTGCTTTCTACGGAATCCAGAAGATGTATTTAATGATGGAAAAACAGCACAACCGCGGACAAGACGGAGCTGGTTTTGCAAGTATAAAATTTGATGTTGATCCAGGACAACGCTACATTAGCAGAGTTCGTTCGAATCACGCGCAGCCAATACAAGACGTTTTTAAACAAATTAACGAACGCATTAGCGAAGAGTTAAAAGCGAATCCAGAATTGGGTGACGATATGAAAGAGTTAAAAGCAAATATTCCTTATGTTGGAGAATTGTTTTTAGGTCACGTTCGTTATGGAACTTTCGGTAAAAACAGCATCGAAAGTGTACACCCATTTTTACGTCAAAGTAACTGGATGCACCGTAACTTGATTTTGGCAGGAAACTTTAATATGACGAATGTTAAAGAACTTTTCGAAAATCTTGTTGAATTAGGTCAGCACCCAAAAGAAATGGCTGATACTGTGACGGTAATGGAAAAAATTGGCCACTTTTTAGACAAAGAAGTTATGCAATTGTACCAAGACTGTAAAGCTGAAGGATATTCAAAAAGAGATGCTTCTCCTGTAATTGCAGAGCGTTTGGATATTGCTAAAATCTTAGCTCGTTCTGCTAAAAACTTAGATGGAGGTTATGCAATGGCTGGTTTATTAGGTCATGGTGATGCTTTTGTATTTAGAGATCCTGCAGGAATTCGTCCAGCTTACTTTTATCAAGATGATGAAGTAGTTGTTGTAGCTTCTGAAAGACCAGTTATTCAAACAGTATTCAATGTACCTTTTGAAAAAGTTCAAGAAATCGATCCAGGAAACGCTTTGATTATCAAGAAAAATGGTAAAGTTTCTATGAATCAAATCTTAGAACCAACTGTTAAAAAAGCTTGTTCATTCGAAAGAATTTATTTCTCAAGAGGAAGCGATGCTGAAATTTACCAAGAACGTAAAGATTTAGGTAAATTAATTTTACCAGCTGTTCTTAAAGCAATTGACAGCGATACAGACAACACTGTTTTCTCTTATATCCCGAACACAGCCGAAACTTCATTTTATGGTCTAGTAGAAGCTGCTCAGGATTTCTTAAATCAGAGAAAAAACAATTATATTCTAGAAAATAGAAATACATTAACTGCTGATACGCTTCAGGAACTTTTATCTGTAAAAATACGTACAGAGAAAGTAGCAATTAAAGATGCTAAACTTAGAACTTTTATTACTGAAGATAGCAGCCGTGACGATTTAGTGGCTCACGTTTACGATGTTACTTATGGCGTAATTAAACCAGAAGATAACTTAGTTATCATTGACGACAGTATTGTTCGTGGTACTACACTAAAAATGAGTATCATTAAAATGATGGATCGTTTAAATCCAAAACGTATTGTAATCGTTTCATCTGCACCGCAAATTCGTTATCCAGACTGTTACGGAATCGATATGGCGAAACTAGAAGGTTTAGTTGCCTTTAGAGCAGCACTTGCTTTATTGAAAGAAAGAAACTTATACCATATTGTAGACGAAGTTTATGCTAAATGTAAAGCTCAAGAAAATTTCCTTGACAAAGATGTTGTAAACTATGTAACAGAAATTTACGATCAATTTACGCAAGAAGAGATTTCAGACAAAATTGCAGAAATGTTAAGTTCACCAGAAATCAATGCAGAAGTAAAAATCATTTTCCAAACGGTAGACGATTTACACATCGCATGTCCTAAAAATTTAGGTGATTGGTATTTTACCGGAGATTACCCAACTCCAGGTGGAAATCGAGTTGTAAACCGTGCTTTCATGAATTTTTATGAAGGAAAAGATGCTCGAGCTTATTAATAAAATACTAACAAAAGGTTAAATTGTGCATTTCATCGGTTTTTTTTGCCGTTCATCCTATTTCTTTGGTGAAATTGAAAAGCAATGATACTTTTGAAATACCATAACATTAGTAGGTTAAGTTTATGGTAGATTTGGGGCAAAAAGGGTGGAAGCAATTCCACCTTTTTTATTGGAATTAACTCAAATAATTTATAAACAGCCGATTACATCTCTTCATCGGATTTACTTACCTTTTATCTAAAATTTTTTCATCACAATAATAACTGCCATACATTTACTAAACCATAACATTAGTAGGTTAGTTTATGGTAGATTTGGGGCAAAAAAGGCGGAGTAACATCTGCCTTTTTTATTTTCAACAATCAATATATTGATTATCAGTTATTTAACTGCGTTTTATCGAATATAATTGCGTTTTATCTAAAAAATTTTCTTTATAAAAATGTCTGCCATACATTTACTGAACCATAACATTAGTAGGTTAGTTTATGGTAGATTTGGGGCAAAAAAGGTGGAAGAAATTCCGCCTTTTTTATTGAAATAAATTTAGAAATATTCAAAAAACATCATTATACGTCTTTAATCGGATATAGTTGCATTTTATCCGAAAAGTTTCTTTGAAAACAATAACTGCCATACCTTTACAAGACCATAACATTAGTAGGTTAAGTTTATGGTAGATTTGGGGCAAAAAAGGTGGAAGAAATTCCACCTTTTTTATTTTCTCTATTTTCTAAAAAAGAGAAAAGATCAAATAAATAGACAAATTCTAAAAATAAAAAAAAGACGACATCTTTCGATACTCGTCTTTTCTCTATATTCTTTACTTTATTTTCTTATTTGTCTAAAGCAAATCTTCTAGCAACTTCTGTCCAGTTAATTACACTAAAGAAAGCTTCAATATAATCTGGTCTTCTGTTTTGGTAGTTTAAGTAGTAAGCGTGCTCCCAAACATCCATTCCTAAGATTGGAGTTCCACCGTTACCAGCAACTTCTGGCATTAATGGATTATCTTGATTTGGAGTTCCAACAACTTCTAATTTTCCACCTTTTTGAACTGTTAACCAAGCCCATCCAGAACCGAATTGAGTAGCTCCAGCTTTAGCAAATTTTGCTTTAAATTCTTCGAAAGATCCGAAAGAAGCTTCGATTGCTGCTAATAAATCACCTGTTGGCAATCCTCCTCCGTTTGGAGACATTACAGTCCAGAATAAATTGTGGTTGTAGAAACCTCCACCATTGTTACGAACTGCTGCGTTTGATTTATCTAAGTTGATTAAGATATTCTCAATTGTTTTTCCTTCTAAATCTGTTCCAGCGATTGCTGCGTTAAGATTTGTAGTATATGCATTGTGGTGCTTTGTATGATGGATTTCCATTGTACGTGCATCAATATGTGGTTCTAATGCATCGTATGCATAAGGTAATTGTGGTAATTCAAAAGCCATGGTATTATGATTTTTATGGTTTATAAATAATTTATTCCAAATTTAGACATTTAACTTTGGAATTGAAAATACTATTTCGTTATAATTGAATTTAATTAACTGATAATTTACGTTTTTATTACATAAATACCTGAAAATCTTTATTTTCCATTAAATGTGGTCATTGTATTTTCCAAACCGGCCGTTCCGAAAGTTCGAATTATTTCTGCTGAGATTTCAAAACGCTCTGGCAATTTTGCTTCTTCTTCAGCATTCCACTCCCCTAAAACATAATCTACCTGCTGTCCTTTTTTAAATTGATCGCTAATACCAAATCTATAACGTGTATAGTTTTGTGTATTTAATACCAAATTGATGTTTTTAAGTCCGTTATGGCCGCCGTCGCTTCCTTTTGGCTTGATTCGAATGGTACCAAATGAAAGATTTAAATCGTCTGTAATGACCAAAATATTCTCTAACGGAATGTTTTCTTTATCCATCCAATATTTTACCGCTTTTCCGCTTAGATTCATGTAAGTATTTGGCTTTAAAAGAAAAAAGGTTCTTCCTTTAAATTTGTATTCTGCCATTGAACCTAATTTTACAGTTTCGAAAGAAAGACCTTCTTTTTTAGCTAAAAAGTCAAGTATTTTAAATCCGATGTTATGTCTGGTGTTTACATATTCGGCTCCGATGTTTCCTAATCCGACGATTAAATATTTTTTCATATTATCTATGTTCTCTTCTTTTGGTGTTGATGAAAACAGTTTTGTTATCCATTTTATCATTTGGCAAAAGTAAGGTTAATTAGGGAATTAGAAAATGTGTCAATTAGATAATTTCCTGCTGGTCGTGATTTGACCGCAAAGTTTACAGAGAGTTTTCGCAGAGAACGCGAAGAAATTATTAAAGTTTTTTTGTCTTGTTCAAAAGTTCGCAGAGATTTTAAGCTTAGAACCTTAGCATCTTAGCCGCTTAGAATCTTCAAAAAAAAAGCCCCAATCGTAAGATTGAGGCTTTTTGTATAGAGTGAAAAAAATTATTTTTTCTTTCCTTTTGCAGGAGCTTTTGCAGCTTTTGCAGCCTCTTGAGCAGCTTTCATAGCAGCACGAGAGATTCTCACTTGACAAACAACAGTGTTGTCTGGGTGCATAATTTTGTACTCTGGTTTTCCAACTTTAGTAACGTATAATTTGTTACCCATTTCAAGTGGAGTGATGTCAGCTTCAACGAAATCAGGAAGATTTGCTGGTAAAGCTTTAACTTTTAATTTACGTTGGTTAAGACGTAAAACACCTCCCGCAAGAACACCTTTAGATGTACCAACGATTTTCACAGGAACTTCCATTGTGATTTCTTTATCATCAAATAATTGGAAGAAGTCGATGTGTAAAATTTTGTCAGTTACTGGGTGAACTTGGATATCTTGCAAAATTGCATTGAATGATTTTCCTTTTCCAAGCTCAATCACAACTGTGTGTGCATTTGGAGTGTAAACCAAGTTTTTGAACGCCGCAACGTCTGCTGAGAAGTGTACTGCTTGATTTCCTCCGTATAACACGCAAGGAACCGCTCCAGCATTACGTAAGGCTTTAGTTGACACTTTGCCCACGCTTTCTCTTTCTGATCCTTTAATTGTAATCGATTTCATTGTAAAAAAATATAGTTATTAATAAAAAATATTCTGTTTGTATAAAGCTTAAAGCGTATTGCTTCTTACATTATAAATTTTCCACTGATGGAATTGTTGTGGTGAACCATTTGCATTACCTCAGCAAATAGAGGTGCGCAGCTTACCACTTTTATTTTGCTTGATTCTCTCTTTAACGGAATCGAATCTGTTACGATTAATTCTGTTAGTTTCGAGTTTTCAATTTTCTCGTACGCACCGCCAGATAAAATAGCATGTGTACAAATTGCTCTTACGCTTAGTGCTCCTTTTTCGATCATTAGGTCTGCCGCTTTCGCTAAAGTTCCTCCTGTATCGATCATATCGTCTACTAAGATTACGTTACGTCCTTTTACTTCACCAATAAGTTCCATAGTGTCGATAACGTTGGCTGCTTTTCTTTGTTTGTAACAGATTACTACATCTGATTCTAAAAACTTAGAGTAAGCATATGCTCTTTTTGAACCTCCCATATCTGGAGATGCAATTGTTAGATTTTCTAACTTTAAACTTTCTACGTACGGTAAAAAGATTGTAGATGCAAATAAATGATCTACTGGTTTTTCAAAGAATCCTTGAATTTGATCTGCGTGCAAATCCATTGTCATGATTCTTGTTGCTCCTGCAGCTGTTAATAGGTTTGCTACTAACTTTGCTCCAATCGGAACTCTTGGTTTGTCTTTTCTATCTTGTCTTGCCCAACCAAAATAAGGCATAACAGCTGTAATGTGTCTTGCTGATGCACGTTTTGCTGCATCAATCATTAACAACAATTCCATTAGATTATCTGCACTTGGAAAAGTTGAACATACGATAAAAACTCGTAACCCTCTAATTGACTCTTCGTAAGACGGCTGAAATTCTCCATCGCTATACGTTGACATCGTTACTTTTCCTAACGGAATTCCGTAGTCTTTTGCAATTTTTTCTGCAAGATAAACACTTTGTGAACAAGCAAAAATTTTAGCTTCTGGTTCTAGGTGCGACATTATATGTGTTGTTTTATTCCGCTACATTTAATAGAATTTTGCTCTATCATTTCTGCAAAGCTCAATACGCTTAAATATCTCGGATGTAGTTAGTTGTGTGTGCGTCGTTTTAACGAGCTGCAAATTTATAAAATTTATTGACACTGAAAGTAAAAAATTTAAGTATTTTTATTAGAATGTTTAATTTTATTTTTTACATTTGCACCGTGTTAAAGGAACGACATCATTTATGACTTCGTTCTATTGCGTTAAAATAATCGCTTTTGATTATTTTTTCGTCTGCTAAGCCCGGATGGCGGAATTGGTAGACGCGCTGGTCTCAAACACCTGTGGGAAACCGTGCCGGTTCGACTCCGGCTCCGGGTACGAAAAACCTCTTCTTAACGGAAGAGGTTTTTTCTTTTATATCCAAACTAATCCTTCGGTTTATGAATATGGGGTTTTAAAATTGGATGTTTTGGCTGATTTGGCGGAGTAACACGTCTTCTTTCGTCTGGTGTTCCATCTGGCGTTTTGGGCTTTGGCCCTGGCTTAATTGCTTCAATTGTTTCCATAATTGATTTTTAAAATTTAAAATTATTTTTCGCGAGACTATCTCTAATCCACAAATAACCTTAACATTTACTTTAATATATTACGGAAAACCATAGACTTTTATATTTTAAAAGCCTCACAACTCGCATTATGCAAAACCGTAAAATTGCACGAATTAGCAATAAAACACAACTGATTTGCTTTTTTATGCAGCTCTAAAGCCAATTCTACTTTGTCTGAGTTTACAATTGTAACTTTTGGATTTAATCGAACTTCTATAAAGCGGCCGCTGCCGTCTGGATTTACTTCTAAGGTTGCTTCTGCGTTGTCCGAATAATTTAGAACTTCTATTCCATTTTGAGAACAGACATATAAATACGACATCATGTGGCAGGAAACTAAACTGCTTAACAACAAATCTTCTGGATTGTATAATTCTGGATCGCCTTTGAAAGCTTTTGCTGCAGAAACATCTAAAACGGGCTTTCCTTCAATTTGAATTTGATGACTTTTACTGTAGAATCTTTTGGATGATTCAATTGGAGTTTGTTTAGAAGTCCAGTTTAATTGTGCTTTGAATAGATGTTTCATTTTGCTAAGTTAAGACTTTAAGCTGTAAATGAATAAATCTCGCAAAGTCACAAAGTCACAAAGTTTATTTTCTTAGCGTCTTCGCGACTTTGCGAGATTCAAAACTATTTTTTGAATATATGTTTAATAAAACACAATTCTATTAATCTAATTTTATTTCCCCCATTTAGTCCAATCTGAATCTGGTCTTTTAAAGGGTTCTGATAAAAACTTATTTGCTATTGCATTAAACACTTCCGGGCTTGAAGCAGGTGCAAAATGGGTTTCTCCAGGCATAATACATAACTGTGCTTTAGGTATATTTTCGAAAATTTCAACCGTATGCTCATTTCTAATTATGTCTTTATCTCCACCTATTACAAGCACTTTTGCTTTAATTTTTGATAAATCTTTCGATGAAATATTAGGCTGATATGCTACAAGTCCGGAACGTTGTTTCATTAGATCCCAATTCTCGCTCGTGTCTTTTTCTTTAATTTTCGAAAGAAACATTTTTCTCATGCTCTGAAGATCTTTTATCACCCACGAATTAACAGCTGTAGAATCAGGTCTTAAATTGGCACCCATTGCTACAATTTTTTTCATTTTTGACTTTCCTGAAATGCCCATTTGTAATGCGACAATTCCTCCATCACTCCAACCAATAACACTTATCGAATCTAATTTTAACTGATTAACTAATCCTTCCATATCTTTTGTGATTTGGACAAAGGTTAAAGAATCCGTTTTTAATTCAGATTTACCATGCCCTCTGCTATCAGCAGCAATAACTCTATATTTTTTTTTAAAATAATCAATCTGATTTCCCATTGCTTCTATGCTTCCATTATTTCCATGTATCAATAACAAAGGTTCGCCTTTTCCGTATTCTTCATAGTAGATTTTAGCTCCATTGATTGTCGCAAATTTTCCAACAGCCGCATTATTACCATAAGGCGTATCAAATTTAAAATTCATCTGAACCTGAGCGTTTGCTATTACACATACAGAATAGGCTAATATCAATATTAGCAATTGAATTGGTTTCTTCATAAGTAAGTTTTTTTAGGATAGTTATTTCTCAAATGTAAGAAAGTTTCGAATAAATCAACCAAATACTTTAATTGCAATTTATTTTAATATCCACAAATAAAAAAAAAACTCGAAAGGAGCACTTTCGAGGTTTTTAGAGAATTACTAACTAATTAACAGATAATAAACTACTTCTGCACAGAGAATTTAAATGTAGTTTTCGTTTTATAATTTTCTCCCGGGTTTAAAACCGTTGTCGGGAAGTTTTTCTGGTTTGGAGAATCTGGATAATGCTCTGTTTCTAGACATAATCCTGTTCTGTGCGCAAAAGTTCCTCCGTTTGGCATTGGCAAAGTTCCGTCAAGGAAATTTCCAGAGTAGAATTGAATTCCAGGTTCATCTGTTGTCATTTCCATAACTCTTCCGCTTGCTGCGTGGTAAACTTTTGCAATGATTGTTTTTCCTTTTTCAGGATTGTTCAACACCCAGCAGTGGTCGTAACCTTTTCCTCTTTCTAACTGCTCATTTTTAGCATTGATATCTTTTCCAATTAATTTTGGAGTTCTGAAATCGAACGGCGTACCAGCAACATCATCTAATTTTCCTGTCGGAATTAAAGTCGCATCAACTGGAACTAATTTATCTGCATTTAAAGTCAATTCGTGATCTAGGATTGTTTTTGTAAAATCTCCAGATAAATTGAAGTATGAATGTTGTGTCAAATTAACAACCGTTTTTTTGTCTGTTGTTGCTTCGTAAAGCACTTCCAACTGATTGTCATTTGTCAATGTATACGTTACAATAACTTTCAGATTTCCTGGATAACCTTCTTCCATATCTTTACTTAAATAAGATAATTTTAAAGAAGCTGTATCTCCAGATTTAACCTCATCTGCTTTCCAAACTACATTAAAAAATCCTTGCGGACCGCCGTGTAAAGCATTTGGCGCGTTGTTGATTGCCAATTGATATTCTTTTTCGTCAAGCGAAAATTTCCCTTTTGCAATTCGGTTTCCGTATCTTCCAATTAAAGCTCCAAAGAATGGATTTTCTTTTTCGTATTGTGCCAAAGAACTGAATCCGATTACTACATTTTCAGAAACACCTGCTTTATTCGGCACTTTCAAATCTGTAATTCTTCCACCAAAAGTGATGATGTCAACTTCCATCCCATTTTGGTTTTTCAGTTTATAGCTCTCTACTTTTTCGCCTTTGGCAGTAGTTCCGTATTCCGATTTATCGATTGTAACTAATGCTTTTTCATCAGTTGCCACTTTTTCTGTATCAGCTTTTTTATCGCCTTTACATTGAACTGAAACTGCAGCCAAACTCAAAAGGCTAATTCCGAAAACACAACGTTTTAATGCATTCATAAATGATATTTTTTTGGTTTTGTGAAAAGTTAAAAATAAGAAAAAATCTTAGAATCTTAGAATCTTAGCAACTTAGAACCTTAGTACCTCAGATTAAAGTCCATGTTGAAACAAATGGAAATATGCTTCGTTCGCATTGATTTTATCCTTAAACTCTCTTACAGTCGTTTTCTCATCAATAACCAATAATTCGATTCCTGCGATGTCTGCGAAATCTTCCATATATTCTGTTGTGATCGATTGGCTGTAAACCGTGTGGTGTGCTCCTCCAGCTAAAATCCAAGCTGTTGCTGCCACTTCTAAATTTGGTTTACAATCCCAAAGAACGCGTGCAACTGGAAGTTTTGGCAATTCTGCCATTGGTTTTACTGCTTCCACTTCGTTCACGATTAAACGGAAACGAGTTCCCATATCAACCAAAGAAACGTTGATTGCATCACCAGCAGGAGAATTGAATACCAAACGAGCTGGATCTTCTTTTCCTCCAATTCCTAATGGATGTACTTCGCAAGAAGGTTTTCCGTCAGCAATAGATGGACAGATTTCCAACATGTGAGAACCTAAAACATATGATTTTTGCGGTGTGAAGTGATAAGTATAATCTTCCATGAAAGAAGTTCCGCCTTCAAGACCAATACACATTACTTTTAAAGCTCTAACCATTGCAGCGGTTTTCCAGTCTCCTTCTCCACCAAAACCATAACCATCGGCCATTAATCTTTGTGTTGCGATTCCTGGTAATTGTTTCCAAACTCCAAGGTTTTCAAATGTATCTGTAAAAGCTCCAAATCCTCCTTCTTCAAGGAAAGCTCTTAATCCTAATTCGATTTTTGCTGCCTCAACTAATGAACTTCTTTGTGCTCCACCTTCTTTTAAAGAATCAGTTAAGTTATAAGAAGATTCATAAACTGCTAATAAATCAGCTAATTGTTTATCTGTTACTTTTTCGATATGTTTTGTAACATCTGAAGAATCGTATCCGTTTACCGACATTCCGAAACGAATTTGAGCCTCAACTTTGTCACCTTCTGTAACGGAAACTTCACGCATATTGTCTCCAATACGAGCTACTTTTAAGTTTTGAAGTTCATCCCATCCTAAGACAACTCTTGACCAAATTCCTAATTGTTTTTGAACCCTTTGGTCTTCCCAGTGTCCTACTACAACTTTACGTTTTTTACGTAAACGAGACATGATGAAACCAAATTCGCGATCTCCGTGAGCCGATTGGTTCAAGTTCATGAAATCCATATCAATGCTTCCCCACGGAATTTCAGCGTTATATTGTGTATGCAAGTGGCATAATGGTTTTTTAAGAATATTTAATCCGCCAATCCACATTTTTGCTGGAGAGAAAGTGTGCATCCAAGCGATAATTCCGATACAGTTTTTAGCTGAGTTTGCAGCCAAACATACATCTAAAATTTGCGAAGGAGATTTCACCACATCTTTGTAAACCACTTTTACTGGAATTGAAGATGAAGCATCTAATCCTTTTGCAATAATTTGAGAATGTTCTGCTACTTTTCTAAGTGTTTCTTCACCATATAATTCTTGGCTTCCTACTACAAACCATACTTCTTTTTGAGAAATGTCTATCATTTTATTATTTTTTGTTTCAAGTTTCACGTCCAAGTTTATTGAATCTGAAAATCTTGAATTGTTATGTTTACTATTTTATTTTTGGTTTTGTGATATTTCAGATTTCAATCCTAAATCTAAAATCTACACTCTAAAATCTAAAATCATTATTGTCCGTAGTACGAATCTTTTCCGTGTTTACGGTTGTAATGTTTCTTTATTAATGAATCTTTTAATCTTGGTGCGTTTGGATTTATTTGTAAAGTCAGATACGCCATTTCTGCCACAACTTCTAAAACTTTACTGTTGTAAACCGCTTTTGCAGCATTTTTTCCCCACGCAAACGGACCGTGATTTCCAATTAAAATCATTTCTACTTCTTCATAAGAAAGATTCTTTTCTTTGAAGCAATCCAAAATCTGAATTCCAGTATTGTGTTCGTAGTTTCCTTCAATTAAATGATCTGCCATCGGGGGCGCACACGGAATATCAGCCGTTAAGTGATCAGCATGTGTCGTTCCGAAAATCGGAATATCTTGTTGCGATTGTGCCCAAGCCACAGAGTAGGTCGCGTGCGTATGAGCCACTCCGCCTATATTTGGCCAGTTTTTGTATAAATAAGCATGCGTTTTAGTGTCAGAAGACGGACGCATCGTTCCTTCGATAACATTGTTGTCAAAATCGACAATTACGATATCTTCAGGTTTTAAATCTTCGTAAGGAACACCGCTTGGTTTAATAGCGAAAACACCATTTTTTCTGTCCACAGCACTTACATTTCCGAAAGTATACACCACCAAATTCAATGCATTTAACTGCATGTTGGCTTCGTAACATTCTTGTTTTAAATCTTTATAAAGAGAACTCATTTTGAGAAATTTTAATAGTTGGGTCAGCAAAAGCACTTAATTGTTCGTACCCTACAAGCAATTTGTTATAAGCTGCCACTTTATCTAATTGAGGGAAATATTCTCCATCAAAATCACTTCCGATTTTTTGGCTTGCTTCGATTACGTTTGGATAAATTCCAGCTGCAACTGCTGCATAAATTGCCGCTCCTAAAGCAGGAGTTTGGTCTGAAGCTGCCACTTTAATTGGCTTGTTTAAAACGTTTGCCAAAGTCTGCATGATAAAAGGCGATTTACGAGCAACACCACCGATTCCGATAACGCTGTCGATTTTTACACCTTCTTCTTCAAAACGGTCTACAATTTTCTTCGCTCCAAAACAAATTGCGTTTACTAAAGCTTTGAAAATATGAGGTGCTTTTGTTCCTAAAGATAAATTTGAAATCGCGCTTTTCACTTCCTGATTTGCATCTGGAGTTCTTCTACCATTGATCCAATCTAAAGCAATTGGAAGACTTTCTGAAACTGGAATTTTCTCTGCTTCTTTCGTTAATTCAACAATTAATTTATCGCTGAATTCTTCTCTTAATTGTTCTTTTTGAGCATCATTTAAAGTTGATGAAGAAGCTAATAAATGTTCAGTCGGCCACATTAATAATTCTTTGTACCAAGCCAATAAATCACCAAAAGCCGATTGTCCTGCTTCCAGACCAATAAATCCTGGAATTACAGATCCGTCAACTTGACCACAGATTCCGCGAACGGTTTTTGTTCCCACTTCGTCATAAGAACCAACTAAAATATCGCAAGTTGAAGTTCCCATAACGCGAACTAAAGTATTCTCTTCGATTTTAGCTCCAACTGCTCCTGAATGCGCGTCGAAAGTTCCAACAGCCACAACCGTTTCTGTAGAAAGTCCCAAACGATCTGCCCATTCTTTGCTCAATTTTCCTGCAACTAAATCTGAAGTATAAGTTTCATCATATAAATTGCCACGCAAAGTCGCTAAATACGGATGTAATTTTTCTAAGAATTCAACAGGAGGTAATCCATTCCAGTCTGCATGCCACATTGCTTTGTGACCTGCTGCGCAACGGCTTCTTTTGAATGTTTTTAAATCTTTATCTTCAATCAATAAATACGTCATTAAGTCGCAGTGCTCCATCCAAGTGTGTGCTGCATTTCTAACCGCTTCGTCTTGTCTTGCAATGTGAAGGATTTTTGCCCAAAACCATTCAGAAGAGTAAATTCCTCCCACGTATTTTGTCACGTCTTCTCCGCCCCAGCTTACTGCCAGTTCGTTGATTTCGTTTGCTTCATTTATAGAAGTGTGATCTTTCCATAAAACCATCATCGCATTTGGATTTTCTTCAAAACCCGGAGTTAATGCTAATGGCGTTCCGTCTTTTGTAACCGGCACCGGAGAAGATCCTGTTGTGTCGATACAGATTCCGCGAACCAATGAAGGATCAACTTTACTTTCTTTTACAACGTTTTGAATTGTAGTTTCTAATCCTTCGATATGATCCAAAGGATGCTGGCGAAATTGGTTTATAGAAGCATCACAATATTGTTTGTTTTTCCATCTTTTGTAATGAGAAACATTCGATGCCAGCTCCTGCCCATTTTCTGTATCAATAAGCACCGCACGAACAGAATCTGTTCCGTAGTCCAATCCTATTACATAATTTTTCATTCGTATTTTATTTTTAAAATATTGACAAATATAATTATTAAAAATTTATAAGTGTACAAAAAACACTTAATAAAATTCTGCTCCTTAATTTTTACAAAAAATGCATCAAAACAAAGATTTAAGTTCAAAACAAAAAATAAATGTCAATGTTACATTTATAATATTGCGATTATTTCATCTTAATCTTCAAAACAGTCGCAGAGTTAGCTGGAAAATCTTAGTCAGCTTAGTTAAATTCGAATATTGGTGTGCCGTTTTTATCAAATTTTAATTTCATCATTCTCGCATGACGATTAGGATCGTATAACGGATCTGCAATAATTTCTTTTAACGGCCTTTTATCTGTCGCAGGCACAACTTTCGGATCACCAACAGCTTTTTCGTAATCTCTTGCATGATAAATTACTAATGGATCTCCGTTTTCATCTACTGTAAATGAATTATGCCCTGGCCCATAAATATGTTTTGCTTCATTGGTTTTTAATACTGGATATCTCGATTTTTTCCAAGAATTTCTATCTAGCAAATCAGCATTTTCATCTGCTTCCATCATTCCCATACTGTAACAAGAACCCGTAGCACTTGCCGAAAAAGTAATGTAAATTTTTCCTTTGTGTTTAAGAAATGCAGGCCCTTCATTTACCCAAAAACCGATGCGTTCCCAATCATAATCTGGAGTTGTTAGCATGAATTGAACTGTTTTTAGTTTTACAGGTGATTCCATTTCGGCTAAATACAAATTAGACGCCGCGAACTGCCCGCCTGTTTTTTCTGCCCAACAGAAATAGCGTTTGTTTTTATGCTCAAATACAGTTCCGTCCAAAGAAAAATCGATAAAGCTTTTTGGATCTGCGTCAGCTGCTTGCATTTGCCCCAATTCAATCCATTTGTCATGCAAAGGATCTTGACCTGTACATTCCAAAACATAAGGTCTTAATCTCCAAATATCATCTTCTTGGCTTGCTGCAAAATACACGTACCATTTTCCATCTAAATAATGAAGTTCAGGAGCCCAGACATGACGGCTCATTGGTCCGCTTTTATGTTTTTCCCATACTCTAAAAGTTTCAGCATTTTGAAGCTCATTAATAGACTTTGCGCGTCTTAACTCTATAGCATCGTAGGTTGGTACCGATCCTGTAAAATAGTAATATCCATCTGTATGTTTGTAGATAAAAGGATCTGCTCTTTGCAACACAATTGGTTTGTTCGTTAAAGTTGTTTTTGTAGTAGTCTCTTCTTTTTTAGACAACTCTTTTTCTGCTTTTTTATCTGAACAGGACGAAACACTTACAAAAACAACGGCTGAAAGTGCCCAATTTTTTAATACGGTTATTTGCATGTTATATTGGTTTGTTTGAATCTAATTTATTTATGAGGAATTCAGTTTTTATAATCAATCCACACTTTCATTTTTCCAACTCCGCGATTTGACCAAGAATAATATGGAATGGCTTTGAATTTTGAATTTTCTATCACATTTACACCTTGCAATAAATTGGCTTCTTTTCTTACTTTGAAAGTATCTGAAGCTGAAATATCGATCTTATCAAAATTGTTTTTATTGTCAATTTCTTCAACCGCATATACTAGTGGACCGTATTCTAAAGAGACTTTGTTTTTATTGGTTTCTACTTTAGAATTTGTTTCTACTTCTTGAACTTCCATTGGGAAATTAAGTGCGATTTTGTCTCCTTTTTTCCAATTTCTGGTTACATTGAAATAGCCGTTTTCAGGCTGAATTGCTAAAGTTTCTCCGTTTACAGAAATCGTTGGTTTTTGAGTTGAGGCTTTTTTGTAAGTGTATAAATCCCCTGGCAGAACTTCATTTCTAGCCCAGCCCGGAACGCGTAGTTTGATCGTAAATTGGCTTTCTTTTTTAGGATTAACCGAGACTCCTACTTTTCCATTCCATGGATAAGAAGTCTGTTGCGAAATTTGCAAATCTGTTTTCCCTAATTTAAAAGAAGCATTATTTGAGGCATATAAATTTACATATAAAACATCATTTGTTTTTGAATAAATTAAACCTGGAATTGATGGAATAAAACGAATCAAATTAGTCGGACAGCAAGAACAGTCAAACCAACCCTGACGTGTACAAGAACCTCTGTTTGATTTGTAAATGCCATCAGCTTCTAAGGCATTTGGATAGAAAAATTGTTTTCCGTCAAGCGAAATACCCGAAATTAATCCGTTGTACATGGATCTTTCGATGACATCAAAATATTCTGATTTTCCGTATAAATTATGCAATCTGTGATTCCAATATACATCGCCAATTGCAGCACAAGTTTCGTTGTAAGCCGTAAGATTTGGCAATTCGTAATTTGCTCCAAAAGCTTCTCCGTCGTGTCTTGATCCGATTCCGCCTGTGATGTACATTTTTTTGTTGACCATATTATTCCAGATCGTATTTACGGCATTTTCATAGGCTTTATCTTTGGTTATTGCCACAATATCCGTCATTCCTGCGTACATATAAACGGCACGCACGGCATGCCCAACAGCTTCTTTTTGATCCACAACAGGCATGTGATCTTGAGCGTATTCACCATATAATTTATGATTGTTCGGATTTCCACGATTGTCCAAATAATATTTTGCCAATTTCAGATAATCTTCTTTTCCTGTAATCTGATACAGTTTTATTAAACCCGTTTCCACAATCTGATGTCCTGGAACTCCTTTTACCTGACCTGGATTATCTCCAAAAGTTCGCACTAACATATCTGCCGCTTTTATAGCAATATCTAGAAAATTAGTTTTTCCTGTTGCTTCATAATGCACGATTGCCGCTTCAATTAAATGTCCTGGATTGTACAATTCGTGACTTATTTGTAAAGATTCCCAGCGTTTTCCTTCGATTACAGGAACCCAAGGCGCTGGCGGTTTTGCTGGATTTATAGTTCTCCAAGTTGTAATGTATCCGTCTGGTTCTTGACCAATTTTTACAATGGCAATCATAGAATCCAGAACTCTTTCTAATTTAGGATTTGGTGCGCTGATTAAAGTGTTTGATGCTCCTTCGATAATTTTGTAAACGTCTGTATCATCAAAAGGCATATCTCCTCTCGTTGTTCCCGTTTTTTGTTTTCCCGCAATTAAAAAATTCTCAAAACGGCCTTCTTCGTCACATTTCTTGATAGCGTATTCTATCGTTACTTCCTGCACTCTTTTGATAATTGGAAGCCAGAAAGAATCGGTTAGTTTTACATTTTGAATGTTAACGGGTTCGATTTCATAACCTGCTTTTAAAACTGATGTTTTATTCTGCACGACATTGTTTTTGGTCTCTTTACAAGAAGCCAAAACCAGAAGTGACATGAAAATCGTTAAAATTGGTAAGTTGTATTTCTTCATTATTCTTCTATTCTATTTTAAAACAGGCCACAAATCGGCGTCCCATTGCATTTCTCGAACTACTAATTTTGGCGTTCCGTTAGTTTTCTTTTCGTAAGCGTGATAAAACATATAATCTTTTCCGTCGAAAGTATAAGCGCTGTTATGTCCAACTCCAAAATAATTTTCGTCTCCTTGAACTACTAGACTTCCTCCGCCTTGATCGAGCTGTTTTCCGTCTTTATCAACATAAGGTCCCGTTACATTTTTTGATCTTCCAACAACGACTTTATAAGTACTTTTTTCTCCGCGACAGCATAAATCCCAAGAAAGAAATTGGTAATAATAACCATTCTTCTTAAAGATAAAAGGAGCTTCAAGCGCGCCATCTCCTGGATCTGAATCGGCTAATTCGAAACTTCTTTTACGTTTTGAAATCGTGTGCCATTCTTGAGGCTGAGCAATTGATTTTAAATCAGGATTTAATTTTACCAATTTCAATCCTTCCCAAAAAGAACCAAAAGAAAGCCACGGCGTATTGTTTTCATCAAAAACCAAATTCGGATCAATTGCATTCCACATATCTCGATTTGGCTGTGATTGAATTACAATTCCTTGATCGACCCATTTGTAATTTTTATCTTTTGGATTTAAAGTCGTATTGGTCGCAACGCCAATCGCCGAAGTATTTTTAGCGAAAGCGGAAACCGAATAATACAGATAATAAGTATTGTTGTGGAATGAAATATCCGGCGCCCAAATATGATTTTTGAAATCGGCTGCAACTCCATCTGCCCAAACTGGTTTTTCTGCGAAAACTTGCGGTTCTTTGTTCCATTTTTTTAAATCTTTCGAACTAAAAACACTGATTCCGTTTCCTGTGCAATACAAATAATAAGTGTCTTTTTGTTTGATAACAACTGGATCGTGCACGACAATTTTCTGCGCCATAACCACTGAAGTTATGAGCATTAGAAAAACCGAAATTGCATATTTTATGTTTTTGTAAACCATATAAGTGATATAAGTAAATTTAAGTTCAAACCTCAACTGAAAACTGTGACTGCAACTGAACACTAAAAATTATTGAATCCCCTCAGATGTCATAACAACACGTTTCATCGTTCCGTCTTTGTTATAAAATAATTTATCGACACAAACTGATCTTCTAAAACTTCCTCCATTTGGTTTTGACGCTCCATTATGATAAATGAAATACGATTGTCCTTTAAAATCAATTATCGATTGATGGTTCGTGTTGCTGTTTCCCGCTAGTTCATTCAAAATTCCTTTAAACTCCCAAGGTCCTGTGATTGATTTACTCATCGCGTAAGCAATCTTTTCTGGAAATTCATAAGCATACGATAAATAATACCAACCGTTATGTTTGTGAATCCAAGGCGCTTCTGTAAAATTTGGCAATTTTATATGATAGATTTCTCCTTCTATTTCGGTCATATTTTCTTTTAATTTAGCATAATGACAAGCGGTATTTCCCCAAAATAAATAGGCTTGTCCATCAGTATCGATAAAAACCGTCGGATCGATATCGTCCCAACCTATATCGCTAAATTTGGTCATATCGTTGGTAATTAATGCTTTTCCTAATGCATCTTTAAAAGGTCCAAGCGGATTATCGGCCACAGCAACTCCAATTGATTTTCCAGGAATTGTGCCGTGTTCAACCGTTACATACCAATAAAATTTTCCGTTTCTTTCTATTACTTGCGAAGCCCACGCATCGCTTTTCGCCCATTTAAAATCGGTTACTTTTAATGGTACGGGATGTGATTCCCATTTTTTCATATCAGAAGAAGAATACACGAGCCACTCGTTCATTTTATAAAAATTAAAATCGTTTGGCGCTTCGTCATGACCTGCATACAAATACACTTTGTCTTTGTAAACTAATGCAGCAGGATCTCCTGTATATTTATCTGTAATAATTGGATTGTTGAATTTTACCGATTGTGCAGTTGCTGCAATCGATAAAAGCAAAACGGACAGGCTTGTAAATAGGTTTTTCATTGTTTTATTTTTTTGCCACGAATTGCACCAAATTTCTCGAATTTTTAATTTGTGTGAATTAGTGAAATTCGTGGCTTATTTTTTTCTCTCGCAGATTTGGCAGATTGCACAGATTTTAATAATTGGAATTTTCTAATTTATTTTTTTACCCCAAACTGCTAATCCCGCGCTATTAATTCCGGTATAGGTTAACGTCACTTTTCTAGTTGCTGATTCCCAATCCCAAGCATCGATGACATTACATTTAACTCCGTTTATGGTGGCGATTTTTTTAGCTGGATCGTAAGACCAAGTTCCTGTTATATCACCGCTTACTTTTTTGTCAGCCGTTAGAAAAATCGTAACTGCTTTCTGCATGGTTTTGTATTGATAATTCATGGTAATTTGTTCCCAAGTTCCTACCAGATTTCCTTCTGCAAAAGTGGTAGTTGGTACTCCAGCATAACGTTCTGGTTCTATAACAGGCCAACCGTCTTCTGTCCATTGAATTCCGTGAACGTGTCCCATCATGACTGCATTTGAAACTGCAATTCCGGCAACACCTTCTGGCAGACGTGCTTGTGAAGCATAAAACCATTGTTTGGTATCTGGATTTTGAAAAACAGCGCAGTGCGCAAATCCAACCCAACCTGTATGATTTTTAAATTGATACGGATGCGTAACCAAAGGATAACATTCCGCTCCATTTGTAATACTCATTCCTGTATTGGTTACATAAGGCCCGAGAATGTTTTTAGAACGCGCCACACGAGTATTGTAAGCCACCGATAATTCGTCATAAGCCAAAAACAAATAATAATATTGAGTATCTGGATTGTAGATAATCTCTGGTCCTTCAAGTGCTTGCCAACGGTTTGTATTAACGTTTCCGCGACCAGCAATTCGAACTCCGTAATCGTCGATTGTTTTTAATTTATCTGGTTTTCCTGTTGTTGGATTTAGTTTTAAAGCCGCAATTCCAGAATGCCAAGAACCGTAAATTAAATATTGCTCACCTTCAGGAGTTTCAATAAAACTTGGATCGATGGCATTGAATTTAAAATAGGCATCCCAATCGTTTCCTCCATTTCTAACATAACTTTTTACGCCATCGGGTTCTGAGCAAACTACCATTCCTTTGTCAACCCAATTATTAGAAGCCAAATCTGTAGTTTCTGCCAAACCAATAAAAGCGCGTTCTGACCAAGAAGTATTGGTATCTGTTCCAACAATTGGATTCGTAACCACAATGCTGTAATACATTCTGAAAACATTCCCCACTTTTCGAACGCAAGGTGCCCAAAATCCGTAATTTGGATTTTCTATCGGAGGAAGAGCTGGATTCATTCTCGCCCTTTTATTGTTTAAAGAATCTTTTACCCAAGCCGGAGCTGTAGTCATAGAAGACCCCATAAATTCCCAATTGATTAAATCTTTTGATCTTCTGTAGAAAAAATGTCCGTTTCCATCATGCGCGTTTCCGTATGAAGCATCCGTTTGATACATATAATAGTATTCTCCCGATTTCTCAACTGACGGATCGTGTACGTTTGCCAGATTCCATTGTGATCTATTTGCCCAACTTGCAAATGCCGTGTAATTGTCTGCGTAAGTTGGTCCTGCAAATGTTGGCGTAACCACAGGCGGATCAACTACTACTGGCGGTTCTGGATCTAATGCCGGATCATCTTTGGAGCAGCTTGCCATTAAAACTGCTGCTGCAAAAACTCCGATAAAAGAAATGGTTTTTAAAATGAAGTTTTTCATCTGCTTCTATTTTATTTTCCTTCTAAAACAACTACTGAGAAAGGAGGAATAGTAATTTCAAGTTTTTCTTTTTTGTTTTCGAAACCTTTAAAAGCTGTTGGAACAATTTTATTCGGGTTTTCGAATGAATTGTAATCTTGTAATTTAGCTGATGTGATAACCGTTCCTGTGAAGTTTTTGACTCCTAAATCTTTCACATCAATTTCGATTTTGTTTTTGTTTTTTGCGTCTACATTCACTAATGAAATATGAACCGCTCCGTTTTTATCTTTTGATGCTGATGCTGAAACTGCAGGAAGTTTTTCTCCATTAAAAGTGTATGATGGTGATTCGAAACTTATTGGCAATAATTTTGCATCTTGATGTACAGCGTACATTTTCATTATATGATAAGTTGGCGTTACTATCATTTTTGCTTTATCCGTAAGGATTACAGCTTGTAAAACGTTAACGCATTGCGCTAAGTTTGCCATACGAACACGATCTGCGTGGTTATTGAAAATGTTTAATGTTGCTCCAGCTAAAACCGCATCACGCATTGTATTTTGTTGGTATAAAAATCCTGGATTTGTTCCTTTTTCTACTTCGTACCAGCCCCCCCATTCGTCAACAATCATGGCTACTTTTTTCTCAGGATCATATTTGTCCATAATAGCAGAATGTTTCGTAACCAATTCTTCCATTTTTAAAGCAGATTGCATGGTTTTGAAATAACCTTCTTCTGTAAATTCTCTATCGCTTCCTTTTTTACCCCAATCGATTACAGCATAATGATGAACTCCAACTCCGCCTAACATATTTAGCGGAATTCCTTTCATTAAAACTTCTGTCCAATTGTAATCTGAACTGTTTGATCCAGAAGCAATTCTTGTAATTCCTCCAGTATTTTCCCAGTCTGACATGAAAGTCGCATATTTACGGTATTCTCCTGCGTAATATTCTGCAGTCATATTTCCGCCGCATCCCCAAGCTTCATTTCCAATTCCCCAGTATTTTACTTTCCAAGGTTCTTTTCTTCCATTTTTTGCACGCAAATCACTCATCGGACTTTTACCGCTGAAGTTTGTGTACTGAACCCAATCAGCTAATTCCTGCACTGTTCCGCTCCCTACGTTTCCAGATAAATACGGTTCAGCTCCAAGAAGTTCACACATATTTAAGAAATCATGTGTTCCAAAACTGTTGTCTTCTGTTACTCCACCCCACCATTTGTTTACAATAGTTGGTCTTTGTTCCTGTGGTCCGATTCCGTCTTTCCAGTGATAGGTATCTGCAAAACAACCTCCCGGCCATCTTAAATTTGGAATTTTTAAATCTTTCAAAGCAGCAATAATATCATTTCTTACTCCTTTTGTATTTGGAATTTTCGAAGTGTCTCCCACAAAAAATCCTCCGTAGATACAACGGCCTAAATGCTCTGCAAAATGACCATAAATATTTTTGTCAATTGTTGGTGCGTCAGCAGAATTTTTAATGGTTATTGTCGTCTGCGCGAAAGTTAACTGACTACAAAACGTAATAAGAAATGAGATTAAAAGTGCTTTTTTCATAGTGGTTTTTGTTTTAGAGGAAAGTCCGAAAACTTTCCTCTGAATTTTAGTTTTTTAATAAGAAAGTGTCGGCCATCCAGATGACCATGTAAAGTATACAATTTCGAGTTTTGGATTTCCGCTATCGGCTCCGTCATAATAATGAACAGCTCCTTTTTGCGTTCCAGTGATTCTAGACAAATGTCCTGGACCAATGTAATTTCCTTGTGTAGCCAGAACAGTTGTTCCTCCGCCATTGGTTAATGCTACTCCATTTTTATCAACGAAAGGGCCAAACGGACTTGTAGAACGTCCAACTACAATGTAATAGGTACTGTTTACACCATTACAACAAGTTCCTCTATTGACGAACATATAATAATAGCTTCCTTCTTTAATTAAACAAGGGGCTTCCCAAGATGCGCTGTTTCCGCCAGCAACAATAGTTCTGCTTCCTGTAGTTTTTCCTGTCGAAGGATTAATTTGAATCACTCCAATACCTGCATGCCACGAACCGTAAGCCATATAAACATTGCTTCCGTCAACTAAAATAGATGGGTCAATTGCATTAACATCTGATGCTGATGAAGAAGAAACAACTACGCCTCTATCTGTCCATGTTGTTCCTGCGCTTTGCGAAATGGCTGGCGTTGTTACCAATCCGATTGCTGATGTTGCCGAACCAAATGTTGAACATGAATAATACATATTCCATCTGTTATTGAACCAAGCAACATCTGGCGCCCAGAACGTTTTCACGAATCCTGGAACATATCCTGTAATCCAACTTGGAGTTGATGAGAATGCTGATGTTCCCCATGTCCAGTTCGCCAAATCTCTTGAATAAGTCATTGGGATATTATCTCCTGTGGTAAAAACATAATAATTAACTCCGCTTTTTACAATCGTACTCGGATCGTGCGATGGCACGTTTCCGCTAACTGTTTTTGCTGTTGAATTGGTAACCTGTGAATCTTCTGCATTTACAACTGCTGTTGTTCCTTCCTGTGTTGGGACAATCTCTTCATTTTGACAACTCCCAAATAATATTGCTAATAAAACCAAACTTGTAATTGTTTTCATTATTCTAATTTTAGTTAGTGTTAAAAATTACTTCTCTTGTATTCCAAATTCTAGCATAGTCCCAGTTTTCAGTTACAGTATGCAGTGAGACTGTGACTGAAAACTGAGACTGTTAACTTTAATAACTATCGTTTTGAATAGTTCCCGGATTGTTATCCATTTCTAATTGTGGAATTGGGAAATATTCTCTTCCTGCTGTAAAAGAATTAAACTCAGCGTCTCTTGCTTTTAACCAAGCTAATTTAGCAGGATCTTGAAGCCATCCCCAACGACGGATATCATCAAAACGGTGTCCTTCAAGAGGGAATTCTAAGAATCTTTCGTGTCCAATTTGTTCTCTCATTTGCGCTTGAGACATTCCTGGTTTTGCTGTTTGTAAATCAGGAAGATTTACTCTGTCTCTTACCATCTGAATATAAGTGTAAGCTCCTGGTGTATCTCCTGTTTCATTTAAACATTCTGCATACATTAAAAGAACATCAGCATATCTTAATAAACGCTCATTAATTCCTGAACGCCAATCGTATTCGTCTGCAAATTGTCCGTCAGAGTTTTGGTATTTTCTACAGAATAAATCATTTAAATCGGCTGGACTTGAAGCGTAGAATGTTGCAAAATCTTTTCCATACAATTGCATTCCGCCTGGTTTATTGTAGAAAATAGTAGCGTCTAAACGAGGATCATCTTCTCCAGTTTTTGTTTTTTCTTCTTTAAATTCATTAAATAATGCCCAAGTTGGCTGAACGTCTGTCCATCCGAAAGCACGTGGCGCATATGTAATTGCTCTTGCAGATGTTTTTCCCCATCCAGAAGCTGGAGCGCCTCCCCAACCTAAATCAACACCTCCAGCATCACGGCTGAATTGAACTTCGAAAAGAGACTCTGAATTGTTTTCGTTCGCTGTTGTGAAGTTATCGCGGTAATTTGGTACCAAAGAATAAACTCCTAAATCTATTACTTGTTTGAAAGTTGTTCTTGCATTTGTAAAATCTTTGATAAACAAATAAGCTTTTCCTAAATATCCTAAAGCTGCACCTTTTGTTGCACGTCCTTTTTGTCCAGCATCCAATCCTGAGATACCTGTATAAGCATTTGGAAGCAATTCTGCTGCTACTTTAAAGTCTGCAATAACTTGTGCCCAGCCTTCTTCTTGTGTTTTTTGAGGATAATAAACCGCTAATTCTGTTGGAAGAGGCACATTTTTAAACATGTTTACGGCGTGAAAAAAGTACAATCCTCTTAAGAAATAAGCTTGTCCTAAAATTCTGTCTTTCAAAGCTGCATCAGCAAATTCAATTCCTGGAACATTTGTCAAAACTTGATTGGCACGGTAAATACCTTGATAGTACGTTTCGTAAGCCCATCCATAAATCGATGCATCTGCAACATTCGAATTGAAATGCCCTACATTATACATGGAACCCCAAGGGCTATTTGTTCGAGAATCATCCGCTCTTGCGTCTAACAATAATGGTGTACTTCTCATGTAAGTACCGTCTGTTAGTAAACTTCCGTAAGCAGCATTTACACCTTGCAGTGCATCTTCATCTGTTTTCCAAAAATTATCGACTGAATCATTATTTGGATCTAATTGAGTCAGATCTTCGTTGTCCACACAACTTGTAGTTACCAAGGCTAGTGAAAGGAAAACGGTTATATAGCTAAAAATTTTAGATTTCATTTTAATACGTTTTAATGGTTAAACCTGGTTAGAAGCTCACTTCTACTCCTAAAGAAATTGTTCTTGGATTTGGAAAAGATCCTGCATCATATCCTCTTGAAAGTAATCCGTCGCTGTTAAAATCAGGATCGTATCCTTTGTATTTCGAAATAATCAACAGGTTTTGACCATTTAGGTAAACCTTAGCTTTTTCAATAAATTTATCTTTTATCGGAATGTTATAACCGATTTCCATTGTTTGCAGTTTCACAAAATCACCGCTTTCAATAAATCTATTTGAATCTCTAGCATTTCCATTTGGATCTCCAATAACTGGAGCTGGAATATTAGTATTGGTATTTGTTGGTGTCCAATAATTTAGTTCGTCTTTATGATGGTTTGTATATTGTCCGATCATTAAATTGCGGTACATCGCATTAAATACTTTGTTACCACCTGCACCTTGCCAGAACATTGAGAAATCAAAGTTAGAATAAGAAGCACTGAAATTTAATCCGAAACCATATTTAGGAATTGTCACCCCTTGAAAAGTTCTATCCGCATCTGTTATGGCTCCGTCGCCGTTTACATCTCTAAATTTCACATCTCCAGGAGCTGCGCCAGTTTGAGTTGGAGAAGCCGCAACTTCAGCCGCATTTTGGAAAATTCCGATTGCTTCCCAAGCAAACATTTCACCAACAGATCTTCCTACTTCAGTTTTAGAAACCGCTCCGTAGATTGGATTTCCATTTACACCGATCTTAGTAACTTCATTTTTCAGTGTTCCAAAGTTTCCAGAAATATCATATTTAAATTTATGATGATGATTGCTGTAAGATGCTGTAAATTCTACCCCTGAGTTTTTCATTGCTCCAGCATTTGTTGTTACACTCGCAGGAAAAGCTCCTGTAGAAAATGGAAGCGGAACTCCTAATAATAAATCATTTGATTTTTTAATGAAATATTCTGCTGTAAACTGTAAATCATTGTTTAAGAAACCTAATTCGATACCCACATTTGAGTTTGTCGATTTCTCCCATTTTACATTAGGGTCAAGCGCCGCAACTACAGTTGTTCCTGGAGCAAGCTCATTATTAAAATCATAACCTGCAAAACTGTTTACAGTTGACGCAAAGAAATATTGCGAAATAGTATTGTTACCTAATGTTCCGTAACCTCCTCTAAGTTTAATATTGCTTATCCATTCAGGTAATGTCCAGAATTTCTCGTTGCTAAGTTTCCATCCTCCAGAAAAAGAGTAAAAGTTTGCAGAGTTATTTTTTTCGCTGAAAAGCGATGTTTTATCTTGTCTAAAGTTAGCTTGCACTAAATATCTGTCATCATAAGAATAGTTTAATCTGCTGATATAAGATATTCCAGTAATTGTAAATTTATACTCAGAAGCATTTCTAGCATCTGCATATTGAAGCATCGGAATATCGTTTGGAGTAAAGCCTACACCTCTCATATTATATCTATGATAGTCTCTTTTTTCTTGAATCCAACCTGCAAGAGCATCAACTTTATGCTTTCCTAGAGTAATTTCATAAGTTAAAATGTTATTCAAGAATGTTCTTAACTCATTTCCTTTTTCAACATCTAGAGAGGCTTCATCATTTGTTGTAATGTAATACCAGCCTAAATCACTTGGCGGCATAAATTTTCTGTTTTCCCAATCTGTTCTGTCGTAACTTACATCTAGTTTGTATTTAAGACCTTTTACAATTTCTATTTCTCCCCAAGCATCACCAATGAAACGGTTTCTTTTTCCGTTATTATCAATTAGATTATTAAATCCAATTGGGTTCATTGAAATAGCTCTCTGAGTTAAATTGTCAGTACCTCCGTAACCTCCAAGTCTGTTTGCATCGTAAACTGGCATAGTCGGAATAGCTCCCAAAATGTCGCTTACAACACTTTGTCCAACATTATATTCATTAAAAATTTCTTTATCAGATTGTGTGTAAGCTATTTTTGCACCGTATTTAAATTTTCCTTTTTTTCCATTTAAGTTTAAATTAGTCGACAATCTCTCATAGTCCTGAGGCGTTTTGATGTAACTTGTGTTTTTAAAATAGTCCACATTAAAGCTATACGCAATACTTTCTGCTCCTCCAGTAAAAGTCAAAGCTTGATTTTGCACAACGCCCGTCTGAAAAGATTCTTTCTGCCAATCTGTATCTACATTTGATATATATGATGAACTATTTGGGTCATTTCCTGGAGCAATGCTTACCGGAACTCCTGCTCTAATATCTCTATTTCTTTCAGCCTCGCTAGTAATTTTTTGGTAACCCAAGCGATCTGTAACATCCCATTTTTTAGCAACATTTTGAAGACCTACAATCGACTTGAATTTAATATCCATTTTACCTTGTCTGCCTTTTTTAGTCGTAATAATTACAACTCCGTTCGCACCACGCACACCATAAATAGCGGCAGAAGAAGCGTCTTTTAAAACCTGCATCGATTCAATTTCACCCGGAGCAAAGTCGTATGGAGAATCGACCATGATCCCGTCTATTACAAACAGCGGATTGTTGTTGCTAAATGAAGTTATACCTCTAATCTTCACATTAACAAAACCTCCTGGTTCTCCTGAAGATTGTACGGTAACACCCGGCACTTGCCCTTGAAGCATTTTAGCGGCATCATAAGTAACGACCTTTTTAGCCGATTCTAAATTGACAACACTTACAGAACCTGTTAAGTCCGATTTCTTTTGAGTTCCATAACCAATAACAACTACCTCATTAAGTTTATTGGTGTCTTCGCTTAAGGCTGTGTCAATTTTAGACTGTCCTCCTACGACTACCTCTTTGTTCTGAAATCCTATAAATGAAAAAACTAAAACATCGTTTGGAGATGCTTTAATCGAATACTCTCCGTCAAATCCAGTTGTAGCAACTGTTTTGGTTCCTTTTATTATAATGTTTACACCCGGCAATGGAAGATTATCTTGTGCCGATGTTACAACTCCTGTTATCGTTTTGCCTTGAGCAGACAACTGATTAACAGACAATAACAGCATCAATACTGCTAAAATCCAATTTGTTTTTGGCAATAGAAAATTGCAATACAAAAGTAATTTTTGTTTTGTAATCATAATGGTTTAGTTAAGATTGGTTAGTGGTTTTAGTTAATAAGTGTTAATCTTACATTTGTAAATTTAACTAAAAAAAAACCACGTAAACAAATTAATATCACAAAAAAACAGCTGAAAAAAAACACATATCACAAATTAAGTGTTGAATTAACATTTAAAAATTCAAAGTTTTTTCAAAAAAAGAGGTGTTTTTTTAGTTTTAATTGTGTAAAAAATACACTTTTAATGAAAAAGTCGTTTTTTAATCAAAAAAAGGCTTGAAGAAAAAAAAGCATAAATAATCTGTTTTTTAATGATTTGAAGCAAAGAAAACGATATATTTGTAAGTAAAAGATTGTTTATTTTTGTCAATTTTTGACTAAACAGAACATATTTTTATAAAAAACTATCCTTGACTATCCTGTTTTTTTCTTAAAAAAATCTTAAAAAGAGAATTTCAATGTTATTTTTATGTAAAAAGTAGCTTTTTAACTATACATTTGAGTAGTTAATTATGTAAGTGTAAAATCTACATTAATAAATTATGAAAGCTTTTAGGAAGTTCATATATTTACCCATCCAAATTAATTATATATGCTAAATAGTTATAGCTCTGCTGATAAAGTTTTACTGGCAGTAGACTGCATCATTTTCGGATTCGACAATGATGGTCTAAAAATCCTTCTGATTCAAAGAGATTTTGAGCCTGAAAAAGGAAAATGGTCCTTGATTGGAGGGTTTCTAAAACGTGATGAAGTTTTAGATACTGCTGCAACCCGAATCTTGAATACCTATACAGGTCTTAACGATATTTATATGGAGCAGTTGCATGCTTACAGCGAAATTGATCGTGATCCTGTAGAAAGAACCATTTCGGTTTCTTACTTTGCTTTAATTAATATCGAAAACCATAATGCAGAATTGATTCAAAATTATCACGCAGAATGGTTCCCTATTAATGACGCGCCAAACTTAATTTTTGACCACAATGAAATGGTCGATAATGCCATTAAGAGACTTCGCTACAAAACTTCGATCAAACCAATTGGTTTCGAATTGCTTCCTGAGAAATTCACAATGCGTCAGCTTTTAGAATTGTATGAAGCTATTTTGAGCAAAGAATTGGACAAAAGAAATTTCATCAGTAAAATAAATTCTTTGGAAATTTTAAATAAACTGGAAGAAAAAGACATGCAGTCTTCTCGAAAAGGTTCTTACTTATATACTTTCAACAAAGAAAAATATGAAGAAAAACTACTCAATAATTTCGTATTGAATTTATAAAATTTTATTTATTCTCTCGCAGATTTAGGAGATTTGGCTGATTTAAAAAATCCCCTACATCTGCTAAATCTGCGGGAGAAATTTAAAGCGAATTTCTCAATATCAAAGCAGATCTATTTTCGATCTGCTCTTTTGTTCCTTTCAAAACCATATCAGCCAGAATTTTTCCCATTAATTCAAAATTGGTTGAAATAGTGGTAATTCCGTTTGCTGCAATTTTCTTCAATGGAGTTTCATTGTAGGATATAATTCCAAAATCTTCTCCTAATTTTAAATTTCTGTTGATTGCATTTTCTATCACCAAAAGCAAATCGCGATCGTGAGGAATAATATATAAATCTCCCAAAGCAATAGATTGATTGCCGAAATCTGAAATAATTTCATAATCAAAACCATAATCTTGGCAAAAAGATTCGAAACCTAATTTCATCCCAGGCGGTTCTCTAAAACCGGGGAAAATTAAAATTAGTTTCTTGTATTTAGACAATCTCGTTTTGCCTTTCATCAGACCTTCGTAAATATCTTTTTGGTGATTTTGGTAAATCGCAGGAAACATTTTTAAATCTGAATTCGTCTGATCCAAAATAATTACGTCGCTTACTGGTAGGGTTTTTACAGAATCGACGATATCGTTTAAGTTCGTCGGCATGATAATATATTTTGTATAATTTCCGTTGCTGTCATTTATCAGTTTTTTGAAAACTTGAACATTAAAATGATGAAAGAAAATATCAACCTGAACATTTTTTCCGATGTTTTTTAAAAACGAATTATAAATGTCTTCTTTGAAAATATTCAATTCATCAAAAAGCAAGAAAACCTTCTGAGTTATAGTGATTTCAACACTTTTAACGTAATATCCCTTCCCTGGAATGGCATAAATAATTCCTCTTTTCTTTAATTCATCATAGGCCAGCAAGACCGTATCTCGAGATAAAGAAAAAGCCAGACAGACTTTATTTACCGATGGAAGTCTATCGCCTTTAATTAAATTTCCTTCTTCAATCGCTTTTTCGATTGAAAGAATAATCTGCTTATATTTTGGCAGACCGATGTTATTTTGAATTGAAATAATGTTCATAATAAAGTCATTTTGACTATAAATATCAAAAACTGGTAGGTACTGGTATGCAAAAATAATAAATGTTTCTATTTTTGGATTTCATTATTGGTAAAAATTATATGGAAATAAAACACATATCGCATTTAAAAGAGACACACAATTGTAAATTGTTTGGTTTAATGCCTAATAAGGAAGAAATTTATTCTTTTGATCTGGTTAATAAAAACGGAATGAAAGTTCAAATCATCAATTATGGTGCAACTGTAACTTCAATCCAAATTCCGCTTGACGGAAAACTGGTCGATGTTGTTTTAGGCTTTGATAATCTTGAAGCGTATTTAGAATCTTATAATTTACCAAGCGCTCCTTATTTCGGAACTACTGTGGGGCGTTATGCTGGCCGTATTCATAATGCGACTTTTAGTCTTAACGATAAAAAGTTTCAGCTTGACGGAAACAATAACGGTAACACGCTTCATGGCGGAGATATGGGATTTGGAAGAAAAGCTTGGAGTGTTGTGAATGCAACTTCTGGCGAAAATCCTTCGATTACTTTTGGTCTTTTGAGCGAACATTTAGACGAAAATTTCCCTGGAGAAATGACGGTTCATTTGACGTATACTTTGACTGAAGAAAATGAATTAAAGTTAGAATACAAAGCTACCTCAACTGAAGATACGGTTATCAATTTAACGCATCACAGTTATTTCAACCTTGATGGACATGACGGAAATGTGTTAGAACAGCAAATGTTTATCAAATCGGCTAAAATGCTGGAAACAAATTCTGATAATATTCCAACAGGAAATTTTACCGATTTAAATAATCATGATTTTGATTTTAGAAATCCGAAAAGCTGTCCGTTTCCAATTGACAATTCGTTTGTTGTGAATTCTAAAACTGAAATTGTCGGACAATTGATCAGCTTAAAAAATAAACTGAGAATGAATGTTTACACCGATCAACCAAGTGTACATATATATGTAGGCGGAAATTGTTTCGGAAAATTAAAAGGAAAAGAAAATGTAGATTACAACGCGCAAAGCGGAATTTGTTTTGAAACGCAAAATTTCCCTGATGCTCCAAATCACGCCCATTTCCCGAATGCCGTTTTGAAAAAAGGCGAAGAATACACGCAAAAAACGCTTTATAAATTTGAAAGTTTAAATTAAAATAATAGCCATTCGATGAGATAAATAAAATCTAATTGAATCTGCTAAAATCTTTTAAAATCTGCGTGAAATAATTTTGCGTATAGATTTTTTCACGCAGATTTAGACAGATTAAAGCAGATTTACGCTGATTTAAATTTTAATTGAAAAAAAGATTAATACAATTCCAAAAACCACAATACAACTAACTATATAATGAATGATATTTTAATACAAGATACTGTTGCTTTTTTCGAGAAATCTTTCGGGTCTTCTCCTCAAAAAACGGTACTTTCTCCAGGTAGAATCAACATCATCGGAGAGCATATTGACTACAATGATGGTTACGTTTTGCCTGCTGCAATTGACAAAGTAATTTGTTTTGCTTTTGAAAAAAACAATACCAAAACTTCTAAAATAATCGCCATCGATTTGAATGAAGAATTTGAAATCGATTTGACTCAAGAAGTAAAATTGAGCGATGTAGTTTGGACGAATTATATTCGTGGTGTAATTAAACAATTGCAAGACAACGGATTTTCTTTCGACGGTTTCAACTGCGTTTTCAGCAGCAATATTCCGGTTGGTTCTGGATTGTCTTCTTCAGCGGCTTTAGAATGCGGAATGATTTTCGGAATTAAATCTCTTTTCGATTTAAAAATTGAGAAAAAAGACATTTCATTATTAGGACAAAAAGCAGAACATTGGGTTGGCATCAACTGCGGAATTATGGATCAGTTTTCTAGCGTTCATGGTCTTGAAAACAAAGTAATTCAGTTAGACTGCAACACTTTAGATTTTGAATATCACAATGCCGACTTCAAAGATTATTCTCTGATTTTATTTGATTCTAATGTAAAACATTCGCTTTTTACATCAGAATATAATACGAGAAGAATCGAATGCGAAGAAGGTTTATCGATTATAAAAAGCCATTTTCCAGAAGTAAAAAGTTTTAGAGACGCGACAGAAGAACAGGTTTTAAGCCTTAAAGATAAAATGACTGAAAAAGTTTTTGCTCGAGTTCATTTTGTTGTAAAAGAAATCAATCGCGTTATCAAAGCCTGCAAAGCTTTAGATCAAGGAAATATTGAACTTTTAGGAGAGTTGCTTTTTGAAACACATTATGGTTTGTCTCAAGAATATGAGGTAAGCTGCGAAGAATTAGACATGCTTGTTGATACGGCAAAAGAAGATGATGCCATCATTGGTTCTAGACTAATGGGTGGCGGTTTTGGAGGCTGCACGATCAATTTAGTTAAAAAAGGACATGAAAATGAGGTAAAGCGTAAATTCTCTAAACTTTATTTAGATACATTTGGAATTGAATTAAAATTCTATGATGTAAAAATATCAAACGGAACAACGCTACTTTAAATCCACAACACACTACAATGAAAAATTTTGACATTAACGAAGATCCACACAGACGCTTCAACCCATTAATTAACGAATGGGTCTTGGTTTCTCCTCATCGCGCAAAACGGCCTTGGCAAGGGCAAAACGAAACTATTTCGACCGAAGAACTTCCTAAATACGATCCAACTTGTTATTTGTGTCCGGGAAATGTTCGTGCCAACGGAATGAATAATCCGCAATATGAAAGCAGTTTTGTTTTTGAAAATGATTTTGCGGCCATGAAACAGGACGAAATCATTTTTGAAGACGATATTAAACATACTTTTTTTAAGGCAAAACCAGAACAGGGAATTTCGAGAGTTGTTTGCTTTTCGCCAAGACACGATCTGACTTTACCAGAAATGGAAATTGCTGATATTGAAAATATCATTAGAACTTGGCAGAAAGAATATACCGATTTAGGGAATATTAAATTCATCAACCACGTTCAAATTTTTGAAAACAAAGGAAGTGTTATGGGTTGCAGCAACCCACACCCGCACGGCCAAATCTGGGCACAATCTTCATTGCCGACTCAGGTTGAAAAAACGCAAAACAGCTTAAAATCATATTTCGATAAAAATGACAGAACTTTATTGGAAGATTATGTTAGAGCTGAATTGAAAGCTGGAGATCGTATCGTAATCGAGAATGATCATTTTGTCGCATTAGTTCCGTTTTGGGCAATTTGGCCTTATGAAACTATGATTGTGAGCAAAAGAGCAGTGAGCAAAATCACCAATTTTACTGCTGATGAAAGTACCGCTTTCGCGAAAATCTTAAAGCAGCTTACAACGAAGTATGACAATTTATTTAATACTTCATTTCCATATTCTTCAGGAATTCACCAATCGCCAACAGATGGTTTAATTCACCCCGAATGGCATTTTCACATGCATTTTTATCCGCCTTTGTTGAGATCGGCAACGGTAAAAAAATTCATGGTTGGATACGAAATGTTAGGCGAATCGCAACGTGATATTACACCTGAAAAAAGTGCTGAAATTTTAAGACAGCTTTCAGACGTACATTACAAAAGTCTAGTAAAAGCTTAATGGTTTAATGTTGTACTGAAGCTAAAACTAAAAATTTAACACAATTCTTAGTGAATAAATGTAAAAAACACATTTACTAATAGTTGATTTCTAAATTTTTATTTTACATTTGGCTTCTGCTTTTATTTTCGCAAAAAAATAACAGAAATAAAACACATCTTGCATTTTTAACAAGATTTGACAACATAAAAACTGATTTAGAACCACATAAACAAACAACCCTATAATAATTATTTAAAATACTACTAACAATGAACCAAAACCTCGCTTTCGCAGACTATGCGGTTTTTATTATTTATTTCATCGTAGTCTCAGTCTACGGTTACACGGTTTACCGCAAACGTAAACAAGACGAACAGGATGCTAAAGCTTACTTTTTGGCTGAAGGAAATTTAACTTGGTGGGCAATTGGAGCTTCTCTTATTGCTTCTAATATCTCTGCAGAACAATTCATCGGAATGAGCGGTGAAGGTTTCTTTTTAGGAATCGCTGTTGCTGCTTACGAATGGCTTGCTGCCGTTGCTCTTATTATTGTTGCTGTATGGTTTATTCCTGTATATCTTAAAAACAAGATTTACACCATGCCGCAATTCTTAAAAACACGTTACAACGAATCTACTGCTTTGATTATGGCAGTTTTCTGGCTGTTTTTATATGTTTTTGTAAACTTAACTTCTATTTTATACTTAGGAGCAGTAGCTATTAACAAGCTTGCTGGTGGAGAATATCTTCACGTAATTATGCTTGGATTGGCTATTTTTGCTTTATTTATTTCTCTAGGAGGAATGAAGGTTGTAGCTTATACTGACGTTATTCAGGTTGCTGTATTAATCATTGGAGGTTTGGTAACTTCTTATATAGCGCTAACAACAGTTGCAGAAGCTTTTGGTGTTGGACAAAACGCTATTGCTGGTTTCAAAGTTCTGATGCAACAGGCTCCAGAGCATTTCAAAATGATTATTCCGAAACCAACTGCAACTTCTTCTCAGTTAGAAATCGATAAATATTTAACTTTCCCTGGATTGTTATCTTACGCTGCTGGTATCTGGATCATCAACTTAAACTACTGGGGATGTAACCAATACATTACGCAAAGAGCACTTGGAGCAGATTTACAAACAGCTCGTACAGGTATCTTATTTGCTGGTATGTTAAAATTATTAATGCCGCTTATCGTAATGCTTCCTGGTATTGCTGCTTACGTTTTATATACAAACGGACACTTGCCTCAATTAGAGGGTGGAGTAAAAGATGAGGCATATTCTGCTATATTAACATTCCTTCCTACTGGATTAAAAGGTCTTTCTGTTGCGGCTTTGACTGCTGCAATTGTAGCTTCTTTGGCTGGTAAAGTAAACAGTATCTCTACAATCTATACATTAGACGTTCACAAAAAATACATCCAAAAAGATGCTGGCGAAAAACAACAGGTAAACATCGGGCGTCTTGCCGTTTTTGTTGCCATGCTTTTAGCTGTTTTATTCACATGGAATGACGTTTTAGGAATTGGTGGTGTTGGAGGATTTACATACATCCAAAAATATACTGGATTCATAAGCCCTGGAGTTTTTGCTATGTTCTTCTTAGGTATGTTTTGGAAAAGAACAACTGGAACAGCAGCAATCGTTGGGGTAATTTTAGGATTCTTATTATCTGTTTTATTCAACGAATACGCTCCGGCTTTATTTGGAAACGACACATTTTTATATACAGCTTACCCTAACGGAAAAGGTGGATTTGAAATTCCTTTCCACATCTGTATGGGATTGTCATTCTTATTTACAATGTTAGCAATGATCGGAATCAGTTTTGCAGGACCAAAAGTAAATCCTAAAGCATTTGAAATTGATTCTGAAATGTTCAAAGTTAAACCGCAAACAACAGTCTTAATCGTAATTACGTTATTGATTATTGCTGCGCTTTATGTTAAGTTCTGGTAATAAATTATCAGTTCAATTCTCTCTATCTTTACAGCTGTTGTTAATAACAACAGCTGTAATTTTTTAAAGTATATTCGTTGAATAAAAAATATAGTCACAGATTAAAAAATTTAAATGATTTTCATAATCTGCTTTTTGTCAGGCTGAGCGGAGTCGAAGCCCACGTCCAATTGGAACGCCCTTCTCCCGAAGCCTCGGGATCGCTCAGGGTGACAAACTAATAAAACAAGAATTTTTAAATTATAATACATAAATACCATGCAGTTATCATTAACCCAAAAAATCATTATCGTTACTGGCGGCGCAAAAGGAATTGGTTTAGGAATCGTTAAGGTTCTAGCCGAAGAAAATGCAATTCCGTTTATCGTTGGACGTAACGAAAATGATAACATCAAAGCCGTAGAAGAATTAAAAGCCATTGGAAAAGAAGCACATCAAGTTGCTGCCGATCTAACAAAACCTGAAGACTGCAAAAAAGCTGTTGAAGCCGTAATCGCCAAATTTGGTAGAATTGACGGTCTTGTAAACAATGCCGGAGTTAATGACGGCGTTGGATTAGAAAACGGAAATTACGAAGATTTCGCTGCTTCACTTCACAAAAATTTAGTGCATTATTATTTAATGGCGCAACACGCTCTTCCGTATTTGAAAGAATCGAAAGGAGCAATCGTAAACATTGGTTCTAAAACTGCCGAAACTGGACAAGGCGGAACCTCAGCTTACGCTGCTTCAAACGGAGGTAGAAATGCCTTAACCAGAGAATGGGCGGTTGAATTACTAAAATACAGCATTCGTGTAAACGCAGTTATTGTGGCTGAATGTTACACTCCTCTTTACGAAACGTGGATTAATACTTTCGAAAATAAAGAAGAAAAATTAGCGGCAATCACTAAAAATATTCCATTAGAAAACAGAATGACAACAGCAGAAGAAATTGCTAATATGGTGGTTTTCTTGTTGTCTGAAAAATCAAGCCATACAACTGGACAGATCATTTATGTAGATGGTGGTTACACACATTTAGATCGTTCTATTTAATTTTTTTTTTGCCACGAATTACACAAATTTCTCGAATTTCTTTTTCTTATTATTAATTAAATAATTAGTGAAAAATTAGTGTAATTCGTGGCAACTTTTTTAAGCCAAAGCATTGCTTTTAAACTCTGTTGGTGTTATTCCTTTACACTTTTTGAAGAGTTTATTAAAGTTTGAAGCCGTTTTATAACCACAATCATAAGCGATTTCAGACATGCTTTTGTCGGTTTCTAACAACAATTTACAGGCATTCGAAATCCTGATTTCGTGCAGATAATCAACGAAATTCTTTTTAGTTTTTACTCTAAACATTCTGCAGAAAGAAGTCCGCGTCATATTCGCGACAGCGGCAATTTCTTCTAACGAAATATTCTTTTTGAAATTTTTATTTACATATTGAAAAACTTCCGAAAGTCGGTCAACTTTCGAATCTTTCTGCATCAGAGAATAAATTTCGTCATTTATGTAAATCTTATCCTGACTGTCGGAAAGAATAGATAAGATTTCGAAAAGTCCGACAATAACTTCGAAGTCTTTTTTAGAAACTAATTTCTCTAGTTTTTTCGCAATCTGTTTATTCGTTTTTCCGATAATCGAAATTCCTTTTCCAGCCTGAAAAAAGAGTTCGTTGATTTTCTGAGTTTCTTTTAACTCATAAAAAGTCGGTCCGAAAATATCTTTATGAAAATATACGACTATCGAATTGGCTTTTAAATCTTCAATTCCTTGATAATATTTTTCATCATTCAGCCAAACGTGCGGAATATCAGAACCTAAAAAAACCATATCTCCAGGTTCAAACGGCATTACCGAATTTCCTATAATTCGTTTGCCAAAACTCTCTTTCACATAAACCAATTCCAATTCTGGATGCGAATGAAAAGGCGCTTGAAAAAACGGTTCAATGCGATTCAGTACCGAAACTCTCGAGTTGAGATAAGACGTTATTTTAGTTTGCTCCAATTTCATACTGCAAAGATAATTAAAGATTACACACGGATAATATTAGACTAATAATAAAGGACTAAAAAAACTAATTTTATTTTTCGTTTACTGCCCAAATTTTATTGAAAATAAAGCGCTTAACGACAACACAAAAAAGAAAAAAACAAAAAACAATGCTGGAGAATACGACTAAAAAACTAGTGGTAAAACTACATCCGGACGATAATGTTCTTGTAGCTTTAACCGACTTACCAAAAGGAGAAACCATTCTTTTTGAAAACGAAACTTACGTTTTGCAAGACCTCATCAAAGCCAAACACAAATTCTACATGCAAGACATGAAGCAGGGAGAAGAAGTGAATATGTATGGTGTTTTGGTTGGAAAAGTGCAAAATGATATTGTCAAAGGAAGTTTAATGACGACCGAAAATTTAAAGCACGCCGCAGATCCTTACGCTTACAGAAATGCTTCGTACGAATGGAATGCACCTGATGTTTCTAAATTCGAAAACAGAACTTTTAAAGGTTACAAAAGAAAAGACGGACGCGTTGGAACAGCAAATTACTGGCTTTTTGTACCGACTGTTTTTTGTGAAAACCGAAATCTTGACGTAATCAAAGAAGCATTACACAAGCAATTGGGTTATGCAGTAACAGACAAATACAATCAATTTACGCACGAATTACTGGAAGGTTATTTGAACGGAAATGACATTAATGATATTAATATTGAATTGAATCCTACACCGAAAAACAAACGTGTTTTTGAAAATGTGGACGGAATTAAATTCTTAAATCACCAAGGCGGTTGCGGCGGAACACGTCAAGATGCTTCAACTTTGAGCGCTTTATTGGCTTCTTACGCCAATCATCCAAATGTTGGTGGAATCACGCTTTTGAGTTTAGGATGTCAGCATTTACAAGTTCAAGATTTTGTAAATGATGTAAAAAGACAAAATCCAGAGTTTGACAAACCGTTGTTTATTTTTGAACAACAACAAACAGAAAGCGAAGAAGTTCTGATTACAAATGCCATCAAAAAGACTTTTGAAGGTTTAATCGAAATCAACAAATACGAAAGAACAGATGCTCCTTTAAGCGATTTATGCATTGGAGTAAAATGTGGCGGAAGCGACGGTTTCAGCGGTGTTTCTGCAAATCCTGCTGTGGGTTATACTTCGGATTTGGTTGTCGCTTTAGGCGGAAAAATTCTTTTGGCTGAATTCCCAGAATTATGTGGAGCAGAGCAAAACTTAATCGACAGATGTATTACGGAAGATAATGCTAAAAAATTCATAGATTTAATGGAATCTTACGATGAACTGGCTCATAAAGTAGGTTCAGGTTTCCATATGAATCCATCTCCTGGAAATATCAAAGATGGTTTAATTACCGATGCAATCAAAAGTGCTGGAGCTGCCAAAAAAGGCGGAACTTCTCCTGTAGTTGACGTTTTAGATTATACCGAGTTGGTTACAAAACCAGGTTTGAGTTTGGTTTGTACGCCAGGAAATGACGTGGAAGCTACAACTGGAAAAGCGGCTTCTGGAGCAACTTTAATTTTGTTTACAACAGGTTTAGGAACTCCAACTGGAAATCCGGTTTGTCCTGTAATTAAAGTCGCTACGAATTCTGTTTTAGCAACTAGAATGAAAGATATCATCGATATTGACTGCGGACCAATCATTAGCGGTGAAAAATCTATTGAAGAAATGGGCGAGGAAATTTTAGAATATTGCATCAAAGCGGCAAGCGGCGAAATTATTCCGAAAGCGGTTCAATTAAACCAAGACGATTTTATTCCGTGGAAACGTGGCGTATCTTTGTAAAATACTCAATTAAAAATAACACATAAAAATTATATCAAATGTTTTCATTACAAAATAAAAAAGCAATTATCACAGGTGGCGGAAGCGGAATTGGAAGAGCGATTTCTGTTTTATTTGCTAAACAAGGAGCTGAAGTTCATATTTTAGAATTGACTGAAGAAAGCGCAAAAGAAACGGTTGAAGAAATCAAATCGGCTGGAGGAAATGTTTTTGCTCACGCTTGCGACGTTTCAAACCACGAACAAGTAAATTCAACTTTCCAGAAAATCGGAAATATCAATATTTTGGTAAACAACGCTGGAATTGCTCACGTTGGAAAAGTTGACACGACTTCTGAATCTGATTTTGACAGAATTATGAATGTAAACGTAAAAGGGGTTTACAACTGTCTTCACGCTTCTATTCCAGCTTTAAGAGGTTCTGGCGGAGGTGTAATTTTGAACTTAGCTTCTATTGCTTGCTGGGTTGGAATTCCTGATCGTTTTGCTTATTCTACTGCAAAAGGTGCAGTTATGGCAATGACTTTGTCGGTTGCAAAAGATTATTTAAATGATAAAATTAGATGTAATTCTATTTCTCCTGCGCGAGTTCACACGCCTTTCGTAGACGGATTTATTTCTAAAAATTATCCAGGGAAAGAAGAAGAAATCTTCGAAAAATTATCTCAATCACAGCCAATCGGCCGTATGGGAAAACCAGATGAAATCGCAACTTTAGCTTTATTCTTATGCAGCGACGAGTCTTCATTCATCACAGGTTCTGATTACCCAATTGATGGAGGTTTTATTAAATTGAATAACTAAAAATATTTTTGCCACGAATTACACGAATTTCCTCGAATTATAAATTTGTGTGAATTAGTGTAATTCGTGGCGAAAAAAAATATAAACTACAAATTTCACAAATTAACATTAGAGTAAATTCGTGAATTCGTGGCAGAAAAAACACATTACTAAAAAATTAAAGATTATGAAACTTATTAGATTTGGAGAAGAGGGAAAAGAAAAACCAGGGGTTTTACTAAATGATAAAAGATATGATGTTTCGTCTATCGTAACAGATTACAACGAAGCTTTTTTTGAAAATGACGGATTAAAAAAATTAGAAGAAACTTTAAAAAACAACCCTGCACTTCCAGAAGTTAGCGATTCAGTTCGTTTAGGTTCGCCAGTTGCACGTCCTTCAAAAATTATCTGTATCGGATTAAATTATGTTGATCACTGTGAAGAAACTGGCGCTGCGATTCCAGAAGAACCAATTATTTTCTTTAAATCTACAACTTCTTTATGTGGACCAAATGATAATTTGATCATTCCAAAAAACAGTGAAAAAACAGATTGGGAAGTAGAATTGGCATTTGTTGTTGGTAAAAAAGCAAGCTATGTTTCGGAAGAAGATGCACCAAACTACATCGCAGGATATTGTTTATTGAACGATTATAGCGAAAGAGCTTTCCAAATCGAGCGTGGCGGACAGTGGGCAAAAGGAAAAGGTTCTGATACCTTCGCTCCTCTTGGACCAATTATGGCAACTCCAGACGAAGTTGGCGACGTAAACAACCTAAAAATGTGGTTGACTGTAAACGGAAAAACGTTCCAAAACAGTAATACTTCAAACTTGATTTTCAAAATTCCATTTTTAGTTCATTATTTAAGCCAGTTTATGACATTGCTTCCTGGCGATGTAATCAGTACAGGAACGCCTCCAGGAGTTGGTCTTGGAATTAAACCAGATCCAATTTACATTAAAGCGGGTGACGTAATCGAATTAGGAATTGAAGGTTTAGGTACAAGTAAACAAACTGCTTTTGCTTACCAAGGATAAATTTTAGATTATGGCAACACAAAAATTCTGTCTGGCTCTAGACTTAAAAGACGACGCAAACTTAATTGCAGAATACAAAGAACTGCATGAAAACGTTTGGCCTGAAATTAAAAAAAGCATTCAAGATGCTGGAATTTTAGTTCTGGATATTTACTGCACAGGAAATAGACTTTTTATGATTATTGAAGGTGATGAAAATTTCTCTTTTGAGAAAAAAGACAAAGCCGACACTGCAAACGAAAAAGTGCAGGAATGGGAAACTTTAATGTGGAAATTCCAACAAGCGCTTCCTTGGGCAAAACCAGGACAAAAATGGATTTTAATGGATAAGATATTTGAATTATAATTCATAAAAAAAGCCCTGATTATTCAGGGCTTTGTTCTTTTTGCATATTTAATAAATACGCCATATTTGCTATTACGTGATCGTGTTTCTTGACGAATGAATTTTCTTCGTTCCAAACATATCCTGCTAATACCGCACATATTTTTTCTTTCACATCTGGATTTTCAGGCTGATGGAAGAACAACGTTTGAAGATTTCCTGTGTACCATTCTTGTACATAAGTTGTGAAAACGGCAATTCCGCGTTTCATATATTGGGTAAATTCGACTTCCCAATCAACAGGAATTCCTTGTGATTCTTTCAGATATAATTTTGCTGCCAGCATTCCAGATTCAGTTGCAAAAGCTACACCTGAAGAGAAAACTGGATCTAAGAATTCTGAACTATTTCCTGTCAAAGCAAAACCATCGCCGTACATTCTTTTTACAGCTCTCGAATAATTTTCTAATTTAACTGGTTCAAACAAAAATTCCGTTCCTTTAAATCTTTTAATATAATAATCCGATTTCTGAATCGCATTTCGCAGCGCCTCGGCATTGTCTTTATTTTCAGAAAGCGAATTGATAAAATCCGTCGGACCCACAACTCCCAAACTTGTATTTCCGTTTGAGAAAGGAATTACCCAAAGCCAAACTTCGGTTTCCAAAATATCAAAAGAAATCTGCGTTCCTTCTTCTCCTTCTTCTCTATTAATATCTTTAACGTGAGTAAAAATAGAAGAATGCGGATCTAATTTTGATGGCGTGTCCAAATCTAAAAGTCTTGGCAAAACACGTCCATATCCGCTAGAATCGATTATAAAGTTGGCGTGAATTTCTTTTAAATTTCCGTCTTTATCTTTTACGATTGTTTTTGATTTTTTTCCTTCAAAAGAAACTTCTAGAACTTCTGTTTCAAATTCCAGATCAATTCCTTTTCGCACAACTTCTTGCGCCATTGTGTTGTCAAAATCAGCTCTTGGAACTTGCCAAGTCCAATCCCAGCCTTCTCCAAATTTTTTACTGAAATCAAAATTGCAAATTTCTGAGCCTCTAATAAAACGAGCTCCTAATTTTTTTTCGAAGTTCATTGCATCAAGTGCGTCAAATAATTCTGCCTCAGCAAAATGATCCATCACACGCGGAATAAGACTCTCGCCCACTACCAGTCTCGGAAACTTCGTTTTTTCTACAACTTTAACTTTTACGTTGTTCTTAAAAAGATACGATGCCGAAACACATCCAGACGGTCCTGCACCAATCACTAAAACATCAACAAACTCCTTTGTCATATTAGAATTATTATCATTTAATTAACCTACATTTGCCATCATCAAAATAACTACATTTATTTTGATAAATAAAATTAAATTAGCACAACCAAAATCGATTTGATGAATACAATAAATGAATATTTAAGTTTAGCAGAATTTGAAGCCATTATCTTTGGAAAAAGCAAAGTTGCGATAAGCGATGTGGTTTTAAATCGAGTAAACGAAAGTTTTAATTTCTTAAAAGAATTCTCAGGAAATAAAGTAATCTACGGCGTAAATACAGGATTTGGTCCAATGGCTCAATATAGAATTAAAGAGTCTGATCAAATTCAGTTGCAATATAATTTAATTAGAAGCCACTCTTCTGGAACAGGAAAACCATTAAATGCTGAGTGCGCAAAAGCAGCAATTTTAGCTCGATTAAATACACTTTCTTTAGGAAATTCAGGAGTTCATCCTTCTGTTATTCATTTAATGGCAGAATTAATCAATAGAGATATTACACCTTTAATTTTTGAACACGGCGGTGTGGGTGCCAGCGGAGACTTGGTACAGCTATCACATTTAGCATTGGTTTTAATTGGTGAAGGTGAAGTTTTTTATAAAGGAGACAGACGCCCAACGGCAGAAGTTTTCGAAATTGAAGGTTTAAAACCAATTCAAGTAGAAATTAGAGAAGGTTTGGCGTTAATCAACGGAACTTCTGTAATGACAGGAATTGGAGTGGTAAATGTTCATTACGCTTCAAAATTATTAGATTGGTCTTTAAAAGCTTCTTGTGCTATTAACGAATTAGTTCAAGCTTACGACGATCATTTTTCAGAAGAATTAAATCAAACAAAACGTCATAAAGGACAACAGGAAGTTGCTGAAAGAATGAGAACAAATCTTTCTGACAGTACTTTGATCCGTAAAAGAGAAGACCACTTATATTCTGGCGAAAACACAGAAGAAATCTTCAAAGAAAAAGTTCAAGAATATTATTCATTAAGATGTGTTCCTCAAATTTTGGGGCCAGTTTTAGAAACGGTTAATAATGTAGCTTCTATTTTAGAAGACGAATTCAACTCGGCAAACGATAATCCAATTATCGACGTTAAGAACAAACACGTTTATCACGGAGGAAATTTCCACGGAGATTATATTTCGTTAGAAATGGATAAATTGAAAATCGTTATTACGAAATTAACGATGTTGGCAGAACGTCAATTGAATTATTTATTGAATTCAAAAATCAACGAAATTTTGCCTCCATTCGTAAACTTAGGAACATTAGGATTTAATTTCGGAATGCAGGGAGTTCAATTCGTTGCGACTTCAACAACTGCAGAAAGCCAAATGTTATCAAATCCTATGTACGTGCACAGTATTCCAAACAACAATGACAATCAAGACATTGTAAGTATGGGAACAAACGCTGCAGTGATTACATCAAAAGTGATCGAAAACTCATTTGAAGTTTTAGCTATCGAATTAATTACAATTGTTCAGGCAATTGATTATTTAGGACAAAAAGATCAGATTTCATCTGTTACTAGAAAATGGTACGATGATGTTCGAAACATAATTCCAGAATTTAAAGAGGATCAAGTAATGTATCCTTTTGTACAAAAAGTAAAAGATTATTTGATCAACAGTTAAAAATCTTTAATTTACAGTATTAATATTGAATCTTATAAATCATGAAAAAGTCACTTGTATTTTTATTGCTAAGCTGCATTCAATTTGTTAATAGTCAAGAATTAGCATTAGTTAAAAAAAACTCCAAAATTGGATATCTTACTAAAGATGGATCTTTTAAAATCGAACCTCAATTCAAATCTGCCAGAAGTTTTTCTGAAGGTTTCGCTGCTGTAGAAAACGGCGGAAAATGGGGATTTATAGATGCAAAAGGAACTTGGGTAATTCCAGCCGATTTTAAAGATGCTAAAGATTTTAACAGTGGCATCGCAATTGTACAAAAAGATAAAGATTGGGTTTACATTAATACGAAAGGAGAAATCCAGAAAGCACCTGCATCTGAAAAATTATTCGAGTTTAATGATGGCGTTGCTTTTATCAGACAAAACAATAAAGTAGGATTGATCGATAACAAAATGGCGGTTGTTTTAGAACCAAAATACGATCAAATCAAATCTTTTGAAAATGGTTACGCAAGAGTTGAGCTAAACAAAAACTGGGGAATTATTGATACTAATGGAAAAGAATTAGTAGAACCTGTTTATAACGAAATCGGAAATTATTTTAAAGGAACAACTTGGGCTAGAAAAGATAAAACTTTCGGTCTTGTAAGCGGTGGAAAATTTATTCCGGTTGACGGAGCAGAAAAAATCTGGGATTTTGAAACTCAAGATTTGACTTTCGCTAAAAAGAATGGAAAAATCGGATACATCGATTTAAAAGGAAATTGGGCAATTCTTCCTATTTATGATAAAGGAAAAGCATTCTCTAAAAATTTAGCTCCAGTTCTAGTTGGAAAAAAAATGGGGATTCATTAATCCGGAAGGAAAATTTGTTATTGAACCAACTTACAATGATGCAGAAGTTTTCAGCACAAACGGTTTGGCTCCAGTAAAAGAAAGCAACTGGGGATTCATTAACGAATCTGGAAAATTAGTAATTCCGACGCAATACGGAATCACAACAAATGCTATTATCGCGATGTTTACACAACAAGACAAAGGATTTATTGGCGGTGTTGCGAGAGTGAAAAACGAAGGAAAATGGGGATTTCTTAAACCAGACGGAACCGTTTTAGCCAACCAATGGTTTGAAAACGCTGAACTATTTTCTAAAAGTACAGAAAAACCGCAACCAGCCGCAGCTCCTGCTGAAAAACCAAAAGAGGAAACTAAACCTACTGCAAAAAAACCTGCTGCAAAACCAGCACCGAAAAAAAAGAAATAATATTTATCTCCAAATAAATTAGAAATTTGCATAAATGAAACCGCATTATATAAAGCGGTTTCATTTATGACGAATAAAAATAAAACCTACATATATGAAATGTGTTTTAGTAACAGGCGGTTCGAGAGGAATTGGAAGTGCGATTTGTAAAAAACTAGCCGTAGAATCTGATTATCATATTCTGATTAATTATCATTCGAATAAAACGGCTGCCGAAGAAACATTGCAAGAAGTACAAAAACTAGGCGCAACCGGAGAAATCTTAGGTTTTGATGTTTCTAATTTTGAAGAAGTACAAAGTGTTTTAACTGCTTGGCAGGAAGCAAATCCTGAAAAATTGGTTGAAGCAATTGTAAACAACGCCGGAATCACAAAAGATGGTCTTTTTATGTGGATGACTAAAGATGACTGGAACGGCGTTATGAATACTAGTGTAAACGGATTTTTTAATGTAACTCAGTTTTTCATTCAAAAAATGTTACGCAACAAATACGGCCGAATCGTAAATATGGTTTCAGTTTCTGGAGTAAAAGGAACTGCAGGACAAGCCAATTATTCGGCTGCAAAAGGCGCAATCGTAGCAGCGACAAAAGCTTTGGCTCAAGAAGTTGCGAAAAGAAATATTACTGTAAATGCTGTCGCTCCAGGTTTTATTAGAACCGATATGACAAGCCAATTGGACGAAAAAGAATTATTGAAACTAATTCCGGTAAATCGTTTTGGCGAAGCCGAAGAAGTGGCAGATTTGGTAAGCTTTTTGATTTCTAAAAAAGCAAGCTATATTACAGGAGAAATTATTAATATTAACGGCGGAATATATTCTTAAGAATACTATGTTTGCATATTATTTTAAGTTTTTGTGAAAATTTAAAATTGCTCGCAATCACGATAGCTATCGGGAGCAGAGTCGCAAAGTTTTATTTAAAAAAGACTTTAAAAAACTTTGAACCTTTGTAGCAAGAAAAAAACTTTGTGCCTTTGTTCAAAAAATTACACTTTAAGGATTAAAAAATTACTTTTGAAAGACGATGAATAGAAGAGTTGTAATTACTGGAATGGGAATTTATTCTTGTATCGGAACTTCTTTAGACGAAGTAAAAGATTCGTTGTACGAAGGAAAATCTGGTATTCAGTTTGATTCTGAACGAAAAGAATTTGGTTTTCAATCGGCCTTAACAGGAATGGTTCCGAAAGCCGATCTTAAAAATTTATTGACTAGAAGACAACGTATGAGCATCGGTGAAGAAACCGAATATGCTTATATGGCCACTATAGAAGCGTTGAAAAATGCGAACATCGATGATGCATTTTTTGATGATCACGAAGTAGGTATTATGTACGGAAACGACTCTGTTTCTAAAGCAATCATTGACGCAACAGATATTGTACGCGAGAAAAAAGACACTGCCCTTATCGGTTCTGGTGCGATTTTCAAATCGATGAATTCTACGGTAACGATGAATCTTTCTACGATTTTTAAACTTCGCGGAATCAATCTTACTGTTAGTGCAGCTTGTGCGAGCGGTTCTCACTCAATTGGTTTGGCTTATTTTTTAATTAAAAGCGGTTTTCAAGATATTGTAATTACTGGCGGAGCTCAGGAAATCAACAAATACGCTATGAGCAGTTTTGACGGATTAGGCGTTTTTTCTAACAGAGAAGGCGATCCGACAAAAGCTTCAAGACCTTTTGATTCTGGTCGTGACGGATTAATTCCGAGTGGCGGCGGTGCAACTTTAATTTTAGAAAGTTACGAATCTGCTATTGCGCGTGGTGCTAATATTATCGCCGAAATTGGCGGTTACGGATTCTCATCAAACGGAGGACATATCTCAACTCCAAACGTTGACGGACCTTCAACTGCAATGAAACGAGCATTGGATGATGCCAAATTAGAAGCTTCAGATATCGAATATATAAATGCTCATGCAACTTCGACACCTGTTGGAGATGCCAATGAAGCAAAAGCTATTTTTGAAGTTTTTGGAGAAAAAAATCCTCCTGTAAGTTCTACAAAATCGATGACAGGCCACGAATGCTGGATGGCGGGAGCAAGCGAAATCATTTATTCTATCCTGATGATGCAGCACGATTTTATCGCGCCAAACATCAATTTGGAAAATCCAGATGAAGATGCGTCAAAATTAAATTTAGTTAAAACTACGTTAAACAAAAAATTTGACATATTTTTGTCCAATTCTTTCGGGTTCGGAGGAACCAACTCTGCGTTGGTGGTTAAAAAGTTTAAATTGAACAATGAATAAAGAAGAAATTATAGCAAGAATAAACGGTTTTTTAGTTGATGAATTTGAAGTAGACAATGACGACATTGAACCAAATGCTAATTTAAAAGATACACTTGGTTTAGATAGTCTGGATTATGTTGATTTGGTGGTTTCAATTGAAGCAAACTTTGGTGTAAAACTAGTTGAAGCAGATTTTGTTGGAATTTCTGATTTTCAAAGTTTCTATGACCTAATCGAAAACAAAATCAAAGCCAAGTCAGCTTAATGAGTCAATGGGATGGCAAATCAAAGGGAACTGTTTTAGGTTATAGAATATTCGTTTTTTTGATTAAAAAAGCGGGTATCAAATCTGCTTATGTCCTACTTTATTTTGTTGCTTCTTATTATTTTTTATTTCTAAGAAAAAGCAACAAAGCCATTTTCTATTATTTTAAAGAGAGACTTCAATATTCCTATTTCAAATCCAAAAAAATGGTTTTCAAAAGCTATTACACTTTTGGACAGACCATTATTGATAAAGTTTCTATTTCGGCCGGAATGCGAAACAGATTCACTTATGAATTTGACGGAATTGAAACGCTAAAAAAATTACTAGCCGAGAAAAAAGGCGGTGTTCTTATTAGTGCGCACGTTGGTAATTTTGAAATTGCAGAACATTTTTTAGGAGATATCGATCTTAATTTTCAAATCAATCTTGTTACGACAGATTTGGAACATTCTGCCATTAAGAATTATCTAGAAAGCGTTTCTCAAAAACCTACCGTAAAATTTATTATTATAAAGGAAGATCTCTCTCATATTTTTGAGATCAACGCCGCTTTGGCCAATAACGAATTAATCTGCTTTACTGGCGATCGTTATTTTGAAGGAACAAAATCACTTTCTGAAACCCTTTTAGGCAAAGAAGCCAATTTCCCTGCGGGTCCATTTTTAATTGCTTCAAGATTGAAAGTCCCTGTAGTTTTTGTTTATGTAATGAAAGAGCCAAACTTGCATTATCATTTATACGCAAGAGAAGCCGAAGTAAAACACCGCGACGAAAAAGCACTTTTGAAAGAATATGTAAAAAGCGTCGAAAGCATTCTGTACCGATATCCTTTGCAATGGTTTAATTATTTTGATTTTTGGAACCAGTTCGGAAATAAAGATTCATTATCAAAATAACATCAAACAGTTACTTTTTGGTTTGTTTTTTTTCAATAAATCAAAAAATTAGGAATTCTATGTCGTTGGTCGAAATAAGAAAATTCGTTTAAATAAATTTACTTACTTTTGCTGACCACCAAAGCCAAATCCTAATGAAAAATGTTCTCGTAATTTATTATTCTCAGTCTGGACAGCTAGAATCTATTGCACGAAATATTGCAAAACCGTTTCTAAATTCGGAAGAAATAAATCTTACTTTTCACGAAATACAATTAGAAAAACCTTTTCCTTTTCCGTGGAATAAAGACTCTTTTTTTGATGCATTTCCAGAATCATTTTTACAGATTCCGACTGCATTAAAACCTGTTCCAGAAGAAATTTTAAATACAAAATTTGACTTGGTATTATTTCATTATCAGGTTTGGTATTTATCGCCTTCAATCCCAATTAATTCATTTTTGAAAAGCGACGATGCAAAGAAAATTTTGAATAATACTCCTGTTATTACCATCAGCGGATCTAGAAACATGTGGATCATGGCGCAGGAAAAAATCAAAGTTTTATTGCGAAAAGCAAATGCTAATTTGGTTGGAAACGTAGCTTTGGTAGATCGTGTTGGAAATCTAATCAGCGTTATAACTATTGTAGAATGGATGTTTTCTGGAGTGAAGAAGAAATATCTAGGTATTTTTCCGCTTCCAGGAGTTTCAGAAAAAGACATACAAGAATCAACACAGTTTGGAGAAATCATGCTAGATTCTTTACAGCAAAATAATTTAGCGCAAATACAGCCGAAATTAGTCAATGCTGGTGCTGTAAAAATAAGTTCGTATTTAGTGACTGTTGACAAAACGGCCAATAAAATTTTCAATAAGTGGTCAAATATCATTTATAAAAATCAAAAAAACCGAAAACAGCTGCTTAAAGTATTTAATGTTTATTTATTCCTTGCGATATGGTTAATTTCACCAATAGTGTATATATTGCACCTTATTACCTATCCGCTTAAGTTAAAAACTATAAAAAAGGAAACTCAATATTATCAGGGAGTTTAGAAGACCAAATTTAGATTATGTTTGAAGTATATATTACAAAAGCTGCAAAATATTTGCCAAACGAAGCCGTTTTAAATGAAGAAATGGAAGCCTATTTAGGCCTTATCAATGATACTGCTTCTAAAGCAAGACGCATTATTTTGCGCAACAATAAAATTACAAGCCGATATTACGCTGTTGATAAAGAAGGAAAAAGCACTCACAGTAATGCCGAATTAACAAAAAATGCCATTTTACCGTTATTCGACGAAAATTTTACGCCTCAAGATGTAGAAGTACTTTCATGCGGAACCTCAACGCCAGACATTTTTCTGCCTTCGCACGCTGCGATGGTTCACGGTCTGCTAAAAAATAAATCGGTAGAATTAAACTCTTCAACTGGAGTTTGCTGTGCCGGAATGAACTCTTTAAAATTCGGTTTTCTTTCTGTTAGATCTGGAAATTCAAACAATGCAATCTGCACAGGATCTGAAAAAGTTTCGACTTGGCTGAATGCTCAAAAATACAATCACGAGGCTGATAATTTAAAAAGCCTTGAAGAACAACCTATTATTGCTTTCAAAAAAGATTTCCTACGTTGGATGTTATCTGACGGTGCTGGAGCTTTCTTATTAGAAAATAAACCAAGAGGACCAATTTCGCTAAAAATAGAATGGATGGAAGCTTTTTCGTATGCTTACGAATTAGAAACCTGCATGTATGCTGGAGGTGATAAATTGGAAAATGGTGAGATTAAAGGTTGGAGCGATTATTCGCCAGAACAATGGCTAAACGAGTCTGTTTTTTCAATTAAACAAGACGTTAAATTATTAGACGAATTTATCCTGACAAAAGGTGCTGAAAGCATGAAAGATGCCATGGATAAAAACAATATAAAATCGGAAGATATCAATTTCTTTATTCCTCACGTTTCTTCTAACTTTTTTGTGGAAGGATTGAAAAAAGGATTAACTGAAAAAGGTATCGGAATGAGCGATGACAAATGGTTCATGAATCTTTCTAGAGTTGGAAACGTAGGCTCTGCTTCTATTTACTTGGCTCTTGAAGAATTAATGAATTCAGGGAATTTGAAAAAAGGAGATAAAATTTTATTATCTGTTCCTGAAAGCGGAAGATTTTCTTTCGCGTATGCGTATTTAACTGTTTGCTAATGGAAACAATGGCTTCTCTAGAAAAAGAAATGGTAGAAAATTTATTACCGCAAAAGTTTCCTTTTGTGATGGTGGACTCTATGCATTCTTATTCTGAAACTTCTTTGGTTTCTGGTTTAAAAATTCAGAGCGATAATATTTTTGCTGTTGAAAATACATTTCTAGAAGCAGGTTTAATCGAACACATGGCACAATCTGTGGCATTGCATACGGGATATCAATATTTTTTAAAGAACGAAATCGCGCCAACAGGATACATTGGCTCTATTAAAGAAATTGAAATTAAAAAACTTCCGAACGTAAACGACAACATTCAATCTGAAGTAACAATTCTGCAGGAATTTGCAGGAATCACTTTGGTTGATATTGTGACGACTTTAAATAATGAAGAAATTGCCAGAGGACAAATGAAAACCGTTTTGGCAAAATAAAAACAATAATGAGAACTACTTCTGCTGTTGACATACAAAATTATTTACCGCACCGAGCGCCAATGCTTATGGTGGATTTGATTTTGGATATTGATGCCAACTTTGTAGAAACTATATTCTTGATCAAAGAAGACAATATTTTTGTTCAGAATAATGTTTTTAATGAAGCAGGTTTAATCGAAAATACCGCACAGACGTGTTCTGCAATTGTTGGAAAAAAATACTTTTTTGACGACAACGGCATTGAAAATGAAAACATAAATGTAATTGGATTCATCAGCGCTTTGAAAAATGTAAAAATTCATGCACTTCCAAAAGTTGGTGATTCTATTATAACCAAAGCCGATTTGGTTTCTAAATTCACCGGAGACGATTACACTTTATGCACGATGAGCTGCAAAAGCTTACTTGGAGAACAGATACTCTTAGAATGCGAAATTAACTTGTTCATTCAGAAAACAGTTTCGGTTTCGTAACAATTCCACTTGAAAATAACAACTAGGTAATGGAAAAAGATAAAGTACCTCAGGATCAAAGCAACTTAACGAAAAACAACGTAAAAGAGCTTTTGTATGCAACTGATGAAAATGGCAATTACACCACAACATTAAGTACAGGCTGGGAACCAAAAACAATTGCACTTTCAAATTCTATTGACGAAATAAACGAAAGAATTGCCGATGCCAAACAGCAGGTTTTAGATGGCGAAGTAAGTCCGATTGTGTATTTCATGGAAGTCAATAAAATGGATCTTACGATTTTATCCAGTTATGTTGGGTTTTGGAAATGGCGCGTAAAAAGACATTTTAAACCAAGTGTTTTTGCTAAACTAAACGATAAAATCCTGAAAAAATATGCTGATACTTTTGGAGTATCAATCGAAGAATTAAAAAACAGCATTGCCAAATAAATGGAATTAACTTTCACACATCATCAGTCTGCTCATTGCGAGAATGGAGTAGCGTCAAATCTGCTAAAAAATAGCGGACTAAACATTAGCGAACCGATGGTTTTTGGTATTGGCTCAGGTTTATTTTTTGTATACCTGCCTTTCATAAAAGTGAATTATGCACCAGCAATTAGTTATAGAACTTTGCCTGGACAGATTTTCAATAAAGTTGCCAATCGTTTACATTTAAAAATAAAAAGACAAAAATTTTCTTCTGTAGCAAATGCCAACAAAGCTTTAGACGAAAATTTAAAAAATAATATTCCAACAGGATTACAAGTTGGAGTTTACAATTTAAGTTATTTTCCAGACGAATATCGTTTTCATTTCAACGCACACAATTTGGTCGTTTACGGAAAAACCGAAACCGAATATTTAGTGAGCGATCCTGTAATGGAAACCGTTACGACTTTAACTTACGAAGACATGAATAAAGTACGTTTTGCCAAAGGAGCTTTTGCGCCTCGCGGTCAAATGTATTATCCAATTCAGATTCCAAAAGATGTTGATTTAAAAAGCGCCATCATTAAAGGAATCAAAAATACTTGCAGAGATATGTTGGCGCCAATGCCAATTGTTGGTGTTCGCGGAATCAAATTTGTTTCAAAGCAAATTAGAAAATGGCCAATAAAACACGGGACTAAAAAAGCCAATCATTACTTGGCGCAAATGGTTCGTATGCAAGAAGAAATTGGAACTGGAGGCGGTGGTTTCCGTTTTATTTATGCGGCCTTTTTACAGGAAGCTTCGGTTATTTTGGGTAACGAAGAATTGAAAGAACTTTCTAAAGAGATGACAAAAATTGGAGATTCATGGCGTGATTTTGCTGTTGAAGCTTCACGTATTTATAAAAACAGAAGTGCCAAAGAAGATGCCTACAACACTATTGCCGATGAACTTTTGGACATTGCCAATAGAGAAGAAATCTTTTTCAAAAAATTAAAAAAAGCGATCAGCTAAAATCATATTTTGCAGTCTATCATTCAAATAGAATCCCTTTCGAAAAAGTACAAAAATGCAGAAATGTATTCTTTGAACAACGTTTCGCTAAATATAAATGAAGGTCAGATTTTTGGTTTGCTTGGACCAAACGGCGCTGGAAAAACCACTTTAATTTCCATGCTCTGCGGATTGGTAAAACCAACTTCAGGACATTTTACAATTGATGGTTTAGACTATCAGCATCATTCTTCAAAAATTAAAAAAATTATAGGCGTTGTTCCTCAAGAATATGCTTTGTATCCAACTTTGACAGCAAGAGAAAATCTGCTTTATTTTGGAAGCATGTATGGTTTAAAAGGTTCAGATTTGAAAGACAAAGTCATTGAAGCTTTGGATCTTTTGGGTTTATTGAAATTTGCCGATAAACAAGTTCAGACTTTTTCTGGCGGAATGAAACGTCGTGTCAATCTGATTGCTGGAATTCTTCATAAACCAAAAGTCCTGTTTTTGGATGAACCAACTGTTGGTGTCGATGTGCATTCTAAAACGGCCATCATCGATTATCTGAAAGTTTTAAACCAAAACGGAACGACCATTATTTATACCTCTCATCATTTGGCTGAAGCCGAAGATTTCTGTACGCAGATTGCGATTTTAGATCAAGGACAGATTTACGCACAAGACACTCCGTCGGCATTAATTGAATCTACAAAAGATGCCCGAAATCTCGAAGATGTTTTTATTTCATTAACTGGTAAGGCGTTGAGAGATGGTATATAAAATTTGGATGTCGATAGTAAAAGAATTCCTTTTGCTAAGAAGAGATTTAGGCGGACTGATTATTTTATTTGTCATGCCTTTGGTTTTGGTAATTGCTGTAACCTTAATTCAAGACAGCACTTTTAAAGCGGTAACCGATTCTAAAATTCAGATTCTTTTGGTCGATAAAGACAAAGGAGCTGTTTCTAAAACTGTTTTTGAAAATTTAGAAAAAAGCAAATATTTCACCGTTGTAACACAAATTGACAATAAACCGATCACGGAAGAAATTGCCAAAGAAAATGTGTACAAAGGAAAATTTCAATTGGCAATTGTAATTCCAGAAAATCTAAGTTCTGATTTACAAGCTAAAGTCGAGCAAAATGTAGAGAAAATTGTCAGCAATTTAGGTTTGACAGATAGCACTACAACTTCAGAACCTCAACGTGTTATTAAAGAAAAAGAAGTAAAACTGTATTTTGATCCAGCGGTTCAGATGAGTTTCAAAAATGCGGTGATGAGTTCGATTGACAAAATGATTTCGCAGATTGAAACCAAATCGATTTATTCGACTTTTCAAAAACAATTAGGCGAAGAAACAATCGATTTTGAACAGAAAAACTTTATTACTTTCAAAGAAATAATTCCGAGAATCAACAACAAAGAAGTTCGTCCGAATTCGGTGCAGCATAACGTTCCGGCTTGGACACTTTTTGCGATCTTTTTTATTGTTATTCCGTTATCGATCAATATTGTAAAAGAAAAATCGCAAGGAACTTTTGTTCGATTAAGAACCAATCCCGTTTCCAATTTAATTGTGATTATTGGTAAAACCATCACCTACTCGATCATTTGTATGATTCAGTTTTACATGATGGTTGCCGTTGCCGTTTTCTTATTTCCATCCATCGGATTGCCTTCTTTAAATATCGAAGGACATTTCTTTTTGACCAGTGTTGTGGCCTTATTTTCAGGTTTTGCAGCAATCGGCTTCGGAATTTTATTAGGAACTGTGGCAAGCACGCAAGAACAATCTGCTCCTTTTGGCGCAACAAGTGTAATCATTTTAGCTGCAATTGGAGGCGTTTGGGTTCCTGTTTTTGCTATGCCAACAATCATGCAGTATATTGCAAAATCTTCTCCAATGAACTGGGGATTAGAAGCTTTTTATGATGTATTGCTTCGAAACGTTTCTTTCGTCGAAATCATTCCAAGAATAACTTTGTTATTTTTGTTTTTCATTATTACAACTTCCATCGCATTATTTTATGATAAAAAGAAAAGAGCAGTTTAAAGAAGCTACAGATCTAACCGTTACACATGAAATCAGGATTCGTTTTAACGAAACAGATCCGCTTGGAATTGTTTGGCACGGAAACTACATAACCTATTTCGAAGATGGACGAGAAGCATTTGGACGTGAACACGGACTTACCTATTTGGATATTGCCAAAACGGGTTACACCACTCCAATTGTAAAATCGACTTGCGAACATAAATTGTCTTTACGCTACGGAGACGTTGTAACAATTGAAACAACGGTTGTTGACACGCCCGCAGCAAAAATGATTTATCGTTTTAAAATTATTGACGACAAAGGAGAAGTGGCCTGCACAGGCGAAACGACTCAGGTTTTTTTAGATAAAGATGGAAACTTAATGCTTACGAATCCTCCTTTTTATAAGGAATGGAAAAGGAAAGTTGGGTTGTTGAAATAAAAGTTTTAGCCACAAATTTCACGAATTAGCACAAATTTAAAATCAAAAATCTTTTTTAAATCTGCTGACATCTTTATAAATCTGCGTGAAAATTTAAAAAATTGAGAGAAATAAAATGATAAGAGAAATATACATCACCGAAACGAATTGTATCACGCCTTTAGGTTTTGATATTCAATCGAATGTCGAAGCCATACTTAATGGTGATTCTGGAATTCAGCTTCATAGTGATGTTTCTTTGATGCCAAATCCGTTTTATGCTTCGATTATCAACAATGAAAAAATAAATAGTGCTTTTGCAAAAATTAGCACTGAACCCAAATATTCCCGTTTAGAAAAAATGATGATTTTGGCTTTAGAACCAATTGTCAAAAGTTCTAACATCGAATTAAATTCAAAAACTGCTTTTATACTTTCTACCACAAAAGGAAATGTAACGGCTTTACAGAATAATTCTGAAGAAAGTTTTAACAACGCACATTTAGATGTTTTGGCAAAAAACGTTGCCAATTTCTTCGGATTCCAAACACAACCAATTGTAGTTTCAAATGCTTGCGTTTCTGGAATTTTAGCCGTTTCTGTTGCTAAAAGAATGATTCAATCTGAACTTTACGATAATATTTTTGTCGTAGCTGGCGACGAAGTTTCAGAATTTGTTTTGTCTGGTTTTAATGCTTTTCAAGCGATGAGCGAACTGCCTTGCAAACCATATTCTAAAAACAGAACAGGCGTAAGTTTAGGCGAAGCAACTGCAGCAGTTTTAGTTTCGGCGGAAGCCAAAAACGCAAAAATAAAAGTGATTGGCGATAGTTCGATAAACGATGCGAATCATATTTCTGGACCTTCAAGAACAGGCGAAGGCTTGTTTAGAAGTATTCAGAATGCTTTGAAAGAAGCTCAAATTGAAGCAAATAAATTAGATTATATTTCAGCACACGGAACGGCAACGCCTTATAACGACGAAATGGAAGCGATTGCCTTAAATCGTTTAGATTTACAAAACGCTCCCATTAATAGTTTAAAAGGATTTTACGGTCATACCTTAGGTGCTTCAGGATTATTAGAAACGGTTATTGCGATAGAATCTGCCAATCAAAACAAGCTTTTCGAATCAAAAGGTTTTGATGAAATTGGTGTAAGCGAATCTATAAATGTGATTAAGAAAAATGAAGAAAAGAATATTGAATATTTCCTGAAAACAGCTTCTGGTTTTGGAGGTTGTAATACGGCTGTGGTTTTTGAGAAAGTGAAAAACTAATTATAGAGTTTTCACAAATTAGAAATATAGTTTATGGATGATAAAATTGAACATTTAAAAAAATATATTGAAAGCAATCTTGAGCGAAGTAGTGGTGCTTTCGAATTTGTGATCCAACCTAATATCAGAGATATTGTTAGTAACTTAAACCAAACAGATAGTGAGAAATTTTCAGCAGAAATATTAAATTGGAATGAAGATATCCTTTATCACTTAGCGGACGAAATTCTTTTTAGCAATAATGAATACTTAGACAAAGATTACCTTTATTGTTCTATATTTTTAAGAATTCATCATAAGGAAAATTTAGATTTCTTATCACAATATTTATATGATTGCTACATTAGTTTGAATTTTGAAAAAATACCTTTAGATTTCTTCATACAACTTAAAGAAAAAGTAGAGGGTTTTTATACTATAAAAAATGGAAAAGAAAACGTTAGTCATTTCATAAGACCATTGAACGATATTATAAATAAAAAAATGACTCAAAACAAAACCAACATACAATCCTACATCAAAATCGAAAACAACGAAATTGTTTTGAACGGAACTTCTGTATTCAAAATTGAACCTACAGATTTTGCAGATTTTGCCAAACAAGCGTATCGTAATTTTGAAATGCAGTATCCAAAGTTTTTCAAAATGGACGCTTTGAGCAAACTGGCTTTTTTAGGATCAGAACTTCTTTTGAGTCCGATAACTTCAGACGAAAAGGAAAATAATATCGCTTTGGTTTTAGCTAATAAGTCTTCGAGTTTAGATACAGATGTAAAATATCAGGAATCAATTTCAGACAAAGAAAACTATTTTCCGAGTCCGGCGGTCTTTGTTTATACGCTGCCAAATATTTGTTTGGGCGAAATAAGTATTCGCCATCAGCTGAAAAGTGAGAATTCTTTCTTTATATTTGAAACCTTTAACGCCGAATTTATGTCGAATTATTCTAATATTCTTCTGAATACGAATAAAGCAGATACGGTTTTGTGCGGTTGGGTAGAATTTTACAATGACAATTATAAAGCGTTTCTTTGCACCATAAGCGCAGAAGAAAACGAAATATATAAAAACGAAACAATCAATACATTATACAATAAATAATCATGGAAGCATTAAAAGAAGAATTAAAAAATAAAATCATAACGACTTTAAACCTTGAAGATATTGCAGTTGAAGATATTGCTGATAATGATCCTTTGTTTGGAGACGGTTTAGGTTTAGACTCGATTGATGCACTTGAATTGATCGTGATTTTAGATAAAGATTACGGAATTAAATTGGTTGATCCGAAAGAAGGAAAAACTATTTTCCAGTCAATCGAAACTATGGCGGCGTATATCAGCGCTAACAGAACAAAGTAATTTGCATAAACTTTGTAAAGCAAGAGTTGCTATTTAAAAAGCTTAAAAAACTTTGCGACTCTGCGACTTTGCGAGATTAAATTACAAGCTTCTTTCTATTAAGTTGTGAGAAATCTGCTCGCAAAGACGCGAAGACGCAAAGTTTAATCTAAAATCATAAATCTAAAATTAGATGAAAGGTGTTGCTATAACGGGAATGGGAATTATCTCTGCGATTGGTAATTCGGTTGAGGAAAATTATATTTCGTTGATCGAAAACAAAATCGGTATTTCTCGTATTCAAAATATATCTACTGTTCACGCAGATGTAATCAAAGTTGGCGAAATCAATAAAACCAACGAAGAGCTCATCAATGAATTGCAGTTGAACGATGATAATAATTTCTCAAGAACCGCTATGATTGGCACTTTGGCAGCAAAACAAGCTGTTGAAAATGCTGGCATTACCGATATAAATGAATTTAGAACCGGACTTATCTCTGCTACAAGCGTGGGCGGAATGGATATGACGGAAAGACATTATTACGATTATTTCGAAAAACCAGAATTGGTTAAATACATAACTTGCCACGACGGCGGCGATGTTGCTGAAAAAATTGCTGAAGAATTAGGTTTAAAAGGAATGGTTACGACGATTAGTACGGCTTGTTCTTCTGCTGCCAATTCGATTATGTTGGGTGCGAGATTAATCAAAACGGGAAAATTAGATCGCGTAATCGTGGGCGGTGCCGATGCTTTGGCTAAATTCACCATCAACGGATTTAAGACCTTGATGATTTTATCAGACGATTACAACAAACCTTTTGACAATACCAGAAAAGGACTAAATCTTGGAGAAGCAGCTGCTTTTTTAGTTTTAGAATCGGATGAAATTGTTGCGAAACAAAACAAAAAAGTTTTGGCTAGAGTTTCTGGTTACGGAAATGCAAATGACGCTTTTCATCAAACTGCCTCTTCAGAAAATGGAGATGGAGCATTTTTGGCAATGAAAAAAGCGTTTGAAGTTTCGGGTTTAAAACCTTCTCAAATTGACTACATCAACGTACACGGAACGGCAACTCCAAATAATGATTTATCTGAAGGAAGAGCTTTGCTTCGAATTTATGAAGATGAAAAAGTTCCAGATTTCAGTTCTACAAAACCTTTTACAGGACATACTTTAGCGGCTGCGGCTGCGATTGAAGCTGTTTACAGTGTCTTGGCCATTCAAAATAATGTGGTTTATCCGAACTTGAATTTTGACATTCCGATGGAAGAATTTGATTTGAAACCGCAGACCTCTTTAAAAAACAAAAATATTGAACATGTTTTATCTAACTCTTTTGGTTTTGGAGGAAATTGTTCAACCCTTATATTTTCAAAAAGCTAATGAAAAAAACATATATAAATGGAGTAGGCTGTATTTCGACTCAAAAAACATTTGATACTGTTTTTTTGGAAGAAGCTGTTGTAAATCATGAAGAAAATGTACTGGCAATTGTTCCGCCAGTATACAAAGAATATATTTCGCCAGCTGCCAGCCGACGCATGGCAAAGGGTGTAAAAAACGGAATCGTTGCTTCGGCTTTGGCCATGAAAGATGCCAATTTAGAAAACGTAGATGCAATTATTACCGGAACTGGTTTAGGCTGTATCGAAGATTCTGAAAAATTCCTGAAAAGCATTTTAGACAATAACGAAGAATTTTTAACTCCAACTTCTTTTATCCAATCGACTCACAATACGGTTGGTGCGCAAATTGCACTTTTACAGCAATGTAAAGGTTACAATTTCACCTACGTGAATGGTGCAGTTTCTTTTGAATCGGCTCTTATTGATGCTAAAATGCAGATTGAAGAAGAGGAAGCCAATTCTATTTTAGTCGGCGGAGTTGATGAAAATGGCGATTATACTACTGCCCTTTTCAAATTAAACGGCCGTATTAAAAAAGACAATTCTGGTCCATATGATGTTCTGACTTCTGATACAAGCGGAGCAGTTTATGGAGAAGGCGCGAGTTTTTTTGTTTTAGAAAACGAAAGAAAAGAAAATACGTATGCTGAAATTTTAGACGTTTCGATCATTAATACATTGGAAGAAAATGAAATTGAAGCTACAACTAAATCTTTTCTAAAAGCAAATAATTTAGAAATTTCAGATATTGATGCCTTGGTTTTAGGTTTTGATGGAAATGTCAATTTCGAAAATTATTATAAAAATCTGGCTGAAAATACTTTCGCTCAAACTCCTGTTTTATATTACAAACATTTGTGTGGCGAATACGATACGGCTTCGGCTTTTGCTTTTTGGATGGCATCTAAAATTTTAAAAACGCAAGAAATTCCAGAAATCGTAAAAGTGAATGCGGTTGAAAAACCAAGCTATAAAACGATTTTATTATACAATCAATTAAACGGAAAAAACCATAGTTTTACGTTGCTGTCAAAATGATAACGCATAAAAACATATCGCTGTTTTTTATCTTTTTATTGCTTTTAATATTTCTTCTGAATCTTTATACTGCAATAAATTTGTGGTTCTTTTTTGCTATAATTTTTATCTGGATTGGGATAAATGCTTTTGGTTCGGCTAGAATTTCATCCAATTATCATGTAAAAGCTTTCTGCAATAACCCGTTAGAAACAGAAAAAAAAATCGCGCTTACTTTTGATGACGGTCCAAGCATTTATACTTTGGAAGTTTTAGAACTTCTAAAGAAATATAATGCCAAAGCCTCTTTTTTCTGCATTGGAAAAAATATCGAAACGCATCCTGAAATTCTTCAAAAGGTTATTTCCGAAGGTCATTTGGTTGGAAATCATTCTTATTCTCATTCTAAGTTTTTTGATTTTTATAATGAAGATAAAATAACCGAAGAACTTCGTAAAACAGATGAACTTTTGGAGAAATTCACTTCCAAAAAAATCAACTTTTTTCGTCCGCCTTATGGAGTTACCACGCCTTCCATTCGAAGAGCTTTGAAAGTAACGGGACATCAAGTGATCGGATGGAATATTCGTTCGCTTGACGGAGGAACAAAAAATCAGGAATTGATTTTAAACCGAATGATTAAGCACATTTCTCCCGGCGGAATCGTACTTTTGCATGATACAGGAACACATTCGGTTTTGGTACTGGAACAGTTTTTGCAATTTTTACAGCAAAATAATTATCAAGTCGTTTCGATTGAAGAACTTTTGAATCTTAAAGCTTATGCGAACTAAAATATTTCTATTCTTATTTACATTCACCATTTTTAATTTGAGTTTGTCTGCACAAGAGCAAAAAATGACTGCTGCAGAAATCACTCAATTTAAAGAAGATGTAAATGTGGTGGCCAAAAAAATCAAGACTTTAACTACTGATTTTGTTCAGTACAAACATTTAGATTTTTTATCGAAAGATATTGAGACTTCTGGAAAAATGGTTTTTAAAGAACCTGCTTTGCTTCAATGGCAATACAAGAAACCATATAATTACAGCATTACTTTCAAAAACGGAAAAATCCTGATTAATGACGAAGGAAAGAAAAGCGCTGTTGATATTGGAAACAGTAAAATATTCGCCAGAATCAATAAATTGATTGTAGGAAGTGTGAGCGGAAATATGTTTGATGATAAAGAATTTACGATTTCATACTTTAAATTAAAAGGTCAGAATTTGGCGAAATTTATTCCGAAAGATGCGACGCTGAAAAAATACATCAAACAAATCGAACTGACTTTTGACAAAGAAGAAGCAACAGTTGTTCAGGTAAAATTGTTAGAATCATCTGAAGATTATACCCGAATTGTACTTAAAAATAAAGTGATCAATGCAAAAATCGACGATTCAGTTTTTACTAATTAATTGCTTTTTGGCAATTGTTTTAATTTCTTGCGGCTCGGTCACAAAAAATTATACGCCTAAAAAATTAGACAAAACGTCTTACACGGTTCCGTATTTCACAGATTCAAAAGCTGATTATGTTTATAAAACCAATATTAGCGTTTACGGAAACGAATTGTCTGGAATTTTCATTGCCAAGAAAATAAACGATACCACGCATCGAGTGGTTTTTACAACCGAATTTGGAAATAAATTAATGGATTTTGAAATCTCAGAAACCGATTTTAAAGTCAATTCTATTGTTTCAGAATTAGATCGAAAAATATTGATTAATACTTTAAAAGAAGATTTCAGATTGCTTTTAAAAAAAGAATATCAGATTCAAGAACAATTTGAAAATGAATCTGCTGACATTTATAAATCGGCAGACGGCAAACGCGACAATTATATTTTTATCTCCAAAAAAGATCAGAAATTAGAAAAGATCGTTCATTCATCAAAAACAAAAGAAAAATTTACACTGCTTTTCAATTCAGAAAACAATATTTTTGCTGAGAAGATTCAAATAATTCATCAAAATATTAAGCTGAAAATCGATTTGCAACAGCTGAAATCAGAATAGAAAATTAAACTAACCATAAACTTTAAATCAATTAAAAATGAGAAAATTTGCTGTACTTGCATTTGTTTTATTTATCGGAATCCAAGCAAATGCTCAGGTTAAAGCTAGCCCTGGACTTAGAGGAGGTTTGAATATATCAACATTATCAAATGTTGACGACAACAGTTCGAAAACAGATTTTTATGTTGGTGGATTAGTAAATATTAAATTCAATAAATTTTTCTCTGTACAACCTGAGATAACCTATTCAAGACAAGGTGATGAAGGAAGATACTTTGAAAACGGCCGTTATTATTCTGAAAAATACGAACTGAATTATATAACGCTCGGAGCCGTTGCTAAATTTAACTTTGGAGATAGTGGTTTTCATCTATTGGCAGGACCGTCATTAGATTTAAAAGTTAGTGATAACTACATCAATTCTGATCCAGAAGATTTTGACTTGGCATTAGTTGGCGGTATTGGTTACTCATTACCAAACGGACTGACTTTTGAAGCGAGAATTAAGCAGGGATTAATTGATATTTATGGCTATAATGGATATCATAATGATAATGATTATTATTACGATGATGTGATTTTGAATCAAGTTTTTCAGATCGGTATTAGCTATACATTCAAGACAAAATAAAAAATATGATTTTACAAGATTTTTATAAAATACTATCGGAAGAAAAAACATCTGATTCAAAATATACGATTACAATTTTAGTGAATGCAAAACATGAGGTTTTTAAAGGGCATTTTCCTGGAAATCCTATTATGCCTGGTGTTTGTATGATTCAGATAATTAAAGAATTAACAGAATCTATTTCAAAAAGTTCGCTAATGATTCAGTCTTTAGCAAATGTAAAATTCATGGCTCTAATTAATCCAGAAGTTACACCAGAATTAAGATTGGAACTTGATGTTACAACAACAGAAGACGGTTTGGTAAAAGTGAAAAACACGACTTACTTTAACGACACGACTGCTCTTAAACTGAGCACGGTGTACAAAAAAATATAATTATGAAACTCTTACTGACATTATTTTTATGGGTTAGTTTTGCAGGGACGCCAGATTTGGCTTCGATCCGCAAAATGTATTCTGATGTGGCAAAATCAGAAACAAATGCCAAAGATTTTGTAGAAAAACTTGCTGGCGTTTCTAATAATGACGATAAAATTTTAGTAGCTTACAAAGCGGCTTCTATTTTAGTAGATTCTAAATTTGAAAAGAAATTAGGCCAGAAAATGGAGCGTTTTAAAGAAGGTGCAAAATTATTGGAAGCAACAATAAAAAGTGATCCGAGCAATATTGAAATGCGAATGATCAGACTAAGCGTTCAAGAAGATGTTCCTGCAATTACGGGCTACAAGAAAAATATTAAAGAAGATAAAAAATTCATCACAACATATTATGCATCGCAAGGTGCGGCTTTGAAAGACTATCTTAAAGATTTTGTTTTGCAATCTAAAAGTTTCTCTGAAAAAGAGAAGCAATTTGTAAAATAAGCTCAAAAAATACCACATGAAATCACAACAGGAATTGCTTAGTTCGACTAACTTTTGCGTTATTGTGCCTACGTACAATAATCAAAAAACACTGAAAAAAGTATTGGATTCTATTTTAGATTTCACCACAAATGTCATTATTGTCAATGACGGTGCTACTGATTCTACAAACGAAATTTTAAAATTGTATTCACAACTAACTCAAATTCACCATCCTAAAAATTTAGGAAAAGGAAGAGCGCTGAGAAATGGATTTAGAAAAGCGCTTGAATTGAATTTTGAATACGCAATTACAATCGATTCTGACGGACAGCATTTTGCAACTGATATTCCTGTTTTCTTAGAAGCCATTCAAGAAGAACCAAACACGCTTTTGATTGGAAGCCGAAATATGACTCAGGAAAATGTTCCGAAGAAAAGCAGTTTTGGAAATAAGTTTTCGAACTTTTGGTTCAAGTTTGAAACTGGAATTAAATTAGACGATACACAATCTGGATTTAGATTATATCCGCTTCGATTGTTGCCAAAACGTTTTTATACCAATAAATTTGAATTTGAAATCGAGGTTATTGTGCGCGCCGCATGGAAAGGAATTGTAGTTAAAAATATTCCTATTCAGGTTTTGTATGATCCTGCAGAAAGAGTTTCGCATTTTCGTCCGTTTCAAGATTTTACTCGAATCAGTATTTTGAATACCGTTTTGGTAACCAATGCTTTGCTGTACATAAAACCGAGAGATTTTTTTAGAAAAGCAAAAAAAAAAGGTTTTAAAAGATTCTTTCTAGAAGATATTTTAGAAAGCAAAGATTCTAATTTTAAAAAATCTGCAGCAATTGCTTTAGGTATTTTTATCGGACTTTCTCCTTTTTGGGGATTTCAAACTGTGCTCCTTTTTACTTTTGCCGCTCTGTTCAGACTTAACAAAGTCATTGCCTATCTTACTTCAAACGTAAGTTTCCCGCCTTTTATTCCATTTATTATTTATGCTTCGCTTCAAGTTGGAAGTGTTTTTGTTTCCAGCAATGCGCCATTAGTTTTAGACAGTTCGATCACGCTAGACGATATTCAAAAAAATGCTACACAATATATCGTAGGAAGTCTTATTTTAGCATCCGTTTCTGCACTAACAGTTGGCTTGATAAGTTATTTGCTTTTAACGGCTTTTAGTTCTAAAAACGAAACAAATATTTAAGTTATGTTTGTCATGAATTTCACAAATTAGCACAAAATAATTCGTGAAAAATAGTGAAATTCGTGGCTGAAAAAAATTTAAGCTATAACCATGCATCAATATTTCTACGCCATTCATTTGTTTGTAACCCGAAGAAAATCGCTATCGGTTCTTTTGGCTATTTTGATGCTTTTTATTTTTGGATTCTTCGCTTCGAGATTAAAGTTTGAAGAAGACATTACCAAACTTATCCCAACAAACGACAAAACCGATGTCACCGCCAAAGTTTTAAAACAATTAAACTTTGCCGATAAAACTACTGTCATTTTCAGTTTGGATAAAAACGGTTCTGCCGAAGATTTAAAAGAAATGGCAACTGTATTTTCAGACAACGTTTCTAAATCCTGCAAGCCTTACATAACGGGAATTCAAGGAAAAATTGACGAAGAAAACATTCAGGAAACTATTGATTTTGTTTACAATAATCTCCCGCTTTTTCTAGACGATAAAGATTATACTGACATTGAAAAGAAACTTCAAAAAGACAGTATTGCAGCAACCGTTCAAGGAAATTACAAATCGATTATTTCTCCTTCTGGATTTATTACCAAAGATTTTATTCTGCAAGATCCGTTTGGGATTTCGTTTATCGCTTTAAAAAAATTACAACAATTAAACATTGGCGACGATTTTACGCTAGAAAATGGTTTTGTTATGACGAAGGATAAAAAGAAATTACTGCTTTTTATCACTTCAAATATTCCTTCGAGCGAAACAGAAAAAAACACCATTTTTGCCGAAAAACTAAAGTCAATCCAAGAAAATTTAAATCAGAAATTTAAAGGAAAAACTTCGATCAGTTATTTTGGTTCTGCTTTAATTGCTGTTGCCAATGCGAATCAGATTAAAGGAGATATTATTCTGACTACATCAATCGCGATGTTTACTTTAATGCTGATTTTAATTTTATTTTATCGAAAGCTCTTAGTCCCCCTAATTATTTTTCTTCCAACGGTTTTTGGAGGTTTGTTTGCGGTCGCATTTTTATATTTCGTTAGAGAACAGATTTCTGCAATTTCATTAGGAATTGGTTCCATTTTATTGGGAATTACGATTGATTATTCAATTCATATCCTCACACATTACAAACATAATAGCGATGTAAAAACATTGTACAAAGACATTACAATGCCCGTAATTATGAGCAGTTCTACAACTGCCGTTGCGTTTTTATGTTTGCTTTTTGTAAAATCGGATGCGTTGAATGATCTTGGAATTTTTGCCGCTGTTATCGTTATGGCTTCGGCTATTTTCTCGCTTTTGATTATTCCTCACTTATATAAACCAAAAGAAAATCCGGCAGAACACAAGAAAAATGTCATTGATAAAATGGCTCATTTTTCTTTTCATAATAATAAAATCTTAATCGGACTTTGCGTTATCATTACCATAATTTGCTGTTTTACTTATAATGATGTTGGTTTTAATAACGATTTATCGCAGCTGAATTTTATTCCAAAAGACATTAAAGCTGCTGAAAAACAATTGGAAGAAAGCACGAGTTTAACTTCCAAAACTATTTATGTGGCTTCTTACGGAAAAACGATGGAAGAAGCTTTGCAACATAATAGTCTTCTTTTCGAAAATTTAAATAAAGAAAAACAACAGAACAAAATTTTAAATTTCAGCTCGGTTGGCGGAATTGTGCTTTCGCAAAAGGAACAATTACAAAAAATCGAGAAATGGAATTCGTTCTGGAATTCGCAGAAAAAACAATTCGTAAAATCAGAATTAATTGCTGAAGGCGCTAAACTTGGTTTTAAACCTTCAACGTATAATTTATTTTTTGACCAATTAGATTTAGATTTCAAACCAATTTCTTCCAATGCTTATCTTCAAATAAAAGCACTTCAGCTACAAGAATTCATCACAGAAAAAAATGGCTTTTATACAATTTCAACTTTAGTAAAAGTAGCTCCAGAACAGCGCGATAGTTTTGTAAAATCAACTTCTAAAACAGAAAACGTAATTGCAATCGATCGTCAGCAGATGAACGAAACGTTTTTTAGCACTCTAAAAACCGATTTCAATTCGCTTGTAAATTACTCTTTCGTTGCCGTAATTTTAATTCTGTTTTTCTTTTTCCGAAGAATCGAATTGGTCATTATCAGCTGTATTCCAATTGCTTTAACGGGAATTGTAACCGCAGGAATTATGGGCGTTTTTGGCATTCAAATGAATATTTTCAGTATGATTGTCTGCACTTTGATTTTTGGTCACGGAGTCGATTTCAGTATTTTCATGACAAGCGCATTGCAAAAAGAATACACAAACGGAGTTAACGAAATTGCGATTTATAGAACGTCAATCATTCTGGCGGTAATCACGACAATTTTAGGAATCGGTGCGATGATTTTTGCTAAACATCCTGCACTTACTTCAATTTCATTAGTTTCATTAATTGGGGTTTTTGCGGCATTGATTATCACGTTTATTTTCTATCCGATTTTATTCAAACTGTTTTTATCGAATCGTCCGAAAAAAGGAAATCCACCTTTTCAATTGCGAACTTTTACTCATGGCGTAATTTCATTTGCTTATTATGGTTTGGGCGGAATCGTAATGTCGATTTTCAGCTTTACGCTAATGCCAATTTTGCCTTTTAGTAAAAAAGCAAAAATGAAAGCTTTCCGATATGTGGTTTCAAAATTCATGAAATCGGTATTGTATTCGAATCCGTTTATTCGCAAAAAAGTCGTTAATAATTTCAATGAAACTTTCGAAAAACCAGCGGTAATTATTGCCAATCATTCTTCATTTCTAGACATTTTATCGATCGGAATGTTGAGTCCAAAAATCATTTTCTTGGTAAGTGACTGGGTTTACAACTCTCCTATTTTTGGCGGCGTTGTGAGAAAAGCAGGTTTTTATCCTGTTTCTGAAGGTCTTGAAGGCGGAGTTGAACATTTACGTAAAAAAGTAAATGAAGGATATTCGTTAATGGTTTTTCCAGAAGGAACACGATCAGAAAACAATGTTATCAAGAGATTTCATAAAGGTGCATTTTTCCTTGCCGAAGAATTTAAAATAGATATTCTTCCTGTTGTCATTCATGGCGCTTCAGAATTAATCCCGAAAGGTGATTTTGTCATTCATCACGGAAAATTAACGGTTACGATTTTAGAAAGAATCACGCCAGAAAATCTTTCATTTGGAAATAATTATGCTGAAAGAACCAAACAAATTAGTTCATTCTTCAAGGCCGAATATCGTAAAATTCGCGAACAACTTGAAGGTCCAGACTACTTCAAAACAATGCTAATCAACAGTTACGATTATAAGGAAATCGAAATTGGAAATAGCGTAAAGAAAGATCTTAAACAAAATCTCGATACGTATTACAATCTAAATAAACACATTGCGCCAAAAGTAAAAATGCTTCATTTAGGAAACGATTACGGTCAATTGGATGTTTTGTTGGCGCTGCAGGAACCACAACGAAAAATAGTTTCTTTTATAAATGACGAAGAAAAATTGCTGGTTGCCAAAACGAATTATTTAGTCAAAAAGAGAAAAATAACCTATCTCGAAAAATTAGAATCAGCAATTGAAAATCATTACGATATACTTTTAATTTCTGATGAAAGTTATGAAGAGGAAATCGAAAAAGTAATTTCAACCGCTTCTTCTATAATTTTAGTGAATTGTTCTCGTTTAAAAAATCAGTTAAAGGATTTTGAAATTGTTTCTGAAGAAAATGCTTTAATCGTTTTAAAGAAAAAATAAATGAAAAAACAGTACGATGTAGTCATAATTGGCAGCGGTTTAGGCGGATTGGTTTCTGCTGTTATTCTGGCAAAAGAAGGCTACAGCGTTTGTGTACTCGAAAAGAACAATCAATATGGCGGAAATCTTCAGACTTTTGTAAGAGATAAAACCATTTTTGATACTGGAATTCATTACATCGGAGGTTTAGGCGACGGCCAAAATCTGCATCAGTATTTCAAATATATTGGAATAATGGATCATTTGAATCTGAAAAAATTGGACGAAAATGGTTTTGATATTATTTCTTTTGATGATGATAAAACCGAATATCCGCATGCGCAAGGTTTCGAAAATTTCATTGAAAAACTAACTCAATATTTTCCAGAAGAAAAAGAAAATCTCAAAAGTTATTGCCAGAAAATAAAAGCAGTTTGCAAAACATTTCCGCTTTACAATCTAGAATCTGAAGGAAAATATGATGATGAAATTCTAACGCTTAACGCGAAAGAAACAATCGATTCTTTTACTCAAAATGAGAAACTAAAAGCGGTCTTGGCAGGATCTAATTTCCTTTATGCTGGCATAGCCGAAAAATCACCTTTTTATGTGCACGCACTTGTTATCAATTCGTACATCGAAAGTTCGTGGCGATGCGTAAATGGCGGAAGTCAGATTACGAAACAACTTTTGAAACAGTTGAAAAATTTCGGAGGTGAATTCTTCAAACATAAAGAAGTAACGCAATTTGAAGTTGAAAATCAAAAGGTAAATTCAGTTAAAATGAAAGACGGAACAGAAGTTTCTGGAACGCATTTTATTTCGAATATTGAACCGAAAACAACTTTGAAAATGGCAGGTCAGGAAAACTTCCGAAAACCCTTTTTCAATAGAATTCAGAATCTAGAAAGTGTTCTTTCTGCCTTCAGTTTATATATTGTTTTCAAACCGAAAACGTTCAAATACATCAATCACAATTATTATCATTTTAAAAGTGCGAATGATGTTTGGACTTCGCATGAGTACGACGAAAATTCTTGGCCAAAGACTTTTATGGCGTCTATGAATCCGTCGAAAAAAGACGAAGAATGGGCAGACGGAATGACGTTTTTAACGTACATGAAATATGATGATGTTAAGGCTTGGGAAAATACATTTAATACCACTTTTGAAGAAAGTGAAAGAGGTGAAAGTTATGACGAATTCAAAGCTAAAAAAGCGGTAAAGTTTTTAGAAGAAATCGAGAAAAAATTTCCAGGAATAAAAGATTGCATTAAATCGGTGCATACTTCTACTCCACTTTCGTACCGAGATTACATTGGCGGAGACGGCGGAAATATGTACGGATATGTTAAAGATTCAAATAATCCGATGAAAACTATGATTCCGACTAAAACTAAGGTAGAAAATCTTTATCTTACAGGCCAAAGTATTAACATGCACGGTGTCTTGGGAGTTACGGTTGGAGCGGTCATAACTTGCTCTGAAATTGTAGGAAAAGAATATCTGCTGGAAAAAATTAAAAAAGCATCTGAATAAGTCATTATGAAAAACCGAATATTTTACCTCTTCCTTATCGGTTTTTTAAGCTTGCTGACTTCCTGCGGTACTTCAAAATCAAAAAAACATACGCCAGATATTACGGCTTTCAACAATACAAAACCTGTCGTTGAGAAATTATCAGACAGCGTTTTCCTTTCTGGAAAAAATTCGCTTTTAAAAAATAAACAAGGTCTTTGGGAATTGTATGTCGAAGGCGATCCGCTCGAAATCGGACTTTCAACTGGCGCTTTGACCGATTCTCTTTTGCATAAACAACAACGTATTTTTTTCTCTAAAATAACCGATTTAATTCCGTCCAAATTTCAGCAGAAACTGCTTCGCCATTTTCTAAAATGGTACAATCGCAAACTGTATTTAAATGTTCCCGATGAATATCAAACGGAGATTTATGGCGTTTCTCAATATACTTCAAACGAATTTGACAATATCGCTCCGCAATATCAGCGCGGTTTGTATTTGCACGCGGCACACGACATTGGTCACGCCTTACAGGATTTGGCTTTAGTTGGTTGTTCTTCTTTTGCGGCTTGGAATGAAAAATCGGAAGATGGAAATTTAATCTTGGCGCGTAATTTTGATTTTTATGTGAATGATGCTTTCGCGGAAAATAAAATAGCCGCCTTCATAAAACCAAAAGAAGGATTTCCGTTTATGATGGTCACTTGGCCTGGAATGATTGGTGCCGTTTCTGGAATGAATCTCGAAGGTTTGACCGTTACGATAAATGCTTCGAAATCTAAGATTCCACTTAGCGCGAAAACGCCGATTTCGATTTTAACTCGTGAAATTTTACAGCACGCCAAAAATCTAGATGAAGCAATTGCTATCGCAAAAAAAAGAAAAGTATTTGTTTCTGAATCGATTATGGTTGGAAGTGCCAATGATAATAAAGCAATTTTAATTGAAGTTTCTCCCAATAAAATGGATGTTTATGATGTTCCAAACAGCGATCAATTGATTTGTTCGAATCATTTTCAAGGCGAAGCTTTCAAAGATGATAAAAGAAATCTGGAGCAAATTGCCAATAGCCATTCTGAATATCGATATGAAAGAATGCAGGAATTGCTGTCTGAAAATCCAAAAGTGAATCCTGAAATCGCTTCGGAAATTCTTCGAAATAAAGACGGTTTAAAAAATGAAATTTTAGGTTTTGGAAATGAAAAAGCTTTAAATCAGCTTTTGGCACATCACGGAATTATCTTTAAACCAAAAGAAAAATTGGTTTGGGTTTCGGCAAATCCTTTTCAATTGGGCGAATTTGTTTGTTATGATTTGAATTCGATTTTCGGCGAAAGCCAAAATTCAGCAAAATCGTTTCAGAAAGAAAATTTGAATATTGCGAAAGATCCTTTTGTGGAAACTGTTGCTTTTCAGAATTTTAAAAATTTTAAAATTGAAGATCATAAATTAGATTCTATTTTAGAAAAGAAAGAAACCGTTTCTCCAGAATTTCTCCAGAATTATCAAGCGTTAAACCCTAATTATTGGGTTGTATATTATAAGACAGGATTGTACTTTTACCAAAAAAAGGAATTTCTTCAGGCAAAGCTGAATTTTGAAAAGGCTTTGAGTCATGAAGTCACTACAGTTCCTCAGAAAGAAGAAATTGAAAAATATTTAAAAAAAGTCAAAAGAAAATTAAAATGATTCCAGCAATAGAAAAAGATTCTTTAGAAGAAATTAAAATTTTTCAAGAACAAAAATTAGTTGAACTTCTAGAATACATCAGCGAGAATTCTCCTTTTTATAAAAGACTTTTTGCTGGACAAAACATTGATATTTCGAAAGTTAAAACGCTGGAAGATTTACAGTTTTTACCTGTTACTACCAAAGAAGATTTACAGCAATATAACGATGATTTTTTGTGTGTTCCGCAACATAAAATTATCGATTACGCTACAACTTCAGGAACTTTAGGAGATCCTGTAACTTTTGGTTTAACCGATTCTGATTTGGATCGATTGGCTTATAATGAAGCGATTTCTTTCGCTTGCGCCGGAATTGCAGAAGGCGATGTTGTACAATTAATGACAACAATTGACCGAAAATTTATGGCTGGTTTGGCTTATTTTCTTGGTCTTCGAAAATTGAAAGTGGGCGTAATCAGAGTTGGTGCAGGAATTCCAGAAATGCAATGGGATTCTATTTTAAAATACAATCCAAGTTATTTAATTACGGTTCCTTCTTTCCTTTTGAAATTAATTGAATACGCTGAAATTCACGGAATTGATTATAATAATTCGAGTATAAAAGGTGCAATTTGCATTGGAGAATCTTTGAGAGAACAAGATTTTTCAATGAATATTCTATCGAAAAAAATCACAGATAAATGGAATATTAAGTTGTTTTCGACTTACGCTTCTACTGAAATGAGCACTGCTTTTACAGAATGTGAACATGGAAAAGGTGGGCATCATCATCCAGAATTAATCATTGTTGAAGTTCTAGATGAAAATAATATCCCTGTGAAAAATGGCGAAACTGGCGAACTGACTTTTACTACTTTAGGTATTGAAGCTATGCCTTTACTTCGTTTTAAAACTGGAGATATTGTACAGTTTCATGACGAACCTTGCAAATGCGGAAGAAATACGTTGCGCGTTGGACCAGTTGTTGGACGCAAAAAACAAATGATTAAATATAAAGGAACAACATTGTATCCGCCAGCGATGAATGATGTTTTGAGCAGTTTTGACAATATCGAAAATCATTTAATTGAAATTTCAACTAACGATTTAGGTACTGATGAAATCTTGATTAAAATTGCTGTGAAAAATCAGTCTCCAGAATTTCTTCAAGAAATTAAAGATCACTTTAGAGCAAAATTGAGAGTAACGCCAAAAATAGAATTTGTTCCAAAAGAAATTCTAAATCCAATCGTTTTTAACCCAATGAGCCGAAAACCAATTCGATTTTTTGATTATAGATAATTTTAAAGGCACAAAGTTGCAAAGATTCACAGAGACAAAGGTTTAGATTCTGAATATAAAACCTTTGCAACTTTGTCACTTTGAACCTTTAACCTCAATTTGGCACAAATTGAACTAAAAGTTGTAATTTTGCAAAAAATATTGAAGATGGTCAAGATTGGCAACATAGAATTACCCGAATTTCCTTTATTATTAGCACCGATGGAAGATGTTAGTGATCCGCCGTTTCGCAGATTATGCAAAACGCACGGAGCTGACATGATGTACTCTGAATTTATTTCGTCGGAAGGATTGATTCGTGATGCTATAAAAAGTCGAATGAAGCTGGATATTTTTGATTACGAACGCCCTGTTGGAATCCAGATTTTTGGTGGTGATGAAGAAGCAATGGAGATGTCGTCTAAAATTGTTTCTACTGTAAAACCTGATTTGGTGGATATCAATTTTGGTTGTCCAGTAAAAAAAGTAGTTTGCAGAGGTGCTGGTGCAGGAGTTTTAAAAGATGTTGATTTAATGGTTCGTTTGACTCAAGCCGTTATTAAAGGAACTGATTTGCCTGTAACAGTAAAAACGCGTTTAGGTTGGGACGAAAACTCAATTAATATTGACGAAGTTGCTGAAAGACTTCAAGATATTGGTGTTCAAGCTTTGACGATTCACGCAAGAACTCGTGCTCAAATGTACAAGGGCCATTCTGACTGGTCGCATATTGCGCGTGTAAAAAACAATCCAAGAATTACAATGCCAATTTTCGGAAATGGCGATATAGACAGTCCAGAAAAAGCATTAAAATATAAAAACGAATACGGAATTGACGGCATCATGATTGGTCGTGCTGCGATTGGTTATCCGTGGATTTTTAACGAAATAAAACACTATTTCAAAACTGGTGAGCACTTACCTGCTCCAACGGTTATTGATCGTGTTGAAGCGGCTAGAAATCATTTGCAATGGTCAATGGATTGGAAAGGCGAACGTTTAGGAATTGTAGAAATGCGTCGTCATTATACCAATTATTTCAAAGGAATTCATTCGTTCAAAGAATTCAAACAAAAATTAGTTACAACTGATGCGCCTGAAGATTTATTCGCTATTATGAAAGAAATCGAACAGGTTTACGCAGGATACGAATTTGCTTAAAATCATAAAAAAAGACCTTCAATATTGAAGGTCTTTTTGTTTTTTATTATACTTGAACTCGTTTCCACTTTCCTCTTTTATAGAAAAAGATTCCTGCCAAAGTAATTGCGGTTTCAGCAACCGGAATTGCAATAAAAACTCCCGTTGGTCCCATATTAAAATGTTTTGCAAGCACAAAAGCTAACGGAATTTGGAACAACCAAAAACCAAAGAAATTAATTCCTGTTGGTGTCCAAGTATCTCCTGCTCCGTTGAAAGTATTGATGAGAACCATTCCAATTCCGTAGAAAATAAATCCGATGCTCATAATTTGCAATGCTTCGATTGCAACGGTTTTTACTTGTTCGTCATTCGTGAAAAACGAAATAATATATTGCCCAAGACCCAAAGTAATAATCATAATCGTAGCCATGAAAATCACATTGTATCTTGCTGTTGTGTAAACCGATTTTTCAGCACGTTCGATTTGTTTGGCTCCCAAGTTTTGTCCAACCAAAGTCGCAGCGGCATTACTCAATCCCCAAGCTGGAAGAATGAAAAACATCATAATTCTTAATGCTGTCTGATATCCTGCTGAACCGTGATCGCCTCCTGTTGTTGCGACTAATTGCGCCAAGAAAATCCAGCTGCAAGATGCAATTACAAATTGTAAAATTCCTGGAGCTGCAATTTTTACTAAAGCTTTTATCTGTTTAAAATCTGGAGCGAAATAGGAGATTTTAATTTTTAAAACTCCATTTCCAAAAAACAAATGATACACTTGATAAATAACTCCAATGCTTCTTCCTATAGTAGTTGCGAAAGCTGCACCGATTAATCCGAAAGCAGGAACTGGTCCGAAACCATTAATTAAAATTGGACATAAAATGATGTTGCAAATATTAGCAATCCAAAGGCTTTTCATCGCAATTGCTGCATTTCCAGCTCCTCGGAAAATTCCGTTTATCAAAAACAAAAGCATAATACACAAGCTTGAACCAATCATAATTTGTGTAAATCGAAAACCATGTTCGGCAGATTCTATTGAAGAACCCATTAGAATCAAAATATCTTTGGCGTAAATAATTCCGAAAATGCTCAATACACTATTAACTGCAAAAGCAATAATGATGGCCTGCATTCCTGCTTTCGCCGCAGCGACAGGATCTTTTTCTCCGATACGTCTTGCTACAACTGCTGTTGCTGCCATACTCATTCCGATCGCAAGAGAATAAATTACAGTTAATACCGATTCAGTTAAACCAACGGTTTGAATGGCAAAACTGCTATGTTCTAAATGTCCAACGAAATACAAATCGACTAATGCAAAAACCGATTCCATCATCATTTCCAAAACCATCGGAATGGCCAATAGAATTACTGCTTTTTTTATACTTCCATAAGTATAGTCAAAAGATTCGTCGCCTTTTAAGGCTTGTTTTAAAGTGGTAAAAATTTTAGAAAAGAAGCTTTTCTTTATAGTTGTTTCTGTCATGATATTTTAGGATAAATAATAAAATTGGTCCAGATGTAGTTGCCATCTGAACTAAAAAAGTAAACGTAAGTATCCTAATTATTCTTAAAAATAAAATAGGATTAGGCAGAAACAATCATATGCTGTAGTTTTTTAAGGCGGTAAATATAATTAATATTTCTTAAGAAGTTATTAATCAAGTAGTTTTTTACTTACTCGGCTGCTTGCAATTAATGAAGCTACAAAACCTAATGAAATAATTGTGGTCATTACGATGACAACATTCTCTAGCGTAAAAACAACTGGGTAAGCCAGAGTTGGCGTAATCATGATGAGTTCAAACTTCTGTTGTAATATCACTAAAATTATCCCTAAAGCCAATCCGATTAAACCACCAAAAACACTTAATAAAGTTCCTTGAAGCAAAAATATTTTTCGAAGACCAGTGATATCTGTTCCTAAGTTGAAAAGAGTTTTTAAATTCCCTTTCTTTTCTAAAATCATCATAATCAAAGCTCCGATCAAATTAAAAAGTGCCACAATAATAACTAATGTAAAAATCAGATAAACTGCAATATTTTCGGTATTCAGCATTCTATACAAAGACTCATTCAGTTGTGCTCTATTTTTTAAAGTGATTTTATTCTTAAAAATAGAATTGAGCTGTGTCTTTACCGCTCCTTCATCTGCGTTTTCTTTTAATTTAAATTCAATTCCAGAGATTTGATTGGGTTTGTACATTAGTAACTCCTGTACCAATCCTAAATCTGCAAATACATATTTTGAATCTAAATCTTCGCTAATAGAATAAATACCAACAGGCAAAACATCGGTTTTCGTAAAAGCTTCTTCCGGATTTTCAATTGCTCCTTTTCCAGGTTTAGGAGCAAAAATCTGTAACGGATTTTCAAAATCAAGAATTCCCATGGAGAAATTTTGGGATAATCCGTATCCAATTACAACTTGAAAACTATCCGGCTTAAGCCATTGACCATTAAAGAGTTTCTTCTTGATATCGTTTACAACTGGGTAAATACTATCAACTCCTTTTAGGTAAGTAACTTGCTGTTTGTCTTTAAATAAAAACAAAACACGTTCTTCTATTATTTTGGTATAAGAAGCAACACCATTTATTTTTTTTACCTGATTTTCCTGATCGGGCGTCAGTAAAAAAGACTTTCCGTAAGTGCTCACCAACTTTAAATCGGGATCTATTTCGTTGGTAAACGAAAGACTAAAAACTTTAAGTCCGCTGAAGACCGATAAAACCACAAACAAAGCCATCGTACCAACAATGATTCCCATGCTGGCAATACGGTTAATGATATTTATAGCATTGTTTTTACTGCTGCTAAAAATATAACGCTTGGCTATGTATAACGGAAAATTCAAATTACGATTTTCTTCTTTTTTCTAAAAGATCACGATTTTCTATTGGGTTTTCTTTTCCTGCAAGCGCATTGTCGATTTTCTCAATGTAATCCAGAGAGTCATCTATAAAAAACACTAAATTCGGAACGCGACGTAATTGCAAACGTACACGCTGCGACAAATCATGTTTGATCAAAGTTGTATTTGTTTTTATTGCCTCTAAAGTTTCTTTGGCTTTTTCTTGTGGAAAAATACTTAAATATACTGTCGCTACAGACAAATCTGTAGTAACACTCACTTTGGATACAGAAATTACCAAATTTGTAATTCCGTTTTTTCTCACTTCACCTTGCAAAATGTCAACCAGATCTTTCTGAAGAACACCGCCTATTTTTTTCTGTCTATTTGTTTCCATACTGCAAAAATACTAAATTTTAGTGGCATTTTCAGTTCTTTTAAATTGTTTAAAAACTGATAATAATCATGTTTTTTGAAAGAATTATTTTACATATTTGATGTGAATATAAAACTAATTATCATGAAAAAAAGAGAATCAATTAGTCATATCATGACTAAAACTGTTGTAACAGTAAATCAGAATGATGATTTAAGAAATGTAATTTCTAAACTAAAAACACACTCTATTCGCCATATACCCGTTGTAAATGGTAAAGAAGTTGTTGGTATAATTAGTCGTACAGATATTAACCGTTTAACTTTTGGCGCTTTATTTGACGGACAAGAAGGTGTCGATGAAGCTATTTTAGATATGCTGACTATTCCGCAAATTATGACTTCAAAACCAAGAACTCTTCCTTCTGATGCCACTATTAAAGACCTTGCAGCGACTTTTGCTAAAGAAGAATTTCATGCATTGCCGGTTGTAGATAATGGAGAGTTGAAAGGAATTGTAACTACTACAGATGTTATTAAATACTTTTTAGAACAATATGATTAAATAAAAAAGGGAGCTTAATTGCTCCCTTTAAATTTTTATCTGCTTTGCAGCCATCCTTCTGGATTATTATTTGAAGTGTTTTGCAGAATCAAGAATTTGATGATTGTTTTTCCTGTGTCTCCACTTGTTCTTACTTTTCCGATATTTTGCTTGATAGTCACTTTGTCTCCTTGACTAACCGAAACAGAACTTAAATTTTGATATACTGTGAAAAAATCTCCATGCTGAATCACAACTGCTTTATTCACTGGTGATAAAACGATTACTTTAGAAACTTCTCCAGCAAATACTGCTCTTGCACTTGCACCGTCTTCGGTTGTAATCTCTACTCCAGAATTATGAACTGTAATTGAAGGGTGCAGCGGGTGCGGCTGATCTCCATATCCTAGAGAAATAAATCCTTTTTCTACTGGCCAAGGCAATCTTCCTCTGTTTGCTTTAAAGTCAGCAGCTAAGATTTTATCTTCTGGTGTTAATGCGATTTTTGAAGAAGAAACTGGTGCCGCTTTTGTTTCACTTGAACCTGGATTCGCTTTTGCTCTTTCTGCAGCTGCTTTTCTATTTGCTTCGGCAATGGCTTCACGAATTAAACGATCAATTTGTTTGTCAATTCGTTTAGATTCATTTTGTTTTGATCGAATATCGGCAGCAATTTTATTTTTATCCTTTTTAAGTGAATTAACTAATTTTTGCTGTTCTTTTTTCTCAACTTCAAGAGTTACTTTTTCTTTTTGATTCTCGGCAATAATCTTCTTTTTTACCTGTCTTTGTCCATCCAATTTTGCATTAAAATCAACTAATTGAGCTGTTTTAGATTGAATTTCAAGACCTTGATTTTTTCTAAAAGTAGTGTATTGCTTTAAGTATTGTGCTCTTTTGTAAGCTTGCAAGAAACTTTCAGAAGATAAAATGAACATCGCACGGCTTTGTTCAGAACGGCTTTTGTATGATTTTAAAATCATTTCAGCATAATCTTCTTTTAGAACTTTTAATTCTTTTTTAAGTTTATTAACCTGAACCTGATTAATATACATGTCATTACTAAGCAGTCTTTCTTGTTTTGCCGTCGTATTAATTAATTTCTCTTTTAGCTTGATTTTGTTTGCCTGAATTAAATATTCATTCACAGCAGATTTCTCTTTTTTTCGAACAGACTGCAACATCTTTTCGTTATCTCTGATTTCCTGCTGAATTTGAGCTTTACGCTGCTCCAGTTTTTCTTGCTGAGAATCTTGCGCCCATACAAATGTAGTGGCACAAACTAAAACTAGGCTTAGGAGAAATTTTGGCATGTTTATGTTTTTATTTTGCAAATTTACTTAATTGTAACTTTTTTATAACCGCTTGGAACACTATACGGAAAAGAAAGTTCTTCATTAAATGAAATATTGTTATAATTCAAGTTAATACTTGTTTTGCCTTTTGGCTGAACTGCATTGATTTCGATACTTGTTGGCAACACTCCTTGATTGAAAGTTTTAGCATCTGAATAGGCAATTTGTAATGTTCTGTTTTCTGACGGTTGCGAAATCTCTTCCTTTTGAATTAAATATTTTTCTCCATCCAAGAAAAAGGTTTTCTTCAAATTAGCATCTTTTTCTTCGTCTAATCTGAATAAATTTTCTACAATAGTTTGCGTATATTTTCCTTTTCTTAAATCGTCAAAAGCTTCTCCAACCAACAGATTCTGAACTTTAGAATAATCTAAATCTGTTCCTAACCATTTGCTTAAACTACTGAAATCACCTTCATAAAAAGTACTGTTTATTTTCTCATAATAACTTACTGCATCTGGCGTGATTAAGGCTTTTGCCATCGTTATTCCTAAGAAACGTACACTAATTAAAATCTGTTTGTCTTTTTCAATTCTAATCTCAGCTGTAACATTTTGGGTTTGTTTTTCATCAGCATATCTTGCACTTGCTTTGATGTATAAAGTCGAAAAATCTAACTTATTATCGTAATGTTTTTCGATTACTTTTTTGTCTTCTTTTGGTGCAATTGTCTGGCTTGTATTTCCTTGCACTGCCACTGCTTTTGATTTACATGAAATTACAGCAATTGACAATACTAGTATTGATATATATTTTTTCATCTGAATTCTCTTTTATTTTTTCTTCTTTAATAATTCATTTGCCTTCAAAAAGTATTCCTCTTTTTTCTTCGCATCTCCCAATCCATTGTATGCCTCTCCTAACTGAATATTAAAATTTGATTCTAATTTTACGTCATCCACCACATAATCAAGACCCATTTCTAAGACGGTTTTTGCATTTTTAAATTGTTTCAGCTGATTGCTTCCTAAACCAGCATAGTAATAAAACTGAGCCTGACTCGGATAAACTTCGATCAGCATCATGGCTCTTTTCGTCATTGGCTCATATTTTTTAGCCTGAGAATATGCATCTAACAACAGTATATTGGTCTCAAGTGCAGTATCTGAATTGACGCTTAAATCTTTTTCATAATATTTAATCGCATTTTCAAACTGTCCTTTGCTATGATAAAATTTTCCAATTTCTTTGGCAACATCAACATCCTTATCGTTGTCAAAATAAGAAATGGCTTTTTCTAAATCGGCAGAATACTGTGGATTTTTATTTACATAAATCAAAAATTCATTCAAAGTTCTGTGTTTGATTTTTGAATCGATTTTTGAACTTGCTAAAATCACATTCATCGACTTGATAGCTTTATCTGCTTGATTAGCATCCAAATATCCTTTGAATAAACTCACCTGTGCCCATTCAGAATTTGGAATTTCTTTTGCCAATTGTTTTGCTACTTCCAGCGATTTCTCGTTTTCGTTATTCTTAGAATATAAAAAAATCAGATTTACATAATTTGATTCTTCTTTCGGATTTTTTTTAATCTGATCTAAAAGATTATCAATTTCAGCATTCTGATATTTTCCTTGCGATAAAATCTGCGCTTTATAAATTTCTCTATCAGAAGATTTTCCGAACTTATCATTCATTTCATTTATTGCAGTCAATGCCTTATCGAACTGATTGGTAATCATGTACAACGAAATCAAGTCGTCTTTATATTCTTCGTCAAAAACAATTATTTTTTGAATAATTTCAATTGCCAAAGGATAGTTTTTAGTCTCGTAACTTACATCATAAATTCCAAGCCAAAACCATTTATTTTTAGGATCAAGCTGTGTTGCTTTTTCAAAAGCATCTTGCGCATTTTGATATTGTTTAAGCGAAAAATAGTTTTTTCCTAATTCAAAATAAGCAACTGCATCATTGGGTTTAAGTTTGATACATTTCTCCAATGATACAATAGCTTTATCATAATTTTCAATTCCCTTTTGTTTTAATGATTCATAAAATGAGTCTTGATATTCATCTGTTGCCATAGCAATATCTTCGGGTTCTGTCTGTGCAAAAACCGAAAATGATGTGCTGAATAAAGCAAAAAACAAAACCGTAAAAACTCTTTTTTTCATCATTTGTAAAAACTACATTTTAAACAAAACGAAACTTTGCTAATTTTAATTTTATTCTAAAACAGCGTAATCTCCAATACTAATACTTGTAAATTTACCATCGTAACTTACATGATTTCCTATCATTGCATTATCAAGACTAGCATTTTTAATTTTAGAATACGTTTGAACTAAACTGTTTTTGATTGTACTGTCTGTTACATGGCATCCTTTTCCAAGAGAAACATTTGGACCAATTGTAGTGTTTTTCAAAACAACATTTTCTCCGATATAACAAGGAGGAATAATTGTTGAATTTTCTAAAGTAACACCATAATCAACTAAATGCTCACCATCGTTGTGAAGAAAACCTAACATTCTTGTATTGGTTTCAACCGTAACATCTTTGTTACCACAGTCCATCCATTCGTCAACGCTTCCAGTTTTAAAAACTTTACCGTTTGCCATCATCGCTTTGATACCGTCATTAATCTGATATTCTCCACCATTCTGAATATTATTATCTAAAACATTTTGAAGCTCGTTTCTTAAAATTCCAACTTCTTTAAAATAATAAATTCCGATAACGGCTAAATCGCTAACAAACTCTTTTGGTTTTTCAACCAATTCTATAATTTCATTATTCTGATTAAGTTTTACAACACCAAAAGCTTCAGGTTGATCTACTTGCTTTACCCAGATTACAGCATCTGCTTCTGGATCTAATTCGAAATCTGCTCTAATTAAAGTATCAGCATAAGCAATTACAGCTGGTCCAGACAAAGAATCTTTTGCACACATAATAGCGTGTCCAGTTCCTAGAGGCTGATCCTGACGGTAAATAGATGCTTTTGCTCCTAATCCTTTTGCTAAGTCTTCTAAACTTGTCACAACATCATCTCCAAAAAAAGCTTCGTCACCTAAAATAAACGCAACTTCTTCAATTGGTTCTTTCAATATTTTAGCAATATCTTCAACTAAACGGTGTACGATAGATTTCCCAGCAACTGGAATTAATGGTTTTGGAACTGTTAAAGTATGAGGCCTCAATCTTGATCCGCGGCCCGCCATTGGCACAATTATTTTCATTCTTTATTTGATTTTTATGGGAAGATTAAAAAATCTTCATTGGGTTTGGTCTTTCCTTTTTATTATTTCACTCCAGTGCTTCCAAAGCCTCCTTCACCTCTTGATGTCTCAGTAAGTGTTTCAACTTCAATCCATTCTGCTCTTTCGTGTTTTGCAATAATCAACTGCGCAATTCGTTCTCCATTTTCGATTACAAAATCGTCATTAGATAAATTTACTAAAATTACTCCTATTTCACCTCTATAATCTGCATCGACAGTTCCTGGCGAATTTAAAACAGTTACGCCTTTTTTTGCTGCCAGACCACTTCTTGGTCTTACTTGCGCTTCGTAACCAATTGGTAATTCAATAAAAAGTCCTGTTTTAACAATAGTTCTTTCTAAAGGTTTTAACGTAATTGGTTCTATAATATTGGCACGCAAATCCATTCCTGCAGATGCAATCGTTTCGTAATTTGGTAAATCGTGCTGTGATTTATTGATAATTTGAATTTTCATTTTTGAATATAATTTTCTTAAAACGTCTTATTTTCTTTTCATTATTCCTTTAATAGTATCTTTTTCAAAATGGTAAACCATGTACATAAAGATTAAAAGAAGCGGAATTCCAACATAATATTTTTCTCTAAATCCGTAAAATGAGATTATTGAAAATACTATTGAAACGCCTAAATAAGCACCTATCTTGTTCATATCATAAGGAATCGGATAATATTTATTTCCTAAAACATAAGAAATAAGCATCATACTTCCGTAAGCCGAAATGGTTGCGATTGCAGAACCATAATAGCTGTATTTTGGAATTAATAAATAATTTAAAATCAAGGTAACAATTGCTCCAACGATAGAAATGTAAGCACCAATTTTTGTTTTATCTGTCAATTTATACCAAACTGATAAATTGTTGTAAATGCCTAAAAAGAAATTTGCCAAAATAATTAATGGCACAACTTTCATTGCTTCCCAATATGATTTGTTTTCTAACAATAGATATTTTAAAACGTCTGCAAAAACAATTACACCTAATAAAATCAATGATCCTAAAATCACAAAATATTTGGTAATCACAGCATATGTCTGTGGCGCATTTTCATTTTTTGCATGACTAAAAAAGAAAGGCTCAATTCCTAATCTGAAAGCGGTTGCAAAAAGAACCATAAATAATCCTAATTTGTAACAAGCAGAATAAGCTCCCACTTCAGATTTTGCTAAATTTTCAGGAAGAAGATAACCCAATAAGATTTTATCAAAATGCTCATTTACGGCAAAAGCCAACCCAGCCACCAAAATTGGAAGCCCATATTTCATCATTTTTTTCCAAAGCACCGGATCGAATTTTCGCCCTAGCGAAAGATAATTTGGAGAAAGCACAATAAATGTTGCCAAACTTGCCAAAAGATTTGCAATGAAAATATATGCTATCTGGAAATTTTGTACATATAAATTATCCCAAACAGAATTCGGATTTGATTCTGCTAATTTTGGAAGATAAATCAAGAAAAATATATTCAGTAATAAGTTAATTACAACATTTCCAATTTTAATAGCCGCATAAACCATTGGCCTCTGATTAGCTCTAAGCTTAGAAAACGGAATTAAAACCAATGCGTCTAATACTAAAATCCACACCGTGTAGGTAATATACTGAACATCTACTTCTGCTAAGTTTGCCAGTGTGTTTCTAAAAATTAAACCAGCAAAAAGAAATAAAATGGAAGTCCAAAATATTGAAATCGTAGAAGTTGCAATTACATTTTTCTTATCATCTTCAGCACTGTAAAATCTGAAAAAAGCAGTTTCCATTCCGTAAGAAAGAACTACATTAAAGAAAACCATCCAAGACAATACAATCGAAACTTCACCATACTCTGCTGTAGGTAAAATTCCTGTATATAATCTCACTAATAAAAAACTCAGCATTCTTGGTAAAACTGTTGCCAGTCCATAAATTGCCGTTTGCTTGAATAGATTTTTATATAATCCCAAAATATAATTCTAATAATGTTTGTAAGACAAAAATAACCATTTCTTTTGTTTAATGGTGCTTTTGTTGGTGCAATAAAGAAAACTTATGTTTGTTTTTAAACAGTCATTTTGTTTTCGTCCAAGATTTTTACAAAATGAAATCCTTTTGGAGCATAGCCTTGATTGTAATAAAATCGATGAGCTCCAAAATTTCCTGTAAAGGCATCCAAAACGATACTGCTACAATTTAACTCAATTGCTTTTTTCTCTACATAATCAGTGAGCATTTTTCCAATTCCTTTAGATCTATATTCGGGATTAACAACAAAATTGTCAATTTCAAGATATTTTCCTGTCCAGAGTTTTGTTGCCGCCCAACAGCCTGTTAGACCAAGACAAATCTCATCTTCAAATACTGCAATTTGAATATAATTATGCGGGATCATTTCAGAAAGAAATAATCTATATTTTTCAAGAGATATATTTGGATATAAAAATCGAATCGTATTTATCTGAGCCTCCATATCTTCAATGGTAGTAAGCTCTCGTATTAGTAAGGCCATTGTTTTTAAAGGAAATAGATTTCAAAAATACTTAAAATATAAACTAAGAAAACAAGTGTTTAATATTTTAAAAAAAATAAATTAAACTTAACAAAAAAAGAAAAACGCAGAAAAAAATATTTCTAAAATACTTATATTTAGATTATTATAGAATGTTTTGAAGCAAAACATGTGAAATATATAAAATTTAATTAAAAATTATGTAACATTTTTTTTACAGTCTTTAGTTAAATTTGTTTCAAAGGGAATGGGAAAGCTAAATACAACCCTTTAAAAAAAGAAAGCACTGGGACTAATAAAGCTTGTTTGTTCCCATAAAAGACAAAGCATAAGGGATTGATTCAGCTGTAGTAACCCTTTAAAAACAGAGCACTGGGACTAATAAAGCTTGTTTGTTCCCACAAAAGACAAAGCACAGGGATTGATTCTGCTGAAATGTAACCCTTAAAAAAACAGAGCATTGGGATTAATAAAGCTAGTTTGTTCCCATGAAAGACAAAGCACACAGAGTCTATCTGTCTATTTTTATAAAATGGTAGTGATTCTCAACTTAATTGTAATTTGAGAATCACCATTTTATAAAACTATTTTTAAAAAAGAATAAAACTTCCAATAAAAAAGAAAAGCCAGCTAACGCTGGCTTTCTTTTTATATATTATGGAATAGATTATCCATTTAAGGCTTCTGCTCCACCAACAATTTCCAAAATCTCACTTGTAATCGCAGCCTGACGAGCTTTGTTGTAAGTTAATTTCAATTGGTTTCTTAATTCTGTAGCATTATCTGTTGCTTTGTGCATTGCAGTCATACGTGCTCCATGCTCAGAAGCAAATGAATCACGGATACCTTTATACAATTGTGTTTTTAAAGACTTAGGAATTAAAGCCAACACAATTTCTTCTTTTCCTGGTTCAAAAATATAATCTCCAGAAACAGCAACAGCATCAGTATTAATAGGCGCTAACGGTAAAAACTGTTCTACTTGAACAATCTGAGTCGCAGCATTTTTAAACTGATTGTATACTAACTCAATTCTGTCGTATTCTCCAGTTAAAAACTTTTGAGTTAAATTATCTGCAATTCCAGCAACATTTTCAAATGTCAAATGATCAAAAATTGCATTATGATGACCGTGGATTTTATGCGTTTTAACTAAAGCATCTCCACCTTTTTTACCAATAGCAAAAACGTCAACTTGCTTTCCAGCATAAAACTCAGTACGGTTTTTAATCTCTTTAATAATATTCGAATTGAAAGCACCACATAAACCTCTGTTTGAAGTTACAGCAACTAACAATACTTTTTTTACTTCACGTTGTGTAGTGTAATCTCCTCCTATTTCACCTTCTAGTGTAGCAGAAAGATCTTGCAATAACTCCGTTAATTTCTCGGCATAAGGACGCATTGCAGTGATTGCATCTTGTGCTTTCTTCAGCTTTGCAGCAGAAACCATTTTCATAGCCGATGTAATCTGCATCGTCGATGAAACGGAAGTAATTCTATTACGGATTTCCTTTAAATTTGCCATCTATTAATTAGAAAATGTGACAATTTTAAAATTAGATAATTAGATAATGGTTGAACATTTTCTAATTATCTAATTTACCAATTATCTTATTAGTTATATTTTGCTGAAACTTCTTTTGCTGCTTTCTCGATAACATCTGTAATAGCGTCATCTAATTTTCCAGCTTTCAAAGCGTTAAGTGTATCTTTATGTTTGCTATTTAAGTAAGCTAAGAAATCTGCTTCGAATTCTTTTACTTTATTTACAGGAACATTTCTTAATAAGTTTTTAGAACCAGCGTAGATAATAGCTACTTGGTTTTCAACTGTATAAGGATCATTTAAACCTTGTTTCAAGATTTCAACGTTTCTTTTACCTTTTTCAATTACGTTTAAAGTAACAGAATCTAAGTCAGAACCAAATTTAGCGAAAGCTTCTAATTCACGGAATTGAGCTTGGTCTAATTTTAAAGTTCCAGAAACTTTTTTCATTGATTTAATTTGAGCATTACCTCCAACACGAGATACAGAGATACCTACGTTAATTGCAGGACGAACCCCAGAGTTGAACAAATCTCCATCAAGGAAAATCTGACCATCTGTAATAGAGATTACGTTTGTTGGGATATATGCAGAAACGTCACCAGCTTGAGTTTCGATAATTGGTAAAGCAGTTAATGAACCACCACCTTTTACGATAGACTTAATAGAATCTGGTAAATCGTTCATGTTTTTAGCGATACCGTCATCAGCGATTACTTTACAAGCACGCTCTAATAAACGAGAGTGTAAGTAGAAAACGTCTCCAGGGTAAGCCTCACGTCCCGGTGGTCTTCTTAATAAAAGAGAAACCTCACGGTAAGCAACAGCTTGTTTAGATAAGTCATCATAAACAATTAACGCTGGACGACCTGAATCTCTGAAGTATTCTCCAATTGCAGCACCAGCGAATGGAGCGTAAACTTGCATTGGAGCTGGGTCAGAAGCATTAGCTGCAACGATAACTGTATAAGCCATTGCTCCTTTTTCTTCTAACATTTTTGCAATTCCTGCTACAGTTGAAGCTTTTTGTCCAATTGCAACATATATACAGAATACAGGTTTTCCTGCATCGTAAAATTCTTTTTGATTTAAGATTGTATCGATACAAACGGTTGATTTACCTGTTTGACGGTCACCAATAACAAGCTCACGTTGTCCACGACCAACTGGGATCATAGCATCAACAGCTTTTACACCTGTTTGTAATGGCTCAGTTACTGGTTGACGGAAGATAACTCCAGGAGCTTTTCTTTCTAAAGGCATTTCGTATAAGTCACCACCGATTGGTCCTTTTCCATCAATTGGAAAACCAAGAGTGTTAACAACACGTCCTACCATTTGCTCACCAACTTTAAGAGAAGCAATACGTTGAGTTCTTTTTGCTGTAGATCCTTCTTTAATACCTGTTGAAGGTCCTAATAATACAACACCCACATTATCCTCGTCAAGATTCAATACGATACCTTCCATACCGTTATCAAATTCTACTAACTCTCCATATTGTACATTAGATAGCCCGTAAACACGAGCAATACCGTCTCCAACTTGAAGTACTGATCCTACTTCCTCTAGCGTAGCGCCAGATTCAAAACCTTCTACTTGCTTTCTTAATATCGCTGAAATTTCAGCAGGTTTGATTTCCGCCATCTTAATTTATAATTTAGACACTTTTTGTGTTATAAAACTAATTACTTAACTCTCTTTTTAATACTTGTAATCTGTTAGCAACTGAAGCGTTGTACTGATTATCTCCTATTCTCAAAATAAACCCACCAATAATTGAAGGATCTACTATATTTTCAATTGTAATTTTTTTATCTGATAAAGTTGCAACTTTTGCTAAAACTTTAGCTTCTAAAGCAGCATCCATCGGAATTGCTGTAGTAACTTTTGCTACTTCAACACCTTGACTTTCATCAAATAATTTATTGTATCCTAATGCAATTGCATCTAGAATTTCAAATCTTTTGTTTTCGTATAATAAACGGAATAATCCTTTTGTTACTCCATTTACATTTGAGAAAACTTCTAAAAGTGCACTTTCTTTAACTTCAGCTTTTGCAGTTGGGTTAAGAATAAATGTACTCAATTCTTGATTCGTCTCAATTGCATTTGCAATTGACTTCATATCGTTATTGACAGCTTCGGCAACACCTTTAGAGTTTGCTAAGTCTAGAATTGCTTTTGCATAACGAATTGCTGCTCTTGTACTTGCCATAATCTTAGTTTAACTTTACGTCACCTAACATTTTCTCAACTAATTTAGTTTGAGATTCTTTGTTAGATAATTCTTCTTTCAATAATTTTTCAGCAATACTCAATGATAGAGAAGAAACTTGAGATTTCAATTCTGCCATTGCAGCATTTTTTTCGCTTTCGATAGCAGCTTTAGCTTGCTCGATCATTTTTTGACCAGCCTCTTGCGCTTCGTTTTTAGAATCAGCAATCATTTTCTCTTTCATTTCGCGAGCTTCTTTCAACATCGCGTCACGTTCTGCACGAGCTTCATTCAAAATTCTTTGATTGTCAGCTTGTAAATTTTCCATTTCTCTCTTTGCGTTTTCAGCAGAAAGCAATGCATTTTTAATACCTTCTTCTCTTGCAGTAATAGATTCCATAATTGGTTTCCAAGCAAATTTTACTAAAAGCAAAATTAATATTACCAAGATTAAAGCCTGCCAGAAGAATAATCCGAATGAAAAATCGTTAATTAACTTATCCATTTTATATAACTATATTAAATATTTAATTTCTTTTTTAAAAGTAACAACATCTTTAACCAACCGTTAAAGATGCTGTTATTTCTCTCTTTATTATTTTCCTAAGATTAAAGCAGCGAATGCTAAACCTTCTAATAAAGCCGCGATAATAATCATCGCAGTTTGAATTTTACCAGCAGCTTCTGGCTGACGAGCAATAGCGTCCATAGCAGATCCACCGATTTTACCTAAACCTAAACCTGCACCAATTACTACTAAACCAGCACCTACTAAAGTTGGAATTGTTCCCATAACTATTTATATATATAAAATTAAACTTCTAAATTAAATAATTGCTGTTTCATCTTCGTGGTGGTGAGCATGATCATGATCTTGAACTGCCATACCAATAAACAATGATGATAACATTGTAAAGATAAACGCTTGCAAAAACGCAACTAAAATTTCAATAACAGAGATGAACAATGTCAATCCTAATGAGATTGGTAAATCTGCTGCTAAATTTTTACCAACGAAAATCATTCCGATCAAACTCATAACTACTACGTGTCCTGCAGTAATGTTAGCGTACAAACGAATTAATAATGCGAATGGTTTTGTTAATGTTCCTAAAACCTCAATTGGAGCTAAAATGATTTTCATTGGAACTGGTACTCCTGGCATCCAGAAGATGTGTCCCCAATAATCTTTGTTTGCACTAAATTGAGTGATGATAAATGTAAAGGCTGCTAGACAAACTGTGATAGCGATGTTTCCTGTTACGTTGATTCCTAGCGGAGTCATTCCTAATAAGTTCAAAATCCAAACAAAGAAAAATACAGTTAATAGGTAACCCATATATTTACGGTATTTTTTCTCTCCAATATTTGGAACTGCGATTTCATCTCTGATGAAAATAATAAGTGGTTCTAAAACTCTACCGAATCCAGTTGGGATTGGTCCTTTTTTATATGATTTTGCTAAACCAGTAAACATTAACAATAATAATACTGATACGAAAAGCATTGAAACAACATTTTTAGTAATTGAAAAATCTAATGGCTTTTCATTTTCTGGATGACCGTGCTCATTAAATGTAACTGTTCCGGCTGCATCTGTTTTGTAAATTTTACCGTGAACTAATTTGTAGAAATTTCCATCAACTTCTGCAACTGTTTCTCCAAAGTGGAATTTTGAAGAAGAGAAAACTTTTAATCCACCATCAATTAAAATAACTGGTAATGGAAAACCGAAGTGTTTATTTTCTTTTTCATCTTGAAAGAAAACAAAGTCATGAGAATCTTGTAAGTGGTGATCAATAAATGCATCCACTTTTGCCTTAGGATCTAGAGCAACATGCTCTCCTTCTTCATGAGCGTTATGTGAAACTACTTTCTCTTCGTGAGTCGTTTCAGTTTGAACATGCGTCGAATCATTCTCTTGATTTGCAAAACCCATAATAGGTAGAGAAGCTACAAAAGCTGCAAGAATAAAGCTGAGTGGTTTGTTTGAAATCACCATATCGTGGAAAATCTTATTTTTTTACGTTTCTAAAATTTGGTGCAAAGGTACATTTTTTATTAATATTCAAAAGGATATGAAAAATTATTTTTAAACCTTGTTTTAAAGAATTGTTATTTTAACGCTTTTGATTTAATAATCGGACAGTTAAAAGCGTCTGAAATAACAAAAACAGCACAAATGTTATAAAAAAACTAACTTTTTCAACATCGCTTTCTCCAGTTTTGTTTTTTAAGATCGGCTGCAGAATTAAATAGGCTAATAGCATTTGTGTAAAAGTTCCAAATAAAAATGCCATTCCGACGATTTCAAAATTCTTCTTTTTTACTACTAATAATATAAGGTATAATAAAGACGAAATCGCGAAGAAAGAAAAATACAGTAATTCTAAACTGTAATGAAAATTCTCCGTACCAATTTCACTAAAGAAAAAAACTGCTTTATGAACAATGTAAGTTCCTAAAGCTAGACATAACAAATAAAAAAACGGTTTGTAATTTTTTGAAAGCATTTGAAATAATTTTTGTGCAAAGATGCAACTTTTATCTCAAGGCATTTTTATTTACAAACTACTTTGTTTTATTGATATCATTTACTTGTCGGATTACATTGTACAATGCAACTCCGACACCGGCTAATACAAAAATGGTATTATAATATACTTTTGGACTTGGATGTTTCTCGTCGAGCCAAGTGCCGAAATAAGAGAATACAAAAATGATCACTCCCATTTGAAAGGGAATGTTAATAAATGCCAGCCATTTATTTCTCCTATTATTGTTCGGCTCCTTTTCCATCTTCTAACATTATAACCTGATTAGAATGTGCAAGCATCGTGCAGGTAGCAGTAAAGTCAGCACCTGGTTCTATCGACAGTTTTCCTACTGATACTTCTCCGTGTATTATGGCAGTCGATTTAATATTAAGAGTTTCAAGGACTTTTATTTTTCCGTGAAATTCTCCTTCGATATCTGCATTGTTACAGATAATTTCTCCTTTAACAGATCCTTTTGCCCCAATAACAATTTTGCCTTGCGAAGTAAAATTTCCAATCAATTCGCCGTCTAATCTAAAATCGGCTTTAGAGACTATATCTCCTACTATGGATGTTCCTTCTACAATTCTATTCGTTTTTCCTAATTGTTCAGTTCCGTTTTTTTTTACTTTTTCAAACATGGCGGTTAAGGGTTTTTCGGGGTCAAGTATGCTTCTAAATTCTTTTTAATCTGAACAATTTTATAATTATCATTTGATATAATTATTGCCTGATCTGGGATTTTATATTTTTTATCATCTCTGAAAACTCCTGCAATATCATTTGCATAAGCTTCAGATTTTAAACCATGAATAACTACAAAACTTTCTGTTTTATTGTACTTATCCAAAGATGATGTCAATCTTTCGTAATTTTCAACTAATAAAAATACTCGAATTGCTTCTTCAATTCTTTTAACTGCTTTTGTATCAGTATTAGCAACACGGTATACTATTTTCCAGTTTTTAGTATCTGTTGTTGTAAAGTTAAGTTTCTCTAAAACAGGAACTTGTTTTTCTAAAATTTCTCTCGCATTTTTACCTTCTTCACTATTTGGGTAATTATCCGCTACATTTTCAAGTCCTTTTTTATAAGCATCTAAGCCATACACTTTTCCTGAAACGTTGGCTTTTAGCAATTCATATTTCGAAACTATATCGTCTCCAGAATATTGGTTAATCAGATTATCAATATTTGATAAGACTTCGTCAAAATGTTCTTCTTCAAAAAGTTTATACCATTTTTTATATTCTTTGTCTGGACTAGAATTTGGATCGTCTTCTTTATGATTTAAAATATGAGCATATCTCGAATCTGGATATTTCGAAGAAATCTCTGTTTTTATAGCTTCTGCTTTCGCCGGATTTGTAATTTGATAAATTTTGTACAAATTATACATCGAAGGCAGAACCAGTTTTTCTTCAGGATTATTCTGAAGCAATTGTTCAAGTTTGTCGCTCGCTAAATTATATTCTTTAAACTTCTCCTTATATATAAGTCCTAATTGGTAGTATGAAAAATTACGTTCTTTTCCAATACTATCCATTGCTGCTTGCGAAGAAGGAAGCTGTTTTACATAATATGCAACCGTATATTTTTCTGGTACAATCGTATCATTCAATACGTTGGCAACTTCTTTATTAGCAATTGAATCATTCAAAGCTTCGTTATTAGCAGCCTTTACTCCTCCCAATCTCCAGTTTCCAGCCATAGTCCTGCTACCCCACATTTTTTTAAATTGAAGTTTTCCGTAAGCAACAGTTGTCGGATTATAAAAATAAAAGGTGCTTGTATTATCATTTGCGCCTGGCGGCATTCCTATTCCTTCTGGATCAGATGATTTGCCCAATGATTGAGGATTTACGGCTCCATTACCTGGAATTTCCGCCTGAGAATTTCGATCGATATTCGCTAATCGTTCTTTTTCTTTTTCTTCTAAAAGTTTTTTAGCCTCGTCTTTCTTTTTAAGTTCGGCAATATAATTTTCGAAATAATCTTTCTTTCCGTTTGGCGGGAGATAGTATACCTTAATAATACTATCGTTACGTTTTGCGATTGCTTCGTATTTAATTACGTCGTCAAGATTTTTTCTGTTTTTTTCGATAAAAGTGTATTCTCTGGTTTTAGGATCCATTTTTACCAAAGTACTGTCATAATATTTTGCCGCCATTGAATAATCTGTATTTTTAAAATACATGTTTCCAATGTTTCTGTAAGCAGAAGCCATCAAATACGAATCTTTAGATTTTCTTCCTAAAGATTTATTGTAAAGTTTCAAGGCATTTTCTTGATCATTCTTTTTATCATAATAAACCCCCATTTCATAAAAAAGAACATCATAGTACGGACGATTTTCACGATCAGTCACCAATTTATTATATATCTTTAAGAAAATCGTATCATTATCTTTCCCATAATCAAACATCTGAGCCTTTTTCGCATAAGCATGCATCATGTACTTACGATCTGCTTTTCTGTTTAAATCAATAACAGCATCATAATAATAAATGGCGCTGTCACGTTGGCCTTCTGCTTGATACATTTGCCCAAGGATAAAACGATATCTCGCGCGTTCTTCGTTATTTCTTGTGAATTGTTCTGCAACTCTAAGTTTAGCAACGGCGCTGTCTTTTTCTTCCAAATTCAGATAAGCTTCTGCCAAAAGAGCGTGGGCATCTGCATAAGTTTGTTTATCTAAATCTGTTTTTTTAAGTAAAATTTTGATGTTTTTAAGAGCAATTGCATCGTTTCCTAAACGCATATTGGTTTTTTCGCGCCAGATTTTTGCCGTATAAATATTATTGCTTTCGGGATATTTGTATAAAATATAATTGAATGCCTCAATTGCCGGAATAAAACGCTGATCGTAATATCTTGCTTTTCCAAGCATAAGATAAGCTTCGTCAATCTGCCAGTTTCTTTCTCTTCCTCCAATATTCATAGAGTGTTTTTGAATGGCTTTTGTAGCTTTCGTTTCTGCTTTTTCAAAATCAGGATTTTTAGCTTTTTCGCCTTCAGAAAAATTCTCATCAAACTGCATTTTTTCAATCGGCAGCTGTTTCCAGAAATTGTCTTCGTTATTGGCCTGAATAGACTTTAAACCTTTTTCAAGACCAATTCCTCCATTGTAAAGAATGTTATATTTTGTCCCGATTGAGTGAGAACTTCGAGCCAAAAAAGTATTTTTTTTGGTAGAACAAGCTATCAAAAAGAATAAAAAAACGAGAGTAAAACTATATTTAAGAGTATTCTTTTTCAATAGAAACGAGTTTAAAACAGATAACTACTAAAAATTGGTTTTAGTATATTCTATTTGTAAAAATACGCTTCTTTTTTAAATATAGAAATTCTTACACGGCAAAAAATAATTCTAGTTCCTGTAAGGTCTCTTTTGAGGTCTGAATATCCTTAACAATTTCGCCTTTATTAAGAGCAACAATTCGATTGCAAACCTCTACAGTATGTTGTAAATCATGGCTTGAAACCAAAACAGTTACATTTGGATCATCGGCCAATTCCTTGATGATTTTTTTTAATCGGCTCACTGTAGTTGGATCTAAATTTGCAAAAGGTTCGTCTAAAATTACAACTTCTGGATTTCCAATAAGCGTTGCGATAATACCTACTTTTTTCTGGTTTCCTTTTGATAGATCTCGAAGGTATTTTTTGTTTTTTAAAATTTCTCCATTAAAAAACTCTTCATGTTTTGCCAACAAAGCATCAATATCTGCTTTATTCTGATTGCGTAAATCACCAATAAAATAAAAATATTCTTCTGGTGTTAAATATCCGATAAGGAAATTTTCATCTAAAAATGATCCCGTAAAAGATTTCCAACTCTCGCTTGTATTTACCTGAATATCATTACTTTTTATATATCCTGTTGAAGGCTGGATTAGGTCTAAAAGCAAACTGAAGAAAGTTGTTTTTCCTGCTCCGTTATTTCCAACCAAACCAAAACTTTGTCCTTTTGGAATTTCTAGATTACTGATATTTAAAACTGTTGTTTCGTTATATATTTTAGAAAGGTGATGTACTTGTATCATTGCAATTTTATGTTTTATGAGTTTAATTTTTAGATTAATTTTCTAATTAGTAAATTCTATAATTATCAAATTAACTCTTTTGTTTGTAAGCACTTATAGTACTATACTTTTCTTTTTTGTATCTCTTTTCTATTAATGAAAATACTTTTTCTTTGAAGATAAAACCCAGCACTCCTGCTCCTGCAACTAATATTAATGCAACTGTTTTATCTCCGTAGTGTAAGCCAAGCCAATATAGCAATGAAGGCAGAAATATTTTTGGCAATGACAATAGCATCGCATTCACATTAAACACTTTTTTATCTGAAAAAGCTCCGCCAGCATTACTTAAATCGATTGGCGTCTTGGTAAAAGCACCGCCCAGAAGGACCATATGAGAATTAACTCCTATATTATAAATCGCTCCAACTACAATAATTAAATACGTTTCCCATCCGTACAAAAGATAAAAGGAAGCAAGTATCGTCGAAATGAAAGTTGCAATTACAATAAGCCACCATTTTGAAGTGATGTAACCTCTATACGGAATATTCTGCGTCATCATTAATTGATAATATGAACTGTCCCAGCTTGGTACAAATTGCCCGAAAACAAATAGAAATCCTCCTGAAACAAATATTCCGGCAAAAATTTGCATGGCTGGCGGCTGGTGCGTGTTTCCGAAAAAAATCAATCCGTAGAATAAAAAGATCACACTCATAACAATTGTGGTTTTTGACCTTTTATTTCTTTTGATGAGTTTAATGTCGTTTTTCAAAAATGTCCCCAAAGTACCAAACTGATTCAGCCAAGCAAGATTTTCTGTAGAAGCAACATCTTGTTTTACAGAGAGTCCCGCGTCGAGATATAAATTTCTTTCGAAGTATTTAAAAGTAAAATAATGCAGTGTTATTAATAATAGAATCGGAATCAAAAATAATCCGTCTATCTCGTAAAAGTTTTGAAAAAACGGAGTTGTAAATAACGTAATATCAAACAATTGATAATATTGCGCACTTCCTAAAACTATAATCAACAGTAAAAAAAGAGCAAATAATCTGTTGATATTGCTTAAAATAATATTCAGAAAATTGTTAATGTAAATAACAGACATTACTCCTAAATGCCAGAAAATAATCTGAACAACATCGTAGCCATTTAAAATGAGTACAACCGTAAACGGAATAAAAAATAATGCATGTATCCAATTAAAAAAAGATAAAACCGTTTTACCTAAAGAAAAATGAACAATGGTTGTTTTTTTTAAAGGAAGAACCAGTAAAGGTTTGATATTCATTACAGGAATGGATTGTAACAACAATCGAATTACTAAATCGCCTAGAAAATAATAGATTAGAAATTTGTTTAAAGTTGCCAGCGGTTCCAAATTCATTTCCTTAAGAACATAAAATGCACCTACTCCCATACCAATAAAAATTAATGAAAAATAGATCATCAAAAAACCTATTATAATTTTCATTGTCAGATTTTTACCGAAAGATGCCGACCTAATAAAGGCCTTCCATTCGAGATAAATAAACTTCTTAATCATGGTTTATGGTTTTTATATTTTTGTAGTAAGAGACCAAATGTAGGAAAACGTTACAAAAAAAGTTAAAAAAAATAATTTCGTGCTAAAATTTTAATAGTGGTTTGCTACTTTTGCATAAAAATTCTATCATGCCTTCATTCTTAAAACTTATAATTAAAGAGGTTAAACGCGAAACTGCAGATGCCGTTTCTATTCTTTTTAATGTTCCTGAAGAACTAAAATCTGACTATAAATTTATAGCAGGCCAATATATAAATTTAAAACTAACTCTTGATAACCAAGAAATTAGACGTGCTTATTCTATTTGCTCTGCACCAGACAGCGGCGAATTAAGAATTGCTGTAAAAGCAGTAAAAAATGGTCTTTTTTCTCAGTTTGCCAATACTACATTAAAATCAGGAGATGTTCTTGAAGTAGGTCATCCAGAAGGTAAATTTACTTTTGAACCAGATGCCGAAAGACAAAAAAACTATGCGGCTTTTGCTGCAGGAAGCGGAATTACTCCGGTTCTTTCTATTATAAAATCGGTTTTAAAAAATGAACCAAAAAGTTCATTTGTATTGGTTTACGGAAACAAAACTCCTGAAAGCACAATCTTTCATCAAGAACTTCACGATTTACAATTACAATATGTAGGCAGATTTTTTGTGCATTATGTGTACAGCCAGGCAAAAGCTGAAAATGCTTTGTTTGGAAGAATTGAAAAATCGGCTGTGAATTTTGTTTTAAACAACAAACACAAAGAACTTGAATTTGATAAATTTTTCCTTTGCGGGCCAGAAGAAATGATTAACACTGTTTCTAATGTATTGAAAGAGAAAAATGTAAAAGAATCTGCTATTAAATTTGAGCTGTTTACATCTTCTTCTGAGGAGCATGAAATTCAAGGTTCTCAAGAAGGGCATACAAAAATCACTGTTTTAGTTGATGACGAAGAAACTACTTTTGAGATGTCTAAAAAACAAACGATTCTTGATGCTGCTCTAAAACAAGGCGTTGACGCTCCTTATTCTTGCCAAGGCGGAATCTGCAGCAGCTGTTTAGGTCGTGTTACAAAAGGAAGTGCAGAAATGACAAAGAATTCTATTTTAACTGATGGCGAAATTGCTGAAGGCTTAATCTTAACTTGTCAGGCGCACCCAACCTCAGAGACTATTTATGTTGATTATGACGATGTTTAATCGATAAAAAATCTTAAAAATATAAAATCCAAATTTCAATTTTACTGTTGAAATTTGGATTTTTTTGTTCTATACTTTTAGAAATACAATTTCTGATTTAAAAATGTATAAAAAAGCATTTATCTCTTTAAAGATTTTTTAAAAAATATGCCGAAAATTTAGTATATTAGTAGTACGCTCCAGACTGATACATCTTTTATCTTTTGAAAATACATTTAATTGTTAACACACTTAAAACATTAAATATCATGGAAATGCATCACTACCTTCGTCTAACTTTTATATTACTTTTTGTAATAACTGCTCTATTTTGTGCCTATTTTATAATTAAAAGAGGACAAAACAGACAAACTCCCAAATTGCTTTCGCAAGAAAAATATAATTCTTCAATGAGTGGAGGAATGAAAGAAATAGCAATCTCTGATAGTTTTTTTAATATTTGGCCTTATGTAAGCGAATTAAAAGCAGCCAAAATTTTATCGAAAAAAATCAAAGAATCAGAATTGGTGCATAAAGTTTACCGAAATTCAACCGAAGATTTTGAGCACATTTTATTAACCACCGAAAAAGAAAACCAATTTGTTGAAGTGGTCGTTGACAAAAACAAAAAGAAAGTCTTGGGATATCTTTTTCTAAATTTATGATGATTTAGCTTTAGCTAAAATTCCAATAAAAAAAATCCAAATTCCAACTTTTAAATTGGAATTTGGATTTTTTAGTTTTATAAGACTTTGACAAAGAGAATGCTTATTCTCAATTTTGGAATTTGGATATTGAATTTAAACATTCGAATTTATCCTAGAAACAACATCTTCTGGAGAAATTGTTCTCATCGCATCTTCATATCCTTCAACAATTTTGTTTCCGTAAACAGAAGTTGGCAATTTTGGATATTGATTTCGGTCTGAAGTCAGGGCGTTTTCTAGACTTTGATTGAAAGGCAAAAATCCTGCAAAAGGATGTGTTGCGCCCCAAAGTGTTACCACTTTTACACCCAGCATTGCTGCGATATGCGCATTTCCAGAATCCATTGAAAGCATTACATCTAAATTGCTTATCAGTTTTAATTCTTGCTGAAATTTAATTTTTCCAGCTACGTTTATTACATTTTTGAATGGCTCAGAAAGAGCATCTAAAATTTCGATTTCCTTCTTTCCTCCACCAAAAAGCAAAATCGTTTGATCTTTATTTTCGGCCAATTTGGCAATTACTTCCTGCATTAAATCTACAGGATAAACTTTAGAATCATATTGAGCGAAAGGCGCAATTCCAATTAGTTTTTGATAATTTTCTCCAATTAAATCGGTAATTTCTGCACTTAAAACTGCTTTTTCAGGAAATTCAGGATGAGATAAATCTACAGGAAAACCAAGTTCTTCAAACACTTTTGCATGTCTTTCAAACATGGTTGGCAATTGTTTGAAAATCTTATTTTCTGCACGTGTCAATTCTTTTTTTCCTTCTCTGCCTTTATTAACAATTGCTCTTTTTTTTCCGCTTAAAGCGAAAAGTAAACCCACAACCTTAGATCTCAAAACGTTATGAAGGTCTGCAAATGCATCTATCTTCAACTTTTTCACATCACTATATAAACGTAAAAGTCCTAGAAATCCTTTGTGTTTTTCTTTTTCATCAAAAGCAAAAAATTCAAGATTTGGAATTCCTTCAAAAAAAGGTTTAAAAAAAGGACGAGAAATAACGGTCACTTTTACCGTTGGATATTGTTTTACAAAAGCTCGTAAAACAGGAACCGTCATGGCGACATCTCCCATTGCGGATAGTCTCATGACGGCTATATGCTTAATTTTGCTAGACAAGTCTGCCAAATTATTATTTTTTATTTTGATATAAAACTGGGTTCAAATCGTCGTCGTTGTACATTTTCATTTGTTTGTACACTTTCATGAATTTATCTCCGTTTTCGATATCTGTCAATAATTCTTCAATTGCTGTAGATAAATCTGTTCTTTGCTCTAAAAGAATATTTAATTTTTCTTGACATTTATCTCTGTGTTCCTGAGAAGCTTCAGTACGATTTGCTTCTTCATGCATATGATAAATTTTTAAAGCCAAAATAGACAATCTGTCAAAAGCCCAAGCAGGACTCTCAGAATTGATTTTTGCTCCATCTTTTACTTTTACATTGCTGTACTTTTGTAAAAAATAACTATCTATATATTCCACCATATCAGTACGTTCCTGATTTGATGCATCAATTCTTCTTTTTAAAGTTAATGCCGCAACTGGATCAATCTGCGGATCACGGATAATATCTTCAAAATGCCATTGAACGGTGTCAATCCAATTTTTTAGATATAACAAATGCTCGAACTTATCTTTTGGATAAGGATTATTGATCGGCTGGTCAACATTATCAAACTGGTGATAATCTTTGATACTTTGCTCGAAAACAGAATATGCTAATTTTGAAAACATGTTTTTATTTTTTTATAAAACAAAGATACTTTTTATACTTTTATACTTTGAAAAAAAACATTAATTTTTCAATTATTCTTAATAAACAATTGATCTTCTAAAAAAATATTATGAAAATCCACTATATCTCTGAGAACAACAGCGTATTAAATCATTTTTTAGGTCAGATCCGGAATGTAAATGTTCAAAATGACAGTCTGCGTTTTCGTAGAAATATTGAACGTATTGGTGAAATTATGGCTTATGAATTGAGCAAAATTTTACCATATAAACAGGTTGAAATTCAGACGCCTCTTGGAATTAAAAACACTACAGAAATTGATACCGATTTGGTATTATGCCCAATTTTAAGAGCTGGACTGCCTCTACATAATGGTTTTTTAAATTATTTTGATCATGCAGAAAACAGCTTTGTTTCTGCTTGCAGATACCATCCAAATAATGATGATGATTTTGAAATTCGTGTTGAATATCAAGCTATTTCGGACTTAAATAATAAAACTGTACTGCTTCTTGACCCAATGCTTGCCACTGGACAATCGATTGTTGCCGTTCACAAAAAATTAGTAGAAAATGCAACTCCAACAGAAATTCATATTGTTGTTGTTATTGCTGCTCCAGAAGGAATTGCTCACCTCGAAAAAAATCTTCCAGAAAATTGCCACTTATGGGTTGCATCTCTAGACGAAAAATTAAATGAGAAAAACTACATTGTTCCAGGACTTGGCGACGCTGGCGATCTTGCTTATGGAAGTAAATTATAATTGAGAGAAAAAAGTAAATAAACTACACACAATCAGAGTATAATAAACAATTTCGTTGTTAAGTTTCTGTTGCATATATTCTACATGACTTGTTGCCATAACTGCCAATGGTGCAATACTAAACAATAATAAATCATTGCTTTTATTTGGTGAAATGATGTAAACAAAAACGGCAATAAAAAAATAAGCCACAATTTTTTTATACGAAGAATGCACAATTTGTGGTCTATTTGATAACGTCATTAACATCGAAGTAACAAAAAATAATGCTACAGCAGTATAAATAGAAAGTGCTGCGTTTTCGTAATTATTCTTAAAATAATCAATTCTAAAATCGACTAATGCTCTTTCTTGAATGAAAGTTACTGCATCAATATTTAAAATTAAAGATGTCATATAGAATAAAATCATTACAGCCAAAAGTGCTATAAAAGGCAAAACCCAGTTTCTATAATCTCTTGAAACGTGAAAAATAATGGAGATATAAACCAATATTAAGAATAAAATACTCCAAAATTGAAATAAAGAAGCTACAAAAATCCAAAATGCAGCATCAAATATTTTTTCTTTTGATGATTTTAGCGATTGCAGCGAAATCAATCTTCGAAGTGCCAATAAAACGAAGAAATTGGCATAGATAACATTTGAGTCATTAAATATGGTTGGGAAAAATAAAACAAACAACAAGTAAAAAAGTATCGCGTAACCATTGTCTTTACTGAGTCCGTTCTTTTTTACAATGAAATTAATCATGAAAAAAGAAGCCAAAATAAAGCACAACAAACTCACTTTTTGAAAAGCCAAAAAATAAGAAGTAACCCAAGATGGGTCTTTAATTTGGAACATAAAAAAGAAAACCAGTATTAAAATTACAACCAATGAATAATTTAATGGCGTAGATTTTTTAAAAACACTTGTTATCATAAGGATATTTTATACTTTTGTGATTGTAAAGATAATACTTGTTTAAAAGGAAAAACCTAACAAGTTGAAAAAAGATTTGGTTTACCGAATTTTATCTTCAAAGCATTACACAACAATAAATAACATATAATTTTTAAAATTATGACAGCTTTTTTTGAAGGAATTCAATACCTATTCGTTAACATTTTGTTTGCTCCTCTTGACTTTTTACGTCGTTTAGAATTAATTACATGGTTCGGCGCAAACACTATTAACTGGATTTTTATGATCATCTGTGCATGCGCAATCGCTTATTGGATTAAACAATTACGTATTTTTGATGATGCTGGAACAGAAAACCAAGATACAACGGCTCATTCATTTTTAAAATAAAAAACCAAACCCTTTAATTAAAAAGGGCTTGTGAATTTATTTTTAGATTAAATCGAAACCGATATCTTTTCTAAAATACATCTTATCAAAACTTAGTTTATCTATGTTTTGGTAAGATTTTTTTATGGCCTCTTGGAAATTATCTCCGTAAGATGTCACTGCAATTACACGTCCTCCATTAGTAACGACATTTTCGCCATCTAATTTTGTTCCCGCGTGAAAAACTATCGAATCAGTAATATTTTCTAAACCAGAAATTACTTTTCCTTTTTCGAAATCTTCAGGATATCCGCCAGAAACTACCATTACAGTTGTTGCGCTTCTTGGATCAACTTCCAAATTAAAGTCCCCTAATTTCTGATCTGCAACAGACAAAAACAATTCAACTAAATCTGATTTCAATCTCGGAACCACAACTTCAGTTTCAGGATCTCCCATTCTCACGTTGTACTCAATAACAATTGGTTCGTTTTTAACATTGATCAAACCAATGAAAACAAAACCTTTATATTCGATTCCGTCTTTTTGGAAACCTTCGATTGTTGGCTTTACGATACGAGTTTCAATTTTTTCCATTAAAACTGCATCTACATAAGGAACTGGAGAAACTGCTCCCATTCCACCTGTGTTTAAACCTGTATCTCCTTCTCCAATTCTTTTATAATCTTTCGCTGTTGGAAGAATTTTATAGTTTTTTCCATCTGTTAAAACGAAACAGCTTAATTCGATTCCGTCCAAGAATTCTTCGATAACAACTTTTGAACTTGCTGTTCCGAATTTAGCATGAACTAACATGTTTCTTAATTCTGTTTTTGCTTCTTCAAGATCTTGAATAATCAAAACTCCTTTTCCAGCTGCTAATCCGTCTGCTTTTAAAACATATGGAGGTTGTAAAGTTTCTAGAAACTCGCATCCTTTCTCCACAGTTTCAGCAGTAAAACTGTCATAAGCTGCAGTTGGAATGTTATGTTTCATCAAGAATTCTTTAGCAAATTCTTTACTTCCTTCTAATTGAGCACCCAATTGAGATGGCCCGATCACTGGAATATGTTGCAAACTTTCGTCGTTTTTGAAATAATCGTAAATACCTTTTACCAACGGATCTTCAGGTCCAACGACTACTAAACTTATATTTTCTTTAAGTACTAATGCTTTTACAGCTTCAAAATCTGTTGCAGAGATCGCAACGTTTTCAGCAATTGCAGCAGTTCCCGCATTTCCAGGCACTACAAAAAGTTTTTCGCAAAGCGGACTCTGTGTCATTTTCCATGCAAATGCATGCTCTCTTCCGCCTGATCCCAATAATAAAATTGTCATGGTGTTGTTGTATTTAGTTGTGGTGCAAAAATACTTGCTTTTGCACGTAAAAAATAATTAAATCTCTAAAAAGTTGTTGGTTCTATACTGTTAGTAATTCGTAAACCTTATTTTTGACGAAAATTTTTCTGAAAATGATCCGCCTTTTTGATATTACGCTTCAATTGAATGGTTTTCCTATAAAGGAAGCCAAAGCCGAATTAGATAAAATTGTTCATTTTTCTGAAGAAGAATTTGCTTCATTTCTTGAAAATAAAAAAGCAGAAATTGTTGATTTTCATCTTAAAAACAATTCTTTTTATAAGGAATTAGCAGGAAACGTAACAGCTCAAAATTGGAAAAATCTTCCGATTTTAAACAAACAGAATTTACAAAAACCGCTGGAAGAAAGGCTTTCAAAAGGTTATTCTAAAAAATCGGTTTACCTCAACAAAACGTCAGGATCTAGCGGAACTCCTTTTGTTTTTGCTAAAGACAAATATTCTCATGCTTTGACTTGGGCTTCTAATATTATGCGTTTCGGCTGGTTCGGAATTGATTTTAATCATTCGTACCAAGCTCGTTTTTACGGAATTCCGATGGATTTTATTGGATATCAAAAAGAGCGTTTCAAGGATTTTTTGACACATCGTTTTCGTTTTCCCGTTTTTGATTTATCAGATGAAATTCTCGATAAATTTCTGCAGAAATTCAAAACCAAAAAATTCGATTACCTCAACGGTTATACCAGTTCTATTGTTTTGTTTGCCAAATATTTGGAACAAAAAAATATTGTTTTAAATGAAATCTGTCCAACTTTAAAAGCCTGTTTCGTTACTTCAGAAATGCTTTTTGAAATGGATAAAAAATTACTTGAAAAACAATTCGGAATTCCAGTTATTAGCGAATATGGCGCTTCTGAATTGGATTTAATTGCTTTTGAAAATCCGAATGGAGAATGGCAGGTAAATGCAGAAACTCTTTTTGTCGAAATTTTAGACGAAAACAATAATCCTGTTCCACATGGAACGGAAGGAAAAATTGTGATTACTTCTTTATTCAACAAAGCAAATCCTTTCATTCGATATGAAATTGGCGACATTGGAATTTTGGATGAAAAAAGCACTCCGCAAAAACCAATTCTGAAAAAATTGATTGGAAGAACTAATGACGTTGCAATTCTCCCTAGCGGTAAAAAATCGCCTGGTTTGACCTTTTATTATGTAACCAAAAGCATTATAGAAGACGATGGAAACGTCAAAGAATTCATTATCAAACAAACCAAACTAGATACTTTTAAAATTGAATATGTTTCTGAAAAAGAATTAATTTCAGAGCAAATCGAAAAAATAAAACAAGCAATTGATTTATATTTAGAACCCAATCTAAACTTCACTTTTACCCGAAAAACAGTTTTAGAAAGAACCAATCGCGGTAAACTAAAACAATTCAAATCTTATTTATAATATAAATAAAATCCTACATTTGTTTTTTTTATTTAAAAACTTATGGACGATCAATCTTTACTTTCTGAAGAAACAATTTCTAATAAAATATATTTTATTCGCGGGCAAAAAGTGATGCTAGATCGCGATTTGGCAATGCTTTATGGAATTGAAACTAAACGACTAAAAGAACAAGTCAAAAGGAATAGAAACCGTTTTCCTGAAGATTTTATGTTTGAACTCACTAAAGTAGAATTTGAAAATTGGAGGTCGCAAATTGCGACCTCCAATTCTGAAAAGATGGGTTTAAGATATGCCCCAATGGCATTTAGTGAACATGGAATACTAATGCTTTCAAGTATTTTAAATAGCGATAAAGCAATCCAAACCAATATTCAAATTATGAGGATTTTCACGAAAGTAAGACAAATACTTTTGGACACAACTGAAATTAAAGTTGATATTCTTCAGATTCAAAAGAAGTTAGAGAATCATGATAAAAATATAGAATTGGTTTTTTCTTATTTGGATGAATTAACGGAGAAAAAAGAAAATGAAGAGGAAAGAGTAAAAATTGGATATAAAAAGTAATTCTTTAAGGTCACAAATTGTGACCTTGAAAACTTGAAGTCGCAATTTGCGACTTCAAGTTTCAATATAAATTCAAAATTGGAGGTCACAATTTGTGATCTCCAATTCTAAGCAACATATTTCAAGGTCGCAAATTGTGACCTTGAAACTTGAGGTCACAGTTTGTGACCTCAAGATAAATTTAAATCTTCTTTATATATTTCTGTTTTACAATCAATTGAGTATATAAAAACCTCATCATCAACAAAACAGCAAACACAAAATTATATCCATGAAATTCTCTATAAACGCCAAAATTGTGCTTTATCAATTTGAATTTTGAAGAAGAAACAGAATCTTTTCGAATTCTGTAAAAAGCCAAAGGTTCTGGAACTGGTTTAGCAATCTTAATCTGTTTTAAAATCGTAAGCCAAATTCTCCAATCCTGACGTTTTTGCGTGGTTTCCAGAATGATTTTTCCGAAATAATCTGCATCGTAAATGGCTGTCAAATTGCCTACATAATTGCAGAAAAATAATTGTTTATAAGTCAACGGATTTGGCGATTCAACTCTTCTGTTTAAATCATTTCCTTCTTCATCAATAGAATCGTAAAAACTAAACGTAAAGTGCAAATCATTTGCTTTTAAAAACTGAATCTGTTTTTCTAATTTCTCCGGAAACCATAAATCATCAGCGTCTAAATAGGCAATATATTTTCCGGTTGCTTTTTCTAAAGCAGCGTTTCTGGCAAAACCGTTTCCGCGATTTTCCGGTAATTTGAAGAGTTTTATTCGGTTGTCTTTTTGGGCAAATTCTTCAATTATAGAAACCGTTTGGTCAGTTGAAGCATCATCAGCCAAAATCATTTCCCAATTTTGATAGGTTTGATTTTGAACAGATTCAATGGTTTGCCTAATGAACTTTTCAGTATTATAAGTTGGGACAATAATAGAAACTAATTCGCTCATTTGGAACTTGGTCGATTGGGGAAATTAATTAAAAAACAGCCCGAACTTGATTTAAATTCGAGCTGTCTGAAGTTTATTTTATATAACTAGAAAAGTCTTTATGCTCTTCTTTTGAAAGTTCTTCTGGAGATAACGATCTGAAATAATCATAAGTGATTTTCATTCCTTCGGCACGATTTACTTTCGCTTCCCAGCCTAACAATTCTTTGGCTTTTGTTGTATCTGGCTGACGCTGTAATGGATCGTTTACTGGCAGTGGATGATAAACGACTTTCTGATTTGTTCCTGTCAATTTTATAATTTCTTCTGCAAAATCTTTGATTGTAATTTCATCCGGATTTCCAATATTTACTGGATAAACATAATCAGAATGCAATAATCTGTAAATACCTTCAACTTGATCATCAACATAACAGAAAGAACGTGTCTGCATTCCGTCACCAAAAATCGTTAAATCTTCTCCGCGTAAAGCTTGGCCAATAAACGCTGGAATTACACGTCCGTCGTTTAATCGCATTCTTGGTCCGTAAGTATTAAAAATACGCACAATTCTAGTTTCTACACCGTGAAAAGTATGGTATGCCATTGTAATTGATTCCTGAAAACGTTTTGCTTCATCATAAACCCCACGTGGACCAATTGTATTTACGTTTCCGTAGTACTCCTCTGTTTGCGGATGCACTAAAGGGTCTCCGTAAACTTCTGAAGTCGAAGCAATCAAAATTCTAGCTTTTTTTACTCGCGCTAATCCTAATAGATTATGCGTCCCTAAAGATCCAACTTTCAAAGTCTGAATCGGAATTTTTAAATAATCTATAGGACTTGCTGGTGATGCAAAATGCAATATATAATCTAAATCGCCTGGAACATGAACAAACTTGGTAATATCATGGTGATAGAATTCGAAGTTTTCTAATTTGAATAAATGTTCAATATTCTTAAGATCTCCCGTAATCAAGTTATCCATTCCGATTACAAAGTAACCTTCTTTGATAAATCTGTCACATAAATGCGATCCTAAAAATCCTGCCGCTCCAGTAATAAGTATTCTTTTCATAAACAGTTCTAATTAAACATCTTGAAATCAATTCTTAGCAAAAAGCTTAAGAAATCCTTGCAAATGTAATAAAATATGACCCTTTATTAAAGAATAACCAAAGCCATAATTTTAAAATAAGTTAATTCATTTCAAATCAATATTAATCTTAATTATCTATTTTTACGATAAAATAATCCTATCCTTTTGAAAGTCGTACATGTTATTGAAGCCCTTGGCGGAGGCGTTTATACTTATTTTAATGATTTATCAGCTTATTTTGGTGATAATGAAGTTAAAAGACACATTGAGACTACAATAATTTACAGCGGAAACCGAAAAGAAATAAATAGAGATAAAATTAAATCTGAATTTTCAAGTAACATTAATTTATTAGAAATTAATATGTTACGAAATTTTTCTCCTTTACAAGATTTAAAATCTGTAATTCAGTTAACAAAAGAACTGAAAAAAATAAATCCCGATGTTATCCATCTCCATTCTTCAAAAGCTGGTGTTTTAGGAAGAGTTGCTTATTTCTTCTTGTTCAAAAAAAAGAAGCTTTATTATTCTCCTCATGGCTATTCTTTTCTTAGAACAGATGCTTCAAAATCTATTCGGAAATTATATTGGCTAATTGAAAAGTATACTCAAACTCTGTTTGGAGGCGTTACGATTGCGTGTGGAGATACTGAATTTGAAATTGCAAAAAAGATTGGCAATTCTAAGCTAGTTCGAAACGGTGTTGACATTGATACAATACGCCAGAGTTTTTCTGAAAATAAAAATGATAAGCTTACTATAGGAATATTGGGTAGAATCACCTATCAAAAAAATCCAGATCTTTTTAATAAAATAGCACTCCATTTTCCTGATTATAACTTTGTATGGATTGGTGATGGTGAGCTAAATTATTTACTTACAGCTCCTAACATAAGAATTACAGGATGGTTTTTTGATAGTGAAAGTACTTTAAAAGAACTGAATATTATTGATATTTATCTGCAAACCTCTTTATGGGAAGGTTTGCCAATCGCTGTTTTGGAAGCAATGGTTTTGGAAAAACCAGTAATTGCCACCAATGTAATTGGTAATAAAGATATTGTGATTCATAATGAAACCGGATTTCTATTTAATGATATTTCAGAACTTGAACCCTATTTTCAAATACTAAGTAATGCTATAAATCGAGATATTTTTGCCAAAAAAGCTTTTGAAAGATGTTCCAACTTATTCGACAAGAACAAAAATTTCAAAGAATTATCTGCTCTCTACCAGAGCTGATTTTTGCTGTATCCAATAACTTGCAAAAATAGATGTCCAAAATCCGCTAAAAGCAATTCCATCAAAACGAAGCAAGAAATCATCCATTAAATTTGAGGTAAAAAAGATTATAAAAAATGAAACTACGACAGCATTTTTTAAATCAAATCCCAAATATCCAATTACCGAAATATAAAAAAGTACTACCAAAGGCCCGAGAATTCCAAACTTCAATAAAAAATCAAGAAACTGATTGTGCGTAGGAAATTCATATTTAGCCAAAAACTTCTGATTTGTTTCTTTATAATACTTGTTTAATTCCGTTTTTCCATCAGAAGCCCCCACTCCAAAAGGCAGATTTTTTAAAGACAGCTCCCAAGCCGATTTCCATATAGAAACTCTCGTAACCAAAGAATTAAAAACCTTAACCTCCGGATGATCAATTTCGTCAAGCTTTCCAACTTTATCCATATAAGCAAAACTAACTTTTGAATATTTTTCTTTCATGTAAGGATCTTTCTGAACAAATAAGAATAAAACAACAGCCAATAATGCTAATAATGGCAACCCTCTTAAGGCGATTTTTTTTAAGCTATCCTGTTTAACGGCATAAAAAAGAACGATAAAAAATCCTATAAAAACGTTTACCAAAGCCATTCTTGTATTAACAAATAACACAAAGAAAAATGAAAGTATAAAAATTAATGTTCTAAGAATCTTGTATTTAAGTTCCTCATGATCTTTAAAACTTCTAATTACGAAATAAAAAGCAGTAACGTTTACAAAAGCCAAATGCATATTTAATGCTGGAGCATGAATTCCGAGACTATTTCCAAATTGATATCCCATTTCCCATAAATGAATGCCATCTAAGTATTTATGCATTAATTCGGGAAACAAAACATTGAAACGGATAAAGAAAAAAAGCAAAACCAAAGTTGTGCCCAACGTATAGATTTGCAATAATTTTAAAAAATTTACTCGTTGAAAATTCCCTATTATAAACAATGGAAAAATTACTAATGAGGTGCTTTTTTCTATTGCCTTTAAACCTTTTGACAAAGAGTCGTTGTTCCAGAAAAGTAATAGTTCTAATAGTACTGGAGAAGCAATACAAACCGTGAAAATCAGAACTTTTCTTTTGAAACTTAACTTTTTGTGAAATATTAAATTAAATACTGCAAATACAACAATCAATATCGAACATGGTTTTCTAAAGATCATTAAAATAGCAATCAGACATAAAAAAGCATTAAAAATTTTATTGAAGTTCTTTTCTGAAATATTCATGATATAATGCAAAATAAATTAAGGGAAAAATGCCAATTTTATGTCTAATTGCTGATCCTAAATCTGGCTCAAAAACACCTTGAACAATAAAAAAAGAAAACAATACAAAGAAAATAAAAAGTTCATATCTGTAATATTGCCTCTGTTTTAAACATTTAGAAAAACGAACCAACAAAATATAAAATAACAAAATCTGCCAAATAATAAATAATATAATTTGAGGAGACAAAATATGTTTAAGCCCATTTATGGGAAGATTTACAGTAAAAAACCCGTAAAAAATGGCAACACCTTCTCCGTACCAAGTATCTGGTTTTAAAGGCGGAGTAATCATAGAATTTGCATCTGCAGAACTTACACGTTCTTTGTTAGCCAACTCACGGCTCACTTCAGAAAAATATTCTCCTTTTAAAATACCATAACTCAAGGATAAGAAAAAGGCAATTAATAATCCGTAAAAAATCGTTGTAACCGTCTTATTCTTAAAATTGATAAAACTTATCAAATACATACCACCGGCAATTATAGGAATCAGAGCAAAATAAGGTCTGTATAAAGCTCCAAAAAGCACTAAAAGAAATATCGATATTAGAACCGTTTTTTGAAAAGAATATCTTCTGGTTTTACATAAAAGTATAATTGGCGTAATGTATAAAAACGTAATAAACTCTTTTGAAGGCATTGAAATGAAAATAGCAATCATGAAAATCCCTAAATAAGCAATCCCATTTTTTACATTCACTTTTTCGAATGAATCTGGAATTCCTATTTTAAATAGAGCATATATCAAAATGGGAAATTGTATAAGTGCAATCACTGGAAAAGGTAGATATCGTAAACCTGTAACTTTATAGAACAAAATAGTTAATGGATAACTGCCATGATAACCTATTTCACTGTATTTGTCGTAAATAATAATGGCAGCATCAAAGAAGAATTTTGGAGGCAAAACAAAATAAGCCAAAAATGCCACAACTAGATTAGCTGAAGCAATTAGCAAAAACGCCACTGTACTTTTCTTGATTAAAAACTGCATAATTAAACTCTTTCCTATTTCAGTGTCCTGTATTTTTTAAACCAAATTGTTTTTATACGATAGCCATTCAAAAAGAAAATCAATACTTTGAAATTCAAAAATGAATAAAATTTCATGACTTTGTCCACTTTTACATTTCGTCCTTTTTGAAGCAAATATTTCCACGAAACTAAATTGCTCCAAATTTCCTTTCGCGTTTTAGCCGACAAAACATAAAAATCTTTTAAAATTACAACATAATTGCAAGCCCAATAATTTTCGATCGCTTTGTTTAAACTTTGCGATTTTGTTTTTTCTGAGCTCAAACCGTTTTTTACCATTTCATAAACATCTTCAATATGTTTTGCACTCACTGTTGTCGTAATCGAACCTTTGCGCACTTGTCGATAAATGTAAAATGATTTGGAATAAATGCTAAAAGTCTTCAGATAAAGCATCAATTTCCCGCACCATTCAATATCTTCCGATTTTCTTCCAACGGGAAAAAACAATTGATTATCAATCAAAATCGATCTTTTTATTACTTTATCCCAAGCCGAAGCTACGTATAAATCATGATAAACCAAGTTTAAAATTTCGTCTTCATATTTTCCGTTTTTGTTTTTTATGAATCTTTGATTGTATTTGCATGTAACATCATTTTCTGAAAAAAAACGACTTTCTTCGTGTATGATTATATCTGGATTTGTCTGAGAAATTAATTGCCGTAAATCTTCTAAAACGTGTTTTCCTTGCCAATAATCATCGCTATCTGTAAAAATAATATAATCCCCTTTTGCCGAAGATAATCCGGTATTTCTAGCGTCAGACAAACCACCGTTTGCTTTATCAATCAAGATTATTTGAGGAAAATTTTTCTTATACTGTTGACAAATTTTAAGCGAAGAATCCGTTGATCCGTCGTTGACTAATATCAATTCAAAATCTGAAAAATTTTGACACAAAATACTATCCAAACATTGTGGTAAATAGTCTTCAACGTTGTAAACCGGTACAATTATGCTAAAAAGTATGTTTTCTTTTTGAATACTCATTTCTTCTATAGTTAATTCAAAAACACTTTTATTTTGTCTTTCTTATAGATGAAAACCGCAACAGAAAAGTTCCAGAAAAGGGAACTGAAAACAAAAGCAATAGCTCCTCCAGTCATTCCATAAATAGGAATTAAAAATCTATTCAGTACAAAGTTTATTATCACAGCAATAATTAAAATTATCTGATAAATATGCTGTCTCCCTGTCATATTCAAATAAACAGAAGAGGAACCAAATGCAGAACAAACTCCTTGGCCGATTATTAAAATCAAAAAAGCTTCTTTCGCGGCTATATATCCTTCGCCAAAAAAAGATAAAATATAATCTGAAAAAACACTCAAAAGAATAATTATCGGAAGCGTTATGCTAAAAATGGTACGCGAGCTGTTTTTTAAAATCTTAGCCAATTCTTCTCTGTTATTGCCTGAAAAATATTCTGAAATTTTGGATGAAATTGTAATGTTAATAGTAATTATAATAATCGAAACTATCGTCATTACTTTAAAACCAACTGAATAAAAAGCAACTGTTTCGTCATTTCGGTATTTTTTTAAAAACAAGATATCAAAACTCATTAATAAAAACAGCGCCATTCCGCTAATTGCAATCGGATAGGATTTAAAAAATATTTCTTTGTGAGATATGTTTTCTGTCAAATCTTGCTTTTTTATCTTTTTAAAATAGACAAAAACAAAAATTGAACTTATAATCGCCAAAGCAACAAATCCAATTAAAAAAACATCTACGAGATAGGTTTATTTTTGATAATAAAACAAAATTATTGCGCCTAAAATTAATGGAACGTATTTTATTATATTTCTGAATAATTCGGCAACAATTAATTTATCTAATGCCCTAAAAATCTCTGTATTTAACATCGATATTCCTGAAAAAAATAACGCAATAGCTGATTTTAAAATTATTGGATAAACTTCGTTGTCTGAGAAATAATTGTTGATTGTTTTTTTATCAATTATCAAAATAATTAATAAAGCCGTTAATGATGCCAAAAATAGCATCAGAACCATTTTTCCGTATATGTTTTTTAATTCTTCTAAAGATTTTTTGCTCGTTAATATTCCTTTAAAATATAAAATAGACTGATCAAAACCCAACAAACAAATGCTTCCAACGACCAAAAGAAAAGTACGCGCAAAATCATATTGGCCTACAACTTTAGGACTAAAAGATTTTGTCAAAAAAACAGTAAAACCAAATAAGAGAGCCGCTCCAGAAATCCTCAAAAACAAAGTAACAATACTTTGTTTTAAGAAAGAATTGTTACTGATTTTATCAAAAAAAATATTAGTTTTCAATTGATTTAGGCATAGTTAACAAATAAAAAATCGTTTTTTTTTTAAATTTTATTTACCTGAGATTTTAAAAGCTGATTACGATAAAACTTCTGAAACAAATGAATCAAAACAAAAAGGAAAAGGAATAATACAGGAAATAAAAGTTTAAAGTTTCCATTTGTAATTTTAGTATTATTTCTATTTAAAGTTGAATTTATCTCCTTAATCGCTTTATCATAATTAACTAATTTCATTCTGTTTTTACCCTGCTCTGAAATTAAATACTGCTTTGTTTTAATAATATCATTCAGTTGTGTATTCTCATTGTAATAAACCAATTTATCGTTTTTGGCTCCATTTTTTACAGCGCTAGAGAAACCATTTAACACTTGGTCAATTTGACTAATAATAGTATTGTTTTTAACAATCTGATCTGCAAGGTTTTTATATCCAATTTTTTGTAGCGCATTAAAATACTCCGAACTGTTTAGGTATTTTAATAATGGTTCTACAATGTCCTTTTCATTAGTAATTTGATCCGTTACAAAAGAAATAGTATGAAAAGTATAGTTTTTACTCGTAACGTTATCTTCTAATACTTTTTTAACCTCTCCAACCTCAGCCATTAATTTGATCAATTGAAAATTTTGCTCGTTGTCTTCAATAAATTTATAAACATCGGCAATTGGTTTAATTTCGATTTTTCTGATCAATTTAGGCTTATTAATTCCAACTTCTTTTTTCAAGAAAGCAGTATCGCCAGCAATAATTTTAGATTCGATCAAATCTATTTTAGAATAAAGATAATCTACACTGCCAAAATTTGGAGTTACAATAACTTGATTTTCAAATGTTTTTTTATTTGCATCTAAAAACCAACCCAGTCCAAATCCTAAAACAATCAAAATTAAAACGATAATCCAGTTTCGCACAAAAAAATGAATAGATTGAAAAATCATGGCATTGATTCTATCAAAAAAACTACCAATACTTTTTGAAAGCTGAAAAATATCAATCTCCTGATCTGGATTATCTTGCGGTACTTTTGTACTCATTTACAATTATTTTATATTGAAAATCTGTTCTAAAATTTTAATAGTAATCAAATAAGTTGGTTTTACACCAGTTGTTCCTAATCCGCCTGAAGCTAATGTGCTTCCTGTCTCAAGAGGGTTATCTGATGCATAATAAGCGTAACGAACTTTAATATCGTGCGGTACACTTTTTCTAATTTTTGATGCCGACTGAATTGCTTTTTGGTAGTAAGAACCTTCCATTTCAAGTCCGATTACACCCCAAGTCGATTCGTGGAAAAATTTCAGTAAATCTCTGTTTTGCAACGAAGTTCCTAAAACAGTAACCATTGCTCCTTCATAAATATCAATGTCATTTCCTTCAAACATTGAACCTGTCAATTCATTTTCAAAGAAATAATTATCTGCTGTCCCTTCGTTAATATGTGCCGTCGGAATCATAATATCTCCTTTTCCACCTTCTAGAATTCCGGCTTTACCCATAATAGAAACCGATTTTACATTTAGTAAAGTTTCTTTTTTAAATGGTTTTAAAAGTTCGTCAATCGTTTCGTAAGCTTGCTCACCAAAAGCATAATCCATTACGATAATAACTGGTTTCTCTTCACCTACATTAGCATGCGAAAAAGCCGTTTTTGACCAGTCAATTTTAGCTGTATCAAAAATCTGAACATCTATGTTGGTTCCTGAACAATCTGGCAATGAAATCATTCCGCTTTTTAAAGCCAAATCTTCAACCTGACCTCTAATTTCTTTTGAACCCGAACCACTTAATTCTTCATAAATAAAGAAATCTGTTTTCCCTTTAAATTTAGTTTTTAACAATGGCGTCGCAAAAATAGAATTCATTACACTGTGCATATTCGCACTGATCACGTGAATTGGTCTTTTCAACAAATCGTTTGCTTTTAAAACTTCTTTAATATTTGTTGCCCAGATTTCTCCGTGAATGTGGTGTCCTAAACGCTCACGCAAAACTGGACTAAAAGTAATTGTACGTTTATTGTTTTCAACAATTTCTTCAATTGCTAATTTTCCTAACCAATAAATAACGTGCAAGAAACGATCTGGCGCAGTTTCAGAACCAAAGGCATCATAGATATCTAAAACTTCTTCGAAAGTTCTAGCTAAAATATTTGCAACGTGAGAAATCGCTTTTTCTTTTTCAACCAAAGTAAGCTTTTTGGTTTGCATAACCGCTTGTTCCAGTTTTTGCCAATCGCGAGAAACTTCTCCTCCATCGTCTACTAAAACTCTGTTTTTAATTTTATGAGATTCAATGAAAATGAAAGTTAAGTGAGTCAAAATATCGTAAATGTCTGAACGTCCGCGTGTGATTTCGACATTCATTTGTTCTTCGTCAATTCTGTAGCAGTTTCTTCTTCTTTTTGGAGGAACAATTGCTTGAAAATGAGATTTAGAATAGCCTTCGTCTGAAGTTAAATTGATAAAACGGCATTGCTCGATTCCGATTGGAAGACGCTCAATAACGTATAAAAGTCCGTTAAGTTCTACTTTTTCTTCGGCGATATTTCCGTAGATTTCAGGACGTAACGCTAATAATGATTCTCTCAAACTGTCACCAGAAACTCCCATTGGTTTGTAAAAACCACGGTTGAATAAATGGCGCATTGTAATGTACATTTTTTCTATTGCCGCAGAAGATTCCTGCGCTCTAGATCTTGATATATGTTTAGTTTCTTTCATGTCTTTTTAATTTTAAAATCATCTTCCTTTAAAGAAGATTCGAATACTTTCGACTAACGAAAGTAGGAATTATATATATAACTTTAATGAATTAGCATTTAACAAATTGTTAGAAGGTCTTTTCTAAAAGCTAAATTCTACTTCAAATTATCTGCAATATCTCTATTATTTGATAATCTCGGAATTTTATTCTGGCCGCCCAGTTTTCCTTGCGATTTCATGTAATCTTGGAATCCGTTTTTTGAAACTTTCGTGATAACTACTTTTCTTAAAACATTTCCAGTAATTAAATCGTCGTAATAAATGTTCTGCTTTCGCATTGAATTGTCAATCGTTTCAGCAAAAACCTCCATATTTTCGGGCTCTTTTTCAAATTCGATCAGCCATTCGTGATAAGGTAATCCGCTGGCTGGCGTGATCTGCGGTGCTACGGTAAATTCGTTAATAACGATATTGGTAGAATTTACAGCTTCTTTCATCGCATTTTCGACTTCATTGGCAATTACGTGTTCGCCAAAAGCCGAAATATAATGTTTGATACGTCCAGAAACTATAACACGGTACGGAGCCAAGGACGTAAATTGAATTGTATCACCAATATTATAACGCCAAAGTCCCGCATTAGTAGAAATAATCAAAACGTAGTTTACTCCTACCTCAACTTCTCCAATTGTATATACTTTCGGATTTTCGTTAAAGAATTCGTCAGCTTTTATAAACTCATAGAAAATACCAGAATTCAAAAGCAGCAACATTCCTTTTTCTTTCTGAGAATCTTGATACGCAAAAAATCCTTCAGAAGCAGGAAACAATTCGATGCTATCTACTTTTTTGCCAATCATTTGCTCAAATTTGGCGCGGTATGGCTCGTAATTCACACCTCCGTAAATAAACAAATTGAAGTTTTTAAAGATCTCGCTAATCTGTTTTCCGCCGCTTTTTTGCTGTAAACGTTCAAAATACATCTGTACCCAAGACGGAATTCCAGAAATCACCGACATATCTTCTTTTATCGTTTCATCTACAATTGCATCTACTTTAGTTTCCCAATCCTCAATACAATTGGTTTCCCAAGATGGCATTCTATTCTTTTGCAGATATTTCGGAACAAAATGCGCTACAATTCCAGAAAGTCTTCCAAATTTAATTCCGTATTTTTCTGTTAGAATGGGACTTCCTTGTAAAAAGATCATTTTTCCGTCAACAAAATCGGCATTTCCGGTTTCATTTATATAATGAAGAATTGCATTTCGAGCCGCTTCTATATGATACGGCATTGATTCTTTGGTCAGCGGAATAAATTTTGCTCCAGAAGTTGTTCCAGAAGTTTTAGCAAAATATAATGGTTTTCCCTTCCAAAGAATATCTGCTTCGCCTTTTACAACTTTTTCAACATAAGGTTTTAAATCTTCATAATCTCTAACAGGCACATGTTTCTGAAAATCCTCAAAAGTATTTATCTGACTAAAATGATGATCTCTTCCAAATTCGGTATTTTGAGCATTTTCGATTAAACTTTTAAAAACCTTTTGCTGAGTTTCAACTGGTTTTTCGGCCCATCTAAGCGTTTGTTTATATATTTTTCGGGCAAAAATTTTCGCCGCAATTGACTTAATTGACATTTTCAGTGGTATTATTTTTTGTCACTTTTCTTTTTGTCTTGAGATTTTGCCTTCAGCTCTTTTTCAGTTTCAGAGACATCTTCTCTTAATTTTATTTCGGCATCAGATGCTTTCATATTTACATCTGAAGCATCTTCAACAGATTCTGTTAATATAGAATCTTTATTAAATTTTGAATATTCTAATTCTCCTTTCAAAACCTTCTGAATTCCTTTTATATAAGCTTCATTCTGTTTTAAAGCCGTTTCTAAAGAATCTGATTTAATGGACAATCTCGTAGCATTTCGTTTCAATTCTGTCGAAGAATATCCAGGAATAAATTCGCGAAGCGGGGTAAATGCAATAATGAAAGTAGTAACCAAAATTAGAAATATTCCGCCTAAAGTAAAGGTTACGAATACATTCATTAAAGTAAGCTTAAAAGAAAAGATCTCTTCAAAAGTGTCTTCATTTAAAATTACTAATCGGTTTTTAATGAATAGTTTTTTCCTAAAATTCTTTTTCTTTTTCTTAGTCATTCTGCTTCTTTATGCTAGCAAATATAGTAATTAATCGTCATGATATTTATTCTAAAAATTTCATGAAGAGCTATAATTTACGATTTTATAAAATATTTAACGTGGTCTGATACAAATATTTTAAACTAAAAATACTTCTATTTCGTATATTTCTATATACCTTTGCGGAATAATTAAGAAAAACAATTTGCTTCGGCATTAAATATACAGTCATGGGAAGATTAGGTCTTACAGAAATCCTTGTAATAGTAGGTATTGTGATTTTACTTTTTGGAGGTAAAAAAATTCCAGAATTAATGAAAGGTTTAGGAAGCGGAATTAAGGAGTTCAAAAACGCTGCTAAAGACGATCAACCTGCTGCTTCTAAAAAACAAGAAGAAGAAACAAAATAAGAAATTCGAAAAACTTATTAAATCCCAAATTACAAAATGTAGTTTGGGATTTTTTTTATATCTAAAAATTCCTACTTTTAGAGTCCCAAATTTTTATATATGAAAAACTTACTTTTCGTGATGGTTTTTCTGCTCGCAGCAGAAAGCCGATCACAAACTCAGCCCTTTCCGGCCAATAAGGTATACGGAAACGGGATCATGGCTGCATCAAAAAATAGTCAAGATGCAGAAAACAATTACAAAACTTGGAAAATCAATTTTGTAGAAGAATGCAATAATGGACGGTACAGAGTAAAATTTGACAATCCAAGCGAAACTGTTTCTGAAGGTATTGCATACGGAATGCTGCTTTCTGCTTACATGGCCGATAAAGCTCTTTTTGATGGCTTTTGGCTTTATTATAAAGACAATGTAAATGCTAACAAAGTAATGAACTGGAAAATAAACGGTTGTTCTGGAGGAAAAGCTGGTGAAAACGGAGCTACAGATGCTGAACTAGATGCTGCTTTTGCCTTGATTGTTGCCGATTATCAATGGGCAAGCGCTGGAAACATCAATTACAAAAGTGATGCAAAAGCTCTTATTACCGCCATTAAAAATTATGAAGTTGAAGCCAATACTTATGTTTTAAAACCTGGAGATCAATTCGGCGGAAGCCAAATTACCAATATATCCTACTTCTCTCCTGCTTATTACAGAGCTTTTGGTGTTTTTACAAATGATACTGCCTTTTGGAATCAGGTTGCAACAAAGGCTTATACAGTTATCAACAACAATTTGACAAAGAATAATGCTGTTGGCGGTTTAGTTTCTGATTGGTGTCAAGCCGATGGTTCTTATTCTTCTCAAGCTGGAGGTTATAACAATGCTGGCAAAACATATACTTATGATGCTGCAAGAACTCCTTGGCGAATTGCGGTTGATTATCTTTGGTATGGAACTCCTGAGGCTAAAGTCTATTCTAAAAAATCGTCAGATTTTGTACGAGTAAATCTTGGAGGTTCTCTTAATATAAAAGATGGTTATAACCAAAATGGAACCGTTATCGGACAATGGCATAATCCTACGTTTGTAGGTGCTTTTGCTTGTGCTGCAATGGGCGGCGAAGATCAAGCACATTTGAATGCTTCTTATGCAGATCTTAAAAACCTTAACGATCCAAATAATTATTTTCATCAAACATTAAAAACATTATACTCCCTTTTACTAACAGGTAATTTCTATTTACCTATAAACGCCACATTGTCTAATGATACTTTCGATATTGAAAAATCTACAGTCACGCTTTACCCCAATCCGAGTGCTGATCGAATCACGATTAACGCACCTAGGGAATCTACTATCTCGATAATTTCTCCTTCTGGAAGTGTCATTCATGAGCAGAAAACAACTTCAGAATTGACAGAAATAAATTTAGCCCACCAATCTCGTGGCATTTATTTTGTAAAAATATCCAATGATGATTTTAAAAACATCACCAAAAAAGTGATTTTGAAATAACTCTAAACTAAAAACGCCCAAATTACGAATTGTAATTTGGGCGTTTTTTTAAAAGATACTTCTATTTATTATTTACACTTATTTTTATCAAAAATAGCCGTAATCTGATTTAATACTTTATCAAGTTCAAATGTTTCCTTTTCTATTGCTTTGCTTATTTTAGCACAATCTGCAAATTCTTGCTTCGCCATTTTTTTCATAGTTGCATCTGTTCCATATGATTTTACTACATTACCCATAGTATTGTAGCCAAAAACTAAATGATCTGTATCTTTTTTTCCAAAGAAATAAGAAGAACTAGCTGATCTGAAAGTATTTCTTCTGGCGTCTCCTTTATCAAAAATTTTACCGATTTTAAATTCTTTAGTATATACAATTTCAAACCAATGCTTTTTTTGGAATTAGAAAATTTTCCTGAAAAAATACCAGCGCTTGTTAAATAAAGATGTTCCATTGTAAATATACTGCCTGATTCGGTGGTGTATACTATTGTAGTAAGATCAGTGCTAGGTATTTTTTCAGATTTTGCATCTTCATTAGCTCTAAAAGTAACTTTTGAGTCATCGTCTTCAACAAGTTTTGCTAGACCAGTTTTATTAGTTCCATCAGTAAAGTACAAAACTGCTTTAAGAAATTTTGCTTGCCCTACAGTTGAGCATAATAATGCTATTAGAATTAAAAAGTTTTTTTTCATGGGTATTTTCGGGGTTTTAATTTCGGGCAAATATAGTAGAATAGGTAAGAATTATTTTAAAGAATAAAGTTTCAACACATACATTCAATCTTTAATAAAGCTTAATTTACTCATTATCAAAAGTTTTTATAACATTCAAAATTTAAACTGATTACAACTAAAAACGCCCAAACTTCAAAAAGTTTGGGCGTTTTATGTAGTGTTCTAATTAAAATTTAGAATATTATAAAACCATTGTTAATTGAATTCTTTTTCTATCCTCATCAACTTCAGTTACTTTAACATCAACATGTTGGTGTAATTTTACCACTTCGTTTACGTCGCTCACAAAACCCGCTTTTAACTGCGAAATATGCACTAAACCGCTTTCTTTGATTCCGATGTCAACAAAACAACCAAAATTGGTGATGTTATTAACAATTCCAGGTAAAATCATTCCCGTTTTCAAATCTTTGATCGATTTTACATTCGCGTCAAATTCAAAAACCTTAGCAGATTTTCTAGGGTCCAATCCAGGTTTTTCAAGCTCTTTAATGATATCTTTTAGTGTAAGCAAACCAATTTCTGGTGTTACATACTTTTCGGCTTTAATAAGCGCTGTTTTCTCTTTGTTGGCAATTAAGTCATTTAGCGAAATATTCAAATCTTTCGCCATCTTTTCAACAACCGGATAAGCCTCTGGATGTACCGCCGAATTATCCAACGGATTTTTAGCGTTTGCAATTCTAATAAACGCTGCTCCTTGCTGATACGCTTTATCTCCTAAACGTGGTACTTTTTTCAGTTGTTTTCTATCTTCGAAAGGCCCGTTTTCAGAACGGTATTGTACAATGTTTTCCGCCAGCTTCTCCCCGATTCCACTCACATAACTTAATAAATGTTTACTAGCGGTGTTGATGTTAATTCCAACCGAGTTTACGCAACGAATTACCGTATTATCTAATTCTTCTTTTAATTTTGTTTGATCAACATCGTGCTGATACTGCCCTACTCCAATTGCTTTTGGATCAATTTTTACTAATTCAGCCAACGGATCTGAAAGTCGTCTTCCAATCGAAACCGAACCACGAACCGTTACATCATAATTAGGGAATTCTTCTCTCGCAATTTTTGAAGCAGAATATACCGAAGCTCCCGCTTCTGAAACTATAAAAACTTGAACTGGTTTATCAAACGCGATTTTTTTAATGAAAAATTCGGTTTCGCGCGAAGCTGTTCCGTTTCCAATAGAAATTGCATCAATTTGATACGCATTTACCATAGAACGGATTTTTTTTATCGCCATAGTTTCCTCGTTTTGAGGCGCGTGCGGATAAATGGTTTCGTTGTATAATAAATCGCCTTTTTCATCCAAACAAACTACTTTACAACCACTTCTAAATCCTGGATCGATTGCCAAAATACGTTTTTCTCCCAACGGCGGCGCCAACAATAACTGACCTAAATTGTTGGCAAAAACTTGAATAGAATTCGCGTCAGCTTTTGCTTTTGCTTCCTGTAACGTTTCGTTTCCAATTGCTGGATTCAACAAACGCTTGTAACTATCTTCGATCGCCAGCTGTAAATGAGCCGTTGAATTATTTTGTTTTTTAATGATGATTTCGTCAATTACATCGTATGCATCGTCGATATCAACATCTATTTTCATTTTTATAAAACCTTCATTTTCTGCACGAAGCATTGCTAATAAACGGTGCGCAGGCGCTTTTGTCAACGGTTCTTCCCAATCAAAATACTGATCGAATTTTTTTGCTCCTTCTTCTTCAGCTTTCTTTTTAACGACTTTTGTAGCAATAGTCGCTTTTCGCTGAAACAATCTACGAAGCTGTTTACGAACGTAAATATTCTCGTTGATCCACTCTGCTACAATATCTCTTGCGCCTTGAATCGCTGCTTCTTCGTTAATAACATTTTCATTAATATATTGCGTCGAAATAAAATCGATATCAGCATCGCTTTCCGATATAATCAGTTTAGCCAAAGGTTCTAAACCAAATTCGCGCGCAACATCGGCTTTTGTTTTTTTCTTCTTTTTATATGGAAGATAGAAATCTTCAATTTCTTGTAAATCAAAACTGTCTTCGATCTTTTTCTTCAATTCTGGCGTAAGTGCTTTCTGCTCTTCGATCGATTTTAAAACGGCTTCTTTACGTTTTATAAGTGTATCGTATTCTTTCTGCAATTTGGCAATCAGCTCAATAACAGTTTCATCAAGATTTCCAGTTGCATCTTTTCGGTAACGAGAAATAAACGGAATCGTACAGTCTTCCTCTAATAATTTTACTGTGTTTTGAATACTAACTGCGGGCGCCTGAACAGACTTGGCAATAAATTGAATATTGGTCATTCTTATTTTATTTTGAATAGCAAAGATGCAAAAGTGTTTTATAATTTTTGCAGCGTTTTTTAGATATATTGTTGTTTTATACTAATCAAAATTAATATAAATCTTTTAAAAGTTTTAATTCTATTTTAGTCTAGATTTTTTTTACTTGGAGGTAAAAAGTTTTCTCCTGTTACCACACTTTTACCTGTTTTATCTTCAAGAGCTATTCGTGCATTTTTAGCAATAGAACCTCCTTTTTTACCCGCTTGCGCATTTTCTACTAATCCTTTTGCTTCGTCACTTTCAGCGATCTGACGTGTAGAAAGCTCTGCCAGCGCCGTAAAAATTAATTCAGCTTCAGACATATGATCACGTAAATTTTGAGATTCTAATCCCTTTACTTCCTTATGCTTTTTTACAGATAATCCCGTCCATTCTTGATGAATAATATTTGTTAACAATGCGAATTCATCCTTTCCTTCAACACCAGATTCTTTCCAATAATCTGTCAGTTTATTTCTAGTCTCCTGTCCTGTCATTCTCTGTTGAATCCATTTCTCGCTACGTCCCATATTTTGCCAGTTTTCACGAGCGCGATCTACACTTTGCGACGGGTCTCCAATTTCCTGAATCCTTTCATAACCTACTTTTGCCAACCATTTTTTAAAAGGTTCTGCTTTTGGAGAAGGAATAGATTGAATTAAACGCAATAAAGTTTCGGTATCTGCAGTATCTGTGAGACGATTTTTCCCGTCTTCAGCAAGCATTTTCAACTGTACGATTTTTTCGTACGCTTCACTTCCTTCCGCTTTCAACTTCTTTTTTAAATCAGTCCAATACCTTTTCGGAATTGTACTCCCTGTTAAAATTTGAATAACATCAATTACCGAAAAATACCAAATTTCATTTTCAGCGTCATAATGACTTCTTACCTTTTTTTCTTCAAATAATTGTATTGGACTCATATTGATTATAATTATATTTTTTGTTCTTACTTTGATGGAACTAAAATAATATCTTTGTGCGAATTTTATTAATAATTTATGAGAATTTTATTACTTTATTGTTCGATTATAAATGTCATAGTTTTCATTTTAGCTGGATATGACAAATCTCAAGCCCGAAAAAAAAATCGACGAATTCCTGAAAAAACCTTGTTTTTCATGGCTTTAACTGGAGGTTCACCAGGGTTATTAACAGCTATGTTATTCTTTAAACATAAAACGAGTAAAACTTCTTTTATTGTGAAGTTTGTAGTCATTTTAGCAATTCAAGCAACACTTATTATTGCCTTTCTAAACTATAAAAAGTAGATATTAACATTGTTGATAACTCAAAAAATAGTGTTTTCTAAATAATTTAAATAACTGAATTATAATTAGTTAAATAAAAAACCGGACAAATTTAAAAATCGGCCCGGTGTGTTTATGAATAGGTGCGAAGCACCGAATTTTTTTTTTTGACTTTTTACGCACAAGCGATTTTATTCACTCTATTTTGGTGTCTTCCACCTTCAAAAGCCGTATCAAGGAAAGTTTCAACGATTTCAACAGCCTGATGAATCGATGTGAATCTCGCTGGAATACTCACAATATTTGCATCATTATGTAAACGTGTTAAATACGCGATTTCTTTAGTCCAACATAAACCAGCTCTTACTTTCGGGTGTTTATTAACAGTCATTGCGATTCCGTTACCGCTTCCGCAGATTACGATTCCAAAATCAGCTTTTCCTTCAGATACATCATTTGCAACCGGATGTCCAAAATCTGGATAATCTACAGAAGCATCAGTATCTGTACCATAGTTAGTTACCTCATATCCTCTAGCTTTCAGCATTTCAACAATTGCTTTTTTATATTCTGGACCAGCGTGATCGTTTCCTATCGAAATTTTCATTTTAAATACTATTAAGTTGTGTATTGCAAATTTACTTAATAAAAAGATGTTCGCCACGAATTACACCAATTTTCACAAATTTTTTTCTTTTTAATTACATTCTCAACAATGCAACTATAATTAGTGTAGATTCGTGAAATTCGAGGTATAAAACCTTCGTTTTACAACTATCTTACTTTCAAATATTTATAAGGTTATTAACAATTTTGATAACTATATAACTATCTCATAATCAATAAATAAAATTCAGAATATTTGTTAAAATTTTGAGGTGTTAATAGCAGTTCGTAATTCGTTGATATTCAATTAACTTTAAGTTAACAGAAAATGTTAATAAGTTCGAAAAGAAAATTAGAAGTTTTTTTTGGTTGTTTCGAAAAATTCCATAATCCAAAACTGGAATTTAATATGCAAGAAAAGTTTCGTGAATTTTTGGAAAAGTTATCAATATCAAAAATACCATTTTCAACAGAAATCAACATATCAACTTATCTACAAAATCAATTCATTTTTGGTTGTCAACCGTTGTTAATTAAAATACAAAAAGTCTTATAAATTAATCATTTAACTAAAAATAACTATGTTGATAACTCAGAATAACTAAGAGAAACTTCATTTCAATACTTTTAAAAATAAATTTATTCGACATATTAACACACTATAATAACCAACAAATTTTTTTAAATTTTTAAAAATCTTTTTTGTTGTATTTAATATATGTTGAAAACTAAAAAAGGTTGAAAAGGAAAAAATTTTTTTTTGAATTGAATTTTACTCTGTTTTGAATTTGTTTGAATTTTGTTTCAGACGATTTTGAGAGGATTGTTGAGATTGTCAAGAATTTCTTGAACTTGATCGAAATCGTTTGGATGAACTTTGAGTTTGATGCCACCGAGCGCATTGGAGTAAAACGGCATAACGGAGAGTGTCATTTCGTTTTCGAAAAAATAAGGAATTCCTTCTTGTTCCAGTAAGTGTTTGAGAACTACGGTTTCGTGCAGATAATTGAATACGGCGATCGTTTTAAAGCTTTCCATTTTAGGTCTTTTTGTAAATGTACGAAAAGTTATATTTTTAATAATTCTATTTGCTAAAAAGTATTATCTGATATCTTATTTGTAATTTTAAGCCTTATTAGAAAAGATATATGAGTAAGAAAATTAGAAAGCCGATAAAAAAGGAGAAAGATTTCTCTGGAAAAATACTTAAAATTTTATCGCAAAATGCTAATAAACCTTTCAATTACAAACAAATAGGAGCTAAGCTAGAATTAGACGATACCAATAGCAGAAATCAGATTATAAAAGATTTAAAGATTCTTGCAGCTCAAAAGAAGATTATAGAAACAGAACCTGGAAAGTACTTAGTCAAAGCAGTTAGCCAAGATTATTACGAAGGAACGATAGATATGACGAGTAGAAAAACGGCATATTTTGTTTGTCCTGATTTTTCAGAAGATGTTTTTATTCCGACCAATAATTTGAATCGTGCATTAGACAAAGACAAAGTAAAAGTTTACGTTTATAACAGAAGAAAAGGAAAAAGACCTGAAGGTGAAGTAATTGAAATTATTGAAAGAGATAAAACAGAGTTTGTAGGTGTAATAGATATGCAGCCAAATTTTGCTTTTGTGTCTACTGCAAATCCTAAAATGTATACCGATATTTTTATTCCAAAGGATAAAATTGGTGAAGCAGAAAATGGAGATGTAGTTTTAGTGAAGATAGAAGATTGGCCAAAAAGAGCTGATAGTCCGTTTGGATCTGTAATTCGAGTGCTTGGAAAACCTGGAGAACACAATACAGAAATTCATGCAATTTTAGCAGAATATGGTTTGCCATCTGATTTCCCAGTAGAAGTGGAGGTTTTTGCACAAAAACTGGATACTTCAATTCAGGAATCTGAGATTGCAAAACGTCGTGATATGCGTGATACGCTTACGTTTACGATTGACCCGAAAGATGCAAAAGATTTTGATGATGCCTTGTCTTTCAAAAAGTTAGAAAACGGAAATTTCGAAATTGGTATTCACATTGCCGATGTTTCCTATTATTTAGAAGAAGGTACGATTCTGGATGATGAAGCGTATCAAAGAGCTACTTCGGTTTATTTGGTTGATAGAGTAGTGCCAATGCTTCCTGAAGTATTGTCTAACTTTGCTTGTTCGTTACGTCCGAATGAGGAGAAATATACTTTCTCTGCAGTATTTGAAGTTTCTCCAACAGCTCAAGTTATTAACCAATGGTTTGGAAGAACTGTAATTTATTCAGATCAGCGTTTTGCTTACGAAGAAGCACAGCATATCATTGAAACAAAAGGAAATAATACAATTCCGGTTGATATTTCTATTACTGGAGATTCTTATGTTGTTTCAGATGAAATTGTTGAAGCGACTTTAAAACTAGATGAATTAGCGAAGATTTTAAGAAAGAAAAGAATGCAGCAAGGCGCCATTTCTTTTGATAAAGTCGAAGTGAAATTTAATCTGAATCAAGAAGGAGAACCTGAAGGCGTTTATTTCAAAATATCAAAAGATGCCAATCATTTGATTGAAGAATTTATGCTTTTGGCTAATAGAAAAGTTGCTGAATACATTGGAAAACAAAAGAAAACCTTTGTTTACCGTATTCATGACGAACCAAATGAAGACAAACTGATTGCGATGCAAAACGTAATTGCTAAGTTTGGTTATAAAATTGATTTTAGAACAAAAGGCGATATAGCAAAATCTATCAATGCTTTGATGGAAGAAGTAAACGGTAAGAAAGAACAAAATCTTATTGATACTCTTGCCATTAGAAGTATGAGTAAAGCCAAATATTCTACTGATAATATTGGTCATTATGGTTTAGCTTTTGATTATTACAGCCATTTCACATCGCCAATTCGTCGTTATCCAGACGTTATGGTACACCGTTTGTTACAATATTATTTGGATGGAGGAGCTTCTGTAGACGAAGAAACCTACGAAACAAAATCGTTGCATTGTTCTAACATGGAAAGTTTAGCTACTAATGCTGAGCGAGATAGTATTAAATACATGCAGGTTAAATACATGCAGGATCATCAGGACGAAGAATTCCTTGGAGTTATTTCTGGTGTTACTGAATGGGGAATTTATGTTGAAATCATTTCAAACAAATGCGAAGGAATGGTGAGAATCAGAGAGATAAAAGAGGATTACTATACTTTTGACGAAAGGCAATATGCTTTGGTTGGAGCAAATTCTAATCGTTTATTGCAATTAGGAGATGAAATTTATGTGAAGGTAAAAAATGCCGATTTAGTTAAAAAACAACTGGATTTTCACTTTTTGCGAAGAGCAGAATAAAATAATTAATTTAAAAATAAAAGTATGAGAAAGCTAATTATAGGAGCAGCAATTTTATTTGTGCAAATGTCTTTTGGTCAGGTTACCAAAGAGTTGGGTGATTTTGATACCGTTAAAGTGTTTGATAAATTAAGCGTAAAGTTAGTTCAAGGATCTGAAAATAAAATTGTTATAAAAGGAACAAGAGAAGCAGAATTAGAAGCTGTTAATAAGAATGGTATTTTAAAATTAAGAATGCCATTTCCAAAACTTCTATCTGGGAATGATCTTGAAGTTACTTTGTATTATAAACATATAGAATTGATTGATGCTAACGAAGGAGCAACAGTAACAAGCAATGAAGCTATTAAAGCAACTTCGTTTAAAGTAAGTGCGCAAGAAGGTGCAATTATAAATGTTGATTTAGATGTTGATAAGTTAAAAGTAAGCTCGGTATCAGGAGGTTCAATTACATTAACTGGTAAAGCTGCAAATCAAGATGCAAGCTTAGGAGCTGGAGGTTATTTACTAGCAAGTAAATTGGCCACTTCTCAGACTACTGTAAGCGTTTCTGCGGGCGGAAAAGCAGATGTTAATGCTTCTACCCTTGTCGATGCAAAAGTGAGCGCAGGAGGCTCTATTTACATTTATGGAAAACCGAAACAAATTAATCAGAAAACAGTTTTTGGAGGTAAAATCGAAGAAGTAAAATAACAAGTCGTATTTTGATGATAAATGATATTTTGGCTGGACTGCCTTGGGGACTTTTTCTAAGCTTTATGGTAGGTCCGGTATTTTTTGTACTATTAGAAACCAGCATTACAAAAGGATTTAGAGCTGCATTGGCTTTTGACTGTGGCGTTGTATTAGGTGATATTTTTTTCATAGCAATCGCATATCTAGGAAGTTATAGGTTAATTTCTAGCCTAAAAGATAAACCTGCGCTGTTTATTTTTGGAGGTATAATTATGCTGGCTTATGGCATAATCTCTTTTGTTAAATTGAAAAAAGGAGAAAAAATAAACGACGAAGAAATCGATCGTGATATTATTAAAAGAAATTACGGGAGTTTATTCGTAAAAGGTTTTTTACTTAACGTTATTAACATTGGTGTTTTAGGTTTTTGGTTAGCGGTAATTATTTCAATAGGTCCAAAATTGCAAATGCAGACTCCAAGAATGATGACCTTTTTTGTTTCTGTTATCGTTGCCTATTTGTTAGTTGATTGTATTAAAATACTTTTAGCCAAACAGTTAAAATCTAAAATGACACCGATAAACATTCTAAAAATTAAAAAAGGAATTAGTATTGTTTTAATGGTTTTTGGAGTAGTGTTGATAACTCAAGGTTGGTTTCCAAAAGAGAAAGAAATGGTTAAAAATGCTTTCGAAAGAATAGAAAAGAAGTAGTTGTTAATAACTCTAATTATATCAAAAAAGCCTCTGATTTTCAGAGGCTTTTTTGTGTTTAGAACTTTGTCAAGGTTGACTATTTACAGATTCAGTTTGTCATTTCTGACAAGATTGTGATGAAAAAATTAGACATAAAAAAAACCTTCAAATTGCTTTGAAGGTTTTTGAGGCATCGTCCGGATTCGAACCGGAGTAGGAGCTTTTGCAGAGCCCAGCCTAGCCGCTCGGCCACGACGCCATTACTTGAACGGATGGCAAAAGTAACTAAAATCTTTAAATTTCAAAAGTTTCAACTAAACTATTTTAAAAAAATACAGATTTAATTTGAACGATTACTTTCTAATTTCCGTCATTTTTATAGTAACTGACTCAACATCACCACCAATAGGAGGATTAATTTTAGAAACCCAAACGGTTGTTTTTTCTACAGTTTCTATCTCTTCCAACACTCGAATATTGATTCTTTTGGCCACATGTTCCAATAAATGCGATCGAATTGCCATTTCTTCTGCTACAATTTTGTTCAAATGTACGTAATCAACAGTGTCTAAAAGATGATCTGTTTCGGCTGATTTCTGTAAATTAGTTTTAATTTTTAGATCAACAGTATAATCAGATCCAATTTTTCCTTCTTCAATTAAACATCCGTGGTAAGAAAAAGTACGGATATTTTTCAGTTTTATAACTCCCATTTTTATGTTGTTTCACGTTTCAAATTTCAGGTTTTACGCCAGTTAGATAACTTTAAATCTGAAAGCTGAAACCTTTTTTTTATCTTTGCTAAAATTACTATAAAATAATGGCATCAGAAGAGAAATCACTCAATTTTATTGAACAAATCATAGAGGAAGACGTAAAATCAGGTCTTTCAAATACTAAACTTCGCTTTCGTTTTCCACCAGAACCTAATGGTTATTTACACATTGGGCATGCAAGTTCTATTGCTTTAAATTTTGGTTTAGGAATTGATTATCAATCTCCTGTGAATTTACGTTTTGATGATACAAACCCTGAGAAAGAAGAGCAGGAATTTGTTGATGCTATTAAAAAAGATGTAGAATGGTTAGGATATACTTGGGCAGAAGAATGTTATGCTTCAGATTATTTCCAACAATTATACGATTGGGCAGTTTTATTAATTAAAAAAGATAAAGCTTATGTTGATAGCCAGACTTCTGAGGAAATGGCAGCTCAAAAAGGAACTCCTACAACTGTAGGAACCGATAGTCCGTACAGAAATCGTTCAGTTGAAGAAAACCTGGATTTATTCGAAAGAATGAAAAATGGTGAATTTGAGGCTGGTACACACATTCTTCGTGCAAAAATTGACATGAAATCAACAAACATGTTAATGCGTGATCCTATCATGTATAGAATTTTACACAAACATCACCATAGAACTGGAGATGCTTGGAAAATCTATCCAATGTACGATTGGGCACACGGGCAAAGTGATTATTTAGAACAAATTTCACATTCATTTTGTACGCTAGAATTCTTGCCTCACCGTGAATTATACGATTGGTTTTTAGATCAAATTTTTGATGATAATAAGCTTCGTCCAAAGCAAAGAGAATTTGCTCGTCGTAACTTATCACATACTGTTGTTAGTAAAAGAAAATTACAGCAACTAGTTAAAGAAAAGCATGTTAACGGTTGGGATGATCCTAGAATGTCAACAATTTCTGGATTAAGAAGACGTGGTTATACAGCTGCTTCATTGCGTAATTTTGCTAACACAATTGGTATTGCAAAACGTGATAATTTGATCAATGTATCGGTTTTAGAATTCTGTATTCGTGAAGATTTGAACAAAATTGCACCTCGTGTAATGGCTGTTTTAGATCCTGTAAAATTGGTAATTACAAATTATCCAGAAGGAAAAGAAGAGTGGTTAGAAGCTGAAAATAATCAAGAGGATGAAAATGCAGGTTTCAGAAAAGTACCTTTTTCTCGTGAATTATATATTGAAAGAGAAGACTTTTTGGAAGAAGCTCCGGCTAAATATTTCCGTTTGACTTTAGGAAAAGAAGTACGTCTTAAAAATGCATATATCATTAAAGGAGAATCAGTTATAAAAGATGCTGAAGGTAATATTACTGAAATTCATGTGACTTATGATACCGATTCTTTAAGCGGAAGCGGAACAGAAGCAAGCCAAAGAAAAGTGTCTGGAACCCTACATTGGGTTTCTATCAAACATGCTTTGGAAGCAGAAGTTCGTTTGTACGATCGTTTGTTTACAGATGAAGCTCCAGACAGTTATAAAGAGAAAAATTTCTTAGATTTTGTGAATCCAAATTCATTAGAAATCGTTACTGGATATGTTGAACCAAGTTTATCAACAGCTCAAAATGAAGATAAATTTCAGTTTCAACGTTTAGGATATTTTACTGTTGATAAAGACTCAACTCCTTCAAAATTAGTATTTAACAAAACGGTTGGGTTGAAAGATGCTTGGGAAGAAAAAGGTAAAAAAGAGGAAAACAGCATCAATAATTCTTTAAAAGAAATCAACAAATATTTTAAAGTTGAAACAAAACCTGAAAGAATTGCAATTGAAAGTGCAATAGGGGAGAACATCAAAAATGTTTCTAGTTTCTCTTTAATTCAGAATTCATTAAAGAAAAATATCAACAATAATAAGGCTTCGCTGTTGTTTTCTCAGTTTATTCTGAAATATTCAAACTGGAAATCTGTTGATTTTGAAGAAGAAGATATTAAGAAATTATATTCAATGTCTTTAAAAAGTGAATCGACTTATGTTAGATCGAAAGCACTTTTGAATTTGAGAGATATTGAAACTGAAACTTTCAAAAATCAATTTGATGACGAAATTTTGAAATTATATTCAAATCCACCAAAAAATGCTTCGGAAAGAGAAAATGAAATTCTTTCTGAAATGGTGAAGAAGTAATATCAACTTAATTTATTAAAAGCGCTTTTATAAGCGCTTTTTTTTATTATATAGATTTACTATCAATATTTAAAATTTTATAATTTTTATATATTAAAAGTGACTCTTATAAATTGATTTTAATAGAAAAATAAATTTTATTGGATAACTAATTCGTTTTTTAAAATTCAGTTCATTATAAGTCTTTATTTTAATTTTAGTCTTTTTCAGCTCCCGATTTTACTATGAAATTTTATAATATAATTTTAATTGATTAATTTATATATTTTTAATTATTAAAATTTATTATTTATAAAATCTATTAATTTTAAATTTTTAATTTATTTTATATATTAAAAATAACTTTCATAAATTGATTTTAATGTAAAAATAAATTTTATTGGATAACTAATTCATTTTTTAAATTATAGTTTGTTTAAACCTTTTATTTGAGTTTTTCTGTTTTTTAACTTCCAATTTTGCTATAAATTTCAAATTAATAAAATAAATTTATTGATTTTAATATTTTAAATCAATATTGTTTATTATTATTTTTATCTATTATAATTTATTTTTCTAGCTTATATTTTTTATTATTAGTATAATCTATTTAAATTTTTACTTTTCGATATATATTACTATTATTTTTGAAATCTATTATTTTATTTTTTTAAGTTATTATTTTTTATTATTAATATAATCTATTTAAATTTTTACTTTTTGATATATATTACTATTATTTTTAAAATCTATTATTTTAGTTTTTTCAAGTTAGTATTGTTTATTATTTATAAAACCTATTTTATTTATAATTTTGATTTAATTCATTGATGTAAAATATTCTTGATAAATTATGTTCATATGAAAATAAAAAATGGTCGAGTAGAGAAGATCATTTTTGTTTTTCATTTGCTAAAACTCTTTATTTCTTCTTGAAATTTTTAATTAAGTTTTTTCCTATATTTTATTTTTTTTGATTGAATTTAATAGTATAAGGTATTATTATTGATTTTTGTAAAATTAATATTTTATCTATTATTTATAAAAATGATTATAAAATAAAAATTTATAGTTTTTATATATTGATTTTAACCTCTATAAATTGATTTTAAGATGTTTTTTTAATTGAATTGATAGATAACTCATTTTTTTAATTATTGTTTATTTACGGTCTTTATTTTAATTTTTACTGTTATTTTAGTCAGTTTAACTGCTTGTTAACACACAATTGTTTATAAAACTGCTATTTTTAACTCAATATCAAAAGTCAGAGATGATTTTTGTAAAAAATTAAAATTTGCCGTAAAGAATCTAAGTTGAAATTTATTGTTTTTAGAAACTCGTAATTTTTATCACAATAGATTTTCAAAACTGATTTCCCAAAAAGACAATTTTATGTTCTCATTTTTATTATGATGTAATTTTGATAATATTTCTCGTAAAAGGTATTTTTTGAAATTGAATCGTAATGACAAAATTCCATAATGTTGAATTTGTGTGAAAGTTTAGTTTTTAAATTTCAAAGTCTGACAATTTTTAATTTAAATCTAATTATCATGAAAATTTTATATTTCACACTAGCACTATTATTTGCAAACGTAGCAATTTCGCAAACACATCAAATTACAAAACACAATGGAGAACAACTTGATGTAAATTTTATTAAAAACGAAAATGGTTTTGTTTATTATGCTTTGAACGGAAGTTCTGAAGAAATCAAAATCAGTAAACATGCAGTTTCATCAATTACAAACAAACAGACAAAACAAACTCAGAAAGTTTCTGATAAAATAGTTGTTGATTCAAAAGACGATTACAAAATGGTAACTGTTTTGCCACAAGAAAAAACAATAGGGCTGAAGCAGACAGGAACATTTACTGGAGTCTCGACCAAAACAAAAGGTGAACCGCCAATTGCAAATCAGAATCAAACGGCTATGAGAATTAAAACTAAGTCGGCTTCAAATGGTTCTCCATTTGTGAGCATAACTGAAAAAGATGGTAAATACGAAGCTACTACTTATGTGTATTAATTAGATTGTTAATTTTTTGTAAATTGCAATCTATCAAAGTTTTATCATTTTAAAAAAGAGTATCTTTATTAATAATTTTAAATTGTAACTATCATGTCTAAGAACTTAAATACAGCAGCAGCAATTCTGGCTGCAGCGGCTGCAGGAGCGGCAATCGGAATTTTATTTGCACCAGATAAAGGATCAAAAACTAGAGCAAAAATTAAAGAAGGTTTAGATGATGCCAAACATAATCTAAAAGATTCTTTTGATGCAAGTTCTGAAGTTCTTCGTGAAAAATTTACAAGTGCTACTCATAATCTAGATGGAACTCTAAACGATTTACTTTCAAATGTTAGTCATAAAACTGAAGAAGTAATTACTTTTTTAGAAACTAAATTAGCTGAATTAAAAGCACAGAACGCTAAACTTCAGAAATAATATTTTGATAAAGCACATAACTTGCTTATTTTTATAAGAAAGTTTTGTGCTTTTTTTTATTTAAAATTATAATTATGGCTTTTGAAGAATTAAAAGAAAACACTGATAAAGTTCAAGATCAGGCTAAAGAATATATTGAAAGTCATTTAGCGTATTACAAACTTTGGGGTTTTAAGGTTGCAATGAAATCGACAACTTTGATCTTTAAGTTTACTCTGATTTTATTATGTTTCAGTATGGTTTTGATTTTTGGATCTTTTGCCGCAGCTTATGCTTTTGGTTCTTTGTTTGAAAGTAATGCACTCGGATTTTTGGCAGTAGGAGGGATCTATCTTTTCTTTACCATTTTACTTTTCTTTGTAAAAGACAAGTTTGTTGAAGGACCAATTTTGGAGAAATTTTCAGAAATCTTTTTTAATGATTAATTATGGAAAGAAAAAAATACTCTTCGTATGCTGAGATTGAAAGAGATCTGGAAATTTTGAAACTCGAGAAAGAAATCAATTATCAGAAATTGGTTTTAAGTTTTCAGAGAACTAAAGAAAGCATTACACCGCAAAATATTGTAAATGGTTTTATTTCATCTTACACAGGTTATGTCAAAAAATCATTTCCAGAAATTTTACAATCTATTTTACCATTTGTTATCAATTGGTTTATTAATAAAAAAAGAGGCAATTAAGCCTCTTTTTTATTTTCAAATTATTATTGAACATCTGGTTGAATGTCATCTTCGTAACCAGATTCTCTGTGAGTTGGTTTTGGTTTTTCAATTTTTTTATGTGTCTTTTTCATCATTTCGCCAACTTGGTTAGAAGCTGTAAATGAAGCAACCATATTATTCAACATGTCGCTTCCAGCTTGTGGAGAATTTGGAAGAAGGATTAAGTTTGAATTTGCATCAGCTCCAATTGCTTGCAAAGTATCATAATGTTGAGTAACTACAATTAGGGCAGAAGCTTCTTGAGAATTAATTCCAACATTGTTCAAAACTTCAACACTTTCTACAAGACCTCTTGCGATTTCACGACGTTGATCTGCGATACCTTGTCCTTGTAAACGTTTACTTTCTGCTTCAGCTTTTGCTTTTGCAACGATTCTAATTCTTGAACTTTCAGCTTCAAATTCTGCAGCAGTTTTTTCTCTATCAGCAGCATTGATTCTGTTCATTGCATTTTTTACCTGGATGTCTGGATCAATATCAGTAACCAAAGTATTGATGATATCATATCCGTAAGTAGACATTGCTTCATTCAATTCACGTTTTACTGCAACGGCAATATCATCTTTTCTTTCAAAAACATCATCCAATTTTAGTTTAGGAACTTCGGCACGAACAACATCAAATACATAAGAAGTAATCTGATCGTGTGGATATTCTAATTTATAAAATGCTTCGTAAACTTTGTCTTGAATCACTTTGAACTGAACCGAAACTTTCATTTTGATAAAAACGTTGTCTCTAGTTTTTGTTTCAATGATAACATCCAACTGCTGAATTTTAAGATTTACTCTTCCGGCCAATCTGTCAACCATCGGAATTTTAAGTTGTAATCCTGAATTTCTAACACTTTGAAATTTTCCAAAACGCTCGATAATTACAGAAGATTGTTGTTTCACAGTAAAGAAAGACGACATAAAAATGAAGAATGCCAATACTAAAAAGATAATGAATGCTGTGTTCATGGTTATTTAATTTATATTTATGATTTTGGTAAATTACGAAAATTCTTCTAAAATAAAATTATCAAACATTAAAAAAACGCTAAGAACATTTTGTAGATGTTTCTTAGCGTTTAATATTTAGTTTATATTTTTAAAACTATAGCGTTGAAATTGCTTTCTGAATTCTAGAAATAGTTTCTTCTTTTCCAATAATTTCTACAATGTCAAATAGGTGAGGACCTTTCAAAGCTCCAACCAAACTTAGACGGAAAGGTTGCATAACTTTACCCATTCCGATTTCGTTTTTTGTTAACCAATCTTTGACAAGAGTTTCAATATTTACTGAAGTAAAATCTTCAATATTTTCTAAAACAGAAATCAATTCTTGCATTAAAGCTGGAGTTTCTTCTTTCCAGTTTTTGCTTGCTTTCTCATCATAAGATGTTGGTGCTTGGAAAAAGAAATCTGTTAACTCCCAAAAATCAGAAACGAAATTGGCTCTTTCTTTAATCAAAGAAACAATTCTAGTTGTCACTTCGATAGGAGTAGAGAAACCTTTTTCTTCTAAAATAGGAGAGAAGGTTTTTGCTAAATCAGCATCATTTTGTTTTACTAAATATTGGTGGTTAAACCATTTGTTTTTTTCAGGATCAAATTTTGCTCCAGCTTTGTGAACTCTGTTCAAGTCAAAAGATGTAGCCAATTCTTCTAGAGAATATATTTCTTTATCAGTTCCATCATTCCATCCAAGTAAAGCAAGGAAGTTTACAACTGCTTCTGGGAAAAATCCTTTTTCTCTGTAACCAGATGAAACACCTTCTTCTGTTTTCCATTCTAAAGGAAATACTGGGAATCCCATTTTGTCTCCATCTCTTTTTGATAATTTACCATTTCCAATTGGTTTCAAAATCAGAGGTAAGTGTGCAAATTCTGGAGCGTCCCAACCAAAAGCTCTGTATAATAAAACGTGAAGTGGCATAGATGGTAACCATTCTTCACCACGAATTACATGTGAAGTTTCCATTAAATGATCATCCACAATATTCGCTAAATGGTAAGTTGGCATTCCGTCACTTTTAAACAAAACTTTATCATCCAAAAGATTAGTTTCAAACTTAACATCTCCACGAATGATATCTTTCAAATGTAAAGTTTCATCAACTGGAGTTTTAAAACGGATTACATAATGTTCTCCATTTGCAATTCTCTTCGCAGTTTCTTCAGCAGAAATTACTAACGAAGTATCTAATTTTTCACGATTGTGATGATTGTAAATAAATGTTTTTCCTTCAGCTTCGTGTTGTTTTCTATGTGCATCCAATGCTTCTGCAGTATCAAAAGCATAATATGCCCAACCAGAATTTATTAATTGATCGGCATATTGTTGGTATAAATCTTTACGTTCGCTTTGTCTATACGGACCAAATTTTTCATTTTTTCCAACAGTTTCTTCAGGAGCAATTCCTAACCATTCTAGAGCTTCCATAATGTAAGCCTCTGCACCAGGAACAAAACGAGTCTGATCTGTATCTTCAATTCTCAGATAAAAAACACCGTTATGTTTCTTTGCAAATAAATAATTAAATAGGGCAGTACGAACTCCGCCGATATGTAATGGTCCAGTCGGACTTGGTGCAAAACGCACACGAACTTGCTTTGACATTTTGTTTAAATTTTGATGCAAAGATACGACTCTAATTAGAAAATTAGAAAATGAGTTTAATTAGATAATGTCTTGTGTTTGGCTTAATTGACTAATTTTCTAATTGATCATTATCTAATTAATAATTACTACTTTTATAGGTTATAATTAAAACAGATTTATTTTGAAGACATCATCTGCAATATATCAAAAGCTTGAAGCTTTCATTAAGAAATATTACACCAACGAATTGATAAAAGGAATACTTCTTTTTACTGGTTTTGGTCTATTATATTTTTTGTTTACGCTTTTTGTAGAGTACTTTCTTTGGTTAAAACCCCTAGGGAGAACTTTCCTTTTTTGGATTTTTATTGCTGTTGAAGTTTTCCTTTTGGTTCGTTTAATTCTGTTTCCATTATTTAAATTATTCAAACTTCAAAAGGGAATTGATTATTCTCAAGCTTCAAAAATTATCGGAAATCATTTCACAGAAGTGAGCGATAAGCTGACGAACTTTTTACAATTGTCTTCAGAAAATAATGCTGAAAGTTCAGAATTAGTTTTGGCTTCAATTGAGCAAAAGGCAAATTCTTTGCAACCAATTCCGTTTGGAAATGCAATCAATTTTAAAGCAAATAAAAAATATCTGCCATTGGCTTTAGTTCCAATTTTGCTTTTTGCTGTGTTTTATATTTCTGGAAATAGCAATGTAATTTCTCAAAGTTTGAATAGAGTAGTGCATTTCAATTCTGCATTTTTACCACCAGCTCCTTTCAAATTTGTGGTTTTGAATTCTAATTTGCAAGCAGAACAAAACAAAGATTTCGTAATCAAAATGGAATCTGTTGGAAACGTAGTTCCAGAAAATGTGATGATTCATATTGGTGACGAAAGTTATTTTATGGAATCTTCTCAACCTGGAAAGTTTGAATTTAAAGTGGAGAAACCAGCTGAAGATATCCGTTTTTCTTTTGAAGGAAATTCAGTTCTTTCAGAAGAATATGATTTGAAAGTCGTGACAGTTCCATCAATTGCAAACTTCGAAATGGTTTTGAATTTTCCTTCTTATCTAAAGAAAAAATCAGAAACAATTCAAGGAACTGGAAACGCAATTGTACCTGAAGGAACGACTGTAACTTGGAAAATGAACACCAAATCTACCCAAGAAGTAACATGGAAAAGAGATAATGAAGTATTCAAGTTTAATAAGGTAGAAAATGAGTTTAAATTGGCTAAAAATATAAGTCAAAATACAGAATATCAAATTCTTACGTCAAATGATAAGGTTAAAAACTACGAGAAATTAGACTATCAGCTCTCTGTAATCAAAGATCAGTATCCAACCATTAATGTGGGGCCTGCACCGGACAGTTTGAAGCTTGATAAGAACTATATTTTAGGAAGATTAGGTGATGACAACGGACTTTCGAAACTGCAAATTGTATATTACGAACGTAACAAACCTCAGTCTGCTAAGCGTGGAAACATTCCTGTGAAGGCTGGAGTATTTGATCAATTCGTTTTTAATTTTCCAAGTAACCTTCCAGTTGAAGAAGGTATTTCATACGAATACTATTTTGAAGTTTTTGATAACGATGCACCTCACGGATTTAAGAGTACAAAGTCTTCTACGTTTTCAGATCGTGTAGCTACAACAGATGAAATTCAAGATCAAGAATTACAACAGCAAAATAATAATATCAATAGTTTATCTAAATCTTTGAAGAATCAAACGAAGCAGATTTCTGAAATGGACAAGCTTCAAAATACAGGAAAAGAAAAAGATAATTTAGAGTTTAAAGATCAGCAGAAGATTAATGATTTTATCAAACGTCAGAAACAACAAGACGAAATGATGAAACAATTTTCTGAGAAAATGAATCAGAATCTAGACAAGTTTAAAGATGATAAGAAAGATAAAACAGCTGAAGATTTACAAAAGCGTTTAGATAATGCTCAGAAAGATTTAGAAAAGAATCAGAAATTATTAGACGAATTAAAGAACTTGAATGATAAATTAAACAGTGAAGATTTGTTTGATAAGATGGAAAAGTTCAAACAAATCAGTAAGAACCAATCTCGTAATCTAGAACAATTGGTGGAGTTAACCAAGCGTTTTTATGTTTCAAAGAAAGCAGAACAAGTTGCTGAGAAACTAAACAAACTGTCAGAACAACAGGAACAGTTATCAAACAAAGAGAAAGAAAACACTAAAGAGAAGCAAGATGAAATCAATAAATCTTTTGATAAGATTCAGGAAGATTTAAAAGATTTAAAAGAGGAAAATAAGACTTTAAAGAAACCTCTTGATATTCCATCTGATGCTTCTAAGGAGAAAGATGTAGACAATGATCTTAATAAAGCTTCTGAAGAATTGAGTAAAAAGAATACTTCTGGAGCTAAGCCAAAACAAAAAAGTGCTGCTAAGAAAATGAAGAGTATGGCTCAGGAAATGCAGAACGAGATGGAAGGCGGAGAACAAGAACAATTAGAAGAAGATGTAGCAATGCTTCGTCAGATTCTAGATAACCTTTTAGCTTATTCTTTATCGCAAGAAGATGTGATGAAACAATTCAAGGCAATGAAATTAGGTTCATCTACATTTACAAAGAACATCAAGATTCAGCAGAATTTGAAACAACAGTTTAGACATGTCGATGATAGTTTGTTTGCACTTTCATTACGTAACCCAAAGGTAGCAGAAGACGTAACGAAAGAAATCGGAAATGTACAATACAACATGGACAAAGCAATTGAAACATTAACCGATGTTCAGATTCCTAGAGGAGTTTCACACCAACAATATGCGGTTTCATCTGCTAATAAACTTGCAGATTTCTTAAGTGATATGTTGAATAATATGCAGATGTCAATGCCTAAACCAGGAATGGGAAAACCAAAACCAGGTGACGGACAAGGAATGCAATTGCCAGATATTATTCAGAAACAAAAAGGTCTTGCTGATAAGATGAAAGACGGAATGAAATCTGGACAACAACAAGGTAATAAACCTGGTGAAGGAAAAGATGGTAAGTCTGGACAAGGACAAAGTGGTGAAGGAAAAGGCGGTCAGGGTAAAGAAGGACAAGGAAACAAAAGCGGTGATAAAGGTTCTTCTGGTAAAGATGGGAAAAGCGGAAAAGGAGAGAAGAATGGAAATGAAGGCGAAGATGGAGAAGGAGATGCAGAAGCTATAATGGAGATTTACAAAGAGCAAGTCAAACTGAGAGAAGCATTGCAAAAAGAATTAGCAAAGAAAGGTTTGGACTCTCAAGGTAAATCTGTAATAGACCAAATGAAGCAATCTGAAAAACAGATTTTGAATAAAGGCTTCAAGAATGAGAACCTGCAACGTATACTAAACATCCAACAAGAATTATGGAAATTGAACAATGCAGTTCAGCAACAAGGGCAAGATACACAAAGACAATCTGAATCAAATAAGGCTGAATTTACAAATCGTTCGAATGCTTTACCGAGTTCACTATTGGATTATTTAAACAGTGTGGAGATATTAAACAGACAATCACTACCTTTGCGCTCGAATTTTAATCAAAAAGTTCAAGAATACTTTAATACGAAATGATAAATTTTAATTACGAAACAGATTTTACTTTAGGAGATGAGCAAGCTTTTAGTGATTGGCTAAGTGCTGTAATCGTTTCTGAAAAGAAGAGTGAAGGAGAAATCAACTATATATTTTGTGACGATGAATATCTACATAAGATCAATGTTGAATATCTAGATCACGATACGCTTACAGATATTATCAGTTTTGATTATACTGTTGGTAACGAGTTAAATGGAGATATTTTTGTTTCTGTTGAGCGTGTTGCAGACAATGCTAAAGACTTCAATGTTTCATTCGCTGAAGAACTTAAAAGAGTGCTGTCTCATGGTATACTTCATTACTGCGGATATAAGGATAAAACAGATGAAGATGCTCAATTAATGAGAGCTAAAGAAGAAGAAAAGATGAAGATGTTTCACGTGGAACAGTAATTAAATCTCTTTAGAAAAAAATATATGTTCCACGTGAAACGTTTTAGGTTTTGAATTTTTGCAACGTTTCACGTGAAACATATTTAGATAATACAGATTAAAATAATAACGTTCCACGTGGAACGTTATATAAAGAATTCGAATAAAGATTAAATCGTTCCACGCGGAACGATTTTTTAGGTTTGAATTTTGATGAAATAATTATAATGTTTCACGTGGAACGATTCTTGGAATTGATATTTTGAGAATGAAAATTTAAAACGT
>Ga0190282_1010_pt1 | contig 215140 bp, 185 predicted proteins | sample ZER3_100Endo_I3_FD_131024 | JGI IMG/M metagenome (GOLD analysis project Ga0190282, IMG submission 131024) | Enriched cells of freshwater protists from Biology Centre CAS, Ceske Budejovice, Czech Republic - ZER3_100Endo_I3 | ecosystem: Environmental > Aquatic > Freshwater > Unclassified ...
AGAAAATCGAAGCTCGTGAAGTCAAAATTGCTGCTTTTATTGCTATTCTTCATCCATTATTGATTTTAGCAGGAACAGCTTTAGCTTCTTATTTTGCTGCAAATGATACCGCAATGGGGTATTGGTTCAACGGAAATGCAACGGGTTGGCTGAACAATCCAGGAAACCATGGATTCTCTGAAATGTTATACGAATATACTTCGAGTGCCGCTAACAATGGTTCAGGTTTTGAAGGTTTAGGAGATAATAATCCGTTTTGGAATATCACTACGGGAATTGTTTTACTGTTGAGCCGTTTCATTCCAATCATCGGACCTTTGGCAATTGCAGGTTTGTTAGCTAACAAAAAATACATTCCAGAAAGTGCAGGAACTTTAAAAACAGATACAACAATTTTCGGAATCATGATTTTTGCTGTAATCGCTATTGTTGCGGCGCTATCTTTCTTTCCTGCCTTGGCATTGGGACCATTGGCAGAATACTTTTCACTCTAAACATTTAATGCTTAACAATAAATTTTAACACATAGAAACATAGAATGAAAATTAAAAAAAATGATTAAGAAAAACTCGTTTTTCACACATAGCTATGTGAATGTATGCGAGTGAAACGACTTAATCTCAAAGTAAAATCTATGTTTCTATGTGTTAGAAAACAGTCAACTAAATAATATAAAGAAATGACTAATACAAAATCCACATCATTATTTGAAAGCAAACAGGTAAAAGAAGCTTTATTGCAGTCTTTTGTGAAGCTGAATCCAAAAATGATGATTAAAAATCCGGTAATGTTTACCGTAGAAATTGGAACTGCCATTATGTTTGCCGTTTGCGTTTCGATCTTAATGGGCGCAACAGATCAGGGCAGTTTTATTTACAATTTAATTGTTTTCCTAATTTTATTCGTGACACTTTTGTTTGCCAATTTTGCCGAAGCTATTGCCGAAGCCAGAGGAAAAGCACAAGCCGACAGTTTAAGAAAAACTCGTGAAGAAACTCCTGCAAGACAGATTCTGCCAAATGGAGAAATCAGAAACATCAGTTCTTCTCAATTAAAAAAAGACGATATTTTCATTTGTGAAGCAGGCGATTTAATTGCTGCTGACGGAGAAATTATTGAAGGCCTGGCTACGATTGACGAAAGTGCAATTACGGGAGAAAGTGCTCCTGTAATTCGTGAAGCAGGTGGAGACAAATCGTCCGTGACAGGAGGAACAAAAGTGTTGTCAGATAAAATTAAAGTAAAAGTAACTTCAGAACCTGGTGAAAGTTTTTTGGATAAAATGATTGCTTTGGTTGAAGGTGCAAGCCGTCAGAAAACGCCAAACGAAATTGCGTTGACTATTTTGTTAGCTGCTTTTACCTTAATCTTCGTGATTGTCTGCGTTACCTTAAAACCTTTTGCCGATTATGCCAACGCTCCTATTACTATTGCTGCTTTTATTGCGTTATTCGTTTGTTTGATTCCAACGACAATTGGAGGTTTGCTTTCTGCGATTGGAATTGCGGGAATGGACAGAGCTTTGCGCGCCAATGTGATTACAAAATCTGGTAAAGCGGTTGAAACAGCTGGAGATATTGACGTTTTGCTTTTGGATAAAACGGGAACAATCACCATCGGAAACAGAAAAGCAACTAATTTCTACCCAACAAAAGGCATTTCATTTGAAGATTTCGTTAAATCTGCTGTATTGAGTTCACTTGCTGATGATACTCCGGAAGGAAAAAGTATTTTAGAATTAAGTGAAATGATCGATGTTAGAAATGAAGCAAAAGCTAGTTTCTTGCAAACGACTTCTGATATCTCACACACCATCAAATTTACTGCTGAAACCAGAACTTCGGGTGTGGTTTTAAAAGATGGAACCAACATTCGAAAAGGTGCACAAGATGCTGCTAAAAAAATCGCAGAACAAGCTGGAAATGCTTTTCCTGAAGATACTTTGCAACAGGTAATCTCAATTTCTTCTAACGGAGGAACACCTTTAGTAGTCATCAAAAACAACGAAATTCAAGGTGTTATCGAATTGCAGGATATCATTAAAACCGGAATGAAAGAACGTTTTGAGCGCTTGCGCAGAATGGGAATCAAAACGGTTATGGTTACAGGTGATAATCCACTTACGGCTAAGTTTATTGCTGAAAAAGCTGGAGTTGATGATTTTATTGCTGAAGCGAAGCCTGAAGATAAAATGAATTATATCCGAAAAGAACAAGCTGAAGGTCGTTTGGTTGCCATGATGGGTGATGGAACAAACGATGCTCCTGCCCTTGCGCAAGCCAATGTAGGTGTTGCCATGAATAGCGGAACGCAAGCTGCAAAAGAAGCTGGAAATATGGTAGATCTTGACAATGATCCAACGAAACTAATCGAGATTGTCGAAATTGGAAAACAGCTTTTAATGACTCGCGGAACTTTAACCACTTTCTCAATTGCCAATGACGTTGCTAAATATTTCGCAATTGTTCCCGCGCTTTTCATTACGGCAATTCCAGCACTGCAAGGTTTAAATATTATGCATTTACACAGTCCAGAAAGTGCGATTTTATCGGCTGTGATTTTCAATGCGATTATCATTCCGATCTTGATTCCGCTAGCGTTGCGAGGCGTTGAATATCGTCCGATTGGAGCGAGCGCCATTTTAAAACGTAATCTTCTGATTTATGGTTTAGGCGGTTTGATTGTTCCTTTTATTGGAATTAAGTTAATTGATTTAGTTGTTGCCTTATTTATGTAAATAGAAGTTACTAAGACGCTAAGACTCTAAGTTTTTTTCTTAGCATCTTAGAAACTTAGCAACTCAGAATCTTAAAAAATAAAAAAATGAAATCTATATTTTCACTCATAAAACTTACTGCGGTTACTTTAATCTTGTTCGCAGTAATTTATCCTCTTGCGATTTACGGAATCGCACAAATTGCTCCCAATCAAGGAAAAGGAGAAACGCTTTCTGTTAACGGAAAAGTGGTTGGTTATCAAAAAATCGGACAGAAGTTCGATAAGTCAAATTATTTCTGGGGAAGACCTTCTGCCGTTGATTACAACGCTGCAGGAAGTGCTGGAAGCAATAAAGGTCCGAGCAATGCTGAATATTTAGCGTTGGTTCAAAAGAGAATTGATACTTTCCTTGTTGTACATCCTTACTTGAAAAAAGCTGAAATTCCAGCTGATATGGTTACAGCTTCGGGAAGCGGTTTAGATCCGAATATTTCTCCTCAAGGTGCTTTGGTTCAGGTGAAACGCGTGGCTAAAGAACGAAATTTAGCTGAGGCGAAAGTAAAAGCTTTGGTGGAATCCAAAATTAATACGGCCGTTGTTGGTCCTGAAACTGTGAATGTTTTGGAGTTGAATGTGGCTCTTGATGCGTTGCGTTAAAAGATGCTAAGTTGCTAAGATTCTAAGTTTTTTTCCTGCAAGGTTTTCAAAACCTTGTAGGTATAATTTAAGACTCAGTAGAAATCATAATCCCTTAACCGCGCAGTTTGTCATCCTGACAAAGGAAGGATCTTCGTAAGTAACTCTACAAAGAATATCAATCTGTGTCGATCTTGCAACGAAGATTCCTCGTTCCTCGGAATGACAAACTGGACGCAAATTGGAATCGAAAACTAAGCCTAAAAATTAAATACCTAACAGCTTTTGGAAACCTGTTAGGATACTAGACGCCTTTTTACCCCAAATGTCCTAGCCCCGATAGTAGTGGAAATCCTTTTGTGCCGGGGTTCGGCACAAAAGATTGAAACGGATAGCGGGAAATAGCTCCTAAAAAAATCTACTAAATATTAATTTAATTAATGAGGACGCTCGTTTCGTTCCTCGCAATGACTTATGAAAAAAATAATACTTACCGCTTTAATCGCTTTTGGTTTTAGCAATTTACATGCACAAGAAGAATCTAAAAGTCCGTTTACATTTTCTGGATATGTAGATGTTTATTATAGTTATGATTTCGGGAAACCGGAAAATCATACACGGCCAAACTTTTTTTATAATTATAACCGAAGCAATGAAGTGAACCTGAATTTGGGTTTGGCGAAAGTGAATTACTCGAAAGGAAATGTCCGAGGGAATTTTGCACTTATGGCAGGAACTTATGCACAATATAATCTGTCGGCTGAACAGGATTTATTGAAAAAAATTTATGAAGCGAATGTTGGTGTGAAGATTTCGCAAAAACATGATTTGTGGATCGATGCGGGAATTATGCCTTCACATATTGGTTTTGAAAGTGCGATTGGAAAAGATTGCGCGAATTTAACTCGAAGCATTCTGGCTGAGAATTCGCCTTATTATGAAGCGGGTGTAAAAATTGGATATACTTCTGATTCTGGAAAATGGTATTTGGCTGCGATGTATTTAAACGGTTGGCAGAGAATTCAGAAAATAGACGGTAATCAAACTCCGGCTTTTGGAACACAGGTTACGTACAAACCTACAGACAGAGTGGTTTTGAATTGGAGTACATACGCAGGAAACGAACAGCCTGATATTGACAAAAAATGGCGTTACTTTAATAATTTCTACGGACAATTTAAAGTAACAGAAAAAACAAATCTAACGGCTGGTTTTGATATTGGTTCGCAGCAATCGGCTAAAAATAGTAATAAGTATGATACTTGGTTTTCGCCTGTTTTGATTCTGCAATACAAACCAACAGATAAAATTCAGTTGGCCGCGCGAGGTGAATATTACAGTGACGAAAAAGGTGTAATTATCGCGACAGAAACACCAAACGGATTCAAAACTTACGGATTTTCAGCTAACTTTGATTACTTAATCACTGATAATGTTATGTTTAGAATTGAAGCGAGAAATCTGTCAAGCAAAGATGAAATTTTTACCAAAAACAATCTTCCAACAGATACGAATACTTTTGTAACGACTGCTTTGGCAATTAGTTTCTAGAATAGTTTTTGCCACAGATTTCACAGATTAAAAGGATTATTTTTTGCCACGAATTACACCAATTTTCGCGAATTATATTTTGATTAATTTTAAAATAAAAATTTGTGCTAATTCGTGCAATTCGTGGCAAATGATCTAGGCAAAGTAATTTAAAAATCATTTTAATCTGTGTAATCTGTGGCTTAAAAAAACTTAGCGCCTTAGTGGCAAAAACCCTAAAAATGGAAAACGAAAATAACGCACAGCATTTTCTGGATTTGATTCAGAAATCCCGGAAAGGGAAATTTAAGATCTACATTGGGATGAGCGCCGGTGTGGGCAAGACTTTCCGTATGCTTCAGGAAGCGCATTCGTTATTGAAAAACGGAATCGATGTAAAAATCGGCTACATCGAAACGCATATGCGAAAGGAAACGCATGAGTTATTGTCTGGTCTGCCGATTATTCCTCGACGGACTATTTTTTATAAAGGAAAAGAACTCGAAGAACTCGATGTGCAAGCAATCATCAACCTTAGACCAGAAGTGGTTATCGTTGATGAATTGGCGCATACAAATGTAGAAGGAAGCAAAAACGAAAAACGCTGGCAGGATGTTTTGGAAATTCTGGAAGCTGGAATTAATGTGATTTCGGCGGTTAATATTCAGCATATTGAAAGTTTAAATGAAGATGTAAAGCGTATTACAAACATTGACGTTCAGGAAAGAATTCCGGATAATGTTTTGCGCCTGGCAGATGAAGTGGTGAATATCGATTTGACTTCGGAAGATTTGATTGCACGTTTGAAAGAAGGAAAAATTTATACGCCAGATAAAATTCAAATGGCTTTGCAGAACTTTTTCAAATCGGAACAAATTCTGCAATTGCGTGAATTGGCTTTGAAGGAAGTAGCAAGTCAGGTCGTTCGAAAAGTAGAAAATGAAGTTCCGAATTTGCATGCTTTACGCCATGAAAAATTGTTGGCTTGTATAAGCAGTAATGAAAAAACGGCTAAAATCGTAATTAGAAAAGCAGCTCGTTTGGCAAGTTATTACAACGGAATTTGGTATGTTTTGTATGTCGAAACGCCACAAGAAAGCAGCACGCGAATTGCACTCGACAAACAACGACATTTAATTAATAACTTTAAACTCGCTGTGCAATTGGGAGCCGAAGTTATTAAATTAGAAAATTCGAATATTGCCAATGCGATTTTGACAACCGTAGAAGAAAAACAAATTACAACTGTCTGCATTGGAAAACCGCATTTGAATTTATTTAAAGTAATTTTGTCTACAACAATTTTCAGACGTTTGTTGAATAAATTGTCTTTATCAAACGTCGACCTTGTAATCTTGTCATGAAAAAATATTAAACCATATAAGTAATATAAGTTCATTTAAATTAGGGAACGTTGAAATTTAACCGCAAAGGCGCTAAGATTTCGCAAAGCACGCAAAGATTAAATTAAAAAACTTTGCGCCCTTGCGACTTTGTGAGCAAAAAACCTAGCGAACTTTGCGTAAAACTTTGCGCCTTTGCGGTTAAAAAAACAAAGCTTAATATTTTCTTATATCACTTATATGGTTCAAAAAAATTGTTTTATAAAATGAGAATTAAAACCAAATTAAATCTGGGTGTTGGATTGTTATTTTTAATGATCATCATTCTCTCGTTAGTGAGTGCTTACTCTGTTTTTTTGATTAAGCAAGACACTGAAAATATTCTGAAATCTAATTATAACACACTGGAATATTCACGAAATATGATTTTTGCTTTGGACGGAATGAAATCAGATTCGAAGAAAACGATTTTGAATTTTGAGGAAAATCTTGAAAAGCAAACTCGAAATATTACAGAACCAGGCGAAAAACAAGCGACCGAAAAACTGAAAGAAAGCTTTGCTCTTTTAGCTAAAAATACTGCTGATGAAACTGTAAAAGCACAAATTCGTCAGGATATTTTTGCGATCATGAAATTGAATCTCGATGCTATAAAACAAAAAAGTGATATTGCTAAAAAATCAGCTGAAACGGCTAATTTGTCGATTGCGATTGTAGGGACTTTGTGTTTTTTAATTGCTTTTAATTTATTGGTTAATCTGCCGAATAATATTGCGAATCCGATTAAAGAATTGACGCTGAGTATTAAGGAAATTGCCAATAAAAATTATTCGGAACGTGTTCATTTTACAAGCCATAGTGAATTTGGAGATCTTGCCAAGTCGTTTAATACCATGGCGCAAAAACTGGAGGAATATCATGACAGCAATGTTTATAAACTTCTTTTTGAGAAAAAACGATTGGAAACCCTTATCAATAATATGAACGATCCGATTATTGGTTTGGATAACGAGGGAATTGTTTTGTTTGTGAATGATGAAGCGCTGAAAATTATCGGTTTGAAATCAGAAGATATTATTGGAAAACCCACATCTGAATTGGCGATTTCGAATGATTTAATTCGTTCTTTAATTCTGAAAGAAAATGAAACTCCGAAAAAACAGCCTCTCAAAATTTTTGCTCACGGAAAAGAAAGTTACTTTGAAAAGGAAATCCACAATATCACGATAACACCAACAGGCGAAGAAAAAGAAATCAATATTGGTGATGTAATAATTCTGCGAAATATTACGCTTTTTAAAGAATTGGATTTTGCTAAAACCAATTTTATTGCAACCGTTTCACACGAATTAAAAACACCAATTGCTTCTATAAAATTAAGTCTTCAATTGCTTGAAAATACCAAAACGGGCGATATGAACGACGACCAGAAACAATTGGTTGAAAGTATTAAAGATGATAGTCAGCGTTTGTTGAAAATCACAGGGGAATTGTTGAATCTATCACAATTGGAAACAGGAAATATTCAATTGAATATTGGCAAAAGCAATCCGCATGAAATTGTACAATATGCCGTAGAAGCTGTAAAAGTTCAGGCAGATCAAAAACAGATTCAGTTAATTGTTGATGCTGATGAAAATCTCAAAAACGTAAAAGCTGATGCTGAAAAAACGGGCTGGGTTTTGATTAATTATTTATCAAATGCAATTCGATATTCATCTGAAAAAAGTACGATTCTCATTAAATTAAAAGAAGAAAATAACCAGATGGTTTTTCAGGTTATTGATACTGGAAAAGGAATCGAACCAAGATATAAAGACAAAGTTTTCGATAAATATTTCCAAATTCCAGGAAGTCAGAAATCAGGAACTGGATTGGGTTTAGCGATCAGCAAAGAATTTATTGAAGCGCAAAACGGAAATGTGGGCGTAGAAAGTAATTTAGGATTGGGAAGTACGTTTTGGTTTACACTGAAAGTTTAAATAAATAAAACAATTCTTATAAAAATTTAAAAAAATATAATATCTTTATAATTGAATTTTATCCTTAATTAATATTCACTTAAGGTTCAATTAAGTACAAAATACTAGGTTCAAAACATTCGTTAATTTGTAAAATATAACAGCCCAAAAAAATGTTCTACAAAGCGATTTTCCTCCTATTTTTATTTGGATTCTTTTCTGCCAACGCGCAGCAAAATGATTCTATTGCAAAAATTGACAGTACGTCAAATCATTTGAAATTCAATTACAAACAACTAATAATCCCAACGGTATTGATTGGTTATGGAGTAATTGGCTTAGAAAGTGATCAGCTTTTGAGTTTTAACTCGCAAATCAGAGCAGAAGTTAAAGAAGATATTGACGAGAAAATTACAATTGATGACTTCTCGCAATACGCACCCGCTGCCTCTGTTTACGCTCTGAATGCCTTTGGCGTAGAGGGGAAAAATAATCTGCGCGATCGTTCGGTCATATTTGCAACTTCGTATATTATTATGGCAACAACGGTTTTGAGTTTAAAATCGATTGTGCATGAGGAAAGACCTGACGGAAGTTCGAATAACTCCTTTCCTTCTGGACATACTGCAACTGCTTTTGCTGGAGCCGAATTTTTGTATCAAGAATACAAAGACAAATCGATTTGGTACGGAATTGCAGGTTATGCCGTTGCAACTGGAACTGGGCTTTTTAGAATTTACAACAATCGCCATTGGCTAACTGATGTCGCAGCCGGAGCTGGAATCGGGATTCTGAGTACGAAAATTGCTTATTGGATTAATCCGTATATCACTAAAAAGCTTTTTAAATCATCTGCTGAAAATAAATCCACTTCTATGATTATGCCTTTTTATAATGGCCAACAATATGGTTTGGGATTTGCGAAGGTTTTTTAAGTTTTTTTAGCCACGAATTACACAAATTAGCACAAATTTTTATTTAAAATGGCATAATTAAACTAATATAATTCGTGGAAATTGGTGCAATTCGTGGCGAACTTTTTATACTAAAAACCTCAGTATCTTAGCATCTCAGTACCTTAGAAACTTTACAGCTTCATTTCCATAATCGGCATAAATCTATTTTTGATAGAAGTTTCAAATTCTCCGATTTTTGTAAATCCGATTTTTTGATAAAATTGTTCGGCGTTAGGTTCTGAATCTAAAATGATTTTCTTGAATTTTTCGTTTCTCATTCTTTCCAAAAAATCATTCATTAAAAACAAACCAAATCCTTTTCCGATATATTCAGGCAAAATAAATAAGTTGTCCAATTTCACTTGATTATCTTCTTCTTTTAAATAAGAATAATAACCAATGATTTGATTTTCATCAATTAAATTAAAAACAGGATTTCTTTCGATATAATCTGCAGTTACGGTTAGATTATTACTCCATTTCTCCATTTGCTCTTCAGAATATCCCCAATACGCTTTTGACTTTTTGGTGATTTCCGTTAAACGGATATGATCTTCGGTTTTAGCCTTTTGGATATTCATTAAAGTTCTCTGTTAAAGTAATTTTCTATTTTCAGCAATTGCTTTTTCGTATTCGATTGAATCCATTTTCTGTAAATTATCAATCAAATAATCTATTTGCGCTAAGCCAATTTCTTTATATTTTTTTATATCCTCTTCGCTTAACTTGATTTCTCTTTGAACATCTGCTATTCCGCCTAAAAAGCACCAAAGAAAGTATTCTTCATTAAATACTCGAAATATAAAATTCCAATCTTCGAAATACAAAATTTGTCCTTCGACATTCATAAAGTTTAAATAATTTTCAGCGTATTCAAAACCTTTAAAAACGTTGCTTTTAATTCTGATACTGACAAAATTCTTTTTGCTGATTATTTCATTAATCTCCTCAACAGTTTTGTCATCAACACGATATGAAAATCGAAGCTCATCAAGGAATTCTTCATCACTAATAAAACCAATAACTCTTAGAAACTTATCAAATCTTTTATCCCACTCTGCAAGTGTTAATTCTGTTCTTGTTATAAAACTTACTGTACCTGTATGAACAATAAATATCATTAATTCTTAATTTAATTTTTTTAATGAATTTAAGCATTCGAAGTATTATTCTTAATCTCTCGAACTTCTCTTTTCAATTCTAAAAGCAAATCTTTCATTGCTCCAGTTTCTGTCATTTCTTGTTTTTTATCCGAGCGGCCGATGTTGCATTCGTATTCCCAAATCTCCAAAATATCAGAAGCTTTCACTTCATAATTCGGGTAAAAACTATTGTCTGATTCTAAAACCAAAGAGTTCTTTTTGTTTTTATTGAGACGCTTATAAACCATTCCCTCATTTTTAGTAATCAGAATATAAGTTTTTCCATCCATGACCTCTCCTAGCTTTTCTACATAACGGCCAATAATAATAGAACCGTCTTCGTGCGGAGGCATTGAATCGCCCTCAACGGGAAATCCGCGATGTTTTCCAGGTCCTAAAAACGGAAGTGTAATCTGCTGTAAACTTTCAATATATTCTGGATCAGCATAGCCGTTTAGATAACCTGCTTTTGCTTTTTGAGATACAATTTCAATAAAATTTTCTCCAAAACTATCCACTTGAATAGGCAAAATAAGTCGGTTGCCTTCCAGTTTTATCAAATTTTGCACATCAATTTTACGTATATCGACAGATAATATCAAATCGATACTCATATGAAAATACAAGGCAATCTTCTTCAAGATATCATACGGAGCTTCTGAAGTTCCGTCTTCATATTTTACGTATCTGCCTCTGGTAATGCTAAGGTTTTCAGCTAATTTCTCTTGAGATATTTTATGCTTAACCCTTAATGCTCGGATGTTGTCTGAAAATAAGGACATAATTAATTTGTTATAATTTGGAACAGCAAATATACAAAAAAATGTTACCACCTGTACTAATTTTGTAATATGAAAAAATACTCTTTTTTGAAGTGATCATGAAATTGAAAAATATAAATACCACAAAATCAATAGAATTCTATATTCCCGATATCAGTTCGGAAATAAAACTGCCTTTTTTTGATGTGGGTATCAGTGCTGGTTTTCCTTCGCCTGCTGATGATTTTATAGAATTAACGATTGATCTCAACAAAGAATTCGTCAAACATAAATACACGACTTATTTTGCTAGAGTAAAAGGACATTCTATGAAAAACGTTGGCATCAATGACGGTGATTTATTGATTATTGATAAAAGCTTGGAGCCTCAAAACAATAAAATTGCTGTTTGTCAAATCGATGGCGAGTTTACTGTAAAACGCATCAGAATAGAAAAAGACATTATTTGGCTTATTGCCGAAAATGAAGATTATCAGCCCATAAAAGTAACTCCAGAAAATAATTTTGTGATTTGGGGAATTGTAATTCATTGTATTAAATCTTTTTAAGTTTAGAAATGTTTGCTTTAGTCGATTGTAACAATTTTTATGCTTCTTGCCAAAGAGTATTTGAACCGCATTTAAGAGGAAAACCTATTGTAATTCTCTCTAATAATGATGGTTGTGTTATTTCGCGTTCTGATGAAGCTAAAGCTCTGGGAATACCTATGGCTATTCCGGCTTTTAAATATGAAGCTATTTTTAAAGAAAAAAATATTTTTGTCTATTCTTCTAATTATCCGCTTTATGGCGATATGAGTAATAGGGTTATGAATCTGCTTCGAACTTATACTCCAGAAATTGAAATATACAGTATTGATGAAGCTTTCCTAAAATTTTCAGGTTACGATTTATTTGACCTAAATATATTGGGTTTAAAAATGCGAAAAGAAGTAACACAGGGAACTGGAATTCCTGTTAGTGTAGGTTTTGCACCCACCAAAGCTTTGGCAAAAATGGCAAATAAAATTGCTCGAAAATTTGCCGATCGCACACAGAACGTTTATTGTATTGATTCTGAAGAAAAAAGAATTAAAGCTTTAAAATGGACTAAAATTGAAGATGTTTGGGGAATTGGAAGAAAACATGCCAAACGACTTAAAGCAAAAAAAATCAATACGGCTTATGAATTTACTCAGCTTCCAGATGCTTGGGTAAGAAAAGAAATGTCTGTAGTCGGACTTCGATTAAAGCATGAATTAGAAGGAAAACCAACTTTAGAATTAGAAGAAGCGGCAGATCGAAAAATGATTGCGACTACAAGATCTTTCGAAAAAAGATATACTACTTATGAAGAAATATCAGAAAGAATTAGCACGTTTACAGCTTCTTGCGCCGAAAAATTAAGACGCCAAAATTGTCATTGCAATATGGTAACGGTTTTTATTCAAACTGATTTCTTGGGTGACGAAAATTCTAAATATTCAAGAAGCATTACGATTACAACTGATTTTCCAACTAACTCAACCATAGAACTTAATGCTGCTGCACAGAAAGGATTTAAAACTATTTTCAAAGAAGGATATCGTTATAAAAAAGCTGGTGTAATTGTAATGGGACTAACGCCAAACAGTGAAACCCAACTGAATTTATTCGAAACTTCAAATCCAAAACATCAGCCATTAATGAGCGTGATAGACAAAATGAACCAAAATTACGGGAACAATAAAATTAAATTCGGAGTGCAATCTTTAGGAAGACAATGGAAAATGAAGCAAAACAGATTATCTCCAAAATTTTCTACATCTCTTAAAGATGTTATTACGGTTAAAGCTTAAACAACAGAAAAAGAACATTTTACGTTATATACAAATGAAGAAGCAAGAATATGCCATAGTCGATATTGAAACCACAGGCGGTAACGCCAGTGGAAGCCGTATTACAGAAATTGCCATTATTATTCATGACGGTACAGATGTGTTGGATCGTTACGAAACACTTGTAAATCCCGAACAGGATATCCCTCCTTCTATTTTTGGATTGACAGGAATTAATAATGAAATGGTAGCCAATGCGCCAATCTTCGATGATATTTCAGAAAAAGTTTTAGAAATGCTAACGGATAGAATTTTTGTTGCGCACAATGTCAACTTTGATTATTCGTTCGTTCATCATCAATTGGAGCAGGCTGGTTTTAAATGGTCTGCGAGAAAACTTTGTACCGTTCGTGCTGCGAGAAAAATCAAACCCGGATTAGGTTCTTATAGTTTAGGAAATCTGTGCAATTCTTTAAATATTTCTTTAGAAAACCGACACCGCGCTGGTGGAGATGCCGATGCAACTGCTCTATTATTTTCTCTTTTATTAGAATGGGACGATGCTGGAGAAATAGATAAAATGATCAAGAAAACATCAGAAGATCAGCGATTGCCGCCAAATCTTCCTGCAGACGATTTTAATAATTTACCCGCTAAACCTGGAATTTATTATTTCTACAATCAGCAGAAAAAAGTGATTTATGTTGGAAAAGCCATCAATTTAAAAAAGCGAGTTACATCGCACTTTACAGGAAATAATATCAATCCGCAAAGGCAGCATTTTTTAAGAGATATTCACGGAATTTCTTTCGAAATCTGTGCGACCGAACTTATGGCGCTTCTTTTAGAATGTACCGAAATCAAAAAACTTTGGCCGGCTTACAACAGAGCTTTAAAACGTTTTGAAGCTAAATTTGGCATTTACCAATACGAAGCTCGAAACGGTTATAAATATTTGGCAATCGGAAAAATGAGCAAATTCCAAACTTGTATTCACGAATTCAACAACCAACATACTGGCATTCATTTATTGCGAAATCTTGCAGAACAATTTGAAATCGATCATCGTTTCTGTAAATATTCAAGACCTGAGGAAGGCGAATTTTTCTATAATAATGAAATAAAAGAATTACCAGATCCGATACTTCACAACAAACAAGTCGATAATGCAATTGATTTTTTATTAAACAACAGACCAAGTTTTGCCATTATAGACAAAGGAAGATCATCAGATGAAAGAAGCTGTATCTGGATTGAAAATGGTCATTTTTATGGAATGGGCTACATTCCGAGAGATATTGCGATCAACGATTCTGATGAGGTTAAAAATTATGTCACGCCATATAAAAGCAATCAATATATAGAACAGTTAATTTTTGCTTACGCAGAAAAACATCCAAAAAAAATATTCTTTAATAAACTTTTCGTTTCCTAAACCGAATACAAATAAAATAGAGCTGTAAAACTAAAATCTGAATTATGACACTATTTAGCGATACCGAATTATTTACTACAGGTTTGGGAGGGAAAAAAATATTTGACATTCCAGATTCTGAATTGATTTTGATTGACAACTTTTTCACCAAGGAAGAATCTGATAGTTTTTATGAAAGAATACTTCGCAAGACCAAATGGAGAGAACATGAAATGGAAATTTATGATAAAACCTATACTGTTCCTAGAATGATTGCTTGGTATGAAGATAAAGACAATGTTGGAGCAGATCCAAAAGGCCCAGATTGGACCTACGAATTACTAAAAATAAGAGGCCGTGTTGAAAGAGAAACACAGGTTGATTTTAATGCCGTTCTGCTCAATTTATATCGCGACGGAAATGATGGTGTGGGCTGGCATAGCGACAGAGAAGATAATACAGGATCAAATCCTATTATTGCTTCGGTTACTTTTGGAGAAACGAGAATGTTTAAACTTCGACATAAATTCAGGAAAGAAATTCCGCCAATTGAGATTCCTTTGCATCATGGATCCTTCTTATTGATGGCTGGAACGACGAATAGTTTTTGGCAACATCAAGTTCCGAAAACAGCTCGAGATGTTTTGCCAAGGATCAATCTTACCTTTAGAAGAACCAATCGAAATCTTTGATTTTTATAGCATTGAATCTTTAAAAAGAAGCAATTTTTACTCAAATCAACGTAAGATATTCCTTCTTTAAAAAGTTAAAACATGCACTATATGAACCTTTTACTAGGCAAAACCTATCTTTTTTACTATTTTTGCAACCTTTTTTAAAATACAATACCGTAATGGCTTATTCGAACAATGATTTAGCGCGTTTTTTAGACGCACAGAACAAACTTTATCTTACCGCTCTTTCTGAAATCAGTAAAGGGAAAAAAGAAACGCATTGGATGTGGTTCATTTTTCCGCAAATAAAAGGCTTAGGAAAAAGCGATACTGCAAATCTTTATGCCATTAATGATTTAAAAGAAGCTACAGATTATTTGGAACACCCAATTTTAGGAAAACATTTAATTGAGATTTCAGAGTTGCTTTTAACTTTTAAAATGAAATCGGCTGATGGAATTTTTGGAGATTTAGATGCTCGAAAATTGCGTTCATGTATGACTTTGTTTTCTTTGGTTGAAAATTCAAATCCTGTGTTTCAAGAAATTTTGGACGCTTTCTTCTCTGGAGAAACTGATCCTCTTACTTTATCTATTATTAATTCAACTATAAAATCTGTTGACGAACCAGTTGTAATATAACTAGAGTTTTCAACGATTATTTACATTTAAAAGACACTAATTATAGTGTCTTTTTTTGTTTGCAAACTATTCCAATTAGCAAATAAAATATTCATTTAAAGACAATTAGCCTTAACTTGCATTTTCAACCTCAAATCTAAACCGCATCATGACCGAAAAAATCAAAGCTTTGCAAATTATCCATCTTGCTATTTGTGCAGGAACAGTTATCGCTTATTTTATTGTGGGCGATATTTCATTAGAAACATTACAGATTCCTATTATTGATTCTGCTTCAGCACTATATCTTGCAATTCCTATTCTGGCTTTAGTTTTAAGCAGTATATTGTTTAAAACACAATTAAGACAAATTGATCCGAAACTGAAACTCGAAGACAAACTGCCTGTTTATCAAGCTGCCTCTATTATGCGATGGGCTGTTTTAGAAGGCGCTGCATTTTTAATATTATTCATAAAACCTGAATTCATAATATTCGGAATCCTTCTCATTATTTATATTATTTTTCTAAGACCTACAGAAGATAGAATTACTAATGATTTATCTGGATATTAATAAACATCAAAATAAAAAAGCATCTTGAAAATCAAGATGCTTTTTTATTTAAGTATTTTTTTCTGCTTATAACAAAAACATTATTCGCTTGGTTTTGTTAAATAGTAAACTGGAATTCCGGTTAACATAATTAATACTCCCCACCCGCAAGTTGAGAATTTTGTAATCAATAACGAAATGCAAATTGCTGTTGCTACGATAATATATAACATTGGTAAAAACGGATATCCAAATGCTTTATAAGGTCTTTCTGCATCTGGCATCTTTTTTCTTAGAATAAAAATTCCGTAGATAGTCAGGATGTAAAAAATCAATACGATGATAATTACGAAATCTAATAAATCGCCATATTTTCCTGTCAAACACAAAGCCGAAGCCCAAATGCACTGCGCCCAAAGCGCCCAAGCAGGAACACTTGAACTATTTAAAACAGCTGCTTTTTTGAAAAACAAACCATCTTTTGCCATCGTATAATATACTCTTGCGCCAGCCATAATCAATCCGTTGTTACAGGCAAAAGTCGAAATCATGATCATAATCGCGATAATCAAGGCTCCAATATTTCCAAAAATATAATCTGAAGCTACAACCGCAACACGATCAAACTTTGCTGTTGCAATCTCATCAAACGGAACTACAGCCAAATACATAAGATTTGTTACGACATAAAGACACGTTACAATAAAAGTTCCTAGAAACAGACTAAGTCCAACATTTCGTTTCGGATTTTTGATTTCACCTGCGATAAAAGTTACGCCATTCCAAGCATCACTAGAAAATAATGATCCAACCATTGCTGCTGAAATTCCAGAAATCAAAGCCGTTCCGCTAATTGGCAACCAAGAACCGCTTTCTTTATTAAATGTTTTTGTGCTCCATCCGTCTGCCCAGTTGGCATCCCAAACAGAAGCTTTCGCGGCAAGCGTTAATCCAAAAATGACTAACCCAAGAAGCGATAGAATTTTAATTATTGTTAAAACAGTTTGCAGAATTTTTCCATTTTTAACACCACGACTATTGATAAAAGTCAATATAATAATGGTTAAAATCGAAACTAACTGAGCCGCGTTCAGTTTAAAAGCGCCTAATTCATAAAGAATATTTTCGTCACTTAATGGCTCATACAAATAAGCTGCAAATTTAGAAAAAGCAACTCCTACTGCTGCGATAGTTCCAGTCTGAATAACTGCAAAAAAACTCCAACCGTACAAAAAGGCAATTAGCTTATTATATGCTTCTTTCAGGTAAACATATTGTCCTCCAGCTTTAGGAAACATCGCACTCAACTCGCCGTAACTAACTGCTGCGACAACAGTAATAAATCCAGACAAAAGCCAGATCAATGTGAGCCATCCTGCCGAACCTACTTGTCTGGCGATATCGGCGCTCACAATAAATATCCCGGATCCGATCATAGAGCCAACCACAAGCATGGTTCCGTCTAAGAGCCCGAGTTCTCTTTTAAAATTTTCTTGGTCGTTTTCTTGCATTTTTATTGGTTTAAGTAGGCTAAAGATATACTTTTTTTGGAAATCTTAATCTGCAAATTATAGATTCCATAAATTCTTAAAAAAACATATTTATCAAGATTTACTCTGATAATTAAAAATATTCTAGCGTATCCCTTCAGGTCGGGCTGTCCACTATATTTTTTATGGTGAACACCACCATAAAAGGATGTCGTTCCTATCTCTTACGCAAACTGTTATGCTAGAATAAAATTTTAAAAACGTCTTTACGTATTCCCGTAAACTAAAACATTTTCAATTACTTATATTTGATCAATCATTTTTTCAAGGTCACTGAAATTTAAATTTATAGCTTTAAATAATCTTCCATTATAATTCTAAAACACATGAAAAAATTCGCTTTTTTACTTTTATTCTTTTTTGCTTCATTGAACACATTTGCTCAAGACATTACTGGCGATTGGAAAGGTCTTTTAAAAGTTCCTGGTGCCGAGCTTAATCTTGTTTTGCACATTACAAAAACTGAAAATGGTTTGAGCGCAACACTAGATAGCGTTGACCAAAAAGCATTTGGAATTCCAGTAACCACAACGGTATTCGAAAATTCGACGCTTAAATTTACTGTTGCCAATTTGCAAATAGAATACGAAGGTGTTCTTGGAAAAGCCACCAAACTATCGCAGGAACTTTCAAACAAATGGGACAACCTTTACCCTTAGTTTTGAAGCGTTAGAAATTTTCTTTAACTTTAAATAAAAACAATATTATGACTTGGGATCCTAAAAAATACAATGAGTTTAAAGAAGAACGTTCTAAACCTTTTGATGATCTTACAAGTCATATTATTGATAAACCAAATCTGAAAGTTATAGATCTCGGATGCGGAACTGGTGAACTTACTAAAAAGTTGCACCAAAAACTTACTCATCCATTTGTTCTTGGAATTGATAATTCTGCTGAAATGCTTGCAAAAGCTCCAACGTTAGAAAATCTTGAATTTAAAGAAAAGCCAATTTTAAAGCAGGTTAACGACGAAACTAAATGGGATTTAATTTTTTCAAACGCAGCATTGCAGTGGATTGACAATCATTATGAACTTTTTCCAAAAATTATTTCGCGTATAAATGCAGGCGGGCAATTAGCAGTTCAAATGCCGCAGCAAAATGAAAACATTCTCAATAAAATACTCTTTCAATTGGTTCAAGAACAACCTTTTGCATCCTATCTTAAAAACTGGACACGTCCTTCTCCGGTATTAACATTAGACGAATACGCTAAAATCTTGTTCGAAAACGGCGGTAAAGATTTGGTTTTGTATGAGAAAGTTTATCCTCTAATTTCTACTAAAAAAGACGACTTTTTCGACTTCATATCTGGCTCTGCTTTAACTGTTTATCAAGAAAGATTGAAAGATCAGGAATTTGAAGCATTAGCAACCGAATTTAAGAAAAGAATAGATGCTTATTTTCCTGAAGTTCCATCAATCTATGCCTTTAGACGATTGATTATTTACGCTAAATTTTAATAAAAACACCTCAACAAAGCTGATTACAAAACTTAAACAAAAAGAAGCTTTATTTTTTATATTTCATACCTCCTTATTTTCTTTTTGAATTTTGAATTCTGATTAAAAATTAGCTTTTTTAATTCCAAAACTTGAAAAAAGCAACACCACAAAATAACTCAATCAATTGATTTAAAAATAGTTGAACAAAATATTTTTATTTAAAAATATTTTTGCGCCAAGATGATTATTTTTGCGAAAACTATAAGATAAATTTTATTATATTTGAGAGAATCATTTCAATAGCATTTACAAACCACGAAATATATTAACAAGTGTTTAATGTTTATATGAATTAAATCCCCCCCATACTATTTATTCATATACAAAAACAACACGCAAAAGACACTTTTTCATCAACCTACTAATTTTAAGATTATGTCTAAATTGCAAGCTTTAAAAAATTTTCGTTTTCCAAATGTTTTCATCCTCATTTTAATCGTTTTTATTTCATGCGCATTACTAATCTGCATCAATTTTTTTACTATTAAAATTTTATCCGCAAATAGAGCATATGTAAACGGAGAGTCGCATTATTCGAAAGGACAAAAAGATGCATCGAGACACTTAATCACTTATTTATTTACAAAAAACCGCACACAATGGAAATTGTATCTAGAAGAATTAAAAGTTCCTCAAGGGGATGGCATTGCAAGAATCACGCTTTTAAAAGCAGGAGACAATAAAGTTGCTAGAAAGGGATTTCTTGTAGGCAGAAATAAAGAAGATGATTTAGACGACATTATCTGGTTATTTGAAAACTTCAAAAATGTAAGCTTCTTATCTAAAGCGATACACGAATGGGGACAAGGTGATAAATTAATTTTCGATTTATTTGTTATTGGTCAACAGATTAATGCTAAAATAGATCGAAATATACTAACTGCTGAAGATCAAAAGAAATTTCTAAAACAAATCAGTACAATAAGCGACAGATTGACTATTAATGAGCGTAATTTTTCAAATACATTAGGAGAAGGAACTAGAAAAATAAAAGATTTACTGATAATTACAAACATCGTTTTTATCCTGATCATAATCTGCAGCGTTTGCATGTATTATTCTATTATGGTTAAAAGGCTTTTAGTTTCAAAGAAAGAAACGGAAGTGAAAAACGAAAATCTAGTTCTAGTAAATCGTGAATTGGATCGATTTGTTTACAGTGCTTCACACGATTTGAGATCGCCAATTACCTCATTAAAAGGACTTATTGAAATAACTGCATTAGAAGATGATGTACAGCAAGTTCGAACTTATCTTCAAATGATGCATCAAAGCCTTGCCAGGCAAGATCAATTTATTAGCGACATTATTGATTATTCTAAAAACAAAAGAAAAGAAATAATCATGGAGCCTGTAAGTCTAAAAGAATTGTGCAATGAAGCTATTTTACAATTAATGCATATTGAAAATGCAAATAAAATTAAATTCACGCAGGAACTTTTGGTTGATCAAATTGAAAGTGATGGTCTTCGTTTAAAAATCATTATCAACAACTTGCTTTCTAATGCCATAAAATATGCCGATTGCAACAAACAAGAAATGTTTATTACGATTAAAACTTATTTTAGCGATGGTTTAAATAAAATTGAAGTTACAGATAATGGAATCGGAATTCATGAAGATCATAAACCTAATATTTTTGACATGTATTTTGGAACAAATAAAAACAAAGGTTCTGGATTAGGCTTATATATTGTAAAAGAAGCTGTTGAAAATATTAGAGGTGATATCTCTGTTGTTTCAGAAAGTAGTGTTGGAAGTAAATTCATAGTAACAATACCAAATTCGTATGCCGTATAGATCTCAATTTATAATCATAGAAGACAATTTGATTGATCAATTTGTCACTAAAAAGTTGCTTAAAAAAGGACTTGATATTAATCCGGTTTGCATTGCCAACAACGGAAAAGAAGGAATGAACTGGCTCTTAAAAAATCAGAACCAAAATTCGTTGATTATTCTTTTAGACATTCAAATGCCTATTATGAATGGGTTTGAATTTTTGGAAGAATTTGACAGACTTCCTGAAAATGTAAAAGAAAGGATTGAAATCTTTGTGCTTTCTTCAACTTTGGATACTGATGAAATCAAAAAAATTAGAGAAAACAAATACGTTTCTGATTTTTTGAATAAACCCTTTCGATTAGAAATATTGAAAAGTGCTTTTCTTGAAGTTTAATTTAAAACTCGGTTTACTTGAGAAAAAGCTCTTGTATAATAAGGCTCTTTTGTAGAAGAAATAATTACTCCGCCATGTGTCGATGAATGCACAAATTTAATTTCTCCGCCTTCAACCACTTCTACAACCATTCCAACATGATTAATATGACGTCGTCCATTAGTTCTAAAGAAAATTAAATCTCCTTTTTGAGCTTCGTCAGCACTTACTTTTGTTCCGACACGCGATTGTTCTATTGAACTTCTTGGCAATTTAATATCAAAGTTATTAAAAGTACAAATCATTAAACCTGAGCAATCAAAACCTGCTTTAGTTGTTCCACCAGATCTGTATCTTGTTCCGATATTTTCGGTAGCATTTGCAATAAGTTGATCTATTAACTCCGAATTATTCCCTATTGTTCTAACAAAAGAAGAATCCTTTTTGATTTCTGGAGCAGTTTCAGCTACTTGATTCGAAGGAGCATCTGTCTGTACGTTTGATTCTTGCAAAGCTTGTGCTGCTTGAATTGCATCTGCTTTTTCTTTTGGAACACGAATTTTCAATTGATATCCAACTGGCATTTTTCGCTTAACCAAAGGATTCTGGCGTTCTAGCTCTGCAACGGTAATGCCATATTCCTTCGAAATACCATATTTTGTTTCTTTAGTTTTAACTTCTCTGACAAGCTCTACATCGGTTGAAACTATTTCGGTAGAAGTTTCCGCTTGGTTTTCGTTTACTGCAGCCACATCATTCGAAGGAATAATGATTTGCTGTCCAATTTTTAAACCTTCTGATTCCAAAAGCGGATTTGCTTTCTTTAGATCATCAACAGAAACATTGTATTTTTTAGAAATTCCCCAAAGTGTTTCTTTTGAGGCTACTTCGTGAGTTCCAGAAGTATTAGGAGGAGTATTATTTACTGCAACTTCAACATTTTTAGCTTTTGGTTTTGCAGTGCTTTTATTTTTGTTTGGAATTAAAAGTGTCGAATTTAGTTTTAGAATTTTAGGAGCATTCGGATTCGCATCTGCAATATCTTTGACTTTTACTCCATATTTCTTAGCAATAACAGAAAGATTTTCTCCTTGCGAAATTTTGTGCTTAATAAAATTATCCTGCGCAAAAGCTCCAACACTGAAAAAAAAACAATACTATTATTAACCGATAAACCATACTCTATTTTTAAAAGTTCTTACACTTTTTTCTAATTACACATTAATTTCAACTCAAAAAAGACAAATATATTGCCTAAAAGGCGAATTTAACTTTTTAAAGTAAAAAAATCAGCATTTTTAACAATTAATTTACTCCAAATTAACAACATCGGCATAGAAATTGAGCCAACTTTTTGAAAAGCAGATTTTTACAGATTGATCGATTTTTAAAAGTTTTTTAATGCTAAAACCAAAGAAATGACAAAAAAAATACTCTTCACTATCATTCTGTTTCTTCCGTTGCTTTCTATTTCCCAAAATATAAAAGGTATCGTATTTTCTTCAAACGGCGAACCTCTTAAAGATGTCAATATATTTGCAACGTTAAATAAAGTTGGAACCAAAACAAACCAAAACGGAGAGTTTGCCTTAAACTTAAAAACAAAATTACAAAATGAAGAAGTTTTAGAATTCTCTCACGTTGGATACACAACTTCAAGAGTATCTATAACGTATTTAACTAGGCAAAATTTCAAAATTCATTTAGAAGAGAGCATTGAAAATCTATCCGCAGTAGTGGTTATTTCTACATTAAAATTAAAACCAAAACTAGAATACAATGTACTAAAAAAACTAAAATATCCAGTTTTTGCATTTGGTTCCTTCATAAAAGATGACAAAATTTATGTGATGGGCGGAAATCCTTTTCCTGAAATCGATTGGCTGGAGAAACTTAGATCTGAAAGAGCCGATTTCACCTTAACAGATTATCTTGCCCAGTCTCAGTATACTATGGACAAACAGCATTACAAAAGAAATCTCTCTGTTTACGACATTAAAACTAATACTTGGACAACACCAATTTCAAAATTAAAATCAAAAGGAAGAGCCTATCACAACATACATTATTACAACAACTCCATTTATGTTTTAGGCGGAAAAAAAATCTATGTTAATATTAGAACCACTTGGGAGTATCTACAAGACCAAATAGAGGTTGTAGATATTGATAGCCTTAGCAGTAAAATCGATTTTACAAATCCGCATCAAGCGGCCAATTTTGCATCGTTTACGTACAAAGACAACATTATTGCTTTAGGAGGCTCGGTATCATCAACCGAAGATGGCAAAAAGGTTTTTACAAACAAAGTGCATCTTTACGATATTACGAGCGGCTATTGGCATGAACTTCCCGATATGCCAACTGCAAAAGAAACTACAGGGATTTTAATAAACGACAAGATTTATCTGATTGGCGGCGATAACGGCAAATTATTATCTGACATTGAAACTTTTGATCTAACTACTGGAAAATGGCAAATAGAAGGTCAAGTATTTTCAGAATTAGAAAGACCCGCTGTAGCATATCATGATAATATGATTTATTTTTTTGAGGATAGAAAAATGTACACCTATGATTTAAAAAGCACTGTACTTAAAGAATATGAAATAGATATTGAATTAAAGTATTCTGCTATGTATTATGACAATAATAAACTTTATCTCTTGGGCGGACGTTTTGAAAACAGTTATTCTAAAATACCGTCATCAAGATTAGTTAGCATCGATTTAGACGAATTTAAAAAGGCAAGACCAAACAAAACTAAAATCTTGTCGCAAGGATCTGTTGTTGCCAAAGCAAACTAATTTCATAATAAAAGAAAATCTGCAAGAAGTCTATTCATTCTGCGACCGCCGTTGTGCAATTTAATACTAATTTTATTTCAAATTATGTTTTTCGGTACGAAAATTGAGACAATTTTAAAAATTAGTTTTTTCGAATCAAAAACTTTTTTTCCAAAAAAAATCTAATTTTTAAAACCTAAAAATGGCAAAAAAAATACTCTTATTTTTTATCTTAATTCCTTTTTTTTCTGTTTCGCAGAACATAAGTGGCGTAGTAATTTCTAAAAAAGACAATCTTCCTATAGAAAACACCAATGTATTTGCCTTGTCAAGCAAAGCAGGAACAATAACTGACGAAAACGGGAAATTCTCTTTAAAACTGCTTTCTCAATTTAAAGATGATGAAGTTTTAGAATTCTCTCATATTGGATTTACAAGTTTAAAAATAAAATTAGAAGATTTAAAAAAAGCAAAGTTTACTGTTTTTCTAGCTAATGAAGTTGAGAATTTATCGGAATTGACAATTGCCGCCAATCATCAGCTAAAATTAAAATCTAAGCTAGATTTCAATAAACTAGCACCTTTAAAATATCCGATCTTCTCTTTTGGATCATTTTTAAAAGACGATAAAATTTACGTTATAGGCGGAAATGGATCATCTGAAGCCGATGCTTGGAAAAAAGTTACCGCAGAAAAACCCGATCCTTCTATGAAAGATCTTCAAAATGAATTAAGTCGAAATCCAACTTTTCTATTTTATAAAGGAGATTTCTCGACATACGACATTAAAACTGATGCTTGGGAAGTTTCTCCTATAAAATTTACAAAGAGAGCACATCATAATATACATCTATACGATAACTCAATTTATGTTTTAGGTGGAAAAAGAATTTCTGTAAATGGAAAATTCGAATATTTACAAGATCAGATTGAAGTTTTAAATCTTACCAATCAAACTATAAAAGTCGACAATACAAATCCGCATCAAGCTGCAGATTTTGCTTCGTTTACTTATAAAGACAATATTATTGTAATGGGCGGTTCTGTAAAAATGACTGAAAGCGGCAAAAAAGCTTTTACCAACAAAGTGCATTTGTACAACATTACTACGGGTTATTGGTATGAATTAGACAATATGCCAACTGCAAAAGAAACTAACGGAATTTTAATTGATGACAAAATATATCTTATTGGAGGAAATAACGGCCAGCCACTTTCTAAAATTGAAACTTTTAATTTGGTTACACAAAAATGGGAGACTGAAGGCGAATTATTTTCGGGATTAGAAAGACCTGCGATAACGTATCATAATAATATTATTTATTTTTTCGAAAACGCAGCGCTCTATACCTATGATTTAAAGACAAAACAATTGAAACAATACCAAATTGATCTCAGTTTAAAGTTTTCTTCTATGCATTTTTACAATGACAAACTTTATATAATTGGTGGCTATAGCTTTAACGATTATTCCAAAACCCCTTCAGCAAACACATACAGCGTTTCAATTGATGAATTTCAAACAACAAAACCCAGTCATTTTAAAACATTAGAATCAAATCCAGCAAAAATTAATTAGCATAAAAAAAAACGCTCTGCATTTTCACAGAGCGGTTTTTTAATATAATAGAATCTTAAATATTAAGCTTTTCCAGCTGCGATCAAGTTTAATGCAGAACCTGCAACAAACCAACCAATTTGTCCTTCGTTATACGTATGATTAGCCAAAATAATATCTTTTGTACCATCAGCGTGAACAAATTCTAATGTCAAAGGTTTACCTGGAGCAAATTCTGTTAAATCTAAGAAGTTGATTGTATCGTCTTCTTGAATTTTATCGTAATCTGCTTCATTCGCAAATGTCAATCCTAAAAGACCTTGTTTTTTAAGGTTTGTTTCATGAATACGAGCAAAAGATTTTACTAATACCGCTTTAACTCCTAAGAAACGAGGCTCCATAGCCGCATGCTCACGAGAAGATCCTTCTCCGTAGTTATGATCTCCAACTACAATAGATGGAACTCCAGCCGCTTTGTATGAACGAGCTACAGCAGGAACAGCATCATATTCTCCTGTTAATTGGTTCTTAACAGAGTTTGTTTTTTGGTTGTAAGCATTTACAGCTCCAATCAACATATTGTTAGAAATGTTATCCAAATGTCCACGGAAACGTAACCAAGGTCCAGCCATAGAAATATGATCTGTAGTACATTTTCCGAATGCTTTTATCAACAACTTAGCACCAGTGATATTTTTACCATCCCAAGCGTTAAATGGAGCCAATAATTGCAAACGCTCTGAAGTTGGATTTACAACAACCTGAACTCCTGAACCATCAGCAGCCGGAGCTTGAAATCCTGGATCTTCAGCGTAGAAACCTTTAGAAGGAAGCTCATCTCCAGTTGGAGCGTCAAGTTTTACTTCTTCTCCATCTTCATTAATTAATGTATCTGTTAATGGATTAAAACTTAAATCACCTGCAATAGCTAAAGCAGTTACCAATTCTGGAGAACCTACGAAAGCTAACGTATTTGGGTTACCGTCTGCACGTTTTGAGAAGTTACGGTTGAAAGAGTGTACAATTGTGTTTCTCTCTTCTTTTTCTGCTCCTTCTCTATCCCACATACCAATACATGGTCCGCAAGCATTTGCGAAAACTGTTGCTCCAATTTTATGGAAAGTATCAATAAATCCGTCTCTTTCGATTGTAGAACGAACTACCTCAGAACCCGGAGTGATTGTAAACTGTGATTTTGTTTTTAAATTTTTATCCGCAACTTGTTTTGCCAATGAAGCAGCGCGTGAAATATCTTCGTAAGAAGAGTTTGTACAAGAACCAATTAAACCAACTTGAATTTGTAATGGCCAGTTATTTTTAACCGCTTCTTCTTTCATTTTAGAAATTGGAGTAGCTAAATCTGGTGTAAATGGTCCATTTAAATGCGGTTCTAATTCAGATAAGTTAATTTCAATCACTTGATCAAAATATTGCTCTGGATTAGCATATACTTCTGGATCTCCTGTTAAATATGGAGCGATTTTGTCTGCAGCATCTGCTACTTCTGCTCTATTTGTAGAACGAAGGTAACGGCTCATTGAATCATCGTAACCAAAAGTCGAAGTTGTAGCTCCAATTTCAGCACCCATATTACAGATAGTACCTTTACCAGTACAAGACATAGAAGTTGCGCCTTCTCCAAAATATTCTACAATGGCACCAGTACCACCTTTTACAGTCAAAATACCAGCAACTTTAAGAATTACGTCTTTTGGAGCTGTCCAACCTGATAATTTACCAGTTAATTTAACTCCGATTAGTTTAGGGAATTTAAGTTCCCAAGCCATTCCAGACATTACATCTACAGCATCTGCTCCACCAACACCAATAGCAACCATTCCTAAACCACCTGCGTTTACAGTATGAGAATCGGTACCAATCATCATTCCTCCAGGGAAAGCGTAATTTTCAAGTACAACTTGGTGAATAATTCCAGCTCCTGGTTTCCAGAAACCGATTCCGTATTTATTAGAAACTGACGACAAGAAGTCGAAAACCTCATTACTTTGTGTTTTTGCTCTAGCCAAATCGGTTACAGCATCTACTTTTGCCTGAATTAAGTGATCACAGTGAACAGTTGTTGGAACTGCCACTTTAGATTTACCAGCATGCATAAACTGTAATAATGCCATTTGTGCAGTTGCATCTTGACAAGCTACGCGATCGGGTGCAAAATCAACGTAATCAACTCCTCTTCCAAACGCCTTAGTAGGATTTCCATCCCAAAGGTGATTGTATAAAATTTTCTCTGTTAAAGTAAGCGGACGACCAACAATCTCGCGCGCTTTGTCAACGCGACCGGGCATGTTTTCGTACACTTTTTTAATCATTTCGATATCAAAAGCCATAGATTTTTTTGTTTTTATTATTCTTTTTTGAACATGACAAGTTACAAAAAATAGAACAATTATTACTAAAAAAGCCCGAGTTTTATGACTCGGGCTTTTAAAATATGATTAAATAATCTTTCGATTACATAACTAATTGTTTGTTAGAAGGCGCGAACTTAGTTAAGTTGATACCATCTACCGCAGCAGTATATTCTTCCATAGTTGGAGTTCTACCTAAAATCGTAGAAAGAACTACAACTGGCGTAGAAGAAAGCAATGATTCTCCTTTTTTACCTTCTGTATCTTCTACAACTCTACCTTGGAATAAACGAGTAGATGTTGCCATTACCGTATCTCCTTTAGCTGCTTTTTCTTGGTTACCCATACAAAGATTACATCCAGGACGCTCTAAGTATAACATATTTTCGTATTCTGTACGAGCTGCACCTTTAGGAGCATTATCGTCAAATTCGAAACCTGAGTATTTTTGAAGAACTTCCCAATCACCTTCAGCTTTCAACTCATCAACAATGTTGTAAGTTGGAGGAGCAACTACAAGAGGAGCATTAAATTCAACTTTTCCTGTTTGTGCTTCAACGTTTTTCAACATTTGAGCAAGGATTTTCATATCTCCTTTGTGAACCATACAAGAACCGATAAATCCAAGATCTACTTTTTTCTCTCCACCATAGAAAGATAATGGTCTGATAGTATCGTGAGTATAACGTTTAGAAACGTCTTTATTATTAACGTCTGGGTCAGCGATCATTGGTTCAGCAATTTCATCCAAATCAACTACAACTTCAGCATAATATTTAGCATTTGCATCTGGAGTTAAAGCTGGTTTTTCACCAGATTTAATTTCTGCAATTCTCTTATCTGCTTTGTTGATTAAGCCTTGAAGAACTTGTCTGTCGTTATCCATTCCTTTGTTGATCATAATTTGGATTCTGCCTTTAGCAATTTCCAATGATTCAATCAAAGTATCATCTTCTGAAATACAGATAGAAGCTTTAGCTTTCATCTCTGCAGTCCAGTCTGTAAATGTAAACGCTTGGTCAGCAGTAAGAGTTCCGATGTGAACCTCAATGATTCTACCTTGGAATACGTTCTCACCGTTGAATTTCTTAAGCATTTGAGCTTGTGTAGCGTGAACCACATCACGGAAATCCATATAACCTTTCATGTCTCCTTTGAAAGTTACTTTTACAGATTCTGGAATTGGCATAGAAGCCTCTCCAGTCGCCAATGCAAGAGCAACAGTTCCTGAGTCAGCACCAAAAGCAACACCTTTAGACATTCTCGTGTGAGAGTCACCACCGATAATGATTGCCCATTCGTCGATAGTAATATCGTTAAGTACTTTGTGGATAACGTCTGTCATTGAGTGGTAAACTCCTTTCGGGTCACGAGCTGTGATCAATCCGAAGTTGTTCATGAACTTCATCAATTTAGGAATGTTAGCCTGAGCTTTTTTATCCCAAACAGAAGCAGTGTGACAACCTGATTGGTAAGCACCATCAACAATTGGAGAAATAACTGTAGCAGCCATAGACTCTAATTCCTGAGCAGTCATAAGACCTGTAGTGTCTTGAGAACCTACAATGTTTACTTCTACACGAACGTCAGAACCAGCGTGCAACACTTTACCTTGTGCAATGCCTACAGCATTTTTATTGAAGATTTTCTCAACCGCAGTTAAACCTTGTCCTTCGTTAGAAATTTCTTTAGATGGAGCAAATACCGCAGGAGCTTCAATATCTAATAATTTAGCAGCAAATGTTTGTAATTTTTTACCAAATACAATTGCGTAAGATCCTCCAGCTCTGATGAACTCTTTTTTCTGAGGAGTAAATGATCTAGAAATATCAATTAATTCTTGATCACCGTTGTATAATTTTTTAGTTTGAGTATTGATAGTCAAAACAGTTCCTGTAGCAACAGAATAAGCTTGCTCAAGAATTGGTTCGTTATTTTCGTTCAATACTGGTTTTCCGTCTGCATCAACTTTTTTAACCCAGTTTTTAAGGTCAATTCCAATACCTCCAGTTACGTCAACTGTAGTAAGGAAAATTGGAGAAATACCATTTGTACCTCCAACAATTGGAGCAATATTTACGAATGGAACATATTGACTTGCTTGTTTTCCTGTCCAAAGTGCCACGTTGTTTACACCTGACATTCTAGAAGAACCAACTCCCATTGTACCTTTTTCAGCAATTAACATCACACTTGCATCTGGATGTTTTGCCTGAAGCGCCTGAATTTCTTTTTGAGCTTCTGGCGTAATCATACATTTTCCGTGAAGTTCACGATCAGAACGAGAGTGCGCTTGGTTTCCTGGAGAAAGTAAATCTGTAGAGATATCTCCTTCACCAGCAATATATGTAACAACTTTAATTTCTTCTGCTATTTCTGGAAGTTTAGTAAAAAACTCAGCTTTTGCATAACTTTCGATGATTTCTTTAGCAAATGCATTATCATTTTTGAAAGCTTCTTTCAAACGATCTGTATCTGCGTCGTAAAGGAAAACTTGAGTTTTAAGAACATCTGCAGCTTGTTGAGCAATTGCAGCATCAAATCCTAAAGCTAAATCTAATAACACTTCGATTGAAGGTCCACCCTTCATATGCGATAATAATTCAAAAGCAAAAGCAGGTGTAATCTCTTTTACAATTGATTGACCTAAAATGATTTCTTTTAAAAACTTTGCTTTTTCACCAGCAGCACTTGTAGTACCCGGTAACGTATTGTAAATAAAAAACTTAAGAGAGTCTTCGCGATTTGCGTTATCAACATCTTTAATTTGAGCAATGATTTCGCTTAATAATTCAGCTCCATCGATTGGTTTAGGGTGTAACCCTTGATTTTTTCTTTCTTCAATTTCTTGAATGTAATCCTGATAAATATTCATAATAAAAGCGGATTTATTTTTTTGAGGCAAATTTAAGCATTAAAGACGATAATTAAAAAAAATTTAATAGAACAAGCCTTTTCAAAAATTATTATTGCTAAAAAACGATTTTCACTGCTTGTTTTTGCCGAAAACTCAATTTTACATCAAAATAATGAATTATTAACATTTAAAGATCTTTTCTTTAACAAAGTCGAAATTCGTTGTTGTAAAACAAGTAAGTTTTTACACCTATTTTCGAAAAGAATCTTTCTAAATAAGCAATTATAACGTTATAGTTGAGATTTTAAGCGTCGTTTGAGGAGAGTTTTCAGACTTGCTAAAAACAAAAAATCCTGACAATAAATTATCAGGATTAGTAATTATATTTTTTGATTCTACATCAATTTTTTAATAATAACTTCTTCAGTTATTCCTTCAGCATCAGCTTTATAGTTTTTAATAATTCTGTGTCTTAAAATACCTGTCGCGACTGCTTGAACATCTTCAATATCTGGTGAAAACTTTCCATTAAAAGCCGCGTGTGCTTTTGCTGCCAGAATCAAGTTTTGTGATGCCCTAGGTCCTGCCCCCCAATCTAAATAGTTTTTTACAAAATCGTTAGTCAAACTATTATCAGGACGTGTTTTGCTTACTAGTGTTACGGCATACTCAATAACATTATCCGCAACTGGAATTCTACGGATTAAATGCTGAAAATCGATAATTTCCTGAGCAGTAAACAACGGATTAATTTCTGTTTTAACATCAGAAGTTGTTCTTTTTACTACTTGAACTTCTTCTTCAAAAGTTGGATATTCCAATTTAATAGCAAACATAAAACGGTCCAATTGAGCTTCTGGCAAAGGGTAAGTTCCCTCCTGCTCAATAGGGTTTTGAGTTGCCAAAACAAAATAAGGCAAATCTAATTTATGATGTTGTCCCGCAATTGTAACCGATCTCTCTTGCATTGCTTCCAACAAAGCTGCTTGTGTTTTTGGCGGTGTTCTGTTTATCTCATCAGCCAAAATAATATTAGAGAAAATTGGCCCTTTAATGAATTTAAAATTTCTGTTTTCATCCAAAATTTCACTTCCTAAAATATCAGAAGGCATCAAATCTGGCGTAAACTGAATTCTTTTAAAATCTAGACCTAAAGCCTGAGATAAAGTATTTATCATTAAGGTTTTTGCTAAACCTGGAACTCCTATTAAAAGTGCATGCCCTCCGGAAAATATACAAAGTAAAATTTGATCTACAACGGCGTCTTGCCCTACAATGATCTTCGCTATTTCTTTTTTTAATTCGTTTCTTTTTTGAACTAAATTGTGAATTGCTGTTACGTCAGACATTTATGAATGTATTAAAAATTAAAAAGAGTTAATTCTATGAATTCATAAAACTAACTCTTTTTATTTATTTATTAAAACTTATTTTTTCAACCAATTGTTTGCAAAAGAACAATCTTTATACTCTCCAATAATTTTGATGTAAGTATCTTTAATTTTAGCATCAAACCATTTTGCAATTGCATTGATCTGCTTTTCTTTTAATGCTAATTCCTTAATCTTAGTATAATCTTTAGCATAATCTGCAGTGTGCTCGTCAATTCTGTTGGTAACTGTAATTAACTTGTATGTTTTTTTACCCTTATCATCAGTATTTAAAAGTGGCTGAGAAATCTCATCTCCTTTTAAATTTGAAACTTGGCTATACAAAGTTGGATCCATTTTAGTCAACTCAAATCTAGTATCTTGTGTTGTTGGATTTACCAATGTTCCTCCATTTGTTCTAGTTTCTTTTTCATCAGACTCAGTTCTTGCAGCCTCAGCAAAAGTCAATTCTTTATTGATGATTTTATTTCTAATATTTGTAATTCTCTCTTTAGCTTCTTTTAAAGCAGCTTCTGAAACCGTTGGAGAAATCAAAATATGGCGAAGTTCAACCTCCTGTCCTTTAATTTTTTCTACCATAATAATATGAAATCCAAAAGTAGTTTCAAATGGCTGAGAAATCTCACCTGCTTGTAAACTAAAAGCAACATCTTTAAACTCTTTAACAAAAGGAGTTTTTCTTGTCATTTTATAATATCCTCCGTTTGGCGAAGATCCAGGATCTTGAGAGTATAAAACTGCTTTTGTCGCAAAACTAGAACCTTCAAGAACATCTTGTCTTATAGCATTTAATCTATCAATAACTTTTTGCTTGTCTTCTTTAGAAATTTTAGGCTCTACAACAATTTGTGCTACTTCCATTTCAGCACCAAAAGTTGGCAATTCGTCTTTTGGAATTTTCTTAAAGAAATTACGAACTTCTTCTGGAGTAATTTCAACATCTTTAATGATTTTGTCTCTCATTTCAGAAGCTAATTTCTGCTCCTTCAAGATGTCTGCAAAATAAGTTTTAAACTCTTCTACAGAACCTTTTTTATAGTATTCAACTACCTTATTAATGTCACCTACTTGCTGGGTCATGTAGTTAAGACGCTCTTCCATCATACTTCTAACCTCGGCATCACTTACAATAATACTATCCTGAATTGCTTGGTGAGCGTATAATTTATCTTCTAAAAGCTTACCCAACATCTGACATCTTGTAATATCTTTTGTAGATCCGCCTTGAGCAGTAATTTCCAAAAATCCTTTATCGATATCAGAATCTAAAACGATATAATCTCCTACAGTCGCAATGATTCCGTCGATTTTCAATTTTCCACCAGTAGGAGCTTCAACTGGTTTTTGAGCAACAACATCAGGAATAATTTCTTGCGCTGTGATAATTGGAGCAAAAAAAAGAAAAAAACAAATTGTTAGTGCAAACTTGTAATCAATTGTTTTTAGCTGTAATTTTTTTAATAGCATTATTTTAATTTTTATTTGAATGTAAGCCTGTTTTAGATAATCCCCCTGAAATTATTGATGTTGAACTTAAACATAAATAATTAAAGTATAGTTCTTTCGTAACTTATAACGAACAAAAATAACAATTCAATTACATAATCCAACTATCCGATATACTATTAACAAAAAATTATAGGATAGTCTATTTCTATTTTTCAAATTCAACTGAATGCATTTCTATGATTGCTTCCTTTTTTTAGGTTTCAACAATAAATAAATATCTAATTATAAGCACCATAATAAAAAGTTCTCAACACTACAACGTTTTCGTAATAAGTTATTTTCTTACAGATTAAAATTAAATCAAAAAACTTTTACTTTAGATGCGTAATTATCAATTTACTATATTAAAAAATAACATTATTTACCTTTTTAAGGCTCAAAATTGAATAATTGCAAACTCACTATTTAACTTAACCACATCTATCATGAAAAAACCTATTTTAAAATTATGCCTCATTACGGCATTTACCGGACTACTGTATTCGTGTTCTCAAAATGAAATTAACGAATCGGATGCAAAAGCTGAAAGTCAGAAATTTAAAGTTATTGATGTTACGCATCACGATGGAAAACCTTTTAGTACAGGAGTTTCAAGCAACTCTACAACAGGAAAATATGTAGATAATCCTGGAGGCGGCGTTATGATGCAGGCTTTCTATTGGGATGTTCCTGCTGGTGGAACTTGGTGGAATACCGTAAGCAGCAAAGTAACCGCATGGGGAAATGCAGGAATTGGCTCAATTTGGCTACCTCCTGCTTCTAAAGCACAGAACGGAGCTTTCTCTATGGGATATGACCCAACAGATTACTTTGATTTTGGAGATTACAATCAGAACGGAAGCACTGAAACGAGATTTGGATCTAAAACTGAATTGGTAAACCTAATTACAGCAGCACATAATGAAAATATAAAAGTGTATGCAGATATCGTAATTAATCATAATAGCGGCGGACAATCTGAGGCAAATCCGTTTACGGGAACAAATACTTGGACCAATTTTACAGGAGTTGCTTCTGGTAAATTTCCTCGTACTTATAATGATTTCTATAAAAATAGTTACGGAAATAATGATGAAGGATCTTTTGGCGGCTTTCCAGATTTATGCCACGCTGCGCCAAATGTTCAAAACTGGCTTTGGTTGAGAACTGACGGTGTTGGAAAATATTATAAAAACACCATGAAATTTGATGGTTGGAGATTTGATTATGTAAAAGGTTTTGGCGCGTGGGTTGTAAATGCTTGGAATGCCAATGTTGGCGGATTTTCTGTTGGAGAATTATGGGATTCTAATGTAAATGTATTAAATGACTGGGCAAACAATGCCAACAGTTCTGTTTTCGATTTTGCTTGTTATTACAAAATGAATGATGCTTTTGACGGAAATAATCTGGCGCTTTTAAATGATGATATGATGTGGAAACGTAATCCGTATAAAGCGGTGACTTTCGTAACCAATCATGATACAGATGAAATTTGGAGCAAAATGTTAGCGTACTCCTATATATTAACTCACGAAGGGTATCCTACAATTTTCTACAGAGATTACGAAGAATGGTTAGACAAAAACAAGTTGAACAATCTAATTTGGATTCACAATAATAAAGCAACTGGAACAACTTCTATTTTATATTCTGATAATGACGAATATGTTGCTAGAAGAAACGGATATAATGGAAATCCAGGATTGGTAGTTTACATCAACAACTCAGACGTTTGGCAAGAAAGATGGATTCAAACGAATTGGGCCAATACTCAAATTAAAGATTTCACGGGAAACTCAACTTGGTATCCAACAACTCAAGCAGACAAATGGGTAAAAATACAATGTCCTCCAAAAGGATATTCAATTTGGTCAATTAATCAGTAATTTTAAAAATGACTATTTTAAGGCTGCTCAAAAATGAGCAGCCTTTTTTTATTTTGCCACGAATTACACAAATTTAAACTAATTAATTTGTGTAATTCGTGGCAAAAAAACTACTCCAAGTTGAAGCTTGTAAATTTAAGCTCCTTATTTAAGAACCTAATATTTTTATTAAGTCGTAATTAATAGTACTTTTGCAACCTATTTATACGAAATATGAGCTTTTTAAAAGAAATACAACGCAGAAGAACATTTGGAATTATCTCGCATCCCGATGCTGGTAAAACGACACTAACAGAGAAATTACTTTTATTTGGAGGTGCAATTCAAGAAGCAGGAGCTGTAAAAAATAATAAAATTAAAAAAGGAGCAACGAGTGACTTTATGGAAATCGAACGCCAAAGAGGTATCTCGGTTTCGACTTCTGTGCTTGCTTTTAATTATAAAGATAAAAAAATCAACATCCTTGATACTCCTGGACACAAGGATTTTGCTGAAGACACATTTAGAACTTTAACTGCTGTTGATAGCGTTATCGTTGTAATTGACGTTGCAAAAGGGGTTGAGGAACAAACAGAAAAACTAGTTGCTGTTTGTAGAATGCGTAACATTCCGATGATTGTTTTCATCAACAAATTAGACCGTGAAGGTAAAGATGCTTTCGATCTAATGGATGAAGTAGAACAAAAATTAGGTTTAAAAGTTACGCCTTTGAGTTTCCCAATCGGAATGGGTTATGATTTCCAAGGAATTTACAATTTATGGGAAGAAAACATTAACCTTTTCAGCGGAGACAGCCGTAAAAATATTGAAGAAACAATTGCTTTTTCTGATGTTCAAAACAATCCAGAATTAGATAAAATTGTAGGCGAAAAAGCAGCCAATAAACTACGTGAAGAATTAGAATTGATCGATGAGGTTTATCCAAAATTTGAGCGTCAAGATTATTTGGATGGAAAAATTCAGCCAGTATTCTTTGGATCTGCTTTAAATAATTTTGGAGTTCGTGAATTGTTAGATTGTTTCATCACTATCGCCCCATCTCCAAGACCAAAAGATTCAGAGACACGTTTAGTTGATCCGGCTGAAGAAAAAATGTCTGGATTTGTTTTCAAAATCCACGCAAATATGGATCCGAAACACCGTGACCGTTTAGCGTTCATCAAAATCGTTTCCGGAACTTTTGAAAGAAACAAACCGTATTACCACGTTCGTCAGAAGAAAAATTTAAAATTCTCTAGTCCAAATGCCTTTTTCGCTGAGAAAAAAGAAATTGTAGACATTTCTTATCCAGGTGACATTGTTGGTTTGCACGATACAGGGAACTTTAAAATTGGAGATACTTTAACTGAAGGAGAAATCATGAGCTTTAAAGGTATTCCAAGTTTCTCTCCAGAGCACTTTAGATACATCAATAATGCTGATCCTATGAAAGCTAAGCAATTAGAAAAAGGAGTTGATCAGTTAATGGATGAAGGTGTAGCTCAGTTGTTTACTTTAGAAATGAACAACCGTAAAGTTATCGGAACTGTTGGAGCGCTTCAATATGAGGTAATTCAATATCGTTTGGAGCACGAATACGGAGCAAAATGCACTTACGAAAACTTCCCTGTACACAAAGCTTGTTGGGTTAAACCAGATGATGCTAAAAATGAAGAGTTCAAAGAATTTAAACGCATCAAACAAAAATTCCTTGCTCACGATAAATACGGTCAATTGGTATTCTTAGCAGATTCTGATTTTACAATTCAAATGACGCAAAGCAAATATCCATCAGTGAAATTATTCTTTACATCGGAGTTTGATTAAAATATCATTATTGAAATACAAAGGGCTGTTTAAATTTTAAAACAGCCTTTTTTTATTATTTAAATTTCCTTTGTTCTTTTTTCAGGGATATAATTAACACCTAATCCACCTGCAATATAAATTCTAGAAAGCTCATCAGCTGAGATAATTATATTCTGATGCAATACATTATCTTTCACTGAACTCACATCAAAATTAACCGCTTTAGACAGATAATAATCGTCTGCAGTAATGACTATTTGAAATGTTTTAGAATCTTTCGCAACCAAAATTGGAATTAAAAACTCTCCTGTTTTCGAATTCATTTTCACATTACTTCTTGAACCATTAATAGTAATCTCAAGATTTCTGTATGTTTTTTTATCAAAGGGCTTATTAGTTTTAGCTTCTAACAATTTACCTTTCACAAAGATTGACTGTTCTTCTGTATTTTGAACGTAAGCAACTTTACCAACTGTATAATGAGAGGGTTGAGGAACTCTAATCTCTGTTTCAACAGTCGTTTTTTCTTGCCCTGTAACATTCGAAGCAAGCAGAAGAGAAGCAGCAACGGCAGCGTACTTTAAATTATTAATCTTAGATGTTTCATTAATTAGAAATTCTTCCTCTAACTGTGTTGTTTTTAATCTTGCACAAATATTTTGGTCTCTGTTTTCAGAAATGAATTTAGCGACTTCAGAATTCGTTTTTTTACTTAAATCAATTACATTTTTCATGCAAGAATCGCAAAATGAACCATTTGCATTAGGAATCATTTTGTCAAAATTTTCAGAACATGGACTTGCTATTTCTAAAGTGAATTTCTTTTTCATGATACTTCTATTTAAAATTAGAAATCTTTCATTAGACTTCTTAATTATATAGAGTAGATTTTACATGAAAAGGTTGGGAAGAAGACAAAAAAAATTCACACTAAATTTTCAGTATAAAAAAAGCGCTAAATGTATTAGCGCTTTTTTATAATTTGAATTAATCAACCTTTACTAAGTCATTATATTTCAAAATTCAATCTTTTTTAGGTAATACCAATTTAAAACAATACATAATTGAAAAGAAATTTAGTCGATTAAAGTAATTTAAATCAGACAAACTACATTCTTTTACTGTATTCAAAAAAAAAAGCCCCTTAAAAAGGGGCTTTAAGTTTATGCTTGTCCAGTTGGACCGAAATTAAGCGGAATTGGCGCTTGTTCCGTTTCTTTGATTTCGCCATGAGCTGCTTCAAATCTGTGGATGTTTTCACCTATTGCTCTCAATAATCTTTTAGCATGTTGTGGTGTCAAAACAATTCTTGACTTTACCTTGGCTTTAGGAATACCCGGCATAATGCTCACAAAATCTAAAACAAACTCTGATGACGAGTGATTAATTATCGCAAGATTTGAATAAATTCCTTCTGCGATGCTTTCATCTAACTCAATATTAATTTGCTCTTGTTGTTGTTTCGGATTACTCATAGTCTCCTAATTAATAAATGTATTCTTCTTTATTAGCCATCATTTCGTTGTAATCGTCTTTAGATCCTACGATAGTGTTATCGTACTCTCTCATACCAGTTCCCGCAGGAATTCTGTGTCCAACAATTACATTTTCTTTTAATCCTTCTAGATCATCTACTTTACCAGCTACTGCAGCTTCGTTAAGTACTTTCGTTGTCTCCTGGAATGAAGCCGCAGAAATGAATGATTTAGTTTGTAACGAAGCTCTTGTAATACCTTGAAGAACTGGCGTTGCAGTTGCAGTGATTACATCTCTTGCTACAACAAGATTTTTATCATTTCGTTTCAATAATGAATTCTCATCACGTAATTCACGAGGTGTAATAATCTGACCTGGTTTCAATACTGAAGAATCTCCAGCATCTTCAACTACTTTCATACCGTATAAGTTATCATTTTGAACGATAAAATCTTTAGTATGAATTAATTGATCCTCTAAGAATAAAGTATCACCTGGATCCTGAACTCTTACTTTACGCATCATTTGACGAATAACAACCTCAAAGTGCTTGTCATTAATTTTTACCCCTTGTAAACGGTAAACCTCTTGAATTTCATTTACCAAGTACTGTTGAACAGCAGCTGGACCTTGAATTCTTAAGATATCATCTGGTGTAATTGCACCATCAGACAATGGAACTCCCGCTCTTACGAAGTCATTTTCTTGTACTAAGATTTGGCTAGAAAGTTTAACTAAATACTTTTTAATTTCACCAAATTTAGACTCGATAACGATCTCACGGTTACCTCTCTTAATTTTTCCAAAAGATACAACACCATCAATTTCAGATACAACTGCTGGGTTTGAAGGGTTACGAGCCTCAAGCAACTCAGTAATTCTAGGAAGACCTCCCGTGATATCGCCCGCTTTAGAAGAACGACGTGGAATCTTAACTAATACTTTACCTGCTTTAATTTTCTCACCATTTTCAACCATTAAGTGTGCACCTACTGGTAAGTTGTAAGAACGAATCAATTCACCTTCTTTACCGTAAACCAATAAAGTTGGGATTAATTTTTTGTTTCTAGCCTCAGAAATTACTTTCTCTTGGAAACCAGTCTGCTCATCGATCTCAACCATGAACGATTGTCCTTGCTCTAAATCTTCGTAAGCAATCTTACCAGTAAATTCAGAAACAATTACACCGTTATATGGATCCCATTTACAGATTACAGTTCCTTTAGCAACAGTATCTCCATCATTAACAAAAATACTAGATCCGTAAGGAATGTTATGTGTATTTAAAACAATTCCAGTTTTTTCGTCAACTAATTTTAACTCAGTTGAACGAGAAACTACGATATCAACAGAGTTTCCTTCTCCGTCTTCACCTTTAACTGTTTTTAAATCTTCAATTTCAAGTCTACCTGCGAATCTTGTAACAATACTAGATTCTTCAGAGATACCTCCAGCAACCCCTCCAACGTGGAACGTACGAAGTGTTAACTGTGTACCTGGCTCTCCAATAGACTGAGCCGCAATAACTCCAACAGCTTCACCTCTTTGTGTCATCTTACCAGTAGCTAAGTTTCTACCGTAACATTTCGCACAAATACCTTTTAAAGCTTCACAAGTTAATGGAGATCTAACTTCTACTTTTTCAATTGGAGAAGCTTCGATAGTTCTCATAATTGCTTCAGTAATTTGTTCTCCAGATTTAACCATTACTTCATTAGTAAGAGGATTAATAACGTCTTGTAATGCAACACGTCCTAAAATTCTCTCTCCTAAAGATTCAACGATTTCCTCATTTTTCTTCAATGCCGCAACTTCAACACCTCTTAAAGTACCACAATCTTCGATGTTTACAATAACATCTTGAGAAACGTCATGAAGCCTTCTTGTCAAGTAACCAGCATCGGCCGTTTTAAGAGCCGTATCCGCAAGACCTTTACGAGCACCGTGAGTAGAAATGAAGTACTCAAGGATCGAAAGACCTTCCTTAAAGTTAGAAAGAATCGGGTTTTCAATAATCTCACCACCACCAGCAGTAGATTTTTTAGGCTTAGCCATCAAACCACGCATACCAGTTAACTGACGAATCTGCTCCTTAGAACCCCTCGCCCCAGAGTCAAGCATCATATATACAGAGTTGAAACCTTGTTGGTCTTCTCTAATATTTTTCATTGCTAACTCTGTTAACTGAGCATTTGCTGAAGTCCATACGTCAATAACTTGGTTGTAACGCTCGTTATTTGTGATAAGACCCATGTTATAGTTAGTTGAGATACCTTCAACTTGCTCTCTAGCATCTGCAATTAACTTAGTTTTTTGTTCTGGAATTCTAATATCACCTAAAGAGAATGATAAACCTCCTCTAAATGCGAATTTATACCCCATATCTTTCATATTATCCAAGAAAGCTGCCGTTGTAGGTACATCAGTCACACTTAAAATGTGTCCGATAATATCTCTAAGGTTTTTCTTAGTCAATACGTCGTTGATATATCCAGCTGCTTCAGGTACTACTTCGTTAAATAATACACGTCCTGCAGTTGTTTGAATAATTTGGTACACTAACTCTCCAGCGTCATTAAAATCTTTTGCACGGATTTTCACACGAGCATTCAATTCTAATCTTCCTTCGTTTAATGCAATGTTTACTTCTTCAGCAGAGTAGAAAGTCAAATCCTGACCAATAATTTTGTGATCTTCTGTAGAAATACGCTCTTTGGTCATATAGTATAGACCCAAGACCATGTCCTGAGAAGGTACAGTAATTGGAGCACCATTTGCAGGGTTCAAGATATTGTGAGAAGCCAACATTAATAATTGCGCCTCTAAAATAGCCTCTGGTCCTAATGGTAAGTGAACCGCCATCTGGTCACCATCGAAATCGGCGTTGAAAGCCGTACATACTAATGGGTGTAACTGGATCGCTTTTCCTTCAATTAATTTTGGTTGGAATGCTTGAATACCAAGTCTGTGCAAAGTAGGAGCACGGTTAAGCAATACTGGATGTCCTTTAATTACGTTTTCAAGGATATCCCAAACTACAGGCTCTTTTTTGTCAATGATTTTCTTAGCAGATTTTACTGTTTTTACAATACCTCTTTCGATCAACTTACGGATAACGAATGGTTTGTATAACTCAGATGCCATATCTTTTGGCAATCCGCACTCATATAATTTCAACTCTGGACCAACGACAATTACCGAACGAGCAGAATAATCCACACGTTTTCCTAAAAGGTTTTGACGGAAACGTCCTTGTTTACCTTTTAATGAGTCAGATAATGATTTTAATGGTCTGTTTGATTCTGTTTTAACAGCAGAAGCTTTACGTGTGTTATCGAATAATGAATCTACAGATTCTTGTAACATACGTTTTTCGTTTCTTAAGATAACTTCTGGAGCTTTAATCTCCATTAATCTTTTCAAACGATTGTTACGGATGATTACACGACGATATAAATCGTTCAAATCTGAAGTTGCAAAACGACCTCCATCAAGTGGCACAAGTGGACGTAATTCTGGTGGGATAACAGGAACCACTTTCATGATCATCCATTCTGGACGATTTTCGCGATTTAAGTTAGACTCACGGAAAGACTCAACAACTTGTAATCTTTTTAAAGCTTCAGTTTTTCTTTGTTTAGAAGTCTCGTTGTTAGCACTGTGTCTCAATTGGTAAGACAACTCATCTAAGTCAATACGAGCCAATAAATCCATAATACACTCTGCCCCCATTTTGGCAACAAATTTATTAGGATCTAAATCATCTAAATATTGATTTTCTTGTGGAAGAGTATCTAAAATATTTAAATATTCTTCTTCAGTTAAGAAATCTAATCTTTGTAATGATTCTCCATCTGCATTTTTAGCGATACCTGCTTGAATTACTACGTATCTTTCGTAGTAAATGATCATATCTAATTTCTTAGATGGAAGACCAAGGATATAACCAATTTTGTTTGGAAGAGAACGGAAATACCAGATGTGAGCAATTGGCACAACAAGGTTGATGTGTCCTACTCTATCACGACGTACTTTTTTCTCAGTAACTTCAACACCACAACGGTCACAGATGATACCTTTGTAACGAATTCTTTTATACTTACCACAAGCACATTCGAAATCTTTTACTGGTCCGAAGATTCTTTCGCAGAAAAGTCCGTCACGCTCTGGTTTGTGAGTTCTATAGTTAATTGTTTCTGGCTTTAAAACCTCTCCTCTTGATTCTTTCAAGATAGATTCTGGTGAAGCCAATCCAATAGAGATTTTGTTAAATCTTTTTACTGGATTTTTATCTTTATTGTTTCTGTTATTCATCATAGTTTTTACTATTGATTTATTTGCAATTAAAAAATTGAATTTAGATTTATAATCTACTCTTTAAAAAGTTAAAGAGTTAATCATTCAGCTACTACCTCGGGTTACTTCTCTAAACTTCAAATTCTTATTTGAAGCGCTAGTTATAAAATGCCTTGCATTGTTATAAAAAATCGGAACGGGTTACGGGTATAAATCTTTAAAAACTTGTAACATTTAGTAAACAGTCTCAGTCCCAGTTTTCAGTGCTAAACTGAATACTGAGACTGTAACTGAAAACTTTTATTATTCTTCCAAACGAAGATCTAAACCTAGACCTTTCAATTCGTGCATTAATACATTGAATGATTCTGGTAAACCTGGTTCTGGCATAGTTTCTCCCTTAACGATAGCTTCGTAAGTTTTAGCTCTACCAATAACGTCATCAGACTTAACAGTTAAGATTTCACGTAGTGTACTAGAAGCTCCATAAGCCTCAAGTGCCCAAACCTCCATCTCTCCAAAACGCTGACCTCCAAATTGAGCCTTACCTCCAAGTGGTTGTTGCGTAATCAATGAGTATGGTCCGATAGAACGTGCGTGCATCTTATCATCAACCATGTGTCCTAATTTAAGCATGTAAATTACACCCACAGTCGCTTTTTGTGCAAAACGTTCTCCAGTTCCACCATCAAATAGGTAAGTATGTCCAAAACGTGGTACGTTAGCCTCATCAGTCAAAGCATTGATCTCGTCTAGAGAAGCACCGTCAAAAATTGGAGTAGCAAATTTTCTACCCAAGTTCATACCAGCCCAACCTAATACAGTCTCATAAATCTGACCGATGTTCATACGTGAAGGTACCCCAAGTGGGTTCAACACGATATCAACTGGCGTTCCGTCTTCAAGGAAAGGCATATCTTCATGACGAACGATTCTAGCAACAATACCTTTGTTACCGTGACGTCCCGCCATTTTATCCCCTACTTTCAACTTACGTTTCTTAGCAATATAAATCTTAGCTAATTTCAAGATTCCAGATGGTAATTCATCTCCAACTGTAATAGTGAATTTCTCTCTTCTTAAAGATCCTTGTAAGTCGTTTAGCTTAATTTTATAGTTATGAATCAAATCATTAACCATTTTATTTGTAGCATCATCAGCAACCCATTGACCTTTGCTTAAGTGAGCGAAATCTTCTACTGCGTAAAGCATTTTTTGAGTATATTTTTTACCTTTTGGTAAAACTTCTTCACCCAAATCATTCATTACACCTTGAGATGTTTTTCCGTTAACGATCAAGAATAATTTTTCAACTAATCTGTCTTTTAATTCAACAAATTTAGTTTCAAACTCCATTTCTAAAGCGCCTAAAGCATCTTTATCTTGAGTACGTTTACGTTTATCTTTTACGGCTCTTGCAAATAATTTTTTGTCAAGAACTACACCATGTAAAGATGGAGAAGCTTTTAATGAAGCATCTTTTACATCACCGGCTTTATCTCCGAAGATTGCACGAAGCAATTTCTCCTCTGGAGTTGGATCTGATTCTCCTTTTGGTGTAATTTTTCCGATCAAAATGTCGCCAGGTTTAACCTCTGCTCCAATTCTAATCATACCGTTTTCATCTAAATCTTTAGTAGCTTCTTCAGAAACGTTAGGAATATCGTTTGTTAACTCTTCGTTTCCTAACTTAGTATCTCTAACCTCTAATGAATAATCATCAACGTGGATAGATGTAAAGATATCATCACGAACTACTTTCTCAGAAATTACAATCGCATCCTCGAAGTTGTACCCTTTCCATGGCATGAACGCAACTTTTAAGTTTCTACCTAAAGCTAATTCTCCATTTTGAGTAGCATATCCTTCAGACAATACTTGTCCAGGAACAACTCTATCACCTCTTCTTACGATTGGTTTCAAGTTGATACTTGTACCTTGATTGGTTTTTCTAAATTTAATTAAATTGTACGTTTTCTCATCAGCATCAAAACTTACCATTCTCTCGTCTTCTGTACGATCGTATTTAATAGTAATGATGTTAGCATCTACGTATTCTACAGTACCATGCCCTTCAGCATTGATTAATACTCTTGAATCTGAAGCTACCTGACGCTCTAAACCTGTACCTACAATTGGTGCTTCAGGACGGATCAAAGGAACTGCCTGACGCATCATGTTCGATCCCATCAACGCACGGTTCGCATCATCATGCTCCAAGAAAGGAATCAAAGATGCAGAAATCGAAGCGATCTGGTTAGGAGCAACGTCTGTATAATGAACTACTGATGGCTCAACAACTGGGAAGTCACCTTCCTCACGAGCAATAACATTGCTAGCTGTAATTTTACCAGTTTCATCCATTTCAATGTTTGCCTGAGCAATCATTTTTCCTTCTTCCTCTTCAGCACTTAAGTAAATTGGCGTACTTTCTAAATCAACTACACCATTAGTTACTTTACGGTATGGAGTTTCAATGAATCCCATTCCGTTAACTTTTGCATAAACACCAAGAGATGAAATCAAACCAATGTTTGGTCCCTCAGGAGTTTCAATCGGACATAAACGACCATAGTGTGTATAGTGAACGTCACGAACCTCGAAACCAGCTCTCTCTCTCGAAAGTCCACCTGGTCCAAGTGCAGAAAGTCTTCTTTTGTGTGTAATCTCCGCTAATGGATTCGTTTGATCCATAAATTGAGATAACTGGTTAGTACCAAAGAAAGAGTTGATAACTGATGATAATGTTTTAGCATTAATCAAATCAATTGGTGTAAACACCTCGTTATCTCTAACGTTCATTCTCTCACGAATAGTTCTAGCCATACGTGCTAAACCAACACCGAATTGTTGAGACAATTGTTCACCAACTGTTCTAACACGACGGTTTGATAAGTGATCAATATCATCAATCTCTGCTTTAGAGTTGATCAATTCGATCAAATATTTTACGATTGTAATGATATCTTCCTTAGTAAGCACTTGCTTATCCATAGGGATATCTAAATCTAATTTTTTGTTCATTCTGTAACGACCTACTTCACCTAAGTTGTAACGTTGGTCAGAGAAGAACAATTTATCTATAATACCACGAGCAGTTTCCTCATCAGGCGGTTCAGCGTTACGCAACTGACGGTAAATGTGCTCTACAGCTTCTTTTTCAGAGTTTGTAGGGTCTTTTTGTAACGTGTTGTGGATAATAGCATAATCTGCTTGATTATTATCCTCTTTATGTAACAAGATAGACTTAACGTTAGAATCGATGATCTCTTCAACATTATCTTTGTCGATAATAGTATCACGATCAAGGATGATTTCGTTACGCTCGATAGAAACAACCTCTCCGGTATCCTCATCTACGAAATCCTCGTGCCATGTATTCAATACACGTGCAGCAAGTCTTCTTCCAATATATTTCTTAATACCTGTTTTAGAAACTTTAATTTCTTCAGCTAAGTCGAAAATCTCAAGGATATCTTTATCTCTTTCGAATCCGATAGCACGGAATAAAGTAGTTACAGGTAATTTTTTCTTTCTATCGATATACGCGTACATTACGCTGTTGATATCTGTAGAGAACTCTATCCAAGAACCTTTAAAAGGAATTACTCTTGCAGAATAAAGTTTAGTTCCATTTGCGTGGAATGATTGTCCAAAGAAAACCCCTGGAGAACGGTGTAATTGAGATACTACAACACGCTCGGCACCATTGATTACAAAAGTACCACTAGGAGTCATGTAAGGTATTGTTCCAAGATAAACATCTTGTACAATTGTTTCAAAATCTTCGTGTTCTGGATCTGTACAGTATAGTTTTAACCTAGCTTTTAAAGGTACACTATAAGTAAGACCTCTCTCTATACATTCTTGAATTGTATAACGTGGCGGATCAACAAAATAATCTAGGAACTCCAATACGAAGTTATTTCTCGTATCTGTAATTGGGAAGTTTTCCATGAAGGTATTGTATAACCCTTCGTTGCCTCTTTCGTCAGATTTCGTTTCTAATTGGAAGAAATCTTTAAAAGATTTAACCTGAACATCCAAGAAATCCGGATAGTCAGGAATGTTTTTTGTAGAGGCAAAATTCAATCTTTCAGTCTGATTTGTTATCATCAATGGACAAAATTTTGATTAAAAAAAAGTAATTTTTTTTGTGTAAAAACACACTGCGTAGTTTATACTTTCTTTTTAAAACCAACACATCTTTAAAAATAAACCAAGAATTCAGTTCAATTTTTTTTCTTCGTATTGATCAAAAACTTTTTCGTATTTTAAACTAATTTGATAATAAAATTTAATGTATTTTATTATACGAAAAATGGTTTAGGCCTTTGAGTGTTAACTCAGGACCTAAACCTAGTTCTTAAAACCGAGTTGAATTATTTTAATTCAACTACAGCTCCAGCTTCTTCTAATGATTTTTTAAGACCTTCAGCCTCTTCTTTAGAAACACCTTCTTTAACAGTACTTGGAGCACCATCAACTACATCTTTAGCTTCTTTAAGACCTAAACCTGTAAGTTCTTTAACTAATTTTACAACTGCTAATTTAGAAGCTCCAGCTTCTTTTAATACAACTGTAAATTCAGTTTGTGCTTCTTCAGCAGCACCATCTCCTCCACCAGCAGCAACTACTACAGCAGCAGCAGCAGGCTCGATTCCGTACTCATCTTTTAATATTGTTGCTAATTCGTTAACTTCTTTTACAGTTAAGTTAACTAATTGTTCTGCGAATTGTTTCAAATCTGCCATTTTTTCTATCGTTTAAAATGATTTGTGTAAAAATATAATTTAATTATTGTGCGCTAATTAAGCAGCAAGGAAGCAAGCTCCCTTACGATAATTACTCTGCTCCTTCTTCTTCGCTTCCAGCGAATTTGTTTTGTAAAGCAGAAATAATTCTTTGAGCTGGAGATTGTAATAATCCAATAAGTTCTCCAAGTAACTCTTCTTTAGATTTAATTGTAGCTAATGCTTCTAATTGGTTATCACCAATATATACTTCAGAATTGATGTAAGCTCCTTTTAAAACTGGTTTATCAGATTTCTTACGGAAATCTTTGATAATTTTTCCAGGTGCGTTAGCAACATCAGAAATAAATATAGCACTGTTACCTGATAAAACTGTAGGTAAATCACCATAATCATTAGAAGAAGCCTCCATTGCTTTTGCAAGCAAAGTGTTCTTTACAACTTCTAATTTGATACCTGCTTTAAAACAAGCTCTACGTAAGTTTGAAGTTGTCTCTGCGTTTAAACCAGAAATATCAGAAATGTAAATGATATTTGTACCAGCTAACTGCGCAGTTAAATTTTCAATCGCGATTGATTTTTCTTCTCTAGTCATACTAAAAATTTTTAACTACCAATTATACTGCTTTTGGGTCTAATGCAATAGCAGGACTCATTGTGCTTGTAAGGTGAATACCTTTGATGTATGTACCTTTAGCAGCAGTTGGTTTAAGTTTTATTAATGTTTGAATAATTTCGTGTGCGTTCTCAACGATTTGCTCAGCTCCGAAAGAAACTTTACCAATACCAGCGTGAACGATACCGGTTTTATCAACTTTAAAGTCGATTTTACCAGCTTTAACTTCTTGAACAGCTTTAGCAACATCCATAGTTACTGTACCTGTTTTAGGGTTTGGCATTAAACCTCTAGGTCCTAAAATACGACCTAATGGACCTAATTTACCCATAACAGCAGGCATAGTAATGATCACATCAACATCTGTCCAACCGTCTTTAATTTTTTGTAAGTAATCGTCAAGACCAACGTGATCTGCTCCAGCTTCTCTAGCTTCCGCTTCTTTATCTGGAGTAACCAATGCTAATACTTTAACGTCTTTTCCTGTTCCGTGAGGTAAAGTAACTACACCTCTCACCATTTGATTCGCTTTTCTTGGATCAACACCCAAACGAACTGCGATATCAACAGACTCATCAAATTTTGCAGAAGCAACAACTTTAAGTAATGCCGCAGCATCTTTTAAAGAGTATAATTTGTTCTTTTCAATTTTTGAAGCAGCCTCTTTTTGCTTTTTTGTTAATTTTGCCATTTCTTTTTCTTAATTAAAAAGGAGCATCTCCTGATACAGTTATACCCATAGATCTAGCTGTTCCAGCAACCATACTCATAGCTTTCTCAATTGTGAAAGCATTTAAGTCTGGCATTTTGTCTTCAGCAATAGTTCTAATTTGTTCCCAAGTAACGCTAGCTACTTTTTTACGATTAGGCTCACCAGAACCAGATTTTAGCTTTGCAGCTTCCATTAACTGAACTGCCGCTGGAGGAGTCTTAACAACAAAATCAAATGATTTGTCTTTGTACACAGTGATTTGTACTGGACAAATTTTGCCAGGTTTATCTTGAGTTCTAGCATTAAATTGCTTACAAAACTCCATGATGTTAACCCCAGCAGCTCCTAAAGCAGGTCCAACCGGTGGCGACGGGTTCGCAGCACCTCCCTTAACTTGTAGTTTAACTACCTTACTAATTTCTTTAGCCATTTTTAAAAAATTTTACACTGTAATCAATTGGAAGCGATTACAATGGTTTATTATAGTGTAACAAAAAATTATACTTTTTCTACTTGCATAAAACTTAATTCTAATGGCGTTTTTCTTCCGAAAATTTTAACCATTACCTCAAGCTTACGCTTTTCTTCATTGATTTTCTCAACAGACCCATTAAATCCGTTAAAAGGTCCATCAATAACCTTAACCGTTTCACCAACACTAAAAGGAATCGAACGAGTATCTGTATTAACAGCTAACTCATCTACCTTACCTAACATACGGTTTACTTCAGAAAGTCTTAAAGGAACAGGTTCTCCGCCTTTAGTTTCTCCTAAAAATCCAATAACACTAGTAATCGACTTAATAATATGAGGGATCTCACCAACCAAGTTAGCTTCGATCATAACATATCCAGGAAAATACACTTTATCCTTAGATGATTTTTTCCCATCTTTTACAGTAACTACTTTTTCTGTAGGAACTAAAACCTGAGAAACATAATCCTCCATACCTAATCTCGCAATCTCAGTCTCGATATAAGCTTTCACTTTATTCTCTTGACCACTAACTGCTCTAACTACGTACCATTTTTTCACATTATTATCTGCCATCACAAAAAAAATTATCCTTTTAACCAGTTAAAAAATCCAGCCAAAGCTTTTGCAAAAAATTCGTCTACTCCCCATGTTGCCAAAGCGAATAAGATCGAAAATACAGCTACAACAATTGTCAATTTTTGAACTTCAGCCCAAGCTGGCCAAGTAACATTTGACTTTAACTCTTCGAAAGCCTCTGATAAATAATTAGTAACTTTTGTCATTTGATATATTTTTTATTGCACGGGCGGAGGGATTCGAACCCCCATCAACGGTTTTGGAGACCGCTATTCTACCCTTGAACTACGCCCGTAATTAAAGCCAGTGATTAAAAAATAATCACTGGCTTTTTATTTATTTTAATAGAATTACTCTACGATTTCAGTAACCTGACCAGCACCAACTGTTCTACCACCCTCACGGATAGCGAAACGTAAACCTACGTTCATAGCGATTGGGCTTAATAAAGCAACCTCGATAGTTAAGTTATCACCTGGCATTACCATCTCTACACCTGCTGGTAAAGAAATAACTCCTGTTACGTCAGTTGTACGTACGTAGAACTGTGGACGGTAGTTATTGTGGAATGGAGTGTGACGTCCACCTTCTTCTTTTTTCAAGATATAAACCTCAGCTTTGAATTTAGCGTGTGGTTTTACTGAACCTGGCTTAATAATAACCATACCTCTTTTGATATCAGCTTTATCAATACCTCTTAACAATAAACCTACGTTATCTCCAGCTTCACCTCTGTCAAGGATTTTACGGAACATCTCAACTCCTGTAATAGTAGAAGTTAATTTTTCAGCTCCCATACCAATGATTTCAACAGGATCTCCAGTGTTAGCAACTCCAGTTTCGATACGACCTGTAGCAACAGTTCCACGACCTGTAATTGTAAATACGTCCTCAACTGGCATCAAGAATGGCTTAGCAACGTCACGTACTGGCTCTTCGATCCAAGCATCAACAGCTTCCATTAATTCGATAATTTTAGGTACCCAGTTTGGATCATTGTTTAATCCTCCTAAAGCAGAACCTTGAACTACAGGACCATTATCTCCATCATATTCGTAGAAAGATAATAAATCTCTAATTTCCATTTCAACAAGCTCTAATAACTCAGCATCATCAACCATATCCACTTTGTTCATGAAAACAACGATTCTTGGAATACCAACTTGACGTCCTAAAAGGATGTGCTCACGAGTTTGTGGCATTGGACCATCTGTAGCAGCAACTACTAAGATAGCTCCGTCCATTTGAGCAGCACCAGTAACCATGTTCTTTACGTAATCCGCGTGACCTGGACAGTCAACGTGAGCGTAGTGACGGTTAGCAGTTTCGTACTCTACGTGTGATGTATTAATAGTAATACCTCTTTCTTTCTCCTCTGGAGCGTTATCGATTTGATCAAACGATTTTGCTTGACAGTAACCAGCATCTGACAATACTTTTGTAATTGCAGCAGTTAATGTAGTTTTTCCGTGATCTACGTGTCCAATTGTACCTATGTTTAAGTGCGGTTTGGAACGATTAAAATTCTCCTTTGCCATTTTACTTAATTTTTAATCTTAGTTATATATTAATTTTCAATTTCCTACTTACTTGAGCCAATGTCGGGATTTGAACCCGAGACCTCTTCCTTACCAAGGAAGCACTCTACCCCTGAGCTACACCGGCAGAGAGTTCTGAGTTTAAAATCAAATTGTAGATGATTTTATTAATTAAAACCTTACAATATAAATTTCAACTTCTTTTTAGTGGGGAGAGCAGGATTCGAACCTGCGAAGTTCACACAGCAGATTTACAGTCTGCCCTCGTTGGCCGCTTGAGTATCTCCCCTAATTTTAAAATTCCATTATTTTAAAGAACTAATTTCAAATCGTATTTGAAATTTTCTGAGCCGATAGAGGGACTCGAACCCACGACCTGCTGATTACAAATCAGCTGCTCTAGCCAGCTGAGCTACATCGGCGAATGCATTAAAAAAGTCCGCTATTTCTAACGGACTGCAAATGTAGCTATTTTATCTTTTAATCAAAACATTTTTCGAAAAAAATTTCAATTAAATGTGCGCTCTAATTTTTTCCTTCCTTTTTACAAGCAAACGTTCTAACGATTCTGCCGAAAGCTCAACGGCTTCTTCAAATGTTTTACACTGTTTTTTTACCAAAAAATCGTCACCAGGAACATTAATCTTTATCTCCACCACCTTATTCTCTTTATCACTCGTTCTTTCAACTTTTAAAAAAACATCTGATGAAACCACTCGATCGTAGTATTTCTCTAGCTTACCCATTCTTTCTTGGATAAAATCGACCAATTTTCTGTCGACAGTAAAATTAACTGCATGAACATCTACCTTCATAATAAAAATTTTAGGATTAACATTTAGAATCACTATTTACTTCTTGGATGCGCACCTATATACACTTTTTTAAGTTCCGCCAAACTATTATGAGTATAAACTTGAGTAGACGCCAAACTAGAATGCCCTAGCAATTCTTTAACTGAATTCAAATCTGCCCCATTATTTAACAAGTGAGTTGCAAAAGTATGACGAAGCACATGCGGACTTTTTTTCACCTTTTCTGAGACCCTACTAAAGTATGAATTTATTAAACGATAAACAAAAGATTCGCTCAATTTTAACCCTTTTTTCGAAACAAAAAAATAGTCAGAATCCACCAAACCTTCCAAACCATCCCTTTCCTTTACATACACATCGATTTGATCTGCAATAATTGGCAAAATCGGAATAATGCGCTCTTTGTTTCTTTTTCCCAAAACCTTAATCGTACCAGCCGAACGATCGACATTTTTAATCATTAAATGAATTAATTCTGCCCGACGCATTCCTGTCACATAAAACATTTCCACAATAAGTTTATCTCGAATTTCCTCAAAACCAACAGGAGCGTCTATTACAGTAAGCAAATCATTTAATTCTTTTTCCGAAAAAGGAATCTGAACCACTTTAGGAGTTTTCAAAGATTTATGCTTCAGCATTGGACTAACCTCTATTTGCTTAGTTTTTAAAAGAAATTTATAAAAAGCTTTTAAAGAAGCCATTTTTCTATTAACAGAAACATTTGAAATATCTTGATCAACCAAAAAAACAATCCAACTTCTGACCTGACTATAATTCACCAAATCAATACTATCCTGATCAAAAGATTCTTTAACAAAGGACTCAAAAGAAATTATATCATTCAAATAAGCCCCAACCGTATGTGGAGAATACTTTTTTTCCAACAAAAGATAATCCGAAAAAGCTTCTTTATTCGTTTTCATAATAAATCTAAAAATTAAGCACAAAAAAACCGTTAGTATCAAAATTAAAACATTTTGACCACTAACGGTAATTATTTTTGAAAAGCTAATACTAACTCTCTAAACTATCTTTCAAGCCTTGGATGTAAGCAGCTTTTTGAATTTGAGCTCTTTTGATAACAGAAGGCTTAATAAAAGCAGTACGTGCTCTTAATTGACGAACAGTTCCTGTTTTATCAAATTTTCTTTTATAGCGCTTTAATGCTCTATCGATATTTTCTCCGTCTTTAATTGGTATAATTAACATAATATAGACACCTCCTCTCGTTAAGGCTGCAAATGTATATATTAATTATGAATTATGAATGATAAATTTCAAATTATTTTCATAAACCTCCATTTCTACCGCATGCGTGAGGGATTGCAACGGAAATCCTTTTTGTTTTTTCTTTAAAAACAAAAAGATTGTAGTGAAAAGCCCGACCCTAAAAACAAAAGCCACTCTGCGTTTGCTAAATGGCTTTTGTTTTTAGGGGCACGCCCAAATCGTTATTATTATTTCAATAAATTTCTTGAAATAACTAATTTTTGAATTTCAGTTGTTCCTTCTCCTATCGTACATAATTTAGAATCTCTGTAGAATTTTTCTACCGGAAAATCTTTTGTATAACCGTAACCTCCATGAATCTGAACGGCATCATTGGCGATTTTAACGCACGCTTCTGAAGCATACATTTTTGCCATAGCGCCAGATGTTGTTACTGGTTTGTGTTTTTGCTTTAAGAAAGCGGCTTTATGAAGCAATAATTCTGAAGCTTCAATTTCTGTTGCCATATCTGCCAACTTAAATGATATTCCTTGAAAATTACTAATTGGCTGTCCAAACTGATGTCTTTCTTTTGAGTATTTCAATGCGGCCTCATACGCTCCTTTTGAAATCCCTAAAGATAAAGCTCCGATAGAGATTCTTCCTCCGTCAAGAATTTTCATTGCTTGAACAAAACCTTGACCAACTTCTCCTAATCTATTCTCATCTGGAACGCGGCAATTATCAAAAACCAATTCAGCGGTTTCACTTGCTCTCATTCCTAATTTATTTTCTTTTTTGCCTGATGAAAAACCTTTCATTCCTTTTTCAAAAACAAAAGCCGTCATTCCTTTAGAATCACCTTTTTCTCCAGTTCGCACTACCACAACCGCAATATCTCCAGAGATTGCATGCGTAATAAAGTTTTTAGCGCCATTTACAATCCAATGGTCTCCGTCTTTAACAGCTGTTGTATTCATTCCGCCGGCATCAGAACCTGTATTATGTTCTGTAAGTCCCCACGCGCCAATATGTTCGGCTGTAGCTAGTTTTGGAAGCCATTTTTTCTTTTGCTCTTCATTTCCAAAAGTTAAAATATGATTGGTACATAATGAATTATGTGCCGCAACTGATAATCCGATTGAAGGATCTACTTTCGAAATCTCTTCTATAACTGTAATATATTCGTGATAACCTAAACCTGAACCTCCGTATTCTTCTGGAACCAAAACGCCCATGAAGCCCATCTCGCCAAGTTGCTTAAACAACGGAAGTGGAAAAATCTGCGCTTCGTCCCATTCCATTATATAAGGTCTAATATTTTTTTCTGCAAAGTCTTTTATAGACTGTGCAATCATTAGTTGTGTTTCGTTGTAATCAAAGTTCATGAGTTAGTTTCTTTTAGAACTCCAAATATAAACTAATTATTTTTGCTTTTTCAACAGGAAAATCTTTAATTTTTGCTAAATCCTCAATATTATTAAAATTTCCGTTCATACTTCTGTATGTTACTATTTGTTTTGCGAGTCCATATTTAAAGTATGAAAATTGAGCTAATTCTTTTAATGATGCCTCGTTTACATTTATTTTCTTCAAGTTTAAAGGAACTATAGCTTTAAAATGAATACTTAATTCATTTATAACTTCTGGCGAAAGTCCCCAAACATCTTTCATTTGTTCCATTGAAACGAATGAACCTAAAATTTCTTTTTGTTTTAGAATTCTAGAAGACAGCCCTTCTCCTATTCCGTAAATCTTCATCAAATCTTCTTTAGTTGCCTCGTTAATATCTAGTATTATGAATTTTTCTTTTTTAGGAAAAGTCTTCATACTGAATACTCTTTTCTCAGTACTATAATTATTTTTATTCTGTATCCAATCTGGAAATTTAAATAGTGGTGAAATTTTGTTTAATAATGAATCTGAAATTCCGGTAACCTTTTGAAATTCTTCTGATGAGTTTACATATTTGTTTTCTTTTCGAAATGCCATTAAACGATCAATCTCTTCTACCGACATTCCGAGTTTGTATCCTTTATAGTCAGAAATAAAATTAGGATTGAAAGGATAAATAATTGGTTTTGCATTTTTATGGATCAATTTCTCCTGATCAATTTCTGATTGCAGAGCTAGCCATTGCTCTTTTTCTGAGCTCTTCGTTTCGGAGATACTAAAATCAGACAAAAAATAAAACATCTGCAAGCCGATCATGATTACGAAGAGAACAAAAAGACCTATGCGTTGCTGTTTTGTAAAATGAAAGTGCTTATTTAAAGATTTAAAATTCATAATAGATATTACTTTAAAAATAAAGAAAGAAAAATCCTTCAAATTTATTAAGAAAATTAGTAAGAAAAGTATCTTTTAAAAAATTATTGAATCTCTTATAAAATACCAATTAATTTAATGAATGTCGATACTTAGAGAACCTTTCTTACGACTACTGTAAAAAAAACAAAGATTTTATAACTTAAAACATGATAATTGTTTTTATTTTTTACAAAAAACAATACATTTGGCACTTAATAACAAATAAACCAATAAAATAATATGTCAATTTGGAGAGTTAAACCTATATCAGCCTTTGAGGCCGATATGAAAAAAAGTGATTTAAAGAGAGTCCTAGGAAAATGGAGCCTTACTGCCATTGGTGTTGGTGCCATTATCGGTGGTGGAATTTTCGTACTTACAGGTACTGGGGCTTATTATCATGCAGGTCCAGCATTAGCAATTTCGTTTATCATCGCAGGTATTGCGTGTGTTTTTGCGGCTCTTTGCTATTCTGAATTTGCTTCTATTTTACCTGTTGAAGGATCTGCTTATGCGTATGCTTACGGTACTATTGGAGAAGTTTTTGCCTGGATTATCGGATGGGGACTAATTCTCGAGTATGCAATGGGATCAATGACCGTAGCGGTTTCCTGGTCCGGATACTTTAATAAATTGCTTAAAATATTTCATATTCACCTTCCTGATTGGTTAACTACAGATCCTGCAAGCTACACAGGAGAAGGTTTTTCTATGAATCTTCCAGCTTTCTTGATCGTTATTTTGGTTATTTCATTGCTTATTAAAGGAACAAAAAGTGCAGCTAAAGCTAATAATGCTATTGTAATTTTAAAGGTATCTGCTGTAATTTTCGTAATTATTGCTGGTCTTTTCTTCATCAACACAGCAAACTGGAGCCCATTTATTCCTGAAGCAACTCAAATTATTGAAAAAGAAACTACTCATAATGCTTACGGAATTGGAGGTATTATCTCTGGAGCTGCTGCTATTTTCTTTGCTTATGTTGGTTTTGATGCTGTTTCTACACAAGCGGGAGAAGCTATTAATCCTAAAAAAGACGTTCCTTTTGCAATTATCGCTTCTTTATTAATTTGTACTACTTTATACATTTTAGTTTCTTTAGTATTAACTGGAATGATGAATTACCAAGACTTTAATCCACTAGGAAAATATCCTGAAGCTATCAAAGCTCCTGTTGCTTATGCATTTGATATCGCTGGACAAGGTTGGGCTGGTTCTATTATTACTGTTGCTGCAACTATTGGTTTGGTTTCTGTATTAATGGTAATGATTATGGGACAATCTAGAATTTTCCTTGGAATGTCTAAAGATGGTTTAATTCCTTCTGTTTTCTCTAAAGTAAACCCAATTTCTGGAACACCAAAAACGAACTTAATGATTCTTGGTGCTATCATCGCAACTGTTGCTGCTTTTACTCCAATCAACAAATTGGCTGATATGACAAGTTTTGGTACTTTGTTTGCCTTTACAATGGTTTGTATCGCTGTTTGGATTTTAAGAGTAAAACAGCCAGGATTAACAAGAACTTTTAAAGTTCCTGCTTTACCAGTTATTGCAGTTTTAGGAATTGCAATCAATTCTTATTTGATTTTTAATTTAAGTAAAGATGCACAGTTATTATCTTTTGGATGGCTACTTATTGGTATAATTGTATACTTTGGATATAGCAAGAAAAGATCTAGACTTAACAATACAACAGAAGAATAATAAATACAACTTCATAAAAAAAGCTCCAAATTTAAATTTGGAGCTTTTTTTTATAAATCGAATACTGAAGTTCTTTTTGATCGAATTAAATCTTTTAGTCGAATCCAGAAAGCAAGGGTTAGATAAACTCCAAATCCTAAACCGGCTGTAACGAAAGAAATGTAGATAAAAAACAATCGTACGCTTGTTACACGCATTCCGAGTTTATCTGCTAGTCTTGAAGAAACATGGAAACCATATTTTTCAAAAAAGAATTTGAGTTTTAAAATTGCTGACATTTCTTTTTTAGATTTTAGATTTACAAAAATAAGAATTATCTAATTATCAAATTTTCTAATTCACTAATTATTTTTAAGCAATTCTATTCCTATTGCACATTTTAAGCAAGCTTTACGCTCGCAATATTCATTTTTAAGTTCTAATAATGTCTGACTTTCAAATGCCGTTTTTGACTTGATGCCAAACAAATTAAATTTATCAATAATGGCATTTTTTTCTGAAATGACTTCATTCATAAAATCAATTAAATCTTCGGCAATTGACTCGCTCATAATAGTTGAATAAGCAAATTGAAGCGGTATAATCGTGTTTAAAATTAGTAGGTCTATAAATGATTTAGAAAGCATTTTAGATTTCTTTGGACTCTCTTTGTCAAACTGATAATGATTTTGCCAATACGAGCTTGCAGAGACGTTCAGCAAACGATATACAGCATCGGCAGATTTTAAATCAATAATTTTTGAGAATAGATTTTGATGTTTATGATACAATCCCGCTAATTGCGAAAGTCTGATTGTTGGAAAATTATCAGGACGAAGTTTAAAAAACTGAAGCGGTTCTGTATATATTTTTTCTATTTGATATTTATGCAATAAATAAAAATAGCGAAACTTGAGATCTTTATAATAAACATCTTCTTTTTCTGCTTCCAACAAATTTGAAGTTCCGAAAAGGAGCGCTTCTAAATTTTCAATTTCAAAACTTTCTTTTCTGATTACTGAAAATGGAATTGCCCGAGAGATTTGCAGAAAGGAATTCCCATTCGTATTTAATCCGAAATTCTTCGCTAGAAGGCAAAACAAGACCGCTTCCCAATCTTGATTGGTTTCTTCTAATAATTGATAAATAAACTTTGATTTTCGCTCTAAGCGTTCAAAAAACAATCTTTCTTGCCAGTTTTTAAAAACAAAACCATCGATTTCTTTTAATTGCCTTTCGCAAGAGATCCAAGTTTTTGGAGCAATTAATGCATTGTAATTTTCGATTATTTCTTTTGAAACATAATCTTTAAGAACTAAAACAGCAATTTCAGTATTGTTTTCTCTGAAAATAGCAGTGTCATTTTCCCAAACCACATGAAGAATAACATTTTTATAAGCAGGATCTTTTTCGTGATTGTGCAAATACCAATCTGAAGATTTTAAATGAATCTCCACATTTCCTGCCCATTTTTGATTTCCAATTTCAATATGAGCATTAAAAAAATCAGGCCCAGCAAGTTCCAGATAATCCCCAAATTTAAAGATAGTTATTAATTCGCCTTGAGCCGATTTTAAATTCAAGCTATCAAACTTCTTGAATTTCCAGAGATAATGAAGGAAGTCTTCTTTCATTTTAGATTTTATAGTGTAATTACAAAATCTAAAAGTAATTCATTTTTTAATATTATTCTTACAAAATAAAAATTTTTAACGAAGCATATACAATTTAGCGCAAGCCCTTGCATCTGATAAAGCTTCGTGGTGATTCAGCTGAATATCCATTTCGCGGCAGCAATCACTTAATTTTGTAGGCTTTATGCCTTTTGCTTTATATATCTTTACTGTACATTCCCATTTTGTAGCAATATTCAAATCTTCATAATTTAAACCATGAAGCAACATTGTTTTCATTAAAACATTGCGATCAAAACTTTCATTGTGCGCTACTACAACTCTATTTTTCAGTCTTTTTTCAATTTCAGGATAGATTTGAAAGAAAGATTTTGCGTTGACGGTATCTTTTGGATAAATGCCATGAACACGAATCGTAAAAGGATTATAAACGTTATTTGGCGGTTTAATTAAAGTTACATACTCGTCAACGATAATTCCGTTTTCGACGGTCACAATACCTACTGAACACGGATGATATCCTGTTGCGGTTTCAAAATCAATTGCAGTAAAATTCATTTTATATTTTTAAAAGACAAATCCATAAACCTAATTGTTTTACAATAAGATTTATGGATTATATATTATTTATAAAGGCTTATTTTATTGAGCCAATAATATCATATTTAGTAATGATATGGTGATTTCCATTTCCTAAATCAACCAAAACAGCATCATTTTCTTTGCTAAAAAGTTTTGAAACTTCTTCAATTGGCGTTCCTAATTTTACAATTGGGAAAGGTTTGCCCATTACTTCTTTAATTGGTTTTTCAGCAACATTTTTATCTGCTACATAGCTTCTAAATAAATCTGTTTCGTCTACAGAACCAACAAATCCGTTGATATCTACAACTGGAATTTGCGAAATCTTATATTTACGCATACGCTCAATGGCGTGCGAAACCAATTCTTCTGTACGAACAACGATTAATTCTTTGTCTATATGATCTTTGATAACGTCTTCTGCTTTTGTTACGTTTTCTTCTAAGAATCCGCGCTCGCGCATCCAGTCGTCATTGAACATTTTACCTACGTATCGGCTTCCAGAATCGTGAAATAACACCACAACAACATCTTCTGGTTTAAAATGTTCTTTCAGCTGTAACAAGCCTTTTATACAAGCTCCCGCAGAATTTCCAACAAAAATACCTTCTTCAAGAGCAATCTTTCTTGTGTAGACAGCAGCATCTTTATCGGTTACTTTTGTAAAACCATCAATTAGAGAAAAATCAACATTCTTAGGCAGGATATCTTCTCCAATACCTTCTGTTATATACGAGTAGATTTCATTTTCGTCAAAAATTCCAGTTTCGTGGTATTTCTTGAAAACAGAACCATAGGTATCAATTCCCCAGATTTTAATATTCGGATTTTGTTCTTTCAAGTATTTTCCAACTCCAGAAATAGTTCCTCCTGTTCCAACTCCCACGACAAAGTGCGTAATTTTTCCTTCAGTCTGTTTCCAGATTTCTGGTCCAGTCTGCTCGTAATGTGCCAAAGAATTTGACATATTATCGTACTGATTTACATACCAAGAATTTGGTGTTTCTTCTGCTAAACGTCTAGAAACCGAGTAATATGAACGTGGATCTGTAGGCTCAACATCTGTAGGGCAAACAACAACTTTTGCACCAACAGCACGAAGAATATCCATTTTTTCTTTAGACTGCTTATCTGAAATTACACAAATTAATTTGTAGCCTTTTACGATTGCTACAAGTGCAAGTCCCATTCCTGTATTTCCAGAAGTTCCTTCAATAATAGTTCCTCCAGGTTTTAGTCGGCCATCTGCCTCAGCATCTTCAATCATTTTTACAGCCATTCTGTCTTTTACAGAATTACCTGGATTAAAGGTTTCGACTTTTGCCAATACTAACGCATCAATTTCAGCAACAATTTTGTTGAGTTTTACCAATGGTGTATTACCAATTGTTTCTAAAATATTATTTGAAAAGTCCATTTTTATTTAAGTTTTATTAGTGGTTCTAAATAAAAAATAAGCTGGTTTTTATTGGAAGAAATTCCAAACCAGACCAAAACGCAACACAAAATCACGATACGGATTATGTGGCGCCGAGTAATAGTTGCTTTGTGTAAAAGCTGCATTAAAGTGCTCTGCTTTTAAGTAAAAACGTGTTTGACGTATTCTTGCATTCACAAAGAAATCGAATGTTGCAAAACCACCGATTTTTTTATCCTGCTGCACAAAGAATTCAGAAATAACAGGATTATAATCATCTCCATAATATTTAGTAAGATAATTAAATACAATACCTGTTTGAAGAAATAACGCTTTTTTGAAGAATTGATTAGAATAATAAAATGTATTTCTAGTTACAAAATCAGGCACATTTAAAATTAAATCTGATTGATCTACTTTTTGATACAAAAGTGTGTTATCTAACGCAAAAGGTCCGAATTTGAACTCTCGGCTTGCTTTTATCTCTAAATAATTAATTGCATTACCATATTGCATTGGCTTAACGATTTGTTGGCTTGCTGCTTTTTCTGCATCTGAAGCCATATCCGTAAAGTACAAATGATCATTCAATACAGTATACTGAACTTGTCCTGTAAGCCATGGAGTTGTAATTTCTGCACTTAACGAATTAATTTTTTCGTTTTTAAAATTATGTGACCAATTGTACGAAATCCAGCTACTTTGGTACAAATTATAATTGTTATTAGGCAGTTTATTGATGTTACGATATCTAAAGTCAAACTTAATTTTTTCGCTCATATCATATCGCAGCTTAGCATCTAAATCTGAAAGCGACTGATTGGTAATTGATCTTGAATACAAAAATCTACCATTCCATTTATTTTTCTGGTATTCATACTGCCCTCCAAAATTATTAATCTGCAAAAACAAATTATCAGGAATAGCATTTCCGTTTGCATCGACTATAACTCGGTTATACTGGTAATTAGATCGATAATCATCTATGAAAAATATAAACTTACCTAAAAGCGAATTTTCATAAGCTGCTCCAAATTTGTTGTAAAGCCTTTCGTATTTAGTCTGATCATTAATATTACTTGCTGCATACGATTCTCCAAATCGCTGTATACGTGTTGAAGATCCATCATTGGCTGTAATAGTAGAAAGTACCGTCGGCTGCTTATATTCATAAGCTTTATACTCATAATTAAACTGATGCGTTATGTAAAGATTATTGCTCCCGTCATTTGGATTTACTCTAAAAGCATGATCAAAAAATAATCTTCTTCCTTTCAAGAATGATTCTGCATCAGTTAAATAAACCTGTAATCTTTGTCTATTTTTATAATCATTATTATCGCTTTCAAAATCAGCATCATTCGTTATACCGCCATTTTCCTCATTCATAATATCCTGATTCGTAAAATGCGCATTTATTGCATATCGTTTCTCTGTTGTAGCATAACTAGTTGTAATTCTTAAATTACCAGCACTAACCAATTGATTATTATAGTCTCCCTCAGATCTTAATCCTTTATAAGCAATTGAGAAATTAAGGTTTTTAGAAGCGTTTAATGTGATAAAAGAATCTACATTTTGTCCTTTTTTTATAGTCGTATTAAAAAATAACTCAGTAAGAGGCGTTGCTACAGAGTAATATCTAATTTGATCCGCTTGCATATAAAGAGAGTGCTTCCCGCTGAAACCAATTTCAGGATACGGAGAAAAACTTGTCAAACTATATTGCAACGTATTTAAAGGCTGACCAATATTAGAAAATTCCATCAGTCCAAAAAGATCCTTTCTAAGATGATTTTGTTTGTATGCACTTTTAAGCGTAAGCGAAGTATCAGCATAAATTGTATCATGTTCTAAAGTGACAATTTTGTACTGGTCTATTTTAGCTATTTTCTGCTTTTTCTTTTTTACGGTATCTGTAACACTAGAATATTCCGTATTCATATCTAAATTACTTTTAGAAGCAGGTTTTTTTTCTTGCGAAAACAATAAAGTTGGAATAACTAATAGATATAGAAAAATGAATATTCTCATTTGATGGCTTTGTATAAATTTATTTTGACAAAATTTGCTAAGCAAAGGTAAATTAAAAAACAAATAAATAAAAAAACACTTCATTTTATACAATTGCCTTGGCTGACAGTACGAAAACGAATATTTTTGCTGAAAATTTCATCTAATTTGTTATTTAAAACCTAAAAAATGCTCGAAAAAAATTTCTCAGGATTTGTTTTAGAAACTGGAACCGACGAGGCCGGCAGAGGATGTCTTGCTGGGCCAGTTACTGCAGCGGCTATAATTTTACCCGAACATTTTGAAAATAAGATTCTCAATGACAGTAAGCAATTGTCTGAAAAAACAAGAGCGCTTTTAAGACCTATTATAGAAAAAGAAGCTTTATGTTTTGCCGTTACGCATTTGTTTCCAGATGAAATTGATGAAATAAACATTCTAAATGCGTCTATGAAAGGAATGCAAGAATGTATTTTAAAACTAAAACATGTTCCTGAATTTATCATTGTTGACGGAAATCGTTCTTTAAATGCAAAACTCGGACTTAAAAATACTTTCGGAAAACAATTTTCTCAAGATGAAATTACCCTTTTAAAATCCATTCCGAATCAAAGTATTATAAAAGGAGATGGAAAATATCTGAGTATTGCCGCCGCATCTGTTTTAGCAAAAACGTATCGCGATGAATATATGGATCAAATTCATGAAGAATTTCCAATGTACAATTGGAAGCAAAACAAAGGATATCCAACTAAAGAACATCGTGAAGCCATTAAAGAATTCGGAACCACAAAATATCACAGAATGAGTTTTAGGCTTTTGCCAGAACAATTAGAACTTGTTTTTGAATAAAAAAAAACGACCTAATCAGGTCGTTTTTTTTTATTTTTTACTTTTCAAAAATTCTGCAAATGTTTTTGTATCATAATAAAAAGGTCTAACGGCAGTAATTTTTCCGTCCTTCAAATCTAAATGTTCTGAAATTGGAACTGACATTGTTTTACCCGATTTTTTTGATTTACAGTTTATTGTAAAATAAATGATTACTTCATTTTTAGACGCATCACTAAAATAAGTTGGCTCTTTTTCTATTTGCAAATCAAAAAACTCTGTTGATTTTGTAAACATTTTAGTCCATTCACTAAGACCAATATAAGTTCCTCCATAAGGCAAACCTGTCGCTTGATTATAAACTGCTCCGTCTGCAATTAAAGCTCCCAAAGCATCAAAATCTCTTGTTTTAAAAAGACTTTCATAATATTTTGCTGCAACTTTTAGATTATCGGCTTCTAGATTTTTCAAAATATCTGCTTCAGACAAAGTCGCTCCTTTATCCCAGAAACTAATAATTTTACTTACCTGCCCTTTGCCATTTAAACGAGCAAAGTCGCGCCCAGCCATTATTAAATTGTTTTTAGAATCGAGAATTTTCCATTCCCAAGTCACATAATTATCTTTTACGATTTTAGCTCCTGATGTTAAGACTGCATCTGGGTTTTTCTTGTAAAATTCGTTGATAACATTATTAAATGCAGCAGTTCCTTTTATAGAAGCCGAAGGGTCTTCAAAAGTGCTGTCTTCTAACCAGATCGATTTAATCATCTTTAATCTGGTATCGCTATTTTTCTCCTGCCACACTTTTTCATAAACTGCAACTGGATATAATTTATCTTTCTTTTGGGCAAAAAGACCATTAAGCACAAAAAAGAAACAGAATAAGTAGATTTTTCTCATAAGCAATCAGGAATTAAAATTTTAATAGTCAGTACTCAAATTTAGCATAAATACCTGAGAGAATGAAGTTTGTTCTATAATTTGTTATCCCTTCAAAATCTTAACTTTTGCGAAATGGTTTTTCCCTTTTTTCAATATATTTTTAGAAAAAAACCGCTTTCTATCTAAAAAATGAAGCGAAATAAAAAACCGTTTCAAATAGAATACTTGAAACGGTTTACTTTTTTAGAGCTGTTTTTAAACAAATTCGGCTTCGAACAGATCTTTAAAATGTTTTATAATTTTAGCTTTTACTTCTTCTTCGTCTACTTTTTCTACACCAAGTTCTACGTTTAAAGAAGTAACGCCTTTTCCGCGAATTCCACACGGAATAATATTATCAAAATATCCTAAATCGACATTTACGTTTAAAGCAAATCCGTGCATGGTTACCCATCTTGAAGCGCGAACGCCCATTGCGCAGATTTTGCGTGCAAACGGAGTTCCAACGCCAAGCCAAACTCCGGTTTCTCCTTCGCTCCTGCCCGATTCTAAACCATATTCTGCTAAAGTCAGAATAATTGATTCTTCTAACAAACGTAGGTATTTATGAATATCGGTAAAGAAATTTTCTAAATCTAAAATTGGATAACCTACAATTTGTCCAGGTCCGTGATACGTAATATCTCCACCACGGTTGATTTTATAAAAAGTTGCTCCTTTAGCTTCGAGCTGTTTTTCGTTTAATAATAAGTTCTCCAGATCGCCGCTTTTTCCTAAAGTATAAACATGCGGATGCTCAACTAATAATAAATAATTTGGAGTTGGCAGATCTAGTTCTTCTCTTCTGTTCTTGATTTTTAAATCGACAATGTCTTTAAAGATTTCTTCCTGATATTCCCAAGTCGATTTATAATCTTTTTTGCCCAGATCCTGAAGTTGAATTTTTTTATTCATTTTAATTATTTTTCAAACTCAACATCAAAGTTCAGTTTGTCAGGATTCTCCATATAATCCGTAAAAGTGTATTGAATTGTAATTGATTTGCGATCGTCGCTAAATACAGCAGTTGGATTAGAGACTTTCTTTATCTTCTTAGGAAAATGATATTTTACAATATAGCTAGACGAAGCAAACATCATTTTAGACATATCTCCTTCTGCATCTTGCGGTTTTGCTGCCTTTTGCTGATCTACTACCGCTTTTCTTGTAAATTTCTTTCCATCATAAGTATAACTTAATTTACTTCCATTATCTCCGAAGCCACTTCCCATAGGATTTTTGCCTCCTTCTAATTTTTGAAGCGTGCCTAATGTCTGTAAAATATCTTGCAGTTCGTTTACGTTTTTAAAATCAGTTGCCATGTTCATTAAAAACACTTTTTTCTCTGAACTTATTTTTGTTGAAACAACATAATTCTCCAGTTTTTTAAGCTCTTTCTGTGTTTCTGGCGACAACTTAGCGATACTGTCTTTTTTCTCAGCAAAAACTTCTTTGAAAGTAAAAGTGGTATCAATATCTTTTTTATTTTCTCCCATTTGGCCCGCAATCTGATCACCAGCCATTTCCATTATAGGAGAACCATCCATATCGACAGCGAATTTTCCGGTTCCGTTATCGTTTATGTAAATATTTTCAGTGAAAGTACAGCTGGTTAAAGTGGCTATTAAAAAAGAAAAACTCAGTAGTTTATATAATTTCATTTGCAGTTATATTTTTATCAAAGATACGAAGACTATTTTTAAAAATACATTTTATTGAAATCCTCAATTATTGCTCAAATTCTACTTTAAAACCAAAATCTACGCTGTTTTCTTGTGCGTTGTCTAAAGGAATTTCAAGAGTAAAACCTTTTCTATCTTGCGTTAAAACCGCGTTTTTAAGCGAAACAGTTTTGATCTTTTTAGGAAAATGATATTCGGCAATATACTTGCATTCTTTCATCATTTCTTCCATTTTTTTCGAGAATGGATCATCGTTTTTTTCTTTCTTGGCTTCTTTTTTCTTTTTACCTTTTTTATCGTCTTTACCAAGTGTTACAGCCTTAATAAAAACCTTACCATCATAAAAAATAGTTGTAGCCGATTTTTCTTCTGGTTTGGGCATAGCACTTAAGAGTCCGAGATTTTTTTTATCTGCTGCAGCCAATCCTTCTAAACTTTCGGCAGGTGTTGCAATAGTTTTATAACCTGTTCCGCTAGGGAAATCAAATATCATACTGTATTCAAATTCCTTTTTTTCTTCGTTGATTTTTATGCTCACTTTAAAATCCTGTAGAATTTCAAGTTTCTCCTTTTCTTTTTCCAATAGCTCCAATTTTTCTTTGTCACCATTTGGCAATTTAGAAATACTGTCTTTGACTTTGTCAAATATCTCTTTGAAAGTAAAAGTGGTATCTACTACTTTACTAACTTTTGTAGAATCTGCTTTTTTCATTCCGAGTTTATACATCGGTGACATATCGAATCCATAAGAGAAAGTTCCCGATCCATCTTCGTTTACGACCACTTTTTCTTTAAGCGTACAGCTTGTAATAGAAAAAATTATAAAAAAGCAAGGTAAAATTTTCTTCATGTTTTAGATTTTGGTTATGCAAGCGAAGATACTTTCTTTTCTTAATTATTTTAATTTTATTCTAAAACAACATTCAGATTACTACTTTCAGGATCATAAAGAAAATCTGAAAGCTGAAATTCTAAGGTTAGAGATTTCTTGTCTGCCCCTATAACCGCTTTTGGATTTGAAACTGATTTGATATTTTTTGGAAAATGATATTTTAAAGTATACGATTGCATCAATTTTGAAGAACCATATTTTGTTTTGAAGTTTTGTGAATCTCCTTTTGCTTTTTCAAATTCAGATGTATTTATAATCGAAACAGAACGTTGGAAAATTTTTCCATCGAAAGCATATGCAATTCTGAAATAATGGTTTTCTGCCGTTAAAGCATAATTATGCTGAATATCTGAAGCATAATCTTCTGTTTTAAATAAATCTGGAATTTCTGAAGTTTTATCAAAATGAAGCGTAAAAAGCGTTCTAAATTCTTTTTCGAAAGAGCTTCTTTTTATTTTCACTTCTACATTAGCATATTTTTTAAATAGCTGCTGTTCTTCTAGCTTGTATTTTTCAAAGTTTTCGCTGTAATTTTTGATGTACTCTTTGAATAGATAAGTTGTATCCTTAAAAACGTTTTCTTTAGAATATTCTTCTCCAGCCAATTGCATATAGCTATTTTCTTCTCGAAGTTGTTCCATTTCTATTGTCCCGCTTCCGTCAGGATTTATGGTAAGCGTTTCTGTAATTTGACAGCTTGCAAAAGAAAGTAACATAAAAAAAACAGCTAAATATTTCATTATTTTAAAGATTCTAAGGTTCTTAGTGGCTAAGATACTAAGTTTTTTAGTCGCTACGTTCCAACTAAAAACTCTTATGAAAACAAAAATTTCTAAGCTAGCCCCGATAGAAATGGAAATCCTTTTGTGCCGGTGTTCGGCATAAAAGATTGAAATGGATAGCGGGACTAAAGTTGATTGAAACCCAATAATTTGATGCTGCAAAAAATCTAAAATCTGCATTCTAAAATCTACATTCTTTTTTTTATCTTTGCACACTTAAAAAATAAAGCAAAAATGGCATTATCAGAACAAGAAATCATTAGAAGAGAAAAACTTCAGAACTTACGCAACTTAGGAATCAATCCTTATCCGGCTAATCTTTTTCCTGTAAATCATACATCTAAGCAGATAAAGGAAACATTTGAAGAGGGTAAGAAGGTTATCGTTGCTGGACGTTTGATGAGTGTTCGTGATCAAGGTAAAGCTTGTTTTGCTGAATTGCAAGATAGCGAAGGACGTATTCAATTGTACGTAAATCGTGATGTTTTGTGTGAAGGTGACGATAAAACTTTGTACAATCAAGTTTTCAAAAAATTAACTGATTTAGGTGATTTTATTGGAATTGAAGGTGAATTGTTTACTACGCAAGTTGGTGCAAAATGTATTCGTGTGAGCGGATTTACTTTCTTGAGTAAAACGTTACGTCCGCTTCCGTTGCCAAGAGTTGATACAGACGGAAATGTACACGATGCTTTTAAAGATGCTGAATTGCGTTACAGAATGCGTTATGTAGATTTAACTGTGAATCCGCAGGTTAAAGAAACTTTTATTAAACGTACAAAGTTATTTACTGCAATGCGTGGTTACTTTAACGATGCTGGATATTTGGAGGTTGATACTCCAGTATTGCAGTCAATTCCTGGTGGTGCTTCGGCAAGACCATTTATTACGCACCATAATTCGCTTGATATTCCGCTTTACATGCGTATTGCAAACGAATTGTATTTAAAAAGATTAATTGTTGGTGGATTTGAAGGTGTTTATGAATTCTCTAGAAACTTCCGTAACGAAGGTATGGACAGAACGCATAATCCTGAGTTTACTGCAATGGAAATATATGTAGCTTACAAAGACTACAACTGGATGATGGAGTTTGCAGAAGGCTTATTAGAGCATTGTGCAATTGCTGTTAACGGAACTAGCGAAGTTACTTTTGGCGAGCATAAAATCAACTTTAAAGCGCCTTACGCTCGTGTTACCATGACAGATTCTATCAAACATTTTACTGGTTTTGATATTTCTGGTAAAACAGAACAAGAATTGTTTGAAGCAGCACGCGGAATGGGAATCGAGGTTGACGAAACAATGGGTAAAGGAAAATTGATTGATGAAATTTTTGGAGCGAAATGTGAAGGAAATTATATTCAGCCAACTTTCATTACAGATTATCCAAAAGAAATGTCGCCACTTTGTAAAGAGCACCGCGATAATCCAGATTTGACTGAGCGTTTTGAATTAATGGTTTGCGGAAAAGAAATCGCAAATGCTTATTCTGAATTAAATGACCCAATTGACCAAAGAGAGCGTTTTGAAGATCAAATGCGTTTGGCTGCAAAAGGTGATGATGAAGCAAACGGAATTATCGACGAAGATTTCTTAAGAGCGCTTGAGTACGGTATGCCTCCTACTTCTGGAATGGGAATTGGAATGGATCGTTTGATTATGTATTTGACTAATAATGCTTCTATTCAAGAGGTTTTATTGTTCCCACAAATGCGTCCTGAGAAAAAACAAACGGTTGAATTATCTGATGAAGAGAAATTTATCGTTGATTTATTGAAAGGAAACGAAAATAAAATGGATTTAGGGCAACTTAAAATTACAGCTAATTTAAGCGGTAAAAAATGGGATGCTTCTATGAAAAACTTATCTAAACACGGTTTGACTAAAGTTGTCGTTGACGGCGAGTTTAAATTTGTGGAATTGGTGGGGTAAATTCACCTTATATTATTATAAATATGGCCCGACAGGTTTTAAATCTGTCGGGCTTTTTATTAACTTTACATGACTTTAATTAATCAAATCATATTATTATGAGCACTTTAGAATTAAAATTAGAGATATTTGATAAACTCAAAAATATTGAAGATGTAAGCCTATTGGAAAAAATCAAGAATCTTCTGAAAAATGCTGACACTTCAAATGTTTATCAATTTGAACAATATGAGTTGGATATGCTTAAAGAAAGTGAGGAAGATATAAAATATGGAAAAATAATTTCACAAGAAGATTTAGATAATGAAGACTTAGAATGGCTGTCAAAATAATTTGGACAAAAACCGCAGCTCTCCAAAGAAGAAAAATTTTAAGCTATTGGAAGAAAAGAAATAAATCCGCAGAATATCCTAAAAAATTAGTTTCAGAAATCTCAGAAAGGGTTCAATTTTTAGTCAATAATCCCGAAACTTATATTAAAACAGAATTTCCCGATACTCGAGCTTCAACATTAGGACATTATAATATCATTTACAAAATAACCCCTTCAGAGTTAATTATAGTAGCATTTTGGGATAATCGTAGAGATCCTAAAAGGCTTTCAAAAATATTATAAAAATAATTTTAAACCCGACAGATTTTAAAAATCTGTCGGGTTTTCTTTTTTAAGCCTAGAACATTAAGAAACAAAAAAAATCTCACTCAATATTGAACATAAAATTGATTTTTCATTCGTTTTTTTTGGGAAATAAATTACTACATTTGGCACGAAAAATAGACTTTTTATAAAAGTCTATTCTTTAACCCAAAAACCCATTCAATTAACATTTTTCAACCAATACTCTAAATGAAAATTAGAAAAATCTCTCCCAACGAAGATTTAGAAACAACAGTCAATAAAAAAAGAAACCGTTTCAAGTTTGTTCTTATCGCTATTATCGTTCTCTCGGCTGCAGGCTTTTTAGGATTTAAATATTTTAAACCAAAAAAAGAAAGTGTTTGCTTAGGCACAGACACCAAAATCTATGATACTTATAAAAATGCAGTTGTGCTTGTAAAACATAGATATGGCTATTTTGTTAAAATTAATGGAAAAGAATTTCAACTTACTGCTGAAGATGCAAAGGAAGAAACAATTTACGGAACTGGCTTTTTTGTAGATACAGAAGGAGACATGATCACCAATAGACATGTTTTACAGCCATGGAATTCAACAGAAGAAGAGAGCGAAAAAGTAAATGCTAACATACGAAATCTAAGAATGAAGGTTGCTTCTATTTTAACGACCGATGTTTCTGAAGATGAATATGAAAGTTTTATTAATAACAACTGGTCACATGCTTCGGTTTCATATAGTGAAGGCGAAGGAGAGGGAGATGGAGATTATGAGGAATCTAGTGAAGAAACTAGTGAGTCTGCAGGTGAAGAATTTGTTAGTTCTAATGAAACAGAAGCAGATACATCTCAAGTATCAACTGATTTAGCAGCTTCTATTCCGGTAAAAGAATATGTTTCTATAGAAAACATTGAAGTATTTATAAAAACTGTTGACATTCAGGTTGCGCTTCATAACTCTGATAGCGAATGGATTAATTGTGAAATGAAAAAAGTTTCTGATGACAGCAATATTGATTTAGGTCTTTTACAAGTAGCCGATCATAAAACTCCGTCAACTGTTACCAATATCATTAGTCTTGATAATATTGTTGACAACGATGCTTCTTTATCTCCTGGGCAAAAAGCGATAATGGTGGGTTATCCGATGGGAATAGATTTGGCACAGACAAATTCAGGTATTAAAGTACAACTTTATGATGGTCAGATAAGTAAAGAATCTGATGGAAATAAAATTCAGTACAGTATAACTTCTACACACGGTGCTAGTGGTTCGCCGGTTTTTAATGAATGTGGCCAACTAATCGCGGTTAATTTCAGTGGATTTGATCAGGTTCAGGGTTTCAATTTTGGAATTGTAGCTAAGCATATTCTATCTCTTTAATTTGAAAAAATTCAAAAAATAAAGACTTTAAAGCTAATCGGGTTTTCATATTTCAAATCAAATAAAATAAAATCGCGCTTATTAATTATGAATAAAATTTTTACTATCTGTGCACTACTATTCTTTAGTGCCGCTTTTTCACAGATTCCAACTTTGGATGTCGAAAATCAGAAAAAAAATTCAGTAATCTTACAGGAAGTACAAATTGAAACCAAGATTTTAGGAAATCTTGCATCGACTACAGCAACTTATACATTTTACAATCCTGGCGACAGAATTTTAGAAGGAAACTTTACACTTCCATTGCCAGAAGGAGTTAGCGTAAGCGGTTATGCTTTAGACATTAACGGAAGTTTAAGAGACGCTGTCCCTGTTCCAAAAGAACGAGCTAAAGAAGTATTTGAAAGTATTGAAAAAAGAAATGTAGATCCAGGTATTATTGAAAAAGTAGCTGGAAATAATTTCAGAACTAGAATTTATCCTATTACAGCTAGAGGCAGCAGAATCATTAGAATTACATACAATCAGGAATTAAAAAATTCGGCTACTGATTACCAGTATTTTTTAAGTTTTGCTAATGCGGTTAGTATTCCGAAATTTAATTTGAAAGTATTGGTTAATGAAGGTCTGACAACTCCAAAAATTACGGAAAATCCAGATGGAAGTTTTACTTTCCTGAAAAAAGGAAATCAATGGGTTGCTGAAATTAAGAAAACGAATTTTACGCCAACTGAAAGCCTTAAAATAAGCATTCCAAAAGTAAATGAGTCTTCGAATGTGATGCTTCAAAAAGCTTCTGATGATAAGTCTTATTTTGCGGCAAGTGTTGCTATGAATTTCCCTGCACAAGAAAAAGCAAAATCTCAAAAAATTGCTATTATTTGGGACAATTCTTTCAGCGGATCAAAGAGAGATCGTCAAAAAGAACTGGACTTTCTTAATGCTTATTTCTTAGATAACAAGAATGTCACAGTCTCTTTTGTTCTTCTAAATAATATCCTTGAAAAAACAGAAGAATTTACTGTTTCTGGTGGAAACTGGAATGCATTAAAAGAAAGAATTCTGAATCTTAAATATGATGGCGGAACTGATTTTAGTGCTTTAAAAGAAATTTCATCAATAGACGAGTATCTTTTATTTTCTGACGGAATTTCAAATTTTGGAGATTTAACTCTAAAGTTCAAAAAACCAGTTAACAGCATAACGAGCACGCCAACTTCTGATTTTAATTTGTTAAAACTTTTAGCTTCACAATCAGGAGGAAATTTTATCAATTTGAATGAATTAGATACTCCATCTGCTCTAAAAACATATAAAAGACTTCCTATTGTATTTTTAGGTTTTAAAGAAACAAATACGCTTCAAGAATTGTTTCCCAATGTTGGAACTGCAGTAAATGAACCTGTCAATATTTTCGGAATTTCATCTTCAAACTTAAGTAAACTTACTGCTGTTTTTTCAGTAGGAAATAAGAAATTCGAAGTGCCTGTAGATTTCAACAACGCTGTACAAGTAGATAATTGGCCTCTTGCGCAATTTTGGGCACAACGAAAAATTAATGATCTTGAACTTAATTCAACACAAAACAGCGATGAAATCAGAAATCTGAGCGAGCAGTTTGGAGTTGTAAGCAAGAACACCAGTCTTATCGTATTGGAAGATGTGAATGATTATGTACGTTTTGGCATTACTCCTCCAGAGGAATTATTATCAGAATACAACAAAATCGTTTCGCAAAACAAAAGAGAAGTTTTAGAAAAAAGAAGAAATCTTCTATCTAAAGCTTTTGATAAAACACGTGAGCTGACAACTTGGTGGAATAGTGAATTTAAGCCTACAGAAAAAAAAGAGTACCCTAAGGTTTCTAAACAGGCAAAAAGAGAATCATCATCACCAGTTTCAGGCGCTGCCAATTCCGAAGAGGCCTACTCTATTAGCGATAAAAAATCTTCTGGAAAAATAACTTTGGTAGATGTAGAAAGTACTCAAGAGTATATGAAAGATTTCCAATCTTTACAGTCTCCTGAATTGATTTACCAAAAGTATCTTGAAAATCGTCCGAAATACGAGAAACAAGTAACTTACTATTTTGATGTTTCTAAACTGCTATTCAAAAAAGGAGACAAAGTACTTTCTCTAAAGGTTTTAAGCACATTAGCAGAACTTGATTTAGAAAACGAAGAGTTGTACAAAACGATCTCTTATCTATTGAAACAGAGAGGTAATTATGAAAAAGAATTGTGGATTACTCAAAAGATTTTAGAATGGAGACCATTTGATGCTCAAAGCCATAGAGATTATGCATTGGCTTTGGTTGACAATAAAAAACCTCAAGAAGCTCTTAACATCTATAAAGGAATGCTTTATCAGGAATATACCGATGAAATTTCTGTAAGAGACAATGGCATTGAAGAGATTTTGATTATGGAAATCAATAATATTTTGAGCCAAAACAAAAATGTTGATGCAAGCAAAGTAGATGATCGTTTAAAAGCAAATCTTCCAGTAGATATCCGTATCGTTATTAACTGGAATAAAGACAACACAGACATCGATCTTTGGGTTACAGATCCAAGAGGAGAAGATTGTTCATACTCACATAAATCAACAGAAATTGGAGGAAGATTAAGCAACGATTTCACTCAAGGCTTTGGTCCTGAACAGTTTTTACTTAAAAAAGCAATTAAAGGAAAATATAAAATCAAAACTAATTTCTTTGGTGAAAGACAAAATATTCTTTCGGGACCAACAACAGTAATGGCAGAAGTTTACCTTTATTATTCTGATGGTAGGCAGGAAAGAAAAATTGCTGTTTTCCAAAGCCAAAAAGAAAACAAACGCGAAAGTGACAGTAAAATTCTAATTGGAGAATTTGAATTTTAGAAATTACAACGTTTACTAAATATTAAACCCGACAAATTTTAAAATCTGTCGGGTTTATTTTTTTATTCAAGTATAATTTAAAACGAATACTTCTCCAATTGCTTTCCTTGAATATCTAAAACAGAAGTAGTTTCTTTTGGAACTTCTCCTTTCCATTTTTCTTGTACAGATGGATTTGATGGATATTTTCCGTTTTTCATTTTCATGAGATGAAATGCGCCTCCACTTTTCATTAGAAGATTATAGAATTTCTCTGAAGAATCGGTTGTTACTAAAATCGGAAAATCGGTTACAGAGAAACGATTGATTACGCTTCCGTCATTGTTTAGAATATAACCTGAACAACCTCCGCTTCCGCAGAAATACGAATTAGAAAAACCTACAAAGTATTCGTCTTTCTTGTCATTATTTAAATCGAAAGCTTCATAATAAAAAGATCTATCTTCTTTAGTCATTGCTGGCAAATCTTTCTTCAATAAAACCAACAATTGTTTTTTGATGAGTTCTACTTGTTTATTATTTTTCTCAGAAACTTCACTTAAATCTGCTGTCCCGCCAAGAGTTTTAGACAATGTATCTTGAACAATTGTTTTTACAATATTCTTTGAATTGTCTTTGTTTTGACAAGAAGATAATGCCAAAATTGCAACTAAAATCAGAATTTTATTTTTCATAATCATATGTTTTGAATTCACGATAGTTTACACTAATAATGCTGTTTTGTTTTCAATATCATTCTGTGTCAGCAATGATTTTATATTATTGAACGTAACCAATGCGATCTGCGTTAAAGCTTCGTTGGTAAAAAATGCCTGATGTGCCGTTACCAAAACATTCGGAAAACTCATTAAACGCTGAATGGCATCATCCTGAATAATATCTGCAGAAAGATCTCTAAAGAACAGTTTTTCTTCCTGTTCGTAAACGTCAATTCCTAAATAACCAATTTTTCCTTCTTTCAATCCTTCAATAACTGATGAAGTTTCAATTAATCCGCCACGACTTGTATTGATGATCATCACGCTGTCTTTCATAAAAGTCAGCGAAGTTTTATTGATAACGTGCTTCGTCTGATCATTTAGCGGACAATGCAATGAAATAATATCACTCGATTTGAAAATCTCTTCTAAACCCACAAAAGAAACGCCGTCTTTTTTCATTTCTTCGCTTTCAACAATATCATACGCCAAAACTTTACAGCCAAAGCCTAATGCGATTTTAGAAAATGCTTTTCCTATATTTCCAGTTCCAATAATTCCGATTGTTTTTCCGAATAAATCAAAACCTAACAATCCGTTTAAAGAGAAATTCTGTTCACGAACTCTATTGTAAGCTTTATGAGTTTTTCTATTTAAAGTCAAAATCATGGCCATGGCATGTTCTGCAACGGCTTGCGGAGAATAAGCTGGGACACGACAAACTTTTATATTGTATTTTTTAGCCGCTTCTAAATCTACATTGTTAAATCCGGCGCAACGTAGCGCAATTATTTTTACTTTTTTTTCTGCTAATTGTTTAATAACTGTTTCGTTTACAATATCATTCACAAAAACACAAACAATTTCACAAGCTTCAATTAATGCAACTGTCTGAGGGTTGAGTTGTGTTTCAAAAAAATCCAATTGAAATCCAAAATCTTCATTGTACTTATTGAAAAACGTTTTATCGTAAGGCTGAGTCGAGAAAAAAGCAATTTTGTTTGCACTAAAATTTGAGCTCATAATCGTGAATTATTTATGTTTTGTTATTTTTAAAATTCCCTTTTGGGAGATAATATAGCCATCCAAAACCAATTAAAAATAAAATAAGCGAACCTACAAATGCTGGAATCAAAATATCTTTATTGTTATCTAATGCATTGTTTAAAGCGGCATACAACAACCAAATTTGAATACTCACATTTAAGATTAAAACAAATATTAAAGTAGACAGAATAACATTCAACTTATTTGGATTTGCCTGATTTTGGCTTTTTCTAAATGTACTCATAATATATTTCTTAGACAATTAACTTGCTTTGTTTTCAAATTCTTTCACAAAAATTTTATCTCCTTTTAGAACCACTTCTAGTTGAGGTAAAGCTCTTGGCGGCGGTCCTGCAATAACGTCTCCCGTCAAAGCATCAAAAGAACCTTCGTGACAAGGACAATGAATAATTCCTGTTCCTGGTTTATAAAAAACAGCACACGAAAGATGCGTGCATTTTTGTTCGTAAGCTCTAAACATGCCGCTTTCTAAATGCACTAAAATATACGGAATCGTACTTCCTTCGATCACAAAACCTCTTGTTCCTCCTAACGGAATATCTTTTATTTCACATACAAAATGTTCGCCGACAACTTCATCAGCTGGCAACAAATACGCTTTTGCTGCAACCAATCCGCTACCGACCATTAAACCGCCAGAAACCAGTGTAAGGAATTTGGCAAAATCACGTCGGCTGACTTGTGTCGATTCTTGTTTTCTATATGGAAAATCTTTCTTCCAGTTTTCACTTAAATTATCTTCTTTAGACATGGATTTTAGCTTTAGAATATTCGTAATTCGGTGCTTCCTTTCGGCATCATGATATTCACTTTTGTATTTACGCGTTCTTTTCCAAAAACAAACGAATTTACAGGAGTACTATTCGGACGCATTTCTTCGATCTGAGCGCGAGTTCCGTAAAACAATGCACCACTCGGGCAAACTGTTGCGCACATTGGCTTTTTGCCAACGCTGGTTCTGTCATAACACATCGTGCATTTCATCATTAAATCGTACTCTTCCATTTTCTTCGGAACTCCAAACGGACAAGCCATTACGCAGTTTGAACAACCAATGCAACGTTCTGTATTTGCGGTATGAACTACTCCAAATTCGTCTTGCGAAATGGCATCAGCAGGACAAACATTCGCGCAAACTGGATCTTCGCAATGCATACAAACCTGAACTGTGGTCTGAATGGTAACTTCACGTTCTACATAATTAACATGAATCATAGATTCCTGACCATTTGTTTCACATTCTGCACAAGCCATTTCGCAAGCTTTACAGCCAATGCATCTTTGTAAGTCTACAAAAAACTCTTCGTTTTTATTATAATTGGTTACATTCATAATGATTGCTTTTTATAGATTAAACACTTGCATAAGCATTTGGTTTGTCTGATGAATTTTCGATTTCTCCTAATGGTTCGAGTTTACAAGCACAAACTTTGAACTCCGGAATTTTAGAAATCGGATCTAAAGTTCCAGGCGTTAACTGGTTGGCTGATTTTTTCCCTGGCCAGTGATACGGTACAAAAACAGTATCTTTTCGAATGGTTTCTACAATATTGGCTGGAAAAATTCCTTCTCCTCTTCGGGTTGAAACTTTTACTAATTCTCTTTGTTGAATATTATATTTTCGAGCCATTTCTGGATGGATTTCTAACAATGGTTCTGGAAACTGATCGACCAATTTCCCAATTCTTCTGGTTTGTGTTCCGCTTAAATATTGCGATACAACGCGTCCTGTTGTTAATATTATCGGATACTCTTCATCTGTAATTTCACCTGGCAATTTATACGGAGCAGGATTAAAATGTGCTTTTCCGTCTGGAGTGGCAAACTTTTTATCTTCCCACAATCTTGGCGTTCCGGGATGATCTTCAGTTGGACACGGCCAAAAAACGCCCATATTATCCTCAATTCTTTTATAGGTAATTCCGTTATAATCGGCAGTTCCTCCTTTTGAAGCTACGCGCAATTCGTTAAAAATAGCTTCGCTGTCAGCGTATGTAAATCGTTCTTCTTCTCCTAATCTTTTGGCTAATTCTAATAATATTGAAGTATCTGTTCTTGCCTCGCCCGGTGGTGTAACTGCTTGTCTGATTCGAATGACGCGCCCTTCAGCTGAAGTGGTTGTTCCTTCTTCTTCTTCCTGCAATGAACCTGCTAAAACAATATCCGCATGACGGGCAGTTTCATTCAAAAAGAAATCTATTGCAACATAAAACTCCAATTTTTCAAGAGCCGAACGCACATAATTATTATTGGGAAGAGATACTAACGGATTAAAACAAATCGAAATCAATCCTTTTATTTCACCGCTGTGAATGGCTTCTATAATTTCATAAGCCGTAATACCTTTGTGTGGCATATCTTCTTCCTTAATCTTCCAAACATCAGCAATGTATTTTCGATGATCCATGTTTTCGATATCTCGGTTTCCTGGCAATTGATCACATTTATGACCGTGCTCTCTTCCACCCTGACCGTTTCCTTGTCCTGTAATAGTTCCATAACCGCAATAAGGCCTTCCGATTCTTCCCGTTGCTAAAACTAAATTGATGCAACCAATTACATTATCAACGCCTTTTGAATGATGTTCAATTCCGCGTGCGTGCAGTAAAAAGCTTGTTTTTGCTTTCCCCCACAATTCGGCCGCGGCTTTGATTTTTTCTTTAGAAATTCCTGTAACTTCTTCTGCCCATTCTAAAGTATAATCTTTTACAGCATCAATGGTTTCCTGAAATCCTGAAGTATGATTATCAATAAAATCATGATCCAGCATATCGTGATCTACAAGATATTTCAACATAGCCCCATATAAAGCCGAATCTGTTCCAGGTCTGACATCCAAATGAATATCGGCAGTTCTTGCCAACGGAATCACACGCGGATCGACAACAATCAATTTTGCGCCTCGATCTCGGGCTTTCCAAATCCAATGGGTTAACGTTGGAAAAGTTTCGCTAACATTCGCGCCAGCCACAATAATTACTTCAGCATATTCTAAGTCAGAATAATTGTTTGAAGCTCGGTCTAAACCAAATGCTTTCTTATTTCCTGCGCCTGCGCTTACCATGCAAAGGCGCCCGTTGTAATCTAAATTTCTGGTTTTTAAAGCTACTCTTGCAAATTTCCCAACCAAATAACTTTTCTCATTCGTAAGCGAAACTCCAGAAAGCATTGAAAAAGCATGTTTCCCGTATTTTTCCTGAATTCTCTTGATTTCAGAAACGGTTTTATCCATTGCTTCATCCCAAGTTGTTTTTTCAAATCCTTTCCCCTCTACTCTTTTTATTGGATGTAATAATCTATCAGGATGATTGTTCTGCATATAACGCTGTACTCCTTTTGGACACAAACGTCCTTCGTTGAACGGAAATTCCATCCAAGGTTCAAAACCAACTACTTTATTGTCTTTTACAGATAACTGAATACCACATTGCATTCCGCAGAAACAGCAATGTGTTTTTACGGTTTTATCGGGTTCATCACGTCCAGAATATCCTTCCTTTGGAGTGTAATTCAAATGCGGACCAAATGCTTCAATTATTTTTTCAGCTGATACAGGTAGTTTTGCCATTTTTTTTAAGTTTTCGGTTTTCAGTCGCAGTTTTCAATTATAAACTTTGACTGAGTACTTTTTTATATTTTAATTTCAGCATACAGTTTTAGCTGTAAACTAAAAACTGAGACTGAGACTTGAAAAATCATCCAAATAAATTCCCTCCTTCTAATCTTGCTTTTAAATGCGCTTTTGCCAAACGGTCTCTTTTTCCTTCTGGACTTAAATCAAGATGTGAATTTCCTTCATCATCACTAAAATCAAAGCCTAGTTGTTTGGTTACTATTTTCAAATCATCGATATGAAGCTGTGTTGTAAAAGGTTTTCCTGTTTCGGGACATATTGCCATTCCTTTTTTCATTCCTTCTTTTTTGTAAATGTGCGCGCCAATCTGAGCCGGTCGCTGAATGATGTGAAAGAATTTTCCAAACGGAATCCAAATCAAAAACATAATAACCGTTACGGCATGAACTACAGCTAAAAAATCATACGCAAATCCTTTCATGAACTGATAAGAATATGTCAAACATAAACCTGTAACCGAAATAGCAATCAATAAAAGAAGAGGCAATAAATCGCCTTCAAAAGTTTGAGTCGCAATTAATCCAGGATTGGTTAAACGACGTCTTAAATAATAAAGCGAACCGAAAATAACCAAATAAGAAGACCAGTTTAAAGCATGAAAAGTCAAAAATGCCATTAGAGATCCCAATTCAAAATCCATTACTTTGAAACCAAAAAAATGAGCTTCGTAAACTGAAATGGAGTTTGGAGCCAATGTAAAATGAATCCATCCAAATGTTAATGGAAATGTTATTGCAAAAGCAGAAAAACAGCCAATTGCAATACAAAAATGCGCTATCCATCTATATTTTCCTCTTGGATAAATGAATTTCTGAAAAGCGATATTTTGAACCGATTCTTTCCCTAAAAACCATAAATGAGAAAATACTTTTCCTGTGAATAGAAAATGAATTCCTCTTTTAAAATACATCCATGTTGGCGGACGTTGCAACCAAACCGTATATCTATAAACGACTCCAAAAAAAGCAAAGAGCGTTCCGAACAAATAAGTTATCAAAGCTGCGTCAAAGTTTTGCAGTTTTCTTGATCCGTAGAAAACCAAGACAACCATAAAAACAGAAGCTGCCGTTGCAATTAATAAAGCTTTTGTATTAAATGTTCTTTCTTTCATGATGTTTATTTACGATCAATATCTTTAGCCATTTCAGGCAATTTTTCTTTAGTCATTTTCACAATTACGCGATGCATCCAGATTAAACAAGTGAGAGATAATACTAAAATGAATAGCCATGAACTTGTCCAGAATCCCGTAAACGACAGTAAATACCCAAAAATAATTGGCCCGAAGAATCCGCCTAAACCTCCTAATAATCCAACCATTCCGCCAATTACACCTACTTCATTTGGGAAGTAATCTGGAATATGTTTGAAAACTGCGGCAGAACCAATTCCCCAAGAAATTCCGATTAGAATAACCAAAACCAGATACACCCACATATTCGCTTCAAAATGAATTTGTGTGATTCCCTCTGCCAATAAATCTTTCTTTTGCACTTTTTGATTTTGCTCAACAACCACTTCCTGCCATGTTTTTTTGGATGGAAAATATTGAGAATGCGGTTGATTTTTGTCTTCTTGCGCTATCGCATATTCTTTATCGTCTATTACTATTTTATCTGGCGCAACAGACGTAACTGTTCCGGCTTTACTTGACAATAATCCGCTTCCTGAAGTCGTGATATCCATTTTTGGGAATAATAGTAAAAAGCTTAAAACCACAGAAGAACTCAAAACCCAATACATTACTTTTCTAGCTCCGAATTTATCCGACAAAAAACCTCCAAAAGCGCGAACAACTCCAGCTGGCAAACTGAAACAAGAAGTAAAGATTCCGCCAAGAATTAAAGTCGTATGATAAACATTCATAAAATTAGGAAGCAGCCATTGTGAGAAAGTCACAAAAGAACCAAATACCAAGAAATAATACGTTCCAAAACGCCAAACGCGCACGCTTTTTAAAGGCTGAATTAATTGAGTTAAAGTTTTAGATTGAGCTTCGCTTTTTTTGCTTTTTGCGAAAATCAGAAATACAATTCCCATCAATAATAAAGCAGAACCATAAATCACAGGAAGCCATTTCCAACCGTTTTCTGGATCGGTTTCTGAAAATTTACTCAATAATGAAGGCGCTAAAAATGGTGTTATGGAAGCTCCTGCCGTTCCCATTCCGAAAATTCCCAAAGCTCTTCCCTGCCATTCTTTTGGATACCAAACAGAAGTTGAAGCTACGCCAACAGCAAAACTGGTTCCGACCATTCCGAATAAGAAACTTAGAATAGCAAAAACAGTAAATGAAGTGGCAAATGGTAAAAGAAATAATGGAATTGAAGCTAAAATTAATAACGCTGAATGCACAATTCTACCTCCAAATTTATCAGTTAAGATTCCCATTGGTAGCCTCATAATCGACCCTGTAAGCACAGGAATTCCTAAAAGCCATCCTATTTGTACGACGCTCCAGTCGAAAATTTCTTTATCAACTAAAAAAGTAACGAGCACTCCGTTGAGTGTCCAGCATGCAAAACAAATAGCAAAAGCAAGAGTGTTTAGGAAAAGAATACGATGAGATTGAGAAAGATCTGCCATAGAAAAAAGTATTAAATTATGTTTTTGGAATCTATTACTGAAATATGGGAAAATCGCAAAGACTGTTTTTTATAATTATCTAAAAAACAATACTTTCACTAAAGTTAAAAAAAATATCTAAAGTAAAACACTTACAAATAAACATTTAGCGTTATAATAATCTTATTTAAACTCATTCTTATAGTGTGAGCCTATTTTTTGCAATTATCATTTGAAAACACTGTTTTTCAATTTGTTAAAAAAAATATAATTTTTAAAAGTTCCATTAAACCTGTTTTATTGAAAAAAGTCTAATTCCTATAACAATTAAAAAACTTAAATCATGAAAAAATTATTAATCGCGGCTATGTTATTTGTTGGAATAGCAAGTTTTGCACAAGCACAAAAAGAGAGATTAACGCCAGAACAGCGTAACGAAAAACATTTACAAAAATTAACTACAGAATTAAATCTTGATGCTAATCAGCAAACTCAAGTAAAACAACTTTTAGCAGACAGAAGCGCTAAAGCTGAAAAAATAAGAGATGCTCGCCAAGAACAAAAAGAAAACGGCACTAAACTTACTGCTGCGGAAAAAGAAGCTTTTAAAAAAGAAATGATAGCTGAGAAAGAAGCAAACGATGCTAAAATGAAATCTATTTTGAATGCAGACCAATACACTAAATGGAAAACGATTCAGGAAGAAAACAAAGACAAAGCAAAAGAGAAAATGAAAGAATATAGAAAAGATAAAAACTAAATAAAAGAGGCTTAATTGCCTCTTTTTTGTTTATGAACATTCTTTAAACTTTCCTTAATAGTTTCTGTTAAATAAAAGATAAACCCGAAAATGCCATTAAACTTAATAATTCTATCAAAGTCTAATTGCTATAAACCTTTAAAGAAACGAAAAATGAAAAAATTATTTATTGCAGCTTTATTATTCGTTGGAATAGTGAGTTTTGCACAAGACATCAATCAGAAGCCTACACGTGATCAACGAGAAAAATTAACTCCAGAACAGCGTAACGAAAAGCATTTACAAAAATTAACTTCTGATTTAAATCTAGATAAAAAACAGCAAGATCAGGTAAAACTGCTTATCGCAGAAAGAAGTGCAAAAGCGGAGAAGTTTAAAGAAAGTAGAAAAGATAGTAAAACACCTCCGACTGCTGAAGAAAAAGCGACTTTCAAAAAACAAATGGAAGCAGACAAAGCTGCTAATGACGCGAAAATGAAATCGATTTTAAATGCTGATCAATACACAAAATGGACGGCACTAAAAAAAGAGCACAAAGATCATCATAGAGGAAAAGATCATAAATCACCTCAAGAACGCAACCAAGCTCATTTGCAAAAACTAACAACTGATTTAAATTTAAATGCAGATCAGCAAAAACAAGTTAGCGAACTTTTATCTGACAGAAGCACAAAAATGGCAATGCTTAAAAAAAGCAGAAAAGATTCTACCGCTCAGCCAACCGACGCTGAAAAGAAAGCCATGAAAAAACAAATGGAAACAGATCATAAAGCTTATGATGCTAAAATGAAATCTATTTTGACTGCAGACCAATACAAAAAATGGACTGCAATTCAGAAAGAGCATAAAGACAAAATGAAAGAACACAAAAAAGACAAAAAATAATCTGAGTTCTAAAAAAGAAAAAGGAGGCTAGAAGCCTCCTTTTTTTATTAAAATGATTTTGATACTTTGTCAATCGCATTGATTGTAAAATCTAAATCTTCGTAAGTCAATGCATCTGTAATAAACCACGTTTCGTAAGCTGATGGCGCGATGTAAACTCCTTCTTGCAATAATCCGTGGAAGAATTTCTTGAATGTTTCGTTATCGCCTTTTGCAGCAGTTTGGAAATCGGTAACTGGATCTGCGTCAAAGTGAACCGAAATCATAGAACCTACTCTATTGATGGTGAAAACTACATTATTCGCTTTTAAAACTCTGTCGATTCCTGCTTCTAAATAAGCTGTTTTTTCTTCTAAACGAGTAAAAATTTCTCTATCAGAATCAAGTGCTTTCAACATTGCCAATCCAGCAGCCATTGCTAACGGATTTCCTGATAATGTTCCTGCTTGGTAAACTGGTCCAAGAGGTGCTAAATGATTCATAATTTCTTCACGTGCAGCAAAAGCTCCAACAGGAAGTCCTCCACCAATAACTTTTCCGAAAGTCACGATATCAGCATCAATTCCATACAATTCCTGAACTCCACCGCGAGCCAAACGGAAACCTGTCATTACTTCATCAAAAATCAATAAGATTCCGTTTTCAGTACACAAGTCTCTTAAGCCTTGCAAGAAACCTTCTTTCGGAACAATACATCCCATGTTTCCAGCAACTGCTTCAATAATAATTGCAGCGATTTTTCCTTTATTAGCTTCAACCAATGTTTTTACATTTTCTAAATCATTGTATTTGGCCAACAAAGTATCTTTTGCAGTTCCTTCTGTAACTCCAGGGCTGTTTGGCGAACCAAAAGTAACCGCTCCACTTCCTGCTTGAATCAAAAATGAATCTGAATGTCCGTGGTAACAACCTGCAAATTTTACAATTTTATCTCTTTTTGTAAATCCGCGAGCTAGACGAATCGCGCTCATACAAGCTTCTGTACCTGAATTTACAAAACGAATTTTATCAATATTTGGAACCATCGAAACCGCTAAAGCAGCAATTTCTGTTTCCAATTCTGTTGGCATACCAAATGAAGTTCCGAGTTTTGCTTTTTCAATCACAGCATCAACAACTGGCTGATACGCGTGACCTAAAACCATTGGTCCCCAAGAGTTAATATAATCGATTAATTTATTTCCGTCTTCATCATATAAATAAGCACCTTTTGCGCTTTTTACAAAAATCGGAGTTCCGCCAACGGCTTTAAATGCTCTTACTGGTGAATTTACTCCTCCCGGAATTACTTTTTCTGCTTCAGCAAAAAGCTGACTACTTCTTTTATATAACATTTAATTTTAGATTTTTGAGTTAAGATTTTAGATTTAAACTATCTACTTAAACCTTGGTCTGTTATAAACTCATTGAAATATTGTTGTTCTATTTGTTTTTCTTTTAAAAGCTCTTCCATTTTCATATCAGACATACCTATTGGAGAATAAAATCTCCATTTCCAAGTTGGTCGATGTTTTATGAAAACATTTGTTTCTGCAAATTCATCATGTTCATAAACTCCACAAAAAAGCCTAATGGTTAAAAAACCTATCCCAGAAATTAAAATCAAAACTGAAATTTTCTTCTTCATTATCCAAAACTGAAAACTGAGACTGTGACTGAAAACTTACTTAACTTTTAACCTCTGCCCTATCGAAATCGCATTATCAGTCAGGTTATTTTTCCTTTTTAAATCCTCAACCAATAAATTGAATTTTTTTGAAATGGAATACAATGTATCTCCTTTTTGAACTTCGTACAAATTCGGATCATATGGATTCATATTTATCTTTGGATCAGAGTTTGCAACCGAAGATGAACTTCTTGTAGGAAGCGATTTGTTTATCGGTTCATAATTTCTCCCTGTAACCTGACAATCATATTGATGCAAATTGTAACGCTCAATATAACTAATTAACTTATCTGGATATTTCGGATCTGTCGCATAACCTGCCGCTCTCAATCCTTTTGCCCAAGATTTGTAATCGTCTTTTTCGTAAGTAAATAAAGTAGCATATCGTTTTTTTCCAACCAGAAACAAAGCATGATCTCTATACGATTCTGATGCCTGAGGATATTTTCTAAAACATTCCTGAGCCGAATCATCGTCGTGACGAACACTTTCTCCCAACCAATCATTATGGCATTTAATTCCAAAATGATTATTAGCATCTACAGCCAAATCTCCTCTACCCGCACCAGATTCTAAAATTCCTTGCGCTAGAATAATACTTGCCGGAATTCCGTAAGTTTTCATGTTGCCCATTGCAATATCTTTAAATTGCAACACATAATTATTAATTAAATCGCTGGTAACAACTGTTTTGGAAGTAGATTGAATAACCTCAGTTGTATTATTTGTAGAAGGGTAATTTTTACCGATTGGTTTAGCAGGAGTACTTCTTTTTGTAGCCGCCGTTCGAGATTGAACTGCTGCCGCTTTTTTAGTCGTCGCGATGGCAGGCTTACTAGAAGAGCAGCTTGCTAAAGCTAATATTACGAGAAGTAATACAATTTTTTTAATCATTGGTTTTGAGTATTGGTAATTTCTTCTGCTTCAACTTTATATTCATTCCGTCAATTCCCTGCAATCCGCCTGTGTGAATGAGTAAAATTTTTGAATGTGCAGGAAAATAATTTTTGCTAATTAAATCTATAACGCCAAAAACCATCTTTCCTGTATAAATTGGATCTAAGGGCACTTTTGTTTCTTCAAAAAAAGCATTAATAAATTCGATTAATTCTAAATTTATCTTTCCATAACCTCCAAAATGATAGTCAGAAATTAAATTCCAGTTATCTTTTTTTGCAAAAATACGAATTTCATCGTTTAAAAAGTCACCTTTTAACGCTGGAAAGCCCAAAATTTTCTGATTTTGCAGCGAACTATTAATTAATCCCGAAATCGTACCACCTGTTCCAACCGCACAGCAAACGTAATTAAAAACAGAATCTTCATCTGTCAAAATCTCTTCGCAGCCTTTTACGGCCAGTTCGTTTGTTCCGCCTTCGGGAACCAAATAAAAATCTCCAAACTTATCTTTTAGCTTTTCTATAAATGAAATTTCACTTTTTAAACGATAGTCTTCTCTCGAAACAAATTCAAATTGCATTCCGTTTTCTTGAGCAAATTTCAAGGTTGGATTTTCTTCTATTTTATCTAAAAGTTCGTCTCCGCGAATGATGCCGATAGTTATAAAACCTTGCTCCTTTCCTGCATAAGCAACTGCTGCAATATGATTAGAAAATGCTCCGCCAAAAGTCAATAAAGTCGTTTTGTTTTCGGCTTTCGCCTGAAGTAAATTGTATTTCAGTTTTCTGAATTTATTTCCCGAAACAAAAGGATGAATGAGATCTTCACGCTTAATTGTCAGCGAAATATCATTTGAAAATTGAATATTTATGGATTGATTAAAAACTGGATTCATTTTGATTTAATGTAATGTAGAAACTGAAAAAAAGATCGATTTTTCAGATAATTCAAATCGGTTTCTTTAGCGTAAGCTTCTCTTTCAAAACTAATATTTCGATATGCCAAATCTTTGTTTTTGTATTGAATTAAACGAATTAAAAACTCCAAAACGTACCAAATAAAAAACGGAAGAATCAGCAATTCTAACTGTTGGCGCAAATGTATTTTTTCATGATTTACGAAAGTTCCGTTTGTTTTATCAAAATCATATTTAACTAAAACGAAAGGAAATAAAGCCATTCCTCGATATCCTTTCGGAATTAAATATTTAGCAACAATCAGAAACATTGGCTGTAAAATTTATAAATTTGTAGCTATAGAATTATTCAATTTCGAAAAAATCATAATCAAATATTATTATTTTTGATTTTAAGTTCACTCGAAATTGAACCCGAAACAGATTTATGAAAGAGCAAAGTAATGAAAATAAATTAATCGAAGGCGAAGATTTTTACTATACGCCCGAAGGTTACAAATGCTTTACTGAAAAACATCATTTAAAACGTGGTTATTGCTGCAAAAGTGGTTGTCGCCATTGTCCGTACGGATATGATAAAAAAACAGGAAGAATAAATAAAAATTAGAATACCACAACATGAAGGTTTTTATCAATAAAAATATACCCGAAGCAGGAATTAAATTGCTTCAAGATAAAGGAATTAACTTTACAATAAATCCAACGGAAAATGCATTGTCAAGAGAAGAGTTTATAAAAATCTGTCAAGAACATGATGCGCTTTTGAATGTTGGAACAAATAAACTAGACGAAGATTTTTTTGAACAATGTCCGAATTTAAAAGGAATCGCTTTATTTTCTGTCGGATTTGATGCTGTGAATATTCCGTCAGCAAATAGCAGAAAAATTCCTGTTGGAAATACGCCCGATGTTTTAAGCCGAGCTACTTCTGATGTTGCCTTTTTACTAATGCAAAGTGTTGCCAGAAAATCATTTTTCAATCATAAAAGAATTCTAAATGATGATTGGGGAAGTTTTGATCCGTTAGCCAATTTAGGTCAAGAACTTTACGGCAAAACGCTTGGAATTTTCGGCTTAGGAAGAATTGGTATTGAAATGGCAAAAAAATGCAAAGCCGCATTCGGAATGAATATTATTTATCACAATCGTTCTCATAATGAAGCTGCCGAAAAAGAGTTGGATGCAAAATATGTAGATTTTGAAACCTTACTTGCAGAAAGTGATGTTTTGAGTATTCATTCGAATTACAGCGAAGAAAACAATGAACTTTTCAATAAAAACACTTTTTCGAAAATGAAAAAGAATGCAATTTTCATCAATACCGCAAGGGGGAAATTTCAAAATGAAGATGATTTATTTCACGCTTTAACTAACAATATAATCTGGGGTGCTGGATTAGATGTAACGAATCCCGAACCTATGAAATTTGATAATCCGTTATTGTCGCTTCCTAATTGTTGTATTTTACCGCATATTGGTTCAGCAACTTACGAAGCCCGAAACGGAATGGCTGTTTGCGCTGTACAAAATATAATTGCGCTTTTTGAAGATAAGAAAATGCCGTTTTGTGTTAATGAGGAAGTTTATTCCTAATGAGATAATGTGGCAATTTGAAAATTAGATAATCCTAATCTAAAATCTAAAATCAACAATCTAAAATTTATATATGGATATTCGTTCAAGAAAGTTTAAGATTACGATTTATAAATCGTATCACAGGTCGGATATCCGTTATCCTTAGTTTCTTTAATTAGAAAATGTGACAATTTGTCTATTAGATAATTAAAAAACAAAAATTAATCTGTTGTTAATCTAACAAAACTACTTTAGCAACTTAGTAGCTTAGAATCTTAGCAACTCAGCATCTTAAAAATAAATGACTTTCAAAGAACAAATACAACAAGGAATACCTTCTATATTGCCACCAAAGCAGGCTTACGATCCAGCTATTAATCATGCTCCGAAAAGAAAAGAAATTCTTTCGGCAGAAGAAAAAAAACTGGCGTTGAAAAATGCTTTACGTTATTTTGATCCAAAACACCACGCCGAATTACTTCCTGAATTTTCAGAAGAATTAGAAACTTACGGTCGCATTTATATGTATCGTCTTCGTCCAGATTATAGAATGTACGCAAGACCAATTGACGAATATCCTGGGAAATCATTGCAGGCAAAAGCGATTATGCACATGATTCAGAACAATTTGGATTACGCAGTGGCGCAACATCCGCATGAATTGATTACTTATGGAGGAAACGGAGCGGTTTTCCAAAACTGGGCACAATATTTATTGACGATGCAGTATTTGTCTGAAATGACAGATGAGCAGACTTTAACAATGTATTCAGGACATCCGATGGGATTATTTCCTTCACATAAAGAAGCGCCGAGAGTTGTGGTTACAAACGGAATGGTTATACCAAATTATTCTAAACCTGACGATTGGGAAAAAATGAATGCGCTTGGAGTTTCTCAATACGGACAAATGACTGCGGGAAGTTATATGTATATTGGCCCACAAGGAATTGTTCACGGAACTACGATTACAGTTTTGAATGGTTTTAGAAAAATAAAACAAAATCCAGAAGGAAATTTATTTGTAACTTCTGGTCTTGGCGGAATGTCTGGAGCGCAGCCAAAAGCAGGAAATATTGCAGGTTGTATTACAGTTTGTGCTGAGGTAAATCCGAAGATCACTAAAATTCGCCACGAACAAGGATGGATTAACGAAGTCGTAACTTCTACAGACGAATTGGTTGCCAGAGTAAATTCGGCGAAAGCCAAAAAAGAAACGGTTTCAATTGCTTATTTAGGAAATGTGGTTGATGTTTGGGAACGTTTTGATCAGGAAAATATCAAAATTGATTTAGGTTCAGATCAGACTTCACTACATAATCCTTGGGCTGGAGGTTATTATCCTGTCGGAATTTCGTTTGAAGATGCCAATAAAATGATGGCTGAAAATCCGGATTTATTCAAAGAAAAAGTTCAGGAAAGTTTGCGTCGTCATGCGGATGCAATCAATAAACATACTGCAAAAGGAACGTACTTTTTCGATTACGGAAATGCATTTTTATTAGAAGCTTCTCGTGCAGGAGCTGATGTTATGGCAGAAAATAATATCGATTTTAAATATCCGAGTTACGTTCAGGATATTATGGGGCCAATGTGTTTCGATTACGGATTTGGGCCTTTCCGTTGGGTTTGTACTTCTGGAAAACCAGAAGATTTATTAAAAACCGATGCGATTGCTTGCGAAGTTTTAGAGAAAATGGCAGAAACCGCTCCAAATGAAATTCAGCAGCAAATGCAGGATAACATTAAGTGGATTAAAGGTGCACAAGAAAATAAACTGGTTGTTGGTTCGCAAGCGCGTATTTTGTATGCTGATGCTGAAGGAAGAATCAAAATTGCAGAAGCTTTTAATCAGGCAATTGCAAAAGGAGAAATTGGTACTGTGGTCTTAGGACGCGATCATCATGACGTTTCTGGAACCGATTCACCTTACAGAGAAACTTCAAATATCTACGACGGATCTCGTTTTACTGCTGATATGGCGATTCATAACGTGATTGGAGACAGCTTTAGAGGAGCAACTTGGGTTTCTATTCATAATGGCGGCGGAGTTGGCTGGGGAGAGGTTATAAATGGCGGATTTGGTATGGTTCTTGATGGTTCTACTGAGGCTTCAAAGCGTTTAGCATCAATGCTTTTCTGGGATGTTAACAACGGAATTTCAAGAAGAAGTTGGGCTCGAAATGAAGGTGCTGTTTTTGCTATAAAAAGAGCAATGGAAGTTGAGCCTTTATTAAAAGTAACTTTGCCAAATCTAGTTGACGAAAGTTTGCTTTAACTAAAACTGAACATTTAATTTTTGAATATATGAAAACACTAAAGTTAATTCCGTTTTTCCTGCTCTTGATGCTTGTCGCTTCATGTAGCAGTGTGACTGTTTATTCTGACTATGACAAAACTGTCGATTTTGCGCCTTATAAAACATACGCTTACTTTAAGCCCGGAATTGACAAGGTTGAAATATCAGATTTAGACAAAAGAAGAATTTTACGCGCTATTGATGATCAAATGCTAGCTAAAGGATTTACAAAAAGTGATAATCCAGATTTATTGATAAACATTTTTACTAAATCAAGAGAGCAAGTAGATGTAAACCAATTTAGTGCTGGCTGGGGTTACGGCTGGGGCTGGGGTTGGAATCCTTATATGATGTACGGAAACCAAACTACAGTTTCGACTTCAACTGAAGGAACTTTGTACATTGATTTAATCGATGCTAAAAAGAAAGAAATGATCTGGCAAGGTGAAGGAGTCGGAACTTTGACAAGAAACATTGATAAAAAAGATGAAAAAATTGCTGAATTCGTAGCTAAAATTTTAGCGCAATATCCGCCAGTAAAAAAATAGTTTTCAGTCTCAGTTTCCAGTTTTCATGTAAAACTTTAAAATTGAAGTTGACTACTTAAATATATTTTTTACTTTTGTTATTCAATCAGCTAAAAAAAATGAAAAACTTTAACAACATTATTATCGCTATTATTAGCATTATTGCAATTAAGCAATAGTGGCGAGGTGTTATATAAGTTTGTAAAATATAATTTATAAGAACCTCCCAATTGGGAGGTTTTTTATTTTTTAATATCGCCATGAATTACACCAATTGACACTAATTTTTATTTAAAAAAACAATTCGTGCTCATTCGTGTAATTCGTGGCAAAAAAACCTAAACACGATGGATCTATTTAACGAAGTACTTAACGCAAAAAAGCAACTTGAAAATGTCGTTGCTGCCACTCCCCTAACACAAAATTTAAATCTTTCAGATGAATTTGAATCTACTATTTTATTAAAAAGAGAAGATTTACAAATTGTTCGTTCGTATAAAATTCGGGGCGCGTACAATAAGATTTCTTCGTTAAGCGAAAAAGAAAAAGCAAACGGAACTGTATGCGCCAGTGCCGGAAATCATGCGCAAGGCGTTGCTTATTCTTGTAATCTTCTGAAGATTCATGGTAAAATTTATATGCCAAAAACCACTCCGAAACAGAAAGTGAAACAAGTTCAGTTATTCGGAAAATCGTTTGTAGAAATTGTTTTAACCGGAGATACTTTTGATGACGCTTATGCTTCTGCAACGGCTGATGCCATAAAAAATCATAAAACATTTATTCATCCTTTTGATGATGAAAAAGTAATCGCTGGACAAGGAACTGTTGGTTTAGAAATCTTAGAAAGCTTTAAAGAGCCAATCGATTATGTTTTTGTTCCAATTGGCGGCGGCGGACTGGCATCTGGTCTTTCTGAAGTTTTTAAACATTTAAGTCCACATACTAAAATCATTGGAATTGAACCAAAAGGCGCTCCTTCGATGAAAACTTCTATCGAAGAAAACAAAAATACACCACTAAAAACAATTGACAAATTTGTTGACGGAGCTGCTGTAAAACAAGTTGGCGATAAAACATTTGAAATCTGCCGTTATAATTTAGAAGATATTATTCTAGTTCCAGAAGGAAAAGTCTGCACTACAATTTTAAGATTGTATAATGAAGAAGCAATGGTTGTAGAGCCCGCAGGCGCTTTGACAATTGCCGCTTTGGATTTTTATAAAGAAAAAATTAAAGGCAAAAATGTAGTTTGCATTGTTAGTGGAAGTAACAATGACATTGAAAGAACTGCCGAAATAAAAGAGCGTTCTCTACTTTATGAAGGTTTAATGCATTATTTTATGATTCAGTTTCCGCAGCGTCCTGGAGCATTAAAAGAATTTGTCAATAACATTTTAGGGCCAGACGATGACATCACTTATTTTCAATTTGCGAAGAAAAATAGCCGCGAAGTGGGTTCTGTTGTCGTTGGTTTAGAATTGAAAAACAAAAACGATATTATGCCAATTAAATTAAAAATGACGGAAAATGGTTTTGAATTTCAATATCTAAATGATAACCAAGATCTGTTTACACAATTGATTGGATAAATAAAAACAAAGGCTGTCAGATGGGATGACAGCCTTTTCACATTCAATACAAATTACTAATTGAATTGTGTGGATTGTAATTATTGCTTTAAGATTTTCTTCGAATACGAACCTTTATTGTCGCTTACTTTTACAACGTAAACGCCTTTTGGTAATCGAGAAATTTCTACTTTAGTTTGATTTCCTTTTATAAAATTTACATTCTCCTTTAAAACTGGCTGACCAGTAATATTGAAAATCTGTACATCAGCATCTCCTTCGTGATTCGTATCGATTTTTAAAGCATCATCTGCTTCATCAACAAAAATCATCATATCGTTTGAATTAGTATTTTCAACTTCAACGGTTTCTGTCGCTAAAGTACTTTTTGCTGTTGCAGAAGTTTCAACTTGAACCAATTGCCATTGCTGATTTAATCCTCCACTATCAGCCCAAACTTGGATATTAGCTCCATTTGCTGTAGAAACATTTTCAACATCAAGTGATTTACCGCTGTTTACATTTATAATTTTGTAATACCCAGTTCCAAGACTTGTTACCGTCCATTTAAATTCATTTGAAGAAGAAAAACTTCTCTGCTGTACTTTTAATCCATCTGCAGTTCCATTATTTTCAACAGCCAAATACATTCCTGTCGATTTTACGATGATGTAATAATTCCCGCTTCCATCAGAAACAAATTTCCAACGCTGATTGCTTCCTCCTCCGTTTGTGATATCATATTGCTGAATACGTCCTCCGCTTGTAGTAGAATTATCGGCAACATCTAACCCTTTGTTACTATTTCTTGAAATAATGTTATAATAGCCAGGAAATCCCGTAACCGGTGGTGTTGTAGCTCCCCAAGTGAAGGTAACTGCAGAAGACGCCGGAACTGCATAATTAAATGCTGATGATCCTGAAACTACTTTTATTGTATTTGACGATCCGCCTGAATTGTAAACAACTAATGCTGTTGAACCATCAGGATTTTTGAAAGCAACTGAAGAAATACTTCCGCTTGTACTTGAAGAGGCAATTCTTACTGCTCCAGGTTTTACAAATTTTGAAACCTGACCAATAATATAATACGCCACATTTTTAGTATAACTTGTACTATTATTAACTGTAATTGCACCTAAGCAAGTCGTACATCCGCCTGGGGTACGAGGTCCATAACTTGGATTGTTGGCAGCATTCCATTCTAAAACAGTTTTTGACCAGTTTGTTGTACTTCCAATTACAACATTTTGCATGTGCCAACCAAAGTCTCCGCTAAAACTTCCCCCTGCGCCAGTATATTGTTCTGTAAAATAAACGTTTTTATTCGTTTGTGTTTTTACTGTTGACATCGCAGAGATATTTCCTAAATACAAATGGAATGCTGCCCCATCAACATAAGAACTGTTATTTAAAACATCAATTGGATAGGCTGTATTATCGCAGTTATGATCAAAGGCAATGATTTTTACATTGCCATAACCAGCCGCTGCCATTTGTGGCCCAAGTTGTTGGTTGATGAAATTCTTTTGTTCTGTAGAATTCATCAGCATACTTGGTTCGTTATGCGGATTTTCTGGTTCATTTTGAGGTGTAATTGCCCAAATATTAATACCTTGTGCTTTCATTGCATCAAAATATTTTACGAAATATTTCGCGTAAGCGGCATAATATTGCGTTTGCAACGAACCTCCAACCCAAGATCCGTTCGTTTTCATCCATCTTGGCGCAGACCAAGGCGTTGCTAAAATTTTGATTTTAGGATTAATCAGTTGGATTTTTTTAATGATTGGAATTAAATAAGTCAAGTCAGGTCCATTCAAACTAAAGTTATTCATATTGGTGTCTCCTGAAGTTTCATTGTAGCTGTAAGAAGAACTGCTCAAATCTGAAGCTGCAATACTAATACGAACTACGCTTGCATTAAGTCCTGTTGTTGGATTATACAAATCATTCAACAATTGATTTTGTTGTGTGGCCGCCATTCCAGAAATGACTTCGCAGCTTCCTTCAGTAAGTGTATAACCAAATCCATCCATGGTTTGATAAGTAGTTCCTGCATTTACTGTAACTGTAGAAGGATTTGTTCCTGAATTGGTTCCGAAACTTACATTTGCTTGCTGTTGAAGCAGTTTTGTCTGATCTCCTGTAGTCATCCAAGGAGTTACCGTCTGAGCATTTAAGCTGTTCATAAATAAAAGCGAACTGCAGCATAGCAATTTCAACGCTTTACACACACGATCTGTAGGTGTTTGAGTAGTTTTGTGCATTTTTTGTGGTTTTGGTTAGATAATTAGTTTTTTGTCATTTATTCAGTTTTATTTTATTAAAACAGCACAATATTATGAGTATTTTTGCAATATTTTTATTTTTAATACTTTACAAATACACATCAAATTGAAAAATCAGATATAACAAAAACGCATCTAATTGTTTTTCAAAATACTGATATACAATATTTTAAAAAATTAAAAATCATAAAAAACTTACCTATTAAAATCGAAATAACTCATCATAAAATATAAAATCTATACAATTCCTTACAAATTGCCATTTTACTAGCAAATAAAGGGCATATGACAATTATCAGGGAAGCAGAAGAAAGATATATTGTATTTTTGCAGTTTACTTTAAATACAATAAAATGACAACTTTAAAAGATATTTCCACTATAGAAGACATTCAGCAAATGGTTAACAGCTTTTATGCTAATGTTCGAAAAGACGATTTAATTGGCCCAATCTTTAATGATAAATTGCAAGATCGCTGGGAGCCACATTTACAGAAAATGTACAACTTTTGGCAGACCATTCTGTTTGATGTTCGTGCGTATTCTGGAACTCCTTTCCCTCCACACAAGCAATTGCCTGTAGATAAAACACATTTTGACCGCTGGATTGACATTTTTAATTCAACAATAGATGCTCAATTTGCAGGACCAATAACAGAAGAAGCCAAAATGCGTGCTACCAATATGGCTTTTATGTTCAGCCATAAAATTGAATATTTTAGAAATGCAGAAAACGAACTTAGAAACGCAACAAAAAAATCTTAAAGAAATTCTTTCAAATAAAAAGTAGAGTTTTATATTTGATTAAAATGAATTAAACCCAAATCTATATTCTTTTATTTATGAAAAAAGCACTTTTCTTTATTGCAATCTGTTTCTCGTTCTTCAATCAATTATCAGCACAATCTCAAGAGTCAGTTTCTAATTTATACAAAGGAACTGTCGACGGAAAAACTCCCGTAACCTTTTATATTAAGACTCGAGAAAATCAATGCAATGCCGATTTAGACTATGTCGCAATGTATCGTTATAAATCAGGCAAATGGATTCAACTTTATCCTACCCAAAGTAAAAAGGTTGAAAATGAATTTGTCATGGTTGAACATGGTTTTAGTGGCGTTTTAATTTTAAAGAAAACAGGAAATACTTTCTCTGGTTTATGGATTAGCCCTGATGCTAAAAAACAGCTAAAAATAGAAGTAAAAGAAGCTTCAATGACGAAAAAAGACATTGAAAACTACGAAAACACAATGGAAAGAGTAAGTTTTGAAAATAACGACTGCTAAAAAACAGTTTTCTACGCAAGCTTCAAAATCAATAAAAATGTAATAAAACGCACTTTCGGATAAAAATTTTATGATGGATGGTAAAAAATCGAGCTGTTAATTCGTAATTTTACAATCTAATCTACATCGTTTTCGAAATGAATCCAAATATTGAAACCAATCCGTTATTAGAGCGATTGCCGAAGCATTTACAGCAATTTATTAAACCTCAAGATTATAGCGACTACACTCCTATTAATCAAGCGGTTTGGCGATATGTTATGCGTAAAAATGTAGATTATCTTTCTAAAGTTGCGCATCATTCTTATTTGGAAGGTTTACGCAAAACAGGAATCGAAATTGATTCTATTCCGAGCATGTACGGAATGAACCGAATTCTAAGTGAAATTGGTTGGGCTGCGGTTGCTGTTGACGGATTTATTCCGCCAAATGCTTTTATGGAATTTCAGGCGTATAACGTTTTGGTTATTGCTTCAGACATTAGACAATTAGAACATATTGAATATACTCCTGCGCCAGACATCATTCACGAAGGTGCAGGCCACGCTCCTATTATTGCCAATCCGGAATATGCTGAATATTTAAGACGTTTTGGTGAAATTGGTTGCAAAGCGATTTCTTCTCATAAAGATTATCAGATGTACGAAGCAATTCGTTTGCTTTCTATTTTAAAAGAAGCAGAAGATACGCCACAAGAAAAAATCGATGAAGCTGAAAAAGCTGTTGCCGATTTGCAAAACGATATGGGCGAGTTATCTGAAATGGCTCAAATTCGAAATCTGCATTGGTGGACAGTAGAATACGGTTTGATTGGAACTGTTGAAAATCCGAAAATTTACGGTGCAGGATTGCTTTCTTCAATTGGAGAAAGTGCTCACTGTATGACAGATAATGTGAAGAAAATCCCTTATGATATTTCTGCTGCTAATCAGAATTTTGATATTACGCAATTACAGCCACAGCTTTATGTTACGCCAACTTTCTCTCATTTGAGTTTGATTTTGGAAGAGTTTGCTAATAAAATGGCTTTACGAACTGGTGGGTTATCTGGAATAAAAAAACTGATTCAATCGAATGCTTTAGGAACAATTGAATTAAGCACAGGTTTACAAATTTCAGGAGTTTTCACTAATGTAATTGAAGAAGAAGGAAAACCAGTTTATATTCAAACTACTGGAAAAACTGCGCTTTCAAATCGTGAAAAAGAATTAGTTGGCCACGGAACTCTAACGCATCCACACGGATTTGGAAGTCCGATTGGAAAACTAAAAGGTTTCAATTTAGCAATTGAAGATATGAGCCCTAAGGATTTACAAGCTTATAGCATTGTAGAAAACGAGACGGTAAAATTGGAATTTGAAGGCAATATTATTGTTGAAGGCGAAATCATTACTGGTTCAAGAAACTTACACGGAGAAATCATTTTAATTAGTTTTAAAAATTGTACTGTAACGCATGGCGAAACAGTTTTGTTTCAACCAGAATGGGGCAATTACGATATGGCAATTGGTAAAAAAGTAATTTCTGCTTTTTCTGGCCCAGCCGACGTCAATAGTTTTGACTTAATTAATATCGTTCCTTCAACTAAAACGATTAAAGCAAAACATACAGATGATCGTGACGAATTAGAAATTTTGTACGCCACAGTTCGAAACATCAGAAATAATAAAGATTCTAAAGCGGAGTTAAAATCGGTTTTTGAAAAAGTCAAAAGCAATCATTCAAATGATTGGCTGTTAAGTATTGAAATCACTGAGCTTTTGAAAGATTCAGAAGAGAAACAGCTTTTACAAGAAGTTTTAGTTTATCTAGATCAATTGAAAGAAAGACGTCCTGAAATTGCGCATTTAATTTCTGGCGGATTGGATTTGATTTTTGATTCTTTGCCTAATTTGCCACAAAGACACTAAGACGCGAAGTTTTTATTTTATTTTGCACTGATTTTTAAATCTCGCAAAGACGCAGAGTCGCTAAGTTTATTCCTTTAATAATTTACTTTGCGACTCTGCGTCTTTGCGAGAGCTTTTTTTAAAGCTTTGAACTCAAATCCTGAGTTAACTCCGTTTCAGATTCAATAGTTTTTCCGTTGTATTGGAGTTTCCAACCCATTGAATTTGTCATAATTAAAATCTTAGACAATTCGCTGATCAGTCTATTTTGAGCGTTGGTTTTAAGTGTAGATTTTTCGATTTTTTTAGCCAGATTCGCTTTTACCGATTTATTGATTTTATTGTAATCATCACCCGTAAACGGATTCAGTTTGCTTTGTTCAACATCGTAAAACTGAATATCTGGATTTATGGTAATTTCTTCTTTTGGAATATTTAAAATAGTGATGGTTTTGTTTTTTTCATCAATATCATATTTCATTTGATGTAAATCGTAGGCAACAGTAACATTTGCATTTACGACAACCAATGCTTTCTTTTCAAAAGAAACCATGTCCATCAAATATTTCTGCTGATTTTTATAAGTAATCACTTCAGAGAAATGTCCTTCGGTTACAACTAATTTTCCAACGTTAAGAATCTGCTGTTGAATTAAATTGGTATTATAGTTTATATCAGAATCGTCTTCTTTTTTGAATTGGCAATATTTAAAAGCCAATACAATAAGTAAAACAATTGCGCTAACACCAATAATTCTTTTGATCAAGTTTTGCATTCTCTTAAAATATTTTAGACCAATTTACTTCTTTTTATTCTTTTTTTCGCCACGAATTTCACTAATTGTACGAATTAATTTTATTTAATTTGATTGAAAAAAAATCAAAATGCATTCAAAAAAATTAGTGGAATTAGTGAAATTCGTGGCGAAAAAACTAAAACGGATATCCAATCGCGATATTCAGAATTAGATTGTCTTTTCTCCAAGAACTGCTTCCGAAATTAATATCGTCAATTATCCATCTTTGCCCGTCTGGTAAAGCTGGATTTCGAAGCGGAATAGCTAAATCGGTTCTTAAAACCAAAAACGACAAATCGAAACGTAAACCTGCTCCCGCTCCAATCGCTATTTCTTTCATAAAATCTTTCGAAATTTCAGCTCCAGGTTTATTAGGATCGGCATGCAAAAGCCAAATATTTCCTGCATCTACAAATACTGCACCTCTCACGATACTGAACAATTTAGCACGATATTCGGTGTTGAATTCCAGTTTTAAATCGGCCGATTGATCGGGCGTAAAGTTGTTATTTGTTGGAGGCGGAATAACATAACTTCCTGGTCCTAAAGTTCTCGCTCTAAAAGCTCTAATACTATTCGTACCTCCTACTACAAACTGTTTAGATGCGGGAAGCGTTCTTGAATTTCCATAAGCAAAACCCGCTCCAACAATCAATCTGCTGGCCAATTCACTTTCTTTTCCAAGCTTTAAGTAATGTCTAAAATCAGATTTAATCTTCACATATTGACTAAACGGAACATCAAAAATTTTTATCGTATCATTTTTCTTGATATTAGCTCCAGTAATCGCTCCCGTTAGATTTCCAGCCAAATCTAATTCTCCATTAAAATAGATCGTATTCTTTTTACGTTTTTGCATCGTATTCGTATACGTATAATTGTATGTTGGCCCAAAAATCAACTGTTTTTCAATTACTTTTCCTAGCGCTGCATCTTCTTCTATATCTGCTAAATATTCGGGCGTAACGTGATTCGGGCTTACGTAGGTTACATCAACAACATTCAATTGATGTTCTTTACGAATGTTCTCTTTCCACATATACCCGAAAGAAGTATTGAAAGAATTCAAGGCATAAAGCTGTGTTCTTTTTTGGTATTCGTAACGCAGCGTTGCTTTGGTTCTCGGCACATATTCGCTGTTACCTTCAATATTAAAAGGCGTTATAAATCTTGGCCAAGTCAAACTTACTTCACCTCCAAGTTTATAAATATTCTTCCCTTTGTTTGTTCCGCCAAGTTGAAAATCAGCTCCACCAAAAACTGAAGCCGTGAACAATTCTGCTCCTTTTAAAAAGTTTCGGTTGTTCCAATTTAAGTTTAATTCAGTTCCTGTATAACTCGCAGAATTCGTTTTACCAATAACTTCAACACGAATAAACTTTTTAGGCAAAAGAGTCAAAAAGTAATACGAATCTAAGGCATTCGGAATCGAATCTGATGGTTTAAATTCGTTCTTCACAAAACTGAAAGTACCCAGATTCACAAATCGGTTTAAAGTCAGATTATGATCTTTTCTGTTGTAAACATCTCCTTTTTTGAAATAAATCGTTCGATCGTAAATTCTTGGTTTAAAAGTATCTGCCGTATCAATAATTGTAAAATCTTTGTATTGCGTGATATTTCTTTTTCGATAAACCGCACTATCATTCGTTAGAGAATAATTTGGATAAACAAAAATCTTATCAATTTTGTAAGCAGTCAAAGCTTTTACTGGCGTATCGTCTTTTATAACCAATCTTATTTTTACTTCGTGATCACCTTTACTGCTATCAACTTTAGCCAAAATATAATCTGGATTAAAATAGAAATAACCTTTCTCTTTCAATCTCGCATCGATTCTTTCTCTTTCTGCTTTTATAACGTCCAAATCATAAGGCGCACCGACTTTAAGCAAACTTCTTCTGTGACTTTTTGCAATAATCTTTGACATCTTTAAAGAATCGTCTGGAAATATGACGCTTTTTATAATGTATTGCTGCCTTGGCGTAACGATATATTCTGCTGTAACTCTTTTATTTCGAACAGTAGAATCGGCGCTTACACGAGTTTTAAAATAACCTCTGTTTTCTGTAAAATTTCGAAGAACAGATGCATTATAATCCAAATCAACTTGACTAAAAAGTACTGGCGGTTCTCCTACTTTATTTCTTAACCAATATCTTGTTCCTTTGTCTTTTTTAGGTTCGCCAGCAAGATTATAAATCAATAACTTAGGACGTAATCCGAAGATTTGTTTGTTTGGTTTTGGACGCAATAAACCTTCGAGTTCTTTTTCCAATGCTTTTCGATTTTTCTTTTTCATAATCGAATCTTTAATGGTCACAGAACCGCCTGTGTAAAGCAAATCGCCTTCAGGAAGATATTTTGTATTACTGCATCCTACCACGAAAAACAAGGAAAGCAGTGCGATACACTTTACATAAAATGGTTTTATATGATTATGTTTTCTGCTCATTTCCTTCAATTGTTTTTTCGTCTTCGTTCTCCTGCAATTTTTCCTTTTCCTTCTGCTCTTTCTTTTTCTGTTTTTCTTTTTCCTTGCGAACTTTTTCTTCTCTAATCAATTCCTTTTCTTTTTCTGAACGATGAAAAAGTTCTCTAAATTTATTGTAACTCATCGTGATAACAAACGCAACTCCAGTTTCAATCACCTGCCCTTCAACCGCAACCTGATACTGATTTTTACGATACGCACGAATCATATAACGGCCATCTTTTGTCAATTGATAATCTAAAGCAACATCGCCTGCAATATTGGTTGTTTCTTCATTGGCGCGTTCTTGTCCTTCTACTCCAAAACTGCTTCCAACAGTAACTTTCAATCGATCGTCTAATAATTTTTTAGAAACTTCAACATTCAAATCGGTTCTGTTTTGCATCGTTCCTGTCGTGTAATCTTCTGTCGATTCTAGATCAAAATTCACTTCAAATCCTTCGACAAGATCTCCTGCCAGATTATTTAATTGTTGCGAAAGAATCTTACTCACACTTTGTCTAGCAAAAGATTCGGCGCTTGCACCACCACTTTCGCTCGCAAATGGATTTTCGCCTACAAATCGGTTTAATAATAAAAGTGCAAAAACCTGCTTATTTAGTTCCGCTGGATCTTGTTCCAACTGTTTCAACTTGGTTTGAGTCATTTCTACAACATCTGTCGAAACATTATAATTTCCTTCTGGAAGTACAATTCCAAATGAGATTTCTGGTTTCAGCAACTCTCCATTCATTTTCAATAATGTCTGAAAAGGAAGTTTTTGTTTGTAAGTATTTTGAACTGATTGAAGCTGGCTTTTCAACTGATTTCCTAATAAATCAATCGGAGCTGTATCTACTTTATAAATGGCCGTAATATTTAAAGTTGCCATTGTTGGTTCACCATTCCAAGTAATGAAACTTCCTTTCTGAATATCGAATTTTCTTTTGATTCCGTTGAAATTCATTTGATAAGAACCATCTGAAAATTCATATTTCCCTGTCAAAGTTGTTTTTCCAGATTGATCAATTCCGCCGACTAATTCTGCTTCACCTTTCAAATTCAAATAATCTCCATTTGATTTATCAATCAATAAAGTTAATTCTGCTTCTTTATCAATCGAAATGGCTACGTTGACGTTCATTCCTTTTAATTCCGACTGATTCAGTTTATTCTGCATATCAACAGTTTGTTTAAGATATGCATTATCCTCATCCACAAATTCTACAATTCCTTCTCGATCTGCAATTGAAGGATCTGACTGCGGCATTACAACTGTAAATTTGGTTTCTTTATTGATTTTAAGCGTTCCGTCAACAACAGGGCTATCCAGATTTCCTTTGATGTTTAGTTTTGTATCTAAAAACAAATCGCCATAGAACAAATCATTATCTTTTGCTTTTGAATGAATGGCTCTAAAATCGTTTGCTTCAACAACTAGATTGAAATTATATTTAACGAAATCAGGAGATTGAATCGTTCCGTTTACGTATAGTTCATTGTCATTTTCATCAAAAAGAGAAAATTTATCGAATGAAATTGTTTCGTTACTGAAAGTGATTTTTTCATTTTTAGTTTTAAAATACGAATTCAATTGCGTTACTCTAAAACCAGCATCATTAAAGTTCAATTCTCCATTAATTTTTGGAGCAGAAGTATTCCCTGTCAATTTAAAGTTTCCAGATAAAAAGCCTTGTCCTTCTGTAATATTTCCCATACTGAAACCTTGAATACTTTTGATGTACAGTTTGTTAATTACAACATCAAAATCAAAATTTCCTGCGTCTAATTGATAATCTCCCGTTAATTTCAGATCATTTCCTTCGTCACTCAACGTTACATTCGCGGCAAGCGTATTAGCAGTTTTATTGTCAACTTTTATTTCTAAATCACCAACTTTTGATCCTTTAAAAGTAAAATCATCTATTTTTAAATCTGATGTAAAAGTTGGATTGGTCATCACGTTTTCAACCAAAGCATTTCCGTTTATCAAACCTTGCATCAACAATTCGTCTTTTTTAACCATATTCATAATGGTCTCAATTTTGAAGTTTACAAAGTCGACTTGCAACGGCGCATTGTCTTGATTTCCTTGCGATTGAACTTTTAATTCATTTCCGTTATTATTCAAATTGAATTTATTGATATACAATCTTTTTTCTCCAATTTCAATTGAATTTTCTGGATCAACATTCCATTTATCATAATTTAAAATGAAGTTTTCAGAATCCAGTTTTACTATATTTTTAGAATCTTCAGCTTTAAATTCGCCCGCAATAAAATACTGTTGTTTTTGTTTTGCATCTTGAACTTCAAGCGCATAAGTCAAAATATTATTCTGAACTTCTCCACTTAAACTTGTAAACGGAATTTTTAAAGAACCGCTTTCAATTGTCGCAACAGAAACAGAATATTCTAGAGCATTTTCCTTTGCTTCAATATTAATTCTTCCATCAGAAATAGTATTGTCTGCATAAACAATTCTCGGAATCGTTCCTTTTACTTCCAAAGAATCTGTCTGATTATTGTATTTTCCATTAATAGTAAAAGGCTCTAAACCTGTTAGTTTTGGCAATAATTTAAAAAGTACTGGATCATTATCTACTTTCAGCGTAAACGCCAATCTTTGCTCGTCTGATTCTGCGTTAACTTTCGGATTTTTAAGATCAATATATTTCGATAATGATTTTTGAATTGAATTTGATAAAGTCGTCAATTTGTATTTTCCTGTCACTTCGGCTTTTAGAAACTGAGACGAAATTTTGATCGAATTGCTGTCTTTATCCGCGAAAGCAAAAACACGAATAGAATCTAACACAATTGGCTCAACATCTTGCAAAATCTGAATGTTGGATAAAAACACTTTTCCGTTAAGAAAATCAGGATTACTGTTGGTTATATCGGCGTCGACATTTCCGCGAAGTTTCATCGGACCTGCGTGCAGATTCAATTTTTCTAAATCGGCGATGTCTAAATTCAGTTTTAATTTTACTGTTGGATATTTGTCTTTTGTATCTCCGCTTGCAACTAAATCAAAATTCAAATTCGGATCTTTCATTCCAGATTTTACGGCGAAAGAACCATTTTCTATATTTCCTTTTAAAGCTAAATCTCTATAAGTGTATCGATTAAAAACCGCTTTCTGCACTAAACCATCAATCGCTGCATTTGCGGTTTTCGGATCTAAACCATTTCCTTTGACTTTCGCTTTAAGCGTAATTTTTCCGATTGAATCGTTTTTAATCAATCGGCCTAAATCGAATTCCTGCAGCGAAACATCTGCATCGTATTTTTCTTTATTTTTAATTCTCTGATCAAAAAGAGCGTCTACTTTTGCGTTTCCGAAACTGCTATTTAAAGCCAAATTAGCTTTAAAATTCTGTACCGAACCTTTAAATTTTCCTTGCAAACTTAACTGTGAAGGCAATTGAATATTTTTCGGAATTGTTCCAGCTGGAACAAACATATTGATGTCTTTTGAAGTGCTCGAAATCTTTTTGATATTCAGATCGTAATACGCTTTTTGCGCATCAGGAAGTCCAGCGATTTTCCCCGAAAGGGAAACTTTTGTAGAACCGATTCCGCTCATTTCAAATTTCGAAATATTCAGATCTTTTACTTTTCCGCTCACACGGCTGTCGACATACAAAATCGCATTTGGATTACTCTTAAACGGATTTGTATTTTGTAAATCTGGAACGAACAGCAAAATATCTTTAAAACCAATTTTTGATTCTTTTAGATTGGCATCAATCGCAAGATTTCCTAAATCTTTTTGAAGCGATTCTAATGATTTATATTGTGCCTTAACTTTATCTTGTACAAGCGTTTGCGGAGTTTTTAAATACAGATTTTCTAAAGAAGCATTTTTCGGTCCATAAAAGAAATCTGTTTTTAAAGCCTGAATCTGCAAACCGCTTTTTTCGTTAACAGTAAGTGTTTTTATACTTCCAGAAATGGTATCATTTGCGTAATATAATTTTTCTGCTTTGAAATTAAATTTACTCAAATCTAAATGCGCGTAATCCAAACCTCTTGTTTTCGGTTTTGATTGCATATCATCAAACTTGAAAGCGATATTTTCTAGATTGGTTTCGTTGAGTTTTACTTTCCAGCCCGCTTGTTTTATGGCAGTTGTATCTAAATCTGGTGTCTGGATCTGCTTATCTTTTGCACCCAGACGTAAATTTCCTTTAAGATTTTTAACTTCAAAAGTATCAAAATCCAAAAGCTGTTTATTAAGATCAATCTCATTTACTAATAAATTTAAATTCCCTAAACTAATACCCGAATTTAATTTCGAGTCTTTATTATCATATAAAATATCAATTTTAGACAAAGCTACTTTATCCAATTTCAGTTTGAAATCTGGGCTTTTCGAAATGGTATCGACCGTTTTAACCGAAACTTCAGCGATTTTCTCCACAACATCTTGATCTAAAACGACTTTTAGTCCGTTTAAATTGATGTTTGGAATATTAAAATCCATTTGATCTAAATCGAATTTCTTGAATTTAGTATCAAAATGTGTCAGATTTACTCGAATATCATTTTTCGAAAAATCGTCTTTGAAATTAAATTTAACCTGATCGAGATTTACCTTTACAACAGAAATTTTGAAAGGTTTTGCATTTGGATCTTCAACTTTTGGTTCTTTCGATTCGAATGCTTTTATGATGTAATCGAAATTGAAAACGCCGTCTTTGTTTCTTGAAATATTGGCTTTTACATTTTCTAATGAAACCGAATTGATTTCTAATTCGCTGCTTACTAATTTAAAAAGATCAATATCAACTTCTAATCGTTTACCAGCCAGTAAAGTATCTTTCTTTTGATCTTCAAAATAGAAACCTTCCAGCACTACATCTTTTGGAAATTTAATTAAAATTTTGTCTAAAGTAACTTTGGTTTTTATCTTGCCTTGAAGATACGTTATCGCTTTATCCTTAACGAAATTTTGGACCGACGGAACTTGAATTAAAATAATAAGAAGTAATAAAAGTGCAACTATAGAAACCACGCACCACAGGAGTACACGAAGTATTTTTTTTAGAAAATGTTTCGGTTTCTTATTCATACGTCAATAAAATCTTCTAGATTAAAATTGCTTCTGAAAAAAGCAGGGTTACACATCTTACAAAAATGTAAAATTTAAACCTTAACAATTTACATAATTATGAGGAATTATTCTAAAATTTTACTGCTAAATTGCTTTTGCCACGAAGACGCAAAGGCACAAAGTTTTATTTTAACGTTGTGGAAAATTGCAAAATCAATTTAAAATTTAATGTGTGGCTGTTTTTCTCCTAAAGCTTCTATTTTCTGTTGCAATTTTGACAAGAATTTTTGATGCTGGTCAGATTCTGGATTGAAACTTCTGTGACGCAGACTTTTTTGGATTTCGTCTACTTCTTTCATTGTCGAAAAATCATTTTCTGCAATGTAATTTTCGCTGAAAAGCTTCCAAATATAATCTATCGCAATTTGGTTAGGATGAAGCATATCTTCGTTATAAAAACGATAATCGCGAAGTTCGTCCATCATGATTTCGTAAGAAGGGAAATATTCTAATTTTAGATTGTAGATTTCAGATTTTAAAATACCATGTAAAGCCGTAAATAAATGCGATTTACTTAATTGGTTTTCTACAAAACCATCTTTAATGTGGCGAACTGGAGAAATGGTAAATATGAAATTGACATTGGGATTTAAAGTCTGAATCGCTTCAATTGTATTTTGAATGCTTTTCTGAATTACTTCTGCTGATAATAATTCTTTTGAAAATTGCTTTTGAGGAACTTTATGGCAATTGGCTACAATTTCATCTTTTTCTAGGTTTCTGTAAATCCAAGACGTTCCGAAAGTAATGATAATGTGTGTCGCTTCTTTTATTTGTTTGTGCGTTTCTGTAATCGCTTTATTTAATGATTCCAGCAATTCTTGGCGATCTGAATTACTTAAATCCGAATGTACGTCATAACTGTGCCAACGTTCGTTATGAAAGAAAACATCTTTTTCTCCAAACATTTCTTGTTTAGAAATTCTATCAAATAATTTTTCAATTGAAACTGGGTTAAAAATTATCCCAAACGGATTGGTTTCATTCTGGAATTTAAAATAATCGAATTTCTCCGCCATATTTTCTGCAAAACAAGAACCAATAGAAAGTACTTTCGAATTATAATCAATCGGATTGTTACTTTTTGAAATTGGAATTTGGGTTCTGAATTGCATGACTTTTTTTCTAATTTACACACGAATTTCATCAATTTTGACCAATAAAAAAACCAAATACAAAAGTATTTGGTTTTTTTATTTAAAAGCATGTCTTTACTTAGTAAAAATACTCATTTGATTCTGCAGGTGTTGTTCCGTCTTTTTTGTAATTCGTGATTTTTGTCGGAAAATTATTTACATCATATACAATTTCGCTTTTGTATACATTTGCTGTTTCATTTAAATAAGATGCTGTATACTTAACAATATTGTTCACTGAGCTATATATAGAACCTTCACCTTCACTATGATCTATTAGCAAATTGAATCCTGTAATGTTTTTGTATGGATTGTTTTTATTATCATATTCATATTCAGCTGTAAATACACTACCCGTTTCTGACTCTGTTTGAACACTTTTAACTAGATTTCCGTTCGCAAAAGTTAACACCTCAGAATAAATACTTTTTGTTTCTGCTCCTGTAGTGCCATCTATTGAATAACGCTCTCTTTTTACTGTTCCATCTGCGTTATGTGTAAATACTATTCTGCTTTTATATTGACCATTAGGAAATGCTGTAGAAAAGCCTTCTGCATATGTAGATTCTGTAAGCTTTCCGTTAGTATATTTATAAGTCGTTATATCACTAATGATATCTTTACCACTTTCTGTATCATAATTAATTTCTTTTACCACAAGATTACCCTCATAAGTATAGTCAGACCTTCCTGCCTCATCTTTCATGCTTTCAATTTTAGTACCATTGTAAGTTGCTACGTACGTAGAATTGTCTGAAGGATATGCTACACTAGAATATTTAATTGTTTTTGGCAAAATAGCAGTTCCCTCTTGATTATCATCACTTGAACAAGATGTTAAAACTAGTGCTAAAGCACTAAAAAGGCATAAAATTTTTTTCATTTTGACTTGGTTAAATTTATTATTGGCGCAAACGTACTACATTTAAAAGCCAATACCTTACGGGATTCCACATCAAAAACAAATATTACAATCAGAAATTATCAAACCCACTAATTCTAAACAGAATAGTCTGGAAAATTTAATTACGAAAATTAGCTAAAACGTAGATTGAGCTTAAAAAAATATCGCTTTTCGCACTCTAAATTATACTACAAAGTCAATATCACTTCAATAAAAAACACTGATAATTCCATCTTCAAAAAATTTACATTTTTAATAACAAAAACCATCTCTACAAACTAAAACAATTCCTTATTTTTGCATCTTCCATTTTTTTTAAATCTTATATGAAATTATTATATACTTACATTGTCAAGCATAAAATGTTATTATTTTTTGCTTTGATTATGGCTACTATCAACATTTGTTTCAGTTTGTCAGACTCAGTAATTACCGGAAAATTGATGCAGGATTGCGGGGTTGGTTTGGCAAAATATAAAGGAAACGAAATCGGATTTATTAAATCATTGTCTTTCTGGCTTGGGCTTTCGCTTGGTGCAGCGATGATTTCAAGAATTACCAAAAACTTTCAAGATTATTTTACCAATGTTGTTATCCAGCGCACTGGTGCTCAAATGTATACAGACGGAATTAAAAAATCTCTTGATCTTCCCTATGCTGAATTTGAAGATCAACGAAGTGGTGAAACGTTGAGCAAACTAACAAAAGTTAGAATTGATTCGGAGAAATTAATTACACTTTCTATTTCGTTAATTTTCCAAACGATTATCGGATTCATTTTCGTAATTGTTTATGTTGCCCGAATCGATTTAAGAATCTCCATTATTTTTTTAATTACAGCGCCAATTATTGCTTTGGTGAGTTTGTATTTAGGTAAAAAGATCAAAATCGTTTCGAGAAAGATTGTGAATCAAACTAATGCTCTTGCGGGTTCTACAACTGAAAGTTTACGAAACATTGAGTTAGTAAAAAGTCTTGGTTTGACATATCAAGAAGAGAAACGTTTGAATTTGAATACTTTTAAAATTCTGCAATTAGAATTGGAGAAAATCCGTTTTATTAGAAGTTTGAGTTTTATTCAAGGAACAACCGTTCACTTCTTAAGAACTTGCGTTGTTTTTGCACTTTATTATTTCTTATTTGGAGGAAAAATCATTGTTGGTGATTTATTGACAATGGTATTTTTTACTTTCTTCATTTTTGGCCCTTTACAAGAATTAGGAAACTTCATTATTGCGCTGAATGAAACGAAAGTTTCTATGGAGAATTTCAAAAATTTATTGAATGCTCCAAAAGAATTTCGCCCAAAAAGCCCTAAACATATTGGTGCAATTCAGAAATTGCTTTTCCAAAATGTTAGTTTTCAACATAAAACAGCCAAATTTAAAGCGGTTGAAAATATTAATTTCGAAATAAAACAAGGCCAAACCGTTGCTTTTGTTGGTCCCTCCGGATCTGGAAAAACAACTTTGGTAAAACTATTAGTTGGATTATATACTCCTGCTGAAGGTCAAGTTTTATATAACGACATTGATTCTACAGATGTTGATTTGTTAGACTTAAGAAAACAGCTTGGTTTTGTTACTCAAGATGCTCAATTATTCTCTGGAACCATTCGCGAAAACTTATTATTCGTTAAACCAAACGCAACCGATGAGGATTTATATGATGCCTTAAAACGTGCAAGTTGTGATAAACTTCTAAGACGTGCAGAAGATGGTTTAAACACCACAATCGGAGAAGGCGGAATCAAAGTGTCTGGTGGAGAAAAACAACGTTTATCTATCGCAAGAGCAATTTTAAGAAATCCGAATTTATTGATTTTTGACGAAGCAACTTCTGCTTTGGATTCTATTACCGAAGAAGAAATTAATGATACGATTAGAAATATCTCAGACAAAAACAGAATTACAGTTTTAATTGCACACCGTTTATCAACCGTAATGCATGCTGATAAAATATTTGTTTTAGAACAAGGTAAAATCATCGAACAAGGTAAACACGAAGATTTGATTGTTGAGAAAGGATTATATTATGCTATGTGGCGCCAACAGATTGGGGAGAGAAAATAAATTCTCTTGTTTTAAAATAATCTCGCAAAGACGCAGAGTCGCAAAGTTTTTTTATAAGCTTTGCGACTTTTATTTTGCTTACTTTTTTAAGCTTTATAAGTTTGAAACTACTCTTTTTATACCATACTTAATTATTGGAACATTGAAATTAATTAACAAACCTAATTTCATTTTTGTGATTTTGAGATAAGTTAAGACTTGTTTGGCATGTACATCTGTAAGTTGTTCAATTGATTTGATTTCTAATATCACTTTATTTTCAACTATTAAATCAGCTCGAAATCCGATATCTAAATTTATTTGATCCCAAATTACAGGTAATACTTTTTGTCTTTCTACACTTAAACCTCTTTTAGCTATTTCATGAAATAAAATTGCTTCATAAACAGACTCTAATAATCCAGGCCCAAGTTTCACATGTATTTTATAACAAACGTCAACTACAATAGCCGAAATTTCATTTTCAGTCATTCTTTAAAAATTAAAGTATAAACTTACAAAATAAAATTAAGAAAAATAAAAAACTTAGCACCTTCGCGTCTTTGTGAAATTAAAAACACTACGCTTTAAATAAAAAAGTCGCAAAGCATAAAAATACTTTGCGACTCTGCGTCTTTGCGAGACTAAAAAAATTACTTCAAGAAATCGATTGCTTTTGAAAGCGCCTCAGCAATTCCGTCAACATTTTTACCTCCTGCAGTTGCGAAGAAAGGCTGTCCTCCTCCTCCACCTTGGATGTATTTACCTAATTCGCGAACTACTTGTCCAGCGTTTAGGTTTTTGCTTGCTACGATTTCTTTAGAAACATAACATGTCAACATTGGTTTTCCTTCGTGAGCTGTAGCCAAAACAACAAATAAGTCGTTGTAAGCATTACCTAACTCATAAGCTAAATCTTTTGCTCCTTCTGGATTAAGATCTACTTGTTTAGCTAAGAATCGAACTCCGTTGATTTCTTGTAATTCTTTAGCCAAATCAGCTTTCATATTTTTAGCTTTATCTTTCAATAAAACTTCCAATTGTTTTTTCAATTGCGCATTTTCATCTTGCAATGCCTGAATCGCTTTTACCGGATCTGGTGCATTTTTAAGCACTTCTTTGATTTCTCCGAAAGAAATTGCCTGAGACTCAAAATATTCTTTTGCAGCTTCACTTGTAATAGCTTCAATTCTTCTAATTCCAGCTGCAACAGCTCCTTCAGAAATGATTTTAAAGTGCCAGATATCAGATGTATTTGCAACGTGCGTTCCTCCACATAATTCGACAGAATCTCCGAATTTAATTGTACGAACTAAATCACCATATTTCTCACCAAATAATGCAATTGCACCATCTTCAAGCGCTTGATCTTTAGGAATCGCTCTTTTTTCTATTAATGGCAAACTCTCACGAATTCTTGCATTTACAAAGTTTTCAACTTCTAATAATTCCTCATCTGTAACTTTAGCGAAATGAGAAAAGTCAAAACGCAATGAAGCATTTCTTACCATCGAACCTTTTTGCTCGATATGAGTTCCTAAAATCTTACGTAAACCTTGGTGCAACAAGTGCGTAGCCGAGTGGTTTGATGAAGTTTTAGCTCTTTGAATCGCATCAACAACAGCATTAAAAGTTCCAGTAAGATTCTCTGGCAATGATTTAGCCAAATGGATCGTTTGGTTGTTCTCTTTTTTAGTGTCTATGATATAAATAATATCTCCATTTTGCGCTTCTAAATATCCTTTATCTCCAGTTTGTCCACCGCTTTCTCCGTAAAATGGAGTTGCATTGAAAACCAATTGGAAAATTTCTCCGTCTTTTGCACTTTCAACTCTACGATATTTTGTAATCTTAACTTGTTGTGATAATCTATCATAACCAACAAATTCCTGAATATCATCTTCAACAATTACATTCCAGTCTCCAGCAGTTACTTTTGAAGCTGCACGAGATCTTTCTTTTTGTAATTGCAATTGTTCTTGGAAGCCTTCTTCATCCAATTTCAATCCTTTTTCTGAAAGAATCAAAGCAGTTAAATCGATTGGGAATCCGTATGTATCATACAATTCGAAAGCTTTTTTACCATCGATTGTATCACCAACATTATTTAAAATTACAGCATCTAAAAGAATCAATCCTTGATCTAATGTTTTAAGGAAAGAGTTTTCTTCCTCACGAATTACATTTGAAGCAAGCGCTTTTTGCGTTCTAATTTCTGGGAACGAATCTCCCATTTGCTCGCTTAAAGTTTCAACTAATTTGAAAATAAATGGCTCTTTTGTACCTAAGAAAGTAAATCCGTAACGAATTGCACGACGTAAAATTCTACGAATTACATATCCAGCTCCTGTGTTAGAAGGCAACTGACCATCAGCAATAGCAAAAGCTACCGCACGAACGTGATCTGCTACAACACGAATTGCAATGTTTACTTTTTCTTCCTCTTCGTTTGATGCTTTTACAGTATATTTTGCTCCTGTAATTGTTTCGATTTCTCTAATTAATGGCATGAAAACATCTGTATCATAGTTTGATGTTTTTCCTTGCAAAGCCATACACAAACGCTCAAATCCCATTCCGGTATCTACGTGCTGTGCAGGAAGTTTTTCTAGAGAACCATCCGCTTTACGGTTGAATTCCATGAATACATTATTCCAGATTTCAACAACTTGAGGGTGATCATTATTCACTAAACTTTTTCCAGAAACTAAAGCTTTTTCTTCTGCAGAACGTAAATCAACGTGAATTTCAGAACAAGGTCCGCATGGTCCTTGATCACCCATTTCCCAAAAATTATCTTTTTTATTTCCTAAAATGATTCTGTCTTCATCGATCAATTCTTTCCATAAATCCCAAGCTTCTTGATCAAACGGAACATTATCTTCTTTACTTCCTTCAAAAACAGAAACATAAAGATTTTCTTTTGGGATTTTATAAACCTCAGTCAATAATTCCCAAGCCCAGTTGATTGCTTCTTTTTTGAAGTAATCACCAAAAGACCAGTTTCCTAACATTTCAAACATTGTGTGGTGGTAGGTATCAATACCAACTTCCTCAAGATCATTATGCTTTCCTGAAACACGAAGACATTTTTGTGTATCGGCTATTCTTGGACTTTTTGGAGTTCCGTTCCCTAAGAAAAATTCTTTAAACTGGGCCATTCCCGAGTTATTGAACATAAGGGTTGGGTCGTCTTTAAGGACAATAGGAGCTGATGGAACAATTGTATGTCCTTTACTCTCAAAAAAATCTAAAAATTGTTTACGTACGTCTTGTGATTTCATATTTTAATTAGAAAATGTGTCTGTTAAATGTGGCAATTTGAAAATTAGACAATTAGATAATTGTTTCATTTGATAATACGTTAAGTTTTTAAAATGAAATCAAAAAACTTATATTATAAACAATAAATTGTCTATTTTGCGCATTATCTAATGATAAAATAGCCCCAATATCTAATCATTAATTCTTGTAAAAATAACGTCGGACTACTGAAACATTTTACAATATTGTTCGTCTAACTTATTTTACAAGCTGCAAAAATAGCGTATTTTAAAATATGGCGAAAGTAAAATATTATTACGACTCAGAAAATCTGGCTTATACGAAAATAAAAACCAGAAAAAGAATAAAAATTGGTTATGCATTCCTGTTTTTGTTGGCTTCAGCACTATTTGGATTTTTAGTTTTTGTCCTTTTAATAAACACTCCTTATTTTGAAACCCCAAAAGATCGTTTGCAAGCGCGCGAAATCGAAAATTTAAAACTGCAATATGCTATTTTGAATAAAAAATTGGACGAAATTGATGAAGCAGCAGATGCACTTGAAGAACGTGACAATAATATTTATCGTGTTTACTTTAATAAAGCTGAAATTCCAGATTCTATTCGAAAAGCTGGTTTTAAAAATTCTGACCGATATAAAGTTTTAGAAGGATACAACAATTCGCAACTGGTTTTAAATACCACAAAAAGAATTGACAAACTTTCAAAAGAATTGGCAATTCAATCTAAGTCTTTAGATGAGATTTTGAAATTAGCTGGAGCTAAAGAAAATTTATTGTTGGCAATTCCTGCCATTCAGCCAGTCCGAAATGAAAATTTAAAACGTGTCGCGTCAGGTTTTGGATACCGCATTGACCCTTTCACGAAAGTGCGAAAAATGCACAACGGAATGGACTTTACCGCCAATACAGGCGCTCCGATATATGCAACAGGAGACGGCGTTGTAGAAAGAGCTGACAACACTGCCTCGGGATATGGAAACCATGTGGTGATCAGGCATGGTTTTGGATATGAAAGTTTGTATGCGCATTTAAGCAAATACAACTGTCGCCCAAGACAGCATGTAAAACGTGGTGATGTTATTGGTTTTGTCGGAAGCACAGGAAGATCTGAAGGTCCGCACTGTCATTATGAAGTTCATAAAGATGGAAAAGTGGTAAATCCGCTGAATTTTTATTATGGAAATATTTCGGCTGTAGAATATATAGCAATTTCGCAAATGGCAAACCAAGAAAACCAATCATTAGATTAATAGTACAAAAAATACTATTTTTGAAGTAAAATAGAAAAAAACGAACCATGCATATTGAACTTTCTAAAGACAAAAGATATTACAGTATTGGCGAAGTTGCCAAAGCTTTTAATGTCAATGCTTCGTTGATACGATTTTGGGACAGTGAATTTGACATTCTAAAACCTAAAAAAAATGCCAAAGGAAACAGAATGTTCACACCAGAAGATATTACTAATCTTCAATTGATCTATCACTTGGTAAAAGAAAGAGGATTTACGCTTGAAGGCGCTAAAACACACTTAAAAGAAGGTCAGAAGAAAACGTTAGATAAATTCGAAATAATACGTAAATTAGAGTCGATTAAAACGCAGCTGAACGACATAAAAAACGAATTGTAATTAAAAATAGAAATAAACTAAAATCAAATCAAATATGAAAAAGTGGTTAATCCCTGTAGGAATTATTATAGCATTTATTGCTATTATCGCATTTTGGGCGATTGGTATTAAAAATACTGCTTTACAACACAGTCAAGCTGTAAATAAAGAATGGGGAAATGTTCAAACGGCTTACCAAAGACGTAATGATCTTATCGGGAATTTAGTAAACACTGTAAAAGGTGCTGCAGATTTTGAAAAAGGAACTTTAACTGCTGTAATCGAAGCTCGTGCTAAAGCTACTTCAGTAACAATTGATCCAAGCAATGTTACACCAGAACAATTGGCTGCTTTTAACCAAGCTCAAAGTGGAGTTTCTTCATCTTTATCTAGATTATTAGTTTCTGTTGAGCAATATCCAACTTTAAAAGCAAACGAGAATTTCTTGAAATTACAAGACGAATTAGCAAGTACTGAAAACCAGATTTTAACTGCTAGAACTCGTTTTAACGAAGCTGTACAAGTTTACAATGGATATGTGTTAAAGATTCCAAACAACTGGTTCTTGAGCGAATACAAAGAAAAACCATACTTTGAAGCTTCTACTGGAGCAGATAAACCTGTTGAAGTAAAATTCTAAAAAGATTTCAAGTTAAATCTGAAATCTAAAATCAACAATCTAAAATTACTCAAATGTCACAAGTAGAAGATTTTTTAACCAAAGAAGAAGAGAGAGAAATTGTTGAAGCTATTCGCATGGCTGAAAATAATACTTCTGGCGAAATTAGAGTACATATAGAAAAAACAACTTCTAAAGTCCATTTTGATAGGGCTTTAGAAGTTTTTCATGAATTGCGAATGGATGAAACTAAATTAAAAAATGGCGTATTGCTCTATTTTGCAGTTGAAGATAAAAACTTTGTAATTTGTGGAGACAAAGGAATTAATGATTTGGTTGCAGATGATTTTTGGCATTGCACCAAAGACATTATGACCAATCATTTTAAAGCTGGAAACTTTAAACAAGGAATTGTCGATGGTATTTTGAATGCCGGAGAACAGCTTAAAAAATATTTTCCTTCTCAGGAAGATGATGTAAACGAACTATCTAACGAAATCTCAAAAGGATAAATAATGAAAAATTCCAAAGTTAAAATCCCAAATTCTAATAGAATTTTTCAGATTACCTTTTTGTTTATCGCATTATTTATCAGCAATGCTATTTTTGCGCAATTTGAGATTCCGCCAAAGCCAAGTTTTCAAACTTCTGTTTACGATTACGCTAACATTTTAAGTTCTACAGAAAAAGCACAATTAGAAGAAAAACTAGTTCGCTACTCCGATTCGACTACTACTCAAATTGTTGTTATTACAATTGAAAGTTTAAAAGGAGAAGATGTAAGCCAGTTAGCAACAAAATGGGGACAAACTTGGGGAATTGGAGGAACTAAAGAAGATGATAATGGCGTTGTCATTCTTTTAGCTAAAAATGAGAAGAAAATTGCCATCAATCCGGGTTACGGTCTTGAAGATCGTTTAACAGCAGGTATTGGCGGAACAATCATCAGAAATATTATTATTCCAGAATTTAAAGCAGGAAGCTTTTACAACGGTCTTGATAAAGGAACTGATGCTATTATTGATGTTTTTAAAGGGAAATTTAAAGGCGAGCGCAAACAAAGTAAAGGGCAAGACTTTCCTTTCCTACCCTTTATCGTAATTGTTGTAATAGTTTTAATTCTACTTTCTCGAAATAAAAGAGGCGGTGGCGGAAATTCGGGCAACAATGGCGGTGGAGGCCCTAGCCTACTTGATGCCATTATTCTAAGCAATCTTGGAAGAAGCAGCGGAGGTTTTGGAGGATTCGGAGGCGGATCATCTGGCGGCGGTTTCGGCGGAGGCGGAGGCTTCGGCGGCGGATTTGGCGGTGGAGGTTTCTCTGGAGGAGGATCTAGCGGAGGCTGGTAATTAAATTTTGTTTCATGTTTTAAGTTTTGTTTAAAGTTTCAAGTATCTTTGGAAATATTTTAGTTTCAAAATTTAATTCATAATTTATAATTCATAATTAAAAATAGATGTTATCACATAAAGCAAAATACGCCCTTAAGGCCTTACTTTATTTAGCAGAACAAGACGAAAATCACATTTCTAGAACAGTGGAAATTGCTGAAGGGGCAAATATTCCTAAAAAGTTCCTAGAACAGATTTTGTTAGATCTAAAACGCGGTCGTTTTGTGAGCAGTAAGCAAGGTAAATTTGGCGGTTATTATCTGATAAAGTCTAAAAACGACATTACTTTGGCAGAAATTCACCGATTATTTGACGGTGCAATTGCACTTTTGCCATGTGCTTCTCTAAATTTTTACGAGCCTTGCGCTGATTGCAAAACTGAGTCTGAATGCAGTCTACGTCACGGTTTAATGCTTATCAGAGACAAAACTTTGAAGGCTATGGAAGGTATCACAATCGCTTCATTAGTGAAGAAATAAAAAAATATTTTCTAAATCCTAGTAAATCGATAGAATTAATTATATATATTTGCCAAAAATAATTAACTAATCATTTACAAAATATTAACTCATGAAAGTACATTCTAGTAAATCAGGTGGAAAAAATCTTTTGCAAAAAAACTATAATTATAAATTCACAACTGTGAATACTGCTTCATTTATGATGTGTATGTGTTGGTAAAAAAAATTTAATTTTAAATTCTACTAATCACATATACTTAATATAAAAATGAAAACATCTATAAAAAATATATTTACAATACTTGCAGTTTTAACGTTCTCAATCTCATTCGCACAAAAAATTGACGGGGTTGTTACAACAGATCAAAATATTCCTTTAGAAGCAGCCAATGTGGTAATTAAAGGAACAACTTTTAGTACAATTACAGATTCTGAAGGAAGATTTTCAATAGAATCACAAGGAAAATTACCGCTTACACTTTTAGTTCAATACATAGGATATAATACTGCTGAACTTGAAATTACAGCTATACCAGCTTCTCCTCTATTGGTTACTTTACGTGAAGAAAACAAACTTGTAGAAGTTGTGGTTTCTTCAAGAAGAAGAATTGAAAAAGTACAAGACGTGCCAATCGCTGTTTCTGTTGTTACAGGAAAACAAGCAGAACAAGCTGGAGCATTTAATGTTAACCGAATTAAAGAATTGGTTCCTTCTGTTCAATTGTATTCTTCTAATCCAAGAAATACTGGAATCAACATTAGAAGTTTAGGTTCGCCTTTCGGACTTACAAATGATGGAATTGATCCTGGAGTTGGTTTCTACGTTGATGGCGTTTACTATGCGCGTCCAGCAGCGACTACATTAGACTTTATCGATGTTGAACAAATTGAGGTTTTACGCGGCCCACAAGGTTCTTTATTTGGAAAAAATACTACTTCTGGAGCTTTCAATATTACTTCTCGCAAACCAAGTTTTACAACAGGGGCTGATTTTGAACTTAGTTACGGAAATTATGCTTTTTTACAGGCTAAAGCTTCTGTTACTGGAGCATTAGGAAAAAAAGTAGCAGGACGTTTATCATTCTCAGGAACACAGCGTGATGGATTAATTGACAATGTTGCTACAGGAAGACCAACTAATACTTTGAACAATCAAGGTTTTAGAGGACAATTATTATGGACTCCAACAGAAAATACGAATATTATTTTAGCTGGAGATCTTACAACACAGCGTCCTGACGGATATGCACAGGTTGTTGCTGGTGTTGCCCCTACTAAAAGGGCTGCATACCGTCAGTTTGATGCTATTATTGCCGATTTAAACTATCAATTGCCAAGTACAAATGCTTTTGACCGTAAAATAGATCATGATACTCCTTGGCGTTCTGGACAAGATTTAGGAGGTGTTTCGTTAAACATTGATACAAAAATTGGAGGCGGAACTCTTACTTCTACAACTGCTTGGCGTTTCTGGAACTGGGATCCGTCAAATGACAGGGATTTCACAGGATTACAAGTTTTGGCTAAATCTCAAAACCCAACAAGACAAACACAGATTACACAAGAGATTCGCTATGCAGGACAATTAACTTCAAAAATTAGCGGTGTTGGAGGTGTGTTCTTTATCGATCAAACTTCTCAAACAGATGGTACAGAAGAATCTGGAAATGCACAATGGAGATTTTCTCAAAGTTCAACAAGTCCATTATGGAAAACTCCAGGTCTTTTTGAAGGTTACGGAATTCATACTGATGCAAGAATTAGAGCTTCGAGTGCTGCGGTATTTGGGCAAATCGACTGGGCTGTTACAGATAGATTCCACATTTTGCCAGGTTTGAGATATAACTTTGACAAAAAAGATGCAAGCTACTCTCGTAAAACTTACGGAGGTCTTCAGACAACAGATCCTGCTTTATTGGCTTTGAAAAAATCAGTTTACTCTGATCAAGCATTTGATTCAGATACAGACAACACAGACTTTTCTGGAAACTTAACGCTTACTTACAAAGCGTCAGACAAAATCAATGTTTATGCTACTTATGCTAAAAGTTACAAACCAGTTGGAGTTAACGTAGCTGGACTTCCATCAAACTCAGCAGGTCAACCAATGACAGAACTTGCTGTAGTTAAACCAGAAAAAGTAAATCATTATGAAATTGGAGTAAAAACGTCTCCATTTAAAAACTCAATTTTCAACTTGACGTTCTTTAATACTGATATCAAAGATTTCCAAACTAACGTTCAGGCAGCTGAATTAGGTGTAAACCGCGGTTATCTTGCAAACGCAGATAAAGTACGTGTAAGAGGTGCAGAATTGGATGCGAGCTTTGTAATAAACTCACATGTAACCATAAATGGTGCTGCTACTTATACAGATGGTAAATATGTGAAATTTACAAATGCGCCGCTTCCATTAGAAGATACAGGACTTACTGTTGATGGAGTTCAGGTTGCTTACAAAGATGTTTCTGGAACTGAATTGCCAGGAGCTTCAAGATGGGCAGGTTCACTTGGAGGTGAGCTTTCAGATAATGCAAGATTCTTTGGAAATGCTGGAAAAATCTTCTTCGCTGCTGATGGATATGCTCGTTCTGAATTTTCTTCAAGCCCTTCGGCTTCAAAATATTTAGTAGTTCAAGGTTATGCAATCTTTAATGCTCGTTTAGGTTTCCGTGCTTCACAAGGATTATCTATTCAGTTTTGGGGAAGAAACCTTTTCAATAAAGATTACTATGAGCAATTATTGCCTGCTAGTGGTAACACAGGACAATATGCTGGTGTTCTTGGTGATCAAAGAACTTACGGAGTTACATTTAAGTATTCACTGTAAGCGGTTAGTTAGTTTTAGTAATAAAACGAGATGCATTTTAGAATGTGTCTCGTTTTTTTATTTTCACAAAAAAAATTATAAAACAGATTTTAAAATAATTAGGAATGAGATCATTTATATAAATTCGCAGCTTGAATTTATAGCAATTGAACAGATTTTTTAGCTTTTTTTTTATTTTAATCTTTGCTAGCCAGTTAATTACAGGGCAAAATCAAAGAAATATCGACCAGCAGACTCTGACTTGGATTCGATATTATAATATTTTTCCCTTATCTGAAAAATGGGCGCTACATTCTGAATTTGATAATCGAAGTTTTGTCAATCCTGTTCACGAAAATCTTTTTGTTATAAGATCTCAAGCTCGTTTCAGAGCAAATAAAATGGTTGAATTAGGAGCTGGATTTGCTTTTTTTAGTGTCAATACTCAAAATCCGCATGTTGATCCTGATTATTCTGTTCCCGAATATCGAGGACAGCAAGACGTAACTCTGATTAATGATATTGCCAAAATCACTTTTCATAACCGTTTTCAGCTAGAAGAACGATTCATTCAAAAAGCAGATAAAAGTGGTCTTCTTGACGAATTCTCCTATGCTTTCCGATTTAGATACCGTTTGCAATCTATGTTTACCCTTTGGGAAAAAGAAGGCCGAAGCATAAAAGGAACTATTTCAGATGAAATTTTATTCAATTTCGGAAAAGATAATCGCAGAAATACTTTCGATCAAAATCGTATATATGTTGCTTTACGTTATCATTTCAATCCAAATCTTGGTGTGGAATTGGGTTATTTAAAGAACTTTCAAAGACGCGCTAGCGGCGTAGATTTTTACGATCGTGATATTTTCAGATTAACAGTTTATCATCGAATTAATCGTAAAAAATTATAAGTTATGAGTTATACAAAAAATGCCGATCAAATTAAATTTGATCGGCATTTTTACAACCTTTGTAACTTTGTCCCTCTGAACCTTTGTCCCTCAAAAAGACTATGCTCCTCTTTGCTTTCTTCCTTTTTTACTATCGGCAAAATTTCCGATTTTATAGGCTAGAGAAAACATTACATATCGTTTTAAAACTGTGTTTTCTTCATCACGGATAGAAGTTGGCGAAATAGTTCTTGTCGCACTTTGATTCTGATTCAAAACATCATAAACCTTCACTTTCGCGTAAAGCTTTTTATCCAAAAATCCGTAAGACAAACTCGTGTTCCAAAGGAAAAAATCCTTTTTAAAATCATCTGAAATGTTTGAATTATAAGTATATCCAAAATCATTTCCGAAAATTAAATTAGCTGGCCAATACGAAGTTGTCTGCATATTGATTCTATGAATTACGTTTGAAGTCGCATCTCTTGAAAAGTTTTCATATCTCGTTTCGTTGTATGACAAACTATAAGATGGCGCAATCGAAAGCACTTCTCCATAATCATAAGAAGCGTAAACGCTTGGCGTAATTACAACCGATTTTGCATAATATAAAACAGCATTTGTAAATCCTTTATCAAAATTATAATTACCGCTTAAACGCAAACCGTATCGAATCGTATGCGCATCTTTTTTAATCTGTTGATTCCAGTTTCCTCCAACCGAAGCCGAATAAGTTCCTGAAATATTTACATAAGTTGTGTTTCTTTTTCCGCTATCATCATAAATAGAAGTCGAAACTATATCATTATTATAATAATCTCCTTTAAGAAATAAACTGTAGCCAGAACGTGTTCTAAAATCGAAATTTTTAAAATCGATACCCGCAGTATTTTTCTCTATCGGATTTAAGTTCGGGTTACCAATTACACTATTCAACGGATTATTTAAATCTGCAACTGGCATTAATTGTGTTGCTGACGGAAGCGCATTAGAATAATCGTATTTAAAAGTTAAATTTTTAGAACGATCGAATTTGTATCGAAGCTGAGCCCTTCCGTATGGAAGCATGTATCTCTTATTTAAATCGGTTGCTTGATTCAAGTAAAACGAATGATTATCAAACTCTACAACTGATGTTCTCGAATCGATGTTCAATGTAAACTTACTTTTCTGCCAAGTAATACCTACTTTTGGCGTAATCGAATTTTGCTTAGATGTTGTATAATTTGTCAGCGATAAGTTTAAATCTGAATAATCCTGTGAAGCATCGTCAAAATTAAATGTCTTTTGATCATTCATCGAACTTTGCCAGTCAAAATCTGTACCAAAACGAACTCGAAGTGAATCGGTAATAGGTTCCGTATATTCTAGGTCAAACGAATAAGCATCGCTTTTTGAAGTATTTTTTGCATTCTGATTTCTCTCATCATTTGGCTTTGCATCCTGATAAAAAATAGTCTCCGAAATATTAATTCCGTTCGAATCATTTTTAGTGTTATTGTTATTAAAAACTACACTTAAATTTCGAGATTTCTTTTCGAAAGTTTTATTGAAATTGATGCTATTCGCAAAACTCGTATTTGAACTTTCCGTATGCGATGTTGCCATACTTTCGTTCAATGCATCGCCATTTTCATTTTCAGAAAAAGTCGAAGAAGAAGAATTATTATTAGATTCAGACAAATTTAATCTAGGCGCAAAAACAATTTGCATAGTAGGATCAATTTTGTATTCTAATTCAAAATTAACGTTGTTACCTGTATTTTCATTTCTAGTTTTAGAATCTGATTCGGTCAAAATATTTCCTGTCGGCAATAAACTAAGCTGGTTCGATTTGCTTTCGTTTTTAGTCACAGCATTTGTAAAGTTATAACTGCTCATAAACTCCAAATCTTTTGACCAATCGTCAGAATAATTAATTCCGGCCAAAGTAGACTGCGTAATTCCTTTTCCTCCGCTACTCGCGCCTTGATTACCTCCTTTTGCATTTCTTCCGCCTCCCATATTATCAAAAACTTCATCCATAGAAAATCCGGTTGAATTGATGTTATTTGAAGAAGCTAAAACACTAATTTTTTGTTTATTCTTGAAGAAGTTCATCATCAAACTGCTTTCGTAGCGTTCGTCTGAGCCATATCCGCCAAGGACTTTTCCAAAATACCCCTTGTTTTTCTTTTCGTCAATTGTAATGTTTATGCTCGAATAATCTGAAGTCGATTCTTGTTTAGCAAGTTCTTCTTTTTTGGTTTTAAAATCAGAAACCTGAACTTTTTTAATAATATCTGCTGGAAGATTTTTAATCGCAATAGCTCCATCTTTATCAAAAAATGCTTTCCCGTTGACTAAAACCTGATTGACTTCTCGCCCATTTACGGTAATTTTTCCAGTATTATCAACATCAAATCCTGGCAATTGTTTCAGTAAAGTCTCCACATTTGCATCTGGACGCACTTTATAAGAACCCGCATTAAATTCTAAAGTATCTTTTTTAATTGTAATTGGCGGCGCTTCGCTTTTAATTATTACTTCATTTAAAACATTTGCGTTTTCAAGCATATATAATTTCCCAAAGTCTTTACTTTCTGCAAGTCCTTTTTGTTCTTCATAATAAGCTTGATAGCCCGTATAATTTACTTTTAAGAAAACTGGCTTATCATACTTTTTAGTATTGATAATAAAATTTCCGTTTTTATCGGTTGTAGCATACTCGATAATAGTAGAATCTTTTACAGCCGTAAAATAAACCGTGGCGAGTTCTAGCGGAAGCTGCGAATTAATATCAACTACAGTTCCTTTAATAACAATATTGTTCTGGGCATTTGCCGAATAAACAAAAGCTAAAAACAATAAAAATGAATAAATCTTGGTCATAAAATTGGGTTAGTTAGATCAGTAAGACTTAAAAAAATGCAAAAGGTTTAATTGTATTTTTTACATTTATTCAAATATAATGCCAATAAAAAATTGATCTTGTAATTATCATAGACGCAAAACATAAAAAAATCCCCTATTTGAGGGGATTCTTTTTTTTATTTTTCTCTAATATAAATATCGATCGGAACTCCTGCAAAATCCCATTTCTCTCTGATTTTATTTTCAAGATATCTTTTATATGGTTCTTTAACATATTGTGGCATATTTGCAAAAAACACAAACTGAGGCGTTTGAGTTGGCAACTGCATACAATATTTAATTTTCACATATTTACCTTTTGTCGCTGGTGGCGGATATGCTTCGATCACCTTCAACATATATTCATTAAATTTTGAAGTAGCGATTCTTTGTTTTCTATTTTCGAAAACTTGAACCGTAGCTTCAAGTGCTTTTAATAAACGCTGTTTTGTTAAAGCAGAAACGAATAAAATTGGCACATCTGTAAAAGGCATTAATTCTTTTTTGATTTTCTCTTCGTAATCACGAGTTGACATAGTGTCTTTTTCTACTAAGTCCCATTTGTTTACCAAGATTACAACCCCTTTACGGTTTTTCTCAGCCAACCAGAAAATACTTTGGTCCTGACCTTCAAATCCACGAGTTGCATCGATAACCAATATACAGATATCTGCATGCTCAATTGCTCTAACAGAACGCATTACAGAATAAAACTCTAAATCTTCTTTTACTTTTGCTTTACGGCGAATTCCGGCAGTATCAACCAAGTTAAATTCGAAACCAAAACGGTCAAATTTAGTATCAATTGCATCACGAGTTGTTCCTGCAATATCAGTAACAATGTAACGATCCTTACCAATCAAAGCATTGATAAAACTAGATTTTCCAGCATTAGGGCGACCTACAACTGCAAAACGAGGCAATTCAACTTCTGGCGTAACTGGCTCAGGTTTTTCAGGAAAAGATTCAATTAAAGCATCCAATAAATCTCCAGTTCCACTTCCAGAAATACTTGCGAAAGTATAATATTCGCCTAAACCAAGGTTATAAAACTCTACAGCGTCTTTTTCACGCATTGCGTTATCCACCTTATTTACAGCTAATAAAACTGGTTTAGTTACTTTACGAAGCAATTTTGCAACGGTTTCATCCATTGGCGTAATTCCTTCTTCAACATCAACCACAAAAATAATAACATCGGCTTCGTCGATAGCAAGCTCTACCTGTTTACGAATTTCACCTTCGAAAACGTCATCAGACCCTCGAACGTATCCACCTGTATCAATGACAGAAAACTCTTTTCCGTTCCACTCGCTTTTACCATAGTTTCTATCACGGGTAACCCCAGATACTGAATCTACAATAGCTTCTCTTCTTTGTATCAGCCTATTAAACAGGGTCGATTTCCCTACGTTAGGTCTTCCTACTATCGCAACAATGTTATTACTCATTTTTGTTAATTTTAGATTTTAGATTTCCGATTTTAGAATTTTAATTACTTAAAAACCCAAACACTTGTAATCCAAAATGCTGTTTTTAAATTTTTTGCAAAGGTAGTTAAAAAAAGTTGCTGAAACGCTAAGTTTCTAAGTACCTAAGTTTTTTATATTTTTTAGTCGCAGTCACAGTTTTCAGACTGAGACTGTAAACTGCGACTGAAAACTCTTTTTTATTGATTGTATCCGAAACGTTTCAGCATATTAGCGTTGCTTCTCCAGTTTTTATTCACTTTTACGTAAAGTTCAATATGAATTTGTTTTCCGAAGAATTTCTCTAAATCAGCACGAGCATCTGTTCCAACTTTTTTCAAAGCAGCTCCTTTGTGACCAATAATAATCCCTTTTTGCGTATCGCGTTCCACCATAATTACCGAACGGATTCTTATAATTTTTTCATCTTCATGAAATTCTTCTGTCACGATTTCAACCGCATACGGAATCTCTTTACTGTAATTCAACAAGATTTTCTCACGAATCGTTTCGTTTACGAAGAAACGCTCTGGTTTATCTGTTAATTGATCTTTAGGATAATAAGCTGGTGATTCTGGCAATAATTCGATAATTCTTCCGAAAACTTCTGGTACGTTGAAGTTCTGCAAAGCTGAAATTGGGAAAATCTCTGCATTTGGCACTTTTTCTTTCCAGAAAGAAACTTGCTGTTCTAATTGTTCTTGGTTAGAATTGTCAATCTTATTTAAAAGCAATAAAACTGGAATCTTAGCATGGATGATTTTCTTAAAGAAATCTTCATCTTTAAGATCCTGCTCGCCTATTTCGACCATGTAGATTAAAATGTCAGCATCTTCAAAAGCCGACTTTACAAAGTTCATCATCGATTCCTGCATTTCGTATGCCGGTTTGATAATTCCAGGAGTATCAGACAAAACCAATTGAAAGTCTTCTCCGTTTACGATTCCTAAAATTCTATGACGTGTAGTTTGTGCTTTTGATGTAATGATCGACAATCGTTCTCCAACGAAAGCGTTCATCAATGTTGATTTTCCAACATTTGGATTTCCGATAATATTTACGAAACCTGCTTTATGTGACATTTGCATGATATTTTAAGATGCAAAGGTAGTCATATCAACTCAATACAGAAAATAAAACATTTTTTTAAGTTTTCGTTGGATTTCTAAAAAATCGGCGTATCTTTGCACCCGAAACATCGCGGGATAGAGCAGTAGGCAGCTCGTCGGGCTCATAACCCGAAGGTCACAGGTTCGAGTCCTGTTCCCGCTACTAGAATAAAAGCTTCAGAGAAATCTGGAGCTTTTTGTTTTTAAATCTTTATAGTTCGTTGAGCTTATATCCGCCATGGCAGACAAAGGGTCGAGTCCTGTTCGCGCTACAAAGTAAAAGCTTCAGAGAAATCTAAAGCTTTTTTTGTTTTTATCTTTTCTGATTTTCTTTGTGGGCACAGATTACATATCTGTGCTATCGTTGTCTAAATATCGGAGCGAGAAGGCTTTCAATCCCATTTAACAAATAACCTTTTCTGTGACTGTACTTATTATTAATAATAATTTGGTCATCAAAACTATCTATGATTTACATCTCTATTGTTGGTTCTGAACACTTTCCAACAATATATTTTTTGCCATTTTCATCTATTAAATAGTCAAGATCTTTAGACTTAGCTTTATAAATCAATTTGAAAGTTTGAATTTTATGCGCATTAAGTTTTTCAGGTGTAAAAGTTAAGATGTTTTTTTCAATTTTAAATTTTCCATTAATATATTGAAGAGTTCTTTCCCATATTAAATCATATCCTTCTTCTTTTGCCTTTTTCTCTTTAATTGGGTCATACTGCACTGTTTTTATTACAATTCTCGCATTTTCTCCACTCCAACCATATTCTAACAAATTTGTAGATTCAAAAATTAATGAATCTTTTGGCACTTCAAATTTATAAACGAAGCATTTTTCTTCAGGAATAGGTTCCTCTTCAATTTTTAGAATTTTTGGTGGTACCAGCATTTTATTAGATTTCTTTTTCTGACCAAAAGAAACAATACAATTTAATATTATAATAATAAAAATCAAATTCCTCATATTAAGTACTTTGTAATTATTCAGCATGCTAATTTTATTTAAAATTGGTAATAATAACGTAATGGAAAAAAATCAGCAAATACAAGATCATTTTCCTTTATCTTTTTAGTTTTTTCTTTCAAATTAAAAGATTTCTCCTTGTTTTCTTAAAATATTTCAGTTTGTATTTTGAACGTTTTAGTTCTTTTTAAAAGTTTGCGCACAGGAAACAAAAAAAGAAAAACTTACAAAAACACTTAATGTTTTAATCATAGTCTAACGTATTACTTCTAATGGTTCTTCTGCTTTAGGGCGATGAAGAAGCAATGAATAAATATAAAAATCTTCGTCAGTAAGCCCCAAAAATGCGGACTTCCCAAAAAATTCACCATCTGTTCTTATTAATCCAACTACTTTACCATTACCATAAAATATTAATTTATAATTTTCTAATTTTAAATCTTGTACTTTATTTATATCCGCAACTATTTTATCTGAATCTTCTTTTTTATCTGAATAAAAAGATTGTGCATTTTCAAACTGTCTATTATAATACTTACTCTGAATAACTTCTATTTTTTTATTTTTATAATCATCCATTATTTCTTTATAAAAACTCACAACTTCTTTTTCTAAAGCTTCCCTATCTTGTTTTGTTAAATCAATACTATTACTCCAGCCATTTAACTTATATGGAACATGAGATTCAAAAGGAATAATGATTTGTTTAAATGGTTCTGCCTGCTCGGTACTAGAAATCTTTTTATCAAAAACAATAGCTTCTTTTTTGTTTTCAGTTCTACTTATTTTAATATTTAAAGCATAATCATTACTAAGTAAATTATTTAAATGATAATTTTCATTTATTGTTGGCAAAATCAAAACTTTTACTTTGTGTTCCCCACTTTCTAATATAAAATTATTTATAGGAATTGATAATGAATTCATACTACCTTCGTCATAATCTACATAGATTGGCATATCATCCAGTGTAACAACATAGGAACAATTATTACTATGTAAAAACAACCAGTATTCGGTTTTTTTATCATAATTAATAACCTTTTTATTCAGTTCATTTAAATTAGAATTTTCTATTTTATTATTTTTATTTTGTGCATAGCTGTTTTCCAACAAAATCATAACACTTAAAAACCAGAAAACGATATATTTTAATTTCATTATTTTATCTAATAACTTCTAGTTTAGCTGCTTCCTTAAGTCGATAGAAATATTGAGGAAAGAAATCAGACTGACAACCTTTATAATTTTCATTTTAACGTATGATTTCTAATTCCTTAGAACCCTTAGGAATGTGGAGATACAAATCGAGTGACGTTATTTTTTTATTTCCTTCTTGATCTATTTTTTCGTGCAAAAAGAATGATTTTCCTTTATTTTCTATATCAGTCCTTTCAATACTAATTATTCTATTGTTACCATAAAATAATATTTTATATTTACTTAAAGGGATAAAATTGTTTGTGAACTTATTTTTATTATTATTCATAGCATTTTGATATTTTTTTATAACATCAAATTTTAGGTACTCAGATTGATACCATTCAGTATCGGCTTTCAAATATTCTGTCTTTACATAGTCAAAATCCTTCTCTTGATATTTATCAACTAATTTTTTACAGAATTCTAATACTTTTTTGTGTAAAACTTCTTGGTCCATTTTACTAAGATCCTCACTATCAGACCAACCTTTCAATTCATAAGGTATGGTAGCTGTAAAATTAAAATCTTCAATTAATATATTTTGTTGGCTATAATCAATTGGCTTATTGTAATCATATTCTCCCTTATTATCTAATTTATAGTTAGGAAGTTCATAGTTTGTAACTATCTTAGGTTCTTCTAGATTACCATTTTTATCCCATGCAGTTTTTTCAATTTGAAAGTTGAATTTTGGATTATTATTAAAAAATGGATTAGGAACGTATTTTTCTCTATAAGAAGGATATATTTTTATTTGCAACTGTTGTTCACCACTTTTAAGGAGAGCATAATTAATAGGAAATACAAGAGTTCCTACATTATTGTTGAATTTTTTGGCAACAGGCAGATCATTAATTGTTACTTCGTAATTAAGTGTCGTTTCTATTTTTATTCTATATATGGGCTGATAATCAAAATATTTTATTTCATCTGTTATAGCAGATATCCTTTCTTCTGTACTCAATGTGTTTTCTATTCTTTCTTGCGAATTGCAACTCACAAGAAAAAATAGAAATAAAAAACCTAATTTATTGATAATATTCATTAACGTATGATTTCTAATTCCTTAGAGCCCTTAGGAATACGTAAAAATAAATTATTCCATTCAACAACTTTTACCCCAGAATTGTTGACATATTGATATGAAAACATTGAGTTTCCTTTATTGTGTCCTGATAAACTTTCTAAAGCTACTACCGTATTGTTGCAGTAATAAGATAATTTGTATTTTTTTAGAGGAAGAATCTCTAAACTATCAAAGCTATTTTGATATAACGCTTTCTGATAGTTAGCTCTAACACTTTCAGAAAAATATTGGGCTTGATACCATTCTGTATCAGCCTTTAGATAAAGAGTATTAAAATAATCAAAATCCTTATCTTTAAATGCATCAATAGTTTTATGATAATATTGCAATACTTTTTCTAGTAAAACTTCTTTGTCTATTTTACTTAGGTCTTCACTTTCTGACCAACCTTTTAATTCATAAGGTACTTCTGCTGTAAATGTAAACTCTTGAATCACCTGATTTTGTTTACTATAATCGATAGGTTTTTCGTAATCAGGTTCATCATTATTATTTGTTTTGTATTTTGGGAGTTCGTATTTTAGAATTGTTTTAGGTTTTTCTAAACTGCCATTTTTATTCCAAGATGTTTGCTCTATTTCCAAAGAAAAGAAATCTTTATTTGTGAGATATTCATTTTGAATGTTTTGAGAATTGTAACTTGGATATATTTTAATTTGTAAAGTTTGAATACCGCTTTTTAAAATAGCTGAATTAATATTGAAACCTATTTTACCCCCCATTTTATCAAAATAAGTATAGACAGGAAAATCATTTACTAATATCTGATAGCAATTTTGCGTTTTAACCTTTATTTGATATAAGGGTTCATAATCATATTTTTTTATTTTACTTGATATATATGATAATCTTTCGTCGGTAGTCATTTTATTTTCTTTTTTTCCTTGTGAGTTACAACTTATTAAACTGATACTTAATACTAATGTTAAAATTAATCTTTTCATTTTTTTTATTTTATAATGATATTAACGGTAATTTCCAACCTGTTTTCCACTCGTAAGGATCAAGTATAACAATTTTACCTTCCGCTGTGTAGTGAAAGCCATCTTCTTTTTTCATTGTCTCTAGTGTTTTACTACCTCCATTTTTGCCGCTAGCACCTGCCCCCGCATTTATATTTGATTCCAATATAAATCCTTCAAATTTGATTAAAGGCTCTACATATATACCATCTTTATCAGCTTTTGTTGAGCATTCAACCGATACCCCAGTAGTTGCAGCTGCACTAATTTCTCCATATGCATAATATTTTCCAAAAAGAAGTGACGTGAATTCGCCATTAGCTTGAATCATTCCTTCTAGAGTAAGCATTACTTTTCCTTCTAATTTACAAGGAGAATCATCATCATCTTTCATTAATCTTTCAGAGTACTTACTACCTTCGGCTGTATTAATAGTTCCTTTTAATGCTCCACTAATTTCAGATGTAATAACTAAATCCAAATCAATGTCAAAATTATCTCCTAGTGCTTTATCTAAAACATCTAATGTTACCACAACCGCTAATACAGCAGGATGATTGATTTTGTATAACAATTGATAAACGTCATACTTAATTTCGAACCCAAAAAGAGGATCAAGATCTATAGCCCCTTCTATCATGGTTCCCATTACTGGAGTATATAAATCTTTTGGAGGGTCAGCATACCAGCTTACAGATACTCCTACACTTGGAGGAATAAACTCAAAACTCCAATTACTCTCTTTTGTTGCTTTACTTTTTTCTAATTTTTCTTTTAATCTTTTTGTTCTATGGGTTGTTTTACTATTTTCTTTCGGAGAATTTTGAGTGGTTTCTTCATTTTCACCCTTAAAAACACTTTCAATCAAATCTTTAACATCTCCTATTTTTTTTAAGAAATCGGTTATTTCAGGCATACCCGATGATAGCTCTAAAGCATGATGAGGACGGTCAAATTCGCACATAAGCGAAAACTCACAATCAATTAGCCCCAGATTTGTAACTTTACTCATCATGTGCGAAGCCTGGCTTCTATAAGATTGTTTTCTTTTAGCTTGAGCAACCGCTTTTTTAGCTTTTAATCGCTCTTGCTCTCTTATTTTTTGTTTCTTTTTTTGATCATCACTAAGATTCTCAGAACGTCCTTTTAATTTTTTCAGATCGGCTTTTGCTTCCAGTTCCTTAAGTTTCCATTTATCGTGATAGATTTCACGCAACTTATTAAATTCTTCACCGTCGTAGTTAAATGCCAATTGCAATGTCCACTTAGTATCTGGATAAACCATAATATCTAATGGCAAATTAGGACAGCATGTATGCAAGGCAACAGGGTATTTTTGTGCTAGATATTCACTATTTGGCCATAAAGTTGACAGCAATCCGTTTAATGGAGGGACTGTTTTTCCCTGAGTAAAGTCATATCCTACCTGCAATTCTAATTTCTCATCAGTTGGTGGTTGTAGAACAAAAGGCTTGTGATCTTCTAAAATTTTAAAAGAGGCTTGTGATTTTATAGATGATATACCATTTATAAATTTAAAATTATTTGTAAAAGTACTGTCATCAGAACCATGATTTTCAACTTCTACATTTGGATTATCTTTATCTGGGCTGTTACTTTTATATTCTGCTAGCCTCCATTTTTTACTTCTTTCCCCTTTACCATTTTCAATTAACTTTTCAATTTTAGAAATATCTATTACATGGCCTGTGTGGGTTTTAACTGGATCTTCAGAGTAAATGCATTCGCTGGTTTTTAATCCTTCTAATTCTACTGAAAAATCTTTTCTGGATTCTTTTATACCAGCTATCAGAGGAAAAACTAATTTAGTTAAGCTTAGATTGTTTTGAACATTATAGATTTCAATTTCAACGGTATCTTCTCCTCTTGAATATTTACCAACAGCTCTATTAAATCGGCATGGCAAAAAATTAGCAATAGAGGTTTCTATTGTACCTGTAACTAAAACTTTGTTTCCTTCGGGCTCTAAAGTAGTCATTTCATATGTCCTTCCTAACACTCTGACAAGAGGTTGGTTGCCAGCATTGCTTATTTTTAAGTATTGGTTATTAATTGCCGTAAACATATAAGCTTTCATCTGAATAGAATTGTCTGTCCCTTGAGCATTATTTGTTTCCTTATTTACAAAAAAAGCCCAAAGAGGATCTACATATATATCTACAATACACTTTTGAACTAATTTTCTTGTTGTTTTGTTCTTTTTCTCATCTATAACATTTAGGATATATAAATCACAATCAATAACACGGTCTGGTAAATCATTGTGTACCTTTACTTCTCTTGTTAATGTTTTATTAGATATTGGGGCATTGTTTTTATTAATCTCCTCTTTAGGTCTAGGTACTTTTTGATATACCCCATTATCTTTTTCAAAGAGGGGCAAATCCTCATCTGTAAGCTGAACATCATAAAGATCAATTAATATTTCATCTCCATACAAGCCTTCTGTATAGATGTGAAGCTGTATAGTTTCCCCATATTTGATATCACCTTTAATAATGGCTCCATCATTACCTGATAAATATTCCCTCCATTCGTATCCTACCACTTTTGGCGTTGATTTACCCGATACAAAAAGACCATTTTTAGGATTCCCTGTTGGAGACGAAACTCCATATATGTAAGGTTCTAACCAAGCAATTCCGTTTCCACTGTAAACTTTAGGAAGACTAAAATTTCCTCCGGAATAACCTTTACCAATAAATTTATTATAATCGTCATCTACAAATGATAATTTGTTCTCCAATAAGTTCCATATCCAAACTGTTTCTTTTTTTTCAGCCTCTGATAATTCACTCCAATTTTCTATTAAAACATTAACATTAGGATTACTATTTTCCTTTTCGCCCTTACTATTTAACTTAGATTTGGAGGCTTCAATTTTAATAAATGAATTACCTGGATTGTAAACATCATCAATCCCAGGATTAACTTTTAATTTAAATTTTGACATAATACTAATCTATAATTGGCAGTTCTATATTTTTTATTTCTAAGCTACTCAGATCAATTCCTGGAAATATCTGAGCGTTTATTTCGCTATCTGTATTTTCTACATTTTTTTCAGAAACTTCTGCAACTTGTCCGTGATCTTTGATTGTGATACAATCAGGACCTCCTATAGGACAAGTGGCTTTACTGTCTTCAAGTAATATTTTACCTTGATTAGATAATGTCACCTTATCGTATAAACCACTCCATTTTGTAATCGAAGCTTGGCATGGCAGATAATCACCACTTCCGTTGGGTTGCATTTTACATTTTCCGAAAGTGTTTTTTTCTAATGTCTGACCAATTTCTTTGTCTGTTCCAATGAGTTTTTCCTTTCCATCTTTATCATTTGCATAATGCTTAGAATGTGTTTTAACTTTTAATTTGTCTGTTTTGGGTTCAACACTAAATTTACATTCACAAGTTGCACCCTGTACGACAAAATGTTTTTCAGCCATAATAATCTGGATTAAATTATTTTATTTTTTGAACATGTTTAAGAATTTCGCTAAAGAGCTTTTTCTTTCAATGGTTGGAATTTCTTCTACAAACAGGCGTATTTTTTCAGAAGGTTCTTCTGAATTCTGAATATGCTTAAAACCTTTTAATCTTTCACTTATATCAATAATATCTTCGTCTCCCATAGTTTGAAAATTCTGAAATTGTTCGTGTGCCTTTCGTGCTCCAAGATCAGAGTCGGGTCTAAAATCTTCATCTTCTACTAAATGGAATAGTGCTATTTTTTGCACTTTCTTTTTGGCATCATTTATTTTAGTTTCATAAGCCGCAATAATTGAAAATATTGACCTGTCCTCACCATAGAGTTTATATTGTACTTCCATTTCTGATTCTAAAGTTTTATAGGGCATATCCTGCAATTTTGCCTTTGGATAATTAATTCCCTCTAAAACTTCTTCGATAGACCGCTCATCAATGCTTTTACCTTTAGCGTTAACAATTATCTTGTCTGTAGCTGTGTAATACTCTTCAATTGTATGATTTACTCTGTAATCAATAGATTGATTTCCTAAAATAGGCGATTTCCATTTGTACGTCTGAGCTGTTTCCAAAGGATAGTCAATATAGATTGGAGAAAAATATAAATGAAAAAACCAATCCTGATTCAATGACTTTTCAAGTTCCTGCTTGTTCAAAATGAGTTTTTGAACTTTGTTGAGTATTTTATAGGCAACCTCGCTATAATAATAAGAACCAAGATGTTTTTTTAAGGAATTCCATCTTTGTACAATTTCATGATGGTTGTCAATCTCATATATTGTACCATCCTCAGCAGGTATAATGTTTATAGGAAAAATTGCTTTCGCACATTTGTCCAGCATTTGCTCTACCAGTAAATTAGGTTCTTTATTGTCAACATACACCTGTTTACGATTTACTTCAAAAATGAAATCATTATAGGCGTCGTTTATTTTGCAGTTAATTTCGACTTCGTAATGTACTTCTTTTATAAGTTTCTCATTTTCAAAATCCTGATACCTGTATCCATATTTTCTTGTTTCATTAAAACTGCTATGCTTTAATTCACGGCCATTATAAAAATTTATTTTTTCTAGACTGGGCATATCTTAGGAAAAGGTTTGTTATTTTTTCGAAGTAAATGTAAGTTTTTGTTTTCAAAAAAAAATTCACATATTTAAAATTTAACAGAAAATTTCGGAGGTAAATTAATTAGTAGCTATAAGAGCTCCATATAACTCTGATAATAAAAAACTTACAATTAAAAACTCAGAATCAGTAGTCAAAAATTGGGTTAAAAATTAATGATCGAATTAATTCTTCTTTGTTTAATTTTGAATACATCTGCCAATAAATAAAAAAGCTTCAGATTGCTCTGAAGCTTTTTTATTTGTACAAATTCTCAATTTTTCCTTACTGTTTGAGAAGTAACAGGTTCCCCTCTTTCTGTAAAAACATCATCTGCATAATAGTTTACAAATTGCATCGGAACACCAACACCAGTATCTAGCAACGGAGTTGTCTGTAAATGATAATGCAAATGCGGCCCAGTAGAATATCCGCTATTTCCTGCCAAACCTACTTGTTGTCCTCTCACGACAGTATCTCCTACTGCAACGATGATGGAATTCTTTTTAAAATGAATCATAAAGGAATATTCTCCATTCAAATGATCAATTATAATATAATTTCCTAATGGCTGTTTGCTGTTTTTAATTCCAGGAACATTGTCTTCTATGGCATTTTCCATTGCAATAATTTTTCCATTTCCAGGTGCGTTCAGGCGTTTGCCAAAACAATAATAATCTTCATTTTTGGTTCCGTCTCCGGTTTTGTTACTTCTGTTTACTATATGAACCATGTCGAGCGCATATCTCTGATGGCGACTAGGCGCAAAATGATGATTTTCTTCTAGCGATTTTCCGCCCGCAACGATGTACCAATCGTCTTCAAAAGGCAGTTCCAACACTGTTTTTGTTTTGTAATTTAAATAGACATCTTCGTCAAATTTACCTTCATCTCCCATTAGCAGGTCTGCACAAGATGTTAGCAAAAAAGCAACTATAAAAATAAATGCGTAAACTGTAGATTTGATATATTTCATGATTAGAATTTATAGTTAATACCAAGGTTTAATTGATGCTGTAATTCTCTGTAAGCACTCGGAATTTGAAGTCGAGAATAATTAAAGTTGTAAGTTGCCTTTACATCAAAATGATTGGAAAATTTATAACCGTATTCTAAATCCCATAAAACACTTTGATAATTGTCTACAGTGTAAAATTTGCCTTCGGCGTTGGTAACTCGAAGTAGCATAATAGGAAGAGTTAATTTTGAAGACAGATACTGTTTTTCATTTATCTGATAACTGAATCTACCTGCAATGCCGAACTCCTGATGAAACAAAATATAATCTCCATCGTGATATGCAGCCAAAGAAGTTCGCGATTGCAATCCTGCGTGTATTGTAAATCTATTTCTGTCATACACTTTTTTTAAATACGAAAAATTCATTCCGCCTTTGTAATAATCTGTATTGAGAATAGATAACTTATCTGTTTTTAGATCCGTTGAAAGAAGGTCTAGATTTACTTCAAATAAATTATCATTTTTACTAGTTCGAGCATAGTTTAATTTATAAATCAAACCTTGATACTCGTAAGTTGCTACGGGAGCAAATTCGATATTTTTTAAATAGCCAAAATTGTTTCCAACAGAAAATTCGAGCTGATTCTTTTTTTCAGTCGTTTGCGATTGAACAGATACTGCAGACAAAATTGCAGCGCTAAACAGAAACAGATTTAATTTCATATAGTTTGAGATGATTAAGTTGATTATCATTGGTCAAAACTAAATGGATTGAAAAATTGAAAAGTCCAAATAACTTAAGACTGAAGAAATCCGAACTTATTTATTACTGTTGCGGAAACTGTTTGGTGTCATTCCTGTCGATTTTTTGAAAGCATTGTGAAATGTAGTCTTTGAAGTAAAACCCGATTCTAAACCCATTGCCAACAAGCTGTAGTTTTCATAATCCGAATCGAGAATCATTTTTTTCACAGCTTCCACCCGATAATTATTTATGTAATTTGCAAAGTTATCTTCGGTAATCGCATTAACAAGCTGCGAAACATATCCTGCACTTATTCCTAACTGTTCAGCTACTTTTTCTCTGTTTAGACTGCTGTCTCTGTAAATTTCTTGTTCCTCACAAAGCTCCTGCAGTCTTTTGAAATAAGGGTTTTCTTTTGTAAAAAGATCCAAAGCAATTGCATCATTGCCTTTTTTAAGAATTACCTCTTCAACAGATACAAGGTTTTCTGAAGGAATTTCTTGGTACAACAACTCCTCTATTCCTTCCTTATTGTCTGCCAATCTATATCTGAATACGCCATAATAGGTAGTGCAATGAATTAAAAATGTAGCAAAAAGGGCAAGAATTCTCATAACATATGAAACATCATAATGAAAAAACAGTCCGATTAAGATGGCCGTAATCCAAGATAGCATTAATGCATAAACGAGAAACCATAAAAAAGTGATCCATTTTTTTTCTTGCTTATCCTTTGAAAATTTAATAAAACTGAAAGTATAAACAGCCATAAAAGGCATAAAGAGCAGAATAATAAAAAAATCAAAATCTCCTAGAGTTTCTAAAAAGTTTTTAAGAGCAACAGGGATTGTAAAAAAATGGGCAACAACATCACAATCATAAAAAATATTTGAAAAAGCTGAATATAAAAACGGCACATACAGCCATCGAATCTTTTTCGAATTTCTGATAGGATGATTCACCTGATGTATGACAAACATAAAAATGAAAACTGGGAAGATGAATGCCCATTCTACATCATCGAGAAATCGCAGAAAAGGCATACTGCTATAAATATCAATTATTTCGAAAACGAGATTTGCAATAAGAATAGAAAGTGCAAATATTGCGTAGGCCAGATATTTATTGGCATTGCTCTTAAATAGTGGCGATTTTAAGATAATTGCTCCAAGAACTAATCCTTGGAAAATGGCTGTGTTAAAGAAAATTGTAAAGATCAATCTATATCGTCGTTGTTTAGGCATACTGTCAACATAATGCTACCAGTACAAAATTGTTTTTAGTCTATTTCTTATATTTTTGTTTGACGAAACTATACTTAATTCATTTTATTTACTGTTAAAGGAAATACAATTAAAACCTAAGAAAAAGACAAATAAAAGATAAATGAGTACCGATTTATTCAATTTTAAGCTTTTGAAACCTTTTCTAATTTTTCTTACACGAATTTTGGTTTCAAATAATTCAAATCAATCTTTATGAAAAAAATTTTATTGCTAGCTGTTTTTACAGTTTTAGGATTTGCGAATGTTAATGCCCAAGAAATTAAATTTGGAGCTAAAGCGGGTTTAAACTTTTCAACTGTCAACGGAAGTAACACCAACAACATTGATTATGTAACATCCTACCATGTTGGCGTTGTATCGGAAATTCCAATTTCTGAAAAATTTTCTTTTCAACCTGAACTCATGTATTCTCGTCAAGGATATAGCTTCAATAATGATGTTATTGCTATGAATTATCTGAACATTCCTTTAATGGGAAAATACTATGTAACAAAAGGATTGAGTCTTGAAGCTGGACCGCAAATAGGTTTTTTACTTTCAGCTAAAAATGAAGGAGTGAAGGTAACAAATTCATTCACTACTTTTGATTTTGGCGTTAATTTTGGTCTAGGCTATAAACTAGAAAACGGACTTAATTTTAGTGCAAGATATGACTTAGGAATAACTAAAGTTAGTACAGAAAATAGAAATGGAGTATTTCAAGCATCTGTTGGTTACTTCTTTTTATAGAATCTTAAATAATTTACAAAAAAAAACACCACTCATTTTGAGCGGTGTTTTTTTTTATCAAGTTCCTTAAAATCAACAACAACTTAAATTTTATCGAAGTTCAAAACCTCTTTCTTCCAGTGTCTGTCGCAAATTTTGTCTTCCTTCCATATAAGTCATATCATTTGATGAAAATCGAACAGCATCTTGCCAAGTCTGTGGTTTTAAACTATTATCTTGCCTAAATTTTAGAAAAGCTTTTTCATAAACTGGAACTTCTTCTTTCCAACTTTTTCTATCATATCCATTATAATGCAATACAGCTTTTTGGCTTAAACGAGGTCGTATGCTACTAACTTCAGATGGATCTGGCATTCCTAAAACCATTCCAAAAACAACATAACTATAAGCTGGTAAATTTAAAAGCGCTGCAATTTCTTTTGCATTGTTTCTCATTGCACCAATATAAACCACTCCAAGTCCAAGAGACTCTGCTGCTATAACTGCATTTTGTGAAGCAATAGCGGTATCAATAGAAGCCATCAACAAAGCATCTGTATATTTTTGCACTTCATTGCTGCCGTTTTCTACTGATGAAATTTCATTATTTCGATACATATCTGCAATCCACAACAGAAAAACAGGCGCTTGTTCTATATACGGATTTCCTTTTCCGAATTTAGAGCCCAATCTTGAAGTTTTTGCGACTTCTGCTTTTAACTCAACATCAGTAACTGCAATTACACTCCATTGATTTAAGTTTGAGGAATTGGAAGCCGATTGCGCTGCCGCAACGATCGTTTCAATCGCTCCTTCTGGAAGAGCATCTGGCAAATATTTTCTAACTGAACGATGGCTTAAAAGTGCTTCAATTTGATTATTCCATAATATTTCTTTTGGCATAGCATCTATGCCGTATCTTTGTAATAGTAATTCTTCTTTTCTATTATTTTCGTCATTTATCATAAACATTTTTTTTTATAATTTTGACAAAACTACAAACGAACAAATTAAATATCAAGTAGTTACAAACAAAGTACTTAGTATGGTAAACCATACTAATACTCATTACTAAACAGTTACAAATACAAAAAATGGAAAATAATATTGATTACAATTTTGACTTAGCCGGAATTTTTAAAATTATTGGAGGCAAATGGAAAATTCCATTAATAAAAGCAATGGGATCAGTATGTCCAAAAAGATTTGGAGAGCTTCGTGTAGAAATGGAAAATTTAGCACAAGCGACCTTAAGTACCCAACTTAGAGAATTAGAACGAGATGGATTAATTTTTAGAAAAGTTTTCCCTGAAATACCTCCAAGAGTTGAATATTGTTTAACCGAATTAGGAGAGTCGCTTTATCCTGTTGTTGACACGCTAGAAGATTGGTGGACAATGTATACCAATAAAGGATGTAGACACCCAAGTTTAAACACACAAAAAACAAAGAAAAGTTAAAAACAAAAGCTTCAGAGTAATCTGAAGCTTTTGTTTCTTGTACTTTAGTCAAAACTTTATAATATCTGATCAAAGCAACTCTTTTAATACTTTTTTCCCGTTTTCGTTATCTGGATTTAACTCAACAGATTTTTGATACATCTTAATCGCGTCTGCTTTTTTACCGCTTTGAAGCAATGCCTCTCCGTAGCTATCATATATATTTGAGCTATTCGGAAAAAGCAATGTTGCCGAAGCAAATGTTGACAAAGAATTATCTGTTTTTTGAAGTCTAAGAAATTGATATCCTAGTCTATTAAAATCTCTTTCTGTTGCTTCATAACTGCTTGGATTTTTTAGATATCCTTCAATTAACTGATTTGCTTTTTCTTTATTTCCGCTTTCAAGCAAATTGCCATAAACTCTCGAAAGATTCTGTACGGGCATTTTATAAGGCTTATTATCCATTAATTTAAAAACCTCACTAGCGATTGGGAAAACCGGATTTGCTGTATTAGATATTAAAACAATAGTTTCATTTTTAGGAATGTTATGCATCAAAATAGAGGTAAGTCCAGTATTTAATCCGTCATGAAAAACTATTTTTTCGTTATTTTCATTCGTATAAGTTTGCCAACCTAAACAATAAGCCATCTCTTTTTCGTCAAAACGATAAGAAGCAAGTTTTCCATCATTGAGTTTACTTGGAGTTAGAGCTTCTTCTACTTCTTTCTTTCCCAAAATCTGATAACTAAATAATGCTTTTTGGTATTTCTGCAAATCTAAAGCCGTACTTACAATTCCGCCGCTTCCATAAAAATTGCTTTTCTCGTCTATTAAAAGAACATCTTTTAAAGTTTCAACATTCACTACTTCTGTCGAATAAAAGTTGGGATACGTGTACAATTCTACTTGATTCGGTTCTTTAATTCTTCTATTTTTAGGAAGAAATGAATCTTTCATTTTAGCAGGTTCAAAAATATTTTTGGCTAAATAATCTCTAAAACTCATTCCTGAAATTTTTTCTACAATTAATGCCGCAAGACAGAAATTGACATTATTATATTCCCATTTATTTCCTGGAGAAAATGAAAGTTGTACTTTATTCTGAATTAATGCAGGAATAATATCTCCGTTAGAAATAACTTTTTCTGGCTGTTCTTTCATCAAATTATCAAATAGACGATAATATTGTGCCACTCCAGAAGTATTGCTTAGCAGATGTCTTATGTTTACGCTTGGATAAGGAAAATCTGGAAGATATTTTTGAACTGGATCATCAATATTTAATTTTCCTTTTTGTTTGAGTTGGAGTATTGATACCGCAGTAAATGTTTTTGATATCGATGCAATTGGAAATTGAGATTTCTCATTGATTTTTTCTTTCTTTTCGATATTAGAATATCCGTAAAAATTAGAAAAAGCTTTTTCTCCTGATTTGGAGACTAAAACACTGCCGTTAAAAAGATTGTTTTTAGCAAGCGTTGAAAAGAAATCATTTATCTCTTGCCCTGAGATAATACTTGTAAAAAGTAAAGCCGTAAAATAAAGAAATAATTGTTTGTTCATTTTGATTGATTGATTGATTGATTGATTGATTGATGATTTTTTAGAACGAAAATAATGAAATATTATTACTACAATAAATTTCTCTTCATCATTCCGAGAAAAACTGTCTTCATCGGAAAATTTACACTACAAATCTTCGATTTCCGACTAAAATTTTCAATATTTAGCATCTTAATTGGTCTTTTTGACTGTTAAAATAATATTTTCTTAATCGCTGGCTTTCTATTAGCAGATGTTTTTCTTAAATTTGCGGCTTTAAAATTCGTAGGTTTTATTCCTCGTTATCCTAAGTTTGATAGCATATTTTTATTTAAGCCGACTAAAACATTAGAACATACTTTAATTATATTATAACCGCAAATCAATACAATGCAAAACAAACACAACCCCCTAATCCTATTTTTTACCCTTTTAACTTTATTTTTTTCTGTTAATTTATTCTCTCAGAAAAGTGTCTATGCCGGAATCGAAATTGGACGTAGAGCGATAAAAGTTTCTGTTATTGATGTAAGCAACATCAGAAAAGCTGATTATAAAATTCTTTCTTTCTGGACTGAGAGAATTCCGTTTGCTGACCATATTACTGCTAAAGGCGAGCTTACTCCAGAAGATATCACTAAAACTACTCTTACAGTAAGTACCCAATTGCAAAAAATTAGAGCTGAAAACAAACTTCTTGAAGAAAACATTTTTATTGTAGCTGCTCCAGTTTTTTCAGGTGCGCGTAACTTAGATGTTCTTAAAAACAAAATTGCTCTTTTAACTGGAAAACAATTAGAGGTTTTAGAGGTTAACGAAGAAGCAAAAACACTTGTTAAAGGTGCTATTCCTCCAGTTGATTTCGCTACTGCTTTCCTTCTTGATATTGGTGCTCAAACTACTAAAGGTGGTTATATCGACGAACTTAAAGACGGTAAATTAGAGTTTATTCCTTTAGAGCTTAACTTTGGAACAATGACGCTTACTGATGCTGTAGAAAAAACAGTGGTAAATAAAAGTCAGATAAACGATATGTCGACTTATCAGGAAAAATCTTTTGATTATAATGTAATTCTACGTAAAAAGACTAAAGAATTATTTGATGCGAATCCTCCTTTAGCAAAAAAGGATAAATTATACTTATCTGGTGGAGCAGTTTGGGCATTCTCAACTCTTTTTTATGACGAAACTGTTAATAAAGAACATTATGTTGCTTTAACTCTTCAAGATGTTATCGATTATGATGCTATTCTTAAAAACAACTTCAGTAAGTTTACAACCCTTGCAAAAACTAACAAAGAAGCTGCAAGAGTTTTAAGCACTTACGACCAAAAATACCTAATTTCTGCAAACAATATTCTTGTAACTTGTCTTGAAAGTATTCCTGACTATGCAACAAAGAAAATTTACTTTGTAAAAGAAGGACAAGTAATCTGGTTGATCTCTTACATTGCAGATCGTTCAAAAAAGATTAATACTAATTTCTAAGAATTATCTTTTTCCAAAATATTAAAAAAAAGCTTCAGAGAAATCTGGAGCTTTTTTTATTCCTTAACTAACATTTCTTTAATGATATCCAACAATTCCATTTCATCAGTAGGAAATAAATGAAGTGCTTGTTCTAAAACCAATCCTACATCTATTGAAGGGTTTTTATAATTCTCATTTTCCAAAGCCATAATACAAAGCTTTAAAGTGTTTGTAATCAAACAGCCTAACTCAGAATAATTTAAAACCTTTACCTCAGCATTACAGGTTTTATTATCTGTTGGTTTTAGAATATTTAAATATTGAGTTGAGAGTTTTTTAATGTATTCCAAATCTTTTAATTCTTTAATATCCATATTATTATTTTCTAAAGTTATCTTTTATGATAACCAATTTAGGCAAATATATAACAAAATTTGAATTATCATAAAAGATAATTTATTTTGAAAGAAACCATCCAACAGAAAGTCGGAAAACGAATTCAAGAAATTAGAATTCAGAAAAACATTTCTCAACAAGATTTAGCTTCGAAATGTAATTTCGAAAAAAGCAATATGTCTCGATTGGAAAAAGGAAATTCTAATGCGACACTTTCAACATTAGAAAAAGTTTGTGATGCATTGCAAATAGATTATATTGAATTATTTAAGTTTTAAAGTTTAATTCTATTAAACCAAAAATGCGTAAACCCAAAAGGACTTACGCATTTTTTTTGATGAAGCATTTCAAAACGCCATATAAAATTCGACCTATTTTATATCATTTGCTTTAAACGATGATTATCTTCTTCTTCCGCCGCCTCCACCGAAGCCTCCGCCTCCCATGCTTCGAGAACCGCCTCCCATTTGTCCTGCACTTGGTCTTGATGAAGATCCGCCGCGATTAAAATTAGAGTTTGAAGAACTACTTCTATTATTATTAAAATTTGAAGAACTTCCTCTATTGTTGTTAAGATTTGAAGTTCCCGCGCTTGGCGATGAGCTTCGTGTTCTTCCCGATCCTCCAGTATTTGCTGGTCGTGTGCTTGCAGAAGCTCCTCCTCGATTGGTATTGTATCGATTATTGGTAGTATTGTTTCGCACCGTATTAGACCGCATTTTGTTATTGTTGTAATTATTAAAATTGTTTCTGTTATTAATATATACATTATTTCCGCCATGATAATGCCCGCCGTGATACCCATGATGATGGTAATAATGATTATGACGGTAAATACCTACTGCCATTACAGTAAAAGCAGCAAAATATGGAGGGTAAAATCCGTAGTAATAAGGCGGATAATACGGCACATAAGCTGGTGAATACACATATTGTACAATTGGCACTGTTTCTACCACAACTGCTGTTACGGCTGGTGCGCTAGCTACAGGTTCGTTTCCTGTATATCCAGGATTTGCTGTTTTTGCAGGTGTCGATTTGGTTACAGGTTCTATAACATAATCTTTTCCGTAGAGCAATTCATCGCCCACAATCTGCATTTTTACTTTGCCGCTTTTGTCTTTATCAACCAGAATAACGGCAACGTCTTGATTTTCGTTTTTGTTTACAGCGACTTGAAGAACAAAAGTAAACGAGTCTCCATTTTTCTTGGTATTTACTTTTATGAAGTCTACTTTTTTATCCAGATTCAAATCCAGATTATTGATTCCCGTTTTCTCCAGATTCAGATTTTTTTCAAATTCCTCAATGGTTTTTGATTTCTGAAACAGAGTCATCACAGCATACAAATCAAGATTATCTCCCGGAAGTCCAAGTTCTTTTCCTTCACCATCAGACTGACTAAAAATTAGCTGGGCCGACATGATTAATGCAACTGTCAAATATTTTGTGAATTTCTTTATCATAGTAAGAGTATAAAATATTAATATGCGGAGTAGAAAATGATTCTTTCTATACTTTCTACTCTGTACCCAGAAATCGTCTAGTGTTTTTTGGTTTTATCCAATTCGCCAATAAAAGGAATGGCATCCTGAATTTCAGCTCGTATGGTTACTTGCAAATACAACTCCAGCTGTACAAATTTTGCTGCGTTGATTCCGCCAATGGCTTTTGTCAATTTAGAATGTGTTTTAGCTAACAATTTATCAGAATCTTGATTGTATTTTAAGTTTGCCGATGTTAATTCTGTAGCTTTAGAATCGCTCAAGGTTGCATAATTGTTTGCATAGTCTTCTAGAATTCTAATCTTCTGCTGGCTTAAAGCTTTACGCTCTGCTTCGTATTTATCATAAATTGGCTGAAATGCGGCTTCTTGTGCCTCTGTTAAACCCAAATATTCATGTACAACATCTGTCTTCGATTTTCCGTAAAGGTCTTGGATCATATTAATTTCATCCATAGAATTCTGTGCTGTTGCATTCAATCCAAAAGCTAATGAAAGTATAAATAGTATTTTTTTCATAATTTAAGTTTTTTAAAGTTTTTAATTATTTGCTAAAGTCATAGCTAAGCGTCAAGCCTAAACCAAATTGAAAAGTATTTGAATGCATTTATTCTGTTGATCCATCAGAAGCGCTCATGTCTCTCAAGCATACATATTTGCCATCTCTTTTTTCGAAAAGGCTCATATAGTTTCCTGTATTAATTGGAACATTTGTAGAGTCGGTCACTTTATAGTATCCTACTTCTACTACTTGGTTTCCATCGTGAGAAACGAAGACTTCTTTGGTTTCAAATGAGATTACATTGGTATTGTTTTCTAAATCTGATTTTAAAAATTCATATCTAGCATCTTTACCAATAATTGGTGGTCTGTTTTGATAAAAAGTAATAGCGTCGTCAGCATAATATCCGATCTCTTTTAACTGACCAGCATTGTATGTTGCGGCATATTCATTTTCTTTTGCCTGAATTTCTTTCTTGACTTGCTTTAAGTCAATCACTGCATTTTCTTCCTTTTTTGTATTGCAGGAAACCAATACAGCACAGAACCCTGCTAGAACCGCTCTTGTAATTATTTTATTTTTCATACACATTTAATTTTCGATTTGTTATAAGATTATTTCCTTTTACAAACAGGCTTAGAATATGTTCGTAAATACAGGTCTTTTTAGTAATTCAATTCAACGTTTAACATTCCAATTACTCCTTTTGATCCTACTTGTGTCGGATAACTTAAATATCCAACTGGCGCATGGCTTTCGTACATTACCTCTGGATTTATGCGGAAAAATTTGGTTTTAAACGGAAACCAGTTTACTCCCAAGGTTACTTCCCAAGGTTTTCCGTAATCTCCATTTATATAAGAATATGTGCTGTATGCCTGTAGTTTTTTATCTACTAGCATTGCAGAACCTTGAACTGTAAATCCTGAATCAAAAAGTTTGTTTACTGGAATTTCTCCTGAAGTTTCAAATTTTGAAAGCCAACGCATAAATACCTCAGCATCTAGCGAATAACCGTTGTACTTTACACCAGTATTAAAAGCGGCCATTTCATATTTTGCATTGATAACCTGCGTATTTGGGGCAAAAGCATTTAAAGCAAAAATCCCCGTACCATCAGACAATCGAATTTGAGAGTTTTCTGGAGCATTTGTATCTGGCTGAGACTGGCGATTCTCGGTGCTTCGTGTAAAAGCTCCTCCTAAAATTGTAGCTGGCTTAGCATGTTTTTCGTAATCACCATAAGTTGGAATTCTTCCAAAATTATTGGTTACCCACCAAATGGCACCGCTCCAAGTATCCATTTTATTATCTAATTGACCAGCATCTACACCCAACTGGCTGAGATTATTACCAAGCATTGTTTTATAATAAACATTATCAGCAATTTGCCCTTGTGCGTAAATACCTGTTGTAAAAGAACCTCTGAAATATTCATCGGCTATTGGTCTGGCATCTGATCGGAGCCATTCTGGCCACTGTCCTAAAATAGAACGAACAGATGGCAGACCATTAATACCGATTCCTAATTCAAAATATTTATTAAACTTATACTGTAAATTTCCTGCTACCACAATTTGCGCGCCTTGTCCTAAAGTGGCATTTGAAGTCCAGACGAAAACAGTATATCTTATTTTTGGATCGGCAACCCATCCTCTAAAATAAAGGTTAGCTTTTTGAAACTGAAGATCTTGTCTTCTATCAATCGGAATAACTTCTCCTTTATAATTGGTATAACTGTCATCTATACCCATCTGGTTTAAATATCGAGCTAAAACATAAAAAGAAAGGGTCATTGAACCGTATTTTCCATCTGCCAGTTTAAAGCCTGTACCTCCGATATGTCCTTGTTCAGGATCTTTAACCAAGGTGCTGTCTGGCATCGTTGTATTCATAATCTGGCTCCATGAAAATTGGCATATTAACAACAAAAGGAGATATCTTATTTTCATATAAAATGGCTTTTAAAATTTTGCGAATAACTTACTTACCTCAACAAACAAAAAATCACTGTTTTACATTGGCTTTTTCCCAGGCTCGCACTTTTTTACGAGCTTCGTCAAAAAGTTTGTTGTAATTCTTTTTTCTAATTTTTTCGCTTGTTTCAGGTTTAAGGGCTTTCCAAAGCGGCTGATACTTTTCGTAAACAGCCATATAAAATTTCTGATCTGGTGGCGCCACAACATCGGTTCCGAACAAAAATCTGTCGGGATATTTATCCATTAATTCTGCGCATTTTTTAATGATTTCTGGCGAAGAGACAATGTATTTTGCTACCTCATCCCAAGAAATATCAAAATAGACATTCGCGTAAGCTGGATCGTTCAATATATTTTCTACAATATCTACATGATTTGGCGGTCTATCAGTTGTTGAATCGTTTCCGTAACCTGCAGGATATACAATTCTGCCAAGTCCGATATGCGCCCAAATTATGGTTGTTTTTGAATGACGTTTTAATAAATCCCTCATATCATTCAAATACACAGGTTCTGTTTTCTGTTTGGCCATTGGCATATCCATATCATTGTGAAGGATAACTACTAAACCTACTTTTCCCGCAAAATCCATAATGCTGTCTAAAGCCGGATTGGTCAAACTGGCCACCTCGCCTGCTACTTTTGAAGACACAAATTCTTTGTGTATCGAAAATTCTCCAATTCCTGTAAAAACCCCAGGAAAAGTTCGTAGCACGCGTTCGATGTGTTTGTATGCATACATATCTGACGGATTAAATCCTGTAATCATAGGATCTAATCTCGCTTGTTTCTCTTTACTAAGCGATTTATACTGCATGGCAATAAAAGCGTCTGTAAAAGAGTAATAGTACAAAGGTGCATCGGTCTGGAGATAATACGTCGGACTATAATTACCCGAGTTTTGATAGGACCATTGCTGCTGCAACGGAATTCCGAATAAGGTAGAACGTCCTGCCTTATTCCCCATAATTTCCAAGAACTTATCGACAGAAATTCCCTCCTGTATATAGTTGGTCAAATGAAAATGACTGTCATTAAATAAATAATCGTCTTTTTTCTGTCCAAACAAAACAATAGACTGTATGCATAAAAGAAACAGTATCGTACTTAGCTTTATTTTTCTTTGCATACGTTTATAGGCTTAGATTAAACTTCGTTTATTGCTTTTGAAATCTTAAAAGTTTATTTTTTTGGCGTCACTATATAAGGGTTTACGCCAAGCTCTTTTGCAATATCAAAAATGACTTTTTGGGCTTTTACGCTATTTCCTGCTGCATTTAGCGGAGGCGAAATAACCGCGATTCCAAATTTGCCAGGACAAACTGCGATTAGACCTCCTCCTACACCACTTTTGGCAGGAAGCCCAACAGCATACAACCATTGTCCAGAATCATCATAAAGTCCCGCTGTAGACATAATTCCCATTGTAAAAGCGCAAGTTTCTGGAGAAACGACTTTTTCTTTTGTAATTGGATTTACGCCTCCATTTGCCAAAGTCGATGCCATAACCGCAAGTTCTTTTGCATTGGCATTAATAGCGCATTGTTTGGTATAAATATCTGTAGATTGAACGGGATCAAAATACATACGACCGTACGCCAAAAGTAAATGTGCAATGGCTTGATTACGTAAATTATCTCCAGCTTCACTGATATAAACTGGCATATTTAATTTCAGTTTAGTTCCTGCAAAAGCATTATGAGTATCTTGAATACTTTTCCATTTTGCTACAGAATCATTTCCTTTTATCAAACTCACAGCTGCAATTGCTCCCGGATTTACCAACGGATTAATTTCTTTTCCTTTCTGAAGTTCAACTGCTACAATCGAATTAAAACGAAGACCTGTTGCATCTACTCCAATTTTGTCTGCCACCACTCTTGGCCCTTGCTCTTCGATAACGCGTGCCAGTGTGAAAACTTTTGAAATAGATTGAATAGAAACACGCTGATTCAAATCTCCTTTGCTGTAAACTTTCCCATCAGCTGTTACAATGGCAATTCCGAAAATATTCGGATCAACATTGGCCAATTCTTTTATGTAATCTGCATTTTTACCTTCCTTCAGATCTTTATATTTATCATAAGCGCGATCAATAGCAGCTTGATAAGCCAATTCTTTTTGAGCTGATACTTTAAATAATGGATTTACAAGCATCAATAGAAGTAAGATTATGAATTTTAGATTTGTTTTCATTTTTCTTTTTTTGATTGGTTTGCTTTTATTTTTTTTGATTCGGTTTGTATAAAAAAGTCTAATATTCTTCGAATATCTTTTGAAGCTGTGCCAAATTTCTCTGCTTAAGCAAAGCAACCGACAGTAGAATTCTAGCTTTCTGCGGATTCAATCCGTAAGACGCAATAAGACCTAATTCGTCATCATTGCATTCTACATTACGCCCTACAATTCCTGTAGCAACACGTGTACTTCTTACTACTATAATTCCTTTTTTACTCGCTTTCGCGCAAGCATCAAGAGAAGCTTTATTCATATTTCCATTTCCGACTCCGGCAATTACAATTCCTTTTGCTCCTTTTTCAATCGAAGCATCAATTAAGTCTGCTTTCATATCCGCATCAGCGTAAATAATATCTACACGAGGAAAAGCTGTTACGCCTTTAACATCAAACTCTGACGTTTTTCCAAATTTTTGATCAGGATGGTGAAAGAAATCATTAACTCCATAAGAAGTAGTTCCGATAAGTCCACGAATTGGAGACATAAAAGTCTGCACCGCTGTCGTACTCACTTTTGTTAAAGATTGTGCCGAATGAATCCAATCGTTCATTACCAAAAGCACTCCGTATCCTTTTGCTTTAGGATCTGCAGCCACTGCAATAGCATTATAAAGATTTAAAGGTCCGTCTGCGCTAATGGCTGTCGATGGACGCATTGAACCCACAAGCACTACGGGTTTATCTGTTTTTACGACTAGATTTAAGAAATAAGCTGTTTCTTCCATCGTATCCGTTCCATGTGTAATTACGAAACCGTCTACGTCTTTACTAGAAGCTAATTCGTTAATTCTGTTGGCGACTTTTAGCATAATTTCAAATGACATGTCCTGAGATCCTACATTTGAGATTTGTTCACCTTTAATATCTGCCAATTTCATAGCATCTGGAACCGCATTTACCATCGCATCAATAGTTACTTGTCCAGAAGTATATCCAGATTGCACGCCACTTTTCGCAGAACCTGCAATTGTTCCACCTGTTGCTAAGATTAATACTTTAGGCTTAGCCTGTCCAAACATGCTGATACTTAGCGAAAGCATCATCAGCAAAAGCATCTTATTGCAAAAGTTTATATTTGATTTCATGATTTTTTCTTTTTGGTTTGAGTTTATTTTTGGCCTGTCAAAGTCGCTGGATCAAGAAGTTTTTTAATTTGATCTTCTGTCAATAATTTCTTCTCACGAATAAGCTCCAGAATTCCTTTATTCGTTGCAAGTGCTTCTTTTGCTAATTCAGTTGTTTTTTCATAACCCAGAATAGGATTCAGAGCCGTTACAACTCCCACACTTCTATCCATATAATGCGCTAAAATGTCTTTGTTAACCGTAATACCGTCGATACAGTTTTTTCTAAACAGAGGCATTGCTTTAAAGAATAATCCTTGCGATTCCATCATAGCAATGGCTTCGACAGGTTCGAAAGCATTTAACTGCAATAAACCTGAATGAGCTGCGAGCGTAACGGTAAGATCATTTCCAATTACTTTAAAACACAATTGATTCATAAGTTCTGGCATAACCGGATTTACTTTTCCTGGCATGATAGAAGATCCCGGCTGAAGTGCTGGCAAATTGATTTCGAAAAGTCCTGTACGCGGCCCAGAAGCCAAAATGATTAAATCGCTGCTTATTTTTGATAAGGCAACCGCCATACTTTTTAGCGTAGAAGAATACATTACAAATCCTTGCTGACTAGTTGTTGCAGCGATGAGGTCTTTGCTCATTACAATTGGTTTTCCTGTAATTTTAGCAAGATGCACCGCTACTTTTTCAGCATATCCTGGAGAGGCCGTAATTCCTGTTCCGATAGCAGTAGCCCCCATATTTTGCTCGCATAAAAAAACTTCAGATTTCTTTAAAGCTCCAATCTCCGCGTCAAGCTGATTTCCAAAAGCATGAAATTCCTGACCCACTGTCATTGGCACAGCATCCTGACCTTCAGTTCGTCCCAGTTTTACAATGTCTTTAAATTCATCTCCTTTTTTATGAAATGCTTTCGCTAAAAGATCAGCTTCTTTAACCAGCTTATCGTTATGAAGCAGTAATGCTACTTTTATGGCTGTTGGGTAGACATCATTTGTTGATTGCCCCATATTCAAATCATCGTGAGGCTCGATAAATTGATATTCACCTTTTTTATGTCCGCTTAGTTCCAATGCGATATTCGCTAGAACTTCATTCACATTCATATTGGCAGAAGTACCCGCGCCACCTTGATACAAATCAACCAAAAACTGATCGTGATATTTTCCGTCAATTACCGCTTGGCACGCTTTTTCAATGGCTGCCAATCTATCTTTTTTAAGTCGCCCCACGTCGGCATTGGCACGTGCTGCGGCCAATTTTACCATGGCAAAAGCTCTTACATAATCAGGGTAAAATTGTGTTGTCATTCCGCTTATCTGAAAATTTTCTAATGCGCGGGCTGTCTGCACTCCGTAGTATGCGTTTGCAGGAATCTGTTTTTCTCCTAGAAGATCTTTTTCTGTTCGGGTCTGAGCATTAAGAGCACTTATAGACAATCCGAACAACATCAGATATTGTACAGTTTTATACATATTTTTTCTTTTTTATTGATTAAAAACAGGAAGCCTTATTGGTTCTTTTTATAAAATGCTTCGGAGAAGTTATATTTAAAAGAAAACTGCAGCTTGCTTATAGAAGTGCTCCATCCGTCGTTGAAATTTTCGCGGTCACCCCACTGAAATTCAGCTCCAACCGTACAATTTTTTACAGGAGTATACAAGACATTTACCAGAGCGTATTGTCCCTTTTTAAAAGCATCATCTGTTTGTCCATCTGAGTTATCTATGTCAATCATAGAATATCCTATTGCGGTGCTGAATTTATCACTCCAAGTATGATCTAAAAAAGCTACAACACCCACCAAAGGAAGCGCAACACCTTTTACAGGTCTTGTCACATTGCCAGGAGTATTTTCGATAGCCACATCTACAGGAGCGTCATTCATGTAGTTCTGAATTCCTTCCCCATATACCACTTGCCCTCTAAAAACATCGTTTTTACTAAAGTTGATGTTGGTACTTAAATTAAGCCCCCATCCTACAGCATCTCCAGACAAATCGAACTGATCATTATTTTGGTCTTTCCACTCAATCTTTCTTAAGATACCTGCTAACTCCACATATCCCCATTTCGTTCCAACGTGATATTCTGCTGAAAGATCTGGCAATGGAAATCTGGCTTTTACACCTTGCAATTCAACACGATTAGCATAATCTCCTTGATCGGCACTTGCTCCAGGTCTTTCTAATGCAATTGTTAAACGAGTATCGCCTTGAATTGGCATATAACGAATTTGAATGTTACGGAAGAATACCATTCCGGTTGGTCCCCAATATTCTAATGAATTTGGAAACACGCCAATATCCATAAATGGGCTCCAAGTTTGCCCTGCTCCAAATTTTCCTAATTCGGCATAAGCGTGGCGCAAACGAAAAGTGGTCTGTCCAGCATCTACACCTGTACCGAATAATTCGAATTCGAATTGTGTTTTTAATTCTCCAAGTCCAGTATCAAAATAATTTTTAAAACCTAATCTCGTTTGGCGGACAGAAGCATAATAACTTCCATCTGGTCCATACTCATTTTTGTACGAAGGCAATTTAGTTGGTCTTACCACATCATACCAATCGGATTGAATTTGATTGAAATTATAACCAATATCGGTCATAATGAAACCATAGATTTCCATGCTTTTAGACCCTTCGTTTTGAGCCTGAGCAAAAGCGGAAATGAGAAAACAAATTATAATGGCTCGATGCCTCATCGTTGCCATTTGTAAAAACCTTTTTTTCATAATGATTATAGTTTGTTTATTGTGGGATACTACTTAACTATTCATTTGTTTTTTACAATCTGGGCTTAAAATAAAAGTCACTCTATTTTAAAATCTGTATTTCTCAGCACTGGTTTTGGCTCCTAAAGTTTTTTTCAATATTCCTGAAATTTTGTTTTTTGGGTAGACAAAAAATCAAGAACTTCATAAATGCCGCTTGTTTTTTTGTTAAAAAAGCAAAAAAACAACCCTACACCAGCTGATTATCAAACAAATATAATCAATGCTAATGCACCATTAGAGTTATTAACCGTTACATTTAACCGTTAAAAAATCAGATTAATAATATTAATATGTTAAATATTCACATAATTTTATAAATTTGTAACTACATCATATTTAACATTTTATACGCCCAGTGACTTTTTTTTCGCCATTAATAATTTTAAATAAATTTATTATGGAGTCTATAAAAAAAATCCCCCCGGATACCATTTATAATGAACTGGAAAATGTTTTAAAGTTTTATTCTTTTAAAAACTCGATGCTGTTGAGCAATTTTCTGCGCTATATTGTCACAGAAACTATTGATGAAAGACAGCAATTCATTAAAGAATATTCTATAGCTGTAAATGCTTTAAGCAGACCCTCTCATTTTAATCCTCATGACGATGCGATGGTTCGCATTCATGCGGGAAGATTAAGAAAATTACTCAATGAATATTATTCGACCGACGGAAAAGACAATTCGGTGATTATTCATGTCCCAAAAGGTGGTTACGTTCCTGAATTTATTCATAACAACAAGATGAGACACATTGATCTTCCTATCAGTACCCATAAAACAAATCCGGTGATTACGGTTTTTCCTTTCAAATCAATCGCTCAAAGACCAGATTTAGAAGCTTTTTCGCAAATTCTTTCTGAAGAAATAAGCGCAGAACTTTCGCGTTTTCAAGACATTTCTGTTATAGGTCATTTTCCTCCTGGTGTAATTTCAAAAATTAATGAAAATATTTTGGAAGCTGCCAGTCTCGTTGGAGCCGATTTTATCATTACAGGACACATCCAAATTATCGATAATAAACTGCAAATCAGAATCAATTTAGTAGACTCATCTTCTGGAAAGTTTATATTAACTAAAGTGTTTACGCCTGCTACGATCGATGACGGAATTAAAATTCAAAATGAAATTGTAAAAGATATCGTTTCTACAATGGGCGGCTATTACGGCATTATTTTTAAAGAAATGGTAAAGACAGCGCCTTCTAAAATAGCCAACAATTCGAGTATTTTAAAAGCGATCTGCAGTTATCATGAATATCAATGTTCTTACACTGTCGAGAATTATGCAAATGCTTTATCGAACTTAAATGAAGCCGTAGAATTAGATCCAAACCACGCTATTGCTTGGGCAATGCTTGGCGAAATGCATTTGGCTTCTATCGCTCTTGGAATAGATAATTGCAAAAAAACAATCGAAAAGAGCAGTCATTGTATTTCAAAAGCTTTAAAAATAGATCCAAGTTGCCAGCAGGCTTGGTATGCACAGACGCTTCTAAACTGCTTTAAAAAAGATCAGGACAACTGTCTTTCTGCTGCAGAACAATGCATCAAAATAAATCCGAATTCGTCTGGAATTGCTTCTGGAATTGGCTGTATGCTAATTTTTGCTGGCTATTATGAAAAAGGATTTAATTTATTGGAAAATGCAACACGTATAAATCCTTCGCATCCTTGGTGGATTAATATTGGATATTGCTGCTATTACATTCACAAAAAAGAATATCAAAAATCGCTTTATTGGGCAGAGAAAATGGATTTTAGCGAGACAATCTGGGATTCTTTGCTAAAAGCTGTTTCGTTTTCTTTACTGAATGAAGACGCAAAAGCAAAAATTCACTTAAATAACCTTCTAGAACTACAAACTCAAACTGCAACAGAAATTAAAGAAATACTTTCTAGTTTTATATTTTCTGATGAGGTTGTTTTTAGAATGGTAAACAGCTTAAAAAGAATCGGATTAAAAGACGATATTTGATTCGTTATAAAACATAAAAAAACTCCGCAAAGTCTAAAAATAAGCTTTGCGGAGTTTTTTGTTTTATTTCTAAAGTTAAAAATGCAACTTCGTAGATTGTTTAATGTAACTCATTACAAATGAACTCTGTACTTTACTGATGTTCGGAATGTCTGAAAGCTTTCTGATAAAATCATTAAACGATTCTGGATCTTTCACAACCACTTTCAGAACATAGTCGAAGATTCCGCCCGTTACATATCCTTCTACAACCTCATCGAGTGCCGCAACTTGTCTTGAAAATTCTTCTACCAATTCTAAACGCTGGCTATTTAAAGAGACATTAATAATTACAGTAAAATTTAATCCCACTTTTTTCGGATCAATTATCGCGACGTAATCTTTAATATAACCTTCATTTTCTAGTTTTTTAATTCGGTCATAAACAGAAGTTCTCGACATATTGAGTCTTTCTGTCAAATCGGTGATATCGAATCTTGCATTCTCCTGAAGGATTCGAAGTAACTCTATTTCTTGTTTGCTTAATTCTTGCATCGGATTTTTTCCAGTTAAAGTATAAAAAATAATTCAATTTCGGACAAAACACATAAATAAATCTATTTAAAAAGATTAAATACATATTTAATTCTAAATTATCGACCGTTATTCTACATTTTATACTTTTGAATGTACAAAACATATTCTTCAATACAAAAATGAACAAATATATTATCATTGTTGCTCTTGGCGCATTGAGTTTCGGAATGCTATCTTCTTTTGCTAAAATCGCTTACGGCGAAGGTTATTCTCCAGCAGAAATTACTTTGACGCAAGCACTTGCCGGAACCTTAATTTTATGGTCTATCGTAATTTTTAGAAAGCTAAAAAACGGTCATAAACTCGCATTAAACTGGAAGTTGCTTTTGGCAGGAACCACAATGGGATCTTCTGCTTTTACGTATTATTTAGCTGTGGCTTACATTCCTGCTTCTTTGGCCATTGTTTTATTGATGCAAATTACGTGGCTTAGCATTTTGGTTGACTGGATATTTTTCAAGAAAAAACCCAATGCTGTAGAAGTGAGTTCGGCACTTTTCATCATTTTAGGAACTGTTCTCGCAGGAAATCTTTTAGACTTAAACAATGCTAATATTTCTTTTACAGGAATAGCTTTGAGTTTATTATCAGCTTTGCTTTATACACTTTATATCGTTTTTACGAGCAAAATTGGCAAAGAAACGCCAATGTTCGAAAAAAGCGCTTTAATGACCAGCGGTTCTGCCATGATTATATTTTTAATTAACTGCGAAGCTATTACAACAAGTACACATTTAGATTTCGGACTATTGCAATGGGGAACATTTTTAGCCATTTTTGGAACAGTGATTCCGCCAATCTGTTTTACAGTCGGAATGCCTAAAATTGGCGCTGGTTTGAGCTCTGTTTTATTGACTTTAGAATTGCCTGCAGCTGTTTTTTGCGCGCATATTATTTTGGGCGAAAAAGTGACTTTTCTACAAATTATTGGAATTGCAATAATGCTTGGTTCAATTGTTTATCTTAATATTTCGAAAGCTAAAAAAGAAAAAATCATTCAAAACGAAACTGCTGTATGCTAATTCATATCAACGAAAATAATCTTTACGCCGAATATTATAATGATTTTGAAAATCGCCCAACAATTGTTTTTCTGCATGATTCGTTAGGCTGTGTAGAACTTTGGAGAGATTTTCCAAAAAGAATTGCTGAACTTACTCAATGCAACGTTTTAATTTATGACAGATTAGGGTACGGCAAATCAGATCCTATGCCGACTTATGTTCGTCCTGTAAGTTATTTAGAATTAGAAGCTGACGTTTTAAACACGATACTCGAAAAGCTAAAAATTGAAAATGCCATTTTATTGGGCCACAGCGATGGAGGTTCGATTGCATTGATTGCGGCAAGCAAATATCCAAAGCGAATTGAAAAGGTTATTTGCGAAGCGGCACATATTTTTGTTGAAGAAATTACGCTTAACGGTATTCGTGAAGCTGTTGTAGCATATCAAAACACAAACTTACCTGAAAGACTTCAGAAATACCACGGAAATAAGACCGAAACCATTTTTAAAGCTTGGACTGAAACTTGGCTGCGAAGCGATTTTAGAAATTGGAACATAGAATCTCTTCTTCTTCAAATAAAATCTCCGTTACTATTCATTCAAGGCGAAAAAGATGAATACGGAACTTTCGATCAGGTTGAAAAAACAATAAATGCAGTATCTGGAAAATCTGAAAAACATATTATTCCAAACGCAGGACATACGCCACACAAAGAAACTCTAGCAGCTGTGCTAGATAAAATCGCTTTGTTTATAGCAGATAACGACTAAGCCGCTTTCTTGCTCGCGCGTTTTTTCTTTTCTAATAATTTAAGATGATTTTCAGCACATAGAATTTTCTCGGTCGTGCCGTTTTTTTGTATTTCGATGAGATAATGAAAATCTCGTTCTTTCGAAGTCGATTTTATTATAAGCCCCTTTTTAAAATCCATTTTTCTTTCGATAACGGTTCCCTTGTAAGATCTCCCACTCAATGCAGTGTAGGAAACATCTTGTCCTTTTACAAATTTCATTGTTTTAGCCGTTTGTTTCTAATATTTGCTAATACTTCTAAATCTGAAAAACTAATGTTAAGGGGGGAGATCAGTTTTTCTATTTCGGCGAATGTATAAAGTTTCAACAATTTACAACCCCGTATTTATACCTGTTTTTTGAGTTTTAAATATAGTTATTTTTTTAATGTAAAAATAACCTTTCAAAAAAAAATTGATACAATTTAGAACAGCCTCTTTTAGACCTTTTTTAAGATGAATTCCTAGTTTTGAAAGATTGAATTTTCATTTCAAAAAAACAACTAAAAAGAGAGCAAAATGGTACAGGAAAGAGTGATGGAAAAATTGGCAATTTTAGCAGATGCAGCCAAATATGATGTTTCTTGCTCATCGGGACAAAGTACCCGTAAAAACAAAAACAAGGGATTAGGAGATACTGGAAGCGGGATTTGCCATGCCTATACGGAAGATGGACGCTGCGTTTCTCTTCTTAAAATCCTACTGACCAATCATTGCATTTTTGATTGCGCATATTGTGTGAGCCGAAAAAGTAACGACATCAAACGTGCTGCTTTTACCGTTCAAGAAGTCGTCGATTTAACAATTGGTTTTTATCGAAGAAATTACATTGAAGGCTTATTTCTAAGTTCTGGAATCTTTGATAATCCCGATTATACCATGGAACGTCTGGTAAGAATCGTCAAAAAACTGCGATTAGAAGAAAATTTTAATGGCTACATTCACCTAAAAGCAATTCCAGGCGCTAGCGAAGAATTGCTAAAAGAAGCGGGATTGTATGCCGATCGTTTGAGTGTAAATGTCGAAATGCCTACAGAACAAAGTCTTAAACTGCTGGCTCCAGACAAAAATCATAAGGATGTAATTAAACCGATGGAATATCTTAAAAATGAAATTATCGGTTATCAAGAAGAGAAAAAATCCAATTACAAAACACAGCTTTTTGCTCCTGCCGGACAAAGCACCCAAATGGTGATTGGCGCTACAAAAGAAAATGACATGGAAATTCTCGGAATGGCCAATTATTTTTACGAACAAATGAAAATGCGCCGTGTCTATTATTCGGGTTATGTGCCGATAAGTTATGACAACAGGCTTCCAGCAATTGGAACTCCTGTTCCAATGATTCGCGAAAACCGATTATATCAAGCAGATTGGCTAATTCGTTATTACGGATTCAATGTCAATGAAATTGTTGGTTTTGACCAGCCCAATCTTGACTTGGATATTGATCCGAAATTAGGATGGGCTTTGCGAAATATGCATCAATTTCCGGTTGATATTAATACCGCAGATTTAGAACTTATTCAGCGAATTCCTGGAATAGGATTTTTAAGTGCTAAAAAAATTGTTGCAGCTAGAACTTTCAAAAAATTGCAACCAGAAGATTTAAAGAAACTAGGAATTGCTTATAACAGATCGAAATATTTCTTGGCTTTTTCTTCGCCATTTTATCTGCAGAAAGACCTGACTTCCATTCAAATAAAAAATCAGATTTTGAATTTGCAGAACAGCAAATACAAGAATAATTTTTCGAATCAGCTTGCTTTATTTTAATTCAAATGACACAAATAATTTATGATGGAAGTTATGAAGGTTGGTTGACAGCTGTTTTTGAAATCTACGAATACAAACTAAAAGACATTGTTTTTGCTAAAAAAGAGATTTCAAATTCGTTGCTTTTTTCCAATACGCATTCTGTTGTAACAGATAATGAAAAAGCAAATCGAGTTTTAAATGGTTTACAGCAACGGCTTTCGCATCAAGGTTTCAACAATCTTTATTTTGCTTTTTTATCTGAATTGGAGCAGATAGAAGAAACTCTATTTCGTTTTGTAGAATATGTTTTTGCAAGTTCGATTAATATCGAAGGAGATTTAAGCCGAAGCGAAGTTTTAAATGTGAAAAAAGCTGCACATTTAACTGGAAAAGAAAGTCATAGAATGAAAGCATTTGTTCGTTTTAAACTAACAAAAGACGAATTGTATTATGCCATCGTAGAGCCAGATTGTGATGTTCTACCGCTTATCGAACAGCATTTTAAAAACCGTTACGCAGACCAGCGCTGGCTAATTTACGACTCCAAACGCAAATACGGAATTTACTATGATCTTGAAAATGTTTCAACTGTAGAAATGCAGTTTGAGTCGAATCCTTCATCCAGTTTTTTAGCCGAAATCAATGATGAAAACGAAGAATTTTTCCAGAATTTATGGCGCAATTATTTCAGTAGCGTTAATATAGAATCAAGAAAAAACACGAAACTTCATATCAAGCACATGCCAAAACGATATTGGAAAAATCTAACGGAGAAAATCCCAAACCTCAACAAAAGGTAAAAATCTAATTTGATCTGCTAAAATCTTCTCAAATCTGCGTGAAATACTTTTTACGCATTGATTTTTCACGCAGATTAAAAAAGATTAAATATGAATCAAGATTATTACTTGCTTTTCTTAAGTGCTTCCAGCAATTCAACCATATCTACCACAGCATAAGTTGAGCAATAATCTGATACGGCGTAAGGCAAGATTAAACTGTTGTTATGAATAATCGCTCCGCAAGAATAAACCACATTTGGCACATATCCTTCTCTCTCGTCTTCTAATGGAGAAAGCAACGGCTCTGTAAGTCTTCCTATTTCTTTTGAAGGATCGTCGAGATCAAAAAGCGAAGCTCCAATACAATAGCGTCTCATGGTACCAACTCCATGCGTGATAACAAGCCAGCCCTCTTCGGTCCATAACGGAGAACCGCAATTTCCTATCTGAGTCAACTCCCAAGTAAATTTAGGTTTTTGCAAAAGAATTGGTGTATTCCATTGTGTTACACGATCAGAATACATAATGTAATTATTAACACCATCAATTCTCGCCAACATGGCATATTTGCCTTTTACTTTTCTAGGAAATAAGGCTAAATTTTTATTCTGCGCTCCTTCTCCATGAAGCGGCATCACTCTAAAACTATAAAAATCTTCTGTAGAAATTAACTTTGGTAGAATTGTATGTCCGTTATAAGCGGTATACGTTGCCATAACCCTAACAGAATCGTTATCATCTATAAAACGCACAAAACGTGCATCTTCAATTCCGCGGCTTTCAGAATCAGAAATCGGAAATATAACACGCTCTGTTATATCAGAATCATGTTTGAATTGTAAATCGTAAAAGGAATTCGCCAGCCACAAAATTTCTTCCAACGCCACTTTTCTTTCTTCCCGAATTAAAGGATCTTGCAAAGCCTCAATCAGCATATTTTTAAGAACAGCAAATTCAAATTCTTCTGGAAGCCCCTGCATTATCTGAGCGATATATTTGTCTGTTGTATGCATTTCATACAACTTGCTTAAAAATCGTTCTTTATTAAATAAGGTTTTATGTTCAATTTCTGCCTGATCAATATGATTACCGTTTTTCATGACATGCAGATTATTGTCGCGATCTAAAATTGCTCTTCTAAAAACAATCGACGAAATATGACCTTCACCAGTTGCACGAAAAGAAATAATAACTCTTTTTTCTCCTACTTCTAGCCCTGTCTGATCAAAATCTTCAACAATTGACGGATTAAAAATTGCCGCAGATTCTATTGCATATTCCATTGTGCAGTACGATCCAATCAGCATTTTTCGGTCTAGAGACATGGCTTCATAATCAATTTGCATGCCTTCAATTATGGGTTTTATTCTTTCGCAGTGTCTAAAAAATACTGCCGAAATATTTCGATGCCTTCTTGCAAATTCACGAAGTGTTTGTTCCAAAGTCTGTAGAACTTGTTTTTCATCCAGCATCATTATCCGAAGTACCATTTGTTGGGTTCTTTCTTGCCCATTCATAAAATATCGGGCAACAACTCTTCTGGAATCTGGTAAAAACTTTATATTTTTTCGAACAACGGATACTCGCATAACTGGAAATTTTATGACTAAAAGATTAGGAATTATTTATCACACAACAAGTTAATGATTTTTGTTAAAGAAAAAAACTTAATTTTTTATTAAAACTTCGAATTGGCCTATAATTAAAGGATTTTTTATGATGCTTTCGTCAAAAGTTTTTTTCCTAATTTCGTCTTTATACCTCCAACGTAAAACCATGAAAAATAAAGTCAAATTTTTGAGAGAAGAGAAGAACATGACTCAAAATGAACTTGCCGAAAAATCGGGTCTTTCGTTGCGAACGATTCAGAGAATTGAAGCTGGAAGTATTCTGAAAGGTTTTACATTAAAAACTATTGCCGAAGCTCTAGAAACCAATTCTGAAAACCTCATCATTAAAAAGGAAAATGTTCAAATAGAAAGAGCCAAACTTATAAATCTTTCTGTTTTGTCTGGACTTATTATTCCGTTTGGGAGCGTTATTTTTCCTTTAATCTTAACTTACAAAACACAAAACGCCGCGAACAAAGAAATCGGAAAACAAATTGTAAGTCTTCAAATTGTTTTAAGCCTTTTACTTTCCGTTTTAATGATTGCGAGTCCGTTTATTCAAAGTGCATTTACTTTAAAATTTCCGCTTTTTATTATTCCATTAATTGTGATTCTTAGTCTAAAACTTATTATAGTTATTCTAAACGGAATCAGTTTAAACCAAAAACAAGAGCTAGTTATAAAACTGAAAAACAACTTCTTATAATTAAAGTCATAAAAATGGCGTAAAAATGGCGTAAAACTGTCATATGGTTTTTGCACGAAAATCCGAATCGAAATCCGAATCTTGCAGAAAAAATAAACCATGAAATTATTTAAGAAAATTGCAATCGTATTTTTAGTTAGTATCGTTTTATTCTTGTTCGGAGGGTATTTTTATTTTCAGAAGAAATTCAGTCCGCCAGAGAACTATTTGAAGGTTTCAGGAATTGCCGAAAATATTCCGACAAAATGGATTTCTAGCGACGAAACCTCTCATTCTGCTTTGCTTTTGCCTATCAAAATTGACGGAATCGATCAAACCTTTTTCATGCAATTTGATTCGGGTTCACATTCTACGATTTTCTACAAAATAGCATTAAAATCCATTGCTAAAAAATTTCAAAATCAGCTGAAAATTGATCCTGAAAACAATCCCATTTCAAGTTCTTTTTCAATCGGAAATATGAAAGTGATTTCAAACAATTTTGAAGTTTTGGATTACGGCAAAAAAGTCGTTTTTAACAATCCAAAAGCAGAAAACATTATCGGAACAATTGGAACCGATTTATTAGAAAAACGAATTACCATTTTAGATTTCAAAAACAATCAATGCTCTTTTATTGAGAAAATTCAAGAAACTGATTTTACTCCTTTTGAATTCAAAAAACGTAAGATTTTAATTCCTTCAAAGATCGAAAATGAAAATCTAAAATTGCTGTATGATTCTGGATCCAGCGGTTACCAACTGATAACAACAAAAGAAATTTGGCAGAAATACAGAATTAAAAACAGCGCTGTAAAAACCGAAAAAGGAAATTCTTGGGGAAATACATTGAGCGTTTATTCCGCTTCTGCGAAAAGGAAAATACAATTTAAGAATCTGACTTTCGATCTTTCTGAAGTTACCTACATTGAAGGCACATCAGAACTTCAAAAAATTTTAATGAAGCGTTCTGGAATGCAGGGAATGATTGGCAACAAGCTTTTCCTCAATCACAAATTAATTCTGGATTGTAAAAACGAAAAATTTAAGTTGGAATAAGAGTAAAATTCTACAAATAATATACTGTTTTAAGAATTGATTTTAATGATATTTTTGACGTTCTCAATGAAGCTTTCAGTGTCTTTGATTTCTTGTTTGATCAATTGATGATGTTCTGCCAAATCGTGCTGTTCCATCATATCTTTTTTCAAATATTTAATCATCGATTCTAGACTTCGCGTATCGTTTTGATTTTGTCTTTTTAATTCACGCTGTTTGCTTTCCAGATATTTCAAAGTCTCTTTCAACTTTAGAACGTTTAATTTCCCCAACCTATTATTTTTAATAATTCATAAAAAAAACAATGGCCAAAAATGTGGTAAGATTCAATATGCTCCAAAAACTAATACCACTCGAATTTACCTCATTCCTAGCCATTGTTATTTGACACTTACGTACAAATCGATTTTTTGGATTTAATAAATTTCACATTTTTTCCAATTTTTGTTTCAAAACAAAAAAGTGCTTGTTTCACATCACTTTAGCACAAAAAACAGAAAGCAGAAAATTTTTATTTTTTTCTAATGAAGGTAAATTGGTATTTAAAACACAACTTTCAGAACATCAAAATGTTACCAAAAACAAAGCAAAATTGTGAATATCTATTTGAAGATTTAACTGTTTATTTTGCAGTATCATTTATCTTTGACATCCTTAAAAATTTTAAAAGAGATGAGCGCAATTTGGTACGAATGCAAAGTAAAATATAGAAAAACAGATGAAACTGGAGGACAAAAAGTTTTAACCGAGCCTTATTTGGTTGACGCTTTGTCTTATACAGAAGCTGAAAAAAGAATGACCGAAGAAATGGCTGCTTATACTAGTGAAGAATTTAAAATCACGGCTATAAAAGTGGCAAATTATGCTGAAATTCATCCTTTTGAAAATGCAGACAGATGGTTTAAATCTAAAATCACTTTAATTGCTTATGATGAAGAAAGTGGTAAGGAAAGAAAAACGAGCATGTATATGTTGGTCCAGGCAAATGATGTTCGCGAAGCTTTTGACAACACGCTTCACATAATGAAAAATACAATGGGAGAATATTCTATTCCTGCCATTACAGAAACTGCGATTATGGATGTTTTCCCTTATTTCAGCGGTGAAGAAGGCGAAACAGAAATGTTGGAAAGATTCAATACATTAAAAGCTTCTAAACCAGAAAAACCAGAGGTTGAAATTGTCGACCACATGGAATTTGAAACTGCTTCAGAAGAATAATATCCTAAATGCATAAAAAAATAAAGAGCTTCAGAATTATCTGGAGCTTTTTTTATTTCCCTAAAATTCATCTGTTTAACTTTAATACAAAATAAATAATATATTAGCTGTAGATTACCAATCGAAGACCAAAAATCAAAACCACATGACCAAAAAGAACCTGATTTTATTCGGATTTATAATTCTAAAATTCATTCTGCAATATGTCTTAATTAGTCCCGAATATGATTTACAGCGCGACGAATATCTGCATTTAGATCAAGCGCATCATTTGGCTTGGGGCTATTTGTCTGTTCCGCCAGTTACGTCTTGGTTTTCGTATCTTATTCTTTTGCTTGGGAATTCAGTTTTCTGGGTGAAGTTCTTCCCTGCCTTATTTGGCGCCTTAACACTTTTGATTGTCTGGAAAACTATCGAGCTTTTAAAAGGCAATCTTTACGCTTTAATTTTGGGCGCATTGTGCATTTTGTTTTCGTGCTTGTTGCGTTTAAATATGCTTTATCAGCCAAACTCTTTTGATATTTTATGCTGGACTGCGCTTTATTATGTTTTAATACAATACCTCACTTCAGAAAACACAAAATGGCTTTATTTTGGCGGAGTAATTTTTGCTTTAGGCTTCTTAAATAAGTACAATATCGTGTTTCTATTACTCGGATTAGTTCCTGCTATTTTACTTTCTAAACAGCGAAAAATACTAGCGACAAAAGAGTTTTATTTTGCTCTAATTTTAGGATTGATCCTAATTCTTCCCAATTTATATTGGCAGTACAGTAACCATTTTCCAATTGTGCATCACATGAAGGAATTAGCAGAAACGCAATTGGTTAATGTTGATTTAGGTGATTTTCTAAAAGAACAAATTCTATTTTTCATTGGCGGATTATTTGTGATTTTAGCCGGACTTTATGCCGTTTTATTCTATCAGCCTTTCAAAAAATACCAGCTCTTTTTTGCCTCATTTGTTTTCACACTTTTAATTTTTATTTATTTCAAAGCAAAAGCATATTATGTCATTGGGTTGTACCCCATTTATCTCGCTTTTGGAGCTGTTTATATTTCAGAAATTCTAAATAATGGGTGGAAACGTTTCCTAAAACCTGTTTTTATTCTGATTCCGTTATTGCTTTTTATCCCGATTTACAATGTTGCTTTTCCAAATAAAAGCCCTGAATATATGGTTGCACATTCTGAACCATACAAAAAACTAGGAATGCTTCGCTGGGAAGACGGAAAAGATCATCATCTGCCTCAAGATTTTGCTGATATGTTGGGCTGGAAAGAATTGGCTAGGAAAACAGATTCACTTTATGCTTTACTGCCAAATCAAAAAGAAACGATTGTGCTTTGCGATAATTACGGGCAAGCTGGCGCGATTAATTTTTATTCTAAAAAAGGAATCAAAGCCGTTTCTTTCAATGCAGATTACGTAAATTGGTTCGATCTCAGCATTTCCTATAAAAATCTTATTCGCGTTAAGGAATTTGACGAAAACAATGAAGAACAAAAAGAAACAAGTCCGTATTTTGAAACGGCAGCAATTGGCGGTCAAATCACCAATCAGTATGCAAGAGAATATGGAGCTACGATTTTTGTTTTCACGAATGCCAAAATCGACATCAATAAAAGAGTAGAACAGGAAATTAACGAAGAAAAAGACAAAATCATAAATGATTAATTTCAAGAACATATCTTATTTAAAGACCGGAACTCCAAAACAACAAGCTGCATTCACGGTTTTAACCCAACATAAAATTCTAGAAAATCTAGCCGAATTTGATCCTATTTTAGTTGGTACAATTCCGATAAATATTGATATCGAAAACAGCGATTTGGATATTGTCTGCTATTGGAAAAACAAATCTGATTTTATTGAAAAAATCAAACAGCTTTTCGGAAAAGAAAACCTTTTTACCATTCGAGAAGATCTTATTAATAACCAAGATTCTGTTATTGCAAATTTCTTTATTGATGCTTTTGAAATCGAAATCTTTGGACAAAATACGCCAACAGAACTTCAAAATGGTTATCGACACATGCTCATTGAGCACCAAATTCTAAGTTCTAGAGATGAAAACTTCCGATTGGAGGTCATTAAATTAAAAAAAAATGGCATAAAAACCGAACCTGCATTTGGCCTGCTATTAGGCTTAAAAGGAAATGTTTACGAAGAATTACTGCATTATAAATTATAAAAAAAGACGTTCTTTTTTTAAATTAAAAAAAATAAAATCCTAAAATAACTTGCATAACCGTATTTAGTGTGTATCTTTGCACCCGAAACATCGCGGGATAGAGCAGTAGGCAGCTCGTCGGGCTCATAACCCGAAGGTCACAGGTTCGAGTCCTGTTCCCGCTACTAAGAAAAAAGCTTCAGAGAAATCTGAAGCTTTTTTTGTTATATATTGTTGCGTTCATGAGTGAATTCTAACTTTTCTCCAATTCCGTCTCTGTATGCATCACACACGCCCACTTATTATTTTCTTTAATCCAAGTCGAAGTGCAGACACACTTTATAAGCGTTTTTTGACTGTCATCTAATATTGTAAAATCCAGAAGATATCCTATTACGGCAGTGTTCTCAGAAATTAGTTTTTCTTTTACATCATAAATATTGAGCACTTTTATTTTATTGGTCTGCCCCGAGTCGAACATCTTTTTGAATTCCTCCTCGTTGATACTCTGAATACCGTTCTTTCCTGCAACTATACAAGGAAACAGTGTCAGATTTTTTACTGTTTCATAATCATCATTTTCAACTCCGTGCCAGTATTTTTTTTCTAGCTCTATGATTTTCATTTCCATATTATCTCGTTGTTAATTAGACATTTCACAAATTTAAAACATATAACTCAGTCATTACAAACCACATAGTGAAAACTTAAAGCTTTTCACTAGCATTTTGGGTTTTTTATTTTTAAATGTAGGAAAAATATGTAACTTTAAAACCAAAAATAATCTTACATTTTATATGGTTTTTGGTGAAATTTTAGATCGTTCAGGAAAAATTGAACATCTTACTTACAAAATAGAAAAAGGAGAAACACCTACCTCAGTAGCAGATAAACTTAATATTTCACTTTCTGAACTTAGGCATTATCATAATTTTAATTGTGTAGAAGATAGAGATGTTATAAATGCTTATTTTCCTAGTCATTTGAAATTTCTTCTTTTAAAACCAACAAAACCACAATACGATAGCGAACAACACGAAACACTACCTGTAAAAGTAATTTTTGATCATAATTTTAAAATTCCTTTTCATAATGTTAGAGGCAAAAGCAATTACATGGTGATTCAAACTTTAGAAAATAATGACCAGTCACAGACAATAAAGTACAAAGCAAGTGCAGAATGTGTAAAAAAAGATAAAAACGGATACTCTTTATTTGAAATTGACCGAATATCTAAAGTACTTGTTAACAATTTAGAAATTCAAACTGTAACTGATACAATAGCCGAAGAAGTATCAAAAATACTATATCCTTTATTGATTGTAGTTGATCAAGAAGGAAAATGGATTGACATTCATAATTCTGATGAGATCGCTGAACGGTGGAAAATAAAAAGACAAAATATTCTTGACCAAAATGAAGGTGTCGCTATAAAAAAATATTTAAATGCGGTAGACTCTGTATTAGACAATTCTGAAAAATTATTAAAAAACCTCTCAGACGACTGGTTTTTAAATGTCCTTTTTAATGGAATCCATACTACTTATACTCCAAATTTATCTTTTGCAACTAATGTAAAAATTAATCTCACGCCTAGTGGAGATTCTGAAATTTTGAAGGTAACGCAAAAAATTGATCCATATCTAAATGATCAAAATTTAGTGGTAATTGAAAAAATCGCTTCATTATCGGATGCCTTAAAACAAACTGTTTTTGAAAAAAATAATTTTTATAATAATTATCATTCTATTTATCATTTAAACCCAAATACATATGCCGTAGTAAATGCAAGTTTAGAATGTGAAACCACTGGTGATCTTCCTAAAAAAGTAACCATCAAAATTTACGACCTAGAGGAGACTAAAATTATAGTTTCAGATCAGGCACAACCTTTCTTTGTGGGAGAAACAGAAAAAAAAGAAAGCTTTTTTAAAGATCTTTTCAAACTTCATCAACAAGAATAAGAATTATGAGTGAAAAACATATTATTGTAAACGACGCTACTCTAAAATGTAAATTTAGCGTAGAACCAAAGCTTGATAAATTAAAAGTAAAAACGCAAAAAAAACACTATGCAAACGACAAAGATGGCAATGAAAAATTAATTGCTACAGATAAAGAAATTGGTCAAACCTTAGAAAAAAACACCTTCGGCAAATGTAAAATGCAACCCAATGGAAGTGGTGACTATCTTCCATGTCAAGCGACGATTACAAAATGGAGTTCTTTTTATGAAAAAGTAACTTTATCCAATCAAGGTAAAATATTACTTGAAGACAGTAAGGCAACCTGTCCAAAAGGAGGAACTGATTGTATTGAAATTACAAAACATGGGCAAATAGCCGAACCAAGTGAACAAAATTTTATCAATGCGGATCCTGATATTCATAATATGATCAATCCTATTGTGGATATGGAAGAATTTCAAAATGAATTAAACGGAATACCCGAAGCTCAAAAATAATATTTATGAATTTTTATATAAAAGGAGATAAAAGACCAATAATTGGCAAAAATGTTTATTTGTTAATGTACTCCAGATCGAATAATGATCAAGAAAAAAAAGGAGCACAGCTTTACGTAAACGACAAGGAGAATACCAACAGAAATGTAGATGGATCTAAAATTGTAAAACAGCGATGGACACTTTTAAAAAATGGAAAACATTTTTTGGATTTAGGCAATAATGGTGCAATTACTTTTAATCAGGCTAGTTTGGGAATCAATCATACAATTGTTGTAGATTTTACAGATGCTCACGGTGCTAAAGATACTGCAAAGCTTAATATAACTCCAGTTGCAGGAAAACCAAGCATAGAAAACTTAAAATGGCAAGATCAGTATTATAGAGATCTAGATGGTAAAGCGATTGGTTATTCTGACAATGTTCGTTTGTTCATTCATACACTGAACATTCCAGCTGGTGACAGACTGCAAGTTACTATTTGGGAAGATGAAGGCACAGATGGACACGCAAGCAGTTCTAGAGATATGGGCACCTATACAACATCTCCTGTTGATAAATACGGAAAAGCCGAACTGTACTTTAACAATATAAAAGTGTATCAAAAAATACTAAATGATAAAGACTTTAGAGATGAAAATGAACATGAATTTTATGCTCAAGTAAAATATATAGGAAAAATTGACACCATACAAGATGGTATACAACTTAAGATTATAAATGATCTAAAAAAAACAGTTGTACCTCCTAAAAATAATAGTGTTGCAAAAGTCGCTGTTCCAGATAAACAAAAGAAACCTGAAAATAAAAAAGGCATAAAAGTAACGGTCAATGTATTTTTTGACGGTACTTTAAATAATATGAAAAACACGGAAGCGAGATTAGCTTTTGAAAAAAAGAAAAAAGGTTTTAGACTAGATAAAGATGAGACCACAGGAGCTAAAGCTTTTGAAGACAATGATGAGGATGACAGCAGTTATGACAACTATTTTTCTAATATTGCGATTATGTATAAAACTAATGTTGCTGAAAAAATAGATAAAAAAATTAAAATTTATATAGAAGGAGAAGGTACATTAGAACATGACGGGGATGATTCAAGAGGCTATATTTTTGGAAGTGGAAACACTTCTGGAATTCTGGCTAAAGTAAATAAAGCTCTTTTGGAGATAAAGAAAAATATCGACTCCCTTAAATCTGACAACTTCATAAAAGAAAATGAATTTGTTCACGAAATAGATCTGACTGTTTTTGGTTTCAGTCGAGGTGCAGCGGCTGCCAGAAATTTCATATCACAAAGAAGAAAATTACAAGATATGTATAATTTAGAATCGAGCAAATTTACAATACAGTTTGTAGGACTGTTTGACACTGTATCTTCATATTCAAAAAACTATTCAGCTACACCAAATTTTGACAATGATGTTGAAGAACTGAACTTAAAACTAGAAGGGAACATTAAAAAAGTAATACATATTACCGCATCTGATGAATATCGAGAAAACTTTTCTCTTACTAATATTAAAAGTTCTATTAATGCCGGAATTGGCTATGAGCTATCTTTGCCTGGTGTTCATAGTGATATTGGCGGGGGGTATGCTGAAATCGAGAAGGAAGTAAGAAAATTGCATTTAGAAAATGGCTTTAAAAACATAAAGGAAACTTTAATCAAAGAAGGCTGGTATCATAGAGATCAAATAGTTACTACAACAATAAAAGATGACGAATATTCTTACACAAAACATATTGGCACTAGAGAAATACCGTTGTATTATCAATTTATTCCTCTTGCTATAATGATTGCTCTTGCCAATAAAAAACCGAAATTTGATACTTCTGAAATGGATTGTGGAATTTATTCAATACCAGACGATTTGTCCGAAGCAAAACAAGCTTTACTAAATTATGCAGTAGCAAATGATGGAGCACATAGTAAATCTGTAACTCTTACTCATGAAAAAATACATCATATCCGTAATAAATATCTGCATCGTTCTGCTTGCGATAGCATGGGGAAAGGCGGAAGGTACAAGGACGGTAAACCTTACAGAAAAGTACTTAATGGATAATAATTAACAATTAAAACTTCAAATTTAATGTCCGATCAAAATAAAAATAAGATATTATCATTATTACTAATCTTGTTAATCTCTTCTTTATGCAGTTTTTTTTATCCAAGTGATTTTGAATTTGGAGAAAAATTGATAACAACAATTCCTGTTTTTACATTCTTGTTTTCATTATATGTTTATGTATATGGATTAAAAAAAATATGGGCAAAAATTTCATTTGCACTTCTTATTATAACAAGTATAATCATGCTATTATTAATTTCGTGGTTTTACCAATTTTTAAGTGGTAAACATTAATCTAAAAATATGAAAATAAATTTTTTGAACAAAATTTACACATTAATAGCGGTTACATTGTTCGTATTGATGTTATTTAAAATAGGATATAATTTATGGGAAAAAAAAGAGAAACCATTATTATATTATTTCTCCAATAAAGAAAAACAAAAAGAAATGCTTATAAAAACAGAAAAATTTGAGTGGCTACCGGAAACAAGTGGAGACGAAACTTGTCCAGTAGAAGTTGTTAATGGAGATTTCATTTTATCCGATGAGAGTACTGTAGCAATACCTAGTAACGAATATTTAAATGGAATTTGGGGAGCTAGCAGCGGTACGATGGTAGTTGATGATAGTAAAAAGACAGTTCCAAAAAGCATGGAAATAACTTGGTTCTCATATGCCGAAAACAAGTTTTTTTCAGGTAAATTTGAATTACCCCAAAAAAAAATATATGATATTTTTAAAAAAGATTATGGTAATAACACAGGGATGGATGGGGTTGAATATAAAAATGAATATAATAATCTAACCGTTGCTTTTGCTCCAAAAGGCCTAATTACTTTATGGATTGGCGGATTTGGCAAAAAGGAAATTGGGACTTATGAAGCTAAGGAAGTAAACATAGACTGGAGAAGCTATCGAAGTCGCGGTGCTGATAGAAAAGAATGGATAGATTTACGTAAAAAAGACATGCCTTTATTTGTTCAGGAAGAAATAGCAAATAATAAAATAAGTAATACATATTTCAAAGACCGCCTCAAACGATATCATTACAAAATAAGTACAAATAGGAACGATTTTAAAATTTATAATTATGATATTTTTTTCATGAACAATGAAGACATTAGCAATGCTAATACAGGTTTAGAATTTCTTAATGACACCACAAATGGAAAAGCAGTTCCTATAAGTATGGTAGTTTTTGTGGAAGATCAATTTTCAAGACAATTAGAAGTTCGTATTTGGGTTGATTTACTCGATGGTAAAACAACATATGAAAATGACTATTTAAAAGATCTTGAGAAACGTAATTTTAATATTAAATTAATGGAGCGTTTCAAAACATTCTTTGCTCAAAATGAAAATGTAGAATTATATATTAAGTTCGACAAAGAGATTGTAAAAAGCAACATTAACAAGCCTGTTTATTCTGGTAAAGTTTCTTTAAAATCTCCAACTTCTGAAATTGAAATACCAAACTCAAAAGTTGAAGTTTACGATGCCGAATAATCTTATCATAATTCTTTAATTTAAATTAAACTTAAAATAATTCAATGTGTCTTTTTAAATTAATAAACATATTTGAAAAAAACATAGCACTCTATTTACTTAGAAAAGCTTCAGAGAAATCTGGAGCTTTTTTTTACATAATCTCTTCAAATGCCATTGCTTCTTCAAATGAAATCTCTTTAGTTTTAAAAGCATCTTCTATATTTACAATGCTTTTAATTCTTTTTATAATTTCATCTGTTTCTTCACTTACAATGTTGTTTGGTAAAATCTCTGCATAATAATCTACTTGATTGTGCCAGTCATGCACAAATTGCAATTCATTTACATTTTCGAGTTTGCTGAAAAGCCCGTAATTTTCATTAACAAGATGAGAAAGTAACTTTTTGCTTCCATCCTTTTTGGCAGTTTCTGCATCATTGTACAGTTGCTTTATTGCACCTGTCATTCCGGGACAAATAGTAGTAAAATCCCACGCGGAGATTTTTATTGCCGTTATTTCACTTTCAGTCCAAAAAGCGTCATTTAATTCATTTATATAAAAATGATTATTCTCTTTTTCAATTACAGAGTAAAAAGGAAACGAAAAAAGCTTTGATAATTCTAATACCTGACTATCAGTTGCACTTGCTGGCAGCCAAAAATCAGTATCGAAATTTAGTTTAAATTCTTGTTCAAAAAAAGAAGATACCTTTTCGATCAATGCAACATAATCATTATTCGAATAAACAAAATCTTTAATCATCGGATTGTCATTTCTTAGAAAATCAACAGTCAATTTTTCAATTAAATCTTCGGCTTCAGAAACAGAAGAGCATTTCTGAATTATTTGTCCAAATCCGCCATATTTATAGGCATCGCCATCCCAAAACAAATAGGATTTCCGAATTATTATCTCCATTGTTTAATCTTTTAAATACAATTTAAAATTGCCATTAACTTTCCAGTTTTTTTGTGAAATTGAATTTGTAGGATAGCTTCATTTTTATTCAAGCGAATATAGTAAATGTTTTTATTCTCAATTTTATTAGTTTTAACTTCAAAACCAATAAAAGCAACCAGTCATAATCATACAAATATTCTTTCAAAAACAAAAAAAACAATATTTTAAAAAAAAATTTCCCTCCTAAAAACAACAAACAAATTAGCTTTTTTAGCTCTTTTAAATTCAAAATAAATAATTACAAATCAAAACAATACAAAAACATTAACTTCAATATCTAAGGAATAAAAACCGACTAAAGCTGTTCTTTCTTCAAAATTTCTCAAAAAGTTTTTTCAAAAAAGCTTTGTACAATCCAAAAATAGTTGCACTTTTGCACCCGCAATAGCAAAGCAGGTCCGTTCGTCTATCGGTTAGGACGCCAGGTTTTCATCCTGGTAAGGGGGGTTCGATTCCCCCACGGACTACTTACTAAGTCAAAAAGCTCTAGAGAAATCTGGAGCTTTTTTTGTTTATATTTACTTCGTTAAATGTTTGAATATTTTGAGGAGAATATCAAAAGGCCACAAAACCTACAAATAAGCCTTAAATTAGGAAACACAACATAGCAAACACAATAACAAAGTAAACAAAAAGTTATAAATGAGTAATTTCTGATTATATAAAACAATCAAAAAATCAACCCAAATCTTAAAATGAAACACAAATTAATAGCCCTTTTATTTGTATTCGCCTTTGCAAATATGTCTGGACAAGCGCCCGCCAGCAAAACAAACTATACTAATAGCAAATTACCTGCAGAAGAAGCTGTAACCAACAAGTCTTTAAAACCGCTTAAAAAAATCTCTTTAGACGATACTTCTATTTTAATTTACGATTACGACGGTTCTCTTTTTTCTTGGGATCTTGAAGTAGAAAGCATTGTTTGGACTGTAAAAGCTTCAGATGCTCATGCTGAAATGTGTGCCAATAAAATAACTATTCATGATGGAGTTGTATATATTCCTTTTATTAATGGCGAAATTTACGCAGTAGACAACGGCACAGGAACTATTTTTTGGAAATCGAGATTAGGGAATATCAAAGATCAGGTTGTTCTAAAAGATCAGACTCCAATTATAGCTAACGGAAAACTATTTATTACTGCTCAAAATCAAAATCAGAGCAGCAATTTATATGCTTTGGATTTAAAAGACGGAAGTTTAGCTTGGAATTACAAGTTAGACACTCCAAATAACGATATTGAGCCATTATTTTTCGATAATAAGATTTTTACTCAAAGCGGAAACAATGTGTATTGTTTTGAAGCCAGTACAGGAAAACTTCTAAACCAAAAAAGCTTTGACGAAACCATGACTGGAAAACCGGTTACAGATGGCGAAAGTATTTTTATAGCTGGCGACAAAAATTGGCTATATGCATTAAAACCAAATAGCTTAGATGTTTTATGGCAATTTAAAATAGAGGAAAATCAAAACAACGTTAAAGAACGCATAGTTTGCCACGACAAAAAACTATATTTTGCATCACAAGGCTCTGAAGTTTCTTCTATTTACGCTGTTGATTCTAAAACAGGAACTCAGCTTTGGAAAACCGATTTTAAAGGCGACAATGTAGAATATATCGTTAAAGAGGTTGATAATCTTTGGGGATACACTCGCAATAAGAAACTTTTTGAATTGGACTTATCAAACGGCGAAATAGCTTTTGAAGAAAAACTAACAACACTTCCAATTTCAAATATTGAATTTCCTGCTGATGACAATTTGCTTTACTACTATTGCGATGCAGGCTTAATTCAGTTCGATTTAAAAGAAAAAGACGAAAATGTATATTATATGCGCACCTCAATTACAGACAATCCTTATAGCGCTTATTTGAAGATAATTCGATAACAAAAAAGAGAAGTGATTTCAGATGAAAAAACTTCTCTTTTTTTGATTGCAATAAAATAAAAAAGACCAATTATATTGGTCTTTTTTGCTATCCTGTTTTGAGAAAAATTTATGCTCTGAATAAAGCATATTTATTGTGGCTGTACAAAACTTTATCATAAGGAACATAAAGCGAAACTATTTTCTCTGTTGATTCTTCAAATTTGATTCCGTTATGTTTTCTAAACAAATAAATTTCTTTTAAGCAGTTAGAAAGACTTTGGTGAATTTCACTTGTGAAAGTTGGCAATTTTTTATCTCCAACCAAAAGATCAATCTGATAGTTTGAACTGCTTTTTGACAAGTTGTTACCAATAATTCTAATTGTAAAAGTTGTTGGTTTTCCGTATTGTTCTCCCTGATATTGTAGCGTCATGATTTCTTTTTATTAAGTGATTAGTAATACCGCCAATTACTCGGTTTTTGGTTCTCTGATACTTTTATTAAAGTTATAAAAATTTTAGACAAACATAAAGAATTCCATTCTAAATTAAATGTTATTTTTTCAAGAAACCTTCATGTCTAAAAAACGAAAAACCGTAAGAAATTACGGTTTTAATAATTAACTAAATGTAAAATTCATTCATAAGCATCGATTGGTTTTGGTAACTATTGTAATTTATTTTCTTGGTTTATTTCTAATAAAAATGGATTTCCGTTTTCATCCATCATTGTCATATTTAAAGCGTCTAACACCGCTATCTTTTTTGAAACTTCGCCTGTAAATTTATTATACGAAAGATTCAATTCTTCCAAATGGGCAAGCTTTTCAATTTCCAGAGGAATTTCGCCTGTAAAATCATTATCAAACAGACTAAAATTTTCAAGCGCGTTCCAATTAATAATTTCATTAGTCAAACTTCCGGAGAACCTATTATTGTTAAGCAACAGTACTTTCAAACCTGAAATTTTATAAATCGAAACAGGCAGTTTTCCGTTAATCTCGTTATTAAAAACAGCTAAAACTTCCAACTGATTCAGCTTTCCAATTTCTGATGGAAGCTCTCCTGAAATATTATTCATAAAAAGCTCTAAATCTTTCAATTTTCCTAATTGACAAATTGAAGCAGGAATTGCGCCAGATAATTTATTATCCGCAATATTAAGCAATTCCAGTTCTTTTAGATTAAAAACTGAAGAAGACAAATTTCCTTCAATTTTATTCTTTTCCAGATTGAGCGATTCTAAATTTACAAGATCGTAAAGCGCTTCGGGTAATTCTCCTTGCAGATTATTGTCTGCCAAATTTAACCCAACCACTTTTCCATTTTCAGCCTTAACACCGTACCAAGTAGAAACAGACAGATTTAAATTCCACTGTTTTTTCCATTGCAAACCATTTGTTGCATGATACAATTTTATAAGCGCTTCTTTTTCTTTATCCGAAACGGTATCTGCCAAAACACTTAGCGAAAAAGCAAATACAAAAGAAATCGTAATTAAAACTTTCATAACAGATTTGGGATTTGTTACGAGTGTAAAATTATATAATTCGTTCGACATAATTCATAAAAACATCGACAAAATACCAACAAATAAACAATCTTTTCACAACTATCCTAACACTTTTCTTAAAGCTAGCTTATAACATTCTCAAATTTGGATCTTGACAACAAAGACTTGGTTTAATAAATATCAAAACAATTTAGTGCTCAATATTTTTATTACATTTGAACAACTAATTCTAAAAACCTCATATCATGCAAATTAACTTCGCCGCTTTATTTATTGCAGCAATTGTAACATTAGTAACCGGTTTTATCTGGTACAACCCAAAAGTATTTGGAACGATCTGGATGAAAGAAAACAATCTGACTCAAGAAGAGTTAAAAAAAGGAAATATGCTTAAAATCTTCGGATTAACGTATCTTTTTTCACTAATGATTACGATGACTCTAATGTCACTAACCATCCATCAGTCTGGAGCAATCGGAATGGTTGGCGGACCGCCGTTGATCGACAGTGCAAAACCTTCATTTGCAGCTTTTATGGCAGATTACGGAATGGCTTACAGAACTTTTAAACATGGCGCGCTTCACGGTTTTATGTCTGGATTATTTTTCGCGTTTCCGCTAATTGGAATTAATGGTTTATTCGAAAGAAAATCTTGGAAATATATTTTCATTCACGCTGGGTATTGGACACTTACCTTGACTCTTATGGGCGGAATCATCTGCGGATTTGCTTAAAAATCTACATACAAAAACCCGTTTGAAAAACTCATTTCAAACGGGTTTTTCTTAATAATAACTTAAAGCAGGGTAGTTATTATAAATATTATCTAATTTTGAAGAAATTAGCTCACTCTTTTGAATACAACATATTCTTTCCAAATTTACAAAAGCGCATCGTTATTGCCTTTAGAATGGAACTCGCTCGCAGCAAATAATATTTTTTTGACACGAGAATATCTCGAAGTACTGGAAAACTCCTGTCCAGTAAACATGACTTGTCATTTTATCGGACTTTTTGAAGAAGAAAAACTAATCGGAATTGTTTTAACGCAATTCTTATTTGCAGAAAAACTCGAATCTTTTGGCGAACGCGATAAATGCTTAAAAACTTCTGTTCGTAATTTCGCCTTAAAGAATTTTGCTTCACACGTTTTATTCGTTGGAAACAATATGCTTACTGGTCAGAATGCTTTTATTTTTGATGAAACAATCAAAGAATCAAAAGCAATTAAAACACTTCATAAAGCGATTAATCAGCTCAAAAAGGATTTAAAAGAAAGCGGAAAGAAAGTTCACATTACGAGCATTAAAGATTTTACAGCAAAAGAAATCGAGCCGCTTCAAACTGAATTCAAAAACAATTATACGTTTTCGACGCAGCCGAATATGATTTTTGAAATCAACGAAAACTGGAAAACCGAACAAGATTATATCGATGCTTTATTAAAAAAATATCGTGATCAATACAAACGTGCTCGTAAAAAATCGGAAGGTATTATAAAACAGCAAATGTCGCTTTCTGACATTAAACAATATGAAGATGTGATTTACGACTTGTATTTTCATGTTGCTAAAAACGCGCCTTTCAACACTTTTTTTCTGGCTCGAAATCATTTCAGTTTTTTTCAAAGAAATCATGGGAGAAAAATTTCTTCTCTATGGTTATTTCTTAGACGAAAAACTAATTGGTTTCAACACTTTAATCAAAAACGGAGACATAATGGACACTTATTTTCTTGGTTATGATGAAAGTGTTCAGCGCGAAAAAATGCTGTATTTAAACATGCTCTACGATATGATTGCTTATTCAATCAAAAAAGGTTTCAAAGAAATTGTTTTTGCTAGAACCGCTCTTGAAATCAAAAGTTCTGTTGGAGCAAAACCTGTAAAAATGTATGGCTTAATTACGCATAGCAATGCTTTAATAAACCATAACATTTCTAGATTTTTCAATTATTTGGAACCCAAAACGGAATGGCAGGAACGTAATCCGTTTAAATAAAATCAAGGAACAGCAATTTTCATTTGTTTGTGCAGGATATCAATTTCTAAAGAAGTCTGCGCTCCACAATATTCTCCATCAATTTGAAAATTAACCGGATAATCTGTTTTTATTTCTGCTCTATCAGTTGAAATAATCACAATGTCATCAGAATCGATTGGCATATTTCCCGTAATTATTTTTCCAATCAAAAGCAGATCGAGACTTTTTAAAATCACCAATTCAAACTTGCCATCATTCATAGCACCATTCGGATTTATAATTACTCCCGTTCCATATTTCTGCGAATTGGCAATTACAATCATTCTTGCTATATGTTCAACTGTTTTGTTATTTGCTGAAATTGTAGCCACAAATGGATCTTCTGATTCTTTCAGCGTTGTAAAAGCCTGCAATGCATAACCCCAAAAACCTCGAACATCACTTTGCTCGTAGTTTTTAACGAGATTTGCATTTAAACCAAGATCGCTTAAATGGATGCTTTTTTTACCGTTGATGCAAATCATATCCATTTCGATATAATGATGCAAAAAGGCTATTTTAAGGTTCTCCTCTATTCCAGTAGGAAGATTTAAGTCAACCGAAAGTCCGTTTGCAGAACCAGCAGGCAAAATCCCGATTATAACATCCTGATCTTCCATAGCTTCGGCTACCATTTTTATCGTTCCGTCACCTCCAGCAACAATAATTCGTTCTGGCACATATTGATCGTATATAGATTGTATCGCTTTTAAATCATTTTTTCCAGTCGTTTCATAGACTTCCAAATCAAAATGATTGGTTGTTGCAAATTCTTCAACAGCATCAATTAAATCTGATTTATCCCAGTCTCCAGAAATAGGATTTACAACAAACAGAATATTCTTTTTCAAAATTTTATTTTTAAAACCAATTAAATTAAGTAAATTACAGTTACATAAATGTACATAAATGAAACCAATTCTACAATTATATCGAGGTTATGCAAATGAACAGGAGTTAATTGTAATGGGACATGTTTTAAAAAGGGAACATAAATATGATTTTGAGAAAAGGAAATTAAAAAACGCCACTTCGATTCTCAAATTGTTCCGAATAAAAACCATTAAAAATTTTGATGTTTATCTTCATTATAATGGAGAAGTAATTCACACCAAAACATTAGACGACGGCTTTTTCAATTTTTGCATTCCGTTAGAAAAAGAAACACATTTTGGATGGATGACTTATGAAGTGAGTCTAAAATACAACAATGAAACCGTAACTTGCAAAGGCAGTTTTATAAGACCTCACAAAGGAAAACTCGGAATCATATCTGATATTGACGACACTTTTCTGATTTCGCACACAAATAACTTCTTCCGAAAACTTTATATTTTATTATTTAAAAATGTAAACGACCGAAAAGTTTTCAAGGATGTTGTCCCTCATTATCAAGCTTTAAGCTCCGCAGGAAGAGATAGCGAAGAAGAAGTAAATGCTTTTTTTTACATCTCTAGCAGCGAATGGAATTTATATCGATTTATTGCCAAATTCACCAAAATACATAAACTGCCAAAAGCGGTTTTTCTTCTAAAAGACATAAAAAGAGGAATTACCGATTTCTTTATGAGCGGAAGAGGAAATCACGATCATAAATATGATAAAATCAAACATGTAGTTGAGTTCTACCCTACTTTAAAATATGTTTTAATGGGCGATGATTCTCAGCACGATCCAATGCTTTATGAGAGAATTTGCAAAATATTTCCAGTTACAGTCATTGCCGTTTATATTAGACAAACAGGCAAAACTCAGAAAAATGAAGTAAAAAAGATTTTAAACAATTTAGAAAGCCTGAATGTTTCGGTTTGTTATTTTAAAGAAAGTAGCAAAGCGATTGAGCATTCTAGATCTATTGGAATTATTAAGTAGATTTTTTTTAGTTATCAGTCACAGTCTCGGTTTTCAGTCTCTTGATGGACTTTATTTTGGATAATCTTAAACTAAAAAACCTTTGCCAAAGTTTAGAACTCTGACAAAGGTTTTTTAATATTTCACTGTGACTGAAAACTAAGACTGCGACTGCAAACTATGCATTAAAACTATCAATCTCTTCTTGGACGATTTCCCAGTCTGCTAGCAATTTATCTAAATCTTCTTTCTTTTTGTTGTAAGCAGTAAAAAACGAAGCGTCTTCGATATGCTTATCGTAGTTCGTTTCTAGCGCTTTATCGTCGTGCTGAATGTCTTTTTCTAATTGCTGAATCTGACTTTCGATTTTGCTTAATCTATTTTGAAGCGCTTTTGTCTTCTTCTGATCTTCATAAGATACTTTAGATACTTCTTTCTCTTTTGGAGCCGCTGCTTTTACAACATCTTTTTTCTCCACCTCACGCATGTTTTCCAAGTTGCGTTGTTCTAAGAAGAAGTTGATATCTCCAAGATATTCTTTAATCTTCTGATCTTTAAACTCGTAAACGATATTCGACATTCCTTGAAGAAAATCCCTGTCGTGAGAAACCAATAGTAAAGTTCCGCCAAATTTTTGAAGTGCCGCTTTTAAAACGTTTTTAGATTTAATATCTAAGTGGTTCGTAGGCTCATCCATCAGCAATACGTTGATTGGCTGTAATAATAGTTTACAAAGCGCCAAACGGTTACGCTCACCTCCAGAAAGCACTTTTACTTTTTTCTCTACATCGTCTCCACGGAAAAGGAAAGAACCTAACATATCGCGAACTTTCATACGATTTGTGTCGGTTGCGGCGTCTTCCATTGTTTGAAGTAACGTAATTTCTCCGTCTAAATATTCAGCTTGATTTTGAGCAAAATATCCTAATTGTACATTATGTCCTAATTTGATATTTCCTTCATATTCAAATTCGTTTACAAGAGCTTTGATGAAAGTCGATTTTCCTTGTCCGTTTTGTCCAACGAAAGCAATTTTACTTCCTCTTTCTACTAATAAACTAATATCTTTCAGAATCGTTTTGTCTCCGTAAGCTTTTGTTACATGTTCAGCCTCAATAACCACTTTTCCTGGTTCTTTAGAAACTGGGAAAGAAATATTCATAACCGAATTATCATCTTCATCCACTTCGATTCTTTCTACCTTATCTAATTTTTTAATCAACGATTGCGCCATCGAAGCTTTTGAAGCTTTTGCACGGAATTTCTCGATTAATTTTTCTGTTTCTTCAATCTTTTTCTGCTGATTCTTTTGAGTTGCTAATTGCTTCTCGCGAATTTCATGACGCAGTTCTAAATATTGAGAATATGGCTTATTAAAATCGTATGCTTTTCCTAAAGAAATTTCGATTGTTCTGTTCGTAACATTGTCCAAGAACATTTTATCGTGCGAAACGATTACCACAACTCCAGGATAATTGCGAAGGAAATTCTCTAACCAAATGATACTCTCAATATCTAAGTGGTTGGTTGGCTCATCCAGAAGCAACACATCATTTGACTGCAACAATAATTTAGCCAACTCGATACGCATTCTCCATCCTCCAGAAAATGTTTCCGTTTGATTATTGAAAACCTCTCTTTTGAAACCAAGACCTAAAAGGATTTTCTCTGTATCTCCAACATAATTATAACCTCCAAGAAGATCAAAACGGTGTGTGTAATCAGACAAATCTTCTATAATCTGCCCGTATTCTTCACTTTCATAATCAGTTCTAGTAACCAATTGATGATTGATTTCTTCTAATTTTTTCTCAACAACTTTAATCTCAGTAAAAGCTTCGTATGCTTCTTCCAAAACAGTTCTCCCTTGCTCAAAATCAATATCCTGACGAAGGAATCCCATTCTGATATCTTTTTCTTGAGAAATAACTCCTGAATCTGGCTTGAAATCTCCTGCTAACATTTTTAGCATTGTAGATTTACCTGCTCCGTTTTTACCAACAAGACCTACACGGTCGCCGGCGCCTAAACGAAAAGTAACTTCTTCAAATAAATAGGTTCCTCCAAAAGAAACGGAAAGATTGTGTATGTTAAGCATAATATGTTGCTGTAAATCTAAAGGTTAAAAAACCTTTTATTCATTAAATAAATAAACTGTAAACAAGTAAATTATCCTGTTACAATTTTGAAAGTGCAAAAGTATAACTTTTAATTGAAGTTTTTATACTGAAAAACAATAGCTTTTAGAAAATTCAAAACTAAAAGCCTCGTGTAATTTTCAATTTTCTTTCTTTAATCAAACCAAAAACAATTCTACTTAAAAATATACTACCAATATACATTTTAGAAAAAAAGGAATAGCGAGAACAAACATTATATTCAAAATTCAGTTTAAGAGACTGTAAGTTTTTATCCTGATTAAATAGCTTAAACCTTGAAAATACCTTATATTTGCCTTAAATAAATTCTCCTTTTCACACTGTAATCCTAAGTACAATTGAGGCGAATTAAAGACTATAAAAATTTACTTAAAATGTTCAAAAGAGGTTCCAAACTAAATAGCATAATAACAGGAAGTTGTCCAAAATGCCAAAAAGAAAGCATGTATGAAGACAAAAATCCGCTTCATTTAAGCAAAGTTCTCAAAATGAATGAAAATTGCAGCCACTGCGGATTCAAATACCAAATTGAACCTTCCTTTTTTTATGGCGCAATGTATGTTAGTTACGGATTAAATGTTGCCGTAGGAATTGCAGCTTTTATTGTTTCTTTTGTCTTTTTTGGAGCAACAATAGAACAAGCTTTCATTTCAATTATCGTGACATTGGTTGTTTTATTTCCGTTTGTATTACGCCTTTCAAGAAACTTATACATTAATATGTTTGTTTCTTATGATCCTAACGCTGGTCAAAATTAAGCGATTTTAAATATCTTTTGTGGAAACGTTTTATATCGGCTTCTTTATCTATAGGAGTTTCATTTTCAATATTTTCATATAACATTTTTGCCAAAGCTGGTCCCAACATCACACCACGTGTTCCTAATCCGTTAAGAAGATGAATACTTTTGTAGGCTTCATGAGTTCCTACTAATGGTCGTCTATCGGCAACTGTTGGACGAACGCCAGCAAAGTGTTTTACAATCTCAAAATCGCAGGTAATAATCTCTTTTATACGATCCAAAAGCTCCTGTTTACCCTCTTCGGTCGGAAGATCTGTTTTGTCATGCCAATTATAGGTCGCTCCAACTTTAAACAAATTACCGCCTATTGGCAAAATAAAAACACTTGTATTAACAATAACATCTAATTTTAAATCAGGTGCATTTATTAAAAACAACTCCCCTTTTGTTCCATCCAAAGGCAGATAATTAAAATATGGGTTTTTATGCAAGCCAAAGCCTTCTGCAAAAATAATATTACGGGCTTTAATGTTTTTATATTGAATTCCTGAATCAAGAATATCCAGGAAAGAACTATGAAACGATTCTTCCAGGAGTAAATTATTCTCTTTTAAATACTCTCTGTAGCTTTCTAATAATTGACCGGTCTTAACATAGCCTGTATGCAAAACTTCTCCATAATCGTAAGGAGAATCAATACTTTGATATTTTTTTGTAATCAGTTTTGTAGACAAAAAAGGCGCTAAATTAATTTTGTCGGAAGCGGCAAACCAATTGTTCTGTTCTTCAATAGAAAAAAACTTTCTTAAAATAGGCATTTTGTAGTTGAATTTTTCTTGCAGTTTATCTTCAACTTGATCATAAAACTCGTTCATTAAAACCAAATGCTCTTTTGCATTCCAAACTTCACTGAAACGTTTTAAAATTACCGGATTATACAAGCCTCCCGCAATTCGCGAAGAATTTTGCGATTTGTCATCAACAACTAAAATAGATTTATTGTTCTTAAGGGCGATTTCTGCAAAGGAAATTCCGGCAAGCCCAGATCCGACGATTAAATAATCAAGCATTGGTAATATAGATAAAATAAAAACTCTTACTGCAAAGGTAGCAAGAGTTTTTCTTATAATTGTAGATTTAGAGATTTAGTAATTCCACATATCTTGTTCTAAATTACGAATCTTCTCTTTTACTCTTTCAGATTCTAAGAGCTGACTTTGCGCATTGTCTTTAATATAATCTTTAATCTCACGATCACCATATACATTTTCTTCTTTATAAATTATAGAATTAAAACGTCGCGAATTTAAGATTTGATCAAATGAAATGGGTAGTGCCGAATTTTGATCATTAAAGGCTTTTCCTTCATGCAACACCTCTCGGGCATTAGGGAAGAAAACCCAAAATAGTTCAATATAATCTTTTTCGTCACTGTTCATCGTATAAACATCAGGAGTTACAGGACAAATTCCAAGCAAACGATATTTTAAATCGCTTTGTCTTTTATCAAAATACCAAAATCCTTTAATCTTGTACATACTAACATCTGCGGCAGTCAAATCTTGTTTCAAAATATATTCAGCAGGAACCGTTCTCGTTGGTCCAACTGTTTGGTCAACATAAGTAACTTTTTTATTTTTTCCTTTCCCAGTAATAACTTTCTTTTTTATAACACGTGTTCTATAATCATCTGGGTATTGATTAATAAGTTCTCGGCCAGCATCTGTAGTATCGACACGCGATAATGCTCCTTGTATGTCTTTTAAAGATTTTTTAGTATTAAAATAACTGTCTGTATACACTTCAGTTATCTTTCCATCCCTGATCCCTTTTGTCAAGATATCATAAAGCGAACGCCTATCTGGTCCAATATTAGCAGTATCCACAGGAAAATATAACGGAAAATTAATTTTTTCATTTAAATCGATAATCTCCCAAACCATTTTTCCCATCAAAACATCTCGATCATCAACATAACCATAAGCTAGCGGTTTATCATTGTCAGATATCATTTGAGCTGGTGTCTTAATCCCGATCTGATCAGCAGTTTTGGCATTAAGTAAATTAGACTGAGCATTAGAAGATACGCTTCCAAGAACAGCAACAATAGCAATTAATAAATTTCTTACTTCCATCATTATAATTTTTACAAGACATTAAACGAAATTTTATTATAAATATTGTTATTTTTCTTACATAAATAAAAATAATGCTTTTAGTGCAATTCAATTAGCTATTATAAATTTATAGACATAAAAAAAACTCTTACTACAAAGGTAGTAAGAGTTTTTTAATTATTATGCTATGTATCAACTTAGTAGTTCCACATATCTTGTTCGAAGTTGCGAATTTTTTCTTTCACTCTTTCAGATTCTAACAACTGATTTTGTGCGTTGTCTTTCATGTAATCGCTAATTGCTCTGTCTCCATAAAGGTTTTCTTCTTTGTAAACAACAGCATTAAAACGTCTAGAATTTAAAATCTGATCAAATGAAATTGGAAGAGCTGAGTTGTTGTCATTGAAAGCTTTTGCTTCATGCAATGCTTCTCTGGCATTAGGGAAAAATACCCAAAACAATTCAATATAATCCTTTTCATCACTATTCATTGTATAAACATCTGGAGTTACTGGACAAATTCCAAGTAAACGATATTTCAATTCACTTTGACGTTTATCAAAATACCAGTATCCTTTAATTTTATACTGAGTAACATCTGCAGCAGTTAAATCTTGTTTTAAGATATATTCAGCAGGAACTGTTCTAGTTGGCCCAACTGTCTCTTCAACATAAGAAACTGACTTATTTTTACCTTTACCAGAAACAACTTTTTTCTTCACAACACGTGATTTGTAGTCATCTGGATATTGGTTAATTAACTCTCTACCTGCATCTGTTGTATCAATACGAGATAATGATCCTTCGATGTCTTTCATAGATTTTTTAGTGTTGAAATAACTGTCAGTATACACTTCAGTAACTTTTCCACTTTTAATAGCCTTAGTTAAAACATCATAAAGAGAACGTCTGTTTGGACCAATATTAGCTGTATCTACCGGAAAGTACATTGGAAAGTTAATTTTCTCATTTAAATCAATGATTTCCCATGTTGTTTTTCCCATCAAGACATCTCTATCATCCACATAACCATAAGCCAATGGCTTATCATTATCAGATATCAATTGAGCTGGAGTTTTAAGTCCAATCTGAGCAGGAGTTTTAGCGTTTAGCAAATTAGATTGCGCATTAGAAGCAAAACCTCCAGCGATAGAAACAATAGCTATTAATAAATTTCTTACTTTCATCGTGGTATCGTTATAAGATATTGAATGTAGCTTACACTACTTTATTATTGTATTTCGTAAATTACAGGAGCAGTTCTTGGTAATAAATAACTACCAGCCCCAACAAGTTTAGTTTTAATTTCAGAAATAGTAACTTGGTCTCCTTTACCTGCTCTTGAAAGTACTTGTTTACATTGTGCATTCATTTTGTTTCCTGTAACAACAACTGTAGGTTGTCCAGCAATTTTCATATTGAATCCAACAACATCTAAACCAACTTCAAAATCAAAATCAAGAAGTTTAGCACCAATAGTAGCAATCTCTAAGTTAGATTTAGGACCTTTAACAACTCCCATCTCACCTCTAATTGTTCCTGTTGGTCCAGGAATACCTTTAATTCTGAATGTTTTCTTATCAGTTACTTTGTCACCGTTTGGTAAAGTACCAGTTACAGAAATTGTAGTTTCAGTACCTTGACCTGGGCTCATGTTATATTTTCCTGGTTTTCCAGCAGAAGCTAAACCTGGAGCACTAGCAACAATTTTGTTAGCATCAACACCTGCAAAAGATACAGAGATTGGGTTAACAACTCCTCTATATACAACGTTCATTTTGTCTGCAGAGATTGTAGCTGCGTTTGGTCTTGGAACTACAACATATTTTCCAGAGAATTTCAATGGAATATTTTTTCCATCCTCTAAGAAAGTAAATTGTCCATTGATGTCTTGTTCTCCAACTCCACCTGCAGTTAAAGAGATAACAGCTTGTCCGTTAACAATTTGTCCAGGACCTTGGAATGAAGTAGGTGTAGTGTTTTCATCGTAACGACCTAAAACAACTTTACCTGTAACTTTTTCACCTTGGAAATAAGCATTTTTGTCTAATACAACAATCGCTTGGTAGTTGCTATAAGAAGCAGCAGCAACCGCAGCTTTTCCTAAAGCACTGTTGTAAACGTCAGTTTCTGCTTTTTTAACATCATTTTGCCAAGCTGAAAGCTTTGCAGCTGATGCAATTGCAGGAAACCCTTTAAAGTGGTAAGCTAAGTATTTTTCTTTTATACCTTCTTTGTTTTTTACGTCAGAAACATCAAATTTCTTATTAATCTCTGCGATAATTGGAGCATATTTTTTATCACTTAAAGCAGCTTTCATGTCCGCTTTATATTTTTCGATTTTAGCGATAATTTCGTTACCTTTTTTAGTGTAACCGTCTCCTGTGAACCAGTCGTCGATATTATCACCTCTATCCATTGCCTCGTAAGGTAATTTTCCAGTTTCTTTTTCTACCTCAAAACCTTTGATAGACTGAGCTTTTAAGCTTCCGATATAATCATAAAATTCTTTAGAGATAGTTTCAACTTTGTGAGCAGTAACCGCAGCAATTGCGAACTCACCTTTTGCTTCACTAGCCTTCTGATCTAATGATTGAAGTAAAGAAGTATTTGTTGTAACCGATGAAGTATTTGCAGCTTCGAATTTTTCATTCATCAAACCAAAAGCAGAAATAACTTCTTTTGATACGTTCATTGCTAACATTGCGATGAAAACCAGATACATCAGGTTGATCATCTTCTGTCTAGGGGTTAATTTTCCTCCTGCCATTTTTTTCTAATTAGTTCTTTATTAATAAATTTAATATTTAGTTAAAAACTAATTATCCTTTGTTACTCATTGCAGAAAGCATACCACCATAAACGCTGTTTAAAGAAGCGATATTTGCAGTCATAGATGCCATTTGTTCTTTCAATTTAGAAGCGTTTTCAGCAATTTCTTTGTTAGCTTCAGCATTTCTAGAAGCACTTTCTAACTGTACTTTATATAAACTGTTTAATGATTCCATTTGTGCAGCAGCTAAAGACAACTCTTCACCATATTTTTTAGTAGAAGCGATAGAATCAACTGTTGGAGCAATTCCTTTAGCAGCAGATTCGAAGTTTTTGATGCTGTTTCCTAAACTTGACATTAATTCACCGTCAATTTTAGCTTCTTTTAATAATGAATCTAATTTTTGAGATAATAATCCTTGAGCTTCAGTTGGGTTTTCAGCTTTAGCTTTTTTCTCTCTAGCTTGTCCATTAGCTAATTCTGGGTAAACTAGAGTCCAATCTAGTTCGTCTTCAACTGGTTCGAAAGCAGAAAGCGCGAAAATTAACGCCTCAGTAAGTAATCCTACTGAAAGCATAACTGTACCTGTTAAAGGTCCAATCTCGAAGTGAGTAATTTTGAATAACGCTCCAACGATTACCACTGCCGCTCCCATACCATAAGCGAAATTCATTGCTTTTTTACTTAATAATGCCATAATACTTTTTTTTTAGGTTTAAAATAGATTTGTTGGATATTGATAAAATTATAAATTACTTTTTTCTGTTTCCGGTAACTTGCGTTCCCATGTAATCTTGTACAGTTCTGAATCCGATGTAACTTCTAGCAGAATCTGCGTATTCGTGGTCACGTGTACTTACCTGTAGGAAATAAGCAACGTCTTTCCAAGAACCTCCGCGAACTACTTTTCTTTGGTTTTTACCGTCAATTACGTTTGGATTCATTGTTGATACGTATTCGTAAGCATTTGGATTATAAGCTGAATCTGTCCACTCAGAAACGTTTCCTGCCATGTTGTATAATCCGTAACCGTTTACGTCGTAAGATTTAGCTTCAACTGTATATAAAGCTTCGTCAGCAGCATAATCTCCTCTACTTGGCTTAAAGTTTGCTAAGAAACAACCTCTATCACTCTTAGTGTAAGGACCTCCCCATGGGTAAGTAGCAGACTCCAGACCTCCTCTAGCAGCGTACTCCCACTCTGCCTCAGTTGGTAATCTGAAAGAGTTAACTAAGTCACGCCCTTTTTTCTTAGATTTGATGTAACTGTTTTTGTTTAAAGTTCTCCAAGCACAGAATGCTTTAGCTTGTTTCCAAGTAACACCAACTACAGGATAATCTCCATAAGCTTTGTGCCAGAAGTAATCGTTATGCATTGGCTCATTATATGAGTAAGCAAAATCTTTAATCCAAACTGCAGTATCAGGGTAAACATTTACTTGTTCAGTTTTTACGAAGTCACTTCTTTTTCCAACTTTTGCTTTTGCAGCAGCTTGAATATCCATCCAAGAATAACGGAATTTCAATTTATTTACATCAATTGTTCTTAAACCATTGTATGATTCTTCAATTGGCAAATACATAGAATCCATTACCTCAGTGTAATACTCATCTGGATATGCTTTTGTATCTTTAATTAACTTAACTTTTCTGTTTAATTTTCTTCCAGCATACGGATCATCTTTTGTACCAACACTATAATAGTTGTCATACATATATTTATCATAAGCTGTCATTTTTTCTGGATCAGAATCATTAAAAGCGTAGTCAGCAATGCTTCCTGTCTTTTTACCTTTTCCATCAGCAGCTTTCTGCCCTGTTTCGTCAGCTAAGATTGCTAAACGAACTCTCATTGTAGAATCTTTTACCCATTCCACAAATTGACGATACTCACTATTTGTAATTTCAGTTTCATCCATGTAGAATGAACGAACAGTTACAGTTTTAGTTGGAGCATCTTCTACGTTAGCTAAATCAGCATCTGATTTACCCATAATAAAAGATCCACCCGGAACTAATGTCATTCCATAAGGCTTCTCGGGATGCCATTTCCCTCCTGTAACACCAACTAATTCACCTTTGTCACCTGACTTACCACAGCCGATTACTAGTGTTAACATTGCTGCAAATGCAATAAACTTCTTCATATAAATTTGGGATTATCTATTCATTATTAAAAGTCCGTAAACGTATTTATTATTTATCTAAAAAACAATACTACTTGCGAATTTATTTTACCGTTCAAAAATAATGTTAAATAAAATAAAAAAAAAATATTTCATCGATAAACTGTGACAAAAAACCGATGTAAAACGTTAATTTTTATATATTGTATACTTTTTCTTACTAATTAATTTTAACATTTTTAAACTGATTTTAAAAATTTAAGATTTCGCTTAAATTTTCGATCTATAAAGCATTTTTTCGTTGCGCTTTCCACCATCTTTCTGGCAATTCTTGATTGCAAGCCGACAAATATTCGTCGTAAGAACATGGTAATAACGTATTTCTTTTCAATTTATTGTTACCGTTTGATTCAAATGGAATTTCTATCCACCAACGATCAGTTTTGTCACTTTTATAGAAGATCAATTCTTCATCATCAAGCGGAACTATATACTTTAAATAGTTTGCTCGACTTCCAAAAGGATATTCTTTAGAGCGATAATGATATCCTTCAATAAAGTACCATGTAATCTGAGCAATAATAGCCGATTCTGCCGTTGTACTATTATGATTAAATATCCCAAAAGAAGAAACTTTATCACTGATGCCGGCATATCTAGCTAAAGCACAAATCTCTTTTCCATTAAATCCGTTTGGCTCAAAAGTAACCATGTTTGCTGAAGCAGAAGATTTTACAGAATTCAAATCTATACTTACCAAGTCCGCATCTCTAAAAACTGGCTCCGCCAAAGTAATTTTATTCGAAATCTCACCCAAACGATAAGCATCAAAAAACAACTTTTCGATCAAGTCGATTTCTTCTTGTGAATTATAATAGGTTTGATATCCTATATTACAGTAATTGAAAAGGTTATTTGGCTCATCAATAATAATTTTAGTCAGGTAAGAATTAGCCGAAACCGACTCATTTTCTTTACCAAAATCAAATTTATTATCAACAGCAACTAGATTTACCATCTGCTCCAAGTCATCGTAAGCACGATATAAAGCATAGGTCAAATCTTGAGAACCTCCCAGGACTATAGGAATGACTTTATTCTTAATTAAGGCAGAAGTTACTTTCTTTAATGCATAATAAGTATCCTCTACAGAATCACCTGCAAGTATATCTCCTAAATCAGCAATTGAAGCGTCCCAATTACCGGGAAACATACCATATAGTTTTTTACGTACAGCAGAAAGATTAACTTCGTTAATCATATTAATATTTGTACGGTCTTCTAAAACACCAATTATAGCAATATTAATCTGTGCAATATCAGGAAACTGATCTTGGGTATGGAAGACAACTTTGCTTCCAAGCTCTTGTGAAGACAGTGCTCCGACGAATTTTACAATTCCGTCATTAACTGGTTCTAGAAAATCAAATTCCATTTATATACTTATTTCTTTTTAGTAGCTGTTTTTTTAGCTGGTGCTTTTTTAGCCGTTGTTGTTTTAGCTGCGGTTTTCTTTGCAGGCGCTTTTTTCGCTGGTGTTTTAGCGGCAATCATTTCTTGAACCTGAGCCAATGTTAATTTTGTTGCATCAACATCTTTACTTAATTCAATTTTGATTTTCCCTTTTAGAATCACAGAACGTCCCCAACGGGCTTTTTCTACTACAATTCCTTCTTCTTCCCAGTTATGAAGAACTTTGTCAATGTTTTTTTGTAATTTATCTTCAATTAATTCCTCAACATCAGCCTGAGACAAATTATCAAAATTGTATTTTTTGCTCACATTCACGAAAAGTCCGTTCCATTTAATAAATGGTCCAAAACGTCCCACTCCTTTTTGAACTCCTTCTCCTTTGTAAACTGCAATTGGCGCATCAGCTAATGCTTTTTCGTCAATTAACTCCTGAGCTCTTTCTTTAGAAACATTAAGCGGATCTTCTCCTCTTGGCAATGAAATAAAAACGCTTCCGTGACGAACATAAGGACCGTAACGACCATTATTCACTTCAACTTCTTCTCCTTTATATTCACCTAAACTCTTCGGAAGCAAGAACAAGTTCAAAGCTTCTTCAAGTGTAATGTTTCCTATATTTTGGTCTGCCATTAAACTAGCAAACTTTTTATCTTCATCATCTGCTTCTCCAATTTGTGCCATTGGCCCAAATTTTCCTAAACGAACAGAAACTTGTCTTCCGTCTGCATCTTTTCCTAGAATTCTCTCACCACTTTCACGTTCAGCATTTGCTTCAACTTCTTTTACATTTGGGTGAAATTGATTGTAGAACTCCTGCATCATTTTAGCCCAGTCAATATTTCCTTCAGCAATTTCGTCAAAGTCTTGCTCTACTTTTGCCGTGAAATTATAATCTAAAATGTTTCCGAAATTCTTTACTAAGAAATCTGTAACAATAGTTCCAATATCTGTTGGAACTAATTTTCCTTTATCAGAACCTGTATTTTCTTTTAGAACCTTTTCCCCTACTTTACTATTTTGCAAAGTAAGTTGTGTGTAATTACGTTCTACACCTTCCAATGTTCCTTTTTCAACATAATTTCTATTGATAATTGTAGAAATTGTTGGCGCATAAGTAGATGGACGACCAATTCCAAGTTCCTCTAGTTTTTTAACCAAAGACGCCTCTGTATAACGAGCAGGCGGTCTTGAATATCGTTCTGTGGCTGTAATATAGTTGTTAGCCAATTTTTCATTTACTTTCAAAGCAGGAAGCATTCCTTCTTGCTCTTCTTCGTCATCATCATGACCTTCTAAGTATACTTTTAAGAAACCTTCAAAAAGCAATACTTCTCCAGAAGCTGTAAAAATTTCACTATGATTATCTGCTTCGATTTTTACGTTTGTTCTTTCCAACTGCGCATCGCTCATTTGCGAAGCCAAAGTTCTTTTCCAGATCAAATCGTACAAACGAGCTTGGTCACGGTCAATATTTACAGTGTGACGAGACATATCTGTTGGACGAATTGCTTCGTGCGCTTCCTGTGCCCCTTTGTTTTTGTTAGCAAAAATTCTTGGCTTAGAATATTCTTTTCCGTAAGATTTGATGATTTCTGCTTCAGCCGCGTTCATTGCCTCTGAAGATAGATTTACAGAGTCAGTTCTCATATAAGTAATAAGTCCCGCTTCGTACAAACGCTGAGCTAACTGCATCGTGATTCCAACTGGCAAGTATAATTTTCTTGCCGCTTCCTGTTGCAACGTAGAAGTTGTAAAAGGTGCTGTTGGTGATTTTTTGGTAGGTTTAGTTTCTAAATCTGCTACCTTATATTTAGAACCGATATTTTGATTTAAGAAATCTTCGGCTTCTTTTTTAGTATTGAAGTTTTTTGGAAGTTTTGCTTTGAAAGCTTTTCCTGCTTCGTTTACAAATTCTGCAACAATTGAATACGTTGCAACTGCATTAAAATTTTGAATTTCACGTTCTCTCTCAACAATTAGACGTACAGAAACAGACTGTACACGTCCTGCTGAAAGTCCGCCTTTAATTTTTCTCCATAAAACTGGAGATAATTCGTAACCTACTAAACGGTCTAAAACACGACGTGCTTGTTGTGCGTTTACTAAATTATAGTCAATTTCTCTAGGATTATCAATTGCTTTAAGAATCGCAGATTTTGTAATCTCGTGAAAAACAATTCGTTTGGTTTTTTTTGTATCTAATTTTAATTCTTCCGCCAAGTGCCATGAAATAGCCTCTCCCTCGCGGTCCTCATCGCTCGCTAACCAAACCGTTTCGGCATTCTTAGAAAGTGATTTTAGTTTCGTTACCAAGGCTTTTTTATCCGGAGAAACTTCATATTTAGGTTTAAAACCATTTTCTACATCTACTCCTATTTCCTTTGATGGTAAGTCGGCTATGTGACCATAACTCGACTCCACCTGAAAATCACTCCCGAGAAATTTCTCGATCGTTTTCGCCTTTGCAGGTGACTCCACTATTACTAAATTCTTTGCCATTGCTCTATTTTTCTGCAACAAAAGTATTTATTTTTTTTAAATATTAACCTTACGAATGCATTTTTGAAGTATTTTGATATTATGAAACTTAAAATTGCAGATTTATCTGTAATATTCTGTATAATATATATAGGTATAACTTTTAATGATTTCTGACCGAGAAATGTGCTTTTTATTTTAGATTTCAAATCAAATATTTAAATCACATACCTTAAAACATTTATTAGAAGGTCTCCAAATTCTGCAATCAAAATCTAAAATCAGAAATCTAAAATTCTTTTCTGCCATCTTGTCATATTCATTTCAATTAACCTATCTTTGCACTTTGAATTTTTACAATGGAAAAGATTATTGAAGAAAGCAAACAGGGCGAAAGTCTTGTTCTGAAAAATAAACCTGAGAATACTAAAAAACTATTTATAGAAAGTTACGGTTGTGCAATGAATTTTTCGGACAGTGAAGTCGTGGCTTCTATTTTGTCTGACGGAGGATATAATACAACTTCTGTTTTAGAAGAAGCCGATTTGGTTTTGGTAAACACTTGCTCAATTCGTGACAAAGCGGAACAGACTATCCGTAAACGTCTGGAAAAATACAACGCTGTGAAACGTACAAACCCAAAAATGAAAGTTGGGGTTTTAGGCTGTATGGCTGAACGTTTAAAAAGTCAGTTTTTAGAAGAAGAAAAAATCGTTGACCTTGTTGTTGGCCCAGATGCCTACAAAGATCTTCCTAATTTATTAGCTGAAGTTGAAGAAGGACGCGATGCTATCAATGTAATTTTATCAAAAGAAGAAACTTACGGAGATATTTCGCCAGTTCGTTTGATGAGTAATGGAATCACTGCTTTGGTTTCGATCACTCGTGGTTGCGATAATATGTGTACGTTCTGCGTTGTACCTTTTACACGCGGACGCGAAAGAAGTCGTGAACCTCAAAGTATCATGGCTGAAATTCAAGATTTATGGAACAAAGGTTTTAAAGAAATTACACTTCTTGGACAAAATGTTGACAGTTACCTTTGGTACGGCGGCGGTTTGAAAAAAGATTTTGTAAACGCTTCTGAAATGCAAAAAGCAACTGCAGTAGATTTTGATCAATTGCTTGAAATGGTTGCTGTTGGTTTTCCTAAAATGCGTATTCGTTTTTCAACTTCTAATCCGCAGGATATGCACGAAAGCATTTTGCATGTTATGGCGAAATATCCAAATATCTGCAAACACATTCACTTGCCAGTTCAATCTGGAAGCAATAGAATTTTAAAAGAAATGAATCGTCTGCATTCTCGTGAAGAATATATGGCTTTGATTGACAAAATTAGAGCGATTGTTCCAGATGCTTCGATTTCGCAAGATATGATTGCCGGTTTCCCAACTGAAACGGAAGAAGATCATCAAGATACGATGAGTCTAATGGAATATGTAAAATATAATTTCGGTTATATGTATTCGTATTCTGAACGCCCTGGAACTTTGGCTGGAAGAAAAATGAAAGATGATGTTGAAGAGGAAACCAAAGCCCGAAGATTACAAGAAATCGTTGATTTACAACAAAAACATGCTTGGTTTAGAAGCGAAGAATTTGTTGGAAAAACAGTTGAAGTTTTAGTGGAGAAAGTCTCTAAGAAATCTAAAGATGAGTTTTCTGGAAGAAACTCTCAAAGTATCACGGTTGTTTTCCCAAAAGAAAATTACAAAATTGGAGATTTCATAAACGTAAAAATCACAAGCTGCACAAGCGGAACTCTTAAGGGTGAAGCAGTTGGACTCAGTAACATGAATTAATTTTTTTAGCCACGAATTTCACAAATTTACACGAATTTTCTTTCAATAATTTCTATAGATTTGCCTAAAAACAAAATATATGGAATTGTATAGAAAAGAAGAATATTATAAAGTTGTTGGAATTTGTATGGAAGTTCATAGAATATTAGGTGGTGGTCTTTTGGAAATTGTTTACAAAGATGCATTAGAATATGAATTTAGGAAACACAATATTCCCTATGAACGCGAGAAAGAATATGATATTCAATACAAGGACATTGTTTTAGCACATAAATTCTATGCAGATTTTGTAGTTTATGATGAAATTATTTTAGAAGTAAAAGCATCAAAAGAAATAGTTGATGAACATACTGCTCAAACAATAAATTATTTAAAATTAGCTGATAGTGATTTAGGAATTATCGTTAATTTTAATAAAAAGACATTACAACACAAAAGAGTTATTCATTGACACGATTTCAAAAATTAGTGAAATTCGAGAAATTCGTGGCAAACAAAAAAATATAAGCCAAAGTTTTAGGCAAAACCTGAAACAAATAACAACTTGAAACAAAATCTAATATGGAAACAGTTCAAGCAATAAAACAACGATTTGAGATTATTGGAAATGATCCAAAATTAAATCGTGCTATCGAAAAAGCCATTCAGGTTGCTCCAACTGATATTTCAGTAATGGTAACTGGGGAAAGTGGTGTTGGTAAAGAAAATATTCCAAGAATTATACATTCGCTTTCGCACAGAAAGCATGGTAAATATATCGCTGTAAACTGCGGAGCGATTCCGGAGGGAACAATTGACAGTGAACTTTTTGGTCACGAAAAAGGAGCTTTTACAGGCGCAACAAGCACACGTGAAGGTTATTTTGAAGTGGCAGACGGCGGAACAATATTCCTTGATGAAGTTGGAGAGTTACCGCTAACAACTCAAGTAAGATTACTTCGTGTTTTAGAAAATGGTGAATTTATAAAAGTAGGTTCGTCTCAAGTTCAAAAAACAAATGTTCGTATCGTTGCGGCAACCAACGTGAATTTATTCAATGCTATTGAAAAAGGTAAATTCCGTGAAGATTTGTATTATCGTTTAAGTACAGTCGAAATTACATTGCCTCCTTTAAGAGAAAGAAATGACGATATTCATTTGTTGTTCAGAAAGTTTGTGGCCGATTTTGCTCATAAATATAAAATGCCTCCTTTAAGATTGGATGATGACGCTGTTCAGCTTTTACAGAAATTTAGATGGAGCGGAAATATTCGTCAGCTTCGAAATGTTGCGGAACAAATTTCTGTTTTAGAAACCAATCGTGATATTACTCTGGCAACTTTACAATCTTATTTGCCTGCTGAAGGAAGTAATTTGCCTTCAGTTATTAACGACAGCAAAAAAGAAAGTGATTTTAGTACTGAAAGAGACATTTTATACAAAGTGCTTTTTGATATGAGAAGCGATTTAAATGATTTGAAAAAACTGACTCTCGAATTAATGAAAAATGGCACTTCGAAAGTACAAGATATCAATCCGAATTTAATTCAAAAAATTTACGGAAATCAGCAAAACGACAGTGAAATTGATTTTGAAGAAGAACCAAGAACGGCTGTTGTAACAACTCCAGTTGTTCGTGAAGATAATTATCAAATACAAGACGATAATTATTTATTTGCTGAAACTATCGAAGAAGAAGAAATTTTACGTTTGGAACAAAAAGAAATCGAAATGATCAAAAAATCATTAGAAAAAAATAAAGGAAAACGTAAAGCCGCTGCAGACGAATTGGGTATTTCTGAAAGAACTTTATACCGCAAAATCAAGCAATTCGATTTATAAAAATAATTAAATTACAATTTCGAAATTCCAAATTCCAATTACCTATATTTGGACACAATTGGAATTTAGAATTTAAAAATTAGTGTTTCCTCTTAAATATTATGAAAAAAATATATTCTCTTTTTGCCTTATTAAGCCTTTTTATGTTGAGTGGCTGTTCTGTTTATAATTTTACAGGAACTGGAAAAATCGATGCTAAAACATTCCAAGTTAACTTCTTCCAAAATAACGCAGACTTAGTCGAGCCTGGAATTGATAGAACTTTTACTCTAGCTTTACAGGATTTGATTATGAATCAAACTAACTTAAACTTAGTAAGTAATGGCGGTGATTTGGTTTATGAAGGTGAAATTACAGATTACAGAATAACGCCAATGACTGCAACTGCAGATCAGCAAGCAGCACAAAACCGTTTGTCAATTCGTATTAATGTGCGTTTTATGAACAAAAAGAAAGAAACAGACGATTTTGAAAAATCTTTCGAATTCTATTATGATTTCCCTGGACGAGATCTTCCTACAGGTTCTGTTTTAAATGAAGCAATTAGAGTAATTTTTGAGAGAATCACACAAGATATCTTTAATCAATCATTGGCAAAATGGTAGTCCAACTTGTTAAATCGTTTAATCGTAAAACCGTTTAATCGATTAAACAGTTAGAACCAAATAATAAACGATTAAATAAGTAAACGATTAAACAAAAAATAAATGAACGTTAGCGATTATACCTACTTAATGAACAAACCCGATGCTATTACAGAAAGGCAGGCGGACGCATTAGGAAGTGTTTTGAATGAATTTCCGTATTTTCAAAGTGCACGCGCATTGCGATTAAAAGGGCTTTACAATCAGAACAGTTTTAAGTATAATTATGCTTTAAAAGTTACTGCAGCATATACATCTGATCGTTCTGTTTTGTTTGATTTTATAACTTCTGAGGCCTTTACTTCTATTCAAAATGATTTTTACGAACAAAAACTGAGAGATCTTCTTGAAATTACTGTTTTTGATAGTGAAATAATTTCGCCAGAACAAATTCAAAAAGCTATTGAAGTAAAAAGCGATATTGAACAACAGCCTGTTTTAGATACAATTAAAGAAGCTCAAATTTCAGTTATCGAAACACCTTCAATTGTACAGCCTGAAAAAGTTGAAGAATCTGAAAAAATTGAAGAACCCGTACAAGCGGAAGAAACAAAAGCTCAAGAACCAGTAATTATTGAAGAGCCTAAAAAATTCCCAGAAATAGATCCTTCTATTTTTCTGGCAATAAAAGAAGCGCAAACTGTAACTTTTGAAAAACCTATAATAAAAGAGGAAGAGCCAAAACCACTTCCTGAAATAGACCTTTCTATTTTTGCGGCGATAAAAGATGCGCAAAATGTAACTTTTGAAAAGCCAATAATAGAAGAGGAAAAACCCAAAACGCTTCCAGAAATAGATTTATCTACTTTTACTGCAATAAAAGAAGTACAAAACATAACTTTTGAGAAGCCTATAATAGAAGAAGAAAAAACCGATTCTGTTGAATCTACTTTTTCAGATGTTGTAGAAGAAGCAGAAACGGCTCCATTTACAGAATCAATACAAACGGAGGAACCTAAAATCGATCGTGTAGAAAATTCAATTTTAAGTTCTATCAAAGTTTCTGAAACACTTTCTGCACCAGAATCTATAAAAACAGAAGAATTTAAAGAAGAGCCTAAAAATGAGCGAATTGAAAACTCTATTTTAAGTTCTATCAAAGAAGCAGAAGCGACTATCGAACAGCCTGTAAAAACTGAAGAAGTAAAAGCTGATCCTATTATAGAAGAGCCTGCTCTAAACTCGGTTGAAGAAGAGGAAGATGACAGCGTTATTGAAGAAATGATTATTCCGGAATTTAAAATGAATACCGTTGAACGATCTATTCTTTCTTCAATTAAAGAAGCGGAGACAAAAGCACCTGCAGAACCAAAAGAAGAAATTCAAGAGGTTATTAAATCTGACGATAAGGAAGAAGAAATAAAAGAGGAAGACGAAGAGCCAATTGAAGAAATAATCGAAGAAGAAGAATCTAATGAACCTGCAAAAACAGCAGCGGAACATTTAGAAATCGGAAAACCTTTGGATTTTTCTCTTAGCGAAAAACACTCTTTCCAAGAATGGCTACAATTATCTAGAACAGAACCAATTGACCGTTCAGAAGAACTTTCTCCAGAAGAAAGAGCCGAAAAAGAAGCCGCAGAAAAAATAAAACTAGAAGAAGAGAGACAAAAAAAGGCTGAAATTATCGATAAATTTATCGAAAACAATCCGAAAATCTCTCCAATAAAAGCTGGAAACAATGCTCCAACAGTACAAATTGAGAGCGGTTCTGAGGACAATTCATACCTAATGACGGAGACTTTGGCTAGAGTTTATCTGGAACAAAAGAAATATACAAAGGCAATTCAAGCATATGAAATATTAATTTTGAAATATCCAGAAAAAATTACTTTCTTTGCAGACCGCATATCGGATATTAAGATTTTACAACAAAATAACAATAACAATAATTAAGTAATGAGCACATTTTCAATTTTTTTAGTTTTAATTACAATAGTTTGTTTTCTATTGATCGTAGTTATCATGGTACAAAACCCTAAAGGAGGCGGATTGTCTTCTACTATCAGCGGAACGCAAATGTTAGGTGGAGTACAAAAAACAACTGACTTTTTAGATAAAAGTACTTGGACTTTAGCTACTGTTTTAATTGTGCTAATTTTACTTTCAAGCTTAAGCTTCTCTGGATCTTTAAGCGATACAGAATCTAAAATCATTGACAGAACTGAAGCTCCAGCAAATGCACCTGCAGCTCCAGCACAAGGAAATGCTCCTGCTCCTGCAGCACCAGCTACTAAATAATTTTAGCTCGATATAAAAATCTAATGCCAGCCTGTCAAAGCTGGCATTTTTTTTAAGAAATAATGTCAGTTTTTCTAGCATGGCATAGTTTCTGAAAGTTTATTGAACAGAAAAAAACGTATAACTTATAATAATATAAAAATCATGGCTTTAAACATTAAACCGCTTTCAGACCGCGTACTTATTGAGCCTGTTGCAGCTGAAACTAAAACTGCCTCAGGTATTTTTATTCCAGATACTGCCAAAGAGAAACCACAAAAAGGAACTGTAGTTGCAGTAGGAAACGGAACTAAAGATCACACAATGACTGTAAAAGTTGGAGATACTGTTCTTTATGGAAAATATGCTGGTACTGAATTAAAATTAGAAGGTACTGATTATTTGATTATGCGTGAGGACGATATCCTTGCAATTATCTAAAAAAAACATATTGTATTGAGCACGAAGTATTAACAATTAAGAACTTCGTTAACTTGAAACAAATCAAACTTTAAACTAAAATTAAAATGGCAAAAGATATAAAATTTGATATTGAAGCACGTGACGGTTTAAAACGTGGTGTTGATGCATTAGCAAATGCTGTAAAAGTAACTCTTGGACCAAAAGGTCGTAACGTAATTATCGGAAAATCATTTGGTGGACCAACTGTTACTAAAGATGGTGTTTCTGTTGCAAAAGAAATCGAATTAAAAGACGCATTAGAAAATATGGGTGCGCAAATGGTGAAAGAAGTTGCTTCTAAAACCAATGATTTAGCTGGAGACGGAACTACAACGGCTACAGTTTTAGCACAAGCTATCGTAAAAGAAGGTTTGAAAAACGTTGCTGCAGGTGCAAATCCAATGGACTTGAAACGCGGAATCGACAAAGCTGTTGAAACTATCGTTGCTGACCTTGCAAAACAAGCTAAAGTTGTTGGAAGCGATTCTGATAAAATCCAACAAATTGCTTCTATCTCTGCTAACAATGACGAAGTTATTGGTGAATTAATCGCTACAGCTTTCGCTAAAGTTGGAAAAGAAGGTGTTATCACTGTGGAAGAAGCTAAAGGAACTGACACTTTCGTTGACGTTGTTGAAGGAATGCAGTTTGACAGAGGATACCTTTCTCCTTACTTCGTAACAAATCCAGAGAAAATGGAAGTTGAATTAGACTCTCCATACATCTTATTATACGACAAAAAAGTATCTTCTTTAAAAGAATTACTTCCAGTTTTAGAGCCAGTTGCACAATCAGGAAAACCATTATTGATTATCGCTGAAGATGTTGACGGAGAAGCTCTTTCTACTTTAGTAGTAAACAAATTAAGAGGTGCTCTTAAAATTGCTGCTGTAAAAGCTCCAGGTTTCGGAGACAGAAGAAAAGCAATGTTAGAAGATATCGCAATCTTAACTGGTGGAACTGTAATTTCTGAAGAAAGAGGTTATACTTTAGAAAATACAACTATCGAAATGTTAGGAAACGCAAAAAGAGTTTCTATCGATAAAGACAATACAACTATCGTAAGCGGTGCTGGTGAAGCAGATATCATCAAAAATCGTGTGAACCAAATTAAAGGTCAGATGGAAACTACGACTTCTGATTATGACAAAGAAAAATTACAAGAGCGTTTAGCTAAATTAGCTGGAGGTGTTGCAGTTCTTTACGTTGGTGCAGCTTCTGAAGTTGAAATGAAAGAGAAAAAAGACAGAGTTGATGACGCTTTACACGCAACTCGCGCTGCTGTAGAAGAAGGAATCGTTGCTGGTGGTGGTGTTGCTTTATTAAGAGCTAAACTTGCTTTAGCTGACTTAAAAGCTGACAACGCTGACGAAGCAACTGGAATCCAAATCGTTTCTCGTGCTGTTGAAGCTCCATTAAGAACTATTGTTGAAAACGCTGGTCTTGAAGGTTCTGTTGTTGTAGCAAAAGTTTCTGAGGGTTCAGGTGATTTTGGATACAACGCAAAAACTGACGAATACGTAGATATGCTTACTGCTGGAATTATCGATCCTAAAAAAGTAACTCGTGTTGCATTAGAAAATGATGCATCTGTTTCTGGAATGATCTTAACTACAGAATGTGCATTAATTGATATTAAAGAAGAAAACGCAGGTGGCGGAATGCCAATGGGTGGCGGAATGCCAGGAATGATGTAATTTATTCTCTTCTTAAAATTTAAAAGCGCTGGATTTTTATCTGGCGCTTTTTTTGTTTGTTTGCCACAAATTACACGAATTGCCACAAATTTTATTTCACAATACTAAAAAAAACAATTTGTGGCAATTCGTGTAATTCGTGGCAACCATTTTTTATTTAACATTCTCTTTTTATTTAAAAATTCTGTTATTTCTACCTTTGTGTATCAATAAATTTTAAAATGAAAAAACATTTCACTCTACTCCTTTCATTATTTTTCTTTGCTTTTACAACTATTCTACAAGCTCAAAATAATAAAGATAATTATGTTGTTTTAATTTCTATGGATGGATTTCGCTGGGATTACGGCAAGCAATTCAATCTTCCGAATTTGAAGCAGATTGAAAAAGAAGGTGTTCATGCCAAGTCAATGAAACCATCTTATCCGAGTAAAACTTTTCCAAATCATTATTCAATTGTAACGGGGCTTTATCCAGATCATCACGGAATTATCAATAACGTTTTTTATGATGCTTCTTTAAACCAGGCTTTTTCATTATCAAGCAATGCTAAAAATGATTCTCGATTTTATGGTGGAAACCCGATTTGGAATTTAGCAGAAGAACAAGGCGTAAAAACAGCTTCTTTCTTTTGGCCAGGTTCTGATATTGACAAAAGAAATCCGAGTTATTTTAAAAATTACGATGGTAAAGTTCCATACGGAGCGAGAATCGATACTGTTATGAAATGGTTACAGCTCTCTGAAAAACAAAGACCTCATTTGGTAACTTTGTATTTTGATGAACCAGATCATACTGGACATAATTTTGGCCCGCTTTCGCCAGAAACAAAAAAAACGGTAATCAAAATGGATTCGATTATGGGCGAAATATCTAGAAGATTAGATCAATTGCCTATCGGAAAACAAATCAATCTAATCATCGTTTCAGATCACGGAATGGCTGATATCAGCAATGACAAAAAAGTGGCCGTTTTAGATTATTTAAAACCAGAATGGCTAGGTTATAAAGATGTTGTTAACCCAATTATGAGTTTACAGGCAAAACCTAGTTATCAAGATTCTATTGCCAATGCTTTGAAAAAAGTGCCTCATATTAAATTCTGGAAATCGACAGAAGTTCCTGAAAGATTACATTATGGAACAAATCCGCGTGTACATGATTTTGTTATCGAAGCTGAAAAAGGATGGAGTTTAGTAAGCAAAGAAAGTACCCATATTAACGGCGGAACTCACGGCTACGACAATAACGAAAAAGATATGCACGCTATTTTCTACGCAAAAGGACCAGCTTTTAAAGTAAACAAAAGAGTCAAAACATTTCAAAATGTTTCCGTTTATCCGCTTATTGCTCATCTTTTAGGTTTACAAATTGGAGAGATTGATGGAAAATTGAGCGATGTTGATGCAATGCTGAAATAATGTGTCAATTTGGGAATTTACCAATTAGATAATTAGACAGTGCAGATGGGCTTCGACTCCGCTCAGCCTGACAAAACTCGATACTTTACAAAACAATAAACCCGACAAGTTTAAAAAAACTGTCGGGTTTAGATTTGCAAAACGTTAGACGCACTACAGTGCGTCTCTACAGATATACAATATGTGAAATCATTTTCTGATTATCTAATTATCAAATTGACACATTACCAAATTCTCTAATTAAAAATTAGTTCCAACAGAAACCTCTTTCCATTTCCCTAATTCATCTTGAACACTTGCAATTTTCTGATTTGCCATATTAAAAGCATCTTCACCCAAAAACAAATGTAAAGGTGGATTTTCATCTTGACTTACTTTAATTAAAGCTTCAGCCAATTTTACTGGATCTCCTGGTTGATTTTCGTTGATATCATCTTTGTGAGCGCTTTGAGACTGTCTTACTTCTTTATACTCCTCAATTGGATTTTCTGGCACTAAAAGCGAACTATCTTTTAAGAAATCGGTTCTGAAATAACCCGGATAAACGATTGTCGCATGAACTCCAAAAGGTTTTATTTCTGCCTCTAAAGATTCTGTTAAACCTGCAACTGCAAATTTTGTTGAGCAGTAAATTCCCCATCCTGGAAATTCGCCATAATATCCTCCAACAGAAGAAATATTAAAAATATGACCCGATTGATTCGCACGAAGAATTGGCATTGTATTTCTGATTACATTTAATAATCCGAAAACATTTACTTCGTAGTTTTTTCTAGCTTCAGCGTCTGTTAGTTCTTCTAAAGCTCCTAACAATCCGTAACCAGCATTATTTACTAAAACATCGATTGTTTTAAAATGACTTATGGTTTTATCAATAGCTGTTTTTACACTTTTTTCATTGACTATATCCATTTCAAGAGGAAGAAAATTATCTGATGCATTTCCTAATTCTTGAATTAAAGAAGCTTCACTTCTTGACGTTGCAGCAACTTTAAAACCTTCTGCTAATAATTTTTTAGCTAATTCTAATCCAAGTCCTTTCGAAGCACCTGTAATAAACCAAACTTTGTTATTTCCCATGATTTTAAATTTTTTACGTTTATAATTACAGGACAAAGGTATTGGCGAAGTGCTTCTTAAAAATTAAAGCAATCAAGCAATAAGTTACAAAAATCAATCAATTTCTGCTAATCGATAGTTTTTGGGAGAAACTTGAACATTTTTCTTGAAGAAATTAATGAAATGCGACAATTCTTCAAAACCTAAACACCAAGCAATTTCATTAATATTCCAATTGGTTTGTTTCAGCAAAATCATCGATTCTTGGATGATTCTTTCTGAAATAATCTGAGAAGTCGTTTTTCCAGTCGTTTCTTTTAATGCTTTATTCAAATGATTTACATGAACATTTAACTGACTTGCATATTCTGAAGGCGAACGGAAATTAATTTGCTGCGAAATAGATTCTACAGGGAATTGTCTTTCTAACAATTCTAAAAACAAAGAAGAAACTCGAATTGTAGCATTTGATTTACTGTATAATGAAGCAGTTACAGTTTGTGTTTTTAATGCTAAATGAATGATTTCGAAAACCAGATTTCGAAGCACATCATATTTAAAAGCATAATCCGAATTGATTTCTTCTAACATTTTTAAATAAACTGTCTTTAGAGATTCTGCTAATTCCGAAGAAACAGGAACTACAGGATTTCCGCCTGGTTGAAATAAAGGATATTCTTTTAAATTCCCAAACTGACTAAAAAATGCGTCTGTAAAAATGCAGAAAAATCCCGTCTGATTTTCATCAATATGTTCCCAACTATACGGAATTTGCGGATTTGCAAAGAATAAAGCCTGATCTTCAATCGTTACGACTTTATCTGCATAATGCACCTTATTCTTACCAATGATTAAACTTATCTTGTAAAAGTCTTTTCTCGTATAAGGCAATGGGCTGCAAGTACTTCCAACGTATTCATCCAGTTTAAAAACATTAAAATGTCCGATTTCTTTTTTCAGATTTTCAGGCATTCCATTGATTTTAACGGTGTAAAAATCTTCTAATGTTTCTGTTAGCTTCATTTTACAAAGTTACAAAAATCAAATTATTTTAATTAGATAATTTGAGAATGTGTCAATTAGATAATTAGACAATGTACTTGTCACCCAGAGCGAAGTCGAAGGGCGTTCCTATTGGACGTGGGCTTCTCCCGAAGTCTCGGGACGCTCAGCCTGACAAAACTGATACTTTAAAAACAATAAACCCGACAGATTTTAAAAACCTGTCGGGTTTATGAACAAATAATATACGTTTGTTAAGATAATTTTCTAATTATCAAATTGCCACATTCTCTAATTAAGACACCACTTTATACGTAGGATCTTCAATCACATTTACTTTAATAACAGCATCAGCATTTTTTAGCAATTGTCTGCAGTCTTCGCTTAAATGTTTTAACTCAACCACTTTATTTAATTGATTGTATTTTTTAGTGATATTATTTAAAGCTTCAATCGCTGACATATCAGAAACTCGGCTTTCTTTAAAATCAATTATTATATGATCTGGATCGTTTTGAATATCAAATTTCTCTATAAAAGCAGTTGTTGAACCGAAGAATAACGGTCCGTAAATTTCGTAATGTTTTATTCCGTTTTCGTCAATAAAATGTCTGGCGCGAATTCTTTTGGCACTTTCCCAAGCAAAAACCAAAGCAGAGATAATTACACCAATTAAAACCGCCAAAGCTAGATTATGCAATACAATTGTAACGACTGCAACTAAAATCCCGACAAAAATATCGTGTCTTGGCATTTTATTAATGATTTTGAAACTCGCCCATTCAAAAGTTGTAATGGCAACCATCATCATTACTCCAACCAAAGCCGCCATTGGCAATTTTCCAATTACTGGAGCTCCAAAAAGAATAATCATTAAAATCGTCAAAGCGCCAATAATTCCAGAAAGTCTCGCTCTAGAACCAGCTCCAAGATTTACTAAAGTTTGAGCAATCATTGGACAGCCACCCATTCCGTAGAAAAATCCGTTTAATATGTTTGAACTTCCTTGTGCAATACATTCACGATTACTATTTCCTCTTGTACCCGTAATTTCGTCAACTAAATTCAGCGTAAGCAAACCTTCCGTCAAACCAACCGCGGCAACAATTACAGAATAAGGAAAAATCACTTTTAAAGTCTCGAAAGAAAATGGAATATTCGGAATATGAAACGGAGGAAATCCGCCTTGAACTGAAGCGATATCTTCTACTGTTTTGGTTTCAATATTAAAAACAATTACCAACGCAAAAACAACCATAATCGCAACCAACGAAGCCGGAACTGCTTTTGTAATCTTCGGAAAAATTAAAACTATAGCAATTGTCAAAGCAACTAAACCAGCCATAATATATAAAGGAGTTCCCTGAAGCCAAGAAACTTCACCATTAATAACGGTTTTAAACTGCTCCAATTGCGACATAAAAATCACAACTGCCAAACCGTTTACAAAACCAAACATAACGGGTTGCGGAACCAATCTGATGAATTTTCCGAGTTTAAAAAGTCCGATGCAAATCTGGACAACGCCACCAAGAGCAACGGCCGCAAAAACATATTCTATTCCGTGAGATTTCATCAAGGCGATTAAAACAATCACGGTTGCTCCTGCTCCACCTGAAATCATTCCTGGTCTTCCTCCAAAAATAGCGGTTACCAATCCGGCAATAAAAGCAGCGTATAATCCAACCAAAGGAGGAAATCCTGCTAAAATAGCAAACGACAACGATTCTGGAATCATGGTCATGGCTACAGTTAAACCTGCTAAAATTTCGTTTTTGTAATTGACTTTTTGGCTAAAATCTAAGAGTTGGAATGCTTTTTTCATGGCGCAAAATTAAACAAATAATACGCAAAAAAGAACAAACCTTTTATAGTATAAAAAGTGCAGAAAGCCTCTACGAGACATAAACAGCTAAATCAGGCTAACTGTTCGAGAAGAAAGAGAAAAAGTGAAAGTATAAAATCTATCATTTAAGTATTATTTTTAAAATTAAAATATCACACAAAATACTTACAAAAAAAGCAAACATGTTAGCGTATTTACACCTGATTTAAAATACAAATTATTCTAATCTCACACAGGTGTAACCTAAACCGCTTACTTGGCTCATTACATTATTACATTGCAAATCAAAACCTTCCACTCTTAATATCTTATCGCAATCTTCCAAATCAAAATTAATTTTATAATTTGGAAAATGGTTTTGCATTACTGCAATGATATAATCTCCATCAGATTTTTTCTGAACGTTGGTTTTAAAAATTTCAACTACCATTTCTTCTTCTTTTAATTCTTTTAATTGGTACATTTTACTTTCGATTAAAAAGATTATATGAAACTCCAAATCTAAAATACCCTTGCGTATCTTCTTTCTGATCGTAAACATATCGGTTTGTTCGCTCTCCTTTTTCTGTAAGTCGGGCACTTACCACATTGTTAAAACCTCCTTTTGCAAATGCAATCAGTTTTGGAGTAAAACTGTATTCATAAGTAATTCCAGATTTTAATTCTAACTGGTTCAATTCGTAAACGCCTTTTAAGTCTGGAGTATCCAAATTCAAGTAAAAACTTTCTGTATTTAATTCTGTTCCTAACGAAATTCTTCCGTTTTCTAACAATTCTCTTCTAAACAATATACGCTGAGGCAAAATAAAGTCCATATCCCATTTCGATTGTTTGAATTTATGGTTTATAGAAAAAAGCGGCGTAACAGGTACAATCGATGATGGATCGAGCAATACTAAAGCCCCAGCGGTTATGGTTGTTGATGGTGTTCTTTTAAGCACTAAAACGGCCGATGCAAAACCTTTTAAACGCTGCAACTTTTCTTCGTCGCCATCAATTGTCGCCGTTGCGTTGTAAATAACTGGTTTCTTAAAAAGTGTCGACATATAAGTTGCTGTAAATGCGCCAGCCCAATAATGAATTTCCTGACTATCTTTTGCGTAAGTCTGATTGGTTTGATAATTATAAACATCTCCAAATCCAAAATTTTCATATTTGTAACGAAGCGAAGTCGTTAGAACTAGTTTTTTAGATTTTGAAGCATAAAACGGCAGGTTAAAAGCCGCTTTGAAACGATTATGATCTTCGATTCTTCCTCTTTCAAATTTATTTCCAAACAATTTTGAATCGTAATTTGATGGTCCTAAAGCTTCATATTGCACATCAAAAGTTCGTGTATTCGGAAATTTATCAACCACGGCTTTTGCAAAGGTTTTTACACCCGGCTCTTTTTCTTGAGCCATTATTTGAAAAGCAGATAAAACGAACACAAACGACATGATTTTAGATTTCATAAATTAGAATAAATTATTTCGGGATATAGATAAAACTTGAATCCAAAAGTAGTTGACACGTCTCTCATATAATAGCAATTTTATACCAATGGCGTATGATTTATACGAATGGCGTTGGTATAAATTATCGCTTTCAAATGATTATAAACTATACGATTATAGTATTTTTGCCGTTATGACAATCGCAAAAATCTACCAAAACTTTTTTCTACGAAATCTTCTCGTAAACGCACTTGTTTATTTAGTCATTCTGGCTTGTGTTTACGACGAAATAAAACTCGACGGACATAGCTGGTCTTATATTCTCAGCAAAATTGCAGTGGGATATTTTCCGTGTATTGTCTGGATTACAATTTTCAACATCTGCATTATCAAGCCTTTTCTGTTTCATAAAAAGTTCAAAATCTTTTTTACGCTTCTTGCTGTTTATTGGACTGGTTTTTACTTTTTCATGAATTGGTTTTTCCCTCTTGTCGGATTAGGAAATTTCAAAACACTACAGATTTTATCGCTTATTATAAATGGCTCTTTCTTTTATTTTCTTCACATTGTGATTACAAAAAAAATGAGTCAGGCCGATAAAGACATTATGAATTTTAAGTCTGAACTTTCATTTTTAAAACAACAGCTGAATCCGCATTTTTTATTGAATGCTATGAATAATCTTTACGGAGAAGCTCTTGCAGAACCCGATAAAGTTCCTGACAGAATCTTGAATCTTTCAGACATGTTACGCTATCAAATTGAAGCTTCTAAAAAGGATTTTGTTTTAATGGAAGAAGAAATCGCCTTTATTAAAAAATATATCGAATATTATACGTTTAGAAACGAAAGACTCGCTGTAAAACAGAATATTGAAGGTTTAGATGATCAACTTGAGATTCCGCCTTTGTTCTTTCTGCCTTTGGTTGAAAATGCAGTGAAATTTTCTGCTGAAACTCCAGAACCGTTTATTAATTTGGATTTGAAAGTACGATGCCGAGGTGTTATTTTTACCTTGAAAAACAATTATCTCGATTCGGGTTCACGACTTTCGAGCACAGGAATCGGAATTGAAAATCTAAAAAGACGTTTGGAAGTTTACGGCTTAAAACACGATTTGAGCTGTAAAAAAGAGAAAAATATGTTTACCGTAAAATTGACCATATGGCACTTACCTACCGCTGTCTGATAATTGATGACGAATCGCCGGCGCACAAAGCCTTGATTTCGCACATCTCCAAATTTGACGAACTGGAACATTCTGGAAGCGCTTTTAATGGTATGGAAGCCATAAAACTGCTCAACGAAAACCAATACGATATTATTTTTCTCGACATTAATATGCCTGTAATTTCGGGTGTCGAATTAATGGAATTGCAACCCAATCGTCCGCTTACGATTGTAACAACCGCTTATTCTGATTTTGCGCTTT